>MDSZ01016108.1_pt1 | contig 461954 bp, 426 predicted proteins | sample 811201 | NCBI WGS metagenome assembly MDSZ01 (sample SAMN05326647, study PRJNA326480) | marine metagenome | isolation source: seawater | place: Indian Ocean: North | collected 2010
GACTACAGCGCAGCATCGGCCACTGGTACACGGGGCGCAGCATCGGCCACTGGTTACCAAGGCGCAGCATCGGCCACTGGTACACGGGGCGCAGCATCGGCCACTGGTGACTACAGCGCAGCATCGGCCACTGGTACACGGGGCGCAGCATCGGCCACTGGTTACCAAGGCGCAGCATCGGCCACTGGTGAAAAGTCAGTGGCTATGGCAAGCGGATACGAAGGAACAGCCATGGCCGCCGAGGGTTGCGCAATCTTCCTAGTTTACCGCGACGCAGATTACAACATCGTCCACGCCCGTGCCAGCAAGGTTGGTCAAAACGGTATAGAGCCAGGGAAGTTTTACAAACTGACCCCAACCGGTGAATTTCAGGAGGTCACAAATGGCTGATTCCAAAAAATGCCCGCCGTGCAACCAGAACTGCGAACAGGGCGATACCTGCCCAGTCTGGCTGCAGATGAATGAAAACACGGAGCACGAAGACGACCAGCCCACCCACACCGATTCCATGGTGATCAGCCTGGTACTGGGCACCGCTGCCACATGCCTGATGGCGGGTTTCGTGTTCGGCAAATGGACCGGCGAAGAGCGTGCCTTTAATACCCTTTCAGCAACCACCGTTTGCAACCTACAGGAGTACCTGCGATGAAAGACAGCCACATTTCCACACCGCGCACCAGCAAGAACTGCACGTTCAGCGGCAGCTACCGTGCAGCCAATGACGACGAGTTCATTGTCATGGTCAAAAACGCAGCCAAGGTGGTGGTGCCTTTCCTGGTGGGTGCTGCGGTTTCTGCCCTGTCGCTTATTTCGATGGGTGCGGTGTGAATCCAGACATGCTCAACAAGCTGCAGGAGTCGCTTGCCGATTCAATTAAAGGCAAGCCACCTGTGCGCCTGCGTGCGTCCAGCGTTGGGGATTTGTTCGACTGCCCCGATCGCTGGATTGCTGTGCACATCGAAGGCCTGCGTGTGCGCCAGAACTTCCGCGCCACCATGGGCACGGCCATTCACGCCGGCACTGCGCACTTCGACACTGAAGTGCTGCAGGGCCAAACACCAAGCTTATTGGCTGCAACTGAATGCACCGCTGAAGCCCTGCGCAACAGCGATGAAGAAACCGTGTGGGACATTCGCCGCGAAGAAGCCGAGGGCATTGCCGTGTCGCTGACACACAAGTACTGCACCGAGGAAAGCCCGAAGCATCACTTTGTTGAGGTTGAGAAAACCTGCGAAAGCCTGGTGTTAACCGATGTGGGTTTGGAGATTACTGGTCAGGTCGACCGCATCCGTGAGGTTGGCAACAAGTACGGTCCAGCCGACTTGAAAAGCGGTGTGCAGGCCGTGAACCGCGAAGGCCACGCCAAGACACAGGCCCATGCTCCCCAACTGGGCGTGTACAGCCTGCTGGGTGAATTTAGCACCGGTAAGCCGATGGAACTGCCCTCTTTGATCATCGGCATGCAAACCGCCAAGACCCGCGAGAACCAGCGCATTGCCGCCACGGAAGTTAATGGTGTGCGCGAGGTGCTACTGGGCAACGACGAACGCCCCGGCCTGCTTTTCAATGCCGCCCTGATGATCCACGGCGTGATACCGCCCTACGGAAACCCGCGGAGCATGCTCTGCCATGAAAATTTTTGCCCCCGATACAACAACAACTGTTTTTGGAGAAAGTAAGCAATGAACACACTTGCAAATCTGCAGCGCCCGGCTGCTCAAGACGTCCGCGTGGATATGTTCAGCCTTCAAGGGTTTGAACTTGCACAACGCATTGCCAAAGCATTTTCTTGCAGCGATGCGGTACCTGTTGCCTTTCGTTCCCATGTGCTGAAGAAAGACAAGACCGGCGAGTTTTGGGTTGAAAACCCAGCTGCCCTGGGCAATTGCATTGTCGCCATTGAAGTGGCCCAGGCAGTTGGCATGTCAGTCACTGCGGTTATGCAGAACGCTGATGTCATCCAAGGCAAGTTGCGCTGGTCGGGCAAATTCGTGATTGCAGCCATCAACGCCAGTCGCCGCTTTACTCCACTGGAATTCAAATTTGAAAACCTTGGGAAGATCAAGGCCACCTACAAAGAGAAACAGGGCTGGAACGATCAGAAGAAGAAATACGACTTTATCGATCGAACCGTCGAAGTCGACAACATTGTGTGCACCGCTTTTGCCTACATGATCGAAAACGGTCAGCGTACAAACAAGCGTATTGAAGGCGCACCTGTATCAATGAAGATGGTTGTTGAGGAAGGTTGGTACGGCAAAAGTGACAGCAAATGGCAAGGCGAAATGAAACACCTGATGTTTCAGTACCGCGCCGGCAGCTTCTTCGGAAACATTCACGCCCCCGACATCGTCATGGGCATGGGCCGCACCGCTGAGGAAGAGCGAGACATGGGCACTTTGATTCCCCAGGAAGACGGCAGCTACACAGCAAGTGTCGATGAACTCAAGTTCAATTCCGCATCTGAAAGCCAGGTTTCCGATTCAAAAAAGGCCCAAACCGAAACAGTTGTGGAGAAAAGCGCGACAGGGACGGAAAGCGACGGTGACCAATCGACCTCTGAAATGACCGCTGAAGAAAAGGCAGAGATCGCAGCCAAAGAGCAGGCCGAGGCGGAAGCAGCCGAGCAAGGCCAGCAAGCCGAGACCACCACCCGAGCCGCGCGGACCACCCGTGCACGCACCCAAGCCAACATTGAGTAAACCAGCATCGCGGGAATAAGGAAGCTGTCATGTTCAAGAATTTAATTGTATTCAGACTCACCAAATGGGAAGAAACCCCAAAGTCTCTGGAAGAAAAGCTGTCAAAAGATGTGCTGCATCCTTGCGGAGGACTCGACATTCAAACGCGTGGCTGGATGCCTGCAAAAGCAGAAGGCGGGCCATTTGTGCATCAGTGCGGCAAGCATTTGCTCATCTCGCTTGGTGTTGAGAAAAAGCTTTTGCCAGGCACCGTTATCAACCAGTTCACCAAAGTCCGTGCGGCTGAAGTTGAAGAACGCGAAGGCTACAAACCGGGTCGCAAGCAGATGAAGGAAATCAAGGAAGGCGTGACCGACGAGCTGCTGCCCCGTGCATTCGCCATTCGCAGCCAGGTCAAAGCATGGATCGACACCGAAAACAGCTGGCTTGTTGTCAATTCATTTGGCACAGCAAAAGCCGAAGACCTGGTTGGCCTGCTTATGAAAAGCGTTGAAGGTTTCAGCGTTGCATTGGTGAAAACCAAGACCAGCCCTGTTGTCGCCATGACGTCCTGGTTGGCCAACAACGAAGCGCCTGAAAACTTCACCATCGATCAAGACTGTGAACTTGAAAGCCGCGGCGAACAACGCGCAAAAGTGAAGTATTCACGCCACAGCCTCGAAACCCAAGAAATCAGCAACCACATCCAAAACGGTAAAGACGCCACACGACTTGCTTTGACTTGGAATAACAAAATCTCTTTTGTCCTCAACGAGCATTTTGAATTCAAGCGCGTTGACCCGCTCGATGTGATCAAAGAAAAAGCCGCTTTGAGTGCCGATGACGACTCATTCGATTCCGACTTTGCATTGATGACCGGCGAATTCCCGCAACTTATTGGAGCGGTCGTTGATGCCCTTGGTGGTTTGCAGCACATCGACGGACCACTTTTCGAACAACCAGAAGCCGAGGAGGCCTGAGCCATGCGCATCAACTCAATCAACGTATCCAACTTCCTGCGTGTGAAGCAGGCCAACATCGAATTCGAGCGCCCAGTGGTGCTGGTTGCGGGCCCCAACGGCAATGGCAAATCGTCACTGGCCGAGGCGGTGCGCATGGCCTTCACCGAAGAACCCACTCGTGTGAAGAATAAAAAGGACTATGAAAAACTGGTCCACGATGGTGAAAAGATCGGCAGCATCAACATCACCCACAGCCAGGGCGAGACCAGCTTCGTGGTGCCCAAGGGCAAGGGCGAGGGGCAAATTACTCATGGCGCCATGAACTGCTGCCTTGATTCAAACCTGTTTGCCCGCTTGGGACCACAGGAACGCCGCGAGTTTTTGCTCAAGCTGACGGGCGTGAAGTTGACCCCAAAGTTTGTAGTCGATGCCCTCATTACACGTGGTGTAAACAAGGAAAAAGCTGACCAGGTTATTCCCCTGCTTTCAGGTGGCATTGCCACGGCGCAAACAGAAGCCCAGGCCAAAGCCCGAGACGCAAAGGTTGTGTGGAAAAACACGACCGGCGAGACCTACGGCAGCGAAAAAGCCGAAGGCTGGAAGGCCGAGGTGCCCGAGTTCGACCAGGACAAGATCAATGTACTGACCGAAAACATCGAGGAGCTGCAAAAGCAGATCGATGAAACCAACCAGGCCATTGGCGCGGTTCAGTCACCAGGTGAAAACATCGAGGAGCTGCAAAAGCAGTTGGCAGCGGCCCGCGAGAAAGGCACGCAGTACGCGCGCATTCAGGACAAGTTGCTGGTGGATGAAGCCCAGCTGGTTGAGTGGCAGGAAAAAGTTGATCAGGCCAAAGCTGCTGCCAAAGGCAAGCGCGAAGGTTTGATCCATGAACTGGCTTTCGCGCTGGCTGACTTGACCAATGAACAACAACCCTTGGGCACCGAACGCGAGACATACCAGAAAGCGATCACGCTGCTGTGCACATACGAAGACCACCACGGCCCGATCGAAGAGCAATTTAATGAATCCTTGGCAGCCAAGCTACCCGAGTACCAAAGGGCCTTTGAGCTGATCAACAACAGCGTCAACAACGGAAAGCGCGACCTTGCAGCAGCTGATGCCGCTGCTCAACTGGCGCTTCAAATTGAAGAAAAAATCGCCTTGGCCAAGGACAGCCAGGCACAGACCGAGCAGCTTGCAGCCCTCAGAACCAAGTTGGCCGAACTGCGCGCCGAGCTTAAAACCAAGGAAACCGCACGCGACCAAGAAGTGCAGAAGATGCGCGCCGCCGACCAGGCTGGATTGCGCACTGAACAGGCCACCGCCGCCCATGAGGATGTGAAAGCCTGGGAAGAAATCAGCAACGCCCTGAAACCCGATGGTATTCCCAGTGAGTTGATTGGCAGCGCCCTGGAGCCTTTCAACAGCATGTTGACCGAATTCAGCCTGGTTGCTGATTGGCCAACTGTGCGCATGTATGACGACATGGGAATCGGATTTGGCGACCACGAATACCCACTGTGCGGCGAAAGTCACCAGTGGCGAGCGGACACCCTGATCACCTGCGCGATCGCAGCCATCAGCGGAATCAAGTTCGTGGTGCTGGACCGCTTCGATTGCCTCGACTTGCAAGGCCGCGCCGATGCGCTGGCACTGATCGACGACCTGATCGCAAATGCCGACCTTGAATGTGCTTTGATCCTGGCCACGTTGAAAAGCAAGCCCACTGGCCTGCCCGACCATGTACAGGCTGAGTGGATCGAGGGGGGTGTTTTGCAGTCAGCAGCTGAGCAGGTGGTGGCATGAGCAAAGAGACAGGCGGGCCAGCGTTTCCGATGCCGGGACTTTCTGGACTTCCCAATCATGGTTTTGTTTATGGCGAGAATGGTATGACCCTGCGCGACTACTTCATTGCCCACATTGGCGACGAGAACCAGGCAGGCGATGACAGCGACTACAGCGACCACGCAAAAGCCGCGCTCGTGGGTCGACCTTACCCCAGCTATACAGATGACGGCCCCTTGGCTGTTTTCCAATTTGAGGCCGAGTTCCGAGCCAAGTGGCGGGCTATGCGTGCCGACGCAATGTTGGAGGCTCGGAAATCATGAACACACGCAATGAAACAAAGCAGGGGTGATGCCGTGAGATTAGTGATTGAATTAATGCGTAGGCTGTGGTGCCAGCATGAAAACACCCTTCAAGTAGAAGCCAATCGCACAAAAGTTTTGGTTCTTTATTCGACATTACGCTGCGTAGATTGCGGCAAAAGGTTTCTATGATCGACTTCAAAAAACTTGTCGCGACTGCCGACCATCACATCAAGCGTGGCGACTTAATCATGATGGACCCCAAGGTAGTAAGACAAATGGCCGTTCGTCTTATTGAGCGCGAAGAAAAGGTAGCTGAGGAAATAGCGGGCATGTTGCGCATCAATCCTAACATTGCGCTTTCAAAATCCGGTGATCCAATTTTCACGAGCCCGGAGGAGGGACACGATCTTGACGGTGATATTCCAGAGTGTAAGTGTTGCGGCGGTACCGGGCTTGAGGTTCAAGGGAGTGATTCAGCATGAGCCTCCCCTACGAAAACACCACCGCCGGCAACAAGGCCTTGGCCGAGCTGCAGAGCATGTTGCGTCAATTTGGCTGCAACAAGTTCGGCAGCATGCAGGACGACTCCGAAGGTGTATTGATCGTCCAGTTTGAGTACCGCGGCCAAATGGTCAGCGTGAAAACTTCCATCAATGGCTACGCTCAGGCTTGGTTGAAGGAACACCCCTACTCCAACCGCATGCGCAAAACGAAGGTGGAGCACGAACGCGCAGCCAAGGATGTGGCCAGCATCGCCGTGTATTCAATCATTCGTGATTGGACCAAGGGCCAGATCATGGCCATTGAAACAGGCGTGTTGTCGTTTGAAGGGGCATTCCTTGGGCAAATCCTTCTGCCCAGCGGGAAGACCGTGCTTGAGCATGCTCAGGCTCAAAAGCTTTTGGGGGGGTGCTACAGCATGAACAAAGATTCCAAAGCCGCTGAAATGATTATCAAGGCCACGCTGTTCGACATGACAGAGGAAGAGCGCAATATCGTTGAGGCTTGCAGGCAGGATATGCAAGCCGTGATTCAAAAGCACGGTGATGAGGTATCGGCCATTGCAATTACCTTGGCCTTGCTCGAGCTCGAATCAAGGTTGGAGGGGTGAGCGATGACCAAATCCAGAGGCATCATCAACCCCCGCCGTCAGTGGACCAACGAAGAAGACCGGATCATTGCGGAGCACTACCCCTACACATCCAGCACAGAGATTTGCGACCTGTTGGGCTGCAACGTACACATTCTGTACAAGCGTGTGGAAAGGCTGGGTATCAAGAAAGCACCCGGCTTCATGACCTCGTTTATTTCAGGCCGCTTTCAGCGTGGAGAACGCCGTGCACCAGAAACCCAATTCAAACCTGGTCAAAAGCCATGGAGCGCCGGCAAGAAAATCGGCACGCGTGGTCGAACTGGTGAAACCCAGTTTAGAAAAGGCATGGTTCCCCACAACTACCTGCCAGTTGGCACGGAGCGAACCAACATCCACGGCTTCATCCTGGTGAAGGTAAGGGACAAAGGCGCTCAGTGGGAACGCTGGCAGTTCAAGCATCGAATGGTGTGGGAAGGGGCCCATGGTCCGGTCCCGGACGATCACGTTCTGATCATCAAAGACGGTAACAAGTCCAACTGCGTACTCGACAACCTTGAGTTAATCAGTCGCAAAGAACTTGTCCTTAAGTACGGCATCGCCAGCATGCCCAAGGAAATCGCCGACCTCATGAAAATCAAAGGCGCCATTACACGTGCCATCAACAAACGGAGCAAATCAGATGAGCAATGACATCAAAGGCCTGCGAGACATCATGTTCGACACGTTGCGTGGCGTGAAGGACGGCAGCATCAAGATTGAAACGGCCAAAGCCATCAACGACACCGCCCAAACCATCATCAACAGCGCCAAGGTTGAGGTCGAATTTTTGAAGGCCACTGGCTCGCCAGCCTCAACCGGATTTATCGGTGGCGACAACAAGATGAAGGAAATCACCAACACGCCCACGGGCACCAAAGTGGTTGAGAAAGACCCAGAAAGCGGCGTTACCACCACTGTTCACAGGATGCGCGGGTAATGGATCGAGTACTTGAGCTGGGCCTGTACGGCCTGGCATGGCTGGCGATCGTGATTGCCTTGGGGAGGTTGAATAAGTGAAAGCAAATGATGACCTGATTCATCAGGCGTACCAGGAACACCTCAACGACCACGTCGCTATGGGCCGCAAGGTGATCGAGCTTCACCAGCCACTTGGCAATGCGGAGCTCGAGCAAATCTGGAAGACCAAATTTGAGTTGCAGTTTGGTGTGTCACGAACCCTTTTCATGGCCATTGCCCGGGAAGTGATGCACCCAACGATTGGAGGGTTGAGAAGTGGTGAATGAAAATGCAAGCCTCATCAAATATGAGCCGTCAAAGTGCGATGAATGCGGACGCAAGATCGTTGTGCTGTCGGATTTGTGTGCGAAGTGTGCAGCTGGCATTGAATTGAATGGCATGAAGCAGGCCAACCGGCCAGGAACAAACCCATTACCGACTTGGCCAAAACCACCAGCGCCACCTAACCCACCGCCAGCCCCAGCCTTTGCGCAAGGTGAGCCCAAAGTCTGGGTGAAAAAGCCGGGAAAGTTCGAGTTTGAAGGTGATGATGTAACAATTAAAAACTGGGAGTTCCGAGCAAACATCACACCGACAAAACGTGAATGTGTACAGGCGGTTTTGAAGTATCTGTCTGAGAAATGCTTAGAATCGGACGGTTTAGATACGCCCGCTTGGAATGAGGACGGCATTGAAATTCGGGAAATTACCAGCGGCGTTATTGAAGTCGTGCAGAAAAGCACTGGGGAGCCAGTGCGCCCCCACTTCACTAATTTTTCACCGAACACCCCAAGTCACCTCAGAGAGCGTCTATCGGCCCCAGCCGAACCAACCCCAGCCGTTGCGGTGAATCAGCCAACAAGCGATCAATTGCTTGAAGTCGCAAAGAGTATGGTTCCCGCCGTAGAAAAGGCAATTGGCATTTACACAGCAGCAGCGATTAACAAACAGATGTTAGAGGCTTTGAAGGTAGCTAGAGGCTCTTTGAATAGCTACACGCCAGAATACGCCATGGTCGTTGAAGCAATCGCAGCAGCTAAAGCCGCCAAAGGGGGTGTGTGATGGGGACTTGGGTCGAACTGCGGTGCGAAGAACGCAGCGAACAAACCGGATCAGACAGATGTTGGTCTGACGACAACAGCGGTCCCATGCAAATGGCTAGTGACAATCAAAAGTCCATTTTTTCAACATTGAGTGACTTGAGAAAAGAAGCGATTAAATCAGGCTGGGTGAAAACTCGCAAAGGGTGGACTTGTCCACACTGTGTTGCGGAAATCCAGAAAGCAAGGGGGCGAGGATGAACCAAAACGACCAGATGCGCGAGGCTTTGCGCATGTACATGAGCGCAGGTAGCGGCAACAGTACCGATTTTGACCTGCAAGCAAGGGCGTGGAGCATGGCTCACCAAGCCCTAAACCATACTCCCGACACCGGCAAAATGGCTGGGCCAGCAATCGGCAGTGATTCAATTAAGGAAGATTTGGCAGCCAGCTTGATGGCTGCGAATAGCCTGATTGGCTGCCTTATTGAGGGAAAGCAAATCACAACAGGCATGGTCAGCATAACAAGGCATCGCATTGAACAATCCCTCAGAAACTACCAAGAATTTACACGCAAGTTATCGGGCCCATCAGAAGGCGAGAACGGAGGCTCAACCTAATGGAAAAGCGTTGCTTCAATCAGCAAGAAGCCCGGGAGTACCTGGGCGTGAAACGAAAATTTTTTGACACACACATAGCCCCAAGACTTCAAGGGGTTAAAGCAGGAACCTCACTTATTTATGAAAAAGCCGACATCGACAAAGCCTGGGAAGCGTATAAACTGGAATCGGGTAGCGGCGGCCCGGAGGTAAAACAATGGGACGCACAACAGGTATCCAGCCGACCAAGGATGGTGGCTACAAAGTTGACAAGGTCTACCGGGGACAGCGAATTCAGCAATACGGCTTCTGCAGTGTTGAAGAAGCGGAGAGCTGGCTTGTCCGTGTGCTAGATGAAATGCGCAGGCAGTTTGTGCACGGGGTTCGCTCCCCGCGTACATTCGACCAGGCAGCAGCGCATTATTTGAAAACTCACCAAGACAAACCATCCCTTGAGTCGGACATATACCACTTAAAGGCAGTGATGCCTTTCATCGGCAATTTGCCCATTGACCAAATCCACAATGGCACTCTTAAGCCATTTGTGGACGCGAGAAAGGCACAAGGCCGAAAAAACAAGACGATCAATCACAGCCTGGCTATTGTTCGACGTATCTTGAACTTGGCCGCGCGAGATTGGCGGGATGAAAACGGAATGACCTGGCTGATCACACCGCCCTTGATCACACTGTTGCCATTGACAGACCAAAGGCCACCCAGGCCGCTCATGTGGGAAGAGCAGCGTCAAATACTGCCCCACTTGGCCGATCACCTGGCAGCCATGGCCCTGTTCACATTGAACACAGGATGTAGGGACGATGTGGTGTGCAATTTGCAGTGGGACTGGGAATTACCAATTCCCGCCCTGGGTATTTCGGTGTTTGTCGTGCCCCCAAAGCATGTCAAAGGCGAAGCCCACCGCAAGCAGGAAAGGGTATTAGTATTGAACACCGTGGCTCAAAAGGTCATCGAGCAGCGCCGGGGTACCCACCCCACGCATGTGTTCACCTACCGTGGCAAGCCCATTGAAGGCATGTCAAACAACGGTTGGATCAATGCCAAACGCAAGGCCAAGATCGGGGATTTGCATGTTCATGATTTGCGCCACACCGTGGGCTTGCGCCTGCGTGAGGCGAAGGTTTCGGATTCCACGATTTCAGCAGTGTTGTGGCACTCGAACCGAACCATCACCGGTCACTATTCCATGGCCCAGGTGGTGGAGATTTTTGAAGCATTGGAGTTGATCAAAGACGAATCCAATCGTTGGAACATCAGCTTGGAGGCTTTGAAAAGGGAAAAAGGTTTGACCAAAGTCACTCAAAAGTCACTTAGGGCAAATCCAGAAAGACAAACGGGCTAGGCGCTTGTGACACCTAACCCGTTAATTTTACTACTTAAATTTTGGTGCGGCTGGCAGGATTCGAACCCACGACCCCTTGGTTCGTAGCCAAGTACTCTATCCAACTGAGCTACAGCCGCTGTGAAGAAGCGAGATTATGCCCCAAACAATACCGTTGTGCAAGGGCATGCCTGCTCTTTTTAAAAAAAACTTTAACAATCTGCGCGCAGGCTGTATTGGGCCACCAGCCTGCGGAACTCGTCCTCCTGACGGTCCAGTTCCTCATCGCTATAACGCAACTCGTTTTGCAACACAAACCGCACCTCATTCATACAGGCCAGGGCAGCCTGGCTGTCCAGAAAAAGCGCCCTGCTTCGGCGAGCCAATACATCTTCAATGGTCACTGCCATTTCTTCAAGTACGGCCTGCGCAATTTCTGCTTCATTCAAATCAAGATTTTCATGAATGGCAGAACCGGGCTTTCGCATGGGAAGGTCGTCTTCAAGACGCAAGTAGCGGGTACGGGTTGGCTTGTTAACCCAGCCCTGTTGTTCACACACCAAATCAACCACCTCCTCCGCCATACTGCGATAAGTGGTCCATTTGCCACCAGTGATCGTCACCAATCCGCTAGGCGCGGTAATCACTGTGTGCTCACGAGAAATACTCTTGGTATTTTGCTTCTCGCCCCCCGCACTCACCAATGGTCGTAACCCAACAAACACACTGCGAACATCGGTGCGCGTGGGCGCGTTGGCCAGGTATTGGCCCGCCGTTTTCAAAATAAAATCGACTTCCTCGGGCAAGGCATCGGGTTCCCAAGGTGAGTCCTTGCGGGGCGTGTCTGTGGTGCCAATCAAGGTTTTTCCCAACCAGGGCACCACAAACAACACACGGCCATCGCTGGTTTTGGGCACCAGCAAGGCTTCCTTGGCTGGGTAAAAGTGCTGGTCAACCACCACATGCACGCCTTGGCTGGGGCTCAACATGGGTTTTGAATCTGGCAAGTCCAATCTACGAACATCGTCCACCCACACACCAGTGGCATTGATTACTGCTTTGGCTTTAAAAGTAAAAGACTCGCCGCTGAATTCATCGCGGGCTTGCACACCATTAACTTTCTCAGCAGTTTTCACAAAGCCAGTGACTGGCATGTAGTTAATCGCGAGGCCACCCAGTTTGTGCAGGGTTTTCATCAAGGCAATCGCCAGGCGAGCATCGTCAAATTGCGCATCAAAATAGCGCACTCCCCCATGCAATTTCTGCTGGGAAATAGTGGGTACTGCACGCAATACCTCATTTTTCTTCATCATGGTGGTGGGGCCAACACCCAGTTTACCCGCCAGCATGTCGTACATTTTCAGGCCGATCCAGTAAAAGAATTTCTGGAATACATTGCGCACTGGAATGACAAAAGCCAGGGGCTTGACCAGGTTGGGTGCATTCACCAACATGCGGCCACGTTCTTCAAGGGCCTCTTTCACCAAACTGAAATTGCCCTGCGCCAGGTAACGCACGCCGCCATGGGCCAACTTGGTGGCTCTTGAGCTGGTGCCTTTGGCAAAGTCATGCCCTTCGAGCAATAGCACCTTCAGGCCACGGCTGGCCGCATCCACTGCGCTGCCCAAGCCTGTAGCACCACCGCCAATTACAATCACGTCCCATTCATACTGCGCTTGTGCCTTGAGTTTCAGTGTTTCAAGGTGCTTTTTACGACTAAGCATCTGCCCATCCTTTGGAACGTTCTACCGCGCGGTGCCAGCGATCAAGCAGTGCACCGCGTTCATCAATACTCATCTTGGGTTCAAACCGTGCATCTACCCGCCAGTTGGCCAACAAGCTTTCCTCCGTGTCAAAAACACCCACGGCAAGGCCTGCCAAATAGGCAGCGCCCAAAGCAGTGGTTTCGGTTACTGTGGGGCGCACCACCGGTGCACCCAACAAATCAGCCTGAATTTGCATCAATAAATTGTTGTTCGATGCACCACCATCCACGCGCAGTTCACTGAGCGGTTTTGCGCCATCGCGCTGCATGGCCTGAACCAAATCCACCGTTTGCAGGGCAATGCTTTCAAGTGCCGCGCGTGCAATGTGCGCTTTGGTGGTGCCCCTTGTCATGCCCACCAAAGTGCCTCGAGCATAGGGGTCCCAGTGGGGCGCGCCCAGGCCTGCAAATGCCGGTACCATGCACACGCCATCTGTGCTTGGCACACTGGCGGCCAGCGCCTGAACATCGGCCGATTTTTCAATAATGCCCAAACCATCGCGCAGCCACTGCACCACCGCACCACCCATGAATACACTGCCTTCAAGCATGTAACTGGTTCGGCCATTCACCTGCCAACCCACCGTGGTCAGCAGGCGGTTGTGGCTTTCAACCACTTCAGTGCCGGTGTTCATCAACATAAAGCAACCAGTGCCATATGTATTTTTGGCTTCACCAGGTTTGAATGCCGTTTGCCCAAACGTGGCTGCCTGCTGATCACCGGCAACACCTGCGATTGGAATGGCTGCGCCCAACACTGCGGGATCACACCGCGCGATTTCACCGCTTGATTCACATACCTGTGGCAACATGCTCGGCGGTATGTCAAACAACTGAAGCAACTCAGAATCCCACTTCAGTGTTTTGATGTTCAACAACATGCTGCGTGAAGCATTGCTGACATCGCTTGCATGAACCGCAGCACCTGTCAGGTTCCACATCAGCCAACTGTCCACAGTTCCAAAGGCCAGTTCGCCGGCTTCAGCTTGCGCACGGGCGCCCGGCACATTGTTCAAGATCCAGTTCACTTTCGTGGCTGAAAAATAAGAATCCAACTCCAGCCCGGTACTGCGGCGAATCAGGGCAGCCTTGCCCTGCTCACGCAACTTGTCGCAATATGCAGCCGTGCGGCGGTCTTGCCACACAATGGCGTTGTACACGGGTTTGCCGGTTTTTCGATTCCACACCACGGTGGTCTCGCGTTGGTTGGTAATGCCAATGCCAGCAATGTCCGAGGGTTTAAGCCCGGCTTTTTCAATCGCGCCCCGGGCACAAGCCAACTGCGTGTTCCAAATGTCTTCGGGGCGGTGCTCGACCCAACCAGCCCTTGGAAAAATTTGCTCAAACTCTTGCTGGGAACTGGCCACCACTTGCGCCTGCGCATTGAACACAATAGCGCGCGAACTGGTTGTGCCTTGGTCCAGTGCCAAGATAAAACCCATGCGGTCATCTCCTTTCTTGTTGTTACTTTCTTTGCCCGGTGCTGTTCCAGTTGCCCACGTGTTTGTTCAAAAAAGCCTGCATACCCTCGGCCTCGAACCGGCTCACACTCCACAACTCATCAGTCAATACATCCCGGTTCAACCAAATGTAGGTCTCGGCTTTCAAGGTTTCGCCACTGGTGTTCAGCACAACCTCAATTTCGCGGCGCTCATATTCAGGCCCCTCGAAGGCATCAAGATTCTTGACATCCTCTGGCAACACGTTCAGCCACACCAAACCCTGCACTTGCGCGCTCGGGTTTGGCACCATGGCCGGGTAAGTTTCACCAGGCACAGCATGGCGTTGATGCCCTTTGGCAATGGCATTCAAACAGGGATAAACACCCTGCACCACTTGCCCCCAAACTGGCAAATACATCAGTGATCCGTACACAAAAACATGCTTGCCGTCTTGCTCAAATTCCGAGCCCATGCGATGTTACCTTTTCAGATGAAAAACAATTAGAAAATGCCTGCAAGGAGACGATGTGAAAACAACAACTGATTTGTTCAATTTACAAGATAAGGTGGCTTTGGTCACGGGCGCGACCCGCGGAATTGGCCTGGCCTGTGCGGAATTACTGGCAGCCAAGGGGGCTACGGTGATTATTTCCAGCAGAAAACAAGAGGCTTGCGAACAAATTGCTGCGCAATTTCAAGCAGATGGCCTGAAAGCTGTGCCCATGGCCTGCCATTTGGGCGAGATGGACCAGATTGAGGCGCTGTACCAACAAATTGAAGCAAAATTCGGGAAGCTGGATATTTTGGTGAACAACGGGGCGACCAACCCACACTTCGGGCCAATTTACGACACTGACCTGGCTGCCTTTCAAAAAACCTGCGATGTGAACATTCGTGGTTACTTTTACATGAGCAGCCACGGCTGCAAACTAATGGGCAAGAATGGCGGCGGAAGCATTATTAATGTGGCTTCGGTCAATGGCGTTATTCCCGGCCTCTACCAAGGTATTTATTCGATTACAAAAGCCGCAGTCATTTCAATGACCAAAGCTTTTGCCAAAGAATGTGCGCCCATGAAGGTGCGTGTGAATGCGCTGCTGCCCGGTGCAACCGACACCAAATTTGCATCGGCCTTGGTGCACAACGATGCCATTCGCAGCGCGCTGCTGCAACATGTACCCATGAACCGGGTTGCACAGCCCAGCGAAATGGCGGGTACTGTGCTATATCTAGCCTCCGAGGCTTCAAGTTACACCACCGGTGCCTGCATCAATGTGGATGGCGGTTACCTGGTGGTGTAAACATGACTTGGCTTACTTAATCTGTATGCCTTTGTAATCTTCAGCGTTCAGCGTGCGCCCCATTTGTTGCCAAAGAATGTGGCGCATGCGCTTGAACGGCACCAGGCGCGAGCCCAACCACACACGCGCAGCATTGTTGCCATACACAATACGCGGCTCGTTTTTCTTGATGCATTTCAACACATACTCGCAAATTTCATCAGGCGGCGTGGTCAGGAATTTTTTGGCAAATTTTTCGTGCTCCGGCTTGCTGGCAATATTGGTGTTGATGCCACCTGGGTGCACCAAATGCACCTGCACCTTGCTGTTTGAAAGCTCAACCATCAGCGATTCTGTAAACCCACGCACTGCAAATTTGCTGGCGCAGTAATCTGAATTGCTCGGTGTGCCCACCAAACCAAAAATACTCGACACATTCACGACAGCGCCCTCGCCGTTGGCCAATAGTTGCGGCAAGAATGCGCGCGTGCCATGCACCACACCCCAGAAATTAATGCCCATGACGCGCTCATAGCTGTCGTCACTCAAGGCCCACACTGGGCGACCTTCTCCGCTAACACCCGCGTTGTTGATAATCACATGTGCATTGCCCAGCGCTGCTTTCACTGCTTGGGCAAATGCATACACCCCCGCCTTGTTCGACACATCAAGCTTCTCGGCATACACCTGCACATTGGCCGCTTGCATGACCAGTTTCTCGGTTTCTTTCAAACCTTTTTCATCGTAATCACACAGAGCAACTTTACTTCCAAGTTTGGCAAACATCAGCGCGTACGAACGCCCCATACCTGAACCTGCACCGGTAATCACCACCACTTTGTCTTTGAAATTCTTCATGCTGCAGCTCCTTCTGTAAGCAATGCAGATTCATCGGAGTGTAAGGGCTGCTGCTGTGCCAAAGGTGCCTGCAACACATGGTCATTCATCTTGAAATTCCTGGCCATTCGCAGGTATGTGTAACTGAAGCCGGGAAACATGGCCACCACATGGCCGCTTTTGCTTTTGTACCAACTGGTACAACCACCGCGTTTCCAAACGGTTTTTTCCATCTCGCTGTGAATGTGGGTGGTGTAGCGCTCTTCGGCTTGCGGCTTCACCTCAATGGCAGCGGCTTTTTTCGCTTTCACTTCAGCAATAGCACGCATGATGTAATGCATCTGCGCTTCAATCACAAAAATTGCTGAGGTATGCCCAATACCGGTATTCGGACCAGTCACGATAAACAGGTTGGGAAACTGCGGCACGGTGGTGCCCAAATAAGCGCGTGGAAACTCATTCCACACATCGGCCAGTTTGGTGCCGCCCTTGCCCACCACCGGGTAGGAAATTACACCGTCAGTGGCATCGTAACCCGTGGAATACACAATGCAGTCCAGCTCAATCTGCTCGCCGCTCAGTGTCTTGATGCCGGTTTCATTGATCTCGGCAATGCCGTCGGTCTTGTCGTGCAAGCTTACGTTGGGGCGGCAATAAGCGGGGTACAGCGTGTTGCTTAAAATAATCCGTTTGCAGCCAATGGTGAAATCGGGTGTTACTTTCTTACGCAGTGCAGGGTCTTTAATCTGCTTCTTGATGTGGTGCAGTGCCTCGCGCTGCGCAATGTTCTTCAATGCGAAGTCAGAGTACTTGAATGCAATAACACGGCTTTCCAATCCCCAATAAATTGCTGAACGAGCCAATTTGCGAATGGGCTCCACTTTCAGCAAAGCGCGCTGCCAGGGCTTGAATACACGGTCTGGTCGCGGCAGTACCCAATGGGGTGAACGTTGAAATACATGCAAATGCCCTACTTCAGACGCAATGGCGGGGATCACCTGTGCCGCGCTGGCACCACTGCCAATAATGGCGACGCGTTTGCCTTTGTGGTCGTATTGCTGATCCCAGGCATTGGTGTGAAAAGTCTTTCCTTTGAATGTATCGCGTCCCTTGAAGTTCGGAATCACGGGTGTACTCAAGGGGCCAGAAGCGTTAATCACAAACTGCGCCTTGATCACATCGCCTGTTTGCAAATGTACATACCAGCGTTGTTCGTTCTCGTGCCACTCGGTGCGCTGCACATTGCTGTTGGTACGGGTTTTCTCACGCAGGCCATGCTTGGTGATCACATGCTCGGTGTATTGCTGAAGTTCTGCACCTTCAGCAAACATTTGGCTCCAGTCGTAAGGTTCGCTTTCAATTGAATACAACAGCGATTGAACATCAACGGCGGCGCCAGGGTACGAATTTTGGCACCAGGTGCCCCCCATGAAGTCCCGGCGCTCGAGCATGATGAAATCTTCAATGCCACGTTTTTTCAAATTAATTGCCGCGCACTGCCCACCGAAACCACTGCCAATGATGACCACCGTGTATTCACTCATGCCTGGAACCTTTTCAGAAAAATTTTGCTTGTGTGAATGTATATCTGACAACAGTCATTGTCAATTATAAATTCACCAATAGAGGGTAGAACCCTCCCCCTAATTGGAGGATTAAAAAATTGGCGTACTAGCAAAATTGACGGATGTTAAACACAAATCCAACAATTCAGGAGCAAACCCATGGCCGCACCCCAAGCATTGATCAAAGACCTTGAAGGCGAAGTCAACGTAAGCCGCAACGGTGAAACTGTGGCTGTAAAGGCAGGCGACTACCTGCTGCCGGGTGATGAAGTGGTCACAGGCGCAAATGGACGTTTGGCGCTCGAGTTTCCCGGAACTGAAGGGCAAATTCCTGCGGCGGGTGTGATGACTGCCAATGGCAAGCTGACACTGGGTGAACAAACAGGTGCCAATGGCCAGCAGCAAATCGTGGTGCTTGAAGACGGTGAATGTTTCGAGTTCACTACCGAACTGGCCGAGAATTCCGCCGCAGCCGAGGGCGGTGCCGTGGCTGGCCTGTTTGGTGCCGGCCTTCTTGGTGCAGGCAGTGGCGGCTTGGCGGGTGCAGGCGCCGTGGCAGCAGGCGCATTCCTCGCAGGTGGTTCTGGCGACTCTGGAAGCGGCGATGCTGGAACTGGTACCAGCACAGGCGCCAGCAACGCTGGCAGTGGTGGCCTTGGGGGCGTTGGTGCTGGTGAGTTTTCTTCTCAAGACAGCCCACAAAGCCTTGAGGAATTTGCCACTGAAAACCTGACTCAGGACAACTTACAGCAAAGCATTCTTCAGCCAATTCAGGATGCTGTACAAAACAGCCAGAACGACCCTGAATCGACTCCTGACAACATTGCAGTTGCAGTGGAGCAAACAGGTTTGGGTGTACTTGAAAACGTGCACGATGCTTTGGTTGCCACCACTGGGGAAGGCACACCGCAGGCAGACCTTGTACAACAACTGGTGGATGGCGTTAACCAAACACCGTTGGGCGAACCACTAAGCCCGATTACCAACCCGCTTTCAGAAGCTGTGAATACTGACCTTGGCTTGGATACACTGATTTCCGCACTGCCCAATGTTGACCCAACAGATGGTGGCTTGGTGACCAGCGTGGTTGATTTGGCCGATGACATTACACAACCTATCAGCGAACAGGTAGAGCCCTACGATCAATTGCTGCAGGGTTTGAGAGATGTTGCTGTTGAAATCGACAATGTACTGGAAGGTGTACTGAGCCAAATGGGCACCGAGATTCCCAACCTGGACAGCTTGGGTGGTGGCACACCCGCTCTTCCTGCCGAGGTTGAAGGCGGGCTGGCCGATTTGGTCGACGGTATTTTAGGCGGCGCAGACACCTTGCAATCTGCACTTCAAGGCGCTGGCGGTTCAGGCCTGCCCGAAATTCCCGAAGGTGATTTGCTGGGTACACTCAGCAGTGGCATTTCATCCGGTGCCGACGCATTGGGTGGCGAATTGCCCGGATTACCCACCGATGGCTTGCCTGGCTAATATTTAATTTACTTGTCATGTGTCATTAAGTTTTCATTTTTTAACAATAGGCTCAAGTGCTTTAAAAGCGACTTGAGCCTATTACTATGACAAAGACAAAACTTCAACTATTCGCACTCAGCACGATTGCTGCTGCCACTTTGGTTGCCTGCGGCAGCGACAACAACACCCCTCCTGCGGTCAGCAGCAGCGAAACCACCAGTATTTCAAGACTGAGCACTTACAATTCTGGAATCTATGATGCATCAGCAGCAGAGATCCCGGCATACGACCCGGTAAGCCAACGCTTGTTCGTGGTCAATGCACAAGCCGGGGCTATCGATGTACTCGACTTGAGCGACCCGGAAAACCCTGTGCTTGAACAAACACTGACCACGAATGCAATTCGTATGGGCTCAGTGGTGAACAGTATTGCAGTAGCCAACGGTATTCTGGCGGTTGCAATTGAAGACGCAACAAAAACCAACCCTGGTCTTGCGGCCTTCTACAACACAGAAACGCTCACCTTGATCAGCTCCATTGCTGTGGGTGCTCAGCCCGATATGATCGTGTTCACGCCCGATGCCACCAAAGTATTGACAGCCAATGAAGGTGAACCAAGCGACGATTACCGGATTGATCCTGAAGGCAGCGTCAGCATCATAGACATTAGCACTCCAGCGACCCCCACAGTAGCCACCGCAAGTTTCAGCGGTTTCAATGCAGCCACCTTGCGCGCTGCTGGGGTTCGTATCTACGGGCCAACCAACACTGCTGGAGGCAGCATCATGAATGGTGCCAGTGCCGCGCAGGACATTGAACCTGAATACATCACGATTTCACAGGACAACACCACCGCTTTCGTCACCCTGCAAGAGAACAATGCAATCGCGAAAATCAATATTGCGACCGCCACAGTGACCGATATTTTCCCATTGGGCGAAAAGGACCACGGCCTGGCGGGCAACGAATTTGACGCATCCGATGAAGAAGATGGTGCAATCAATATTCGTACATGGCCCGGTGTTCGTGGCCTGTACCTTCCCGATGCCATGGCAAGTTACTCGGTTGGCGGCGTAACCTACCTGGTAACAGCGAACGAAGGAGACGCCCGTGCCTGGGGCGAAGACAACGACGACTATTTCGCAGGCGATGCAACACTCGGTTTTGTTGAAGAATTTCGTGTCAAGCATTTGGTGAACGCAAATGGCTGGGCGGGTCGCCTTAATGATGACCTGCCACCACAATTGAACGCACTGGTTGCAGGCGGTAACGGTGGCGGTTTGCTCAATCCACTGGTATTTGGCTACTGCGGTGCCACAGCCACAAGCCCTGGGGCTTGTCGCGCCGACAACATGCTCGGCCGTTTGAACATCACCTGGACCATGGGTTACCAAAAGGATGTCAACGGCAATCCTGTATTGTATGACGCAGCGACTGGACTTGTATCACCAACCGGTACGCGGATTATGTATGACCGCCTTTACTCATACGGCGGCCGATCATTTTCCATATTCGACGAGAATGGGGCCTTGGTGTTTGACTCCGGAGCAGAGTTTGAAAAATTCTTCGCCAGTGACGACTGCATGGCTGGCAGCGCCCGAAATATCCCCTGCAAAGACTTCTTCAATTCTGGTCACGATGAAGGCAATGCACTGGACAGCCGTAGCGATGCCAAGGGTCCGGAACCGGAGGGTATCGCAATTGGCACGGTGGGTACCAAAACCTATGCCTTCATCGGTTTGGAACGGTTTGGTGGGGTATTGATTTACGACATCACAAACCCTGCGGCACCATTCCGCGTGGATTACCTGAACACCCGTGAAATTTGGGACATGGAACCCGAAGATGCGACAACGCCAGAGCAACTTGCCGCCTTCGGGGACCTCGGCCCTGAAGGACTGGTGTTTATCGCAGCAGCCGATTCTCCAACTGGTAATGACCTGCTGGTTGTGAGCAGTGAAGTGAGTGGTACCACAAGTACTTATTCACTGAATTTGCCAAGGTAATTCGCCGCACCTGCGTGCCGTTCCACGCGACACTGGCCGTGTCGATAGTCAACAAAAAGCCCCTTTCGGGGCTTTTTGTTTTTTGGCGGAGAAGGAGGGATTCGAACCCTCGAAGAGGTTGCCCCCTTACCTGATTTCGAGTCAGGCCGATTCAGCCGCTCTCGCACTTCTCCATGGGGCGCAAGTATATAGTATTCAGGTAGTATCCAAAAACACTCAAAACAACAAACGGAGACAACTTTTGAACAGCACAGCAAATAACCGGTTCATTTTTCTGGGCTTTATTGCCGCCGGCTTTACCAATATATTTGGCATGCTCGCCGCCAGCGAGTTTTTCACCAACACGGCCTTCCACAAATTATCACCCGAAGTCTTTTCTGATTTCGGTACTTTCATGGTGATGGTATGGGGTCTGGCGTATCTGGCTGTGGCCAGACAAGCGCATCAACTGCCAGCTATCTGCTTTGTATTTGCATTCGAGAAGGCGATCTACGTGTACACCTGGGTCGTCTGGATCAGCAGCAAATCAGACATGCTGCCCATCCTCCGTGAGGAAACACCACTGCTCGCCCTGTTTTACTCTGGCTATGGCCTCATTGATTTGGCTTATGCCCTCTTTTTTGCCTGGGTCGGTATTCGCGCACTTCAAAAATAAGCACCGAAACATGCACATCAAACCGGTGCATGCACCACATCCATCAAAACCGGCGCACCGATTTATTTGGTGCGCCGCACCAAACTCGCTCCACGCACCAAAATTAGCGTGGAATCCCGCACTGATTTAACTCAATTTCACAACTATGCACCCCTTTTTTGCATGGCACACATTCTGCTAAGTGTGTACTGAGACCATGACCAACGACGGATCAGGTCAATTGCATTGAAGTGATTGAAGTACCGGACAACGGCGTCCATCCCAAACTTGCTTGGGCAGGTGTGGTGATGTGCGCCGTTTTTTCTTGTGTTGAACTTAGAAGGACGCACACCATGAGCAACAAACCAACAGACAAAAAAACCGAGTTGTCGGAAACACGTCGCACGTTTATCAAACAATCTGCAGCGGTGTGGGGTTCAACCCTGCTGGCTGGTTTTGGCGCCCCCTCCATCGTCATGGCCCAGTCCACCAAACTGGAAACCACAAAAGCCAAGTTGGGATTCATTGCGCTTTCCGATGCTGCACCATTGTTTGTGGCTGATGAAAAAGGGTTCTTCAAAAAGCACGGCATGACCGATGTTGAAGTGTTGAAGCAGTCTTCTTGGGGCACCACCCGCGACAACCTGGTACTGGGCTCGGCAGGCAACGGCATTGACGGCGCACACCTGCTGACACCCATGGCCTACCTGCTCACCACTGGTGCCATCACCACCAACAATATTCCGGTGCCAATGAATATTCTGTGCCGCTTGAACCTGGACGGCCAAGGGATCTCAGTGAGCAATGAATTCAAAGACCTGAAAGTAGGCACCAACGCCACGGAGTTCAAGGCAGCACTGGCAGCCAAAAAAGGCGGCGGCAAACCTGTTAGCGCAGCAATGACTTTCCCGGGTGGCACGCACGACTTGTGGATCCGCTACTGGATGGCTGCTGCGGGCATTGACCCCAATAACAGCGTATCCACCATTGTGGTTCCTCCACCCCAGATGGTCGCCAATATGAAAGTGGGCAGCATGGATGCATTCTGTGTGGGCGAGCCCTGGAACCTCCAGCTGATTCACCAGAAAATTGGCTACACCGCGGTCACCACAGGCGAGCTTTGGAACAACCACCCAGAAAAAGCGCTCAGCTTGCGTGCGGATTATGTGCAAGCCAATCCGAATGCAACCAAGGCCATTCTGAAAGCGGTCATGGAAGCACAAATGTTCTGCGATGACCCTGCCAACAAAGACGAGGTCGCGAAAATCTGTTCACAGCGACGCTGGATCAACGCCCCCGTGGGCGACATTATTGAGCGCATGAAAGGTCAATTCGATTATGGCACTGGCCGTGTCGAAGACAACAGCAAGCACCTGATGAAATACTGGAGCAACCAGGCGTCTTACCCATTCCAAAGTCACGACCTGTGGTTCATCACGGAAAACCAGCGTTGGGGCTACCTGCCCAGCAAGCTGGATACCAACGCACTGATCAAGAAAGTAAACCGCGAAGACATCTGGAGAAGCGCAGCAAAAGAACTGGGTGTGGCTGCGAAAGACATTCCGACCAGCACATCTCGCGGCGTCGAAAAATTCTTCGACGGCAAGGTGTTTGATCCGAAAAACCCGAAGGCGTACCTCGACAGCTTGGCCATTAAAGCGTTGAAGGCTTGATTCATCTAAGCACTAAGGACACATCATCATGATGAATACCGACACACTTGAGCGACTGCAAACCGCCCCCAAGGTAAAAAGCAAACCCTTTGTTGAAACCGCCGCCTTCAAGCAATTGAAGGAGAGCATGGGCAAGATTGTTCCTCCGATCGTAATCATGAGCATTTTGCTGTTGATCTGGGAAATTCTGTGCAGCGGCGAAGGTGCACGTTTGCCAGGCCCAAGCAAAGTAATCACTGACACGTGGGAATTGATCACCAACCCGTTCTACAACAACGGCGGAAGCGATGTGGGCATGGCTTGGCAAATTCTGGCAAGCCTTGAACGTGTGGCCATGGGTTACAGCCTTGCTGTGGTGGTAGGCGTCGCGCTGGGTGTGTTGGTGGGCCAATCCACATGGGCTTTGCGCGGGCTTGACCCACTGTTTCAGGTATTGCGCACCGTGCCCCCGCTGGCGTGGTTGCCTTTGTCACTGGCGGGCTTTCAGGATGGAAACCCGTCTGCAATATTCGTGATCTTCATCACGGCCATTTGGCCCATCATCATCAATACCTCGGTGGGCATTCGCAATATTCCTGAAGACTACCGCAACGTGTCACGTGTCATTCAACACAACGGCATTGAGTACTTCTGGAAGATCATGCTGCCTGCAGCTGCGCCGTATATTTTCTCGGGTCTGCGCATTGGCGTGGGCCTCAGCTGGCTGGCTATTGTTGCGGCAGAAATGCTGATTGGTGGTGTGGGTATCGGCTTCTTCATCTGGGACGCCTGGAACAGCTCGCTCATCAGCGACATCGTTTTGGCGCTGGTGTATGTGGGCATCGTCGGTTTCATCCTCGACCGCTGCGTCGCCTGGGTGGGCAAGAAAATTACGCGCGGCACATCCGCTGGTTAAGGAGTAATAACATGAGCGATCGATTTTTAAGTATTTCCCAGGTGCAAATGCGTTTCGAGCGCAACGGCATCGTGAACCCAGTATTAAAAGACATCAACCTGGAGGTGAATCGTGGTGAATACATTTCACTGATTGGTCACTCGGGCTGCGGAAAGTCCACGGTACTGAATATCATTGCGGGCCTGCTCACAGCCAGCGAAGGCGTGGTCATTGTCGACAACAAAGAGGTGAACGCACCTGGCCCTGACCGCGCCTTGGTATTCCAGAACCACTCCCTGCTGCCCTGGTTGACCGTGTATCAAAACGTGGAAATTGCTGTTGAAAAAATATTCAAAGGCAAGAAAAGCAAAGCGGAGCAACGCGAATGGATCTTGCACAACCTCGACATGGTGAACATGAGCCATGCGCTGGATCGTTTGCCCTCTGAAATATCGGGTGGCATGAAGCAACGTGTGGGTATTGCACGTGCACTGGCCATGGAACCCAAAGTGTTGCTGTTGGACGAACCCTTCGGTGCACTGGATGCGCTCACACGTGCCCACCTGCAAGACGAAGTGATGCGAATTCAGAATGAGTTGAAGAACACCGTGGTCATGATTACGCACGATGTAGACGAAGCCGTGTTGTTGTCTGATCGTATTGTGATGATGACCAACGGCCCTTCTGCCACCATTGGTCAAATTCTGAACATTGATCTACCCCGACCACGCGACCGTTTGGCCTTGGCCGACGACCCCACCTATAACCATTATCGCCATGAGGTGCTCAGCTTCCTGCACGAGAAACAGCGCAAGGTAGAAAGCATAGGCAAACTGCGTGAACAGAAAAAAGCCGGGGAGAAACAAACCGCCTCAGCTTGATCAAACACCCAATAAAAAAACCGCTGTGGTTATTTTAACCACAGCGGTTTTTTTCTGCCTCAAATCATTACAAACCAGTCAAATCTCTCAAAGCCTGTACATAAGTTTCCACCGGCAAATCTTCGGGCGCCTCGAACTGTGCCTTCATCAAGGCCATTTGCGCACGGCTGTTGAATTCACCAATGGTTTGGTTTGCATACAGGGGCGATGCAACAATGTCTGGCGCACGGCGGTGCAACGTAGCCTGCTCAAAATCAAATGCAATGCCCAATCCTGTGCCTTCGTCAAAACGCCTCACGAAAATTTCCATGCCTCTTGGGGTTCCTGCCTGTGAATCAAAACCCACTGGCACCACGATCGAACCCATTTGCGTGGTTGAGCCGAAATCGCAAGTACGCCCACCCGTGGGGCCTGGAGACAACACCAGTGCATCAAGCTTGACCTTGACTGCATTGCCCTGAGCATCCAGCACCATGGCCTCTTTGTCACCCAAGGCGTCCAGTTCCCCATTCATCACCTTGGTCACGTAATCGCGTTCCAGTGCAATGGCATCAATTTGGGCTTGTGTGGGTTTTCCACCGGGATCCCCAGAGGCGCTTACTGCAACAAGTCCGGCCGTGCGTGGCCCCACGCGCAAGGTTTCAAGAATGCCTTCAGTGGTGCCACAATTGGGCAATACATCGGGGTTGCTCGCGAAGAATGCGCTGCTCAAACATTTCCGCGGGCTTTTCCCACCATCGCGCACAAACTCAAAAAAGTAGCGGTTGGTGTCGAAGTGGGTCGAGCCACCACCCCGGTTCTGAAAACTGGGCAAAAACACGTCATACACTTCGGCACCCATGGTCCGCATGGTTGCCACCGCCTGTTCAATCAAGGCACCCTGCTCCCCAGTTCCCGCGGGCGTGGTGCTGGTACCTAGTTGGCGCAGCACACCAATTTTCTTGCCTTTCACCCCATGCGTGTCACGGTCCAGAAAACGCAGGTAAGTGTCGGGACGATCTTCAGCTTTGAACAAAGTAGTGTCTGGATCATCCACAGGATCAATGCTCGCCATTGCCGTCAGCATCAACGCAGAGTCACGCACTGAACGTGTCATTGGCCCGCCGGTGTCACGGATATGTGAAAGCGGAAAAATCCCCTTGCGTGAAATAACCCCGATGCTGGGTCGAATTCCTACCAGTCCACTGACGGATGACGGGTGCCGGATAGACTGACAAGTGTCGCTACCTGTGCCTCCAATCGCGAAATTGGAGGCCAGCGCAGCACCGGATCCCGACGACGAACCCGCCGAACTCTCTTGCGTGTTGTATGGATTGGTGACCAGTACAGTACGCCCTGAAAACCCGGTGGTGAAATACGCAAACTCATCTTGATGTGCTTTGCCTAAAATTACAGCGCCAGCCTTGCGCAAGCCGGCCACAGAGGGTGCATCAACCCCCGCCTGATGACCCAACATGGAATACGAAGCCGAAGTGGACGGGTGATCAACGGTGTCGTAATTGTCTTTCAACAACACCGGCATGCAATGCAAATAGCGATCGGCTACGCCGCCGTCAGCGGCGTATTGCGCATCCAGTCCTTTTGCGATTTCCAACGCTTGCGGATTAATCGCCAACACCGCACTAATCGGCAAACCACCATTGGGTTGCGGATTGTCGTTGTACATAAAAATTCGCTCAATGTACATTTTGGTCAATGCTTCGCAGGTCAAAGTGCTTCCATCCCGCATTTTTGTTCGGCCAGCAAAGGTGTCATGCACCATTTGCATGTCCGCTTCCACCAACTCAAAAAATTCTGCAGGTGGTCGCAGTGACTTGTCCACAAAAACCTCTGGCTCGGGATTATCCACTGGCGGTTCTTCGCCGCCTTCTGCAGGATCGGTCGGAGAGCCGCTTGAACCTCCGGGTGACCCTGTAAAAGCTGTTTCATCTGAACTGCAAGCCGCTGAAGCGACGATCACAAGAAGCGAAATGAGTTTGATCAATGTGTTCATGAAAGGGTCCTTCTTTGTTGAAATCATTCCCCTTCACTGCAAGCCCAATGCCCGAATTCACTGATTAGAAGCAGCTTTCGATTAGTTCACAATTTTGTGGTAGCTATACGGACAGTTATTGAGAGCTTTTATACGGATTTGCAACGATTGCAAAATAAAGTGAAATTCTGAAGGCGGAAACACAGGGTAAATCCCGACCTGAAATGGTGCATAAAAGCTGCCCGGATAAGGGTTTGCTCCTATTTAGTTACAAGTGGGTGGCTATCACAATGCAGGTTCGAAAAGTAAAACCAAAAACAACAGTCGAAAGCTAAATCAATTTAAGGAGGCAAAATGACTGACTCAGTGAACAACCAAAAGCGCCGCGATTTTATCAAAGGCACATCAGTGGCTGCAGTAGGTGCAGGCGCCATGGCGTTCCCCATGATTTCCACTGCCCAAACAGTGAACATGCGCTTCCAGAGCACATGGCCCCAAAAAGATATTTTCCACGAGTATGCCGTTGATTTTGCCGACAAGGTAAACAGCATGACTGGTGGTCGCCTGAAAATTGAAGTACTGCCAGCTGGCTCAGTGGTAAAAGCTTTCGACTTGCTGGATGCGGTGAGCAAGGGTACTTTGGATGGCGGCCACGGCGTGATCGCTTACTGGTACGGCAAGAACGCGGCAGTAGCCCTGTGGGGTTCTGGCCCTTCTTTCGGCATGGACGCAAACATGCTGTTGGCCTGGCACAAATACGGCGGCGGCAAGGAATTGCTGGAAGAAATTTACGGCGACCTGAACATGGACGTGGTTTCATTCATGTCCGGCCCAATGCCAACACAACCCTTGGGCTGGTTCAAAAAGCCAGTGACCAAGCCGGAAGATTTGAAGGGACTGAAATTCCGCACCGTGGGCTTGTCTGTGGACATGTTCACGAAAATGGGCGTGGCTGTTAACGCACTTCCAGGCGGCGAGATTGTTCCTGCGATGGACCGTGGCTTGCTGGACGCAGCTGAATTCAACAACGCCTCTTCAGACCGTGTCTTGGGCTTCCCAGACGTATCCAAAGTGTGCATGTTGCAATCTTTCCACCAGTCTTCTGAACAGTTTGAAATCATGTTCAACAAGACCAAGTACAACAAACTGCCAGCTGAAATCAAAGCAATCATTGCGAACGCTGCCGAGGCCTCTTCTGCTGACATGAGCTGGAAAGCGGTGGACCGCTATTCCAAAGACTACATGGAAATGCAAAGCAAGCAGGGCGTGAAGTTCTTCAAAACCCCTGACAGCATCCTGAAGGCTCAATTGAAAGCATGGGACGAAGTGACCAAAGAAAAAGCCGCTTCAAACCCAATGTTCAAGAAAGTGTTTGAATCGCAGCGTGCATTTGCTGCACGTGCTGCCAAATGGCAAGCCGACACCTCTGTCGACTTCAAAATGGCACAAGCGTTCTACGCACAAAAGAAGTAATTTGCAACGCCACGAAAAGCCAGCACCTGCACAACGGGTGTTGGCTTTTTTTTAACCGAACCCGAGGTTCACCCCATGTTATCTTTTCTTCATTTGGTCGACAAAATTTCAACGAAGGTAGGGCATTTATTTGCCTGGACCATTGTGCTGTTGACTGGTGTTATTGTGTTCGAGGTGTTTACCCGGTACGCCCTGAACAGCCCCAACCCGTGGGTTTTCGACGCATCCTATATTCTTTACGGCATTCTGTTCATGATGGCAGGTGCTTACACACTGGCCACCAACGGCCATGTGCGTGGTGACATTCTGTATGGTTTTCTTGAACCCAGAACTCAAGCCATCCTAGACATCATTCTGTATTTTGTTTTTTTCTTCCCCGGCATCATCGCATTGACCTACGCAGGTTACACATTCGCTGACGAAGCCTGGGCCATTAAGGAAATGTCCTCGATCACTGCCGATGGACCGCCCATTTATCCCTTCAAGGCCTTCATTCCTCTCGCTGGTTTCTTTTTGTTGTTGCAAGGCATCGTCGAGGTACTTCGTTGCGCATTGTGTATCAAAAATGGTGCTTGGCCCAAGCGTGAAGACGACGTGGAAGAAGTGGATGTAGAGAAGCTGAAAGCCTCTCTCAGCAAGAAATAACAGGAATCATCATGAAAAAAGAACTATATTTTGGCCTTGCCATCATGGCGATGATCCTGATCGGGGTCGCCATCGCAATGCCTGCGCCCTCTGAAATTACAGATGGTCACCTCGGCTTGTTAATGCTCTCTTTGGTGGTTGTCGCCATCATGCTGGGCTTCCCCACCGCCTTTACCTTGATGGGTATGGGTGTAATTTTCACCTATTTTGCATACGACGGTAACATTCAGCAAACCCTTGATTTGATGGTGCAATCCACCTACAAAGTCATGACCAACGACGTGCTGATCTCAGTGCCGCTCTTTGTGTTCATGGGCTACCTGGTTGAACGTGCCAACCTGATCGAAAAGCTGTTCAAATCCTTACACTTGGCCATGGCGCGCCTCCCCGGTGCTTTGGGTGTGGCCACATTGGTGACCTGCGCAATTTTTGCCACGGCAACCGGTATTGTGGGCGCGGTAGTTACACTGATGGGCCTGTTGGCGATGCCCAGCATGATGAAAGCCGGTTACGACACCAAAATGGCTGCCGGTGCAATTACAGCGGGTGGTTGCTTGGGTATTTTGATTCCACCTTCTGTGCTGCTGATTGTGTACGGTGCCACCGCGGGTGTTTCCGTGGTTCAGCTTTACGCGGGTGCGTTTTTCCCCGGTTTGATGCTGACTGGCATGTACATTGCCTACATCATGATCCGTGCAAAAATCAATCCGAAGTGCGCCCCACCCTTGTCTGAAGAAGATCGCAAAGTACCGCTCAGTCCGGTTCTTGATTCATTGAAGCGTACCTACGGCAGCAGCCGCGCAGTATCGGCTTTGGTAAATGGATTAAAGGGCCGTCGTGAAGGTAATTTGACTGGTGGTCAGGTGGCTGGCCAGCTTTTTGTGGCCATGTTGCCCGCCATTTTCGCGGCATTTATTTTAGGCTTGGTGTATTCCTCACTCACAGCCCCAAAGGAAGCAGCATTCGACACTTCTGGCTTGGTCAGCTTTGGCTCTGAATACCAAGGATCGAGCAGCAGCAATTACGACTTTGGATTTGACGAACCAGCTGGCGCTGAAACTTCCGAGGTGGCACCTGCACTGGAAGAGCCGGCTGCTCCCGCTGAAGCCGTTGCCGAAGAAGCCGAATCACAGCCAGCCCCCATGAATTTCTGGATTTCTTTGCTGATCGTGGCGGCTGTGCTGGTTTATTACTACGTGCGTCTAAGCTTCGAACGTCTCGAAGTTTTCAAAATGTTGCTAACCTCATTCTTCCCTCTGGCCATTTTGATTCTGGCCGTGCTGGGCAGCATTGTGTTTGGGCTGGCAACACCTTCTGAGGCCGCGGCAGTGGGCGCATTCGGTGGTTTGATGTTGGCGGCGGGTTACAGGCAACTCAGTTTCCCTGTGCTGCGTGAATCTGCGTTCCTGACTTCCAAAACAACCGCCATGGTGTGTTGGTTGTTCGTGGGTTCATCCATATTCTCGGCAGCGTTTGCGTTGCTGGGCGGCCAGGAACTGGTTGAGCAATGGGTGCTGTCTTTGGGCCTTACACCCATTGAATTCCTGCTGCTTTCCCAAGTGATCATTTTCTTGTTGGGCTGGCCTTTGGAATGGACTGAGATTATCGTGATTTTCATGCCGATTTTCATTCCGCTGCTGCCTTACTTTGATGTCGACCCACTGTTCTTCGGCTTGCTGGTTGCACTGAACCTGCAAACGGCGTTCCTGTCGCCACCTGTGGCCATGGCAGCGTTCTACCTGAAAGGTGTATCGCCACCCGGGGTCACCTTGAACCAGATCTTCTTGGGCATGATTCCGTTCATGTTTATTCAGATCTTCGCCATGTTCGTGCTGTATGTGTTCCCACAAATCGGTATGTGGTTGCCAGGCGTGCTTTACAGATAAGAAAGTTAAGCCCTGCTTGATTGTGAATGCAAAAAACCGCCCTCGAGGCGGTTTTTTGTTGTGTGCTGACAATCATCTTTTCACGATCCGTTCGTTCGAATCTACTCACAGGTCGCAAAAACAAAAAACCCGCCACAAGGGCGGGTTTTGATGTTTTTGGCGGAAGCTGTGAGATTCGAACTCACGGAGGGCTCGCACCCTCGCCGGTTTTCAAGACCGGTGCATTCAACCGCTCTGCCAAGCTTCCGAGCCCGCAATTATAACCACAAACCCTTTGGTTTGGAAACCTCTCGGGACAATATTTCTGAATATTGCTCAGCCCTTCAAACCCATGCGTTTTTTCATGGCTTGCATACTCACATAAGCCAACACCGCAATGGTTGGAATCGCCACGGCAATCGCCAAATCTGGAGAAACCGGCACACCCATGGTTTTCAGCCCTTTGGCCAGGTACCCCACCAAACTGGCGCCGTAGTAGGAAATGGCAACAATCGACAATCCCTCTACGGTTTCCTGCAAACGCAACTGCACCTTGGCACGCTTGTCCATGCTGGTTAGCAAGCGCTGGTTTTGGCTTTCCCGCTCAATTTCAACGCGCGTGCGCAACAGCTGTGTAACCCGCGAAATACGGGCCGCCAACTCATCTTGCCGGCGAGCTGTCCAGGTGCAGGTTTTCATGGCGGGGCCCAACCGGCGGTCCATGAACTCACCAAAAGTTTGCATGCCCACCATGGGAATTTCTTTCAATTCAGCAATGCGTTTTTTAACCAGGTCGGTGTAGGCTTCCGCAGCGGTAAAACGCACCCGGTTCTCGGCGCTTAACTGCTCCACGCGTGCGGCCAGGTCGGTCAGCTGGCTCAACAACTTTCGATCCAGTTCCACGTCCTCGCTGGTCACTTCAGCCAGGTCTTCGGTTTTACTGGTCTCCGCCATTTCTGTGGCCAGCTTCACCAAGCGGTCTTCATACGAAGAAAGCTTTGGCAACGTGGCACGCGCCACTGGAAAACTCAGCAGAGCCATCATTCGGTAAGTTTCCATTTCGATGGCGCGCTGAACCACTCGGCCCAATTGCCGCGAGCCCATCTTCAAATTACAAATCAAAATGCGGCTTGCACCGCGGTCTGCAATTCGAAGGTCCGAAAACACCTGCCCCGCTCCGTTGGCAATCATGCCGCCAATCAGGGTGTTGCCATCAAAGTAACCTGCCACGCTTCGCGGCTCTCGAGGGTTTTCTGTTTTTTGAACAAACAGTTCAATGGCCACCAGCATTACCCCTGGCAAAGCGGCCATCCAGCTGGGAGGCAAACGGCGAGTCACCGGGCGATCGAACACAATCGCATGGTCAGCCCGCTCAAAGAAGGTCAAGGTAATGAATTCGTTGTGGCGCTCCAGGCGCAGGCGCAAGGCCGACTCGCCGCCACACAGACTAAGACTGACCTGGGGGGCTGCAAGCTCTTCATCAGAAACCGGCTTGCACCCGCAATAGTCCACCAAGGCTTGCAATTGCCCGACAATTTCAGGTGTTACATCGCCTTGCACCAGCAAAGCAATGTGAAACACCCTTTCCTGCGGCCACAAGGCCTCGGTGGGGCGGGAATGCACTTCATCATTGAGTGCCTGCCGCAACGGGTAGGGCTGGGGCAGCAAGTTGCTTTTGTTCATGGCGAAATATACGGAAGCGATCAGCTTCGATTGCGGAGTTCTGGCCAGGCTTTCATCAGGTAATAGCACATCGACCAAACCGTCAAAACGGCTGCCACATAAATACCCAAAGTACCCAACACATGGAAGTCAATGCCCATCCAGGTTTCGTTCACCAACAGCATGGGAATGGCCACCATTTGCGCAATGGTTTTGAATTTGCCAAGCCTGTTCACAGCCACACTGTTGCGCGCACCAACGCTGGCCATCCATTCCCGCAACGCAGAAATGGTAATTTCGCGGCCAATAATAATCAGCGCAATAAAAGGACCAATTCGCCCAAGGTCAACCAACACAATCAGGGCAGCGCCCACCATCAGCTTGTCGGCCACCGGGTCAAGAAATGCACCAAAAGCCGAGGTTTGATTCCAGCGGCGTGCCAGGTAACCATCGACAAAGTCTGTAATGGCTGCGAAAACAAACACCCAGGCACCTACCCAGTTTTGCATGGAGATGGACATGATTGTTTCAGGCAGAAAATAAATGCCGACAACCAAGGGAATCAGTACAATCCGGACCCAGGTCAGGATCATGGGCAGGTTCATTGGCATATGTGTTTTTCTTTTGTTAAGTAAAAAATACACTCTATAGAGGTACAGAATATATCAGCGACAACACCCATTGAGGCGCACATCTTCAGTGCAAACGCCGATATATTTCTTCGGCCAGCGTTTTGGAGATTCCTTCGACTGTTTGCAAGTCTTCAACACTGGCCGCTTTCACACCACGCAGACCGCCAAAACGGGTCAGCAATTTTTGCTTGCGGCGTGCACCAATGCCTTCAATTTCATCCAGCTCGGAAGCCTGCCTTGCTTTGGCCCGTTTGGCCCGCATGCCGGTAATCGCAAAACGGTGAGCCTCATCCCGAATTTGTGCAATCAACATCAGCGCCGGGTGGCCTGGCCCCAACTCAAGGCTGGGTCGGCCATCTGGAAACACCAAAGTTTCCAGCCCCACCTTGCGATTCTCACCTTTTTTTACACCCACAATCAGGCCGATGTCCAATTCCAGTTGTTCAAACACCTGCCGGGCTACTTCAATCTGCCCCTTGCCACCATCAATCAACACCACATGCGGCATCACGATCGGGGTTTTTCCTTCCCGCTGATAGCGCCGTGTTACTGCCTGGCGCATGGCGGCATAATCATCGCCTGGGGTAATACCCTCAATGTTGTAACGGCGATACTCGCGGCTTTGCATATCGTGGTTATGAAACACCACACAAGAAGCTTGCGTAGCCTCACCTGCGGTGTGCGAAATATCGAAACATTCCACACGCAAGGTGGCCAGCAAATCAATTTCTTCAGCTGCTGGATCAACGGTGGGCTCGGTGCCAGTAGCATTACCACTTAACAAGCGGTCAGCCTCGCTGGCTTGCAAGGCCTCTTCCAGCCGCGTTTCCAAACCCAGGGTTTCAACCAACGCACGCGTGCGGAATTGCGCCGAGCCCTGCTCTGCTATTCGCCTTGCAATCGCAATTTCAGCGTTGTCTACAGCCATATCCAGCCACTTGCGCCGCTCGCTTTGCGGCTGTCGAATCAGGTTGATTTTTTTGCCAGCTTGTTGGCTCAAGGCCATCAACAGTTCGGGGGCATCCAGATCCTGGTTCACAATCAACAGGTTGGGAATGGGCCTGTCCACATAGGCTTGGCTCAAGAAAGCTTCCAGCACTTCAGGGCCAATGTCCTCGCTGGCCTGCGCCACACTGGGGAACATGGGCTTGTCACCCAAATGCCTCCCACCTCGCACCATGGCCAAATTCACGCACACCGCACCGCCTTTGATGACTACAGCAATAATGTCTGCATCGTCATCACCGCCGGTGGTGTCCACCGACTGCTTTTGTAACACCCTACTCAATGCACCCAACTGATTGCGATACATGGCGGCTTTCTCGAACTCCAGCAAGCCACTGGCCTCCAGCATTTTCTCTTCCAGATTGGCCAAAACTGACTTGTGGTCGCCCCGCAGGAAACGCGATGCGGCTTCCACATCCTTGGCATAATCTTCCGGGCTGATCCAGTTCACACAAGGCGCGCTGCAACGTTGGATTTGAGCCTGCAAACAGGGGCGTGAGCGATGAGAAAACACGGTGTCTTCACAGGTGCGTAGCAAAAACACACGCTGCAAAACCTGAATGCTTTCCTTCACAGCCCAGGCATTTGGAAAGGGGCCAAAAAACTGTGATTTTTTATCCACCGCACCCCGGTAATAAGCCACACGCGGGTACTTGTGATTCGTCAGCCGCAAGTAGGGGTAGCTTTTGTCATCGCGAAACAAAATGTTGTAGCGTGGGCTTAAGCTTTTAATCAGATTGTTTTCAAGCAGCAAGGCCTCTGCTTCAGTTCGGGTCGGTGTTACATCCACCCTCACAATACGCTCCACCATATGGCTGGTGCGCGGGCTGGCATGGGTTTTCTGGAAGTATGAAGACACCCGTTTCTTCAGGTTCTTGGCCTTGCCCACATACATCACGGTGCCATTTGCATCAATCATGCGATACACACCGGGCCTTGTGGTCAATTCCTTCAAAAACGCAACGATGTCAAAGGGTGTCTCGGGCGCTTGTTGCTCGTCGGTCATTGCCCTGTCCTCACCCTTTCAGGAAATAGCTGATCGATTCCAGTACGCTCTCGAACATGGGTGCGGTTAGCCGGCCCGTTTGCGTGTTGTATCGGCTAACGTGATAACTGTCGAACAAACGAAATACGCCCAAGTCGTGTTGGGCTGCATGCCCGAACTTGAACGCGCTTTGCTTTTGATCCAGTGCTTTCAACACGGCTTGGTGCCCCACCAAACCCAGTGCCAGCACTGCCTTGGGTGGATGTACTTTGAACTCATGGGCAATGAACTGGTTGCAGGTTTTAATTTCAGCCGGCGTTGGCTTGTTTTCCGGCGGAACACACTTCACAGCATTGCTGACACGCGCATTCAGCAGTTGCATGCCGTCGCCCACAGCCATGGAAACTGGCCTGTTGGCAAAGCCATATTTGTGCAAGGTGCTGTACAGCAAGTCGCCGCAATAGTCGCCCGTGAATGGCCGCCCGCTGCGGTTTGCTCCGTGTAGTCCGGGGGCCAGGCCAACAATCAACAACTCAGCGTTTACCGGGCCAAAGGGTGGCACCGGCCCATTGAAATGGTCAGGAAATTTTTGCCTGTTTTGTTCATGAAAAGCGTGCAGGCGCGGGCATGCCGTGCAATTCACATCGAACACCCTGGCGGGCCATTGCTGATCCATGACCAGGGGTTGCCACGCGGTTCTACTGCCCATTTAACCCAAAGCCTTGCGTGCGTTGTAGAACAAACGCATCCACGGTGAAAACTCGCCGGCGTCTTTGGGCGCCCAGCTCATTTGCACGTTACGGAATACGCGTTCCGGGTGCGGCATCATGATGGTGAAACGACCATCTGGCGTGGTGAAACCTGCTAACGCTTCCGGGCTACCATTGGGGTTGAATGGGTACTGCTGTGTGGCCTCGCCTTGCGAATTCACATACTGCACGGCCACCAAACCTTCCGAGCTCAATTTGCCATGGTTGCCCTGGCGTGAAAAATCGGCGCGACCTTCACCGTGTGCAACCACCACCGGCACCACTGAGCCTTCCATTCCACTTAACAAAATCGAGGGCGTTTTGTTGATTTTTACATTCACCAAGCGTGCTTCATATTGCTCGCTTTCATTGCGCATCAGCTTTGGCCAATGCGTTGCACCGGGAATCAAATCAGCCAAAGTCGCCATCATTTGGCAACCGTTGCACACACCCAAACCAAACACATCGCTGCGGCCAAAAAATTCAGCAAACTGATCGGCCAATACACTGTTGTATCGAATGGTTTTGGCCCAGCCTTCACCTGCACCCAGCACATCACCATAGCTAAAACCGCCACAAGCAGCCAGGCCCTGAAAGTCAGCCAGCTTGCGCTTGCCGCTCAACAAGTCGCTCATGTGTACATCCACTGCCTCGAACCCAGCCAAGGTGAACGAGCCTGCCATTTCAAGCTGACCGTTCACGCCCTGCTCCCTGAGCACTGCAACACGTGGCTTTGCGCCTGTGGCAATGAATGGCGCTGCGGGGTTTTCCGTAATGTCAAAGCTGGGCTTCCACACCAAGGCGTTGGGCAATTCAGCCGCTGCTTTGTGTTCACTTTCAGCGCAAGCCGGGTTGTCACGGCGCTTGGCAATTTGGTAGCTTGTGTCATCCCAAATGCCTTGAAGCTTGGTGCGGCTTTCAGAATAAATGCACTTGGCATCGCGATAAAACTCAACTACATCGCGGTCATTCGGCTTGCCAATAATATTGCTGTGTTTGCTCAAATTGAAATCGCGCAACACTTGCATGGCTTCGCTTTTTTGAGCGGCGGGCACCTGCAACACCACACCCAATTCTTCGTTGAACAAAGCTTTCAGGGTAAGTTCGCCGCGCTGCACGCTAACCTGCTCCGGGCGAATTTTAAAGTCGCCCCAATCGGCTGAATAGGGGTCGATGGTGATCAAATCCAGGTTGATCGACAAACCACAGCGGCTGGCAAAACTCATCTCGGCCAAAGCCGCCATCAAACCACCGTCGGAGCGGTCGTGGTAAGCATGCACCAAACCTTTTTCACGCAAGACATTCATGGCCATCGCAAAGTTTTTGATGTCGCTTGCATCCTCCACATCGGGTACATCCGTACCCAACTGGTTGGTAACCTGTGCCAATACGCTGGCACCCATGCGCATTTTGCCGCGTGCCAAATCAACCAACACCAGCACGGTGTCTTCTGCCGTGTTCAACACGGGCGTTAGCGTGCCACGCACATCGTTGATTTTTGAGAACGCAGAAACAATCAAACTAACCGGCGACAACACTTCCTTCTGCACATCGCCCTCATTCCAGCGGGTGCGCATTGAAAGCGAATCTTTGCCCACAGGAATGCCCAAGCCCAACTGTGGGCAAAGGTCCATACCAATGGCTTTCACGGTATCAAACAAAGCCGCATCTTGTCCGGGTGTACCGCAAGCGGCCATCCAGTTGGCACTCAGTTTCACGTCTTCCAGTTTTTCAACTGGTGCAGCCAGCAGGTTGGTAATGCTCTCTGCAATGGCCATACGGCCTGAAGCAGGTGCATTCAACACCGCAAGTGGTGTGCGCTCACCCATGGCCATGGCCTGGCCAGCATAGCCTGTGTAATCATCAATGGTCACTGCCACATCAGCCACGGGCACCTGGTAAGGCCCAACCATTTGATCGCGGGCTGTGAAGCCGCCCACGGTGCGGTCGCCAATGGTAATCAGGAAACGCTTGGAAGCCACAGCGGGGAATTTCAATACTTGCTCAATGGCCTCGCCCAATTCGGTTTGAGTCAAATCCATTTCAGCTTTCACCGTTTCAACACGGTTGTCGTTGCGCTCCATGCGCGGTGGTTTGCCAAGCAATACCTCCATGGGCATGTCTACAGGGTTGCTGGTGCTTTCAGCGTCGAGCACTTTCAATTGGCGTTCATCAGTAACCACACCCACCACACAGAAGGGGCAACGTTCACGCTCACACAGTTGCGTGAACAGTTCAAGCGATTCAGGCGCAATACCCATCACATAGCGCTCTTGCGATTCATTGCACCAAATCTCGGCAGGACTCAAACCGCTTTCATCCAGATTCACTTTGCGCAAATCAAATTCCGCACCTTTGTTCGATGCATCGGCCAGTTCGGGGAATGCGTTGGAAATACCACCCGCGCCCACATCATGAATGCTCAAAATCGGGTTGGCTTCGCCCAGAGTCCAGCAGCGGTCGAGTACTTCCTGCGCACGGCGTTCCATTTCAGGGTTGGCGCGCTGAACAGAATCAAAATCGAGCGACTCGGTGTTGGTACCTGCATTCATCGACGAAGCTGCGCCACCGCCCATGCCAATGCGCATGCCAGGGCCGCCCAGCTGTATTAACAAGCTGCCCGCCGGCAAATCGCATTTGTGGGTGTGCACTTCCCGAATATTGCCCAAGCCACCCGCAATCATGATGGGCTTGTGGTAGCCATAAACACGATCACCCACGCGCTGCTCGAACGTGCGGAAGTAACCACCCAGGTTCGGGCGGCCAAATTCATTGTTGAAGGCAGCCGCACCAATGGGGCCATCGATCATGATTTGTTCAGGCGTGGCGATGCGTGTGGGAATGCCGACAGGCTGTGGCTGCTCTGCACGTTGCTCCAGTGGCACCAATGCGTCTTGCCCACTTTCCCAGCTTTCCTTGCCACCTTCAAAACGCAAATGCGAGGTGGTAAAACCACACAGGCCAGCTTTGGGCTTGGCGCCACGACCAGTGGCACCTTCATCACGAATTTCACCGCCTGAACCCGTGGCAGCGCCTGCATATGGCGAAATGGCTGTGGGGTGATTGTGGGTTTCAACCTTGATCACAAAATGCGTGGTTTCCTCGTGCGGTCGATACACGCCATCGGCATCAGCAAAAAAGCGCTCAGCCTTGCCACCAGCAATTACGGCTGCATTGTCGGAATACGCCACCACCGTGCCATGCGGCGTGGTTTTGTGGGTGTTGCGAATCATCCCGAACAGCGTTTCGTTTTGCGCCTGTCCGTCAATCGTCCAGGTTGCGTTGAAAATTTTGTGACGGCAGTGTTCGCTGTTCGCCTGCGCAAACATCATCAGTTCGACGTCTGTGGGTGAACGACCCATCACAGTATAGGCATCCAGCAGGTAATCAATTTCATCGTCGCTCAGCGCCAGGCCAAGTTCGCTGTTGGCTTTCACCAGGGAATTACGCCCTTCGCCCAATTCCACAATTTGCAGGCTTTTGCCTTGCAGGGGCAAAAACAGGCCTTTCACATCAAAGCCTTCAGGCAAAACGGTTTCAGTCATACGGTCATACAGCGCGGCCTTCAAGGCTTGCAAAGCCGCCCCTTCCGGCAGTTTGCTGCCACCCAGCAAGCCTTTCTTGAAGCTCAGCTGAAATTCAATGCCACGCTCCATGCGCACCACCTTGGTCAGGCCAGCGTTGTGGGCAATGTCGGTGGCCTTCGAAGCCCACGGACTAACCGTACCCAAGCGGGGAACGACCACGCAGCCAAGGTCAACACGGTCCAACGCCGGGGCAGCATGGCCGTAATCGAGCAAGCCTTCCATCACCTTGCGCTGCTGCCCTTCCAGTGCACCCCGCGTCGCCACAAAATGAACGAAATGCGCACGCACCGCTGACACATTCGAATCAATGGCTTGCAGGCGTTTCAGCAAACCTTCTGCACGAAAAGCAGACAAGGCAGAGGCGCCATGGAAGGTGGAAACATCGAATTGATCAGCCGAGGACAGGGCAAGAGACATGACAGCAGTGGGGGTGGTTGAGGTAATCTTGAATTATAAGTGCTACAGCCCCAAAACTGAGCACAAAGCCCGGATAAACCACCCTGAATTTCCTTGGAATACGCATGCCAGAACCGATTGACCTACACCCTGAGAACCTGGGCCATGCCAACTGGCAACAGTTGGATCAAAAATCAATGCCAGTGCTGTCGGTGAAGCAAATCCGGGTGCTGGAACAGGCTGCTTTCGCACACATCGATTCTTTTTTGCTGATGCAGGCCGCCGGGGTACGCTCGGCCCTGAAAATTGTCGATCAAATTGTTCACAGCAAGACACATTCACCGCCTTGCCTGGTGCTGGCCGGGCCGGGCAACAACGGGGGAGATGCCTGCATTGTGGCCGGGGAGTTAAAACGCAAAGGCCTGCAAGTCGACCTTTTGCAAGTAAGCGATGGAAAAACTGGCTCGAAAGACCGCATGCAGGCTGTATTGTGGGCTTTGGCACACGGTGTTCAACCCATGGAATTTAAACCCGACATGCCCTTGCCTGACATTGATGCTGGCACTGTGATCATCGACGGGCTGCTGGGAATTGCCTGTAACAGATCCCCACAGGGTGTGATCGAACGATTGATTCGACATGTGAATGCACACCACCACAAGGCCAGGGTTTATGCGCTGGACTGCCCCAGCGGGCTGAACTGCGACACGGGTAATGCGCCCGGCGTAGCGGTTCAGGCACACACCACTTTCAGCTACCTCGCCTGCAAGCACGGCCTGTTGAGTGAACAAGGCAAAGATTTGTGCGGTGAACTGTGGATAGACACGCTGAATTGCGACGCCCTGCTTGATACGGGGCCGCACACGGTCGAACTGGGCATGGTTGTTCAAGCGGTTTCCCGGCTTGATCAATTGCAACACCTGCCAAAGCGAGGCCATCGGCATCACAAAGGCAGCTTTGGCAGCATTGCTGTGCTCGGTGGCCAACTTGGCATGGTAGGCGCCTGCGTGCTGAGTGCAAGAACCACACTAATGCTGGGCTGCGGGCGAGTAGCCCTGACCCTGCTGCATGAAGCCGACATGCACTTGCCTGATGTTCAGCGTCAAGGCCAATCACCCTTTCTCGACCTGGTCTTTCCGGAAATCATGAACAAGGGGCTGGAAAGCAATCTTGAGTTTGCGGATACCGCTTTGATCGGCCCAGGCTTGGGGCAAAGTGAAGAGGCCTTGAGCATGGTTCATGCACTGCTTGAACACGACAAAGGTCTGGATATGGTGTGGGACGCTGACGCGCTGAACCTTCTTGCAGCAAATTCGGTGTTGCGTGCGCGGCTACAGCACTACCGGCGCAAACACCGTGCAAAAAGCCTGGTGTTGACGCCGCACCCCCTGGAGGCAGCTCGCCTACTCCAAAGCACCACTGAGGTAATTCAGGCCGATCGCGTGAAGGCGGCGCAATCCTTGGCTTCCCAATTTGACTGCACTGTGGTGTTAAAAGGAACTGGCAGCCTGGTCTGCAATTCGAATCAAATTGAGATCAACACCACGGGTGGCCCCGCATTGGCGACCGCGGGCAGTGGCGATGTGCTCGCTGGCGCCATAGCAGCCATGTTGGGGCAAGGGCTAGATGAATTCAAAGCCGCATCATTCGCTGTGTATCTACATGGGCTGTCGCTTGAACCGCTGGCAGGTGAACGAGAGGGTTTGTACGTTTCACATGCGAGCGAAATTGCCGGGCGGATGAAAGCGTGGTTAAACCACCTCCTGGGCCAAAGCGCCCGCCGCAATAGTCAATTGCCGTGAACAGCGCGCCGCAAGCTTGTCATCGTGGGTCACCAGAATCAAAGTGGTGCCCTGCTCTTTCTGAAGGTCAAACATCAAGTCAATTATTCGCTGGCCGGTTGCAAAATCCAGGCTGCCAGTGGGCTCATCGGCAAACACAATCGTGGGTTTACGCACAAACGCCCTGGCCAAGGCCACGCGTTGCTGTTCACCACCCGAAAGGGTTTTGGGCGTGTGGTTGAGGCGATCACCCAAACCTACCCGGTCTAGCATCTCCTTGCAGGCCTTTTCGCGATTTTGCATTGGCGTCAGTTCAGTGGCCAGCATCACGTTCTCAAGCGCACTCAGGTGGTCGAGCAACTGAAATGACTGAAATACAAAACCCACATGCTCGGCTCGCAGGCTGGCACGGCGGTCTTCGTTAAGTTGAGTTAAGTCTTCCCCCAAAAAGCGAACTGCACCGCTAGATGGAATGTCCAATCCAGCAAGCATGCCCAACAATGTGGATTTGCCTGAACCTGAGGCCCCCACAATGGCAACCGCTTCGCCTTGATTTATAGTGAACGAAATGTTTTCAAGAATGGACAAACTACTTTGCCCGTCCTGAACCAATTGATTTAAACCTTCGACTTCGAGGATTGCACGACTCATGTTTGCCTTTACTGCAAAAAAAATTAAAAACGCCTTCGCATTGGGCCTGATCGCTTTTGGATTATCAACCAGTGTATCCAGCTTTGCGGCAAGTACAGGCCAGGAATGCAAAATACTGGTGATGGGCGACAGCCTTTCGGCCGCTTACGGCCTGCCCAAAGAACAAGGTTGGGTCGCTTTGATGGAGGGCCGTTTGGCTGAAAAGTTCCCGCACTGCAAGGTGGTGAATGCCTCAGTATCAGGCGAGACCACAGCAGGTGGAAAAACACGCTTGCCAGCCCTGCTGAAACAACACCAACCCACACACATGATTCTGGAACTTGGCGCCAACGACGGATTACGCGGATTGTCCCTGGACACGATGAAAGACAACTTGACCAATATGCTGGTCACGGCCCGGCGCAATGGCGCTCAGGCTGTACTGATTGGCATGCAAATTCCATCGAATTACGGGCCAGCATATGCCCGCCGCTTTGGCGATACATTCCCAGAGGTAGCACGAAAACAGAAGGTGCCTTTGGTGCCGTTTATGCTGGAAGGTTTCGCGCTAGACCCCACTGCGTTTCAAGCAGATGGAATTCATCCAAATGCGGGAGCACAACCGAAAATTCTGGAAAATATTTGGCCGACGTTTTCAGCGACATTGAAGTGAAGATATTACGGGTAGCGTATACGAGTTCGCGTTATCTTTTACCGCGTGCGCTAAGCGACTTAAGGTGAGGTCTGGATTTGCAGCAGCGTTACATCGTTCTGCTGATTCAAGATCAAGTCGCCCATTTTGATTCGCAGCGAGGGGCAGATCCGCCAGGATCTGATGCGAAGACGCGCTCGCGTTTCGCATGCCCTGAGCCAGATTCAAAAAGGGGAACTCGACTTGATCAAGGCAGAATGAGTGACGCGCTGCAAATCAACTACAACCACGTCAATCGGGGATGCGATGCGCTGCAAATCGACCACATCAGCATCCACTACATCAGCAAAATTAAAACGTCTTCTTGATCTCGACTTCAACACGCTTTTTCATGGCATCGCGTGCAGCCAGCAGCAAGGCTTCCTGATACACCTGCCCTGCAATATTCTCGTAGTACTGAACCACCTGCGGATCTGCTTTCGCTTTGACTTCCGAAGACGGTGCACTGCTTTCAACCCACGCCACCGCATAGCCGTTGTTGCCTAGTCCAACCACCTTCGCTTTGGGTAGTTCAGACACACCCGTGTTCAACACGGACTGAGCCACCAAACCAGGCAAACCCCCCGCGCTCAGAGCGGACACTGTTCTTGAATCCGCAAAACCGGTCAACAAATCAGAACCAGCCTGTGGCTTTTCACTGTCCAGCTTGGCAGCCAAAGCATCTGCGTCTTTCAGTGCAGCCTTTGCAGCTTCTTCCTGCTTTAAGCGAGCCTGAATCACTGGCTTCATTTCCTCCAGCGGGCGTGCTGCTGCAGCCGTGTAATTCACGATGCGGGCAGACACCATGGCTTCGCCCACTTGCACAGCCTTGGTGTTGTTTTTACTTTCAATCGAGTCCGATGAAAAAATTTCTGCCATCACTTTCGCGTCTTTCAAGACCTCTGGCGCGTTGGCTGCACCTTGCGTCAAACCATTGAATGTTTGTGCCTGCACACCAAGTGCCTTGATCACGTTCTCAAACGACTGACCACCTTCATACACCAACTCGGTGAAGCGCCCTTGTGCATCGGCATACTGCGCAGTCATCTTTTGATTTTTGATTTCATCTGAAATTTGAGTTTTCACTTCCTCAAGTGCTTGAACCTCACCACCACGAATGTCGGTTACCTCAACAATGTGATAACCAAACTGGCTCTTCACCAAGCCGCTGAGTTCGCCTTTCTTCTGAGAAAACACGGCCTGTTCAAACTCGGGAACCATGGCGCCTTTGCCGAAGAATCCGAGATCTCCACCCTGGTTTGATGAGCCCGGATCGATTGAGTATTGCTTGGCAATTTCAGCAAATCTGGATGGATTCGCTTTCAACTCGGCCAACACTTTTTCCGCCGCTGCCTTCAGTTCGTCTGCAGAGGCACCTTCTTTCTCGGCATCCAGCAAAATGTGGCGTGCACGACGTTCTTCAGGAGCAGAAAAACGGGCCTTGTTTTGTTCGTAGTAAGCTGCAATGTCTGCATCGCTCACTGCAATCTTGGATTTGATGGTGTCTGGCGACAACACCACATATTCCACATCGGCTTTTTGAGGTGCCATGAATTGGGTTTTGTTCGCTTCATAAAATGCAGCCACTTGCTCATCCGTAATACTGACGTTGGCCAGGTATGGGGCCAAGTCAATATTTTTAACGCGCACCACTCGACCGGCCAACTGCACATCATCCAGCTGGGTTTTCAGTGTTTCCGGGAAAAAAGAAGCACGCAAAACCGGGTCAAGCACCTGGTTTCTCGCCAAGCCAAAACGCACATTTGCCTCGTGCTGCGCAGGCGTTAAACCACGTGCAGCCAACTCGCGCTTGTAAGTTTCAAGATCGAATTTGCCATCCACCTGAAACAAGGGAGTGCGAGCGATGTCTTCAGCCAAGGCTTTGTCTGAAGCCGTCAAATATTGCTTTTGTACCGACTGTTGAAGCAAATATTGAAGCACCAATGTATCCAACAATTGGCGATTGATTTCTGGTGATTCAAACACCTTTGGATCAAAGTTGTCGCCTGACTGCGCACGTGCTTCTTCAATACGCTCACGCTTAACCTGATCGAACTCTTCCTGGGTAATTGGATAATCGCCCACAATCGCCAACGCGTTTGCGTCAGCACTGACAGTGTTGTACCCCTCAAGACCAAACAAGGCAAATGCGGGTGCAATAAACAGCAGCAGCACAAACTGCATGATCTTCTGATTGTTTCGGATGAATTCAAACATGTTTTGTAGGTATTTAGTGTTGAACAACAAGCGGATACTATACCTGAAGGTAAACACCGGAAAACCGTGTGGGGCGCGGCCGGGGTTGGAAATGAATGAGAGCGTGGAAATGAAAAAAGGGAATCCGAAGATTCCCTTTTTTGTTTGGCGGAGTGGACGGGGCTCGAACCCGCGACCCCCGGCGTGACAGGCCGGTATTCTAACCAACTGAACTACCACTCCAGAGTTGGTTGCTGTTTCGCAATGTTGGTGGGTGCTGAGAGGCTCGAACTCCCGACCTAAGCCTTGTAAGGGCTCCGCTCTACCAACTGAGCTAAGCACCCGACGCTCACTGTTTTACTAGTGTTTGTCTTGCTGCGAATCAGCCAAGACCGCAATTATATACAAATTAACTCGGCCTGCAATACCTTTTGTCAAAAAAATTTTAAATTTAATTCACTGCGTCTTTCAGGGCTTTGCCGGGACGGAACTTGGGCACTTTGGCTGCCTTGATTTTGATTGTTGCGCCAGTGCGTGGGTTACGGCCGCTGCGTGCAGCACGCTTGCCAACAGCAAAGGTTCCAAAACCAACCAAAGTTACTGATCCACCTTTTTTCAAGGTAGTTTTAACAGCAGCAATCATTGCATCCAATGCACGACCAGCGGCCGCTTTGGAGATTTCTGCTGACTCAGCAATTTGATCGATCAGTTCGGTTTTATTCATGTAAAAAGCCCCCTCATGGTGACAAATAAAAAGTGCCCAAAAACAGGCACCACGTTGCTTCCAGTTCTTAATTTAGACATGCCTGAAACCTAGCTGTCAACACATTTTGCGGGCGGATAACCCTTATTTTTCAAGCCAGCTAAGGCTTTCCGCGATGCACAAAAAAAAACCTCCACATTTTCATGCGGAGGCTTGTTCAAAATACCGATTGATATCAGTGCTTTACACTTGGGTTTGCAGCAGCCTCATCAGCTTTGCCCGCAATCACCTCGGCCGGCTCGGAGACTGGCTCTGGTAGCGATTCCAAGGCATGTTGCAGCACTTGATCAATCCATTTCACCGGAATAATCTCCAAACTATTCTTCACATTGGCTGGAATTTCTGCCAAATCCTTCACGTTTTCTTCGGGAATCAGCACTGTTTTAATACCACCGCGGTGAGCAGCAAGCAGCTTTTCTTTCAAGCCACCGATACCCAAAACTTCGCCACGAAGAGTAATTTCACCAGTCATTGCAACGTCAGAACGCACCGGCATATTCGTCAAAGTCGACACCAATGCAGTGGTCATCGCAATACCGGCTGAGGGCCCATCTTTCGGTGTCGCGCCTTCAGGTACATGCACGTGAATGTCGCGCTTCTCGAAAGCATCGTTGCGAATTCCCAATCGATTCGCGCGTGCACGCACCACTGAACGGGCAGCCTCCACCGATTCTTTCATCACATCACCGAGAGAACCTGTGCGAATGACATTGCCCTTGCCTGGCATGGACACAGTTTCAATGGTCAGCAATTCACCGCCCACCTCCGTCCATGCCAAACCAGTGACCTGACCCACCTGATTTTCTTTTTCAGCCATGCCGAAATTGAAGCGACGAACACCCAGGAATTTGTCGAGGTTCTTCGGAGTCACCAGCACTTTCTTTTCGTTTTTGCCCAATACCATTTGACGCACAACCTTGCGGCAAATTTTGGACATTTCACGCTCAAGACCACGCACACCTGCCTCGCGGGTGTAGAAGCGAATGACATCACGAATTGCTGCTTCGGAAACACTCAGCTCTTCGTCTTTCACGCCGTTGTTTTTCAACTGCTTGGGCAGCAAATACTTTTGCGTGATGTTCACTTTCTCGTCTTCGGTGTAACCGCTCAGGCGAATTACTTCCATCCGATCAAGCAGCGCATGAGGAATGTTCAAGGAGTTCGCAGTCGCTACAAACATCACATCGCTCAAGTCGTATTCCACTTCCACGTAATGGTCTACAAAGGTGCTGTTCTGCTCGGGATCCAGTACTTCCAACAAAGCCGATGCGGGGTCGCCACGGAAGTCCTGTCCCATCTTGTCGATCTCATCCAGCAAAAACAGCGGATTGCGAACACCTACTTTCGTAATGCTGTTCAATACCTTGCCAGGCATGGAACCAATATAGGTTTTGCGGTGGCCACGAATTTCAGCTTCATCACGCACGCCACCCAAGGCCATGCGAACAAACTTGCGGTTTGTTGCCTTGGCCACAGATTGTCCAAGTGAAGTTTTACCAACTCCTGGGGGACCCACCAAACAGAGAATAGGTGCCTTCAGTTTGTCGACACGCTGCTGCACCGCGAGGTACTCCACAATGCGCTCTTTCACTTTCTCCAAACCATAATGATCTTCGTCCAGTACCTTTTCGGCATTGGCAAGGTCGTTGTTGATTTTGGTTTTTTTCTTCCAGGGCAAACCCACCAAAACGTCGATGTAATTGCGAATCACGGTGGCTTCAGCAGACATGGGTGACATCAGCTTGAGCTTCTTCAATTCGGCTTCGGCTTTTTTCAGGGCTTCCTTGGGCATGCGCGCAGCCTTGATTCGCTTTTCAAGCTCCTCCATGTCCGCGCCATCTTCGCCCTCACCCAGTTCTTTCTGAATGGCTTTGACCTGCTCGTTCAAATAGTACTCGCGCTGGCTTTTTTCCATTTGGCGCTTTACACGACCACGGATGCGCTTTTCCACCTGAAGAATATCGATCTCAGTTTCTAGTTGGGACAGCAACGCTTCCAGGCGCTGGGCAATGCTGAAGGTTTCCAAAATGGATTGCTTCTGCTCCAGCTTCAATGGCAAGTGGCTAACAATGGTATCCGCCAATCGGCCGATGTCTTCAATGCTGGCCAGCGATGTCAAAATTTCTGGCGGAATTTTCTTGTTCAATTTCACGTAGGAATCAAACTGTGCCATCACGGCACGCTTCATGGCCTCGGTTTCCGGACTCTGTGAAGGATCGGGCAGCAAGGGCAAAGCCGTGGCCGCGAAGTGTGTTCCCTCATCCGTTACCTTGGTCAAACGTGCACGCTGCACACCCTCTACCAAAACCTTTACGGTGCCGTCGGGCAGCTTCAGCATTTGGAGTACATTGGCGACACAGCCGATGTTGTAAATGTCTTTGTCGCTGGGTTCATCTTTGGTGGCAGATTTTTGCGCCACCAGAAGAATGCTCTTGCCTGTTTCCATCGCGATTTCCAACGCTTTGATGGATTTTGGACGGCCCACGAAAAGCGGAATGACCATGTGCGGGAACACGACTACATCTCGCAATGGAAGCAGTGACAATTCGATGGGTTGTTCCGGAAGCACGTTAGTTGCTGACATATGAATCACCTATTAAATGCATAACCCTACAGTGGGGTTAAAACGCGCTTATTCAAGCTTTATTTCACGACCAATTTAACAATACCACTGAAAAGAAAAAGCCCAACCGTGGAGTTGGGCTTTTTTAATCATTTTGCAATCTGTTTTGGTATGGTTTTCAGCATCAGGATTTGTCTTTGCTGCTGGCCACTTTGGGCTGGTCTTCGTAGATCAGCAAAGGCTGGCCCGTACCGTTGATTGTATTTTCATCAATCACCACTTTCTTGACATTCGTGTCGCCAGGCAGATCGTACATAATGCCGAGCAAAGCCTGTTCAAGAATGGTTCTCAAACCACGCGCACCTGTTTTGCGCTGAATTGCTTTCTTGGCAATTGCGCTTAACGCCGATGGGCGAACTTCGAGTTCAGCACCGTCCATCTCAAGCAGCTTTTCGAACTGCTTGACCATGGCATTTTTCGGCTTGGTCAAAATCTCGATCAGAGCGGGTTCATCCAGTTCTTCGAGGGTGGCAATTACAGGCAAGCGACCCACCAATTCAGGAATGATACCGAACTTGATCAAGTCTTCTGGCTCAACTTCTGCCAGCAGGGTGCCCACATTGCCCTCTTCCTTGCTTTTCACGGTTGCACCAAAGCCAATACCCGAACGCTCGGAACGGTTACGAATCACCTTGTCCAAACCTTCAAATGCACCACCCACGATAAATAGTACGTTGGTGGTGTCAATTTGAACGAAATCCTGGTTGGGGTGTTTGCGGCCGCCCTGTGGAGGAACAGAGGCCACAGTGCCCTCAATCAATTTCAGCAAGGCTTGTTGTACACCCTCGCCCGACACATCGCGTGTAATGGACGGGTTGTCTGACTTGCGGGAAATCTTGTCGATTTCGTCAATATAAACAATGCCGCGCTGCGCTTTTTCGACTTCATAGTTGCAGCTTTGCAGCAGTTTCTGAATGATGTTTTCCACATCTTCGCCCACGTAACCGGCTTCGGTCAGCGTAGTGGCATCGGCAATGACGAAAGGTACATTCAACAAACGGGCCAGGGTTTGGGCCAACAGCGTTTTACCCGAACCCGTTGGACCAACCAGCAAAATATTGCTTTTCGTCAGTTCAATGTCGTCTTTCTTGCTCATGTGGCGCAAGCGTTTGTAGTGGTTGTAAACCGCTACAGCCAGCACACGCTTGGCTTTGTCCTGCCCAATCACATACTGGTCAAGAATGGAACGAATTTCCTGAGGGGTGGGTAGCTTGTCGCCGCCACCTGTGGCCGTGGCCTCCGCTGCTTCATCACGAATGATGTCGTTGCACAACTCAATGCATTCATCGCAGATGAACACAGAGGGCCCTGCGATCAATTTTTTTACCTCATGCTGGCTTTTGCCGCAGAAGGAGCAATACAGCAGCTTTTCGCTTGAGCCTTTCTTTTCTGACATCTTTTATCCTCTGGAAAGCCCCCGCAGGGGCAATCAAGAAATCAAGGTTTTAATGTTACTGCAGTTACTTCTTGTCGGCCGGAGGCACACGGTGCTTCAACACGTCGTCAATCAAGCCATACTCTTTGGCAGAGTCTGCACCCATAAAGTTATCACGATCTGTGTCACGCGCAATCTCTTCGATGGTCTTACCTGTGTTCTCAGCCAGTATTCCGTTCAATTTCTCACGCAAATACAAGATTTCCTTGGCATGAATTTCAATATCGGATGCCTGACCCTGCACGCCACCCAAAGGCTGGTGAATCATGATTCGGCTGTTGGGCAGCGAAAAACGCTTGCCCTTGGTGCCAGAAGACAACAAGAACGCGCCCATGCTGGCCGCCAGGCCTGTACAAAGAGTTGAAACATCGGGTTTGATGAACTGCATGGTGTCGTAAATGGCCATGCCCGCTGACACAGAACCACCTGGGCTGTTGATATACAGCGCAATGTCTTTGTCGGGGTTTTCGCTTTCGAGGAACAACATTTGCGCCACGATGACGTTGGCCATTTGGTCGTTGATCGGCCCCACCAGGAAAATAACGCGCTCTTTAAGCAAGCGCGAATAAATGTCATAGGCCCGCTCGCCCCGACCACTTTGCTCAATCACCATGGGCACGTACATATTGCCCTGGGTTTCAAGCGCACCAGAATTGTTCATGTTGTTAGTCATAGAGCGAGGGTTCCACATCATTTATTTATTTCCCATCAGTTCGTCAAAGGACAATTTCTTTTCAACCACTTTGGATTTGCTCAAAGCGAATTCAACCACATTGTCTTCCAGAATAACCGCTTCCACATCCGCCAAACGGGCGCGATCCTGAAAATACCACTGCATCACTTCCGCAGGGTTCTCGTAGCTTTGTGCCTGCTCTTCGATGAAGGCACGCACCTGCTCGGGTTTGGCTTGCAGGCTGTTTTCTTTTACCAAGTCTGACACGATCAGGCCCAAGCGAACACGGCGCTCGGCTTGTGCAGCGAAAATGTCTTCGGGCAGCTGAATTTCTTCCACGTTTTGCATGCCACGGGCCTTCAGGTCCTGGCGTGCACGGGAGGCCAATTCGGTGGTCTCAGATTGAATCAGGGCTTTGGGCACATCGAATTCAGTCACTTTCAACAGTGCATTCATGACTGCTTCTTTGGTTTGCGCCTTGGTGCGGTTGCTGACTTCGCGGCTCAGGTTCACGCGCACGTCTTCACGCAGCTTTTCCAGGGAACCGTCAGCGATGCCCATGGCCTTGGCGAACTCTTCGTTCAATTCAGGCAACTGGGGGCCTTCCACTTTCTTGATTGTGATTGTGAACTGGGCAGTTTTACCTGCAACGTCTTTGCCGTGGTAATCGGCCGGGAAAGCCAGGTCGAACGTTTTCTCTTCGCCTTTTTTCAAGCCTTTTGCCGCAGCTTCAAATTCAGGCAGCATTTGACCCTTGCCGATTACAAACGAGAAGTCTTCGGCTGTGCCGCCATCGAAGGGGACATCGTCAATTTTACCGACGAAATCCAGGGTTACCTTGTCTTCTTCAGCGGAGCCACGGTCTACTTCGGCAAAACTGGCGCGCTGCTTGCGCAGAATTTCAATGGTTTTGTCCACTTCAGAGTCGGATACTTCAACCACTGTTTTCTCGATTTCCAATGTAGCGAAGTCACCAAAATTCACTTCGGGGAACACTTCAAAAATGGCGTTGAACTCAAAAGTGTCGTCAGCGGCGTCCTTGGCGGCTTCGATGCGGGGCTGACCAGCCACACGCAGATCCTGCTTTTGAACTTCTTCGCTGAAAGTACGACCGATTTCATCGTTCAACACTTCAGAATGCACTTGGGGACCATAGTTTTGTACCACCATTTTCATGGGTACTTTACCTGGGCGGAAACCGGGCATGCGAGCTGTGCGAGCCACCTTTTTCAGGCGCTTTTCAACTTCAGCATTGATTTTTTCAACCGACAGCTTCAAGGAAATGGTTTTCTCGAGTGAGCTGGCAGTGGTGGTTGTTTCAGTCATTTGGAACTCTTGAACTAGTTGCCTTGGCAAGGTTGACCAAGGGGGAGGTTAATGGGCGTAAAGGCTCTACAATTGCCGATATCTTACACAAGTATGAAGCTGCTTTGGCGGGGGCTTGGTAAAACTGGACCGCCCCAGAAGCGATATACCCGGGGCACAAGAGGGGTGGTGCGGATGAAAGGACTCGAACCTTCACGTATTGCTACGCCAGAACCTAAATCTGGTGCGTCTACCAATTTCGCCACATCCGCATGCAGGCGCGCATTATAGCCCGATTTTAACTTTGAAGCCCTTACAATGTCATTTATTGACTGCATTACCCCCAATTAGAAGGTGACATGGCTGTATCTCTAGAAAACCCGCTTGCCTACTGCCGCGAGAAAGTAAGCGGGGAAACCGCCTCCCTGCACTACGCAACTCTGTTTCAAACCGAGGAACTGAAGGCATTTTGGCTTGGCTGCTTCACCTTGAATCACGAGTTGCGGCAGGCTTGCCTGAAGCAGCTGGAGGCTGGCTTGACACAGGTCAAACTGGGCTGGTGGCAAAACGCCCTCGCCAACGCCGGGGGCAACAGCAACCCTCACCCGGTCATTACCGCGATATCAAAACCCGTGATTGCCACACTACCGGCAGAGCACTGGGGCGAATTGATTAACCGGGTGGCCAGCGGATGCGAGCCCAAACGTTACAACAGCATGGCGGATTGGCACAACGACGTACTGTGGGAAACCAAGCCCTGGGTCCACCTGATTCAGGCCCGTTTTGGACATCCGAACACGGATTTCACACAGTTGCTGGAATTCTGGACTTCAGCCACCCGCCTGTGCCAGTTGCTCAGGCTGGCGAAGTACCTGGACCAGGGGTTTCAGCCCTTGCCTGTTGAATTGCTGGCCAAACACGGTGTAACGGCAGAGCAAATCAAACGCAGGGAACACAGCGAGGCCAGTACAACCATGTTCAGTGAGGTGGGTGAGCATCTGCTTGAAAAAACCAACCTGGCCTGGAAAAACATGCCTGCAGACCAACGCCTGTTTGCAAGACCATTGCGGGCGCTGTTCCGCATGCGTGCTGCCGAACTGAAAGTGCACCAAGCCGCTGGTTATCGTTTATTGACCGAGCAAAAAATAATCACCCCGTTCAAGAAATTCAGCATTGCATGGACAACACAAGTACTGAGGCGGTGATTTCCTGCCCCGGTTTACAACTTGGGTTTGCGAATTCGATAAGCTGCAGCGTACAGCGCTGGCAGGAAAAACAGGGTTAACAGAGTAGCCACAATCAACCCACCCATAATCGCCACCGCCATGGGCCCCCAGAACTGCGAACGCATCAATGGAATCATGGCCAGTACGGCGGCTGCTGCAGTCAGTAAAATGGGCCGAGAGCGCCGAATGGTCGAACCAATAATGGCCTCATAGGGATCTACGCCAGCCGCCCTGTCTTGCTCGATTTGGTCCACCAAAATAACCGAATTTCGAATGATCATCCCGAACAAGGCAATCACGCCCAGTTGTGCTACGAAACCAAACGGGCGTGCGGTAATGATCAAGGCCAAAGCTGCACCGATAATTCCCAACGGGCCGGTGAAGTAAACCAGCAAGGTTCGGCCAAAGCTTTTCAGTTGCAACATCAGCAAGGTAAGCACGATAAACAGCATCAAAGGCACATTGGCCATGATCGACTGCTGGGCCTTGCCGGAATCAGCGGCAAGGCCATCCAGATTCACTGACACACCCAGCGGTAATTCAGCACGAAGGGGGTCGAGGGCCTTGTTCATGGCCAAGGCAACGGTGGTGCCCTGAATACCGGAAACCACATCGGCCTTTACAGTAATTCCGAACTCACCACCCTCACGCCAAATCACCCCGGGCTCAAAGCTCATGGTGACATTGCCCACTTGGGATAAGGGCACATAGGCACCGCTTGCTGTGGGAACGTTGGCATTCATGAGTTCAGCCAGCGTGTCGCGTTCGCTTTCAGGGTTGCGAAACACAATATCGATCAGGCGATTATTTTCCCGGTACTGCCCAATGGTTGCGCCTGACAAAATGACATGCGAGGACTCCGCAATACTTTGGCTGCTAACCCCCAAAGCGCGTGCGCGAGCCTGGTCTACCTCAACCTTCATCACCTTGATGTTTTCATTCCAGTTGTCATGCGTGCCGCGGGTATATTCGCTGGAGGCTACCGCCTCTTTCACCTTGTCGGCCACCACTCGTACCACGCGTGGATCCGGGCCCTGCACCACAAACTGAACGGGATAAGTGACGGGCGGGCCGTTGGGCAACAAGGTAATTCGCGGGCGAATGTCAGGGAAGTTGCCTTCCAGATGCGCTTTCAGTTTGCCCCGAAGTATTTCCCGGTCTTCGAATGTTTTGGGAATGACAATCAGCTCGGCCAAATTGCTTTGCACAAATTTTTGATCCAGCGACAGGTAAAAACGCGGCGCGCCATCACCCACAAAACTGGCATAGCCCTGCACTTCGGGTTGCTTGGCCAACCACTGCTCAAGCTTGATCGCCTGTTTTTCAGTTTCCTCAAATGCGGTGCCCTCGGGCAACCACAAATTCACCATGATTTCCAAACGGTTGGAATCAGGGAAAAACTGCTGTTCAATGAATTTGAAAGAATAGCCGCCACCGATAAAAGCCAGCACGGTGACCGATATTGTGATCCAGCGGTGGTTAACGCACACCTCAATCCAGTGGCGGAAGCGCTGGTAAAACGGTGTGTCGAACACCTCCGTGTGGCCTTGACCGTCTTTTGGCTTTTTAAGCAACCAATAGCCAATGTAAGGCACAAAAATAACTGCGACAAACCAAGACAACACCAAGGCAATGGCGGTCACCGCAAAAATTGAATAGGTGTATTCCCCCGCTGCCGATTGCGCCAGGGCAATGGGCAGAAAGCCCGCTGCTGTAATCAAGGTGCCTGTCAGCATGGGAATCGCTGTGGAGTCGTAAGCAAAAATAGCCGCGTCAAAACGCGAATAACCCTCTTCAAGCTTGCGAACCATCATTTCAACCGCGATGATTGCGTCGTCCACCAACAAACCCAGGGCGATAATCAGCGCGCCCAGCGAAATTTTGTGCAGGTTAATGTTGAAAAACGACATCGCCAAAAAGGTAAGTGCCAGCACAAGAGGAATGGTCAGCGCAACGACCAAGCCCGGTCGGGTGTCAATTCGAAACGGTTTGCTGTGCAGCCCCAAACTCAAAAAGCTGACTGCCAGCACAATTACAATCGCCTCAATCAGTACTTTCACAAACTCATTGACCGAGGTACTGACTGATTTGGGCTGATCCGCCACGCGCTGAAGCTCAATGCCCACGGGGAGTTCAGCCAGTATGCGGCGCTCAACTTTTTCCAACTCTTGGCCAAGGCGGATAATATCGCCACCATTGACCATGGAAATCCCCAAGCCAATCACCTCTTTGCCATTGAAACGCATTTTGGACACAGGTGGGTCTTGATAGCCGCGATGAACGAGGGCGATGTCTTTGAGCAGGAGTGTGTTTTTTCCCGCCCGAATCGGCAGGTTGGCAAGGTCTTCAATGGACTCAAACTGCCCCTGCACCCTTGACCACACTTTTTGCTCTTCCAGACTCAAAACACCCTGAGAAGTCACGGCATTCTGGCTGTTGATTTGATTGAAAATGTCTTGCGCAGAAATACCCAATTGCGCAATTTTGTAATGCGAGACATCGATAAACACTTTTTCAGGTTGAACGCCAAATAGCTGCACCTTGGCCACATCGGGCACTTTGAGCATTTCCTGACGTACCTGTGTCACGAAGTCCTTTAGCTCGGCGTACTTGAATCCATCTGCGGAGAATGCCAGCAACACCCCAAAGGTATCGCCAAACTCATCGTTGAAAAATGGCCCTACGACACCACGCGGCAGTGTTCCAGCCATGTCGCTGACCCGTTTTCGTGTGGTGTACCAAATGTCGGCCACTTGCCTGGGCGGTGCGCTGTCATCCAGTTGAAGAAAAATGACGGTTTCACCAGGCTTGGAGTACGAGCGTATTTTGTAGGCGTAAGGAATTTCCTGAATTACCTTTTCAATCGGGTCGGCCACCTGCTGACCCATTTGCATGGCTGTTGCTCCCGGCCAGTAGGCACGTACCACCATGCCGCGAAACACGAATGGCGGGTCCTCTTCCTGGCCCAGGGAGAAAAATGCGGCGACTCCGGCGAAAATGAATACCGCTAGAAGGTATCGAACCAATGGCTGGTTTTCAAGCGCCCAGCGCGACAGGTTGATTTTTCTCATTTGGAAAGATCGCTCGTTTCAATGAAGCGACGAACCTTTTGGCCTTCGTTCAGAACGTGGGTGCCGGCAGTGACAATCAACTCGCCATTGTTTAGGCCGTCTTTGACCAGAAAGTCGCTTTCAGAGACGTCATGGGGTTGAACAATCCGTTTGTTGACCACACCTTGCTTTTCATCGAATACCCAAACAAAAGCACCAGTGTGCTCGGCCACCAGGGCCGAAATGGGAAGCTTGAACGCGGTCGACTTGGCGGCAGTTGAAAACTGCACTGTCGCACTCATTCCAAAACGGGACATTCTGGCTGGGTCGTTGACATCCAGTAACACCGCAAACGTGCGTGTTACCGGGTCTGCCACCGGAGAAACTTCCCGCACTTTTGCATCCAAAGACTGTTGACCAGACCAAAGCAATACGCGCGCATCCTGACCCGGCTTGATCGCACTGACCCGGCTCTCGGGCACAGCCATGCTGACCTGCACATCATTCTCATCAGCCCACTGAACCACAGCCTGACCTGGCGCCAACACCTGCCCTGCTTCGGCATACACGCTGGAAATAACACCACTGCCCGGAGCACGCAGGTCGCCATATTGCCGCTGATTGGCCTGCGTGCTCAACTGGGCGCGAGCCTGACTCAAACGACTACCCGCGGCATCGAAGGCCAACTGTCGACGATCAAGCTCTGCCTGGCTGATAAAATTTTGTTGTTTCAGGGTTTTGGCGCGATCCAGATCGGTTTTCAACTGCGCATGCTCAGTGGCTGCTGCATCAAATTGCGCCTGGGCCGCCTGCAAGGCAAGGCTCAAATCCCGGGGATCAATTTTTGCAAGTACCTGGCCTTTCGTAACCTTGTCTCCAACATCCACCAGGCGTGTCGTCAATTTCCCGCCCACCTGAAAGCTGAGTTTTGCCTGAAAACGGGGTTCAATTTGCCCGGGAAAACTTTCTTCAAAGGTGCTCCCACCGGCTTGCAGCTCAATCACACGAACTGGTCGAATGACTTCAGTGGTATCTATTTCGGGGCGGGAACAAGCGGCAAGCAGGAGTGAGCCCACGGCGGCCCACACAACAGGCAAAAACAAACGGCTTTTGGACATGGATCGCTCAGTAGAGTGAATTTATTGTTATCTGCGCAATTGTCGTATCAATCAAACGTCAAGTCAAAATTGAGTCAAAAACAATCCAGCTTGTCTCTCAGCGCAGCAAGTGCCTTCTCAACTCGATCCACACCAATCACTTCAATACCGTCAATGGGCTGCTTGGGTGCGTTGCTGGCCGGCACAATCGCATGGGTAAAGCCAAGTTTGGCAGCTTCGCGCAGCCTTTCCTGCCCACGCGGTGCCGGGCGCAACTCACCAGACAAGCCGATTTCGCCAAACACTACCAACTCTTTGGGCAAGCGTTTGTTGCGCAACGAGGACACCATGGCCAAAACAATCGCGAGGTCGGCCGCAGGTTCCGAAATTCGTACGCCGCCCACCGCATTGATAAAAATATCTTGATCAAAAAACTGAAGGCCCGCATGGCGATGCATCACCGCCAGCAACATGGCCAGGCGGTTTTGCTCCAGGCCCACTGACAACCTGCGCGGTGAAGGTGAATGCGAGGAATCCACCAAAGCCTGGATTTCAACCAGCAATGGCCTTGCTCCTTCTTGCGTGCACATTACACAGGAACCAGCCACCCATTCAGCCGTCTGCGACAAAAACAGGGCCGAGGGGTTGTTGACACCTTTCAAACCACGGTCAGTCATGGCAAACACGCCCAGTTCGTTCACCGCACCAAACCGGTTTTTAAATGCACGCACCAAACGGAATGAAGATTGTGAATCGCCTTCGAAATACAGCACGGTGTCCACAATGTGTTCAAGCACACGCGGCCCTGCAAGGGTACCCTCTTTGGTGACGTGGCCCACCAAAATGGTGGTGATCCCCATGGCTTTGGCAAGCCGTGTCAGCTGGCTTGCACATTCGCGCACCTGGCTGACCGATCCCGGCGCAGCGCTCAACTCGCTGGTGTACAGGGTTTGAATGGAGTCAATCACCAACACTTGAGGTTTGTGCGTTTCAAGCTGGGCAACAATTTGCTCCAGCTGAATTTCTGTCAGTACATTCAGGTTGGTGTGTTCCAGCCCAAGCCGTTGGGCGCGCAAGGCGATTTGCCCGGCAGATTCCTCGCCGCTGACATACAGGGCCGATGTGGTTTTGGCCAAGGTGACCATAGACTGCAATAACAAGGTGGATTTACCAATGCCAGGGTCGCCACCCAGCAACACCACCATGCCGGGCACCATTCCACCTCCCAGCACACGGTCAAATTCGGGTACACCACTGCTAAAACGTGGATGGTCTTGCGCCTGAATCTCGGAAAGCTTGATCACACTGCTGCTTTGCGCAGCCAGCGCTGCGAAGCGGCTGTGTTTGGGAGGCGCAGCGTTGCTAACAACCGACTCCACCAAAGTATTCCAACTGCTGCAATCCGTGCACTGACCCTGCCATTTGGCGAACACGGCACCGCATTCAGTGCACTGATATTGACTTTTAATTTTGGCCAAAACGGCGTGTCCCTTTTAGGTCTAGGCTTTAAAAAATGGCACGCGGGGCGCAATTGCGCACAACAGTTCATAGCCAATGGTGCCGCAACGGTCGGCCACGACATCGACAGGAATGTGCCCACCCCACAATTCAACTGTGCTGCCAACATTGGCATTCGGGATTTGGCTGACGTCGATGGTCATCATGTCCATCGACACGCGGCCTGCGACTGGCGCAACATGCCCTTCAACATACGTGGGCGTTCCATCGGGCGCGTGGCGTGGGTAACCATCGGCGTAACCGCAAGCCACCACCGCGATACGCCCGCTGTTGCTCGCTTCCCAACGCGATCCATAACCCACTCTGTCACCTTGTTTTACCTCTTGAATTGCAATAATTTCGCTGCTGAAAATCATTGCTGGCTTCAGGCCATAGTTGGCCGCTGCGTCGGGACCAGGGGTGGCGCCATAAATAGCAATGCCAGGGCGGGCAATGTCACCGGCCAACATCGGAAAATTCAAACTACCGGCTGAATTGGCCAGGCTGCTTTGCCAATGGGCAGGCTTCAGTCCCATCAAGGCTTGATGCTGATGTTGCGCAAAAGGCAAGCGGACCCGCGGCTCCGCTTCATCTGCATTGGCAAAGTGCGTCATCAAAACTGGTGTGGGCCATTGATGTTTCAGGGTGAACTCATCCAGCCGCTGAATGGCAGCTTGCGCTTGAGCAGACTGAAACCCCAAGCGATTCATGCCGGTGTTCAACTTCAAGAAAATTCTGGGCTTGTGTGCCGGTGCCTGCTTCGCAAGAACCTCCAGATCATTCAACTGCTGGTGATTGTGGACCACCCAATCACAACGTAACTCCAAGGCCTTGAGCAGATCGGCCTGGTCAAAACAGCCTTCGAGTAACACAATTGGCTTGTTCCAACCCAAGTGGCGCAAGCGGGTCGCGCCCTCAATTTCCAAAACGGCCAAGGCGTCAGCCTCGCGCAGGCCATCAATAATTCTTTCCAAACCATGCCCATAGCCATTGGCTTTCACCACTGGCATCACCGCGACATTGCCCAGCAATTCCTTGATTCTATTGATATTGGCAGAGATGGCGGCGGGTCTGACCACTGCACGTATGGGTCGCGGCATGGGCTGGCAATTGGTGGTTTAGGGGTTGGCTCGAACTTTGTAAAAAAGGCATTGCTTAATACGCGAAGCGTCTGGATATGATATAACGCCTCAACACCGTTGAACGAGCAGCGAAACGGCGAAATCGCACTAAATGGATTTCGCTCAATTCACAGTTGAATGAAACCCGGCTTTTACACCATCATGGCGGCGCAGTTTTTCTCGTCGCTTGCAGACAACGCACTTTTGATTGCGGCAATCGCATTGCTGTTTCAGATCCAGTCGCCTGACTGGATGACCCCATTGCTGAAGCTGTTCTTCGTGGTGTCCTACGTGGTGCTGGCCCCCTTCGTTGGCGGGTTTGCAGACACATTGCCCAAAGGCAGGGTCATGCTAATCACCAACTCCATTAAAATTGTGGGTTGCCTGATGATGTTCTTTGGCGTACACCCCCTGCTTTCTTACGCGGTGGTTGGGTTGGGCGCAGCAGCCTACTCACCCGCGAAATATGGCATCCTGACCGAGCTGTTGCCACATGACAGGCTTGTAGAGGCCAATGGCTGGATCGAAGGACTTACAGTGCTATCGATTATTCTGGGCACCGTACTTGGTGGCATATTGATTGCGCCAGGCACCAGCCAATACCTGATGCAGCTGCACATTCCAGGCGTGACCGACAATATGGACACGCCTGCTGAAGCTGCCATCTTTGTAATTACTTCAGGCTATTTGATCGCGGCCATTTTCAACTTCAAGATTCCAGACACAGGCGCTCGCTACGAGCCACAGTTGAATCACCCAATCATCATGACCCGCAAGTTTTACGGCTGTGTAAAGCAACTGTGGAACGACAAACTGGGGCAAATTTCACTGGCGGTCACCACACTGTTCTGGGGTGCTGGAGCCACACTTCAATTTATCGTGCTGAAATGGGCTGAAAGTGCCTTGGGCCTGCCTTTGGACAAGGGTGCAATTCTTCAAGGTGTTTGCGCATTTGGCGTGGCCGCTGGTGCTGTAGCAGCGGCCAAAATGATTCCGCTGAAAAAATCAATGTTGGTGCTGCCCATGGGTATATTAATGGGTATTGTTTGCATGGCCATGGTACTGGTGAACAATCAAGGCATGGCCTACCTGCTGATTACCGTGATCGGCGCACTGAGCGGATTTTTCGTAGTACCCATGAATGCTTTGCTACAGCACCGGGGCCATGTGCTGATGAGCGCTGGCCGATCGATTGCCATTCAAAATTTCAATGAAAATATTTCAGTGCTGACCATGCTTGCCATTTACGCCATCTTGATCAGTTTTGATGTGCATGTGAACAATGTGATTCTGATGTTCGGCGGCTTTGTGATGGCCACCATGTTGATGGTGATTCTGTGGCACCGCCGCAACCAGCGCCTGTACAACGTGGAAGCCCGAATAGGAGAGGACCGCCCTGTGGGCGTGCCTCTGTGACAAACAGCTTAAATTAGACCTTGCTGTTTCAACAACAACAAATCGTCCCACGCTTTTGATTTTTCCTCTGGCCTGCGCAACAGGTACGCTGGGTGGTAGGTCACCACTGCGGGAATATCAAGACCATCCAGGCTCACTTGGTGAACCACACCCCGCAATTCGCCCACTGGCTTTTTGGTGTTCAGAAGGGTTTGAATTGCAAAGCGCCCAACCAGCAACAACACTTTGGGTCCACTGGCCTTGATTTGCTGAACCAGGTAGGGAGAACATTGTTCAATTTCTGCCTGCTCAGGATTGCGGTTACCCGGTGGGTGGCACTTCACCACATTGGCAATGTAGGTGTTGGTTGTACGGCTTGCGCCAATTGCTTTCAGCATGCGGTCCAGCAACTGCCCTGACTTGCCCACAAACGGCAGGCCGGTCGCATCCTCTTCCACGCCTGGCCCTTCTCCCACCACCATCAGGGGTGCGTGTGGCATGCCATCTGCAAACACGGTTTGCTTGCGTGTTTTGCACAAACCGCATTGTTTGCAGGTGGCTACACTTTCTCGCAACGATTCAAGCGTGAGTGCTGCGGTCGACATTCCGTCAAACGCCACGCCACTAGGCATCGTGGATGGCTTTGACTCGCTTTCCTGCTTGCGCAATTCCCAAACAGGGCCGATACCCATGGCATTGAACAGATCGGCTTTGCTTCGAGTGCTTGTCATTCCGGTCAACCTGTAAATCGTTTGAACATCACCAAGGCATCTTCACGGCCCAGTTGAGACGGGTAGTAATTCTTGCGGGCCCCAATCAATTTGAACCCCTCTTTCTCATACAGGTTTTTTGCAGTCACGTTACTGGGCCTGACCTCCAGCAACATGCCGGTTGCATTGGCCAGTTTGGCCTGGCCAATGCCCCATTGCAACAAGTGCTTACCGTGCCCCAAACCTTGCAAGTCGGCACGAATAGATATGTTCAGCAAGTGGTATTCATCCACCACATGCATCATGACAATGTAACCTGCAAGCTGCTCATCCAACCACATGCAATGCATGTGATAACCCGCCCGCAAGGAGTCCAGAAAATTCCGGTCTGTCCAGGGAAACTCGTAAATCTGGTTCTCAACCAGAATTACAGCAGGCACATCAGCCTCTGTCATGGGTCGAATACTAAACAGCGCCATGCTTCAACGCCAATCGTTCAGTGGTGGTTTGGGCAACTTTGTCGCGAACATACAAAGGCTGACAGTCAAACGGTGCGGCCACTCGACCTGCCAGGAATTCCTGCCATGCCAATTGTGCCAGGCGAATTGCGCACACTGCCCCCAGCAACACGTCTGGGCCTGGGTTGTGTAGCTGTGCATACAAAGGTGCATCGCACACAGCCGGCCCCTGAATTTTCTGCAATTCGTGCATTGCCAACAAATGGGGTGGCTTGACCCATGCTGTGCCCTGTGCAGTTCGCTGAATGCAGGCTGCGTAAATTTCATGCAAACGTGCATCCATCAAAACCGTGACTGGCAGCTCTTGCTGCCGAGCAGGCAACATGCATTCAAAGCTGCTCAATGGCACCGTGGGCACTTGCCAGGCCACAGCCAGGCCTTGGGCAATACCGCAAGCTGTGCGCAAGCTGGTAAAACCACCAGGGCCAATATCTACAGCAATTGCTGCACACTGGGCAGGCTTTAAATTGCCGAGTTCAAGGTGTTGCTGAATCAATGGCAATAGTTGGGCAGACTGGCTTTTGTAATCAGTAATTTCAAAGTTGAACAAGTCCGCCGCATGCGCATTTAATTCAAGAGGCTCAGTGGCTGCAGCCACCTTGGCTACGCCTGAACTGGTACTAATCGCCAAAATAAAACGGGAAACCATCACTCGCCCTTCACCATCAACACCACAGCTTGCGCCTCAATGGCTTCCTTGCGCCCAAGGTAACCCAGTTTTTCGTTGGTTTTGGCTTTGATGTTGACTGCATCCAGTGGCAAGCCACAAAGGCTGCTCAAACTTGAGTGCATTGCTGCCATGTGGGGGGCAAGTTTTGGGCTTTGGCAAATCAAAGTGGAATCGATATTGATCAAGGTAAACCCCTTACGCCTGGCTTTCTCGATCACGTTTTTTAACAGCACGCCACTGTCAGCCCCTTCAAACTGGGGGTCAGTATCAGAAAAGTGGGTGCCAATATCGCCCATGGCGCAGGCCCCCAAAATTGCATCAGTAATTGCATGCAACAGCGCGTCTGCATCGGAATGACCCAGCAAACCGAGCTCGGAAGGAATGTGTACTCCGCCCAAAATCAGCCGACGCCCTTCGACCAGGCGATGTACGTCATACCCCTGCCCCACTCTCAAGCGGCCAATTTCACTCATTCAAAATTCTCCTGATGCAAACCAAGCAATCTGGCCACTGTCCGCAAATCTTCGGCTTGGGTAATTTTCATGTTTTCCACATGCCCCGGAACGATCAGGGGACCAATGCCCAGGGTTTCAATCGCACTGGCATCGTCGGTTAACTGGGCACCTTTGTACAAGCACTCGGAAATAGCCATGCTAAGCGCCTGCGCCCGAAACATTTGCGGCGTCTGCGCCGCCCACAAGTGGTCTCTGGGCACCGTGTGTTGAGCAATCACTTCGCCTTCTTGGGCCAAGCTGGTTCTCTTCAAGGTATCCGCCACAGGCACAGCCAACAACGCGCCCGCAATGTGTTCACTGCCTTGGTCAATCAGACTTTTCAAAGCTGCGGCACTTAAACCAGGGCGGGCAGCATCGTGCACCAAAACCCAATCGGTTTCACCCACAAGTAAATTTTCAAGCAAATGGTTCAGGCCATTGAGCACGCTATTCACGCGCTCCTGCCCACCCAATGGCAAGCAAGTGACCTGGCTGTTGCCTCGAAACAGGGCCAGGGCTGTTGAGTCGTCGCTGGCCACCACCACGAACACCTTTTCTACGCGCGGGTCGGCCAACAGTGCTTCTACACTGTGTTCCAGTACAGTTTTTGCGCCCAGCATGGCGTATTGCTTTGGGATACTTCCGCCAAAGCGACGCCCCGCACCACCTGCGGGCACCAAACCAAAGTACTTGGCAATTCTTGCCATGAAAGCCTGTTCCTATGCGGGCACTTGCCGCCGTATAATACGGGCCTTGATTCACCGACCCAAAACCCGAACTTGACGCCCACTGGAAAACCAGCATGGTTGCAGTATCCAAGCGGGCGAACTTTATGCTTTCATATTTTACTTCTTCTTTTCAGCTAACCGGCGGCCACAGGCTCAGCTTGGCGCACCCGCCCGGCAGTGCCGACGCTTTTTTGCTGGCGCAATTGTGCACACAGGCCCAGCAGCAAAACAAGCTTTGCCTGATCACCTGCGCCAACCCGCACGATGCCACTCGCCTGCAAGAAGAAATCACCCTGTTTGCCCCCACCCTGAAGGTACATTACCTGCCAGACTGGGAAACCCTGCCCTACGACAGTTTGTCAGCCCACCAGGACTTGGTATCCGAACGACTTGCCACGCTTTACCAAACCCAGCGGGGTGATCTGGACGTGCTGATCACAGCGGCCAGCACAGCCATCCAGAAACTGGCACCACCTTCATTTTTGGCCGGCAGCACCTTCTACTTCAAAACCGGCGACAAACTGAATGAAAAGAAGTTGCGTGAACAACTGACGATTGCAGGCTATAACCATGTTTCACAGGTAATGACACCCGGTGAATACTGCATTCGCGGCGGCATTATCGACTTGTTTGCGACTGGCACTGCATTGCCGTTTCGAATTGATTTGTTTGATGACGAAATTGAATCCATCAAAACATTCGACGTAGACACCCAGCGCAGCCTGTACCCGGTGCGCGAAATGCGCCTGCTGCCTGGCCGCGAATACCCCATGGATGAACAAAGCCGTGCGCAGTTTCGCAGCAAATGGCGGGAACGTTTCGAAGGTGACCCTTCCAAAGTTTCCATTTACCGTGACATGGGCACAGGCGTGGCCAGCGCAGGCATTGAGTATTATCTGCCCCTGTTTTTTGAGAACACCGCCAGCCTCGTTGATTACCTGCCCAAAAAAGATCTGGTGTTTATTCAGCATGGCGACGTAGACCAAGCCTTGCAAACATTTTGGGCTGACACACAAAGCCGTTTCGATTTTCTATCGAAAGACATTCAACGCCCTATTCTTCGACCTTCCGAAATTTACCTGAATGCCACTGAATTCTTCAGCAGTTTCGAGAATGCTGCACGCGTGAATTTGTCGGCATCCAAGAACGCCTTGGTGCCGGAATACAGCGGCGCGCTGCTGCCCGACCTGGCTGCGGATCGCAAAGCCGACGACCCAATTTTCAAGTTCCGCAACCTGGTAGAACGAACTGGTGCGGGAAGCTACAAACAAGTCATTATGGTGGCCCCAAGCGATGGTCGCCGCGAAACCCTGAATCAGTATTTTCTGGAACACAAACTAAAGCCCCACCAAACAGAAACACTGCAAGGTGCACTGGAAAGTGGCGAACGTTTTGTACTGTGCACCGCAGTGCTCGACCAAGGATTTGGCGTACACCGCGGGCTGGAAGCGCAAGTTGCGTTCGTCACGGAAGCAGAATTATTCTCGCTTTCACCCCGCCGCCGCGGCGCACGCAGGCAACAGGAAAGGCAAAGCAACGTTGAATCCATGATTCGCGATTTGTCGGAACTGAAAATTGGCGACCCGGTGGTGCACCAACAGCATGGCATAGGCCGCTACAAAGGCCTGATCAGCATGGACCTTGGTGAAGGCGCATCTGAATTCCTGCACCTTGAATATGCCAATGGTTCGAACCTGTTTGTGCCGGTTGCCCAACTGCATGTGATTGCCCGCTACAGCGGCGCTGACCCGGAAAACGCGCCAGTACATGCCCTGGGTTCAGGCCAATGGGAAAAGGCAAAAAAGAAAGCGGCAAAAATGGTGCGCGACACCGCAGCCGAATTGCTCAACCTGTATGCCCGCCGCGCGCTGCGTAAAGGCCATGAATTCAAGTTAAGCATTGGCGACTACGAAGCCTTTGTTGAAAAATTTGGATTTGAAGAAACCGCTGACCAGGCCGCAGCGATTCGAGCCGTCATTGCCGACATGACTTCCCCCCGCCCCATGGACCGCCTGGTGTGCGGCGATGTGGGTTTTGGAAAAACCGAAGTGGCCTTGCGTGCTGCCTTCGTCAGCGTAATGGATGGCAAACAAGTGGTGCTGTTGGCACCCACCACGCTGCTTGCTGAACAACATTTTCAAACCTTCTCAGACCGGTTTTCGGACTGGCCTGTGAAAGTAGTTGAATTGTCGCGTTTCAAATCGCCCAAGGAAATTCGAGATGCAGTTGAATTAATCAACAGTGGGCGTGCCGACATCATTATTGGTACCCACAAAGTGCTGAGTTCCGAGGTGGAGTTTTCACGCCTTGGCTTGGTGATTATTGATGAAGAACATCGTTTTGGTGTGCGCCAAAAAGAAGCGCTGAAAAACCTGCGTGCTGAAGTAGATGTGCTTACGCTGACAGCGACACCCATTCCACGCACCCTGGCCATGAGCATGGAAGGCATTCGAGATTTTTCGGTGATTGCCACCGCACCGCAACGTCGCCTGTCGATTAAAACCTTTGTGCGTCGCGAAACCGACAGCGTCATTCGTGAAGCCGTGCTGCGTGAATTGAAACGTGGCGGGCAGGTGTACTACCTACACAATGAAGTGGACACCATTGAAAATCGCCGAGAAGCGCTTGAGAAAATACTGCCCGAAGCACGAATCGGGATTGCCCACGGGCAAATGAACGAACGCGACCTTGAACGTGTGATGCGCGATTTTTATCAACAGCGCTTCAACGTGTTGTTGTGCACCACCATCATTGAAACCGGTATTGATGTACCCACCGCCAACACCATTGTCATTCACCGTGCAGATAAATTCGGCTTGGCCCAATTGCACCAGCTGCGCGGCCGGGTTGGGCGAAGCCACCACCAGGCCTATGCCTACATGATGGTGAACAACGAAGAAGGCTTGAGTAAAAACGCAGAGCGTCGCCTCGAGGCTATTACCATGATGGAAGACCTGGGCAGCGGTTTTTACCTGGCCATGCACGACCTTGAAATTCGTGGCGCCGGTGAAGTGCTGGGCGCCAACCAGAGCGGCAATGTGCACGAGGTGGGTTTTCAAATGTACACCGACATGCTGAACCACGCCGTGCGCAGTTTGCGCGCAGGCAAAGAACCCGATTTAACCGCACCACTGAACGCTACGGTAGAAATTAACCTGCATACCCCTGCCTTGCTACCCGAAGATTACTGCCCCGATGTGCATGAACGCCTCACGTTGTACAAGCGCCTTGCCAGCACCGAAGAAATGGACTTTGTTTCAGAGGTGCAAGAGGAATTGATTGACCGCTTCGGCAAATTGCCTGATGCAGCAACAGCACTATTGGAAACGCACCGTTTGCGCATTCTGGCCAAACCACTGGGCATTGCAAAAATAGACAGTTCAACCGACGCAACAGTGGTGCAGTTTGATGCCCAACCCAATGTGGATGCTGGCAAAATTATCTTGATGATTCAAAAAGAAAAAGACATGAAACTGGCTGGTGCTGAACGCTTGCGCATCACGCGCAGTTTCCCGAAAGTCAGCGACCGTGTACAGTTTCTCAAAGGTTTGATCAAACAACTGGCTTGAATTCATGACCCACAACGCTGGCAAATACAACATTTGGTTGCACTTGTTGGGCGCAGCCCTTATTGGTTGCGCATTTCTCAATGCAACCACCGCCAAAGCAGCGGAAAGCCCAACGGCCGGCGATGCTGGAATGGCCGTGTACAAAGCGCTTTTACCGAAGGCCGAGGCAGGCGACGCAGAAGTACAAACCACACTGGGCTTGATGCGCTTACGCGGCGATGTAGTAGAGCGCGACCTGAAAGTTGCACGCGTGTGGCTGGGTAAAGCAGCCCTTCAGAACCACACCCCCGCTCAATATTATTTGGGCCAGTTACTGCTACTTGATGTGTTCAACGCCAAGCAAAGCGATTTGAACAAACAGTTGACCGAGGGTATGGGTTGGTTGCGCCGCGCATCGCGAGACCAACACAACCCATCGCAATTGCTGTATTCACAAACTGTGCTTGAAAGCCAATTGGAGAGCCCGTTCGGACACAGCAAAATTGAAGCCCAGCAGCATCTTGATTCCTGCGCAGAAGTACACCTGCCCTGCACTCAATACGCATTAAAGCGACTCGACCAGGGCAAAGAAGAGGTTTACTGCCCCAACAACGAATTCTGCGAACAGAAAAAACGCCTGCTTTACACATTGGCCAATGCAGGCGACGCCAACGCGCGCTACCGGTTGAGCAAATTTGAAGGTGAAGACCGCATGTTTTGGGTGCGGCGTGCCGCGCGCTTGAATCACCCCAAAGCCAGCCATGAACTGGCCGAGTTGGTGTTGAAAAATGAAGTGCCCCTGCAACCCGAAGACCCTGCCGTGCTGGCCCTGCTCAACACAGCCTCGCAACAGGGTGTGCTTGAATCCATGCACCTGCTGGGCAGCTTGCTACACGAAGGAACCCGATTTCCTGTCAACAAGGCCTTGGGGTTACAATGGTTAAACCTTGCGGCGCAACGGGGCCACAAACCCTCGATTGAACTCTTGGCACAACTTCAAGAGCCCGCCGGCAACATTCTTGCAACTGACAAGGTAGAATCCGCGCAACCCACGGAGAGCACACCATGAGCCGACTATTCTTTTCCTCGCAAACATTAAGCACAGCACAAGTACACACAGCCCTGGATGCACTGAGCCTTCCAACCTTGGGTGTTGAGGTGCTGAATCACCAGGCATGCATCGAAATTCCAGAAGCCTATACCCTGCCCAAAGCTGCAATCACCGACACCTTGCGACCGTTGGCATGTACACATCAATTCGATTTTGCAATTCTGGAGGCCGAGTTTCAGGCCAATGAATTCAAGCTCTTGGCCATGGACATGGACAGCACCTTGATTACCATTGAATGCATCGATGAAATTGCCGACTTTGCGGGCAAGAAAAAAGAGGTTTCAGAAATTACCGAAGCTGCCATGCGCGGCGAGATCAAAGATTTTTCTGAAAGCCTGAACCGCCGCGTGGCCTTGCTCAAGGGCGTGCCGGAAAGCTGCCTGCAATCCGTATTTGAAGAACGCCTGCGCTTGTCACCGGGCGCAGAAGAACTGATAGCCTACGCCAAAGCCAACAAGTGGAAAACATTGTTGGTTAGTGGTGGCTTCACATTTTTCACAGACAAAATGAAAGAAGTATTGGGGCTGGATTACACCCGCTCCAACACACTTGAAATTGTAGATGGGCATTTGACAGGCCGTGTGCTGGGCACCATTGTGGATGCAGAAGTGAAACGCGAAACCGTATTGGAAACCTGCACACTGTTGGGCTGCGAGCCCTCACGCGCCATTGTGGTGGGCGATGGATCGAACGATTTGAAAATGATGGAAATTTCAGGTGCCAGCGTGGCTTTTCATGCCAAGCCAGTGGTGCAGGAGAAAACAGATTTTTGCATCAACCACGGCGGGTTGGACACAATATGCAAGTGGTTTGAGGCAAACGCATAACTCATTCAGATTACCCTCCAACAAATGAACTTTCTGGAAATGGCATGCAACACAGTCGGTCACAGATCACCGAAGCAAATGTTGCATGCTCCCTACACCGGAATCATCGTCCCTTCTAAAAACCGCGCTGCAAGGCCATAGGCGCTGGCTAAAAGTTTTAATCGCGTTCAGCGCAGCAATTAACCTTTTGGCACTTACACCCAGCATTTACATGATGCAGGTGTACGACCGGGTGTTAAGCAGCCAAAGCCAATCCACACTACTGGCACTCACTGCCTTGGTTGTTGGGCTTTACATCCTTGCAGGCATGCTGGAACACCACCGCGTCGCCACCCTGACCCGAATCGGAAATGCCCTTGAACAGGAATTCAGCGCCAGGCTGCACACTGCGGCGTTTCAACGTGCCTTAAAAACGCAGGGAAAAGACAACACCGGGCAAGCCATTCGCGATTTCTCTGCAATTCGTCAATTCATGACCAGCCAGGGTGCCATTGCCCTGTTCGATACTCCGTGGGTGTTGTTCTACATCGCATTGCTGTTCGCATTTCACCCCTTGTTTGGATTGATGGCACTTTGCTGCGTGGCAATCTCGATCACATTAAGCTGGCTTCACCTTCGAAGCACACGCCCTTTCGAGGAACAAACCAACGCACTGGGCATTCTCAGTGCGAACACCATGAACTCGACCCTTCAAAACGCCAACTCCATTCAGGCCATGGGGATGCTACCCACCGTTCAAACCGAATGGCTGAGTATTCAAAAAGAGCAAACCAACCACCACACCGGGTCTGCCGATGCTTCCTCGGTGTGGACGAACAGCAGCAAATACTTCCGCATGTTTGTGCAAAGCGCAGCCCTTGGGCTTGGTGCTTATTTGGTATTGAATCAATCACTCAGCGGCGGGATGATGATTGCCGCTTCGATTTTAATGGGCAAGGCGCTTGCCCCGGTCGACATGTTAAGCAGTGCCGCCAAAGCATTAACCGGTACACGCCAGGCGTATGAACGCCTGAATAAATTGCTCAACAACAGCCCGCAGACCCTCGAATTAACCGAATTGCCCACACCCAAACCTGTTATCGAATGCCGCAACATGTACCTGGCAGCGCCTTTGTCAGGCCTATGGCTTTTAAAAAACATCCTCTTACAAATACCTGCGGGAAGTACCGTGGGTGTAATCGGCCCCAGTGGGTCGGGTAAAACCAGCCTGCTTCATGCACTGGCAGGCATTCTGCCAATTGCCCAGGGCCGCCTGGAAATTGATGGTGCCGACATTGCGCAATACCCCCGCAGCCAACTGGGTGCATGGACAGGTTACCTGGCCCAGCATGTTGAACTGTTTGAAGGCACAGTTGCACAAAATATTGGTCGCTTTGAACACAACAACGACGAACACATCGTACAAGCCGCTATGGCAGCAGGCGTACACGAACTTGTATTGAAACTACCCAAAGGCTACAACACACCACTGGGTGCACAGGGCGAAGGCTTATCGGGTGGCATGCGTCAACGAATAGGGCTTGCCCGGGCCCTGTACAAAAAGCCACAACTGTTGCTGCTCGACGAACCCAACGCTCATCTTGATGAAGCAGGTGAAGCCGCTTTGGCCAACGCACTGGTGCAGCATCAACAACACGGCAACACAGCCATTGTAGTAACCCACAAAAAATCGATTCTGCGGGTGTGCAACAAATTGCTGGTTCTTCGCGACGGTGAAGTATCCGTGTACGGAAACACCCACGAAGTACTCACACATCTTCAACAACAACCCCCTACACAGCTGACAAGAGTAAAAAATGCATAACGAACTCGACATCAAAAAAGTGTCCCGCAGAGGCCTTGTTACTCTGATTGTCGGTTTCATCGGCTTCGTGGTGTGGGGCAGCCTGGTGGCCATGGACAGAGGCGTGGTGGTAAACGGCACACTCACCTTTCATGGGGAACGTAAAACCATTGTGCACCCCCACGGCGGCGTGGTTGAAAAAATATGGATTACCGAAGGGCAACTGGTACAACAAGGCCAAACACTGATCAGCCTGAACACAACCGACAGCCAGACGCAGCTTAATGCGCTGCAGGTTCAACGCAAAGCGTTGTTGGCAAAGATGGAACGGCTTCAAAAAGAAACAGGCAACAACCTCGAAACCACCACAAAGCCTGAAAGCACGGGCAAAGCGGCTGACCCGTTTCAAACCCGGCAACACGAAGCAGAGGCAACGCTGTACGCGAGCCGCCAACGGGCCTTGCAAAACGACATTCGCATGCTTGAACTGGAAAGCAGCACCGCCCAAAACAACATGACTGCGCAAAACAATGCACAACGCAGCAAACAACAACAGTTGGAAAGGTTGAAACAACAACACCTTGGCATGGCAGACATGGTGGCCAAAGGCTACATGCCTGCCAACCGGCTTGTAGAACTGCAAGGCCAAATCAGCGCGCTGGAAGTGGCACTGGCTCAAGATGAAATTCAAATCAGCCAACTGAATGCCACCATACGCAACGCAAAACTGAAAAAGCAGCAACTTCACAACCAGATGCACACAGAAAGCCAAACCGTACTGGCCGATGTACAAGCCGAACTGGCCGCGCTGGATGAGCAAATTCAGCGCATCGCATTTGTTGTTCAACACACCAACATTCAAAGCCCGGTGGCTGGCCAGGTATTGGGATTAAAGCTATTTACGCAGGGCAGCGCCATGCCAGCGAACACACCGATCATGGACATTGCACCGAATGGCAGTGAACTTGAAATTAGCGCAGAACTTGAACCTGCAATGGTTGATCAGGTAAAAGCCGAACAGCCGGTAACAGTTCGTTTCAGTGCCCTTAAAACAGCACAAACGCTGGAAGTTGAAGGTGTTTTAAATCGCGTAGGCGCAGACCAGTTAAGCAACCCCACCACAGGCATGCCCTACATTCCCGTGAATGTTCGCCTGACACAAAAGGCGTTAGAAGAAATTGCACAACACCGCATACAGGCAGGTGTGCCGGTTGAGTTATTGATTGTAACTGGCGAGCAAACACTGATGCAGTACCTGTTCAAGCCGATTACAGACAGGCTATTTAGTGCCATGCGGGAGCATTAATTTCATGGCACTCAAGCTGAAAAACATGTTGAAACTATTTGCAGCTGTGTGCTGCTGGTGGGCACTTTCGCCTTCAGCACATGCAAAAAGTGTTGAACAATTGCTGCAATACGCCATTGAAATATCTCCCGAGGTAGCCACGGCCAAGGCGCAAATGCAGGTTGCACAAGCTGACCTGAAAATAAGCGAAGCAGCCTGGCTTCCCCAAGCCAGCGCGCGGCTATACAACGGCGTAGGCGATACCAAGCAATCCAACCCGTTTGCCAACCAGCGCAATGCGAACGAAAACATTCAAAACAACAGCATCTCCCTGCAACAGAGTATTTACAACAAACCCGCTTCCATTCAAATTGAGCAAACTCAACTCATCGTTCAAGAAGCCGAGTTACGCCATGCTTTGGCTGTTCAAACCACCATTCAAAACTGGCTAGCCAAGCTAATGGACTACAAACAAAGCAAGGCTTTGCTGAACCTGACCGAACACAAACAACAAACAGCCCTGCTTCAAAAAGAACATGTAGAACAAGGTTTAATGAACGGTGAAAACAGCGCACTGGAACTTGCCAACGCAGAATCAGAGGCTGCTCTGCGCCAGGCCGAGCATGGCCAGGCCGAGCAGGCGGTGAAGCAGCGCTTGTGGGAACTCTCGCAGCTAACCGGGCAAGAAGTGGTTCCGGTATGGGTTGATGATATTGAATTCAACATGCCCCCTACCCTGTACAACGAAAAGGAAGTTGAACAGGAAGTGCTTCAGAACAACCTGGGCTTGAAAATTCAGCAGCTGTACAAGCAAGCCGCTACTCTGGAAATTAACAAAGCAAATGGGCAACACCACCCCACCCTGAAACTGGTGGCCCAATATTCGCAAAGCCAATCAGAAACAGTCAGTACCCTAGGCAACAGGGTTGAACAAAACGTGCTGGCCATTCAAATGGACATTCCATTGTTCAACGGTTTTGCTACCCAGGCACAAACTGAAAAAGCAGCAGCCAGCCTGAACCAGCAGCATGCCGACTACAACAAAACCAGCGCCCAGGTGTTGCGTGATACCCAGGCTGCACACCGGCAACAGAATAGCGCCACCCATTTGTGGAAAGCCTATACACAGGCAGACCATGCGGCCACACAACAACAACTGGCCATTGAAAAAGCAATTAAGCACCAACTGGCCACACCGCTTGATTTGGCAAAAGCCAAAGAGAAACAGGCTGAACTGCAAACAAAGAACATGGAATACCTGCTGGCAGCCAATAAAGCTTACCTACTAGTTTATGAGTTGACCGGGAAATTGGATATTGAAAGTGCTTTGGAGCGCTTATCAAAGCGGGAATAGAGGTGATGTGTAACCCGGAAGAATGGGGTTAACTTGACCACTTTTGTATTTTCTGAACAAACAGATACTCTACTCAAGCGTGCAACTTTGCGCTTTTTTACAGGACGAAAATCCAATGCCCAAGACCGACTCGCCCAGACTGTCAAGCAAACAGCAACCAAAGCACAAGTCAGGCTGGGTGATCCCGGTTATTGCTCTTTTTTGTTTGGGTCCTCTGCTATTTCTGGTGTTGATCGTACTGGGTACAGGCCTTGGAATTCAAGGCAGTATTGGTGGCTTTGGCGGTATGCAGATGGCCACAGCGCAATACACCCCAAAAGACGTGGTGGGCGATTTAGGCGGCATGCCCGTGACTATTCCCCGCCACATGGCCGAGTTTGTTGAATATGAAGGCGACCCGGGTTGGGGCCAAAAACGCAAAGGGCCAATACCTGAACGTACTCATGAATCCAAACTGACAAGTTTTGGTGTGCAGTTTCGCTACCCCGATATGGCCACGCTTTCCAGCCCTGCCATGTGGCAAGACAAAAACTCAAAGTCCATTTACAACACCGACTGGATGAGTATTGGCGTAAGTGCGGGGACCAACTACCCCGGAGATGCTTGGTTAAATAGGTGGGTCGGTGGAAATATCCAACGAGTTGAGATGGATCGCTACATCTACAAACAGCAAACAGACAAGTTATATGGTCTCACTAAATATTTGAAAATCAATAAAGATACGGGTGAGGCAGATGAGAAAATGAACAATATCGACGGCTTGCTGTTAGTCAAAGCTGATGATCAAGGGGCTATAACAACATATATCGAATGCAGCACCGTTCAACACTTTGCGGCACCATGTCGTCATAACTTCAGCCTCGAATTTCAGGGCTTACCTATCAAAGTGTATGTGCAATACCGACGCCCCTTGCTACAAAACTGGCAAGACATTCAAGCCAAAGTAAGCGAAATGCTGCTGGGCTTTAAACACATACCAACCAGCGCCGATACGCCGCAGACAAACTCACCCAGCACACCACAGTCTGTCAACTAACAACAACATCATTTATTTCAGGAAAGTAGAACCATGTCTCAACCAGAAAAACTAAGCTCTGCACAACTCAATTCCTATTTAACGCGGATCAACACTGGCGGAGTACCAGAAGTGATCAAGGTTTACCAAGAACTGCAGGACAAAGGCTATGGCTATGCGGGCTGGGCCAAAGGGGTGGCCACGGCAGAAACAGTGACTGGCATTGCGGCTGTAGATTACCTGACAGGTACTGCCTTGATTGGATTGGGTGGTCAGGAGTGCAGAAACTTGGGGCAAGTCCAAGTCGATGCAATACGGGTGGGTATGGCTGATGGATATGTTCGTGCTCTTCTCACAAAAGCAAATCAAGCTAACAATAACGGATTTGTCAGCTCTGATGTGAACTTCAGAGACACACAAGCTTTTCATCGAGACGTATTCGAACAAAACGGCCTGACCAACAACAACTGGACCTTGCAGATTCCCATGGAGTTGATCAGGCAAACTGAGGGTGATGCAGCAGTTGAAGCGTATTGGATTCGCCTTCGAGACACGGGTGGTGACGGTCCGGATGCAATACTAGAAAGCATGTGGCTATACACCAAAATCGGAAAACTAGCCAACAGCAACGACCCAGCCATTGCAGCGCAAGCCAATGAATGGATTTCGCTGGTTCCTGGCACCGCAAACTTTGATGCACTGATTCGCGCCGCAGATGATCTTTACACGGTTTTAGTTGGAGAAAACCCTTGGTTATATTTGCATCCAACTATAGGTCCAATCCTGCTTGCAATCACATCGTTACGCCAAGACTCTAGTGATTTGCAGCAATTACTGATCGATATCCTTGACGAGCTCATCCCCTCGGCCCAAGCGGCTGATCTAGCCAACGACTGGAACACCGCCAAGCAAACCGTCTCCCCCCTCATCCTCGACCTCGATGGTGACGGTGTTGTTGAAACCCAAAGTAAAACCGAAGGCATTTACTTCGACCACACAGGCGATGGATTTGCTGAAGCAACCGGCTGGGCTGGCGCAGATGACGGCTTGCTGGTTCGCGACCTCAACGGCGATGGTGCGATTAACAATGGGACTGAGCTATTTGGCAACAACACGCGTCTGAAAAACGGCCAATACGCCGCCAACGGTTTTGAAGCCCTGAAAGACCTCGACAGCAACAAAGACGGAAAACTAAATAGCGCTGATGCTGCATGGAATTCACTGCGCGTGTGGAAAGACACCGATGCCGACGCACAAACCGACGCAGGCGAATTGCTCAGCCTGGCTAATGCAGGCGTAAGGGAAATCAAACTGGCTTACACCAATGCAGGCACCAACCCGGATCAACTCGGTAACGAACACAGACAAACCAGCACCTACACAACAACCAGCGGCACCGTACGCGCGGTTCACGATGTTTGGTTCAGTACCGACAACTGGAACACAGTCGACCAACGCACGCCCATTGAACTGAGCAGCACCGTAGCAGCCATGCCCGAAGTAATTGGCAGCGGCACACTGGGCAGCCTGCGCCAGGCCATGATGCGCGATACCACTGGCCAGCTGATTACAGCGGTTAATAAGTACCTGACAACAAGCAACCTTGCGCAGCGCGACAGCCTGCTTCAGGACGTGTTGTACCGCTGGGCAGGCGTACAAGATCAAGACCCCACCCTGCGTGGGCCCTACATAGAGGATGGCCGAAAGTTGGCTGTGCTGGAAGCCTTCTTTGGCGAAAAATACGAACAGTTAGGTGGCGGCGACTTTGGCCCCACCATCAACGACCCCGGCCCAGCAGCAGCCGATAAACTAATCAGTCTTTTTGCTGACGTAGCAACCAAGCTGGCAGCTCAACTGGACATTCACGGTCATGATGCCCCCTTCTACAATGCAATCAGCTTGAACTGGAACGAAAGCACCAACAGCTTCTCCATCGACGCATCGGGTGTCGAGGCATATGTACGTGAGCTATATGCAGAGCAACCACAGCAAACCTTGGATGGCCTTGGTTATTTCATTTTGAATTTGAAAGAATTGGGTACAACAGAGGTGCTCAATGCCTTGGCTGTTGTCGGAAACCTGCAAGGTGATGAAATTGATCAACTACTGGCCCTCGCTCAATGGGATCAATGGGGCACTAGAAACAATGATCAAATCATAGGCAATACGACACGATCAAGCAAATTGTTTGGCTGGGATGGAAACGACTCCATTGAAGGTGGTTCTGGCAACGACATCTTGGACGGTGGTAATGGAAACGATTATCTCAACGGCGGGGCTGGTAACGATTCACTGCTTGGCGGCGCAGGCAGTGATTCACTTTATGGCGATGAAGGCAACGACACACTCGATGGCGGTGCAGGCAGCGATTATGTCGACGGCGGGGCGGGCAACGACACCTACCTCTTTGGTAGGGGCGATGGGCAAGATACAATTCAATCGGACTACGACACCTCTGCAAACAAGCTGAATGTGCTGCAGTTCAAGGTTGGCGTTACCCCCGCAGAAGTCATTGTTACACGCTCGATCTATGATGATCTCGTGCTGTCGATTGCGGGTACCACCGACAAAATCACAATCCAACACTTCTTCTACAACGACAACCCTGTCAACGAATACAACCCGATTCAGCAAGTTTCATTTGCTGATGGCACCCGCTGGGACTTCGCCACAATCAAGACGATGGCGATTACTGGCAACAACACCGCCCAAAACCTGACGGGTTACAACGGTGACGACACCATCAACGCGCTCGGTGGCAATGACACCGTGTATGGCCTGGGTGGTAACGACTACATCGATGGCGGCACTGGCAACGATTATCTCGGCGGCGGTGCCGGCCACGATACACTCAATGGCGGCTCAGGCCTCGATTCGCTTTATGGTGGAAGTGGCAACGACACCTACATCGTCGACAACACGGGAGATATGGTCTACGAGAATATTAACGAGGGCACGGATACCGTCCGCTCCAGCATTACATACACGCTCTCAGCCAATGTCGAAAACCTGACCCTGACTGGCATAGCAACGATCAACGGCACCGGTAACTCGTTAAACAATAGTCTGACTGGCAACAGTGCCAACAACCGGCTCACCGGTGGCGCCGGCAACGACACACTCAATGGCGGTGCGGGAATCGACTTGCTTTATGGAGGTGATGGTAACGACCGTATTTTGGGTGGCACAGGCAATGATATTCTGTACGGTAGCAACGGAAGTGACACATTCACCTTCAACAAAAGCGATGGCAAGGACACGGTTTACGTGGGCGAAACCACGGGAAGTAATGCGACGGAGACACTGATTCTGGGTAACTTGAACCGCGCAGACGTTAACCTCCTGAAGTACAACAATTCTTTGTATGTGCAACAAAAAGGATCGACCACCGACCATGTGAAAGTGGTTAATCATTTCAGTGGTGGTGCTGGTGAACTTGACAAGCTTATTTTTGCAGACGGGCTGAGCTGGGATTCGGCAACAATCAACGCCAACAGCGTCCAGGTAGTGCAGGATCCGGAAACTGTCTAATACGAATTCGGATTGATATGAAAAATTAAAAAAGGCATTTGAATTTCAAATGCCTTTTTTGTGAACTACATCAGCAAATTACATCCGCTCAAATATCGCAGCAATACCCTGACCACCACCAATACACATGGTCACCAGCGCATAACGACCTTGAATACGCTGCAATTCATACAGGGCCTTCACAGTAATAATTGCGCCTGTTGCGCCAATGGGGTGACCAATTGAAATACCTGAGCCATTGGGGTTCACCTTGGCTGGGTCCATGCCCAGCTCCTTGGTAACGGCACAAGCCTGTGCTGCAAACGCTTCATTGGCTTCAACCACATCCATGTCTTCAATTTTCAAGCCCGCTTTTACCAAGGCTTTTTTGGTTGCAGACACCGGGCCAATGCCCATAATGGTTGGTTCAACGCCAGTGTTGGCATAAGCCACCAAACGGGCCATGGGCTTCTTGCCCGCTTTCTCGGCGGCACTGCGTTCCATCAACAGCACAGCACCAGCGCCGTCGTTCAAACCCGAAGCATTGCCTGCGGTTACAGTGCCGTCTTTCTGAAACACGGTTTTCAGTTTGGCCATACCTTCTACAGTGGCGTCACCACGCACGTGTTCGTCGGTGTCAAACATCACCGGGCCTTTGCGGGTTTTCACTTCAATCGGCAAAATCTGCTCTTTGAAATAACCATTGGCAATCGCATTGGCTGCACGCTTGTGGCTTTCAACTGCCAAAGCGTCCTGGTCTTCACGGCTTACATTGAATTCCTTGGCCACGTTTTCCGCAGTCACGCCCATGTGAATTACATGGAAAGGGTCGTGCAAAGCGCCCACCATCATGTCGATGCCTTTCATGTCGCCCATGCGTGCACCCCAGCGGGCGGCGGGCAAAATGTAAGGGGCTTTGCTCATGCTTTCAGCGCCGCCACCAATGGCCACATCGGCGTCACCCAGCATAATGCTTTGAGCCGCAGTCACAATGGCTTGCAGGCCAGAACCACACAGCCGATTCAGCGTGAGCGCTGGCGTGGATTTGTCCAGACCACCTTCAATGGCAGCAACACGCGACAAATACATGTCACGTGGCTCAGAATTCACCACATGGCCAAACACCACATGGCCAACCTGGTCAGCGCTTACACCTGCGCGCGCAACCACTTCCTTCACCACCATGGCGCCCAACTGCGTTGGGGAAAAGTCTTTCAAACTTCCACCAAAGTCGCCCACTGCGGTGCGTACACCGGCTACCACTACCACTTCACGCGTCATTGCTCTATCTCCATTTTTTTATTAAACGATTCAGCTAAATGATTCAGTTATGCGATTCTGCCCCAAAGGTCGTGTTCATCACAGTCATCGATCAGCACATTAATAAAGTCGCCCGGCTTGGGTTGCCGCGCCTTGTCTTCTGGCATGGGTATAAACACATTGCCATCAATTTCAGGGGCATCGGCTTTGCTGCGCGCCACAATGCCCTCTTCGTCGGTTTCATCGACCAACACTTGCATCACTTTGCCCAACTTGGCTTCGTTCCGGTTGAGTGAAATCTTTTCCTGCAAGGCCATCAAACGCGCACGGCGCTCTTCTTTCACTTCTTCAGGCACTGGGTTATCCAAGGCATTCGCAACCGCACCATCCACAGGTGAATAAGCAAACACACCCACACGGTCAAGTTGAGCCTCTTCGATGAAGTCGAGCAGGTGCTTGAACTCATCTTCAGTTTCACCTGGAAAGCCAGTAATAAAGGTGCTGCGCAAGGTGATGTCGGGGCAAGTTTCACGCCAGGCACGAATGCGCTCGATGTTGCGCTCCCCGCTGGCGGGCCGCTTCATGCGCTTCAAGACATCGGGGTGTGAATGCTGGAATGGAATGTCCAGATACGGCAAAATTTTGCCTTCAGCCATGAGCGGCACCACGCGGTCCACATGGGGGTACGGATACACGTAATGCATGCGCACCCAGATACCCAGTTCACCCAACTCTTCAGCCAGTTGCTGAAACTGTGTTTTTACGGGGCGACCATTCACAAAGTCGGTCCGGTACTTCAAATCCACGCCATAAGCGGAGGTGTCCTGGCTCACCACCAGCAGTTCTTTCACACCCGCTTTTTTCAGGCTTTCCGCTTCACGAATTACCTCACCGATTGGGCGGGACACCAAATCGCCTCGCATGCTTGGGATAATGCAGAAGGTACAACGGTGATTACAGCCCTCTGAAATTTTCAGGTAAGCGTAGTGCTTGGGGGTTAGCTTCACGCCGTGGTCGGGCACCAGGTCGATGAACGGATCATGTGGCTTGGGCAGGTGTATGTGCACTGCCTGCATCACCTCTTCAGTGGCATGCGGGCCCGTAACCGCAAGCACCTTGGGGTGCAGGCTGGTGATCAGTTCCTTGCCTTCGTTTCCGTTCTTGGCACCCAGGCAGCCGGTTACAATTACCTTGCCATTGGCGTGCATGGCTTCGCCAATTGCATCGAGGCTTTCCTGCACAGCGCTGTCAATAAAACCGCAGGTATTCACAACGATCAGGTCTGCACCTTCATAGGACGCGGACACGTTGTACCCCTCTACTTTCAGTTGGGTCAGAATTCGCTCGGAATCCACAAGGGCCTTTGGGCAACCCAAAGAAACAAAGCCCACACTCGGTGGGCGCTTGGCAGAGAAGGTGTCGTCTTGCATGGTCAGGTATTACTTTTTTGTAGGGTCCGGCTTTGCTTTGGTGGCACCAGGCATACCAGGCATGCCTGGCATCCCGCTCATGCCAGGAAACTCGCCCGGGTTGGGAAATCCAAAGTTTGTGAACATGCTGCGGGTCTGGTTTTGAAACTGGTCCTGCATTTGCACAAACATGTTTTTGCTTTGTTCAATGTAGTTGCTCATCATGCTTTGAATGACGGGCGTTTGAACGCTCATGAACTGTGACCACAATTCCGGGTTGGCAAACTGGCTACCATCCGCAACGTTCTTGCCTTGATCCTGAAAACTGTTCTGAATGTCCATGAACGCTTGCAGGTTCTTCTCAAGGAATGTGCCCATAATGCCCTGCATCGCATTGCCGTAAAACCGAATGATCTGCGAAAGCATGGGTGAAGTGAAAATAGGCACGCCCGCGGTTTCTTCTTCCAGAATGATCTGGAGCAGAATACTTCGGGTTAAATCTTCGCCACTTTTCGCATCCACGACTTGAAAGCCTTCGTTTTCCAGCACCAATAGCTTCACATCGCCCAAGGTGATGTAACTGCTGGTTTGTGTGTCGTACAAGCGTCGGTTCGGATATTTCTTGATCAGTCGTGTTGCTTCAGCCATGCCTCTCATCTCTTTCTTGTGGTGTTATACGCCGCCGCACCTGCGTGGGTGGGTGGTCTGGATGCCAGTGCCCCAGTGTTACAGGTTGCCAAACAACCCAGCACAAACAAGCACTTACAAAAAACAAAGCACTGCACGCTTTTTAAACGTGCAGTGCAACATCATACCGCCTTTTTGGCACTTGGTTGCCGAAAATGCACCAAGCATTAACCCATGTGCAAGCCACCATTCAGTGAAAAGTCGGCACCGGTTGAGAAACCAGAGTCCTCGGAGGCCAACCACGCACAAATGGATGCTATTTCTTCAGGCGTACCCAAACGCTTCACCGGAATGGTGTTGACGATTTTTTCGAGCACATCGGGGCGAATGGCGCGAACCATGTCTGTACCAATGTAGCCGGGAGAAACGGTGTTCACGGTGACGCCCTTGGAGGCCACTTCTTGTGCCAGCGCCATGGTAAAGCCACGCAAACCAGCCTTGGCTGTGGAATAGTTGGTTTGACCAAACTGCCCCTTCTGGCCGTTCACCGATGAAATATTGATGATGCGGCCAAACCCCTGCTCAACCATGCCACCAATCACCTGCTTGGTCACGTTAAACAGCGAATTCAAATTGGTGTCGATCACGGCAGACCAATCATCGCGGCTCATTTTTACGAAAGTACCATCGCGGGTAATACCAGCGTTGTTCACCAAAATAGACACGGTGCCGTGCTCAGCACGCACTTTTTCAAACGCAGTTACAGTGCTGTCCCAATCGGCCACGTTGCCTTCACTGGCATACACTTCATAACCCGCACTGCGCATTTCGCCCAACCATTTTTCCTTGCGTGGTGAATTGGGGCCACAACCTGCAATTACGCGATAGCCCTGCTCACACAGTTTCTTGCAAATGGCCGTTCCAATGCCGCCCATACCGCCTGTTACATACGCTACTTTTGGTTCACTCATGATTCACATCCCTTCTTTATTTGTATTGATTTAAATTCCGCACTTTATCGCGACACGGCCAAAGCCACACCCATGCCACCGCCGATGCACAAAGAGGCCAGACCTTTCTTGGCATCACGCTTGTTCATTTCATGGATCAAACTGACCAGCACACGGCAACCTGACGCACCAATGGGGTGGCCCAGGGCAATCGCACCGCCGTTCACGTTGATCTTGGCCGTGTCCCAGCCCATTTCCTTGTTCACTGCACAGGCCTGTGCAGCAAAGGCTTCGTTGATTTCCATCAAGTCCAGGTCGGCTGCCGTCCAACCCGCTTTTTCCAAACATTTTTTGGAAGCTGGCACAGGCCCCATACCCATGATGGTTGGGTCAAGGCCCGCACTGGCATAGGCCTGAATTTTTGCCAACACCGGCAAACCGAGTTCTTTCGCTTTCACAGCACTCATCAACATCACCGCGGCCGCACCGTCATTCAAACCCGAGGCATTGGCTGCGGTCACACTACCCTCCTTCTTGAACGCGGGTTTCAGCGCGGTCATATTGTCCAAGGTCGCGCCCAAGCGGGGAAACTCATCGGTATCAAACACCAAGGGGTCGCCTTTGCGCTGTGGAATGCTCAGCGGGAAAATTTCGTCCTTGAACTTGCCAGCCTTAATCGCCGCTTCGGCTTTATTCTGGCTTTTCACTGCAAATTCATCTTGCTCGGCACGGTTGATGCCGTACTTCTCGGCCACATTCTCGGCAGTAATGCCCATGTGGTATTGGTTGTACACGTCCCACAGGCCATCCACAATCATGCTGTCGACCAGCTTGGCATCGCCCATGCGGAAGCCATCGCGGCTGCCCATCATCACATGGGGTGCAGCGCTCATGTTTTCCTGTCCACCGGCAATCACAATTTCAGCGTCGCCGCAGGCAATCGCCTGAGCACCCAGCATCACGGCCTTCAGGCCAGAACCACACACCTTGTTGATCGTCAGGGCGGGCACGCCCACTGGCAAACCAGCCTTGATCACCGCCTGGCGCGCCGGGTTTTGGCCCGAGCCCGCTGTAAGCACCTGACCCAAAATCACTTCGGAAATTTGCTCGCCTTTCACGCCTGTTTTATCAAGCAAACCTTTAATCACGTGTGCACCCAATTCTGGCGCAGAAATTTTTGCAAGTGATCCACCAAACTTGCCCAGTGCGGTTCGGCCCGCAGCCACAATTACCACTTCAGTCATGTCAACTCTCCTTACAGGTTTTTATACGGCTCGCTGTTTGACGTATCGTCCAGGTGCGGGCTCAATCGGTTTGTATTTCGCATTGCCAGGCTTGGCGGGCGCTTTTACTTCGCCTCCTTTCATGGGCTCAAGCCACTGCGCCCAATCATTCCACCAGCTGCCAGGTACTTCTTTCGCTTTCTTGAACCACTGTTCAGGTGTTTCAGGGATTTCGCCTTCACACACCCAGTAATTGCGCTTGTTTTTATTCGCCGGATTGATCACACCGGCAATGTGCCCACTTGCACCCAACACAAAACGGGATTCACCACCCACCAAATGACTAGTTTGAAATGCACTGGTCCACGGCACAATGTGGTCTTCCCGAGTTGCCAAAATGTAAACAGGCACATCGATCAAACCCAAATCAACCGGCATGCCACACACCAGTGCCTTTCCGGGTTGGCACACCTTGTTTTCCAGGTAAGTGTTGCGCAGATACCAGGCAAACATGGGGCCGGGTAAATTGGTGCTGTCACTGTTCCAGTACAACAAATCGAACACAGGTGGCTTTTCACCTTTCAGGTAATTGTTCACCACATAGTTCCAAATCAAATCGTTCGGGCGCAAGGAAGAAAATGCACTGGATAAATCTTTTCCAGGCATTACGCCACCCTTACCGATACTTTCCTCTCGCGCTTTTACCTGCTCTTCATCAACAAACACACCCAAGGCACCTGTGTCAGTGAAATCCAGCAAAGTGGTCAAAAAAGTGACACTGTTCACACTGTCATCACCACGATTGGCCAAGGTTGACAGTGCTGTTGCCAGAAGTGTGCCACCCACACAAAACCCCAACACATTCAGCTTGAGCTGTTTGGAAATGGCCTTGACCACTTCAATAGCTTTGATCACGCCATCTTCAACATAGCCATCCCACGTAAAATGTCCGTCCGCTTCCGTGGGGTTTTTCCAAGACACCAGGAACAAGGTGTGGCCTTGCTCCACCACAAAATTCACCAGTGAATTGCTAGGCTGAAGATCGAGAATGTAGTACTTGTTGATGCACGGGGGTACAAACAACATGGGTTGTTTGCCCACTTTTTCGGTGGCGGGCTTGTATTGCAAAAGCTGAAAGTATTCGCATTCAAACACCACATCGCCCGGCGTGGTGGCCACATTCACACCCACTTCAAAAGCACTTTCGTCGGTTTGGGAAATGCGGCCTTTCTGCATGTCTGCCATCAGGTTTTGAATGGCCTGCGTCAGGCTTTCACCTTTGGTTTCAAGCAGTTTCTTTTGTGCTTCGGGATTGGTCACAAAAAAATTGGATGGGCTAAGCGCATCTACAAATTGCTCTACCGCATACTCTACCTTTCGTTTTTCAGGGCTGCTGTCGGGCACCAACTCAACAATTCGTTTCGTAAAGCGGGCATTTAGCGAATACATGGCAGCGGTAAACTCATAGACGCCATGGTCGTGCCAATCGGCTGAAGCAAAACGCTTGTCGCCTTGAATCCAGCTGTCCAGCGGAACTGGCTGCTTTGTTTTGGAATCGGAATTGGGCAAACTGGAAAAAGCAGAGGCCATCAATGCCGACAACTCGGCTGCATACTCGGCTTGAATTTGCCCCAGCGAATGAACCGGAATTTGGGTGAGCGCTGCCTGACAAGCCCCCATGATGGAATTCATGAAAGGCTGAATTGCACCCATGGTGGCGTTTTGTAAAGGTGCAGCGGCCTGCAGACCGGGCAACGGCCCCAATTGACCAAAGGCGCCCATGGCTTGTTGAAACTGGGCCTGCATTTGCTGCTGCATTTGTTCAGCAACAGGCAATAGCTGACCAAAGACTTCGTTGAAGTCTGGTATTTGTTTGTTCACCTTCCTCTCCTTTGTGGGGGCAATATGCTCCCTTGGCTCGTCGGCCTTTGCGATATTGTGCACCGCAACATTTTGACTTGTCAAATAATTGTATGCCTCTGACCCTTACTGTTTGCTGATCAGCCCAATTTAATGCACCATCTCCAGTGTATTCGCTTCACCCTTGAGTTCACAAAGATGTACATCGTTATTATTGGCTGGATGTATGTAGTCACCCTGATGGCGGCTACAGAGACAAACTTCGTGGCTGGAATTGTCACATTCCTTTTTTACGGGGCACTGCCCTGTGCCGTGCTGGCCTATTTGATGGGAACGAAGTCAAGAAGACTCAAGCGGCGTGCTCAGGAAGAAGCCGAATTAGCGTTGCAAAACGCCCAGACTGAACCCCCTGCTGTTGCCCCCGCCGATGAGAAAACCAGCGCGGATCGGTGACCGTGTCCCAGCCGCCGCCTTCAATGTTGGAATTACCCAATTCGCGCAGTGCAAGCCGGGCCAGTGCATACAGGTCGGCCAAGTATTTCCCGGATTTGTCGCCTGGCTTGAAGCACTCAATTGCATTGGGACTTTGCTGAACAAAGGCATGGAACACCTCCGCCCCAACTTCAAAAGAGTGTGGGCCAATGGCAGGTCCCATCCAGGCCTTGATTTGCATTAGAGGAACCCCGCAGGCCTGGCTTAATGCCCTCGCGCTTGCCAGTAAAACACCTGCATGCAAGCCTCGCCAGCCAGCATGGGCTGCTGCAACCCCCAGTGCTTTGCCAGAGTTGCTGAAGGCCACAAAAACGACGGGCAAACAGTCTGCGGTCATGATCGCCAAGGCCAGGTTGCAACTAACACTGACTGAAGCATCTGCCACCGGTGGTGTTGTGCCAGATGACATCGCATCGCTTGCAAGCCTCGCCTCGAACACCTCGCAACCATGTACCTGGTTTAACCACACAACCGGAGCACCCATTTCCTTTTCAACTAAACTGCGCCGAGCTTGAACATGGGTCAGGCTATCCCCGACATGTATACCCAAATTGAAACCATAAGGATTGGCGTTACCCTGTGAATGGTCAAATCCGGTTTCTGTCACCAGTACCTTGACACCCTCCCAATCTGGGCAAAGCTGGGAGACAGGAATTTCTTTATTCAATTTCTTCAAGGTCGTCGTCATCATCAAAACGCACCAGCACCGAGGCCTTGTGTTGGTGAGCTTCCTCCAATACCGCCTCTTCTACATCGTCGCTGTGGAAATCAATGCCAGCCATTTCACCCAACAAGCGCAAATCCTCGGGGGCCTTGGCTACATACTCGGGCCATTCATGATTTCCAAGGCTTTCGTCCCAATCCTCAGCCGCTTCATCAGCTCCTTGCACATGAAAATAAGCCGGATCTGGAAAGCTCAGGTGTGTTGCATGCAGGGCTTGGCGCTCGAACTTCTCGCCATTGGGCAGTTCAATCGAGGAAAGTCGCAAGGCAGAGTGACTGCCAGCGCCTTTGATTTTGTAAACCGGGTCGGCCACCAAAGCAAAACCGGCATGCTGGGCATGCACACGAATTTGATGGGTACGCCCGGTTTCAAGACGGCACACCATCAAGGTGACAGGCACTTCAAGAAGCTCACCAAAAGCAACTGGGGTAAAGTGGGTTACAGCGGGCTTACCGTGATCAACCACCGCCATACGCAGGCGATTGCGCGGGTCGCGGCCCAGGGGATTATTCACAGTCAAAGGGTTCGCAATTCGGCCCCACACCATGGCCAGGTAAACCCGCTTTACAATGCGGGCTTGCAACATTTGAACCAGTTTTACCTGGGTTTCAGCGGTGCGGGCCACGACCATCAAACCGGTGGTGTCTGCGTCCAGGCGGTGCACAATCCCCGCCCTTGGCACATGTATCAAACCCGGGTCCAAGTGATACAGGCCATTCATCAAGGTACCGGTCCAGTGCCCGGGTGCCGGATGAACCACCAGGCCGGCCTGTTTGTTGACCACCGTGTATTCATTGGTGCGGGCCACAATATCCAGGTTCATGTCCTCGGGGATCAAAGCCTGCATGTGGGCCAAAACCCCAGGGCTTAACTCAATCCGATCCATGCCCTGTACTTTCTGATTGCCCTTGGCTGCGGCCACGCCATTGACCAGCACCCTTTCCTCTTTCAACCAGCCCTGCAGGCGGGAACGCGAGTACTGCGGGAACAACTCGGCAATCACTTTGTCCAAGCGAGAACCTCCCAATTCCATGGGCACTCTGGCTTGTAACGGTTGATCGGGTTGTGCGTTTTCCGCGTCGGCTTGAATTTGGGACGTCATAAATTAAAATCGAATCTTTCAATTGAGTATGCCGCCGGTGGGCGGCACGGGCTTTGCCCGATATAATGGAAAACCATTGATGATCAAACAGGGACACTTCGGGTTTCGAAATCACATGAACAAAACCACATTGGCCCCGCGCACCACTTGGCTGCGCACATTATCGCAGTTATTCCTGATCCCCGCGTTGATTTTCGCGCTGGCCGCATGCGGCTCGGCAAAACAATTCGATGAAACCGAGGGCTGGAGCCCTGCCCGTCTGTACGAAGAAGCCAAGGCTGAAATCGACGTTGGCAATTACGAGCGCGGTATTGAATTGCTTGAAAAGCTGGAAGCACGCTACCCATACGGGCGTTTTGCACAGCAGGCGCAAATTGATACGGCGTTTGCTTACTACAAGGCGGGTGACAATGCCCAGGCATTGGCTGCAACTGATCGCTTCATCAAGCTGTACCCAAACCACCAGAATCTTGATTATGTCTATTACTTGCGCGGCTTGATCAGTTTCAACGAAGACAAAGGCATTTTTGCATTGTTGTCGGGTGAAGATCAAAGCGCCCGTGACCCCAAAGGCACCCGCGCTGCATTTGATGCATTCAAAGAAGTGGTAAGCCGCTTTCCTGACAGCAAATACTACGAAGACAGCAAATCACGCTTGCAGTACCTGGTGAATGCACTTGCACAAAACGAATTGCATGTGGCCCGTTACTATTACAAGCGTGGCGCGTACCTGGCGGCAGTTAACCGCGCTCAAGAAGTAGTGCGTCGGTTCGAACAAACCCCGTCGATTGAAGAAGCACTGTTTATCAGCCTGCGCAGCTATGAGAAACTGAACATGACCGCCCTGGCGGCAGACACCAAACGTGTGATCAACCTGAACTTCAAAGACAGCCCCTATTGGAATATGGATCTTCCCGAGAAGGAAAAAGCGGAAGCCAAATGGTGGCAGGTCTGGAAAGACTAAAGTGTTTGTCAGTCGAATAAAAAAGGATCCTTCAAGGATCCTTTTTTGTTTCTGATGATTGTCTTGAATCGCTATTTCAAGCGCTTCTCCCGCATAAACTCAATCGCCACCCTCAATTCTCGAGTGCGCTTAAACGGGGGCAAACTTCGCCAAAGCAGCTTCCCATACCCTTTTTCAACCAAGCGGCGATCGCCAATCAACAAAACGCCCCAATCGGTTTCATCCCGGATCAAACGGCCTGCACCCTGCTTCAGGGCAATCGCCGCGTCGGGCAGGGACAAATCCTGGAACGCATTGCCACCACGGTTTTTAATCAACTCGCTTTTGGCTTGAAAAACCGGGTCATCGGGTGGCGCAAACGGCAGCTTGTCAATAATAACCAAGCGCAGCCCATCACCCCGAATATCCACACCTTCCCAAAAACTGGCTGCACCCACCAAAACCGGATTGTTCAATACTCTGAACTGATCCAGCAATTCAGCCCTGGAGGCCTCGCCCTGCACCAACAAACTCCAATCCAGTTCGTCTTTCTCGATACGCTCTCGCAGGTACTCGCCAACCTGCTTCACGGCACGGTGGCTGGTACACAGGAAAAATACCCCCCCCTGACTGGCTTGTAACAGCGGCCACACCGCATCACACAGTTTTTTGCTGAATTGTGGTTCATTGGGAAAAGGCAAATTGTCGGGTACACACAGCAACGCTTGCGATTCATAATCGAACGGGCTTGGCAACAACAACTGCTGGCAATCATCGAGCCCCACCTGCAAGGTAAAGTGCTGCAAGCTTTCTTTAATACTCAAGGTTGCACTGGTAAAAACCCACGCCTTGGGCTGCTCAGCGTAAAGCTTGGCAAATGCATTGGACACATCCAGCGGCGAATCACAGAATTGCACTACGTTGGTCGAGACACTCACCCAACGCACCGACTGCTCGTCAGTCTGTGCTGTTGCTGGGGAAAACCAGTCTTGCCAACGCAGGCACAACTCACTGGCTCGCCCCATTAGCTTTACCCACGATTCATTGCGAACCGACAGGGGGCTGATCATTTCTATCAAGCCTTCCAGGCGGTTTTCGAAGTCTGCGCAAACCGCGGCAACGCCATTCAAGGCCAAAAACTGGGCATGCGTAAAACGTGCAGAATCAATTTCAGTACCCACTATTCGCCGAATTTCCTTGAGGGCCAACTCCATGGGGCGAAGCACCGCATCCCAATCGCCAGCATCTGCACTGGAAGTTCGACCCTCAATCAGGACGTCACGCAAAAATTCCTGGCACTGGGCCGTCGATATGGCCTGCCCTAGCAAGCTGGTTGCAATGTCGGGCAACTGGTGCGCTTCGTCAAATACGATCACATCGCAAGCCGGAAGCAACTCTGCAATTCCTTCTTCCTTAAGCGCAAGGTCCGCCAAAAACAAATGGTGATTCACAACCACAACCTCGGCGTCCAGCGCATCGCGGCGGGCTTTGTTCACGAAGCATTCAGAAGCGTTGGGGCATTCGCCGCCCAGGCAGTTGTCTTTGTTGGAAGTGACCCAGCTCCACACGGCTGAGTCCTCGGGCACCCCGGCGCAATCAGCCCGGTCGCCAGTGTAGGTGCGGCCGGCAAATATTTTTACTTTTTGAAGATGGTCCACTTCGCGGGGAGACGGCAAACGCGCCTCTTTGAGCGCACGCTCCAAGTGAAAATGGCACACATAATTTTGGCGACCTTTCAACAACGCCACATTGACAGGCACACCCAAGGCCTCGCGAACCAGCGGTAGATCCTTGTTAAAAAGTTGATCCTGCAAAGTTTTGGTGGCTGTAGACAACAAAACCCTTCGCCCTGAAAGCAAGGCGGGCACCACGTAAGCAAAGGTTTTCCCCGTGCCAGTGCCTGCTTCTACCACCAAAGCACTTTGAGTTTCAATTGCATTGCCAACCGCCTGTGCCATTTCAATTTGCGATTCGCGTGCACTGAACCCGGGTAGTCGTCGGGCCAAAGCACCACCAGGGGCGAAAGCCTCATTCAAGGGTTCAGAGAAATCAAACATGCGGGGTACAGGTAAATTTGAGCGTGAAAGTTAGGCAGGAATGTCGGGTTCAAGCTGAATTTGCAACAGCGTAATCGAGTCTTTGATCTGCAACTTGCGCTTTTTCAATCTGCGAACCTGCAACTGATCAAAACCAGTTTGTGCTGTCAACATGGCAATGATCTGATCCAGATCGCGGTGTTCAACCTGCAATTCTACAATTCGTCGCTTGATCGATTCGATGTCTTCAGTATGGACCATGGGCATTCAGGTTGAACCAGCTCGGCGTTGACAACATTGTAGCCGCAAGTGAACCAAGGCTGGAAACAATCTACCCAAAGTGGATCACCCGTTCTGCAGCCCGCTTTAGTTAGGCGTTCGGGCTCGCCGATTCGCATACTCGTCCAGGCGAATCATGTCGTCTGCCTTGCCTTGAACCTCCAGGTGTGCACGGCGAATTTGTGCACCTTGCAAACGTACATCATCCAGACAACTGGACACGAAAAACTTCTTGTAACAAGCCCGCGACTGCTCGTTCAATTCATACTCGAGAAACTCAAGTTGTTTTTCTCGCTCAGCCACATAGGCACGCGCCTGCTCAAGCGTGTTTGGCGCCTGGGGTTTAGCGGCCTGCAGTTGAACAGTACTACAGGCAGCCAGTACCAAGGCTGAAACAGGCAAGATGAGGGTGAACAGGCGCTGCACCCTTACCCCGATCGACTTCCGAAGCTGTGGCACAATGCCCTGCTTACTTTGAAAACTCATAGATCAGAATCCATGTCGCTTGTTCAAAATCGAATTATCGCCCAGTTGGCTCAAGAATTGGGTGCCGCACAATCACAAATCAAGGCAGCAGTCGATTTGTTGGACGAAGGCGCCACAGTGCCCTTCATCGCCCGTTACCGAAAAGAGGCCACAGGTGGGTTGGACGATGCGGTGCTTCGTGACCTTCAAGAGCGCCTGGTGTATTTGCGCGAACTGGAAGACAGGCGCAGCAGTATTCTTGAATCGATTGAAAGCCAGGGCAAATTGACCCCTGAACTGAAAGCAGCAATTGAAAAGGCGGAGAACAAACAAACGCTGGAAGACCTTTACCTGCCCTACAAACCCAAACGCCGCACACGCGCACAAATAGCGCGTGAGGCAGGCCTGCAGCCACTGGCGGATGAAATTTTCCAGAACAAACAAGCCGTGCCTGAAATATTGGCTGCGGCTTACCTGAACACAGAACATCAAATCAACGACACCAAAGCAGCACTGGATGGTGCCCGCGACATTTTGGCCGAACAGTTTTCAGAAAACGCTGCCTTGCTGGCACTTCTAAGAAACCGTTTGAAAGCCGAGGGGGCCATTCGAGCAGCTGTGGTGCCTGAAAAAGCCAGTGAAGCAATCAAGTTTCAAGATTACTTTGAACATCAAGAACCCCTGAGCAGCACAGCCTCGCACCGCATGTTGGCCATGCTTCGTGGCCGCGAACAAGGGTTTCTGACACTGAAGGTAGACCTGCCCGAAGTGTGGGAGGCTGAGAACCCCCGTGCACCCCATCCTTTTGAATCGGAAATTGCTCGCCTGCATGGCATTGAACGCGATGAAAGCCCACGGGGCAAATTCTTGAATGAAACATGCCGTTGGACGTGGAAAATCAAACTGGCCAGCACCCTGGAAAGTGAGGTGATTGGCACGCTGCGCGATGCGGCACAGGCTGAGGCTATCACCGTGTTTGGTAAAAACCTGAAAGACTTGTTGTTATCAGCCCCGGCGGGGGGCAAAGCCACCATGGGTCTGGACCCAGGTATTCGCACTGGTGTAAAAGTGGCGGTAATTGACAGCATAGGCCAAGTGGTTGAACACGCCACCATTTACCCACACGAGCCTCGCCGACAATGGAATGAATCCATCGCCCTGCTGGCTGCGCTTTGCATGAAACACAATGTGGAGTTGATCGCCATTGGCAACGGCACCGCCAGCCGGGAAACCGATCAACTGGCAGCCGACTTGCTTGCACAACACAAAGACCTGAAAGCCACACGGGTTATGGTGAGCGAGGCAGGTGCCTCGGTTTACTCCGCCAGCGCTTTGGCTTCAGCAGAATTGCCAGACCTTGACGTCAGCATTCGCGGTGCAGTGTCTATCGCACGTCGCCTGCAAGATCCCCTGGCTGAACTGGTAAAAATCGATCCGAAATCAATCGGTGTGGGCCAATACCAGCATGATGTCGATCAACGCCAACTGAGCGGCCGGCTGGACGCGGTGGTTGAAGACTGCGTGAACGCAGTGGGTGTTGAAGTGAATACGGCATCGGAGCAACTGCTATCGCGCGTGTCAGGGTTGAATGCCTCTGTGGCCAAAGCGTTGGTGTCATTCAGAAACAGCAATGGCAAATTCAAAAGCCGTGAAGACTTGCGCAAAGTGCCCCGGCTTGGCGACAAAACATTTGAGCAAGCGGCTGGTTTTTTGCGCATTCATGGTGCTGAAAACCCGCTCGATGCCTCTTCCGTACACCCTGAGGCCTACATTGTGGTCGAGAAAATGGCAGCCAAGGTTAAGAAGCCGGTGGGCAGCCTGGTGGGTAATCGTGAAATTCTGAAAGAATTGAAACCCACCGAGTTTGTGGACGATCGTTTTGGCTTGCCCACGGTTCAGGATATTTTGGTAGAACTTGAAAAACCTGGCCGTGACCCACGCCCTAGCTTCAAGACCGCAAAGTTTGATGACAAAGTACATACCATGACCGACTTGAAACCCGGTATGACGCTGGAAGGTGTGGTCACCAACGTGGCAAACTTTGGTGCTTTTGTGGACATTGGTGTGCATCAGGACGGGTTGGTGCATGTTTCTGCCTTGTCCAACACCTTCGTGAAAGACCCGCACAGCGTGGTGAAAACCGGGCAAATTGTGAAAGTGAAAGTGCTGGAAGTCGATATTCCACGCAAACGAATTTCACTGACCATGAAAATGGGCGACGATGTACCGAAAGCCGCACCCGGGCAGAATGCTGGCCGACAAGTTCAAGCCAACCGTGCAGGCGATGCACGGGGAAATTCACGCGGTGAACGAAGTGGTGGAAGCACTGGTTCGAATTCACAACAAGGCGCAGGTTTTGCCAACAATGCATTTGCTGCCGCGTTCGCTAAAGCAAAGGGAAGCAAATAAGGAAGAGTCAAAGCCGCACGGCGTTTCGCTTCGGCGAATCCAGGTACTCCTTGGACTGCATTTCAACAATGCGGCTCACCGTGCGGAAGAACTCATGCGCCATTGCACCTTCGGTGTACAGCTCTTCCGGTTCAACCGCCGCCGACATAATCAGCTTGACTTTGTGATCGTAAAGCACATCAATCAGCCAGGTGAACCTGCGTGCTTCTGAGGCCATACCAGCACCCATTTTTGGCACGCCGCTGAGAATCACAGTTTGAAACTGGCTGGCAATTTCAAGGTAATCGTTTTGTGAACGCGGGCCACCGCACAGGGTTGGAAAATCAAACCACACTACGGAGCCAGCACGTCGAACAGCCTTGATGACACGCGATTCAATTTGTAACTCTGCAGGCTCATCAGCCACCTCAGCCAAGCGCTTGAAATCTTCGGTCAACTGTTTGTCCGCGCTTTCATCCAGCGGCATGAGGTAGGTGTTCAGTTGCTCCAATGTGCGGCGGCGGTAATCTACTCCCACATCCACGTTAATCACATCCAGTTGCTTGTTGAGCAGGGCAATGGCAGGCAACAGGCGGTCACGGTGCAGACCATCTGGGTACAGATCATCAGGCTTGTAGTTGGACGTCATCAGGAAAGTAACGCCGTTGGCGAACAAGCCATCGAGCAGGCGATAGAGAATCATGGCGTCTGCAATGTCAGACACATGAAACTCGTCAAAACAAATCAAACGATAACGTTTGGCGATTCGCGCCGCCACTTCGTCAAGCGGATCCTGAACTCCCTTGAGGTCATCGAGTTCGGCATGCACACCCCGCATGAACTCATGAAAATGCAAACGCACCTTTCGCTGCACGGTGACAGAGTTGTAAAAGCAATCCATCAAAAAACTTTTACCGCGACCTACCCCACCCCACAGGTACAAGCCCTTGGGTACAGCAGGTCGATTCAGGAATTTTTTGATTACACTGCTGCGTGCTTTTTTGTATTCAACAAACTCATCGTAGAAAAGCTGCATGCGGTCTACCGCCTTTTGCTGAGCAGCATCCGACTGGTATCCACGTTCGGCCAAAGTTTGTTTGTAGTATTCCTGAACGTTCACGATGATGAATTTGAATCAATAGAATTAAAAACGGCCGATGAAGCGATTCACCAGCCGTTGGGGGTCGATACCGAACGGAATTTTAACCGTTCAGTTGACGCTTGTCGCAGGCCAAAGCCGCTTCTTTCATCACTTCAGACAAACTGGGGTGCGCATGGCAAATGCGACCGATGTCCTCGGAAGAAGCCTTGAACTCCATGGCCATCACAGCTTCAGCAATCAAATCAGATGCATGGCTGTTGATGATGTGTACACCCAGGACTTCATCGGTGGTGGCATCGGCCAACACTTTCACAAAACCTTGTGAATCGCCCTGCCCCAGCGCACGGCCATTGGCCATAAACGGGAACTGACCTGCCTTGTACTTGCGGCCTTCCTGCTTTAACTGCTGCTCGGTTTTGCCAACCCAAGCCACTTCAGGCGAGGTGTAAATAACCCATGGAATGGTGTCGTAATTGCAATGGCCGGCTTGCCCAGCCATGATTTCTGCAACCATCACACCTTCTTCCTCGGCTTTGTGCGCCAGCATGGCACCGCGAATTACATCACCAATCGCATAAATGCCTGCGACCAACGTTTGGCAGTGTGCATCCACATCGATCTGGCCGCGATCATTGGTTTTAAGGCCGACCGCTTCCAGGTTCAAACCATCGGTATTGGGTACACGGCCCACCGACACAATCAGCTTGTCGCAATCTAGCATCTGGGCAGCACCATCGGCATCGGTGTAAGCCACTGAAACGCCTTTTTTGCTGGCCTTCACTTCACCGATTTTTACACCCATGTTCATCTTCAACCCTTGCTTGGTGAAGATCTTCTGCATTTCTTTGGCCACGCCTTCATCGGCTGCAGCCAGAAAATTGGGCATGGCTTCGAGCACAGTGACATCGGCACCCAAACGGCGCCAAACCGAGCCCAACTCAAGACCAATCACGCCTGCGCCAATCACGCCCAATTTCTTGGGCACGGCACCAAATTTCAAGGCACCTTCGTTGTCGCAAATCATTTCATTGTCAACAGCGATTCCGGGTAAATGGCGTGCCTTGGAACCTGTCGCAACAATTACTTGCCTGGCTGTCACTTTCTCTTCACCAGCTGCGCTTTTCACGGTCAGCTCGAACCCACCGTCGACTTTGCCAGAAAAACTGGCCCAACCCTTGATGGGTGTGACCTTGTTTTTCTTGAACAGATATTGGATACCGCCAGTCATTTTGGCAACGATGTCATCCTTGCGTTTGATCATCTTGGCCACATCCATTTTTGCACCTGTCACGGCGATGCCGTGGTCTTCTGCATGGTGGGCAATCTTTTCGAACTCTTCCGAAGAGGCCAACAAAGCCTTTGATGGAATGCAACCCACGTTCAAACAAGTGCCACCCAAGCGAGGCTCACCCTTGGGATCGTCGTAAGCATTGCCCTCGATACAGGCCACTTTCATACCCAACTGACCTGCGCGAATGGCGGCAATGTAGCCACCAGGGCCCGCACCGATCACCACTACATCATATTGTGTGCTCATGAATATCCCCTTTATAGTTCCAGCAGCAAGCGTGCTGGGTCTTCCAGGGCTTCCTTCATTGCGACCAGGCCAAGCACCGCTTCGCGCCCATCAATAATTCGGTGGTCGTAACTCATCGCGAGGTAATTCATGGGGCGAATCACGATTTCACCGTTTTCAACCACTGCACGCTCTTTCGTGGCGTGAATACCCAAAATTGCAGACTGGGGCGGGTTGATAATTGGGGTGGACAACATGGAACCGAATACGCCACCGTTGGAAATCGAGAATGTACCGCCGGTTAGGTCGTCAAGCGTCAACTTGCCGTCTTTGGCTTTCTGGCCAAACTCAGAAATCTTCATTTCAATGTCGGCGATGCTCATTTGATCCGCGTTGCGAATAATAGGCACCACCAAACCGCGTGGAGAACCCACAGCAATACCGATGTCGAAATAGCCGTGATACACAATGTCGTTACCATCCACGGAGGCATTCAGCACGGGGTACTTTTTCAGGGCTGCCACAGCGGCTTTCACGAAGAAGCCCATGAAGCCAAGTTTGGCACCGTGTTCTTTTTCGAACTTGTCCTTGTACTTGTTGCGCAAGTCCATCACCGGCTTCATGTTCACTTCGTTGAAGGTGGTCAAAATGGCGTTGGTTTGCTGCGACTGTACCAAGCGTTCCGCAACACGGGCACGCAAGCGGCTCATGGGCACGCGCTGCTCAGGGCGACCTTCAATCAAGGTTGAGGGATCCAGCGGGGCCTTCACTTCAGGCAGCAAGCTAACTGGCTTAGCTGCGGCTGGAGCAGCGGCGGGCTTCGCTGCGGGAGCAGGGGCTGCGGCGGGTGCATTCAAGGTACCGATCACATCGCCTTTGGTGATGCGGCCGTCTTTGCCTGAACCTGCAATTTGATCAGCACTGAGCTTGTTCTCCGCCATCATTTTGGCCGCAGCCGGCATGGCCACAGAGCCATCTACGCTGGCTGAGGGAGCTGGGGCTGCTGCTGGTGCAGCGGCCTGAGCAGGCGCTGCTGCCGGGGCAGGTGCTGCTGCGGGTGCACTTGCGGAGGCACTTGCTTCCGTGTCAATTTTTGCCAAGACCTGTCCCGCTACAACAGTTGCACCGTCTTCACAGAGAACTTCAACGATCACACCAGCCGAGGGAGCGGGCACTTCCAGCACCACCTTGTCGGTCTCTACGTCGATCAGGTTTTCGTCACGCTTTACCGCGTCACCAGGTTTTTTGTACCAATTCAACAGCGTTGCTTCGGCGACAGATTCGGACAGTTGTGGTACGACCACTTCTACGATTGCCATGGAATATTTTCCTTTTGAATTCTTAGTTCAAGTGCGGGCGGCCACCATGGCCAGCCCGCGTCCTGTATTTATTTCGTAACTACGAAACCCTTGAGCTTGCCAAATGCTGCATCGATCAGCGCTTTTTGCTGTTCGTTGTGCTTGGCGTAATAGCCCACGGCCGGAGAAGCTGAAGCCGGACGCCCCGCATAACCCAGACGCTGCCCTTCAGACAGGTTTTCCAGCACGTTGTGCTGGATCTGGAACCAGGGACCCTGGTTTTGCGGCTCATCCTGACACCACACCACATCTGCCAAATTGGGGTATTTGCGCAGTTCGGCGCTCAATGACTTGTGCGGGAATGGATACAGCTGCTCGACTCGCGCGATGGCAACATCTTTGATATTGCGTTCGCGACGAGCTGCGACCAGGTCGTAGTACACGCGACCGGAACAAAGAACCACTCGCTTGACTTTGCTGGCGTCCAGGTCGCCCTGATCTCCAATCACAGTCTGGAAATGGCCTTTGGACAGGTCTTGCAAAGAAGACGTGGCTTCTTTGTGACGCAACAAAGATTTCGGCGTCATGATGATCAGCGGCTTGCGGAACAATCGGATCATTTGGCGACGCAAAAGGTGGAAAATTTGAGCTGGCGTGGTGGGCTGGCACACCTGCATATTGTTCTCGGCGCACAGTTGCAAGTAACGCTCAATACGCGCGGATGAGTGCTCTGGCCCCTGCCCTTCGTAACCATGCGGCAACATCATGACCAGGCCGGATGCACGACCCCACTTTACTTCACCGGAAGAAATGAATTGGTCAATTACCACTTGGGCACCGTTGGCGAAGTCGCCAAATTGTGCTTCCCAAATCACCAAGGTGTTGGGCTCCGCGGTGGAATAACCATATTCAAAACCGAGCACTGCCTCTTCAGACAACACAGAATCGATGACGGTAAATGGCGCCTGAGTTTCAGAGATATTTTCCAGCGGAATGTAGGTGCCTTCGTTCCACTTTTCGCGACCCTGGTGGTGCAACACTGCATGACGGTGCGTAAACGTGCCACGCCCGCAATCCTGACCGGTGATGCGAACCGCGTAACCAGAGGAAACTAGCGATGCAAATGCCAAGTGTTCGCCCATGCCCCAGTCGAGCAAGGTTTCGCCCTGGCCCATGGCCGCACGGTCGGCAATCACTTTTTGTACCAATGGGTGAACCTTGAAGTTCTCGGGTACGGTAGTAATACGCTCTGACAAACGCTTGATTTCGGAGATCGGCACCGATGTATCGGCTGCATCAGTCCATTTCTTGTTCAGATACGGTGACCAATCGACGGCAAACTTGCTCTTGTAATTGGTCAACACGGGGTCAGCACGGTTGTGCTTGCCTTCGTCCATGGCTGCACGGAAATCAGCAACCAGTTTCTCGGCACCGTCTTCTTTCAAAATGCCCTGCATAACCAAACGCTCGGCATACAAAGCGCGCGTGCCTGGGTGCTGACCAATTTTCTTGTACATCAAAGGTTGGGTTACGGCAGGCGTGTCTTGCTCGTTGTGACCCAGTTTGCGGAAACACACAATGTCGATCACCACGTCTTGCTGGAATTCCATGCGGAAGTCCAAGGCCAACTGGGTCACGAAAATGACCGCCTCTGGATCGTCGCCATTCACGTGAAACACGGGCGCTTCGATCATTTTGACCACGTCTGAACAGTACAGAGTAGAACGGCTGTCACGGGGATCGGAGGTGGTAAAACCAATTTGGTTATTGATCACGATGTGAACCGTACCACCCGTGCCGTAGCCGCGGGTGTGCACCAGGTTCAATGTTTCCATGACAACGCCCTGGCCTGCAAAAGCGGCATCACCGTGCACCAACACGGGCAAAACCTGCTTGCCTTCCTTGTCACCACGACGTTCCTGGCGGGCCTTCACTGACCCTTCAACCACAGGGTTCACAATTTCAAGGTGCGAGGGGTTAAACGCCAGGGACAAGTGCATGGGACCACCAGGGGTGGTTACATCCGATGAAAAGCCCTGGTGATACTTCACGTCACCGGCAGGCAGATCATCGGCATGCTTGCCTTCGAATTCTTCGAACAATTGGCTTGGGCTTTTGCCCAGAATGTTGACCAACACGTTCAGACGACCGCGGTGAGCCATGCCAATGATGGTTTCTTGCACGCCATTGGCACCACCACGCTGAATCACATGATCAAGCGAGGCGATAAAGGATTCACCACCTTCCAGCGAGAAACGCTTCTGACCCACATACCGGGTATGCAAATAGCGCTCAAGGCCTTCGGCTGCGGTTAGGCGCTCCAGAATGTGCAATTTTTCTTCAGTCGACAGCTGGGCAGTGCCCAGGCTGGTTTCCATGCGTTCTTGCAACCAGCGCTTTTGAGCGGGGTCGCTGATGTGCATGTACTCAATACCAATTGAACGGCAGTAAGTGTCGCGCAGCGCCTTCACGATGTCGCGAAGGGTCATTTGATCTTGACCAAAATAGGTGTTGGTGGCCGAGAACGTGATGTCCATGTCCGCTTCGGTCAGGCCATAAAAGGCTGGATCAAGCTCCGGAATATTCGGGCGTTCCTGACGCTTGAGCGGGTCAAGGTCTGCAAAACGAGAGCCCAGGAAGCGATACGCAGCCACAATTGACTGAACATGCACCTGCTTTTTGGCCACTTCCAGGTCGGCAGACTGAATCTGCGGCTGCAAGAAGCCTTTTTTCGCGCGTTGAGCAAAGGATTGAACCACTGGCGCATGGGCTACGTCTTTCTCGTTCACGTCGCCGTGAGCAGAAGGCACCATTTGCATTTGGTCAAAGTAGGCGCGCCATTTGTCTGGCACGGAGCCTGGGTTGTCCAGGTAGGCCTCGTACATTTCTTCGACATAGGGCGCATTGCCCCCGAACAAATACGAGTTTTGTTGAAATGATCGCATCATTTGCGCTTCACCTTTTTCCGAGTTTCTCGTTTCAAAGATGTGGGGTTCGGACTCGACCTTGGCTATTGCCATCGGACCGAATCCCTACACACGTGGGTTAAACCGCACTCCCCGTCTGGTTTGTGGAGCCCCTGCCCCTAACCAGATAGCAAAAAGCAGCCAAAAAAAGACTGCTTTAAGAGTTAAGCCCAAAGGATATCAGATTAGAGACGCGACCCTAAAACGAAGCCGCATGACTGTCTAAAAATATGTGGTTTTCTGGAAACGGTTTTAAAGAACTCGAACAAGATCCACCCACGCAGGTGATTACCACCCCATGTGGGGATCACCCCGCCACGAATTGATCTGACCATAAGTTGAATTCCAACGGAGGGATAGGGCGAATGACTAGCCGCAAGTATCGGGGTATTGAAATTGACTCCGCACACATCGACATGGCAAAAAATCTGGACAGTGTTGATGAATTGATCGACGAACTGCGAGACCTTCAGGCCAATTGGAATAATTTGAGCCTTCTGGGCGAACTGACCAATGTGGGTGCGGAAATTTCCAGCACCCGACAGCATTTTCAGCGACTGGCGAGCGACCTGACCAATTTTTTGATTGAGCAATCAACACGCCAAGCGGTAGAGCAACTGGCCACGAGAGCACAAAACTCAATCGATATCCTGGTCCGAAACCTTTACGAAAGAACGGCCGACATCGGCTTTCTGGCCACCGACCCGGTGTTTACCCAACGGTGCGTAGAAGCAGCGTACAACCCGTTGACAGAAGACGCCCTTGAACAAACCCGCCAACGAATGCGCAATTACGTGGCCAAATACTCCGTGTATGGCAACGTTATTCTGCTAGATGCCAACGCCCTCGTGATTACAGATATGCGGGAGACATTGCCGCCAGGCACTGCCATCCAATGGATTCGCCGGGAAGTCGCAGCCAGCCCGCAGTACACAGAGGCATTTCGCCCTCTTCGGGACGATTCCCCCGACGGGAATAAAAGTCTGATTTATGCCTGGAAAATTGAACTTGGCGGACAAATCAAAGGCTACATTGCGCTGGATTTCAGTCTGAATGAGGAAAGCGATGCGCTATTTTCAAAAGTGATGGGCAAAAGTGCCCGGGAAGACGCAGCAGAGTGGCGTGTATGCGGCGTGACCAATCAGAATGGGGATGTGCTGATTTCCAGTAATCCGCAATACATCGGTACAAACCAGACAATTCGCTTGCCGCAACAGTCAACTTGGGGGGTAACTCAAGTTGGCCCTATGGCCTATCTGGTCTGCATACGATCAACGCGTGGCTATCAGGGCTACACCGGCCCCGGCTGGAGAGGATTTTGTATGGTGCCCTTGAATCACGCATTTGACCACAGCAACTTGACGGAAGATTGTCAGGTTCCCGAATTGCTTCAAAGCAGCGGTCTGATTGATACACGCATTCAGGGCTTTGAAAACCAGGCTGCAGAAATCCAGAAACAATTGAACCGAAGCATTTGGAACGGCAACATGACCCAACGCAATTCAACTTCGGCGCTGGGCAACTCGTTTAGCAAAACCCTGCTTTGGGAAATTGGCCGCGCCGGTGAAAGTACCAAAACACTTTTTACGCAGTCTCTTGAGAAACTGGTGCGCTCCGAAATCAATGGATTTCAAACAGAGCAACAGGCCCGCGCCATGCTGGCCATGGACCTGATGGACAGAAACCTGTATGAACGCGCCAATGATTGTCGCTGGTGGGCATTAACGCCTGTTCTTGCGCAGGCCCTTACAGATCCGCAAGCGATTGGCGAGGCGTTGGAATGCCTCAAGCACATTCAAAGCCTGTATACGGTTTACACCAATATTGTGCTTCTGAATCGGGACGGACAAATTGTGTGCGACAGCGCAGAACAAGTGCAAGCAGACTCAATGCCGTTGGACACACACTGGCTGAAACAAACCCTGCAACTGAAAAACCAGGCCCATTACTGCGTGTCGGCATTTGAGCCTACCGCCCTGTATCAAAATCGCCCGACTTACATTTACAGTGCTGCCATTTTTGAGAACCCGGACGGCCCAAGCCAAGCGATTGGTGCGATTGCCCTTGTGTTTGACAGTGAGCCTCAGTTTGAAGCGATTTTGAATGAATCCATGGGTGACAGTCGGCACAAGGCTTTCGCATACATTGTGGATGACAAACGAAACGTGATTTCCTCCACCACCCATCTGTACATTGATCAAGGCAAACTCACACTCCCACTGCCCATCGACAGCAAATTCCAAAAGCAGAAAGCCGACCTGGGCTACTTTGAACTGAACGGGCGGCTGATTGCTTACGGTGTGTGTAACTCCGGTGCCTACCGGGAGTACAAAAATGCCGCCGATTGCTACCAAAACGACTTGCAATGTGTTTACGGCCTGGACATTGGGGCCCTGAAGCCAGAGACCAATGAGAAGGCTGGAGAAATCAGTTTTGACGAGTTTAGACAAGCGGATCAAAAAGAACTTCGGGTAGACATTGCCTCGTTCCGCGTGGGAGGGCATTGGTACGGTATTGACAGCGAGGACGCTGTAGAGGCGTTTTTATGCCGGGAGGTGGTCACCATGCCCAACTCTCCCGCGTGGATTGCAGGAACCACACTTTACAAAAAAGAGGCGATCACAATCGTGGACATCTCAAAAGTTTTGGCTGTCGATTCAGCGGAACACCATGCTGCAAGCCAACGCCAGCAAATGATTCTTCTGAAAACAGGCGGCTCGCAAGCGAAAATTGCACTGGTCGTTGATGAGTTGGGAGAAATACCAAGCCTGCCGGTGATCGCCCTAAATGAGTCAGAAAACCTGACAACTCAGGGAAACATCATTCAGGCCTTGGTCAAAACAAGCAACAACCTGCTGGTGGTTTTGAATACGGAGCAATTACTGAAACAGTTGGAGCAAGGCATAAAAAAAGCCCCTCAGCGAACCAAGGGGCTTTTTCCGGAAGCACTTGCGCGGTGAATTAACGCTGATCGATTGGCTTCACGTTGCGGTGCGCTGCACCGTTGAACAACTGACGTGGACGACCGATTTTGTATTCGGGGTCTGCAATCATTTCGTTCAACTGGGCGATCCAGCCCACGGTGCGGGCCAGCGCGAAAATCGCTGTAAACAGTGGCACAGGAATACCGATCGCCTTTTGAACGATACCGGAATAGAAATCCACGTTCGGGTACAGCTTGCGCTTTACAAAGTATTCGTCTTCCAGCGCAATTTTTTCCAGGGCCATGGCAATCTTGAACAATGGGTCGTCATGCAAGCCCAGCTCGTTCAACACTTCGTGACAGGTTTCACGCATCAGCTTGGCGCGTGGGTCGTAATTCTTGTAAACGCGGTGGCCAAAGCCCATCAAGCGAACGCCTGAATCCTTGTCTTTCACCTTGGCAATGAAATCGCCAATTTTCTCAACGCCGCCATTGGCCTGAATTTCAGTCAGCATGTTCAAGCAGGCTTCGTTAGCGCCACCATGTGACGGGCCCCACAGACATGCTACGCCGGCCGCAATCGCAGCAAAAGGATTCGTACCAGATGATGCACACAGGCGAACTGTAGAAGTGGAAGCATTTTGCTCGTGATCGGCATGCAAAATGAAAATACGATCCATGGCGCGCACCAGCACGTCGTTGACCTGGTACTCTTCGCACGGATTGCCAAACATCATGCGCATGAAGTTGGCGGTGTAGCTAAGTTCATTCTTGGGGTAAATATTGGGTGCGCCAATGCCATATTTGTAGGCCATGGCCACCAGGGTTGGCATTTTGGCAATCAAGCGGATTGCAGAAATGTCACGCTGGTTTTTGTCCAGCAGGTTCATGGAATCTGGGTAGAAAGCAGACATACCGCCCACCAGACCAGTCATCACCGCCATGGGGTGTGCATCGCGGCGGAAACCACGCAGGAAGAAGTTCATCTGCTCGTTGACCATGGTGTGCTTGGTCACCAGGTCGTCAAACGTATGCTTTTCAGCAACATTGGGCAATTCACCGTTCAGCAGCAAATAGCACACATCCATGAAGTCGCAGTGCTGAGCCAGTTGCTCAATGGGGTAGCCGCGATACAGCAGCTCGCCCTTGTCACCGTCAATGTAGGTAATGGATGAATTGCAAGAGGCTGTGGACAGGAAGCCTGGGTCGTAAGTGAATTTGCCAGTGGATCCGTACAGCTTTCGGATGTCGATCACATCGGGACCAATGGTACCTTTGTGAATGGGAAATTCTACCGAGGGGGTGCCGTCAGTAAACGACAGCGTGGCCTTGTGTTCTGTGCTCATCGGATTTCCTTCTAATGGGATTGAAATTAAAGTTCTCGCATCATCTGGATCACCTTGCGCACATCCGGTGTATCCAGATTCCCTTCCGGCTCTTTTCGGCCCAGGAATAGGTCAAGCAGGACGTTGTCAACCTCCTCAAACAGTACAGTCAAGGCCTGCACGTCATCGTTGGTCAGTTCCATTTCATGCTTGTCGAAAAATCGTTCGATAATCAGGTCGTTTTCCAATAGGCCTCGCCTTGCGCGCCAGCGTAAACGGGCACGTTGAGTTGGATCCGCCTGATGACTCTGATTAGACATAAACTACAACAAAAAAAACGGGGTTTTGCAGTGCACAACCCCGATTTGAATAAAAAAATCCGAACAAGGGTTCTAGACGGCGCGACGCACCATCAATTCCTTGATCTTGCCAATTGCCTTGGTCGGGTTCAAGCCCTTCGGACACACGTCTACACAGTTCATGATGGTGTGGCAGCGGAACAAACGGTATGGGTCTTCCAGGTTGTCCAGACGCTCACCCGTGGTTTGATCACGGCTGTCGGCAATGAAACGGTAAGCTTGCAGCAAACCGGCCGGGCCTACGAACTTGTCAGGGTTCCACCAGAACGATGGGCAGCTGGTTGAACAGCATGCGCACAAAATACATTCGTACAGACCATCCAGTTCTTCGCGCTCTTCGGGTGACTGCAAACGCTCCTTTTCAGGAGGGGGGGTGTCGTTCACCAGGTAAGGCTTGATGGAGTGGTACTGCTTGAAAAACTGGGTCATATCGACGATCAGGTCGCGCACTACCGGCAAACCTGGAAGCGGTTTGAGCACGATGGGCTGCTTGAGGTCGCGCAGGTTGGTAATACAAGCCAAACCGTTTTTGCCGTTGATGTTCATGGCATCAGAACCGCACACGCCTTCACGGCATGAACGGCGATAGGCCAGTGATTCATCCACGTCGCTCTTGATTCGCATCAGCGCGTCGAGCAACATTTTATCGGTTGGCTCCAGCTCAACTTCCAGCTTTTGCATTTTTGGCGCTTCGCCGGTATCCGGGTCGTAGCGATAAATTTCAAAACGTACGATTCTCTTTTCGCTCATTTTCTGTACCTCTTAACCTTGATTAGAACGTCCGCTTTTTGGGCTGGAAGGTTTCAACTGTCATTGGCTTCAGGTTCACTGGCTTGTAGTCCAGGCGATTGCCTTCGGAGTACCACAGGCTGTGACGCATCCACTTGTCATCATCGCGTTCAGGGAAATCGCGGTGGGCGTGCGCACCACGGCTTTCTTCACGGGCTGCGGCGGACACCATGGTGGCCTTCGCAGTTTCCTGCAAGTTGGCCAGTTCCAATGCTTCTACCAAAGCAGTGTTAAACACTTTGGACTTATCTTTCAAGTGAATGTGCTCGGCTTGTGCGGCCAGATCGTTGATCTTGGTCACGCCAGCTTCCATCAACTCGGTGGTGCGGAACACGCCACAGTGGTACTGCATGCCTTTGCGAATCGCATCGGCTACCACACGAACATTTTCACCGCTGGTCGATGTCATCAGCTTGTCAACGCGTGCCATGGTCAGGTCAGTGCCATCGGCCGGCAATTCTTTGTGGCTGCGGGCTTTCAGGTTGCTGTTCACAATGTGGTTACCTGCTGCACGACCAAATACGATCAAATCGAGCAAGGAGTTGGTACCCAAACGGTTTGCACCGTGAACGGATACGCAGGCACATTCGCCGATGGCATACATGCCATTGATGATTTCGCTGGGGCCGCCCGGTACTTTGGGAGCCACAACCTGGCCGTACACATTGGTTGGAATGCCGCCCATTTGGTAGTGAATGGTTGGCACCACAGGAATTGGTTCTTTGATCGGGTCTACGTTGGCGAACTTGATCGCGATTTCACGAATCGAGGGCAAACGCTTCATGATGGTGTCGGCACCCAGGTGATCGAGCTTCAACAACACGTAATCTTTGTTGGGACCACAACCGCGGCCTTCCTTGATTTCCTGGTCCATGGAACGTGACACAAAGTCGCGTGGAGCCAAGTCTTTCAAGGTTGGAGCGTAACGTTCCATGAAACGCTCGCCTTCGCTGTTGAGCAAAATACCGCCTTCGCCGCGAACACCCTCAGTCACCAGAACACCTGCACCAGCCACACCAGTTGGGTGGAACTGCCAGAACTCCATGTCTTCCAGAGGAATGCCAGCGCGGGCTGCCATGCCCATGCCGTCACCAGTGTTGATAAACGCGTTGGTGGATGCATCCCAGATGCGGCCTGCACCACCGGTGGCAAACACGGTGGTTTTGGCTTCCAGCACCATCATCTCGCCGGTTTCCATTTCCAGGGCGGTTACACCCACCACGTCACCGTCGGCATCACGAATAATGTCAAGCGCCATCCACTCTACAAAGAACTGGGTGCGCGCGCGTACGTTGCGCTGGTACAAAGTGTGCAACAGGGCGTGACCTGTGCGGTCGGCAGCCGCGCAAGCGCGCTGAACCGGCTTTTCACCGAAGTTGGCTGTGTGGCCACCAAATGGGCGCTGATAAATGGTGCCATCTGGGTTGCGGTCAAAGGGCATGCCAAAGTGTTCAAGCTCGTAAACCACTTTGGGCGCTTCACGACACATGAATTCGATTGCATCCTGGTCGCCCAGGTAGTCAGAACCTTTCACGGTGTCGAACATGTGCCAGTACCAGCTGTCGTCGGACATATTGCCCAGCGACGCGCCGATACCACCCTGCGCAGCCACGGTGTGTGAACGCGTGGGGAATACTTTGGACAGCACGGCTACATTCAGACCAGCCTCTGCCAACTGGAGCGAACAGCGCATGCCCGCGCCACCCGCACCTACGATCACCGCGTCGAATTTGCGACGAGGAAGGGAAGTTTTAACTGCAGTCACTTTTAGACCCTCCAGAGAATGTCAGCAGCGTAACCGGCTGCACCGAGCAACCACAACGCCGTAAAAACTTGCAACGTAAGGCGAATGCCGGTGGGCTTGACGTAATCCATCCAGATGTCGCGAATACCGATGTAAGCGTGATAGCACAGCGACAGAATGGCCAGCAGTGCAAGAATTTTGCCCAAGGGGAAAGACAAAACCGTGAAGTTGAAGAAACCGACCCACTTCGCGTAGTCAAGATCGGGGGTAAACAGCACGGCCAGGAACAGACCGATTGTGTACACCGCCATGATGACCGCTGTAATGCGTTGTGCCACCCATTCTTTCAGGCCGTAATGTGCGCCAACCACCAGGCGCTTGGAACCAATGTTATTGCCCATGATTAAAACACTCCGAACAGTTTCAGGCCGAACAAGGCGGTCAGGCTCAAACTGACAGCAAACACAATACCCGCACTTTTGCTGGCTGCGTACTTTTCAGTGCCCACATGCATGTCGAGCACCAGGTAACGAATGCCCGCTGCAAAGTGATGCAGATACGACCAGATCAGGCCGAGCAATACAATTTTGACCAGCGGGCTGCTGACCAGGGATTGCATTTCAAGGAAGGTGAGTTCGGAAGTGATGCTTTTGTCGAAAAGCGGCAGGAGAATGACTGGAAGCGCCAGGAACAGCACAGCGCCACTGACGCGGTGCAAAATGGACAGCTTGCCCGCCAAGGGTAGCCTGTACTTCAGGATTTGTGTGACATGTATGTTCCGGTATTCCGGACGTTTCTTCGCAACAGTGTTTGACATGCTCGTGTTCTTATAAAAGTGATTGGAAAACGGGCTTTTACCCTAGGCCTTCCGGCCTGAATCCTTTAAAAAAACCAATATCGGACAACGATATATTTTGAACCAAATCAGCAAAGCCTTAAAGCGGGAAGTTTTTGATTTTGAGCACCAAATGACGCAAATGCATTCTTTTGCCCGCTAAAGACTTGTATCAATTCAATACAATTCATTCCTGTATGAAAATTTGTCGGTCAAGTACCAGCCACGACGAAGCTCTACCGGCTTATCAGCATACGTCATTGAAAGGCGCTCGACCAGCAGCAAGGGAGTACCTACCCCAACCTGCAAAATGTCAGCATGCTCTTGCTGTGCACTGACTGCCTTAATGTGCTCGTTGGCCCTCAACATGCGCACATTAAAGCTGCTTTCAAGGAAACCATACAGGGTGGAATTCCACTGCTGAAGACGCTCAAGAGTAAGGCCTTTGTATTGGGAAGCCGGCAGCCAGATTTCATCAAAAATACGGGGTACACCATCGAAGCGCATTACTCGCTTGACTACGAATACGGAATCACTGGGTTTGATGTCGAGCAATTTGGCAATTTGCGAACTTGCACGAACCCGCTCTACAGACAAATAGGTGGATTTGGGCTTTACGCCAGGCTCTTCGTCGGCGGCAAGACGCAGGAACCGATATTCTGACTTGGCCTCGTTGTGCGTGGCAACAAAAGTACCCCGCCCCTGCTTGCGATCGACCAGGTTTTCAGCGGCAAGCTCGTCAATTGCTTTGCGCACCGTGCCCTGACTGACACCATAACGGGCAGCAAGCTCGGTTTCAGACGGAATAAGCTCACCCGGCTTCCATTCGCCGTCTTGAAGGCTTTTGAGCAGCAAACCTTTGATTTGCTGATAAAGCGGGCTGAACGTTGGGTTAACGGGTTGCAAATTGTGTCTCGGTCTTGTTTTTTCGGATTATTGTGTATCTTATATCTTATAGATGACTTTTAGAAGTTAATCCCCTCTAAACCACCAAGTTAGTCAACAAGGTGTCAGCGTTTGGCGCTAAACTATGGCCTTCGATTTTTAATCCTTTGGAGTGTTTGACATGACCAAACCCGCAATGCGAGTTGCCGTTACAGGCGCTGCTGGCCAAATTGGCTACAGCTTGTTGTTCCGTATCGCCAATGGCGACATGCTGGGCAAAGACCAGCCCGTAATTTTGCAGTTGCTGGACATTACCCCCGCCCTGCCCGCAGTGAAGGGTGTGGTCATGGAACTGGAAGACTGTGCATTCCCGTTGCTGCAAGGCGTGGTGATTACAGATGACCCCGCAACCGCTTTCAAAGACGTAGACGTAGCACTGCTGGTTGGCGCACGCCCACGCAGCAAAGGCATGGAACGCAAAGACCTGCTCGAAGCCAACGGCGCAATTTTCACAGTTCAGGGCAAAGCACTGAACGACAACGCCAAGCGTAGCGTGAAAGTACTGGTTGTGGGCAACCCAGCGAACACCAACGCCTACATTGCACAACAGTCTGCCCCCGATCTGGACCCGAACTGCTTCACCTCCATGCTGCGCCTGGACCACAACCGTGCGTTGAGCCAAGTAGCCGCCAAAACCGGCAAGCCGGTTGCTTCAATCGAGAAGCTGGCAGTTTGGGGCAACCACTCACCCACCATGTACGCTGACTACCGCTTTGCGACCATCGATGGCGCATCTGTGAAGGACATGATCAACGATCAGGAATGGAACGCCAACACTTTCTTGCCAACCGTAGGCAAGCGTGGTGCGGCCATTATCGAAGCACGCGGCCTGTCCTCTGCGGCCTCTGCTGCCAATGCTGCGATCGACCACGTTCGTGACTGGGTTCTGGGCACCAACGGCAAGTGGGTGACCATGGGTATTCCTTCTGACGGTTCTTACGGCATTCCTGAAAAAACCCAGTTCGGCTTCCCTGTGACCTGTGCCAACGGTAAGTTTGAAATCGTGAAGGGCCTGGAAATCGATGCATTCAGCCAAGAGCGCATCAACATTACCCTGAACGAACTGATGGAAGAACGCGAAGGCGTGAAGCACTTGCTGGGCAAGTAATTTACGAGCATTTCGTGATAAAAAGGGCCAGCAGAGATGCTGGCTTTTTTTATTTGCATTTGAAAGAACACTGGGAAGGACTAGCGCGTGAAGAAGCACAACCTGGATTTGGCAAACATTTCCACAATTTTGTACAGCGAAGACCACGCACAGGTGAACCTGCCGGTGTGTGACCACTACACAGGCCGCCCCAAGTATTTTGAGAAGGCTTTGCAGATTCGCGCCGAAATTGGAGCCTGCTTCGACATTACGCTGGACTTGGAAGATGGAGCTGTGGTGGGCCATGTGACCGAAATTGCAACATGGGCTGCACAAAGCCTGGTCGATTTTTCAGCACGATACGGTGGCGAAACGCGCAGACCGGGCGTTCGACTGCACCCGGTGCAAGACCCTGCGTTTGAACAGGAGTTGCCAATTGTGTTGCGCGAAGGTGTGCCCTTGCCCGCTTACTTGATGCTACCGAAGCCTGAAAACTTTGACGACGTCAAACTGGCGATTGGCCGTATTCGTGAACAATGCGCCAAGGCGGGCGTTGAAGCGCCACCCATGCACGTGTTGATTGAAACCCACGGAGCCCTGGCGGCTGTGCATCAAATTGCAGGTCTTGAAGAAGTTGAATCGCTTTCGTTCGGAATAATGGATTTCATTTCGAGCCACCGGAGTGCAATTCCCAAAACCGCTTTGAATTCGCCGGGTCAATTCGAAAACCCGCTGGTGCGCAGGGCAAAACTTGAAATTTCAGCAGCCTGCCATCGATTTGGCAAAGTGCCCTCGCACAACGTGACCCGCAATATTCGTCAGCCAGAAATGGCGGCCGAGGACGCGACTCGTGCTAAACGCGATTTCGGCTTCACACGAATGTGGAGCATTCATCCGGATCAGATTGTTCACATTGTATCGGCCATGCTGCCCACCGATTCCGAGGTGGATGAAGCGGTGCTGGTATTGACCGAGGCACAGAAAGCTGAATGGGGGCCGATTCAGATCAAGGGTGAACTGCATGACCGTGCCAGCTACAGATACTTTTTTGAAGTGCTCAATGCGCGATCAAACCGCGGTGGCTAAAAACTTGACCCCGGTTGTTTTAAAAACTCGAGCTCTTCAGGGGTGGACTCTCGATTCAGGATTCTGTTTCGATGTGGATATCGCCCAAACCTGTCAATGATTTCCTTGTGTCGAAGCTCAAAGTTGTGGTTATTCTCGGGAGCCCATTCTCGGTACAAGCGCTCGGCGTGAACATGAATAAGCCGTGACTCGCTGTGCATGTAAGGTAAAAGCAAAAATGCCCTTTCATCGGGAGTCAAGTCGTTTAACACACCCGTCGCAACGGCTTCTTGGGCGAGGGCCAAGGCCATCGAATCCTGAGCGAATGCTGAGGGTGTATTGCGGTACACGTTGCGAGAAAACTGATCTAGAACAATGATTTCTGCGAGACGTCCTCTGGCTGAGGCACGCCATGAGAAAAACTCACTCTTGGCAGCCTTCAAAAGGGTTTCTCCGTAACGCAGACGAATTTGTTCGTCAAACTTTGGGTCGGCCGACCACCAGGATTTCGGATCTGTGTCCTCAAACCAAAACTGGAGAATTTCTCGAGCTGCAGGATCAAGCAAGTGATTCAAGCCTCGTATGTGGTTAACAACACCTGGGCCGCAGTCTCGCGAAGCGGTATAAGTGCCTGGTAAGCATTCGATTGAAACCAGCCATGGGCTGCATCCAGCGTTGGGAAACGTATCACCACGATGTCGCTGAAGGCATTTTGGAGTGCCAAATCTGCGGTCTTAACACCCCTGAAAACCAATTCTGCATTCCAGGCAGCAAGAGTGCCGGGCACTTGGTCCCGATACTCTTGCCACTTGAGTGGATCGATGATGTTGATTTGACCAACCACGTAAGCACTCATAACAGGCAAACCGTTTTAGCAGTTGCCTTTTTTGGCTTGCCCGGGTGGGCAATGACCGCCGCCATGGCCACCCGGATCAACCACGACAGAACCCGCAGGGGTGTACACTGCACAACTGCTCAAAGCGAACATCAATGCAATCATGGAAAACAATGTTTTCATGTTTCATACTTCCTGAATAAAAGAAATCAATCGAATTGAGATATTCCGTATAACGGGTACAACACACTTAGGTTGACTGCTTCTTGCCAGTATGCGTTAAGCACAGCAAGAAGTGCGAGACAACAACCGAATTCTTGCACCAGAGAATCAGGACAACACTTGAAAAGAATACCGATTACCTTAAAGCTTTACCAGCAAAAGCCTTTTCGAATAATGGCTTGGGCGACACTGGCCTTGCTTGTTTTGGCTGTGGGTATATTTGAACTAATGGGATGGCCCTTTTTGGCCAAACCAGCCGAGCAATGGCTGAGTAAAACACTTGAAAGAGATATTCAACTGACGAAACCGGATGAAAGTGACCCCCGGTTTAAACTGCGCTTGATTGGTGGCATTCGATTGAGCTTGAATCATTTTGAGGTGGACGCACCTGCCTGGAGCCAGTCGCCTTTTATGGTTAGAGCGGAAAACGTATCTGTTGGATTGCGTTATGTTGATCTGATCAAGTGGGCCAACACGCCAGGATCTGCCTTGAGAATCAAGTCGTTAACAGCCACATTGCTGAACGGCAATTTCGAACGCCTGAAAGACGGGCGAGCATCGTGGCAATTTGCCAAAAACGAACCAGACACAGGGCCTGCCCCTGCCCCGGAGTTTGGTTTGTTGGCCATTCAGAAAGGCCAAATCACCTATCGGGATGAGCCCCTTGATCTTGATCTGGATGCAACACTGAGCCTACAGGAAGGAGAGATTGGAGCCGATGCGCTAACTGTGATGGCACTGGGTTCGTATCAAGGTAAAAAGCTTGATATACAACTGAAATCAACCGGTGTACTGCCTTGGGTGGCCAAGCAAGGCAAGCCAATTCCGGTGGAGTTGAACGTGTCTTTGGGGCGAGCCCGATTGGACTTTAAGGGGAACGCCGCCGATGCGCTGGGCATGCAACAACTGTCTGGACAATTTGCAGTAAGTGGCTCATCCCTGGCCGCGGCAGGCCAGGCGCTAGGAGTCACGCTGCCAAACACGCCAGCCTTTCGTACGGAAGGCAATTTGGTGCGTGATGCAAGCAACTGGCAAGTCAATATTGACAACGCAACAATCGGCAGCAGTCGTTTGAACGGGCGCTTTGTTTATGAAGGTGGAAAAACACAACCCCTTCTGACCGGAGAACTCAAAGGAGCGTCGCTGGTACTGGCTGACCTGGGCCCTACCGTAGGCGCACCGGCTGAAAAACAAGTTGCAGCAGCCACAAACCAAGGCAGAGTGTTGCCGGACAAACCCTTTGACCTGCCCTCCCTGAGAGCGATGGATGCTGATGTAAAAATTGACATCGACAATCTGGATTTGGGCAGCGAGATATTGAAGCCACTTCGACCCTTGCGGGCACATTTGGCTGTCACTGAGGGTGTTTTGACCATTTCAGACATTCAGGCAAAAACAGCAAAGGGCGAACTTGCTGGCTCGGTGCAATTGGATGGGCGAGAAGATATCGCTATTTGGAATGTGGACCTGAATTGGGCCAATGTGCAGCTTGAGCAATGGCTGAACATACCAAGGGCAGGCAATGAGCTGCCTTATGTAACCGGCACCATGAATGGTGCTGCCACACTGAGTGGGCAAGGCCGCTCGACTGCTGAAATACTGGGTAGCCTGGCTGGCAATGTACGAACACAGGTGCGCAATGGCACCATGTCGCATTTGATCGTTGAGGCCGCAGGCCTGGACGCTGCCGAGGCGCTCGGTGTTTGGTTTCGGGGTGATGACGTGTTGCAAATGACCTGTGCGTTTGCCGATCTGGATGCAAACAATGGCGTACTGCAACCCAGGGTATTTGTGATTGATACTCAAGACTCTGCAATGTGGGTCAATGGCAGTATTTCGATGAAAACAGAAGCCTTGAATTTGAGGGTGGTTGTAACACCCAAAGACTTCAGTCCGGTTAGCTTGCGTACGCCTTTGCTGATCACCGGCACCATGGGCTCACCCGATGTATCCCTTGAAAAAGGTCCAATTGCGGGCAAAGTGGCTGGCGCGGTGTTGCTGTCGCTGCTAAACCCGTTTGCCGCATTGATTCCATTTGTGGACACAGGTGCGCCCGATTCTACCGAGAATGCCAACAAAACCGGTTGCTATGATTTGGCGGCGCGCAGCAAGGCCCAGCGAGAGAAAAATTGACTAAAACACTTCACCCCAATAACGCGCACAAAGACGGTTACGATTTCGATGCCTTGGTGTTGACTTCCCCTGCCCTGAAAAAATTTGTTAAGCCCAATAACCACGGCCGAAACTCCATCGATTTCGCCTCGCCTGCTGCCGTGAAAGCTTTGAATTGCGCACTGCTGAAACACCACTACGGCATCTCGGAGTGGAACGTACCAGAGGGCTACCTGTGCCCTCCGATCCCCGGCAGGGTGGATTACATTCATTACGCGGCAGATTTGCTGTCAAGCTGCGGGATTAATGCATCAGATTCAAAGCAGGTAAAAATGCTGGACATCGGCACAGGGGCCAACGGCATTTATTCATTGCTGGCAGCAAAAGTATACGGCTGGCACTGCACTGGCAGTGAAATTGACCCGGTTGGCTTGAAGAACCTTGCCTCGGTGCTGGATAAAAACGACGACTTGAAGCGCCTGATTGATCTGCGGCTGCAGCGGGACAAACGGAAAATATTGGAAGGTGTGATCAAGCCAGGGGAGAAATTTGACCTGAGCGTATGCAACCCGCCGTTTCACGCCTCACAAAAAGAAGCCATAAAAAGCAATCAACGAAAAGTGAATAGCCTGGCTTTTAATCGTGGAGAAAAACCAGGTTCAAAAGCACCTGCGGGCTTGAATTTTGGTGGGCAGAAGAATGAATTGTGGTGCGAGGGTGGGGAAATTGGTTTTCTGCAAACCATGATCAACGAGAGCGCGCAATTTGGTAAACAATGCAGATGGTTTACCACGCTGGTGTCAAAGGCCGAAAATGTACCGCAAGCCAAATGGCATATGCGCAATGCGGGTGCACGGGATATTCTTGAAGTTGAAATGGAACAAGGCAACAAGACCACGCGCATTGTGGCGTGGTCATTTGTTTAGTTGAACGCTGGACAAACTAGCGGCGGCGACCACCCACCAGCAGCAGGAAAGCGCCGGCGACAATTGCACCCACGCCTGCCCACATGGGAACATTGACCTCTTTTTCCTGATCCACCGTGATCTCGAGTGAACCAATTTTTGCTGCGGTTGACTCTTCGGTGTAGCTAAAGCCCCCGTAGACCAGTCCCAAGGTGCCGGCAACAATCAACAGAATTCCAATCAGTTTGGTGGCTTGCATCTTGTTTTCCTGAATGTTGTGAATGAGAGGGTATTAACGGGCTGCGAACAAGAACGGCATACAGAATAATTTGTAAAACGGAACACTCCAAGGGCAGTGTTCCTGCGCAAGCAGCAAGCGGCTACTTTTTGGCAATGATATACACGGCGTGAACAATGCCGGGAATGTAGCCGAGCAAAGTCAGAATGATGTTGATCCAGAAATGCTTGCCCAGCCCTTCTTGAAGAAACACGCCCAGTGGAGGCAACAAGATGGCGATCAGTATGCGAATAAGGTCCATTGATTCTCCCGAAAAATAGTTTGAACAAAAATTGCCAGTGTTTTTTATACACGATAAAGACAAATGTTTGTTATTTTCGGTCGCGTACAACAGCTTGTGTTCTGTCACGGGCAACGATTAATCCTGGACCTTTCCACGCAGCGCCTTGACCTGCCCCCGAATGCTTTTGCCTTCCAACCTGCGACGTTTTGAACCCAGGGTGGGTCGGGTTTCACGGCGAACCTTGACAGGTTTGGCAACCTCGGCAAGCAGCTCGTTCAAGCGTGCAAGGGCTTCTACCCGATTTTGTTCTTGACTGCGCGTGGTTTGAGCTTTGATGACAATAACACCGTCTTTGGTCAAACGTTGGTCTTGCAGAGCCAGTAATTTTTCCTTGATGAATTCAGGCAAAGACGATGAACGAATGTCAAAACGCAGATGAATGGCACTGGACACTTTGTTGACATTTTGACCACCTGCGCCTTGGGCGCGAATGGCGGTGAATTCGACATCCGATTCAGTCAAGGTGGGTGGCGTGTATGACATGTTGTTAGCTGCCCTTATTTAAACGCCAAACCGTAGACCTGCTAATGCCCAAACCTTCAGCCACTTTATTGACCTCGCCACCGACCAGGTTTAATGCCTGACGGACAATGCTTGTGCGCTCCGACATAGGCGCCCTGCTGTAGGCCAAGGCCAAGGCATTCATATTGCTCATTGAATCGAGAAAATTGATGTGCTGCAAAGGTGACGTGGTCGAATTCTCCACGCCCACAAGCAGGTCTGGAAACCAGGTGCGCCAGGACGACAGATCACTTTCTTGCAACATCAACACAGCCGCCCTGCGACACACATTCTTCAATTGACGGATATTGCCTGGCCAAGGCAAGGATTGAAGAACTGGCAAAGCCAGTTGAAGAAACTCATCAAATTTCGATTTGCTGACACGCACTGGCGTGGTCCTTAAAAAGTAGCCCGCCAATTCGCCAATGTCTTCGGTACGTTCTCGCAGTGGTGGGATATGGATCAGCATTTCATTCAGCCGGAAATAAAGGTCTTCGCGAAAGCGCCCTTCTTCAACGGCTTGCTGCAAATTCACGTTGCTGGCCGCCAGCAAACGAAAATCAACTTTGCGGGATGAGGCAGAACCAATTCGGCGCACTGTGTTGTCCTCGAGAATGCGCAGCAGCCTGGTTTGAAAAGCCAAAGGCATGTCACCAATTTCATCGAGAAACACGGTGCCCCCCTGTGCGCTTTCAAACATGCCCGCGCGCCCACCTTTCACGGCCCCTGAAAATGCACCCTCTTCATAACCAAACAGCTCGCTTTCAAGCAAGCTCTCTGTGAGCGATGCACAATTGATTGCGACGAATGGCTTTCCTGCGCGAGGGCTGGCGCTGTGGATGGATTGGGCCACCAACTCCTTGCCCACGCCGGTTTCACCCTGAATTAGTACGGAAAAATCGATACTGCCACACAGGCGAATCGTATTGCGCAGCTTTTCAACTGCCCGGCTATTGCCAATCAGGTCTTGTTCTGTGTGGTAGGTATAAGCCTGACTGTTTCGGCGCACTCCGCCAGAAGCTTTGGCACTGGCCAGCCGTATGGCTTCCTCAAAGGCTTTGACAACACCTTGCCGGGAATAAATCAGAATGGCTTCCATGCCCATTTCTTGCGCGATTTCGGTGACCAAGCCCGACCCCACCACCACCTTCACACCCAGCTGCGCCAATTCCCGCACAGCGCGACGCGCGTCCTCCGGTGTACGATAAGTTCGGGTACTCAAGGGCACATCAAACGCTCGGGCAAACTGCTCCAGCTCATCAAACGAATGTTCGTAACTGACCAAGCCCACTGCCGCGGACGCTTTTCTGGCTGATGCCAAGGCTTGCATCACATCAAAACCGTCCGTACGAATAATGACCAGCGGCGCCTCAAGCTGGTTCTGCAAGAATGCGCCGTTTGAACCCGCGGCGATGAATACATCGGCCGTGTCGGTGTAGTAACGATGACGTGCATACGCCAAGGCATCTTCATAGGCCTTGGGCACCAATTCAATGTTGGCTGAACCGCTGTAGTCGCGGGCAATCTCCCGCAATGTACCAGCCAATGCGCTGATGCTGAACACCACAATTCTGGGTTTCATTCAAAACACCTTAAGTTTCATTTGAAACATTTGACCGTTTCATTTTATACAAATGTGTTTCAAAACACCATCAAATTATTCTTGTAATTACTTGATATTAATACGCCAAATTATTGATCTTATTTGAACAATCTATTATTTTTGTTGACTGGCACGAACCCTGCACTACACAGAACATACAACAAGGAGAACACCATGACCCAACATTCCGCAGGCGCCCGTTTTCGTCAGGCAGTGAAAGAAGAACAACCTTTGCAAGTGATTGGCGCAATCAATGCCAATCACGCATTGCTGGCCAAGCGTGCCGGCTTCAAAGCCATTTACCTGAGCGGCGGCGGCGTGGCGGCTGGTTCACTGGGTCTGCCCGACCTGGGCATTTCAGGACTGGATGACGTACTGACCGACGTGCGCCGAATTACCGATGTGTGTGACACCCCTTTGCTGGTGGATGTCGACACTGGCTTTGGCTCATCAGCCTTCAATATCGCTCGTACCACCAAGGCCATGATGAAAGCCGGCGCTGCCGCCATGCACATTGAAGACCAAGTGGGCGCCAAACGCTGTGGCCACCGCCCCGGCAAAGCGATTGTGACCCAAGCTGAAATGGTGGACCGCATCAAAGCGGCCGTGGATGCCCGTGGTTCAGACGACTTCGTGATCATGGCGCGTACAGATGCATTGGCCGTGGAAGGTTTGCAATCGGCCATTGACCGTGCTTGTGCCTGCGTGGAGGCCGGTGCCGACATGATTTTCCCGGAAGCAATGACTGAACTGAGCATGTACCAGCAATTTGTGGACGCTGTGAAGGTGCCTGTGTTGGCCAACATCACTGAATTTGGTTCAACCCCACTGTTTACTACCGAAGAACTGAAAGGCGTGGGCGTAGGCTTGGTGCTTTACCCCTTGAGCGCGTTCCGCGCCATGAACAAAGCAGCACAGAACGTGTATGAAGCGGTGCGCCGCGATGGCACCCAGAAGAACGTACTGGACACCATGCAAACCCGCATGGAGCTGTATGACAGCATTGGCTACCACGACTTCGAGCAGAAACTGGACGCTCTTTTTCAGCAGAAATAACTTTAATTAAACAATATAAACAATTGTTATAAAAAACTATTTTTAACAGGAGACAGCAATGTCTGAGCAACAAACAACAACCCCTGGCTTTAAGCCCAAAAAATCTGTAGCCCTTTCAGGCACCGCCGCTGGAAATACCGCCCTGTGTACAGTGGGCCGCACAGGCAACGATCTGGCTTACCGCGGTTACGACATTCTGGACTTGGCCACCACCACCGAATTTGAGGAAATTGCATATTTGCTGGTGCACGGCAAGCTGCCTACCGTGGCTGAACTGGCTGGCTACAAACTGAAACTGAAAGCTTTGCGCGGCATTCCTGCGGGCGTGAAGCAAGCCCTGGAAGCCCTGCCCCCTTCAGCTCACCCCATGGATGTGATGCGCACTGGTGTTTCCGTATTGGGTTGCCTGCAACCCGAGAAAGACGACCACAACCACCCCGGTGCTCGGGACATTGCCGACAAACTGATGGCCAGCCTGGGCAGCATGCTGCTTTACTGGTATCACTACAGCCACAACGGCAAGCGCATTGAAGTGGAAACTGATGATGATTCCATCGGTGGCCACTTCCTGCACCTGCTGCACGGCGAAAAGCCGCGCGACAGTTGGGTCAGCGCCATGCACACCTCGTTGATTCTGTACGCAGAGCATGAATTCAATGCATCCACTTTCACCAGCCGCGTGGTAGCCGGTACAGGTTCCGACATGTATTCCGCCGTCTGCGGCGGCATTGGTGCCTTGCGCGGCCCCAAGCATGGTGGCGCCAATGAAGTGGCGTTCGAAATTCAAAAGCGTTACGACAACCCAGATGAAGCAGAAGCCGATATTCGTGCACGCGTTGAACGCAAGGAAGTAGTGATTGGCTTTGGCCACCCCGTGTACACCGTGAGCGACCCCCGCAATGTGGTGATCAAGAAAGTGGCGGAAGATTTGTCCAAAGAACAGAACAACATGAAGATGTACAACATCGCTGAAAGACTGGAAAGCGTGATGTGGGAAATCAAGAAAATGTTCCCGAACCTGGACTGGTTCAGCGCCGTGAGCTACCACATGATGGGTGTGCCCACCGCCATGTTCACGCCCCTGTTCGTGATCGCCCGCACTTCCGGCTGGAGCGCCCATGTGATTGAGCAGCGAATTGACGGCAAGATCATTCGCCCAAGCGCCAACTACACCGGCCCCGAAGACCAGAAATTTGTACCCATCAAGGATCGCAAATAAGCATGAACACTCTATTCCGTAAAAACCTTCCAGGTACGAAGCTTGATTTCTTCGACACCCATGCGGCTGTCGATGCAATCGAACCAGGTGCTTGGGACAAGCTGCCTTACACCAGCAAGGTGCTGGCTGAGCAGCTGGTGCGCCGCTGTGAACCTTCTTCGCTGACTGACAGCCTGAAGCAATTGATTTACCGCAAGCGCGATCTTGATTTTCCTTGGTATCCAGCCCGCGTGGTCTGCCACGACATTCTTGGTCAAACCGCTTTGGTGGATTTGGCAGGCCTGCGCAATGCGATTGCGGACCAGGGCGGTGACCCCTCACTGGTGAACCCGGTGGTGCCCACGCAATTGATTGTGGACCATTCACTGGCGGTTGAATGTGGCGGCTTTGATCCCGACGCTTTCCAGAAAAACCGTGACATTGAAGAACGTCGCAATGAAGACCGTTTTCACTTCATCAACTGGACCAAAACCGCATTCAAAAATGTGGATGTAATTCCCGCCGGCAACGGCATCATGCACCAAATTAATTTGGAGAAAATGTCTCCAGTGGTGCAGGTGCGCGATGGTGTGGCCTTTCCTGACACTTGCGTGGGCACAGACAGCCACACACCTCATGTGGATGCGCTGGGCGTGATTTCAATTGGCGTGGGCGGTCTGGAAGCTGAAACCGTGATGCTGGGCCGTGCATCCATGATGCGTCTGCCTGACATCGTAGGCGTTGAGCTGACCGGCAAGCGCCAGCCCGGCATTACTGCCACCGACATTGTTCTGGAGCTAACCGCATTTTTGCGCAAAGAACGCGTGGTGGGTGCGTACATTGAATTTTTCGGTGAAGGTGCCAATAGCCTGACGATTGGTGATCGGGCGACCATCTCGAACATGACCCCGGAATACGGTGCCACCGCCGCGATGTTCTACATCGACGAGCAAACCATCGACTACCTGAAGTTAACTGGCCGTGAAGACGAGCAAGTGAAGCTGGTGGAACACTACGCCAAACACACTGGCTTGTGGGCCGGCAAAATGACAGGTGCTGAATACGAGCGCGTGTTGACATTTGATTTGAGCAAGGTGGTGCGCAGCATGGCTGGCCCGTCAAACCCGCATGCCCGAGTGGCCACAAGCGATTTGGTAGCCAAAGGCATTGCAGGCAACCTGGACGCCGCGCGCGCCCAAGAAGCTGAAGGTTTGATGCCCGACGGCGCCGTGATTATTGCCGCCATTACCAGTTGCACCAACACCAGCAATCCGCGCAACGTAGTGGCTGCGGCCTTGTTGGCCCGCAAAGCCAATGAGTTGGGCTTGGTGCGCAAGCCTTGGGTGAAGTCTTCTTTCGCGCCTGGCTCGAAAGTGGCTGAGTTGTATTTGAAAGAAGCCGGTTTGCTAACCGACCTGGAAAAGCTGGGATTTGGCATTGTGGCGTTTGCCTGCACCACCTGCAATGGCATGAGTGGCGCGCTTGATCCTAAAATTCAGCAAGAAATTATTGACCGCGATTTGTACGCCACCGCTGTATTGAGCGGCAACCGCAACTTCGATGGCCGCATTCACCCCTACGCCAAGCAGGCGTTCCTCGCCAGCCCCCCTCTGGTGGTGGCTTACGCCATCGCGGGCACCATTCGCTTTGATATTGAGCGCGATGTGCTGGGTGTAGTGAACGGCAAAGAAATTCGCCTGAAAGACCTGTGGCCTTCAGATGAAGAAATAGATGCGATCGTGAATGAATTCGTGAAACCTTCACAGTTCCGCGAAATTTATATTCCCATGTTTGACTTGGGTGCCATTGAAGAAGCGAAAAGCCCACTGTACGACTGGCGCCCACAAAGCACCTACATTCGTCGTCCACCCTACTGGGACACGGAAGGCCAAGGTGCTTTGGCTGCTCGACCACGCACCTTGAAAAACATGCGCCCGCTGGCGGTACTCGGTGACAACATTACGACTGATCACCTCAGCCCATCCAACGCGATCATGATGAACAGCGCGGCAGGTGAATACCTGCACAAAATGGGCTTGCCGGAAGAAGACTTCAACAGCTATGCCACGCACCGTGGTGACCATTTGACCGCGCAACGTGCCACCTTCGCCAACCCCACCCTGCAAAACGAAATGGTTCGCGATGCAGACGGCAAAGTGAAAAAAGGCTCACTGGCCCGCATTGAACCGGAAGGCAAGGTAACGCGCATGTGGGAAGCAATTGAAACCTACATGGACCGTGGCCAGCCGCTGATCATCATCGCAGGTGCTGACTACGGTCAGGGTTCTTCTCGCGACTGGGCAGCCAAAGGTGTTCGTCTGGCCGGAGTAGAAGCAATTGTTGCTGAAGGCTTTGAGCGAATTCACCGCACCAACCTGATCGGCATGGGCACCCTGCCCCTGGAATTCAAGGCTGGCAACACACGCCACACCTACAACATCGACGGCACAGAAGTGTTTGAAGTGTTGGGCGAACGCAGCCCACGCGCAACCTTGACTGTGGTGATGACCCGCAAGAATGGGGAACGCGTCGAATTCCCTGTGACTTGCCGTTTGGACACGGCTGAAGAGGTTTCGATTTACGAGGCTGGCGGCGTTTTACAGCGTTTCGCGCAAGACTTCCTTGAAGGAACAGCTGCATGAGCAATCAACACACACAGCAATTGAAAGTACCCGCCACGTACATGCGTGGCGGCACCAGCAAAGGTGTGTTTTTCAGGTTGCAGGATTTGCCCGAAGTTTGCCAGAAACCGGGCGAGGCACGCGACAAACTTTTGTTGCGTGTAATCGGAAGCCCGGACCCCTATGGCAAGCAAATCGACGGCATGGGTGGTGCTACATCAAGCACCAGCAAAACCGTGATTTTGAGTAAAAGCAGCAAGGCGGATCACGATGTGGATTATCTGTTCGGACAGGTCAGCATCGACAAAGCCTTTGTGGACTGGAGCGGCAACTGCGGTAATTTGTCCTCTGCGGTGGGTTCATTCGCAGTGGCCAGTGGCTTGGTAGAGCCCGCACGCGTGCCACAAAATGGCACTTGTGTGGTGCGTATTTGGCAAGCCAATATTGGCAAAACCATTATTGCGCATGTGCCAATTACCAACGGGCTTGTTCAAGAAACCGGCGACTTTGAACTGGATGGGGTTACTTTCCCCGCGGCCGAAGTTCAGCTGGAGTTCTTGGACCCGGCCGATGAAGGCGAAGATGGTGCTTCAGGCTCCATGTTCCCCACTGGCAACCTGATTGACGACCTTGATGTTCCCGGCGTGGGTACATTGAAAGCCACTTTGATCAATGCGGGCATCCCGACCATTTTCGTCAATGCGGACAGCATTGGCTACACCGGCTGCGAACTGCAAGACGACATCAACAGTGACCCCAAGGCATTGGCGATGTTCGAAACCATCCGCGCCCACGGTGCCCTGAAAATGGGCTTGATCAAACACATTGATGAAGCAGCCAAACGCCAACACACACCCAAAGTGGCCTTTGTTGCACCATCGAAAACCTACACCAGTTCGAGCGGCAAGGCAGTTGAAGCTGCAAGCATCGATTTGCTGGTACGCGCCATGAGCATGGGTAAATTGCACCACGCGATGATGGGTACGGCCGCAGTGGCCATTGGTACAGCGGCGGCTGTGCCTGGCACCCTGGTGAATTTGGCGGCGGGTGGCAGTGAAAGAGAAGCCGTTCGCTTTGGCCACCCAAGTGGTACTTTGCGTGTGGGTGCACAGGCTGTGCTTGAAAACGGCCAGTGGGCGGTGAAAAAGGCGATTATGAGCCGCAGCGCACGCGTATTGATGGAAGGTTGGGTTCGCATACCCAACGATACGTTTTAAGTAATGGAACCAAGCTGATAAAGCTTGCCACTACATGCACTTCAGTCTTTTTTGGTGCAATGCCGAAAACTGAAGTGCAAGTTTACAATCCCTGAAACTGTAGCTATGGGCAAAAGAGTGAGCAAGTACTCACGTCCCCCCACCCCTCTTTCTGATTACGTAACTCCACCCAAATTATCCTCGTGGCTCCAAAAAAATAGAACGGAGTCCCCACCATGTTTCGCGCAGTTGCAAGCCACAGCAGTGCTCAAATCGCTATGTCAGCAGGCAGCAATGCCTTGGGAAGAAGTAGCTCAGGCTCAGCATCCACCAGGATTGTTGGCCCCCTGGCCAGCAAGCTCAAAGATATTCGGCAAAATACCCATGCGAATTTAAAGCTTCAATTGCAGAAAAGCTTGCCCCCGCTGAAGTTTGAACAGGCCTGTGAACTGGCTGAACAGATTGAAACTGCTGAACCTGATTTCAATCAACTTCATGCCCGTGTAGAGGAATTTGTTCAACGTAACAAGAATGACCCCGAGGCAATAGTCAGTGCACTGAAATACTTGAATAGCCAACTCATGATATTGAGTACTGCGGAAAGGCAGATGAAGGCCCAAGATGCCCCAATAACGCAATCGCTGATGCGAGGGCTGAAAACCTTGATCGACAACTCGGCAAGCCGGGGAGAATCTATTGTTCAAAGACTGTCGAATACCAAAATTTCTCCGGTATTTACTGCCCACCCTACCAATTTCAACAAACCTCAGGCCAGTGAAATTGTTCTTTCTCAACTCGACAACATTGCCAGCCCCCAAGGCAATGCAAAAGTCTGCCAAGAGCTCTGGGAAATTCAAGGCGTGCGGGAACTAAAACCCACCGTGCAAGACGAGGCCAATCAGTTCTCTGCCAATATCAGGCACTTGCACAGTTCTGGCCGCACCATTCACGAACAGATCAACCAACAACTCTCGGGACTGCCCAATAATTTGAAACTGTCGAAACCCTTGGTTGAAGCTGGCAACTGGGTTGGAGGTGATCGGGATGGCAACCCGAATATTGATGCAACCGTGTTAAAGGACGTGGTCAAAACCCTGAGTACGGCAGCTTTTGAGTACTTTGAACAAGAAATTGGCAAAGAGAAAAATACCCAAACAGGCAGCCTGTGCAACCTGCTTTGCAAATCTGGACATTCGGAATCACTTGGTCTGATTCGGGAAAAACTGGCGCGAACCCGAACACATTTGGTGGGCAACAGCCCATTGCCAATTCAAGGCGATTTGTACCTGAACGCAAATGAACTGGTACATGATCTTGAATCTTTGAGCATTGCCAGTTTGGATACTCAAGAAAAAGCGGCCGTTCAAGAGAAACTGGATTTGCTGAAACTGGATGCAGACAGCATCGGGTTTCACGGTGCCAGCACCGATATTCGGCAAAACAGCGCCATGAATGAAAAAACAGTTGGTGAATTGTTGAGAAGGTCTGGCGGCCCAAGCAATTACGAAAGCCTGGGAGAAATTGAAAAGCAGACCTTGTTGACCAACTTGCTGCTCAACAAGCAAACTGTACTGAGCGATGCACCCATTGACGGTCAAAGCGAGAATGCCGAATTTGATCGCGAAATAGCATTGATCAAGAGTTACAAAACCATTCACGACAGTTACGGGCCGCAGGCACTTAAAAACTGCATTACGGCCAACACAGAAACCATGAGCGACATGCTTGAAGTGATGTTGCTGCTGAAACACGCAGGCCTGGCCGATGAGCAAGGCATCAAGATGAATGTTGTCCCCCTGATTGAAACTGTGAATGACCTGCACAACGGCCCGGCCATTTTGAACAGCATGCTGAGCAACCCATGGTACCGTCAGGCGCTTCAAGCCAGCGGCAATCAGCAACAAATCATGGTGGGCTATTCCGACAGCAATCGATTGGACGGACCACTCGCCTCGAGTTGGGCCGTGTATGAAGGTACAGCCAAGATGCTTGAAGTAGCGGAGCAGCGCGGCGTGAGTTTGCATGTGTTTCATGGCCGCGGCGGCACAGAAGCCAGGGGTTCAGGCGATTCTTATGCGCAGGAAATCAAATCAAGCAACGGCGCCAGCTTGCTAACCGGCATGCGTCAAACCGAGCAAGGTGAAGAAGTACCTGCAAAATTCGGCACAAAAACAATGTCGCAATCCAACCTGGCAGACATGGTGGGCTCAACGCTTGAGACCATGGCAACCGGCAAAGACCAACAAATTGCAAAATACGCCAGCACCATGGAAAAACTTGCTCAACATGCACGCAACCACTATGAAAGCCTGTACTCCAATCCCGAGCTTCCCCATTTTTTTCAAAGCAGTACACCCATTGAATTTGTCGGTAAATCCAATGCTGGCAGCCGCCCTGCCTCGCGCGCAAACACGGCGGGAGGCGGTCTCAACCTTGACAAACTGCGGGCCATACCTTGGGTGGGTTCGTGGTATCAATCGGGAAGCGCCATGCCCGCATTTTTTGGCACAGGCAGCGCACTGAAAAACTTCATCGATCAACCGGCTGGCGCCAACACCACACCCGCGCAACGAACGGCACAACTGCAAACCATGTATCAGGAATGGCCTTTCTTCAAAAGCTTTATTGACAGAACCGCCACCGCCATGGAAAAAGCGGACCTGCAAATTGCCCAACAGTATGCAAAATTGGCACCGGTTCAATCGCAAGGCGTGTTTGAGGCGATCAAGAATGAATATGAACTGACAAAAGAAATGATCTTGAGTATCAAAAAAAGCAACGACTTGATGGATCACAATCCCGCTGATGCAGAAATACTTGCGGTGAAAAAGCCGTTGACACAGGCGGCCCACGCCATGCAAATTGGATTACTCAAGGCCCACCAGCAAGCGGGCCCCGAGATTCAAGACAGACTGGTTGAGCCCATTGTCATGTCGATGCAGGCAATCGCCAGTTCCAACCGCTTTGGTTAAACTGAACCGCCCGCGTGAATGGGCGGGCGTTTGCCTGCCCATGGCTTGGCCTGCTCAAGCTGGGCAGCCAGGCTAAGCAACACATTTTCCTCACCAAAACGGCCAGTGAACATCATGCCCACCGGAATGCCTTGCGCATTCCAGTGCAATGGCACGCTCATTGAAGGTTGACCCGTGACATTGGCCGGCATGGTTTGGGAACAGTACTGATACACGCGCCGCCCCGCTTTCAACACAAAATCTTTTTGCTTGGCAATAAAACCAATTGGCAAATAGCTCAGTGCCTTCAATTCAATCATTTCTTGCGGGGTTGGGCGAAGGCCTCCAACTGCAATTGGCAATTCGCCCAAGGTACTGGTCAACAGCGCATCGTAGGGTTCGAAAAACGTCATCCACTGGCGAGAAAACTGCGCCATGGTCCACACCGCATTGGCCACATCACCACCATTAAAACTGCGACCCAATTTCATCAATGCCCATGTCCGTGCCTCAAAATCAGCCGCCTTGCCTTTTCTTCCCAACACGCGCTCACCTTCTTTCAAGGTAGCAGCCATTTCTGAACACACCAACACGGTGTAAGCGTAAATAAATTCTTCCTTGTGAATGGGCAGGCGAACTTCTTCACAAGTGTGGCCAAGGCTTTCAAGCAACTTGACTGTTTCAAGCACACCTGCCTGACAATCAGCATGCAGGGTTTCACCCAAGGCGGGGTCCAGTGAATAGGCAATTTTCAATTTCTTGGGCTTTGCTTCAATTGCCGCAGCATACGTTTTTACTGGCGACGCAATACGCAGCAGTTGGCCGGGGTAGTTGCCTTGCAAGCAGTCCAGCATGTGCGCAGAATCCCGTACAGTGCGCGACACCACATGCTCTGCAATGAAACCAAACCACCCATCGGGCAGGTCGGGGCCAGAAGGCACACGCCCGCGCGTGGGCTTCAAACCAAACAAGCCGGTGCACGATGCGGGTACGCGAATTGAACCGCCTCCGTCGCTTGCGCTGGCCATGGGTACAATGCCAGCCGCCACAGCTGCGGAAGCACCGCCGCTGGAGCCACCAGGGCTGCGCAGTGGATCCCAGGGGTTACGACATGGCCCGGTCAGCTCAGGTTCAGTGGAGGGGGTAATACCAAATTCCGGCGTGGCAGTTTTACCAAAAATATTCAGACCCGCCCGCTTGAATCGCTTTACATATTCTGAATCTTCGGAGGGCACAAAGCCTTTGTAGAAAAGGCTTCCGCTGCTCATCTCGACACCGGCATAACTGGCAATCAGGTCTTTCAACAAAAAGGGAACACCTGCAAAGGCCCCCTCGACAGTTTCTTTGGCGCGCGCACGTGCAATGTCGTACATGGGACGAATTACGGCATTAATGCGCGGGTTTACTTTTTCCGTGCGGGCAATGCTCTCCTCGAGCAATTCAACTGCGCTCACCTCGCCTTTTTTGATTAACCCGGCAAGACCAAGGGCGTCGAACTGGTCATATTCTTTGAAACCTGCCATTTTTATTGTGTCTCCGAAAAACTGGGGTAGCAATGTATGTAAGTGAATATCTTACCCCACTCAGGTAATACCCACCCGGATTGGAAAGAGGAAGAATAAGGCATCCAAAATTTTAATTGCGTTGGCTGCATGACATGAAACCACTGCTTATCGCCTGTGTAGTATTCAGCGACTACCCCATAAAAACAATGGCTTACCAACGCTTTCTGAATAGCCTGGGCGAAAAATGTGTCCATTCATTTCGCAGCATTGAGCCAGATTTCAGCGAACTTTCACACGCCAAGCTTGTGATTTGTGACATGAATATCATGGAAGAATTTGAAGAAGGCGCATTGAGCAAGCTGGAGAAAACTTTCCCCACTGCCAATATTCTTTTTCTTGAAGAAGACCACAGCGACATGTTTGTGAAATTTTCAAATCACAGGGACATTTGCCGCCTGGGCAAGCTTGCTGAAATCAATGTAATTCACTCAACCTTGAAAGAATTGCTTCTACAGGTCAACCGAAAACCGAAAAAAAACCAGCGTCCCCGAAAAGAGCGGATTGAACACACGTAAAAAAGCCACCCGAAGGTGGCTTTTTTATGACTGTGTTGTTACAACTTGGTGGGCCTACTTATGCCGCCAATTCAGCCTTGTTTGCAATGTCCACAAATTCCTTGATTTGATCAAAGTTCATGTAACGATAAACTTCACCAGACACATTGCCCAGCATTTTCACCTGCTCCATGTACTCTTCCACAGTCGGGATCTTGCCCATCAGTGCACACACAGCAGCCAGTTCGGCCGAGCTGAGGTACACACGGGTGTCAATGCCCAGGCGGTTCGGGAAGTTACGTGTGGAAGTGGATACAGCGGTGGAACCCTTGCGGATTTGCGCCTGGTTACCCATACACAGTGAACAACCTGGCAATTCCATGCGCGCGCCAGTGCGGCCCAAGATGCCGTAGTAACCTTCTTCGGTCAGGATGTGCTGATCCATCTTGGTGGGTGGTGCAATCCACAAGCGTGTTGGAATGTCGGTTTTACCTTCCAGCACCTTGCCGGCTGCGCGGAAGTGGCCAATGTTGGTCATGCAAGAACCGATGAATACTTCATCAATCTTGTCGCCAGCCACTTCACTCAAGAACTTCACATCATCAGGGTCGTTCGGGCAAGCCAGAATGGGCTCCTTGATGTCTTTCAGATCGATTTCGATTACGGCAGCGTATTCCGCATCGGCGTCGCCTTTCAGCAATTCAGGGTTTGCAATCCAGGCTTCCATGGCTTTGATTCGGCGCGTCAGCGTGCGTGCATCTTGGTAGCCTTGTGCAATCATCCACTTCATCAAAGTGATGTTGGAATTCATGTACTCAATAATTGGCTCTTTGTCCAAATGCACGGTACAACCCGCAGCTGAACGTTCTGCAGAGGCGTCTGACAATTCAAAAGCCTGCTCAACTTTCAGTTCTGGCAAACCTTCAATTTCCAGAATGCGGCCAGAGAAAATGTTCTTCTTGCCTTTCTTTTCAACGGTCAGCAAACCTGCCTTAATGGCGTACAAAGGAATTGCATTAACCAGGTCACGCAAAGTAACGCCGGGCTGCATTTCGCCCTTGAAGCGAACCAGTACGGATTCAGGCATGTCCAAAGGCATGACGCCAGTGGCAGCAGCAAACGCCACCAAGCCAGAGCCGGCCGGGAAAGAAATACCAATCGGGAAACGGGTGTGAGAATCGCCACCAGTGCCCACGGTGTCGGGCATCAACAGGCGGTTCAACCAGCTGTGAATAACACCATCACCTGGGCGCAGAGCCACACCGCCGCGGTTCTCGATGAAGTCGGGCAGTTCATGGTGCATTTTCACGTCCACGGGCTTGGGGTAAGCCGCTGTGTGGCAGAAGGACTGCATCACCAAATCAGCAGAGAAGCCCAGACAGGCCAGGTCTTTCAATTCGTCGCGGGTCATGGGACCCGTGGTGTCCTGGGAACCCACAGTGGTCATCTTGGGTTCGCAGTAAGTACCTGGGCGAACACCTTCCACGCCACATGCCTTGCCCACCATTTTCTGCGCCAGGCTGTAGCCCTTGGTTGATGCAGCTTGTGAAGAGGGGCGACGGAACACTGGGCTTGGGCCTTGGCCCAAAGCAGCGCGTGCGCGGTCTGTAAGGCCACGACCGATAATCAATGGAATACGGCCACCGGCGCGTACTTCATCGAACAGCACATCAGTTTTCATGCTGAATTCAGCAATCACGGCACCGTTTTTCAAGGCCTTGCCTTCAAATGGGCGCAATTCGATTTCGTCGCCCATGTCCATTTGGCTGACATCCAGCTCGATTGGCAAGGCGCCCGCATCTTCCATGGTATTGAAGAAAATGGGAGCAATTTTGTTGCCCAGGCAGTAGCCGCCGAAACGCTTGTTGGGAATGAACGGAATGTCATCACCCGTGAACCACAACACACTGTTGGTGGCTGACTTGCGTGATGAACCAGTACCCACAACATCGCCCACATAAGCGATTGGGTTGCCTTTGGCGATCAGGGCCTGCAATTGCTTAATGGGGCCAACCTTGCCAGGTTCGTCCGCTTCAATACCTGGGCGTGGGTTTTTCAACATGGCCAAGGCGTGCAATGGAATGTCGGGACGGCTCCAGGCATCGGGCGCGGGCGACAAATCGTCGGTGTTGGTTTCACCGGTTACCTTGAACACGGTCAACTTGATGCTTTTTGGCACTTCGGGGCGGCTGGTGAACCACTCGGCGTCGGCCCAGCTTTGCATCACTTTCTTGGCAGTTGCACTGCCCTTGTCGGCCAGGTCTTTTACGTCGTGGAAGTAATCAAACATCAACAGGGTTTTTGACAGGGCTTCAGCCGCAATTTCACCCACTTCGGCATCGTTCAACGCATCAATCAATGGTTTGATGTTGAAACCACCCAGCATGGTGCCCAGCAAGAAAGTTGCTTTCTTGCGATCAATCAGCTTGCAGGTGTCCGAGCCATTCACAATGGCGGCCAGGAAGGCAGACTTCACCTTGGCGGCATCATCCACGCCAGCGGGCACACGATTGGTAATCAGGTCCAGCAAAAACTCTTCTTCGCCTGCGGGCGGGTTCTTCAGCAGCTGAACCAGATCAGCAGTTTGCTGGGCAGACAAAGGCAGTGGAGGAATGCCCAACGCTGCGCGCTCGGCAACGTGTTGGCGATAGGACTCAAGCATGAGATCTCCCTAGATTGGGTGGGGTCAATAGAAACTGTGTAATTTTGAGGCAGTTCGCACGTGCACACAAGTGCTGCGATGCAAAAGTGGCGGGGTTTCAGTGCCTCTCAAGTCTTATATATGATATAGGACTTTCCCTTATTTTTGAAGAGGGCAAGGTCGATTCGGTCCGCTTTTAGAGCCTATTGTCGCTTTGTACGCTGATATTTGGCCGGGCTTACACCGGTGACCCGTTTAAAGGCGTGGGTAAAAGCGCTTTGATCGTTGTAAGCCAGAAAATTGGCAATGTCCGCCAGGCTGAGATCACCCGCCTGAAGGCAGTTTTTCGCCATTTCAACCCGCACCTGCTCCAACTCATCTCTAAAACTGCTGCCCTGCTCTTGCAAGCGCCGTTGCAAGGTACGGGTACTGACACACAAACGGCGGGCCACTTCGTTCAAGCTCGGCAAGCCAGCGCCAACGGACTCTTGCAAGGCCTTCTGAAAACCGGGAATTGACTCTTCGCCATTCTTCACCTGCTTCAACAACAACTGCGCCTGCTGGTCGAGCATGCTGCGCATGACATGGTCTGGCGACTTCAATGGCATTTCAAGCAAACTGACTGGCCACACCACTTCTGTGTAATCGCCTGCAAAACCCACCTTGCATTGAAAAAAAACATCGAAATCACTTGGGTTTTCAGGCATGGGGTTGATGAACTGAACACGGCGTGGGTACACGGGTGTGGCTATCAAATGCTGGGTGAATGCCACCAAGACGCCAATGGCCACTGAATCAACCCAGTGACCCGGGCGCCCGCGTTCGGCACCCCAACGCAGGATAATTTCATCGCCCTGAAACGCCACATTCAATGCATTGACGCTGTACACCAAATTCTCAAACTGCTGCAAACGGGCAAATGCTTCGCCCAAGTTGGTGCAGCAACTGGCCACATAACCCAACAGACCCATGTTGGCCGGGCGCACATGGGCAGCAATTTTTAGCGGCATTGCAGCGTCCTCAAGCGCTTGGTACGTCCAGTCCAGCATGGCCTGCCATTGCGGAATCTCAATTCGGTTCAACTCACCTGCAACCGGCCGTGCGAAGGGCATGCGGGTGGCCACTTCGGGATGAGCGCTTACCAACCAGTCAAAAAGCAGATTCACGTAACTGGCAGAAATATGTCCGAGATTAGAATGCTGGTTCATTATTTGACAATAAATATTGTCAGAAGAGTTTTACCTGTTCTATGCTAGCGCGTATTCAACAATACAACTTCAACAAACAGACACCACAACATGAAAAAACACAGCACCGCAATCAAGCGATTGACAGCCCTTCTTGCAAGCACTGCGCTTGTCGGTCTGAGTGGCTGCAACGTTCAAGCGCCCGAAGGTGAAATTCAGGGTGCAGCGGGATTGGCCATTGCTGCCGAACGGGCCATTTCCGGACTTGAGCGCAAGGTACTTCAAATTGACGGCTTTGTGGTGCCCTATCTGCAGGGTGGCCAGGGCGAGCCCTTGGTGTTGATTCACGGTTTTGGTGGCTCAAAAGACAACTTCAATCGGGTGGCTTATTACCTGACCAAGCACTACACCGTTTATTCAATCGACGTGCCAGGCTTCGGAGCCTCCACCCGCGACTTGAATGCCGACTATGTCATCAACACCCAAATTGACCGGGTACATGAAATTATTAAAAAGCTGGGACTGGAGAAACCACACATTGGCGGTAACTCCATGGGCGGCTGGATCAGCGGCGCCTATGCGGCAAAATACCCCGGCGATGTAGCCTCAGTATGGTTTTTAGCTCCCGCAGGCTTGGTGGAGTCCAGAAAATCAGAAGTGATCCAGAAATTCGAGAAGACAGGTGAAATTGTTTTAACTGCAAGCAATCGCGAAGAGTTCGAGAAAATTGTGGATGTGGTGATGTATGAGCGCCCTGCTTTCGCACCCGGCTTTGTAGTGGATGCCATGGCTGCGCGCGCTGCCACGGATCAATCTTTGCACAAGCGCATTTACAAAGACTTTAAAACCGTGCCCTCTGACCTGGCTGCTGTGCTGCCAGCATCTGCATACAAGGGCCCAGGCCTGATTGTGTGGGGCAAGGAAGACCGGGTATTGCATGTGGACGGCGCAGCAGAATTGAAAGCCGCGATGCCTGGTTTCGATGTCATTTTGATGGACAAGGTTGGGCACGTTCCCATGATGGAACAACCCAAGCAGGTTGCAGCGGACTATGTGAAGTGGCGTGAGATGATTGCGCAGTAAAACGCTGGCGCATTTTCACAAAAAACAGGCTTGAACTCACAATATTCCTTGCCAATATCCGCGCACAATTCAAGGCATCAAAAAACCAAAACGCGGAGACTCACGCATGGAACAGTTGATCAATCAGGCAATGCCCACATTCAATTTGCTGTTCGGGCCGAACCCGGACTGGAAACAGGTGTTTCTAACCTTGCTCACCCCAATTTTTCTGGGCGCAACGCTGGTCGAGTACCTGTATCTGAAAAAAGAGGGCAAGTCGTTCTTCTTTAAAAAAAATGAAGTCATCACCAATATGCTGTTGGGTGGAAGCTACCAGGCTATGGAGCTGGTGTGGTTTGCGCTGTTTGTGTCGGCATTCATGGAATGGATCTACTCCTTCCGCATCGCGACCATTGAAGTCACGCCGCTGAGTTTTGCTGGCTTGCTTTTCGGCATTGAGTTTTGTTATTACTGGTTTCACCGGGGCAGCCACCGGGTACGCTGGTTCTGGTGCGCGCATGTTGTACACCACAGTGGTGAGAACATGACCACCACCACAGCCATGCGCCAAAGCCTGTTCTATGCAGTGAACCTGCACCAAATTTTTTGGGCGCCCATGTTGATCATTGGCTTCCCCGTGTGGGCAGTACTATTGGCCTATGGCATCAACTTGGGTTACCAATATTTTGTTCACACTCAGGCTGTGAACAAGTTTCCAAAATGGTTCGAGTATATTTTCAACACACCCAGCCACCACCGCGTGCACCATGGTCGCAACGCCGAATACATCGACAAAAACTACGGCGGCGTATTAATTATCTGGGACCGAATTTTTGGCACTTTCGAGCCCGAAGTTGCGCCGGTGGACTACGGCATTGTTCGCCAACCCAGGACCAACAACATCTGGACGCTGAACACCCATGAATGGCGCGACATGTTTTCAGATGCACTCAAGCCTGGCCCAGTTTGGCAGCGTATCAAGCACATATGGGCACCGCCCGAGTGGGTACGACCAGGCCTGAGCGATCAGTCCAACCTGCGCGACAAAACAATTTAAGCAATCTTCTCGTACTACAATGGGTGGAACCTCAGAAGGATCACCCATGCGCAGAAAACCACTCAACACAGCTTCCCGATCCAAACTGTCCAAGTACGCCAAACCGCTGGCGAACCTGGCCATTCTGCTTGCAGACGCCGGTAGCCGGCTTGAGCGCCGTTTCTGGAAAAAGAAGCTGTTTGCAGCGTTGGCCCCCATGCTTGAAGGCCGCAGCGACACGACGCTGATGCAAACTCTTGATCACTTGTACAGTACCAACTACCGTGCCTACGACGAATTGGCCTTTGCCATCGAAAACACCGTCGAAAGTCCCGAGCTGGGTCAAGAAGAAGACATTCTGTTGTTGGCCGCGCCAGTACTGGCCTGGTCAACCTACAACATTCCGTCTGGCAAAATTGAAGAGGCCACGGTGGCTGAGTTCACCAAGCTGCTTCAAAAAAATGTGCTGTCTGATCATGCCCACCTGGTGCTCACCAACATGCTGTTCAGCCCGGATCAACTGCCTGAAAGTTACACCGCAGCGGCGGAACTGGCGAGGCAATTGGGGCAAGCTGCTATCGATCGCGTGAAAGTTCGCATCGACACCGAGAACCTGCCCGCCACCCAAAGCTTTTTAAGTGATGTGCGTTATTTGATTGGCGCGATTTCCGTGCCCGCGGGCCAACCTGCATTCAAGTGGCAAGTTGAGGCCCACAGCAATGGCACTCTTCTGAGTAAAGACGAAGTGCTCGCCAACTGGCGACTGACCGGTGGCCAGGCCCTTCAAAAAATAATGCCTGGCTGCCTGCTTGAACTGATGCTGCCAAACGGCCTTTACAACGCGTGCCGCGAGGCCGAGAAAGAGGCTCGTGCCTATTCAGTACGCGCCTCTGCCGCCTTTCTTGAAAGTGCGCTGGATGTACCTACACAGAAAATTCATGCCAGTGTTGGCGCATTTGTAGATCGCGGAGAAATTGAAGAATACCGAATCGGCTTTTCTGTGGAAGGCAATAGCGACATTGTGCATGGCGTGGTGTGGCCACTCATTGGCGAAGAATACGGCAATGAGCCTGACCCGGTGTACGAAAAAGACATCGAAAGCGAACCCGACAACCCCGTTATTCGCTCAAAAATTGAAGCCTTGTTAAAAGAAGTCGGCATTCGTCAAATCAAGGTGCTGGAAGAACGTTTCCCGCTGGAGTACTGTGAAGATTGCGGATCGCCTTTGTACCCCAACCCGGAGGGTGAGTTGCTGCATGCAGAACTCCCGGAAGACTCTGAATTGCCAAACAGCATGCATTTGCATTGAAAAGCATCAAACATATCGCTTGATTTTGTAATACGGTGCCGACATTTTTCGGCCCCCTACACGTAAGGGAGAAACAGGTATGTCAACCCTGAAGCATTCAACACTGAGCACCTTCACTTCTAAAACTGGTCAGAAAGGCCAGTTTTACAGTCTGCCCAAACTGGCTGAACTGGGCTTTCCCAACCTGCACCGCTTGCCAGTATCGATTCGCATTGTGCTTGAATCGGTGCTGCGCAATTGCGATGGAAAAAAGGTTTCAGAAGAACACATTCAGCAACTGGCATGTTGGCAAGCTCAAGCCAAACGAACCGATGAAATTCCGTTCATCGTGGCGCGTGTGGTGCTGCAGGATTTCACCGGCGTGCCCCTTCTAGCCGACTTGGCTGCCATGCGCAATGTGGCAAGGGACATGGGCCAAAATCCCAAGAAAATTGAACCGCTTGTGCCAGTGGATTTGGTGGTTGACCATTCTGTGATGATTGACTACTTTGGCACAGCCGATTCACTGCGCAAAAACATGGAAATTGAGTTTGAGCGCAACGGTGAACGCTACCAATTCATGAAATGGGGCATGCAGGCCTTTGACACTTTCAAGGTGGTGCCACCGGGCATTGGCATTGTTCACCAGGTCAACCTGGAATACCTGTTCCGCGGCATCCGCAGTGCTGTTAAAGCGGGTGAGGAAAATGACAACACGGTGTACTACCCTGATACGTTGGTGGGTACAGACAGCCACACCACCATGATCAACGGCGTGGGCGTTGTAGGCTGGGGTGTTGGGGGTATTGAAGCCGAGGCTGGGATGCTGGGGCAGCCTGTGTACTTTTTGACACCCGATGTGGTGGGCGTTGAACTGACCAACGCACTGCGAGAAGGCATTACCGCAACCGACCTTGTGTTGGCGATTACAGAGCTGCTGCGCAAGAAAAAAGTGGTGGGCAAATTCGTTGAATTCTACGGACCCGGTGCAGCAAGTTTGTCAGTGACGGACCGCGCTACACTGGCCAATATGGCGCCTGAATATGGCGCTACCATGGGTTTCTTCCCACCAGACTCAAAGACTGTTGAGTTCATGCGCAAGACAGGTCGAACTGCCGCTGAAGCAGACCGGTTCGAGGCGTATTTTGAAGCGCAAGGCTTGCTGGGAATGCCAGCCCCAAGTGCAATTGACTATTCTGAAGTGGTCACGCTCGACCTGGACACGGTTGAGCCATCGTTGGCTGGGCCAAAGCGACCTCAAGACCGCGTGTTGCTCAAGAACATGAAGCAACAATTCAATACCCTTTTTGCCGAACCCATGGCAGCAAACGGCTTTGGCAAAGACGCAGCCGCCTTGAGCACACGCTACCCCACTGGGCTGGACAAACTCAGTATTGGTCATGGTGATGTATTGCTGGCGGCCATCACAAGCTGTACCAACACCTCCAACCCTGGGGTAATGCTGGCTGCCGGTTTGTTGGCCAAGAAAGCAGTTGAAAAAGGCCTGAAAGTTCGGCCGCACATTAAAACTTCACTCGGCCCCGGTTCGCGCGTGGTGAGCGACTACCTGGCAAAAACAGGCCTGCAACCTTACCTTGACAAGTTGGGATTCAACGTGGCCGCGTACGGCTGCACAACCTGCATTGGCAATGCAGGCGATTTGCTACCCGAGATCAACGACACGATTTTGAAAAACGATGTAATCGGTTGCGCGGTGTTGTCGGGTAACCGTAATTTTGAAGCACGTATTCACCCGAATTTAAAAGCCAACTTTCTGGCTTCACCTCCCCTTGTGGTTGCCTACGCGCTCAGCGGCAAAGCCAATATGGACATGACCTCTGAGCCGATTGGCACTGGAAGCGATGGGCAGCCGGTTTACCTGCGCGACATTTGGCCTTCCAATCAAGAGGTTAATGCATTGCTTCCCACCGCCTTGGATGCAGCAACTTTTGTGCGCCTTTACAGCAACTTCACAGAGGGCCACGACCTGTGGAACAACGTGCCCGCACCGGAAGGTCAGGTTTACCCATGGCCACAATCCACCTACATTGCCAAGCCACCCTTCTTTGATGAGTTTGCCATGCAGCCCACCAAGGTGGAAACCATTGCCGGTGCAAAACCTTTGCTGATTCTGGGTGATTCAGTCACAACGGATCACATTTCACCGGCGGGCTCATTCAAACCCACAACACCTGCAGGAAAATATTTACAACAGCATGGTGTCGAGCAAAAAGATTTCAACAGTTATGGGTCACGGCGCGGCAATCATGACGTGATGATTCGCGGCACCTTTGCCAATGTACGCGTGAAAAACCTGATGATTCCTCCCGATGCCAATGGCAATCGCATTGAGGGTGGCTTCACCATCAAGGACGGACAACAAACCACGGTGTACGACGCCGCCATGGAATACATGGCGCAAGGCACCCCCACCATTGTGTTGGCTGGCGAAGAATACGGCACAGGATCATCCCGTGACTGGGCTGCAAAGGGCACGCAGTTGCTGGGTGTGAAGGTTGTGGTTGCAAGAAGTTACGAACGCATTCACCGAAGTAACCTGGTGGGCATGGGCGTGTTGCCTTTGCAGTTTTTGGGCGGTGATTCCATTCAAAACCTGAAGCTCGACGGCAGTGAAACCTATGATGTAATCGGTTTGGCTGAAGACACCGCACCGCAAGCCGAACTGGTGCTGCGAATTACGCGTGCCAATGGTGAAGTTCAGGATGTGAAAGTGCTCAGCCGAATCGATACGCCGATCGAGGTTGAATATTACAAGCACCGGGGAATTCTGCCGTTTGTATTGCGAGAGTTGCTAGGGGCGTAGTTTGCGCATTGCGTGGCGTGCTGGCTGCTGGCGTTATTGCTTGCCGCTTCTCGCCTGCTTCGCGCCCTGACGAATCAGCAACAAAATCGGCACCAGGGCAATCATAACAATCATCAGTGCTGGCACTGCCGCCTCGGTCAATCGTTCGTCTGAAGCAAACTGATAAGAGACAACCGCCAGGGTGTCAAAATCGAAAGGCCTCAACACCAGAGTAGCTGGCAATTCCTTGATCACATCCACAATCACCAACAACATGCCGGTGGCCACAGAGCCCTTCAGCACCGGCAAATGAACATGCCACAGAACTTGCCGTGGTGAGCGGCCCAAAATTCGGGCCGATTCGTCAATGTGTCGCGTAATTTGCTGTAAACCCGAGTCTACGGACTGCAAAGCTGCTGAAGTGAAGCGCACATTGTAGGCATACACCAAGGCCAGCACACTGCCGGTTAACGCCGGCACCTGCCAGCCCATGTCATAAGTGAAACGATCAACCGTGGCCAATGGCAGCAAAATAGCGATGGCCAAAATTGCACCTGGTACACCATAGCCCAGCGAAATCAACCGATAAATTGCGGTAACCCACCACACATGCGCCTGTCGTTTTACATAGGCCAGAAAAACCGCGAGAACCACCGCAACAAGGGCGGCCATGCCACCCAAGAGGGCTGAATGGTAGGCCCACTGAAAACTGCGTGCCCAATTAATCGAGGTGTCTACATCAACTACCAGCACCAATAAAATCAGCACCGGCAGCACAAATCCCAACACAAACGGCATGGCTGACAAAAACATCACCCACGCCGCCTGTGCACCCTTCAAACGTTTTCTTTCAATGGTACTGCCCTTGCCCGACTGCGTATAAAACTGGGCTCGCCCACGCGCCTTGGATTCAAAAACAATCAAGGCCAGCATGACCACCAGCAACATGACAGCCAACAAAGCTGCACTTTCCCTGTCGCCCAGGTTCAGCCAGGTGTTGAATATTGCAGTCGTGAAGGTGCGCACACCAAAGTAAGACAAGGCGCCATACTCCGCCAGGGTTTCCATGAGTACCAAAGTAAGCCCTACCACCCACGCGGGGCGAGCGACAGGCAAACCCACCTTGAGGAAGGCGCTGGTGGCGCTGTGCCCCAAAGAACGTGCCGCATCCAGCATGGAAGGGCTACGCCCCAAAAATGCAGTTCTCGCCATGATGTAAACATAGGGGTACAACACAAAGCTGAGCACAAGAATTGCGCCCGAGGTGGAGCGAATTTCCGGAATGCGGAAATCGCTGCCCAGAATTTCCCGCAAGCTGCTGGCCAGCCAACCAGAGTACTGAAGTGCATCGGTATACGCGTAAGCAATCACGTACGATGGCATGGCCATGGGCAGCAACAACAACCATTCAAGCCACTTGCGCCCGGGAAACTCATGGGCAGAAACCCACCAGGCTGGCAGCACTCCCATGGTACTGGTCAACACCACAACGCCAAAACACAGGTAAACCGTTTGCCAAACCAGATCGGGAAGAATGGTGGTGGCCAAATGGGCCAGCACCTGGGGAGCTTGTACCAGGCTAAAAACCGCCAAGCCAAACAGATAGACGAACGGCAACAACAGCAGCAACGCCAGCAGCGCAACAGAAATGCGACTTCTTAACCCCAGAGTAAACAAACAAACCGCCCAGACATGGCAAAATAGAAGTGAGAACGATTTTACTTTAAGTTCATGCAACTCACCCGAAGCAAAGGTGAACTGCGTAGTAAACAGACCACGGTGCCCCCAAAATAATGAAACAAGCTCCCGCCCTAAGCATCAATGAACTGAGTATTCTGTACCCGGGCAGCAATGCACCTGCTGTTCGCAACGTTAGTTTCGAGTTGGCACAGGGTGAAATTGCCTGTTTGCTGGGACCCTCTGGCTGCGGCAAAACAACCTTGTTGCGTGCAATCGCAGGTTTTCTCATGCCCACACAGGGCCATATTTTGCTGAAAGGTGAAAAAGCCAGCGAACCGGGCAAGGTACGCAGCCCTGAGAACCGCAATGTCGGGGTGGTTTTTCAAGACTATGCCCTGTTCCCCCACCTCACAGTTCGAAAAAACATTGAGTTCGGTTTACACAAACGCAGTGAACATGAAAAACGCAACCGCAGTGGTGAATTATTGGCGCTAATCGGGCTTGAGGCCTTGGCCGACCGGTACCCCCACGAATTGTCAGGTGGCCAGCAACAACGGGTGGCACTGGCGCGTGCACTGGCTCCCAAACCCACGCTGATTTTGCTGGACGAGCCATTTTCCAACCTGGACGTTGAACTGAAAGAGCGACTCACTTTTGAAGTTCGGGAAATTTTAAAAGCCGAAAACATGAGTGCCATCTTGGTCACCCACGATCAACATGAGGCGTTCAGTATGGCCGATCGCATCGGGGTGATGCACGCGGGTGAGTTACAACAATGGGGATCATCCTACAGTCTCTACCATCAGCCGAATTCACGGATGGTGGCCGACTTTATTGGTCAAGGTGTGTTTCTGCCAGGCAAAAAAACCGAGCAGGGCTTGCAAATTGAATTGGCTCACCTGCGGCTAACCGAGGATCAATTGCCAGCAAGCAATGAATTTGATGTACTGATTCGCCCGGACGATATTATTCACGACGACGCCAGCCCCATGCAGGCCAAGGTGGTGAGAAAGTCGTTTCGAGGTGCCGATTTCCTGTACACACTTGAATTGGAAAGTGGAGTACATGTGCTGGCCTTGGTACCAAGCCATCACAACCATGCCATCGGCGAGCCAATCGGAATCAAACTTGAACTCGACCACGTCATTACGTTCGATCGGGTTTGATCAAGCCAAAATCAGCTCAGGTCACTTGAACCAGCAGCACCCGAAGACAAACCACTGTCGGTATCGGAACTGGAAGCGGTAGAACTGATTGACGAAGTACCGCCAGCAGAGGCAAAAAGCTCGGACGCTTCCTGAATACTGTTGGGACTGGAGAAATCCAGCGTCAAGGGGAAAGCTTCAGGAGAGGTAAACAAACCGTCCAGCGTTGCTGCAAAAGCCAGCGAATGAGCGTTGCCCGCCAATTCTGGCTGCGCAAACAGGCCCGAGTCAATTTGCATCGATGCCAGCAATGAATCGGTATCAAACTCAGCCACCTCGTGCACCGCATTACCAACTTCACTGGATAGCTCGCCAAACGTGTCTTGACTTAATGCATTCAGGTCGAGCACCTGGGCTTGAATATCGGCAATCAGCTGAGTCAACTCGGAGTAACTAAGTTCACCACCCAAGGCGTGCTTCACGCGCGGCATTGCACTCAAAAGCTCAGCGTTCAAGGCTTCAAATGAGGCTTGTTCATTCATGGTATTCAGAATTCCTGCAGTGTCTGCGTTGGCAAGCAATGCCGGGTCAACACTGGCAAGGCTTGAAGAACTCTCGAAAACGCTGACGTCACTGACGCAAGCCTGAGAAATGCACCGCAATTCACCAAAGCCGAGAGAGGGTGCACTTGAAAATTCTTTGGAATCGAGACCGTCAAACGAAGAAAAAGCAATATTTGATGAACCAGAGGATGACTCAAAAGTGTCAAAAAACTCGATTGTCGCCCTGCTTATGGGTGCGAGCAGCCCACCAGCGGTATCGCTGTGATCGGTCTGCACTGACAATTGAATGACGGAATTTGACATAAACCCAATTTTTTCGTGACGTACTACCATTTTATACGATAGGCCACTCAAATTGGATTCAAAACACCCCCCTATCAAAAAAGGGGGTGAGTTTTATTTGTTTTGGTCCAGAGAACCCAACAAGCCATCCAGTGTACCACCTTCTGAGCCTGCACTGGAGGAAATCCCGCTGCTGAGCGAATCCAGCAAACCTGAATCGGATTCGCCTGAAGAACTGCTTAAACCAGACAGCAAGCCACCACCGCCGGTGATGGGGTCAAGAATAGGCTCCAACAAGGGATCAGTGATATCGGTCACAGGATCAAGAATCGGATCCACAATCGGATCAACTATAGGGTCGGTGACATCGGTAATCACATCCACAATCGGATCAACTACAGGGTCGGTGACATCGGTAATCACATCCACGATTGGATCAACCACTGGGTCGGTGACATCGGTAATCACATCCACGATTGGATCAACCACTGGGTCTGTGACATCGGTAATCACATCCACAATTGGATCAACCACTGGGTCGGTGATACCTCCAACCACATCATCAACGATATCTGTGACTGGGTCGGTGATACCGCCAATGCCGTCAGTGATGCCACCCACAATGTCGGTAACAGGGTCCGTCACTGGCGACAAATCCAGATCAGGCAAGGAGCCCACCAAAGAAGCAATGTCATCAAACGTTGAATCCAGATTCAACAGACTGTCCAACTGCGGGTTGGCACCTACGTTGATCGTACCCAACAGGTCGGTCAGTACCGTGGAAACCTCGCCAGCGTCTTCAAAAATACTCAAACCCAAATCACTGCTGGGCAAACCATTTTGCGCAGCAAACTGGTTCTGAACATCGCCACTCAGGTTGTCAAATACAGGCTCAAAAGTGGTGTTCAGCAAATTGATTTGATCAAGTACGGCATCGATGGCAGTTTGCAGGCTCTCGGGACTGGGGTTTTGGCCCAAACTGCCGATCAGGCTGTTCAATGCATCGTCGGGGTTTATTCCGCCACCACCTTCCAGCATGGCCATAAGCTGAGCAAACTCTGCAGAGACCGGCACCAATGAACCATCGGGATTGGCGACAGGCTTGAGCAAAGTGAAATCTGAAACCTTTGAAAGATCAGTAGGCTGTGACAAAGCCTTGTTGCCCAAACCGGCCAAACTTGCAGACTCACCCACGGTGGTTTTACCAAAGGTAACCGGGGCTGCGCTGGCCACTTGAGCCGCCATGCCCATGGCACTGGATGCACCACTTAAATCGGCTGCTGCCACTGCACCCAAAAGGCCTGCACCTGAATACGCGGGGGACAATCCGGAAAAACCGCCACCAGATGGGTTCGATTGATGCAATTGACTTTTCGCCGCACTGCCAGGAAAACCGGAGTTGGCGCTTAAACCGTCGAATTCGGATGTGTTCAGGGTGGATTGCAAAAACTGCATGTTCAGAGCAGACGGATCAGCAAGTTGCTGTTCAGCGCGCTCTACAGCCCGATCTTCAGCCGTGCTCTTCATGTTTTGAATGTCATCGCCCATTTTTGTCATTCCTTTGGGAATCGCCCCACTCATGCCAGTTTCTCAGGGTTCGAGCCCTGCGAATGGATGAATTAAGGCAGTAAAATGCCCCTGTTTGATCAGTGTGAGCACTTTACTGACAAAAATCAAGACTTTACCGATAAAACCTGGTATCGAGAACAGGCGCTGGTTTCAGGGTTGGCCGCAGTTCTTTTTCAGTCGTACTGCCCTGCACGCGGCTGCGTTCCGAGCTTTTCTCAACCTCAAGCCGCTGCGCCGGGGTCAGTACAAATCCAGCTGCCTTCTCCACTTCGGTCTGGCTAACATCCAGGCCAAGCTTTTCCGCAATTTTTTGATCGGCCGGGCTGCTGGCAATGTCGGCCGTATCTTTCAAGCTACTCTCCAGGCGCTCGCGCTCGGGAGTTTTCGAGAAAAACAACTCAAACCAATCGCCCTCTGCACCGGGGGTTGGCATCATCAAGCCCATGGCATGCATCAAGCGGAAACTCGCATCCCGTGCATCAAACACTGCGTTAATGTATGCAATCAAAACGTTGAAGTACTCAACTTGGGCATCCAGCATCACGATCACGGTTTCACGGCCAAAATCACGAAGCCTTTTGCGGTTTTTGAATACCTGCAAAGAATCGGCATAAGCGCCGCGCAAGGTCACCGATCGCGACTGCCCGGCTGACCATTTGCCCCACTGAAAGCGGACACTTTCCTCGACCCGCAATCGGGCTGCGGCCAGTTGGGCACGCCGGGTATCAATCGTGGCTGCCGCCTGATTCACTCGAGCGACCTGTTCGCCGCCTGAAAAAGCGCTGTACTGCAAACGCAGGTTCACGGAGCTGTCGGTTCTGTCACCAGTAAAGGGGTCGGGTTCACCAAAAAATTGCTGAATACCCACCAGGTTCAAAGACGGGTACAGGCTTGCATCCTCAGCCGTGTAGTTGTGTCGCGCTTTCACGATCTGGCTTTCAGCCACACGAATTTCCGGGTTGGAAAACAGCGCTTTCGTGACTGCTTCATCTACCAGCTGGGGCAACATGTTGCGCTGAATTTCCAGTTCCGGCACGTTGTAGCCCTCGGGATAAACACCGAAGTAACGGAAGTAAGTGGCACGGGCCTCTTCAAACTGTCCTTCAAAATTCACCAGCCGGTCACGGGTGACCGCCAAACGGGCTTTCGCAAATTGTGCATCGGTGACGCCGCTTCCGCCCAACTCAACCCGACGCTCCTCAAGGGCCAGCAATTGGGCGACGGCTGCCTCTGCGGCTCGGGAGGCTTCCACCAACAAAGCATTGCGCGACAAAGTACTGCTGGCCAAAAAGCCTTCGAGCACCACGTCTTGAATTGTTTTTACAAATTGCCCATCTGCGATAGTCCCATCGGTTTCAGCCGCTTTTACTCTCGCAGTAATTCGACCCGCGGTGTACAGGGGCTGGGTCACCGTAATGTCGGTCGATTGCCGGTTGGTCACTGTTGAACTAGAACTGGCATTGGCACCCACAGTAATTCTGGGGTAATAGGCAGCGCGGGCACCATCTTCAATAAATTGCGAGGCATTCACATTGATGCGTGAAGTCACAATTTCAGGGTTGGTGCGCAACATGTTCAGGAAGCGAATTTTGGTGAGCTCTTCCTTGCTCATTTTTGCTGCCTCTGCCGGAGCTATGCGTCGGGCACGAAACTCGTTGTTGTCGTTGCCTACATTGGCAGAAGGCTGGTCGCTCGCGGGCAGATCTTGCGCACCCACGGGAAATGCAAGAAGGCCCGCAATCAGCACACACAGTGCTTTGCGAGCCCATACGCCCCCTGGGGTCATGTCCAATTGTGTTGTCATGTGTTGCTTTATGGTTCTCTGAAGGCTTCTTGCTTCAGCTTCAATACAGGTTTTAACAAATAATAAATAAAGGGTTGCGAACCCACGTTAATGTCAACTTCAGCGGTCATGCCCGGTGAAATGCGCAGCGGCGCATCGGGCGTGCCAAAAAATGCCTTGTCTGTGCTCACAATCAAGCGGTAATAGGGGCCGGTTTCTTCCGTACCAGGGTCAGTGTCAGCTGCAATTTGGGTCACCTTGCCGGGCAAAGTGCCATAGCGCAAAAAGTCATAGGCAGACACCTTCACTTCCGAAGGTTGATCCATGCTTACATAACCGCGGTCTGCGGGTGAAAGTCGGGTTTCAACCACCAACACCTCATCGACTGGCACTACTTCCATGATGGGCTCACCCTGGCGAACCACGTTGCCCACGGCCTGTAACTTCAAGTTTTTCACCACGCCATCGATGGGTGACCGAATCACGGCACGGTCGCGCTGATCGCTGGCTCGATCAATTTCATCTTTCAAACTGGCCAACTGGCGTTCAAGCGTTGTTAATTCATCCGCAGCCCTGCGGCGGAACTTGCCATCTTCTTCCACTCGGCGAGCACGGCTTTGCCCAACAGTGGCCTGGGCTGATGCAATGGTTTGCCGCATCGAGGCAATTTCAGCGGTCAAACTGTCGTAATCACGTTTCTTGGTCAAATATTCAAGCTGAGACACAAGGCGTTCGCGAACCAGTTCTCGGGTAATTTCCAGTTCACGCAGGGTAGTCACTGCGCGATTCTCCAAGCCTTCAAGCTTGGCTTGCAATTCGCCCACCTTACCCTGGTTGCCCAGCATCTGGCTGTCATTCACGCCCAGAATACCGTTCAATTCAGTAATGCGGGCAATGTAGGTGGACTGCTCGGTGCGATACAAATCGGGATAGTCTGCAATAATTTCTGCGGGATATTCTGGTACCTTGCCCGAAGCCTCGCCCAGCAAACGCGCACGGCTCATCTCCAATGCGGCACGCCGGCTTTTCAATTCTTCAATGTTGATGCCCGAAGTGGCCAGGTTCAGTTGAACCAACATGGACCCTTCTTTCACCAGATCACCCTCTTTCACAGCCAGGTCCTGAACAATACCGCCTTCCAGGTGCTGAATACTTTTGACCCGGGTCGATGGAATCACCTTGCCCGGCGCAGTAACCACCTGGTCAACGCGGATGAACAAGGATGCGAACAAAGACAGCGCAATCAAACCCAGCGCAAACCTGCTTTTGGTGTCGAACCCACCACCATTGGGTTTGTAAAGGGCGGGGACCTCATAGGGCTTCAGATCATTTTTGCCGACTTCGGCCAATGCATTGTTCGACTTCATGATTTCTCGACCTTCGCTCATCACGCTTGAGCGGCCTTGCCGCCCGCATCCGTATTTGCCTGTCCTTCAGCGCCATTGGCCCCCAGCGTCTGCTTGGCAGCCTCGGAAGTCACTTGCGACGCAGCTTTGGGCGCGGCTGGCACGGGCTTCGGTACAGAAATGCCATACAACAATTTCAGCATTTCCGGTGTCGCACCAACGTGCAACTTTGAAGCCTTGTCCAGATAAATGATCTTGTCGCAAATCGACATTAAACGCACCGAATGAGTCACCATGATGATGGTCTTAACCGTGGCCAAGCTTTTGAACACAGCCATCAAGTGAGTTTCAGCGGCAAAATCCAAATCGTTGGTTGGCTCATCCAGCAACAGCACGGGCGCGTCCGACAAAAACGCCTGGGTAATGGCAACCCTTCGGCGTTGCCCACCCGACAAGCGGTTACCCCCCTCGCCCACTTGCGTCATGTAGCCATCTGGCATTTTTGCAATGAACTCATGCGCACCAGAACGCTTGGCAGCCAACAAAATTTGCTCGTCACTGGCATCGGGGTTGGACCGGCGCAGGTTCTCAACAATCGTGCCTTCAAACAATTGCGATGTTTGGGGCAAAAAGCCAATCCACTTGGCAAGTTCCTGCCGAGAGAACTGTGACAAATCGTATTCGTCCAGCAACACACGGCCGCTTTGAGGCTCATAAAGACCACGCAGCAATTTCAACAAAGTTGATTTGCCCGCGCCGTTGTCACCTGCCAAGCCGTAAATGCCACGGGGGCCAATTTGAGCCGAAACCGACTTGACCACTTCCTTTTGTGCACCAACGTGCTGATAACTTACATTTTCAAGGCGCAAAGCGCCTGAAGGCATGGGCAGGTTCAAACCAGTGTGTTGCTTCTCCTCATCTGCGGCAAACACTTTGTTCAAGCGGTCTGTGGCTTCACGGGAATGTGCAATCGAGCGCCAGTGACCAGTCAATGCAGCCAACGGGCCAATCGCCTTGGCAGCCAGCATGTTCGAGGCAATCAGTCCGCCCACCGTCATCCATTGGTTAATCACTGCGTAGGCGCCCACAGCCGTAATGGCCACGTTCACACACAGCATGATGGAGACCGACAACTCGCGCTGGTCTTCCATTTCACCATTTTTCTGAAATGATTCCTGAACCCAGGAGTTGTAGCTTGACACCCAGGCCCGCTTGGCAGAATCGTCCTGCACCAAGCTTTTAATCGCTTCACGGCCCCGGCAAACCTCGGCCAGCACTTCATCCCGGCGGCGAGCGCGCGAAAATTCCTCCACTCGGCGCTTGCGGAATTCACCCGAGCTGTACCAAGACAAGGCGGCCAAACACACCAAGCCAATCAGCACCACGGGCAATACAGGCATAGCGATAGTGGCGATCAATCCAATGGCCAGAATGGCAAATGGCAGATCAAGAATGGTCATGGCAACCGCGCCACTCCAGACCACGCGCACGGTGTCCACATCTTTGAACAGCGAATACCAAGCCGCAGTTGAACGGGCCTCCAACTGTCGCAATGGGATCGACAGAATCTTGTTCATCAATTTGCTGGCGATTTGCCCGTCAATTTTTACCGCAGCCACACGCAGAACTCGAGCCCGGAACGAACGCAAAATCAGATCTGCTGCAAGCAAAATACCCATGCCGATCAACAAAGCGGTCAGTGTATTCAGGCCCGAGCGGTAAATAACCCGGTCATATACCTGCAAGGAAAATACCGCAGGGAATAAGGCCACCAGATTCACGAAAATCGACAACAACGCCGCACGCTTTAGCAAAGGCAAGGCGCTGCGAATGACCCCCTCAACTGTTTTTGAGTTGGATGCGTCGACCGCATTACTCCCATCGGCGGCGGCATCTCCCGATTTTTCCGGCTTCAAGCCGAAATTCCAGAGCGCTTCGAGTCTTTCTTTGAACAAATATTTAACCGACATTGCGAGTCCCTAGGTTACACAGCGCCTGCCGAACCAGCCATGCGCAACTGCTGCGCCTTGAGTCGTTCAAGCAATACCAGGTACGAGGCGATCAAACGGACAACAGCAGGGCGCATGCCGGCCAACTGTTCGCGAGTCAACTTGGCCAAAGGGTTTTCCAAGCGGGTATGGGCATCGGGCTGCGCATCGATTGCACGGCATACCCGCTCAAATACATTGCTAAGCGCGGCGTCCACTTCAGCTTCAGTCATCGCGGAATACAACACTTGTGGCTTGGCATCAATCAAACTCAAACGCTCTTGCCAGTTCAGTACCGATTTGGCCAACACGGGGTCCAATCTCAACTGTCCTTCAAATGCGGTGCGCTCGGCTCCACGCATCACACCAAGTACGTAGTCGGCAGCCAACCAGTTTTTGTCGTCGTCAGTCATGCGGCCCCCTTATGCCATGTATCCGGATTGTTCAGCGTCCTGGCGACGCGAATTGTTCGCAGCCATGGTTGCCAAACCTTCGGACTGAAATTCGTCGTATACGGTTTTCAATTCGATCAAGCCCCTGCGAACCCAGGTTTTAACGGTGCCCAATGGCACATCCAGGTGCTCAGATATCTCTGCATGGCTCATGCCGTGGGTATAAGCCAAAGTAAGCACCTGGCGATATTTGCCTTCAAGGCGTTGCACGCAGGCCTGCATTACCCGGCTGGTTTCCTTGTCATCGCTGCTGGTTGAATGCGCTTCAAACACCAATTCATTGGGTTCGTCATCCTGGTCAGAAAACTGGTCCAGGGAAATTGAATTCACGGTGTGGCTTTGCTGGGCGATTAGGTCAAGTGCCCTGTTTCTCACCACTTGGTGCAACCAGGTTTCGGGTGCAGACAACTTGTTGTTGAAAGTGTGGGCGTATCGCCAAAGGCGGATATAGGCGTCCTGAAGCACGTCTTGAGCCATGCCAGGCTCCCGAACTATGCGCAACGCAACAGCAAACATCTTTCGAGACGTGAGTTGATACAACTCCTCAAACGCCTTTCGATCGCGATTTGCAATTCGTTCAATTAAAGAAGCGAGCTCTTCTCTCAACCTGGCTGTCCCCGAGATGAAGTCATCTGTGTGTGTTTGATACGTCCTGTCACTGTTAATTTACAGTCGAGCCAGACTTTGGTTTTGTCAAAAAGGCCAAGTTTTACTGCTCAAACCACTGAATAGGGCCACCCAACACGGGGGATGTAACTCCTAAGTATCCCCTAGCTAAGGGATACTAGCAAAAGTTCCGATTCCAGAACAGTACTTGCATTGTCTATTTGCTTACATAGTAGGTCGAAATGCAATCCCCCCCAAAGTAATTAACCCGCTTGAAATTACCTACGGAGCATTGAATCCAAAATTTATCGCCTGAAGTACAAAACGAATAAGCAGCAACCCAAACAAATCCAAAAGCGGGGCGAACGATGACCTTAATACCGAGCTGGCCGAGCCAGCCACACATGGGTGGGACTATGAAGAATGAAAAGGGCTTGGCAGGTCGACCACTAACGCCCCGCGAAACGGGCATTCAGAGTACCTCCCCGGGCAGGACCATCAGCCTTCAGCCCATGTTTGTCACCAACCGGACAACCCTTGAAGAAATCGACAACCACCTGGCCAGCGCCGAAACGCGAATCGTGGTGATTACCATTGAAAAAGGCAACAGGCATGGCGAGGCCGTGGTTCAACACATTGGTGCAAGCTATTCTGATGTTCGGGTAGTGTTGGTCTGCGAAGGCAATGCGCAAGACATTCTGGCGATGGCATTCAAACCTGGCGTGTGGGCTTGTGTGGGCCGCCAATCGTCAGTGGAAACGCTTCGCGAGGCAATAGACACCGTTGCCGCAGGCGCCCGTTATGTGGCCCCTGAACTGGTGAATAACAAAACAACCCCTTCTTACGGCTCTTCCGAGCAGCAAAACCTGGGTGGCCAAATTAATCCACTGGCCGACCAAGACGAAGGCGCTCAATTGACCCGCCGTGAACGTCAAGTGCTTACCTTGATTGCTCAAGGCCGTCCTCGCCGTGAAATCGCAGAACTGCTGAAGGTTTCACCGCGCACTATCGACGCTTACCGCGCGCGTTTGCTGCAAAAGTTGAATCTGGATTCCAGTGTTCAACTGGTGAAGTACGCAATTTCCGCGGGCATGGCTAGCTAAATTTGGTTGTACCAAGCTCAACAACAGCAAATTAAAACCCCGCGCAACCGCGGGGTTTTTTCTTTGTACGGCTAAAATAGCGGTTTAGCACACCCTCACCAATCCCTGACATATGAACAAAAAAGCTCTAGTGCTGTTCTCAGGCGGGCAAGACAGCACCGTTTGCCTGGCCTGGGCACTTTCCAAATTCGAGCATGTTGAAACCATCGGTTTTGACTACGGACAACGCCATCGCATTGAACTCGAATGCAGACTGACTGTAATAGACAGAATACGCGAGCAGTTTCCCGAATGGGCGCACAAGCTTGGTGAAGACCGCGTGATTGACCTCAGTTGGCTTGGGCAGATTTCCGATTGTGCTCTCACGGAAGAACGCGAAATCGAACTGAACGAGACAGGCTTGCCCAACACCTTTGTGCCAGGCCGCAACCTGGTGTTCTTTTTGATTTCATCGGCGGTGGCTTACCGCAGGGGTTTATCAACCCTCGTGGGCGGCATGTGCCAAACCGATTTTTCAGGTTACCCCGATTGTCGGGAAGACACGCTGAAAGCACTGCAAGTGGCCACCAACCTGGGTATGGCCAGCACCTTTCGTTTTGAAACCCCACTCATGTGGATCGACAAAATGGAAACGTTTCAGCTGGGCGAGCAACTGGGCGGCAAAAAATTACTCGAAATTATTGTTCGCGACACTCACACCTGCTACACCGGCGACCGCAGCCACGAACATGAATGGGGGTTCGGTTGTGGTGAATGCCCGGCCTGCGATTTGCGCAAACGTGGCTGGAAAAACTACATTTCGCAACAGAATCAATAGCTTGAAACAGAAAAGGGCAACACCGCCGAAAGCCGCAACAGGCTTGGGTTTGCACAACTTTTAAGCAAGCTGAAAATAAATGAAATTATTTTGCAAAAACGTTTGACACAAAAATTTTTCTTGCTATAATTTCGTTCTCTCAACGACGTCAAGTTGTTGAAATGCGGGAATAGCTCAGTTGGTAGAGCGATACCTTGCCAAGGTATAGGTCGCGAGTTCGAGTCTCGTTTCCCGCTCCAAATTCCTAAGGGGAAGTGATACACTTCCCCTTTTCTTTGCCCGCCATATTTTGGTGGAACACCCTTGGCGGGGTGGCAGAGTGGTCATGCAGCGGACTGCAACTCCGTGTACGCCGGTTCGATTCCGACCCCCGCCTCCAAGTTTTCAAGCCATCAGCCCGGGTGGTGAAATTGGTAGACACAACGGACTTAAAATCCGTCGCTTACCGTAAAAGGGGCGTACCGGTTCGATTCCGGTCCCGGGCACCACAGGCAACACTCTTCACACAAACAATCGCGCGTACAATAGCGCATTGCGTCTAGAACTACCTCAAAGAACAACACCGTGACTCGCCGAATTCTTGTTACCTCTGCCTTGCCGTATGCCAACGGTGCCATTCACCTGGGCCACTTGGTCGAATACATTCAGACCGATATCTGGGTTCGGTTCCAGAAAATGCAAAGCAACGAGGTGTACTACGTGTGTGCCGATGACCCCCACGGCACTCCAGTCATGTTGCGTGCGCAAGCCGAGGGCATCAGCCCCGAAGAATTGATTGCTCGAGTCAGCACAGAACACCAACGCGACTTTGCCAGCTTCCATGTGGGCTTTGACAACTACTATTCCACCAACGCACCCGAGAACAAAGCCCATTGCGAGACCATTTACACGCGCTTGCGTGATGCGGGTTTGATCCAAACCCGTTCGGTTGAACAGTTCTACGATCCAGTCAAGGAAATGTTTTTGCCCGATCGCTTTATCAAGGGCGAGTGTCCAAAGTGCGGTGCGAAAGACCAATACGGTGATTCATGCGAGGTGTGCGGTGCCACCTATCAGCCCACTGAGCTGAAAAACGCCTACTCCACAGTGTCTGGTGCTGCCCCTGTGCGCAAAAGCTCCGACCATTACTTCTTCAAGCTTTCAGACCCGCGCTGTGAAAATTTCCTTCGCCAATGGACTCAAAGCGAAGGCCGCCTGCAGGTGGAAGCCAGCCGCAAAATGCAGGAATGGTTGGGTGAAGAAGGCAGCGGCAAACTGGCCGACTGGGACATTTCGCGCGACGCACCCTACTTCGGTTTCGAAATTCCAGATGCGCCCGGCAAATATTTCTACGTGTGGCTGGATGCACCTGTAGGCTATTTCGCCAGCTTCCAGAATCTGTGTGAACGAATCGGCTTGGACTATCAGGAATTTCTGAAAGCAGACACCAACACCGAGATGATTCACTTCATCGGCAAAGACATTCTGTATTTCCACGCCCTGTTTTGGCCAGCGATGCTTCAGTTTGCCGGTTTGCGCACGCCCACCAAGGTGAATGCACACGGCTTTTTGACAGTCGATGGCGCAAAAATGAGCAAAAGCCGCGGCACGTTTATTACCGCCGAAAGCTTCATTCAACAGGGCTTGAACCCGGAATGGCTGCGCTACTACTTTGCGGCCAAACTCAATTCCACCATGGAAGACCTGGACCTGAGTTTTTCAGATTTCACCGCCCGCGTGAACAGTGACCTGGTCGGCAAATACATCAATATCGCAAGCCGAAGCGCGGGTTTTCTGGTGAAAAACTTCGAAGGCCGCGTACTTGATTCCGCCATGCAACACCCGCTGCTTGCCGAAATTCGCGCACAGGCTGCCGCAATTGCTGCACATTACGACGAACGTGAATATGGCAAAGCCATTCGCGAAGTCATGGCCTGCGCCGACAAAGTGAATGCCTACGTGGATCAGGAAAAGCCATGGGAATTGGCCAAGAACCCGGACAAGCAAGCTGAATTGCAAACCGCTTGTTCGATTTGTCTTGAAGCGTTCCGCTTGCTGACACTTTATTTGAAACCAGTGCTGCCAGTACTGGCCGGCAACGCCGAGAATATTTTGGGTGTCGCGCCAATGACCTGGGCCGATGTGAATACTCCGTTGAGCAGCGCGACACCTGTGCAGGCATTCAAACACCTGATGCAGCGCGTGGATCAAAAGCAAATCGACGCTTTGATAGACGCCAACAAACAATCTTTGGCGCCTACCTCAGCATCCCCTGTGAAAACCGCCGCCAAAAAATCTGCCACGTCAGTTGCAAGCACCGCGTCAGGCGAATACATCAGTATTGATGACTTCACCAAGATTGACCTACGAATTGGTTTGGTGAAAGAGTGCAAGGCAGTGGAAGGCTCCACGAAATTACTTCAACTCACGGTCGATCTGGGCGAAGAAAAACCACGCAATATTTTTTCGGGTATCGCTGCGCACTATCAGGCAGAGCAACTGACAGGGCAGTACGTTGTGGTGGTGGCCAACCTGGCACCACGCAAAATGAAATTTGGACTTTCTGAAGGCATGGTGTTGTGTGCGGCATCGGATGACGACACCGCATTAAGCACCCTGACAGCGTTGGGCAAACTTACGCCAGGAATGAAAATCAGCTAAAAGGAAAACATGGCCACCCCCCAGTTTCTGAAAACGCTCAAGCCATTCAAACCACGTATTGTGGACAGCTTGCAGGGATACAACTCCCAGCGTTTTTTGAAAGACCTGGGGGCAGGCATTACCGTAGGGGTAGTTGCGCTGCCGTTGGCCATGGCCTTCGCAATTGCCAGCGGGCTTGAGCCACAAACCGGCCTTTTCACCGCCATTGTGGCGGGCTTCATCATCTCCGCCTTTGGCGGATCCAGCGTTCAAATTGGCGGCCCTGCCGGTGCATTTATCGTGGTGGTGCTCGGCATCGTCAACCAATATGGCGTAGCCAACCTGATCGTTTGCACACTGATGGCTGGGGGGCTACTGTTCCTCATGGGCTTGACTGGCCTAGGAAGCCTGGTGCGACTCATACCGGTCAGCATTGTGATCGGCTTTACCAACGGCATCGCGGTATTAATTGCACTGTCTCAAATCAAAGATTTCTTTGGTTTGAACATTGATGTGACCCAAGGCAATTTTTTTGAAAAGAACTGGGCCTTGCTGCAGGCTATTCCTGGCCTCAATTGGTCTGCATTCGCGCTTGCCAGCATAAGCCTCGCGTTCCTTTTCCTATGGCCCAAATTGTTTGCTGTGCTCAGCAAAGAACACTCTGAAGGCACGTTTCCGAAAATTCTTCAAAGTGTTCCCGGCTCTGTGATATTGCTGGTTGCTGGCACCCTGGCTGCCTACATTCTTGGACTTGACATTGAAACCATCGGCAGCAAATTTGGCGAAATTCCACGCAGCCTTCCAACGTTGACCCTGCCGTCCATCGAGTTGGCCAGCGTTCAAACGCTAATTGGCCCCACCTTGACCATTGCATTTCTGTGCGCCATCGAATCGCTGTTGTGCGCGCGTGTGGCCGACGGCATTACCCATGAGAAACACGACCCCAACCAGGAATTGATGGCCCAAGGTTTGGCCAATATCGCCTCGCCCCTGTTCGGCGGCATGCCGGCCACGGGCACCATCGCCCGCACAGTCACCAATATCCGTTCAGGTGGAAACTCCCCTGTGGCCGGAATCATTCACGCATTGGTGCTGTTGATCATTATGCTGGTTGCCGCACCACTGGCGTTTCACATTCCATTGGCAGTGCTCTCGGCCGTTTTGATGTTCGTGGCCTACAACATGGGTGAATGGCGTGAATTCCCAAAATTAAAGCAGTACACCACCGTGTACAGGGTCATCATGTTGGCCACTTTCCTTCTCACAGTGATTGTCGACCTTACGGTTGCAGTTCAGGTGGGCTTGGTATTGGCAGGCGTATTTTTTATCTACCGGGTTTCAACCCTCACAGAATTCATTCCGGTTTACCTGAAAGACGAAGACAGGGCACGAGGAATTGCGGCCTATAAAATTTATGGCTCCCTGTTTTTTGCAGTGGTGGGGAAAATTGAAAACCTGATTATGAACACCGGAAAATCGACCAAAATATTGATTCTCGACCTTCACCAAACCATTTCAATTGACACCACCGCGCTGGAATGCCTGGAGGAATTGAATTCGGAACTGCAGCGTGCGGGCCATACACTGATATTTTGCGGCCTGAACAGTCAAGCCCTGTCCCTGTTCAAACGCAGTGGTTTTGCGGCCCAGCTCCAAGCTTGGCAAATACAGGATGACTTTTCCGCGGCAATGGCACACGCCCAAGCAATTTCCGTCGAGGATCAGGCTGGCGCCTGATAAAATAGAAAATATCCTTTTAAACCATTTATTTGGCACGACACCATGCAATACGAATCTGAAGCAACCCAGTTTCTGGCCCAACTCAAGAATGAACGCCCCCACCTTGAAAATGAGCAGCAAAAAGGCCGAGCCCTGTTGTGGGACAAACAACTGGACAAGAGGCTTCAAGAAGGCTTTAAGGAAGCCAAGGTTGCACAAAAACCCTATGTGTATCAAAGCAAATAAAGTGCAGCCACTTTGAGCAGCGAACTCGACGACATCAGCGTACTGAACCCAAACGACAGCACCCCCGACACGGTGGATGGCGTTGGTTTGGCACGGCTGTACGGCGCCCCGTTGTTCAACATGCCCAAAGACCTTTACATACCACCCGATGCATTGGAGGTATTTTTAGAGGCTTTTGAAGGCCCACTGGACCTGCTGCTCTACCTCATTCGGAAACAAAACTTCAATATTCTCGATATTCCCATGGCGGAACTGACCCGCCAGTACCTCACCTACATTGAAGAAATTCGTACCCGCAACCTTGAGTTGGCTGCTGAATACCTGCTCATGGCCGCCATGCTGATCGAGATCAAATCACGCATGCTGTTGCCGGTGATACCCAAGGATGGCGAGGAAGAAGCGGAAGACCCGCGAGCCGAACTCGCCCGCCGATTGATTGAATACGAACAAATGAAGCTGGCGGCCCAAGAGCTCGACAAGGTGCCACTGGTGGGCCGGGACTTCTGGATTGCTCACGCCTTCCACGACCCAAATACTGTTGAACGTTTTCCTGATGTAAACCCAGAAGAACTTCGAGACGCCTGGCAGGCGATTTTGCGCCGTGCGTCCCTGGTCAAAGCCCACACCATTTCGCGCGAAGAACTGTCAGTGCGTGAGCACATGACCATGATTTTGCGTCGCCTTCAAACCCAAAAGTTCGTTGAGTTTTTCGACATGTTCGACATTGAACGTGGCGTACCCGTGGTAGTGGTCAACTTCATCGCCATGCTGGAGTTGACGCGCGAAGGCCTGGTGAAAGTAACTCAAGCAGAGCCATTTGCACCCATCTATGTTCGCCTGGGCTACGAGGCCACGGGCGGCACTGGGGCAGACAGCATCGTTCCGGCATAGGTCATCGGACAATATTTGTATGCTGAGCAACTTGCGAGCCTTAGCTGCGAGCAATGTGAGGTTTGGGTACTACACAGCCTTGCCGGCTTTGCAATACTTCCCGGCGGCTTCGCAGCGCGGGGCGGTTCCGCCAGGAACCGATGCGAAGACGCTTAAGCGTTTCGCATGCCCCAAGCCAGAAGCATCAAGCCGGATTGAGAAGTATTGCTGAGGCAAGGTGGTGTAGCACCCAAACCGCAAAGATCACTAGCCGCAAGCCAAATCAAACGGCTGGCTTAGCCGAAAAAGTCCTTTACCTTGTCCATCCAGCCCTTAGCCCTTGGTGAGTGCTTGTCACCATCGGCCGTACAAGACTGCTCAAACTCTTTCAGCAGTTCTTTTTGACGCTCAGACAAACGCACCGGTGTTTCCACCACGATATGGCAGAACAAATCACCAGGGTAGGATGAACGCACACCCTTGATGCCCTTGCCACGCAAACGGAATGTTTTACCTGTTTGCGTACCTTCAGGAATATCAAATGACGCTTTACCTCCCAAAGTGGGCACCTCAATGGTGCCGCCCAACGCAGCAGCAGCAAATGAAACCGGCATCTCGCAATGCAAGTCATCACCATCACGCTGGAAAACTGCATGCTCTTTCAGGTGTACTTCCACGTACAAATCACCAGCGGGGCCACCATTCACACCAGGCTCGCCCTTGCCACTCAAGCGAATGCGCATGCCATCGTCGATACCGGCGGGCACCTTCACTTCCAGGGTTTTATTGGTCTTCTTGCGACCCAAACCTTCACAGTCGTGGCATGGGTGCGGAATCATCTTGCCGGTGCCATGGCACTTCGGGCAGGTTTGCTGCACGCTGAAAAAACCCTGGGTCATGCGCACAGCACCCGATCCACCACAGGTAGAACAGGTTTCAGGCTTGGTGCCCGGCTTGGCACCACTTCCAGAGCAAGTACCGCAGTTGTCCCACACCGGCACGCGGATTTGGGTATCAAAACCCTTGGCCGCCTGCTCCAGCGTAATTTCCATGTTGTATTTCAGGTCTGAACCACGGTACATCTGCGACTGGCGAGAAGCACCACTGCCTGCGCGGCCACCAAAAATATCACCAAAAATATCGCCGAAGGCATCTGAGAAATCCGAGAAGCCACCTGCACCGCCGCCACCCATATTGGGGTCCACACCCGCATGGCCGTGTCTGTCATAGGCCGCACGTTTCTTGGGGTCAGTCAACATCTCATAGGCTTCTTTGGCCTCTTTGAACTTGGCCTCCGCATCCTTGCTGTCTGGGTTGCGGTCGGGGTGATACTTCATGGCCATTTTTCGATAGGCTTTTTTCAGCTCATCGTCCGTGGCATTTTTTTGTACACCCAAAATCTCGTAGAAGTCCCGTTTTGCCATGTCAGTCTCAATTCATGCAGCCGTTCGCGAAACACTGCTTTTATTCGTACAAAAAGGGCTTCACTGAAAAACCGCAACATATGCAGCCAGCCAGTGTGCCCTTGGTTTTTGGCGAGGCACCCACAAAGGCGCCTCGCTGCCAACATTACTTGTCTTTCACTTCCTTGAAGTCTGCATCTACTACATCGTCAGCATCGTCTTTCTTGGAAGAGGCCTGCTGCTCAGCACCACCTGGGTTTGCACCTGCCGCGGCTCCTTCTGCAGCTTGTTGGGCCTGCATGTCTGCGTACATCTTCTCGCCCAATTTCTGGGCTGACTCGGCCAATTCTTTGGTGCGTGCATCAATGGCGTCTTTGTCTTCGCCCTTGGCAGCTTCTTCCAAAGCCTTGCATGCCGCTTCAATCTTTTCTTTTTCACCAGCTTCCAGTTTGTCGCCATACTCGCCCAGCGACTTGCGGGTGCTATGCACCAGTGCATCTGCCTGGTTCTTGGCCTCCGCCAACTCACGGCGCTTGGCGTCATCGGCCGCATTGGCCTCGGCATCTTTCACCATTTTCTGGATCTCATCTTCACTCAAACCAGAGTTGGCCTTAATCACAATCTTGTTCTCTTTGCCGGTGCCTTTGTCTTTTGCAGACACATGCAAAATACCGTTGGCATCAATGTCAAAGGTCACTTCAATCTGCGGCACGCCACGTGGCGCGGGTGGAATACCTTCCAGGTTAAATTCACCCAAACTCTTGTTGTCGTTGGCCATCTGGCGCTCACCCTGGAACACCTTGATGGTTACGGCAGGCTGGTTGTCATCCGCGGTTGAAAACACTTGGCTGAACTTGGTCGGGATGGTCGTGTTTTTCTCGATCATCTTGGTCATCACGCCGCCCATGGTTTCAATACCCAAAGACAACGGTGACACGTCCAGCAACAACACGTCTTTGCGATCACCACTCAATACGGAACCCTGAATTGCAGCACCAGCAGCCACGGCCTCATCGGGGTTTACGTCTTTGCGAGGCTCTTTGCCAAAGAAGTTTTTAACCGCTTCCTGTACTTTGGGCATGCGGGTCATACCGCCGACCAAAATAATGTCGTCAATTTGTGAAGTGGACACACCTGCATCTTTCAAGGCCATTTTCATGGGCTCAACTGTGCGGGCAATCAGGTCTTCAACCAGCGCTTCCAGCTTGGAGCGGCTCAGCTTGGTGGTCAGGTGCACGGGTGCGCCGTTGGCCATCGCAATGTAGGGCTCGTTGATTTCAGTTTGCTGTGAAGAAGACAATTCAATTTTCGCACGCTCGGCGGCAGCCTTGATACGCTGCAAAGCGATTGGGTCTTTCGACAAATCAACGCCATTGTTCTTTTTGAACTCGTCGATGATGTGGTCAATAATGCGCTGGTCAAAATCTTCACCGCCCAGGAAAGTGTCACCGTTGGTAGAGAGCACTTCAAACTGCTTCTCGCCGTCGATGTCGGCAATTTCAATGATCGACACGTCAAAGGTACCGCCGCCCAAGTCGTACACTGCAATCTTGCGGTCGCCTTTTTCAGCCTTGTCCATACCAAAAGCCAAAGCGGCTGCGGTAGGTTCGTTAATAATGCGCTTTACGTCCAGGCCGGCAATACGGCCGGCGTCTTTCGTCGCCTGGCGCTGGCTGTCATTGAAATAAGCCGGCACTGTAATCACGGCCTCGGTTACTTCTTCGCCCAAGTAGTCTTCCGCAGTTTTTTTCATTTTGCGCAGCACTTCGGCCGACACCTGTGGGGGCGCCAGTTTTTGATCGCGCACGCTAACCCATGCGTCGCCGTTGTCAGCTTTCATGATGGAAAAAGGCATCATATCGATGTCTTTCTGTACTTCGGCGTCTTCAAACTTGCGACCAATCAAACGCTTCACCGCATACAAGGTGTTTTTGGGGTTGGTCACGGCCTGGCGCTTGGCGGGTGCACCCACCAGAATTTCGCCATCTTCCATGTAGGCGATGATGGAAGGGGTTGTACGCGCACCTTCCGAGTTTTCGATCACTTTGTAACCACCGCCTTCAAATACCGCAACACAAGAATTGGTGGTACCCAAGTCAATGCCAATAATCTTTCCCATGAATTTCTCCGTGATTTCTAAATTCAGTAATATTCGGTTAAAGCTGATATGGGGCTAAAGCCCTTCAGTTCAAGGGGTTTTTCAACCCAGCTTCAAAAATTTATTGCGCCGCCTATTGTGCAACTGAGACCAAAGCGGGTCGCAACACACGGTCATTGATCAAATACCCCTTTTGCAACACCGCCACCACATGGTTGGGCGCAACAGCGGGCTCAACAGAGTCTCCCGGCACCATGGCCACCGCCTGGTGCTGATTGGGATTAAACTTTTCTCCCACGGGGTTAAGCACCATCACCCTGCCACGCTCAAATGCAGCTTCCAGTTGACGAAGGGTTGCAGCAACGCCGTCTTTCAATGCTTCCGGGGTCTGGTTTTCTACAGCCAGTGCCATTTCAAGACTGTCGCGAACGGGTACCAAGGATTCAGCAAACGATTCAATCGCGTACTTGTGTGCCTTGGCCACGTCTTCTTGAGTGCGGCGGCGCAGGTTTTCCATGTCGGCAGCCAGGCGCAAATACACCTCTCGGGATTTCTCCACCTCGTGGTGTGCATTTTCCAATGCTGCCTTCAGCACAGAGATTTCGTCTTGGGGCGCTTCTTGCTGAACAGCCTGTTCAGTCTCATTTTGGGTCTGCGCGCCTTGCTGCTGACCTTCTGGTGCCTGGGCAGACGTTTGTTCGTCCGTGGCCGGCTTTCCAGTGGGTTCTGACATGTCTTTTCCTCCATTAAAATTCAAAAGAGGCGACAGGCCTTTACCGGTCGCCCCTACTCTTGGCGGTAAATGAGGGCTTGAACGCGAAATTCAAGCCCAAAAAGTAGAAATACGCAGAATTACGCTGAATTGTTGGCAGAAACTTATTGCGCGCCCATTTCAAGCGCCAATTTTCGACTCTCGGCAAGTTCCTGTGCCATGGATTCTTCGTAACCCATGTCGACTGGCCAGCCCTGCATGTGCTGCGCGGTTATTTCGGACAGCATTGCCGCGGCCAGCTCGCTGTCATTCAGGCAGGCAATGTAATGAAACTCGCCTCCCCCCGCATGCTGAAAGTCTTCCCGGCCTTCCTGATTAATTTCCTCCAGCGTTTCAAGGCAATCGGCCATAAAACCTGGGCACATCACATCAATACGCTTGGTACCAGCCTGCCCCAAGGCTTCCAGGGTTTTATCGGTGTATGGCTCCAGCCATTTGGCTTTGCCAAATCGGCTTTGGAACGTAACCCTGTAATTGCCCTTTTGAAGCCCCAGTTCCTCGCCCAGTAAGCGCGCAGTTTTGTAACACTCGCAATGGTAAGGGTCGCCCTTGAGCAAGGTCATTTCAGGCACACCGTGAAAACTGAACAACAGCACATCACCCTGATCAAAATTCGGGCGCCCATTGACTTGCCAGTGCTTACGCACGCTCTCAGCCAGGGCATGGATATAAGCCGGGTGATCGTGATAGTGCTTCACCAAACGTAATTCGGGAATGTTGCGCACCGGCTTGGCCCAGTCAAACACCGCATCAAACACCGACGCAGTAGTAGCCGCCGCATATTGAGGATACAGAGGAAACACCAGCACACGGTCATAACCATCTTTGCGAAGCTGATCCATTCGACTGGCCACTGAGGGGTTGCCATAACGCATCGCCAAATCAACACGAACATCCCAGCGCCGGGCCTTGAAAGCCTCGCTAAGCACCTTGACCTGCCTTTTGCCAATCGCCAACAACGGAGAACCCTCATCGGTCCACACGGTGGCGTACTTGGCTGCGGATTTTTTGGGGCGGATCTGCAGAATGATGCCGTTCAAGATGATCCACCAGATCAATTTTGGAATTTCGACCACACGCGGATCTGACAAAAACTCTTTCAGATAACGCCGAAGCGATGGTGTGTCTGCATTGTCTGGAGTGCCAAGGTTAACAAGCAAAACAGCTGTTTTCTGGGGCGTGCCGTGACGAAAAGGGGCTTCGGTGCGCATGGATACTACCTAATGAACAACAAGCCTGAAAGTATACCCAAAGCTGACTGCCGGGGTGGCTCACCCTACTCCGGATCCGACAAAGCCGAAGAAACCAGCTTCGATGTGATATCCACAATCGGAATCAACCGCTCGTAGGCCATGCGTGTAGGGCCAATCACGCCCAGAGTGCCAACCACCTCACCGTTCACATGGTAAGGCGCCGAGATCACGCTCATCTCCTCCATGGGCACCAGGCTAGAATCACCACCGATGAAAATTTGCACACCTTCGGCCCTGTTGGAGCTTTCAAGCAGGCGCAACAACGCAGTGCGTTGTTCAAACACACCGAACATTTTTTTCAGTCGCTCCATGTCCGTCGACAAATCCGACACATCCAGCAGTTTTCGTTCTCCCGACAACAGCACCCCATCGGCCTGACTTTCCTCCGCCTCTGTACCCGCATTCACGGCAGCTTGCATCAATTTGCTAATATCCTGGCTAATTTGGTGGAGCTCTTCCGACAACCTCTGTTTGGCCTGCTGAAAACTCAAACCTGCAAAATGCTGGTTGAAGAAATTCGCCGCCATGGTCAATTCGCTTTGTGTGTAAGGCTTCTCGACAATCAATATTCTGTTTTGAACATCCCCGTCGGGTGTCACGATAATCAGCAACACCTTTCTATCCGACAAACTTAAAAATTCCACGTGTCGAAACAAAGCCGCCTTTTTCGGCGCTGTAATCACCCCGGCAAAAGAGGACAAACTGGAAAGCAAGTTCACTGCCTTGTTTAAAACACGGTTAGGGTCCTCACGTAGAATTCCTCCGCTTAGGGCGGATTGCACATCGATTGCCAAAGGTTTTACGGTAAGCAGAGAGTCAACAAACATGCGATCCCCCTGAGGCGTGGGCACTCGACCCGCCGAAGTGTGGGGCGATACCACCAGGCGCAGTTCTTCAAGGTCCGCCATCACGTTTCGAATAGTGGCCGGACTCAAATCCAGCGTCGAATACTTGGACAAAGCCCTCGAACCCACCGGGTTGCCCTCTGTGATGTACCTTTCAACCAATGTTTTCAATATGGAACGGGCGCGTTCGTCTATCATCAATGTCACTTCAAATGCGTGTTGCGATACGATTGGGCTTAGGATTAACACCAAGGCTTCACTTTACGACAAAAACAGGGAATCAAGAATGCCGAAACAGAAAGGGATGTGCATTGCTGTGTTTGCCAAACATGGCGCCTCCCCAAAACAGGCCATTTGGCGAAGTGTGGTTGACCTACTGGCCGCCAACGCCTTCCATGTGCTGGTGTGCGATTCCATGTTGAGCAGCGGTTCTTCGAGAAAATCAAAACCTGAATGTGATGAAGCCAACTTTGAATTTGCCAATTTGGCCCTGATCAAAAAAAAGGCGAAAATTGCGGTCATCATTGGTGGCGACGGCACTTTTCTGGGCACAGCCCGAGAATTAGCCGACTGCAACATTCCCTTGATCGGCATTAATCAGGGCCGTCTGGGATTTCTCACCGACATTCGCCTCGACGACATCAACCCCACCCTGATCGACACCATCAACGGTCAATCGGTCTCGGAAAACCGGGCTTACCTTGAGGGTCAAATTTTGCGACAAGGCAAAGTGGTGGAAAATCACATTGCCTTAAATGACATCGTGATCAGCCGCGGTATCGTGGGCGGCATGGTTGAACTGCGTGTAGAAGTTGATGGTACATTTATGTACGACCTGCGTGCGGACGGCCTGATTGTGTCAACCCCCACGGGATCAACAGCCTACGCGCTTTCTGCCGATGGGCCAATTCTGCACCCAAGCCTTGCAGGCCTTTTGATTGTGCCTGTTGCGCCCCATGCGTTGACCAACCGGCCAATCGCCCTGCCCCAACACAGCACAATTGATATTTTTGTAACTGGCGGCAAGCAGACCGGCGTGCACTTTGACATGCAGTTCAATGGCCGCGCCAAAGTGGGTGATCAAATACGGATCAAGGTGTCACCACACCCTATCCAGCTTTTGCACCCGGCACGATATGATTACTTCGCCATGTTAAGGCAAAAATTGCACTGGAGTGCAAGCCCCACGGAAGCCCCCCACAAAACTCGAGGACTCAGAGACAGCGGCCATGCTAAGTAGTTTGACCATTCAAGATTTCGTTATTGTCGATAAACTCGATTTGCATTTCGCCCCAGGCATGTCGGTGTTGTCCGGAGAAACTGGCGCGGGCAAGTCCATTTTGATTGATGCGCTGTCGCTGTGCTTGGGCGCGCGAGCCGATGCATCGCAAGTTCGGGAAGGTTGCGAACGCGCCAATATCACAGCGGTATTCGAGTTGAACCCTGCGGCCAAAGCCATTCTCGATGAACAATCTATTGACTGCAGCGAGGGCGAAATGCACCTTCGCCGGGCCATTGAATCGAATGGCAGGTCAAAAGCCTACATCAACGGGACGCCGGTGCCTGCCAGCACGCTAAAAGAATTGTCTGAAACATTGATCGACATTCACGGGCAACACGCGTTTCAAACGCTTGCAAAGCCTGGGGAGCAACTGCGCTTGCTGGACGACTTCGGCCAACACGGCGACCTTGTCCAGGCCACTACCCAAATTTACTCCCGATTGAAAAATGCGGAAAAATCCCTGAAACAGGCCCAAAGCAGCCAGGAAGACCGGGCAGCGCGCCTTGAAAATTTGCAATGGAAACTGGACTCACTGAGCAAAGTGGCACCGAAGGCTGGCGAATGGGAAACCCTGAGCAGCGACTTCGACCGCTTAAGCCATGGCGCAGAATTGATTGAGGGCACGCAACACGCAAGTGATGTGCTATCGCAAAATGAAAATGCCCTGCTTGACCAACTTACCCAGGTCATTGAAAAGCTTAGCCACTTAAGTACCCGGGACCCAGCGCTTGAAGGCGTGGTCAAAACACTGTCTGAGGGCGAAATATTAATTCGGGAAGCCAGCTACGATTTGGGCAATTACCTGAAACACAGCGACCTGGACCCAGACACACTGGCTGAAGTGGAAGCACGCATGTCGCTTTGGCATGAAACCGCCCGCAAACTGCGCATTCAGCCGGAAACACTGCACACGGAAATGGAAAGTGTACAAGCCGAAATCAAGGGGCTTGAGGAAGGTTTCGATGTAGAAAAGCTGCAGAAGGAACTGGCTGCCGCGCGGCAAGCTTATGAAACACAAGCCGATCTGCTTAGTACAGCGCGCAAAAAAGCTGCTCTGGCTTTGTCGAAACGCGTGACTGAATCCATGCAAACACTCAGCATGCAAGGTGGCGTTTTCGTAGTTGATGTGGCCAAAGGTGAGCCCTCTGCCAAAGGCAGCGACAACATTGAATTCCGCGTGGCCGGGCACCCGGGCGTTACACCCCAAGCCATTCAGAAAGTGGCCTCAGGTGGCGAACTTGCGCGTATCAGCCTGGCGATTACGGTGAATACCGTTGAAAGTACACCTGTACCCACCCTGATCTTCGATGAGGTGGACAGCGGCATTGGTGGCGCCGTTGCAGAAACCGTAGGGCGTTACCTTCGCCTGTTGGCCTCGAACAAACAAGTGCTTTGCGTAACCCACCTGCCTCAGGTGGCCGCACAGGGCCACAACCATTTTCAGGTCAGCAAAGACATTTCAGCGCAAACCACGCGCTCAAAGATTGTGCAACTTGAGGCCAAAGCCCGGGTGGAAGAAATCGCAAGAATGCTGGGCGGACAAGTGATCACCGAGGCCACGCGCACTGCGGCGCATGAAATGATTGCCTCGGCCAACGGTTAACTTCACTGGCGGGTGTGCTTTACCAAGGCCTGATTATTTGCGCCTGTTCTCACAATCTTTCTTGGTACATGAACCGTAAAGAGAAAGTGCATGATCGTGAAGTTCAAACCCACGGTCTTTGGCAATCATCTTTTGGCGACGCTCAATTTCCTCGTCAAAAAACTCCACTACTTTGCCGCACTGCACGCACACCAAATGGTCGTGGTGAGCGCCTTCATTCAACTCAAACACCGACTTGCCCGTCTCAAAGTGCTGGCGAGCCAGTAAACCGGCTTGTTCAAATTGCGTTAAAACCCGGTAAACCGTGGCCAGACCGATGTCCAGGTCTTCTTGCAGCAGCAGTTTGTAAACGTCTTCAGCACTCAGGTGACGATGTTGCCCGCTCTGGAACAATTCCAGAATTTTCATTCGCGGCAGCGTTGCCTTTAAACCAATGCTTTTGAGATCCGTTGCTGTAGTCATGAGTTTGGTACCATTTTGAGGCTTAATCGAGTTCAAGTAGCTTATGATAACGCCTTTGCAGGACATGTTAGCGCACCGAATAAGGTACTCTGTTCCCACTTCACATGCGAATTCACAAAACAATGCGTATTTTACGACTGAATTTGATTCTTTGCTCGGCCATGGCCCTAGGGGTTTCCGCGTGTTCAATCATTCCGGACAACTACGTCCCCTCTTTCGTCAAACCCTACAAGTTTGATATTCAGCAGGGTAACTTCATTACCCAGCAAGACGTGGCCAAACTGCAAGTGGGCATGACTAAAGAGCAGGTGCGCTTTATTCTGGGCACACCCTTGTTGAATGACGCCTTCCACGCCAACCGCTGGGACTACGTTTACCGTTTGATGCGCGCTGGTGGACAGACCACACAATCACGTTACACCGTGATTTTCGAGAATGAACGAGTGGCCCGCCATGGTGGTGAAAACCTGCCTGCCAGCCCAACCGATTTGTTGGGCCCAGACAGCACCACCAAAGTGCCGACGGAACCCTTGCCCTCGGAAAAACCAGCCGAAGACATCAAGGATTCTGAATCTGCAGTGGGCGGCACAGAACGCGCACCCGTACTTAAATAAATAGCCATGACCAAGCCAATTCAAATCGCAATTGCCGGCGCCAGTGGGCGCATGGGCAAAACATTGATCGAAGCCATTTTGAACCACCCCGACTGCGAACTCGCCGGTGCTTTTGATCAAGCTGGTTCACCCAGCATTGGTCGAGATGCTGGCGACTTCATGGGTATTTCATCGGGAGTACTGGTTACCGACAATGAGGACACCGCCCTCGTCAATGCCGATGTGTTAATCGACTTCACCCGCCCCGAGGGCACTTTGCACCACTTGGCCTTGTGCGAGAAACACGGCGTGAAGGCCGTGATTGGCACCACAGGGTTCGAACCGAAACAACTGGAAGCGCTGAAAAAAGCATCCGAGAAAGTGGCCATGGTGTGGTCTCCCAATATGGCGGTTGGCGTAAACGCCACATTCAAACTGCTGGAAGTGGCTGCAAAAATTTTGTCACAAGGCTACGACATCGAAGTCATCGAAGCCCACCACAGCAAAAAAGTAGATGCCCCTTCGGGCACTGCATTGCGCATGGGCGAAGTGGTTGCCAAGGGCCTGGGGGTTGATCTTCAAGACGTAGGCGTTTTCGCCCGGGAAGGCATTACCGGCGAGCGCAAGGCCGGCACCATCGGCTTCTCGACCATTCGTGGTGGCGATATTGTGGGCGACCACACTGTACTATTTGCCGGCATTGGCGAGCGTATTGAAATTACGCACAAATCTTCAAGTCGCATGACTTATGCACAAGGCTCAATTCGGGCAGCCCAGTTTTTGATTGGTCATGAAAAAGGTTTGTTTGACATGCAAGACGTGTTGGGCTTGAAAACTTTGTTTTAACCTAAAGCGAAACTGTAGTAGATTGCCGTAAGCAACTGTATAGTCAAGTTAAAATACCAACAACAGCAACCCTCGGGAACTATTCCCCGAAGATGGAGCCAGCCAATGACGCAATCACTGCTTGCGAAACTCGACGAACTTCAAGTCAAAGTGTCCAGCCTAGCCAAAGCCCTTGAGCAGAGCCGCTTCGACAACAAGTCGGCCAAGGAACAAATTGAAGCCCTGCGCCGAGAAAATGAATTGCTTCACAAAAAAGTGAATCATGCACAAGGTCAAATCAACCAAATGCTGAATCAATGGTTCCCTGAACTTGAATTGAACTCGGAGGAATAATTGGAAGCACTTGACGTAAAAATCATGGGCCGGGAATTCCGCATTGCCTGCAAGCCCGAAGAACGCGCAGCCTTGCAGCAAGCTGTCAATATTGTAGAAACAAAAATGTCTAGCATCCGCAACACTGGTAAGGTGGTCGGGCTTGATAAAATCGCAGTCATGGCGGCCTTACAAATCGCGCATGAATCGCTCGTTGGTAGTAACCCTTCCAACCCTGTTTTAGGACTGGACATTGAGACGATTGAGCGTAAAATCGAGGCTATCGAACAAATGGTTGATGGCAGCCTGAACAATGCGGCTGCTGGCAAGCCCAAGAATGCCGACTTGTTCGAATAAAGAATTTTGTTTTATCTCTGCCGTGTCTGTATTGGTCAGTATTCCGTGAACCAATATCTGTGATCCCGGTTGCGGACTTTTCAGGGTCGGTGTGATTCCCTCTTTGTCAGGGAAACCTAAAGACCCTAATACTGCGACCCACTTGAACCTTAGGTTCAGGGATCGGGCCAGTATGGCATCGGCAGAGACCCCCACACCGGGGCGATTGAACCTATGTTCAGTCGCCTCTTTTTTTATTCTGTCCAGATTCAAACCAAAAAAAATTTAATCACCATGTTCGATCCGGTTTTTATAGTTTCACTGCTTGTTTTGGGTGTAGTCAGCGGCGTGTTGGCTGGCTTGTTGGGCATTGGTGGCGGCATGCTGCTGGTGCCCTTTCTCACTTTCCTGATGGTTAGCCAGGGCGTGCCCGTCGAGCATGTGGTGCACTCCTCCATTGCCACCTCACTGGCCATCATCATGTTTACCAGCATTTCGAGCATGCGTGCTCACCACAAGGCTGGCGCGGTGCGGTGGGACATCGTGAAGTTCCTCACCCCAGGTATTCTCATCGGTGGGTTTATTGGATCGAAAGTGGTGTCTTACTTACCTACCAAAGAACTGGCCTTGGTATTCGGTGCTTTTGTTATTTTTTCCGCTTACCAAATGTATGCCGACAAGAAACCCAAACCAAGCCGCACTTTGCCGGGAAAAGCAGGTCTTGCGGCTGTGGGTGGCGTAATTGGAGCAGCCTCGGCAATTGTAGGCGCCGGAGGTGGGTTTCTGTCGGTGCCCTTCATGGTGTGGAGCAACATCAACCTGCGCAATGCGGTGGCAACATCAGCTGCCTTGGGTTTTCCGATTGCCGTGTTTTCAAGTGCCGCTTACGTAATCAACGGACAACACTTGCAAGGCATGCCAGCTGGGTCCCTAGGCTATGTTTATTTGCCCGCTGTGGCCTGCGTGGCAGTGATGAGCGTGCTATTTGCCCCTTATGGTGCAAAACTGGCGCACACCCTGCCTGTCAAAAAGATCAAGCGCATTTTTGCACTGCTGCTGGCTTTCATTGCCATGTCCATGATTTACAAAGCAGTTACCGGCTTCTAATTCATTATCACTTGCTACGTTTGCTGCCCTTGCCGACCTTGGCCTGGGCGGCCTCCAGCGCAATCATGGTTTCAAGCCCTGTGGGCTTGTTTCGTGACCAGGCCAACAAGGCAAATCCACCCAGAATCATGGGCACGCACAACCATTGCCCCATCGACAATCCCAGAGAAAGCGTACCCAAAAAGCGGTCTGGCTCGCGGGCATACTCCACCACAAAACGGGCGGCACCATAGCCAATCAAAAACCAGGCTGACACTGCCGCACGCGGGCGTGGCTTGCTGGCAAACCACCAAAGCCCAATGAACAAGGCAATACCTTCCAAACTCATTTGGTAAAGCTGTGATGGGTGGCGTGCAATTGCATCGCCCGCCTGCGGAAACACAACCCCCCACCAGCCATCGGTCGGGCGCCCCCACAACTCACCATTGATAAAGTTGCCAAGACGACCCAAGGCCAATCCGATTGGAACAGCGGGCGCCACAAAATCCATCACATCAAAAAACTTCCAGTCTTTGTACCTGCCGTAAATAAAACACACCAGCAACACGCCGAGAAACCCACCATGAAAAGACATTCCGCCTTCCCAAATTGCGAGAATTTCGCCAGGGTTGGCCATGTAGTAGTCAGGCTTGTAAAAAAACACATAGCCCAATCGACCACCCAGAATGACACCCAAAACCGCCCAGGTCAGCATATTGTCCACATCGGACATTTTGATGGCCGGGAACAAATGCAAGCGGCGCTTGGCGAGCATGATGAAGGCAACAAAAGCCAACAAATACATCAAACCGTACCAGCGAATGGCCACAGGGCCGATCGAAATGGCAATGGGATCGAATTCAGGATGTACAAACATGGAAAACCCGGAATGTGAAAAACCGTTCAATTGTACTGCCCTAGGGACTACCCTTTGATGAATGAAGGTCTTCCTGCGCCCAGCGGAGCATCATAAAATGGTAAATTCTCGTTTTGAATCCAATTCCACCTGCGAGCTTTTGCAATGAGCATCAATCGACGTTCCAAGAACATCACCCAGGGCGTGGCCCGTTCGCCCAACCGCGCGATGTACTTCGCCATGGGTTACAAAGACGAAGACTTCAACAACCCCATGATTGGTATTGCCAACGGTCATTCCACTATCACGCCTTGCAACAGCGGCTTGCAGCCTTTGGCCGATGCGGCAGTGAAAGCGGTGAAAGAAGCTGGCGGTAATCCACAAATCTTTGGTACCCCTACCATTTCTGATGGCATGAGCATGGGCACTGAGGGGATGAAGTATTCACTGGTGAGTCGCGAAGTGATTGCTGACTGCATCGAAACTGCGGTGCAAGGCCAGTGGATGGACGGCGTTCTGGTCATCGGTGGCTGCGACAAGAACATGCCTGGTGGCATGATCGGCATGGCTCGCATGAATGTACCCGGCATTTACGTGTACGGCGGTACCATCAAACCTGGACGTTACAAGGGCAAAGACCTGACTATTGTGTCTGCCTTTGAGGCCGTGGGCGAATTCACTGCTGGCCGCATGAGCGAAGAAGATTTCAAGGGCATCGAGAAGAATGCATGCCCAAGTTCTGGTTCTTGTGGCGGCATGTACACTGCCAACACCATGAGCTCGGCATTCGAGGCATTGGGCATGAGCCTGCCCTACTCCAGCACCATGTCAAATATCGATGCGGAAAAGGTCACTTCGACTGAAGAATCAGCTCGCGTGCTGATCGAAGCGGTGCGCAACGACCTGAAGCCCCGCGACATCATTACCAAAAAGTCGATTGAAAATGCAGTGGCTGTGCTGATGGCCACTGGCGGATCGACCAATGCTGTGCTGCACTTCCTGGCCATCGCCAAGGCAGCGAATGTGGCCTGGAGCTACGAGGACTTCGAACGCGTGCGCCTGCGTACCCCCGTCATTTGCAATTTGAAGCCTTCTGGTCAGTATGTTGCAACCGACCTGCACGACGCGGGTGGTATTCCACAAGTCATGAAGATTTTGCTGGACGCCGGCCTGCTGCACGGCGATTGCATCACGATTACCGGCAAAACGATTGCTGAAACACTGGCAGATATTCCGTCGGTGCCCCGTGCAGATCAAAACGTGATCATGCCCATCGAGAAAGCCCTGTACAAGCAAGGTCACCTGGCGATTTTGAAAGGCAACCTGGCGCCCGAAGGTGCTGTGGCCAAGATTACCGGCTTGAAGAACCCTGTGATTACCGGCCCAGCCAAGGTATTTGACGACGAACAAAGCGCGATGGACGCAATTTTGGGCGACAAAATCAAAGACGGCGATGTGATTATTCTTCGCTATCTGGGCCCCAAAGGCGGCCCAGGCATGCCCGAAATGCTTGCCCCAACCTCGGCAATTATTGGCAAAGGTCTTGGCGAAACAGTAGGCCTGATTACCGACGGTCGTTTCTCCGGCGGTACCTGGGGTATGGTGGTAGGCCACGTGGCACCGGAGGCTTACGTTGGTGGCCCAATTGCACTGATCAAGGAAGGCGATTCCATCACTATGGATGCGCACCAGAAATTGTTGCAGATCAATGTTAGCGACGAAGAATTGGCAAAGCGCCGTGAAAGCTGGGTAAAACCCAAACCACGTTACACCACGGGTGTACTGGCCAAATTCGCAGCCTTGGCCAGCAGCGCCAGCAAAGGTGCCGTCACCGATGGTGATCTCGACCTGTAAACTTGCAAACGCTTACCTAAAAGGAAAACCCCGGCGCTGGCGTCGGGGTTTTTTGTTTTGAAAATGTCGAATGCGTGCCTCTAGCTGGCGCTTTCTAAACTGCTGTCGGCGAACATCCAGACCAAGCCAGGGTTCAAAAAGTTCAAACCAGCAAATGGCCATGAGGAAGGGCAAAGCAATGGAGAACCACTCCCAATTGCTTACGGGATGAACACCGCCTAGTTTCATTGTGAGCAAAAGGATGCCCAGAAGGATAAAAATCATGCTGTTTCACATGACAAACAACTGCGTTGTCTGCCAAAATGACGCCCGAGACGTTATTAATGTGATAACTGTAACAAAGTGAGGAGTTCAGTATGATCAAGCAAATGGGTGTCTTGGCGATTGCAGCCACCATGGTTGCTCTACCGTTGTCAGCCAGCGCCGACGAAGCATTGGCCAAGAGCAAAGCCTGCTTGGCCTGCCATCAGGTTCAGAAAAAAGTAGTTGGTCCGGCTTTTAAAGACGTTGCCGCCAAGTACAAAGGTCAAGCAGGTGCAGAAGCAATGCTGGCCGGCAAAATCAAGAACGGTACCAAAGGCGTTTGGGGTCCTGTTCCCATGCCTGCTCAAAACGTGACCGAAGACGAAGCCAAGAAATTGGCCGCCTGGGTACTGGCGCTGTAATTAGTTTGCAAGCAATTCAAAAAGCCAAGGTGTTGCGCCTTGGCTTTTTTTCATTCCAGATTAACCATCAAGACCCGTCAAACTGAATGTTCTGCTTTTTCACCAAAGCGTGCATTCGTTCCATTTCCTGCCTGATTTCAGCAGCATGTTGAGCAGGTGTGTTTCCCACAGGCTCTGCACCGCTGGCCCGCAGGCGTTCCTGAACTTCAGGTAGCTTGAGAACTTTCACTGTGGCGGCGTTCAACTTTTGAACAATGAAATCGGGAGTGGCAGCAGGTGCAACCAACCCATACCAAACTGGTTCATTCACTGCCGTTAATCCCAACTCTTTAAAGGTGGGTACATTCGGAAGTGATTCAAGCCGGTTAGGCCAGGCCACAGCCAAGGCGCGCAAGCGATCTGCCTTGATGTGCGACATGGATGAAGGCAGATTGTCGAACATCATGTCCACAGACCCGCCCAGCAGGTCATTCAGTGCAGGGCCGGCACCGCGATACGGCACATGCAAAATATCAGTGCCTGTTTCAACCTTGAACTGCTCACCCACCATTTGCTGAATACTGCACTGCCCTGATGTTGCAAAACTCAACTTGCCCGGGTTCTTTTTCACATGCGTCAAAAACTGTTTGAAGTCTTGCGCGGGAAACTTTGGATTCACAGTCAAAACATTCGGAGAACCCGCCATATTGGTAATAGCCTTGAAATCTTTGACCGGGTTGTAGGGCACTTTCGGGTTGCAGGCCGAGATTACCGCATGTGTTGACAGTGTAGACACACCCAAGGTGTACCCATCGGGTGCTGCCTTGGCCACCAGGCCAGCACCAATGCTGCCACCGCCGCCACCGCGGTTGTCGACGATCACAGATTGTCCCAGTTCTTTACCCAACTTGTCCGCCACAATTCTGGCAACAATGTCAGTAGTTCCTCCCGCCGCAAACGGCACTACCAGTGTGATAGTTTTGCTGGGGTAATTGTCAGCGATGGCTGAGCCTGTTGCACAGGTCAGCAGCATTGCAGTGAATAGTGTTTTTTTGATACCGCAGAAAATCATTCATCATCTCCACTTGTTATTGGCCACAACCTGAGGCGGTTGTGGCTCAACACTTAAGTGGTGGATGATCAACAGAAGTTCGTGACTGTTAAAAATTAATACTGATTAAATTTACAAAGTAAAAATGTACCCCCCATCGGTCCAACACTGCTGGATCAATTCACTACCTTGACCGGAAACTTTCCTTGAGGGCCATAAGAATTCAATGTCACCGCAGCATTCAGCACATCACCGACTTCATCAAATGCAATAGTCCCGATCACTCCCTCGTGCCGAATCTCTTTCAACTTCGGGAGATACTTTTTTGGGTCTGCTGACTTTGCATTTTTCATGGCCATGCCCATGGTCATGACTGCATCGTATACAAAAGGCGCATAAACCTGAATGTCCGCCTTGAACTGGGCTTTGAATCGTTTCTCGAATGCGGGTCCGCCCGGCATTTTGCTCAAGGCCATACCGCCCTCGGCGCAAAGCACATTCGAGCCCACATTGTCTCCGCCCAAACGCATCAATTCCGTTGTACAAATACCGTCACCGCCAATCAGCTTTGCCTTGATACCCAATTGCTTCATCTGGCGCAGCATTGGGCCTGCCTGTGCGTCCATACCCCCGTAAAACACCAGGTCAGGATTCACACGCTTGACCGAGGTCAAGATGGCCGCAAAGTCAGTGGCCTTGTCATTGGTGTAGTGGCGCTCCAGCACCTTCACGCCTTTGGCTTCAAGCTGCTTCGTAAAAATATCAGCCAATGGCTGTCCATAACCGGTGCGGTCATCAATGACCACCACCCGCTTCACTTTCATTTCATCGACGGCATACTTGGCCAAGGCAACGCCCAACACGCCATCGTGCGCAATCACTCTGAACACCGACTCAAACCCTTGCTTTGTTACTTTGGGTGTGGTGGCTGAAGGTGTAATTTGGGGAATTCCGCAGTCATAATAAATACGGGATGCGGGAATGGTGGTGCCGCTGTTCAAGTGCCCTACAATGCCGTTTACTTTCATGTCACACAATTTTTGCGCCACGATCGCACCAGTTTTTGGGTCAGCGGCATCGTCTTCTGCAACCAGCTGAAACTTGGCGGTGCCACCATCCACCTGAATTTTCATTTTATTCAAATCGTCGATCGCCAACCTGGCGCCAGATTCATTGTCTTTGCCGTAGTGGGCCTGTGGTCCCGAGAGCGGGGCAATGTGCCCTATCTTGACCAACACGTCCTTGGCGTGGACAGCACCGCCTGCCAAAGTCATCAACACCGGTACGCACAACAATGAATGTTTTAAATACCGGAAACGGGAAAGGTTCATGGCCACCTCCAACTTGTTTTTATGATTAATTCCATCAATGTAGCATCTAAACCGGGAATGGGTTCAGCTGTCAATTAACTGACTTCTTTCTGAAGAAATACGCGAAACCCAAACCCAATTTGCTCTATTCTTTTTCCGACAACCCTTATCTCAATCGCATTGGCGTACATGGATATATTTGCTCAACAACTGATCAACGGCTTGGTACTTGGCAGTATTTATGCCTTGGTGGCACTCGGGTACACGATGGTGTATGGCGTGTTGGGTTTGATCAATTTCGCCCATGGCGAAGTGGTTATGATCGGTGCCATGGTGGCCTTTAGCGCCATCACTTTGTTTATGGGTGTTTTCCCGGAAACTCCGGGCTGGATTCTTTTCCTGGTGGGTGTGCTGTGCGCTGTGCCTGTGTGCATGCTGGTCAGTTTCTCAATTGAACGCTTGGCCTATCGCCCCTTGCGAAATGCACCCCGGCTTGCACCCTTGATTTCGGCTATCGGCGTTTCAATCATTTTGCAAACCTTGGCCATGATCATTTGGGGGCGCAATTACCTCATCTTTCCGGCCACCTTGCCCACAGACCCGATTGTGTTGTACACCTTTGCCCCAGTCCTCGATAACGACTACGAAAGAATTGTATCCATCACACCGGTACAACTTCTAATTGTGGTGGTATCGGCTGCACTCATGTTTGGCCTTACTTACACAGTGAACAAAACCCGCTTGGGAAAAGCCATGCGCGCCACCTCTGAAAATCCCCAATTGGCAGGTCTCATGGGTATCAATGCCAATTCAGTGATCGCCGCTACATTTGTGATCGGAGCGGCTTTGGCCGGAGTGGCCGGGGTCATGGTGGCCGCCAACTATTCAGTGGCCCATTTTTACATGGGCTTTTTACCCGGTTTGAAAGCCTTTACTGCCGCCGTACTTGGCGGTATCGGCAACATTTACGGTGCCATGTTGGGCGGCCTGCTTTTAGGCATTGTCGAAAGCCTGGGGGCTGGTTATCTGGGCCAATTGACCGGTGGTTTTTTGGGCTCGCACTATCAGGATATTTTTGCCTTCGCCGTATTGATTTTGGTGCTTACTCTTCGGCCATCTGGTCTGTTGGGTGAAAGGGTGTCGGACCGCGCATGAACAAACTTGCCAACCGCCATCAACAAATTATCGGCTTCCTGCTCGTTGCCATCGCATTGGCTGCCCTTCCCTGGGTTGCAGGCTTGATTGGCAACAGCTGGGTTCGAATTTTGAACATCGCCTTGCTGTACGTCATGCTTGCGCTGGGGCTCAATATTGTCGTGGGTTTCGCCGGTTTACTCGATCTGGGTTACATCGCCTTTTACGCGGTGGGCGCTTATGTTTACGGTTTGTTGGCATCTCCACACTTAACGGACAATTTTGAAACCATCGCAGCCCTGTTCCCCGATGGCCTGCATCTTTCAATTTGGTTAATGATTCCACTGGGAGCACTAACCGCTGCGCTATTCGGCGTGTTGCTGGGTGCACCCACCCTTCGGCTACGGGGCGACTATCTCGCCATTGTTACCCTGGGTTTCGGTGAAATCATTCGCCTGTTTTTAAACAATCTGAATGCACCAGTCAATATCACCAACGGCCCCCAAGGCATCAACATGATTGAGCCCGTTCAAATTGCGGGGGTTCGTTTTTCACGCACTGTCGATTTGTTCGGCATCGAGGTGCCTGCGCTCCACCTTTACTACTATTTGTTTCTGGCGCTTACCCTGCTTATCATCTTGGTGTGTATGCGCCTGCAAAACAGCCGAATCGGCCGCGCATGGACCGCAATACGTGACGACGAAATTGCGGCAAAATCCATGGGAATCAACACCCGCAACATGAAACTGCTGGCCTTTGCCCTGGGTGCCTCTTTTGGCGGCGTAGCAGGTGCCATGTTCTCTGCATTTCAGGGCTTTGTCAGCCCAGAGTCCTTCGGCCTGATGGAATCAATCATCGTACTTTGCATGGTGGTACTAGGGGGCATGGGTCACGTTCCCGGCGTCATTTTGGGCGCACTTTTACTGGCAGGGTTTCCGGAAATGCTGCGGCAAGTGGTTACACCCGTTCAAGAGTTTTTATTTGGTACTGTGCTGGTGGATGCAGAAATACTTCGCTCCCTCATCTACGGACTCACCATGGTGCTGGTGATGCTGTATCGCCCCAATGGGCTTTGGCCACAACGCAAATGAACGCTCCCTTGTTTAGCGCCTCCAACCTGAGAAAAAGCTTCGGCGGTATTGCTGCCGTGGATGATGTCAGCCTGTGTATTCAGGCTGGGCAAGTGATCGGGCTGATTGGCCCGAATGGCGCAGGCAAAACCACCTGTTTTAATTTGATCACCGGTTTGTACACACCCGATGCCGGGCAACTCGCATTCAAGGGCAAGCCCTACAAACCTGCTTCGCCCCACCATGTTGCGCAAATGGGTTTGGCCCGCACCTTTCAAAATATTCGTTTGTTCAAAAGTATGACAGCGCTTGAAAATGTGGCAGTGGGCATGCACGGCAAAACCAGTCAGGGTGTATTGGGCGCCATACTTCGTACCCCAGCACAACGCCGCGAGGAAATAAAGGTTCAGCAGCAAGCCATGCATTGGTTACATTACGTGGGCATTGGCGCCCACAGCAATCACCTGGCCGGGCAGCTTTCCTATGGCGATCAGCGACGCCTTGAAATAGCACGCGCACTGGCCAGCGAACCCGCCCTGCTTGCCCTGGACGAACCCGCTGCCGGCATGAATGCCACCGAAAAATTAAAGCTGCGCGAGTTGCTGCTTCAAATTCGACATGATGGCAAATCAATACTGCTGATTGAACACGATGTCAAACTGGTGATGGGTATTTGTGACGAGGTTACCGTGCTGGACTATGGCAAAGTAATCGCCCAAGGCACCCCCACACAAGTTCAGCAATCCCCCGCCGTCATTGAAGCTTATCTCGGGGGGCTGCACCATGCTGAATCCCGTGAGTAACAACATGCTGAACATTCAAGGGCTGACTGTCGCCTACGGCGGAATTCAGGCTGTGAAGGGTTTGAGTTTTCAGGTGCATGCGGGTGAACTGGTGTGCTTGATTGGCTGCAATGGTGCGGGTAAAACTTCAACCATGAAAGCCATTGCAGGCTTGTTGCCTTTTGAAGCGCATGCAGCAACCTTCAAAGATGCAATCGACCTGACTGCCCTGCCTGCGCATGAAAGGCTACCAAACGGCCTGGCTTTGGTACCCGAGGGGCGCGGAATTTTCAGCCGCATGACCGTGCTTGAAAATCTTGAATTGGGTGCAAATGCTCGCTTGCAAGCTGGTTGCCCACAATCCGAGATTCACGCTGATCTCGAAAAAATGCTGATGCTGTTTCCGCGCATCAAAGAAAGGCTGAAGCAATCCGCCGGGACATTGAGCGGTGGAGAACAACAGATGTTGGCCATGGCACGCGCCCTGATGGGCAAACCCGATTTGCTGCTGCTGGACGAACCCAGTATGGGATTGGCCCCAATGATGGTCGAAAAAATTTTTGAAGTAATACAACAGGTGCACCGAGATGGCATGACTATCTTGCTGGTGGAGCAAAATGCGCACATTGCCCTGCAACTGGCCAACCGTGCCTATGTAATGGACTCTGGTTTGATTGATTACGAAGGCAAGGCCTGTGAACTGATCAACGACCCGAGAATTCGCGAAACTTATTTGGGGCAGGTGTCGCCATAAAGCGTACTTCGCCTATCAGGCATCTGCCATTGAGGTGAAAGAGTCTGCAAAAAACTCGTCCTCGGGCAAGCCACACTGAGCGGTGAAATCACGCTGCGCTGACTCAATCACAATGGGCGCACCACAGGCGTACACCTGATGTGTGCTCAAATCCGGGAAGTCCTGCATGACCGCCTGGTGCACAAAACCTGTTCGCCCCGTCCAGTTACACTCGGCTGTGGCATCAGAAAGCACCGGCACAAACTTGAAATTTGAATGCTCCCCAGCCCATTGCATGGGCAAATTCAGCATGTACAAATCGGCCTTGGTTCGTGCACCCCAGTACAACACAAACTCGCGGCTGTTGTTTTTGAAAAAGGCCTGTTCCAATAAGGATTTAATTGGGGCGAAACCTGTGCCACTGGCCAGCAACACCACGGGTTTCGTAGAGTCGTCGCGCAAGAAAAACGTACCGAAGGGTCCTTCAAAACGCAAAATTTCCCGTTCTTTCATGGTGCTGAATACATGGTCAGTGAACAAGCCACCCGGCATGTGCCGAATGTGCAGTTCGATCCCGCCTTCCTGATAAGGCGCATTGGCCAGCGAGTAACTGCGCCGCGAACCATCGCGAAGCATGAATTCTATGTACTGCCCCGCATTGAATTGCAACACCTCATTGGCCGGCAACTGCAACTTGAGAACAGCCACATCAGTCGCAGGTTTCTCGATGCTTTGCAAACGGCAAGGCATTTTCTTGATGGGAATGTCACCCAAACCGGACAGTTCCCTCACCTTCAATTTCACTGGGCTCAATGGCTTCGCGCAACAAGTAAGCACCTTCCCGCGCACGCGTTCCTCTTCACTCAGGGCGCGCGACTGATAGGTGCCATAATCCACCCGACCCTCGATCAAATCGGCCTTGCACGATCCACATGCGCCGTCTTTGCAGCCATATGGCAAAATGACGTTTGCGCGCAGTGCCGCTGACAACAAAGTATCGTCGGCCTCGCATTCAAACTGTTTTTGACTGGGAAGAATTTCTACGTTGTGAATCATCAAACTACTTTCCGTGACATCGACAAACCCGGCGGGCTATTTTTCAAACGCAGTTTGCCCCGGCGCTTTCGGCAAAGCAATATAAGCGTTGCGGGCTGCGGGCAAGTGGGTTTGGTCTTGTTACAAACCTTTCCAGATCAACATTTTACAGCGACTTATCGCCCTGGGGCGGACACAGCAGCAAAGCGCGCTGCCATCTTGGCGCACAACGCTCGGCCACTGGCCATTGATTTGAATTTGAAGAGCGACCTGTTGCGCCTAATTTCAATGGGTCACCGAATCATCTGGATGGCGCCGCCCGACTCATCCGTGCACACTGACACCACACTGAAAAAACTGGTGCTGTGGGCAGCCACAAGGGCCAAGGCTCACGGTAAACCCGCACCGCGAATCAGCTATGTGTCTACCACTGGTGTTTACGGCAATGCGCAAGGGCAATGGATTAATGAATACACGCCATTGAATGCTCAATCGGACAGAGCGAAGCGGCGGGTTCACGCCGAGACGCAACTTCGACTGGGACTAAAACATGGTGTGCATGTACACCTGCTACGTGCGCCAGGCATATACGGCGACAACAGATTACCAATTGACCGCATCAAAAACCGCACACCTGCCTTGCTGCCTGATGAAGATGCGTGGTCAAACCACATTCACGAACTTGATTTGGGCCGTTTAAGCCGATGGGTCAATTACAAAGGCGGTGCCTTTGAGGTGCTGAACGCCTGCGATGCAAAACCCAGCAAAATGGGAGACTACTTTGATCTGGTGGCCGATGCTTATCAGCTTCCACGCCCACCCCGCTTTTCACGGGAGGAGGTGAAACAAATGGTCAGTCCGATGATGTGGAGTTTTATGTCCGAATCACGACGTATTGAGTCGCTGAATCAAAAAAAACTCGGGTTTCGTCTTCGCTATCCCAGCGTTGCTGATTTTTTAGTCGATAAAGATTGATCCAATACGGACCGCTCGTTCAGGCGAACATTTTGTCGATATTTTTGTCGATTTCCGCCTGAATTTTTCCCCTGAATGCTTTCAGCATGAAGCCCAAGGAAATGTCGACAGTGACGTCTTTGTCAGTCACATCCAGCTTACCCTTCACACCTGAACGCGTGAAATTTAGCGTGTTGCCTTGCCACTGGCTATCCAGCTGGAATTCTTTTTGAAGTTGATCTGCCAGTTTTTGCGCAGTTTGCTTGGCTTCTTCCAGGGTCAAATTGTGTGCTTTGCGGGCGTGAATATCAGACATGTTGGCTCACTCTTGAAGGTGTTATGCCTGCATATTAACCCAGCCTGGGTTTACACGGTAGAGAACCAAAAATCGAAGGCCATTTTAGAAGAAGGTGTCAGGTCATTCTCAAAACCAACTACACGTTTGGCAAAACGCATTTGGGAATCAATGATGCGCTTGAAAATCCGGCTGTTGGCCGATTCGCGCGCAATGATTTTGCGCCACGCAGTCAGCTGTGCCTTCAAAATATCGTCCGGGGTGACGTAATAACGAACACCCTGCTTGCGGCGCATTTCCTCATAATCGGTTGAAAACCGGTCAGAGGCCTTCCAGCTTAAATCTGCAGAAGAGGCCTGCAAGGCATATCGAATAATTGAGCGCAGGGCAAAAGGCAAGCTGTCAAAACGCTGCTTGTTGAAAATAACTTCAAATACTTCGCTGCTTTGGTGAAAGCTGCGAATCATGCACACCGACGACACACTGGGAAAACCCAAGGCACGATCGGAACTGGGGTTGTTAAACTCCGCTGCATCAATCAGGCCTTTGTCCAGCCAAGGCACAATATCGGCGGGCTGCAAGGCGGTGGTGGTTAAGCCAAGTTCCTTAAACACTTCAGCGGCCAAACCCACGGCGCGAAAACGCATCTTGTCGAGGTCTTTGATGCTCTCGATCCGATTCTTGAACCAGCCCAAAGGCTGAGGTGTCAATGGCCCGTACATGAAGCCTTGAATATTCAGGTTCATTTCTTTTTGAACCAGTTCGTCATAGAGCTGTTGACCACCGCCGTACTGAAACCACGCCAGAATCTGGTTCGAGCTCATGCCAAAACTGGGGCCGCTGCCGAACAGGGAAAAGGCAGCGTGGCGATCGTGCCAATAAGTTGGAACTCCATGACCACCGTCAAGCTGCCCTTTGTGCACAGCATTCTGAATACCGAAAGCTTTCACAATGCTGTTGGTGGGGTACACATCAATGCGCAACTCGCCGCCCGACATGTCATTGACCTTCTTTGCAAAATCCTGGGCAAACTCATTGAAAATGTCTTTGGTGGGCCAAGTACTTTGAAACTTGAACACGACAGGTTTTGCGGTTTTAACGAGCGATGCAGACTGGGAAACCGCAGGAGTGGCTATCGCACCAGCCGCTCCTGCAGCCAAAGCTTTTTGTACAAAGCGTCGCCGGGAATCGTCGCGCATGCTTATTTGCCGACCAGAATCAAATGCACCCTGTAAGGGCCATGTGCACCCAACACAATGGTTTGTTCGATGTCGGCAGTGCGTGACGGGCCAGATACAAAATTCAGTGCACGCGGCATAATCCGCCCTTCTTTTCGTAGCATTTCAAATGCGTCTTCCATGGTGTGCACCACTTGGTCTTCCCGAACAATTGCAATATGTGTTTCAGGCAGCAAGTGGGTGCTGGCGGGTTCGTCAGCTTTGCTGGCAAACACCAGAGTGCCGGTTTCAGCCACCGCGCAGGCCACAGCACTGATACCAATCAAGTCATCACCCGTGGGGGCACCCAAACGCGCCGCATGCGGCAACACCGACCAGTCCAACTGATTCAACGCTGGCCAAATGGCCACAGTGCCCTTCAATTCATTCTCGGCTAGATAAGCAGCACAAGCTTGGGGCACGTCGGCACTGCTTTTCACCCGTTGCACGGTGCAAAGCATTGCCCGGGATTTCTCCTCAAACAAAGCCACCACGTTTTCTACCGGGCTTGGCGCCGGGCCGCGAGTTTTCCGGGCCAGGTAACCCTTGGCCAAAGTCATCTCATTGTCGCGCATGGTGACAGGCCTGGATTGAAGACTGCGAATCCGATTCAGAATTTCTGACCGGGCCGCGGAAGTATCCAGATCATCATCGTTGAAAGATTGGCTCAAAGTGCATCCTAGGCATATATTTGTAGTACTCATTATAGAAAAACCACGCCACCGCCGCCCCTAGGGTATGCCCCATGCAAGTTGGTGAATTCGAGCGGAGGTTCAGGTGCAATGCAGCCCAATCGATTACAATGTCTCGTTATCTTGCTTAACCAATCATTTTCACCATGACACACGTAGTTACCGAGTCTTGCATCAAGTGCAAATACACCGATTGTGTGGATGTATGTCCAGTCGACTGTTTTCGCGAAGGCCCCAATTTCCTGGTGATCGATCCAGACGAGTGCATCGACTGCGCTGTTTGCATTCCTGAATGCCCTGTCAACGCGATTTACGCTGAGGAAGATGTACCCGCCGACCAGGTGAGGTTCATCGACATGAACGTAGAACTAGCCAAAGATTGGCCTAGCATTACGCGCATGAAGGCACACCTGCCCGATGCCGATGACTGGAAAGACGTGAAAGACAAGCTGCAATACCTTGAAAAGTAATCCACTTCAAGGCAGTTCCAATCGAGTAGTTGCATGAGTGAAGTTGAAGACAAATACACCCGGGAAACAATCACCAGCATGCGTGTTTGGGTGCCAGGCAAATTGTTTTCCTTCACCTGCACACGCCCAACAGGCTTTCGCTTCACGGCAGGCCAATTTGCCCGGCTGGGTGTTGATAACACTCTGCAATTACCGGGCGAACCGGAAATCATCTGGCGAGCCTACTCCATGGTCTCGGGCCCATTTGACGAGCATCTTGAGTTTTTCTCAATTGTGGTACCCGAAGGAGCTTTTACCAGTCACCTAAGCCAGCTTCAGGTGGGTTCTCCTGTTTACATCGACAAAACCAATTTCGGCTTTCTCACCACGGCCCGCTTTGAAACCGGCAACGATCTTTGGCTGTTGGGCTCAGGAACCGGTCTGGCGCCATTTCTATCGATTCTTCACGACCCGCACACTTGGGAACAGTTCGAAAACATCGTGTTGGTGCACAGTGCCCGTACCGCTGAGGAACTGGTGTATCAAGACATGATCAAGGGATTTGTGGAACACCCCGTGCTTAGCGAACTGATCGAGAACGTCAAAAAACGATTTGTCTACGTGCCCGTGGTTACCCGCGAGAAAGTACCCAATTGCTTGGGCGAACGGATTACCACACTGCTGGAACAGGGTAGCCTGGCTGAACACACAGGCTTGCCCATGAATGTTGAACGCAGTCGATTCATGATTTGCGGCAACCCGGATATGGTTACAGATATTCGCAAAGTACTGAAACTAAAAGGTTACTCGCCAGCCCGACGAAACACCCCCGGTGAAATTGCTGTAGAAAACTATTGGTGATCGAAGAATCATTCAAACATGTTGCGTTGCAGCAATGTTTGCAAGATAATCGTCAGGAACCTGACACATAATTGTCAAATCAAGACAATCGCCTAAAAAAGCCGGAGGCACTTCCATGCTGTACCAAATGCACGAATTTCAGCGAGCGCTGCTCAACCCCATGACCATTTGGGCTGAAGCAGGCTCCAAGCTATACAGCAACCCATTCAGCCCCTTGGCGCACCTGCCCATGGCACGCCGTATTTCAGCGGGTTTCGAATTGATGTACCGCTTGGGCAAAGAATATGAGAAACCCGAATTCGGCATTACCACAGTGAAGTGCGGCGACCGCGAAGTGTCGATTGCCCAGGAAATTGTTGAAACCAAGCCATTTTGCAAACTGATTCACTTTCGCAAAATGATTCCGGCTGAATCCAAACCCTTAAAGTCACAACCCAAGGTATTGGTGTTTGCCCCCCTATCGGGCCACCATGCCACCCTGCTGCGCGACACTGTCAAAACCCTGCTTCAAGACCACGATGTCTACATCACCGATTGGGTAGACGCCCGTATGGTGCCCTTGTCAGAAGGCGAGTTCCACCTGGACGACTACGTGCATTACTGCATTGAGTTCATACAGCTGCTGGGGCCCAATGTCCACCTGATCTCGGTTTGCCAGCCCACCGTGCCGGTAATGGCGGCAGTATCGCTGATGGCATCCAACAACGACCCCAAGCAAGCCAAAAGCATGACCATGATGGGCGGCCCCATCGACACCCGCGAAAGCCCCACCGAGGTGAACAATCTGGCCACCAAAAAGCCCTACTCCTGGTTTGAAAACAATGTGATTTACAGTGTGCCCCACACTTACCCCGGCTACCTGCGCCGCGTGTACCCCGGCTTCTTGCAACATTTGGGTTTTGTCAGCATGAACCCGGACAAGCACGCACAAAGCCACTACGACTTTTACATGCACCTGGTAGAGGGTGACGGCGAAAGCGCTGAAAGCCACCGTCAGTTTTACGATGAATACAATGCGGTGCTGGACATGCCTGCTGAGTATTACCTGGACACAATCAAAACTGTGTTTCAAGATCACGCCCTGCCAACAGGTACCTGGGAAGTTCGCGGCCAGCGCGTAAAGCCGGAAGACGTGAAAACAGTGGCACTGTTAACCATTGAAGGCGAGCTGGATGACATTTCCGGTCCTGGCCAAACCAAAGCTGCACTCAAGCTGTGCAAAAGCCTGCCTGCGGACAAGAAAGAACATTACGAAGCCATGGAATGCGGACACTATGGTATCTTCAGCGGTCGCCGTTGGCGCGAGAAGGTTTACCCGAAAATCCGCGAATTCATAGCCAAGAATGCATGAGCAACTTGTACAACAAATAGACGATCTACTTCCTCAAACCCAATGCACACAGTGCGGGTTTGAGGGCTGTTTGCCTTACGCCAAAGCCTTGGCGAGCCGGGAAGCTGATTTAAACCGTTGCCCCCCGGGCGGCGAGAGCACAATCGCGGCCTTGTCTGCCCTGTTGAGTCTCCCAGAAAAACCAGTTGACCCCAGCTGCGGCACCTCCATTGAACGGCACATCGCCAGCATCCACCCCCAGCATTGTATTGGCTGCACCTTGTGTATCAAAGCATGCCCGGTTGATGCAATTGTGGGCAGCAGCAAACGCAGGCACGCCGTACTGGCTGAGTTGTGTACAGGCTGCGAATTGTGCATTCCCCCCTGTCCCGTCGACTGCATCGACATGGTGTTCATGCCTGAATTCAGCGCGTGGGACCAAGCCCAGGCGCATGCTGCCCGCGCGCGCATGCACACTCGGGAAAACCGTTTGAAGCGGCAAAAGGAAGAGCAGGCTGAAAGACTCGAAGCCAAGGCAATTCACAAACTGGACGAGTTAGACGACACACCCAGCCCCGATGCAGCTGCCAAAAAGGCCGTGGTGCAAGCTGCACTGGCCAGGGCACGGGCACGGCGACAGGCACAAACACCATGAACAAAGAAAAGCGTACCGAGATTTTCAAACGGTTTCAGCAGGCCAACCCGGAACCAAAAACCGAGCTGGAGTATTCAACTCCGTTTGAACTTCTGGCTGCTGTTTTGCTGAGTGCACAGGCCACCGACAAAGGCGTGAACATTGCCACACGAAAACTGTTTGCCGTGGCAAATACGCCAGCAGCAATCGCAGCGCTTGGTGTTGCCGGTGTTGAGGAATACATCAAAACAATTGGTCTGTTTCGGTCGAAGGCAAAACACCTTGTGCAAACCGCGGAAATTCTGCGAGATCAACACAACGGTGAAGTACCAGCAGACCGGGAAGCACTTGAAAGCCTCCCGGGCGTTGGCCGCAAAACCGCCAACGTGGTGCTGAACACCGCATTCGGGCAACCCACTATGGCTGTCGACACGCATATTTTCCGCATCAGCAACCGCACCGGCATTGCCCCAGGGAAAGATGTACTTGAAGTTGAAAAAAGGCTGTTGAAGCTGGTGCCCCAAGAGTTTATGTTAAACGCTCACCATTGGCTGATTTTGCATGGGCGCTATGTGTGCAAGGCACGCAAACCGGAATGTACTCGTTGTAGTATCGTGGACTTGTGCGAATTCAAAAAGAAAACAACATGAGTCACGCAATTTGCGTTCAAGTGTTCAGTGATGCCCGGCTTGAAGACGCCGCTGCACTGGTTGAAAGTGCGGTTGAAAAGGCCGGGCTTCGCCGCCACTCCGACTACATCAGCCGGGTTATTTTGTTATGCACACCGCATTTCGCTTCGCTTTTGCAAGACCTTGCACAGTTGTGCGTCAGCAAAACCAACTGCATGAATGTGTGGGGTGGCTGTGCCTCAGGCCTGTTGGGACAGGGCGAGGTGTTCAGCAACGAACCCACCGTGTTGATCGCCGTGTTTGGCAAAGAATTTGAAACCCCGCAAGACAATATTCCTGCACGGCACACTGCCTTGAACCTGTGCATGGTTGAGCACGAGCAGGTACTGACCGACCACTGGACATTGGCCGACTGCGAGCCTGATTCTAGCGTCGTGCAGGCAGACACCTTGGGCTTGTTGTCGTACGGTGCCAATTACGCAAAAATGCCGCGCGTTGAGCACGGTCGCATTTGCGGCGAAGCCATTTGCGCAACCCAACTGCTGGTGCAAACCCCCTTGGTTCTCAACTCGGAAGGACTCACATTTCTGGGACCGTATCAAACGGTGAGCGAAAGCAATGGCCTGTTTCTGATTCGTGTAGGTGATGAAAAAGCGGCCTCGGCGCTTCGATGCCCAAGCGAACAACCCCGCCCGGTGGGCATGCGTTTGCAAGTGGTGCACGACAAAGGCGAAAGCTGGATACCCGTGATGGAAATTCATGCCGATGGCACTTTGGGACTGGCGGCGCCGGTACTCAAAGGGCAAAAAGTGCGACTGGCCCACCGAACCCCCAAGGCCATCGATCAAGAAATCCATGAGTGGATGCCCGCCGTGCGTACTCATTTCAATGCCAAAGCGCCCGACATAGGCATTCTTTTCGCCGGTTTCGAGCGAAGCCAAATGTGCCACGCCGATGACAACGACATCGCCACTGTGTTGGCCAGTTTTCCCGATACAGAATGGATAGGCGTATTTGGTCAAGCTGCTTGGTTAAACCAGGGTGACACCGTGGTAACACCACCCAGAAACAATCGACTCAGTCTGTGCCTGTTCAATAGCCCACAGATGTAATACACGAGGTAACCTTTTCATGTTCAACCCAACGCGAGACCAGGCAAGGCTGTTTTTTTTGAACAGCTGGAAGAAATACCACAAAGAAGAGCCACTGAGCGAAGCAGAAAGCCTTGCCCTGCAATGGATGACCAAGCATCCCGAGTATTTTGAAGTGTTTGACGCTGAACCAGAATCGATTCTTGCCGCTGACTTCTCGGTGGAGGCGGGCCAAAGCAATCCCTTTCTGCACTTGTCCATGCACCTGGCTGTGGCTGAACAGGTCAGCATCGACCAGCCACCCGGTATTCGGGCAGCTTTCGCCAAACTGTGCGAGAAAATGGGCGATGACCATAAAGCGGCTCACCAGGTGTTTGAATGTTTGGCTGAGCAAATTTACCAGCAACAGAAAAATGGTGTCGCGTTCAGCAGTGAAAATTACATTCAATGCATTCTGGAACACAGCGGGGTTTGATCCACTCCCATTCGTCGTAAAAAAAACCCGCTTCAGCAACAAGGCTTCAAGCGGGTTTTTTTATTAAGCCCAGTCCATTCAGACTGGCAAGCAATTTACTTCTTCAGGTACAAATCGCCTTCAAGCGAGGCAAAGAATGCTGATAAATCCTTGATGTCTTGCTGGCTAAGGCCGGCGGCCATACCCGCCATAATCGCGTTGTTGCGGCCACCCTTCTGGTACTGCTTCAAGGTGTTGGCAATGTAGTCCCCATGCTGACCAGCCAGCTTCGGGTAGGAAGGATCCATGGTTTTGTTCCAGTTGCCTTCAACAGCATGGCATGCCGCGCACTGGGCTTCGGCCTTGGCTTTGCCTGCTGCAATGTCAGCAGCCTGAACAGAGAATGACGCGGCAAACAAGGCTGCAGCGATAGTGAATTTAGTTTTCATATTGATTAGTCCTTGTTGCAAATCACTTGGCTTGTGCGTAGTACGCAGCCAGGTCAGCGATGTCTTGTTCGGTCAGGGTTTCAGCAATACCGCGCATGGTCGGGTGTTTGCGATCGCCCTTCTTGTAGGCATTCAGCGCTGCCTCAATGTACTTGGCGTTCTGACCCGCGATATAGGGCACGTTATACACCTCGGGGAAGCTGGCCTTGTAACCGGGAATACCATGGCAACCAATGCACATGGACTTCTTCGATGCCGCTGCCTCGGCGTTGCCTTCAACAGCCATTGCGGGGGTGGTAAAAGCCACCGCAGCCAACAGGCCGATAGCGCTCATTGCGCGAACAGTCAAACCGATACGTTTCATCTCGCTCTCTCGTCAACAAATGTAATTGGTGGTCAGCCGCGCCATTTTGTGTAAGGGGTGGCGCTGGGCAAAAACCTTGCTATTTTACGGTTGATCTGCCGCTTAGTCTATGAACTGCTGGTCGAAAGCGCCAAATTGGATGAAAAATTCAGCAAATTCGCCCTGAAAAGCACTTACACTTGCGATATTGAATTACAAGGAATTACAAAAATGCGTTTTGAAGGTAGCAAAACCTACGTCGCCACTGACGATCTTAAACTTGCCGTCAATGCAGCCATTACCCTGCAACGCCCCTTGCTGATCAAAGGCGAACCCGGCACCGGCAAAACACTGCTGGCTGAAGAAGTGGCTGCATCCCTCGGCCTTGAGTTAATGCAGTGGCACATCAAATCGACCACCAAGGCCCAACAAGGCCTTTACGAGTACGACGCGGTGAGCCGCCTGCGCGATTCGCAGTTGGGTGAAGCGCGTGTCAAAGACATCGCAAACTACATTGTGAAAGGCGTGCTGTGGCAAGCGTTCGAGGCCGACAAGCCAGTTGTGCTGCTGATCGATGAAATCGACAAAGCCGACATTGAGTTCCCGAATGACTTGCTGCGTGAAATTGATCGCATGGAGTTTTACTGCTACGAAACCAAGCAGCTGATCAAGGCCAAGCACCGCCCGATCGTCATCATCACCTCCAACAACGAGAAAGAGTTGCCCGATGCCTTCCTGCGTCGCTGCTTTTTTCACTACATTCAGTTTCCTGACAAAGCCACCATGGAAAGCATTGTGGCTGTGCACTTCAAGAACTTGAAAAAAGAATTGCTGGATGCTGCCATGGCCAGTTTTTTTGGCATTCGCGCCCTGCCCGGCTTGAAGAAAAAACCGACCACATCGGAGTTGATCGATTGGCTACGCCTGCTGCTGGCTGAAGACATTCCAGCCAGTGCACTGCAAGCGAAAGACGGAAAAGACGCCATTCCACCCATGCACGGGGCGTTGCTGAAAAACGAGCAAGACATTGAACTGTTCAACCGCTTGGTGTTCATGGCCCGTCAGGGTCGCTGATAAAGGCTTTTGCTGTGCTACTGGATTTTTTCTTTCAACTTCGCGATGCCAAAATTCCCGTCACCGTGCGGGAATACCTCACCCTGCTTGAGGGGATGAAGGCGCAATTCATGACCCCAAGCCTGGACAATTTTTACCATTTTTCCCGCCTTACGCTGGTGAAGGATGAACGGTTCTTTGACCGGTTCGATCAGGTGTTTGGCAACTACTTCAAAGGGCTGGAAAAGAACATGGACCAGTTCGCCCAGCTGCCGAAAGACTGGCTGGAAAAGCGATTCAACCGCGAATTCACGCCTGAAGAAATGGCGGCCATTGAAGCCATGGGCGGGTTGGACAAGCTGATGGAACGCCTGAAAGAACTGCTGAAAGAACAAAAAGAACGCCATGAAGGTGGCAGCAAATGGATTGGCTCGGGCGGTACCTCCCCGTTTGGCAACAACGGATACAACCCGGAAGGCGTGCGTATAGGACAAGATGAAAGCAGAAACCGCCGTGCCGTGAAGGTGTGGGACCAACGCCTTTACCAGGATTACGACGACGAGCTGGAAATTGGCACACGCAATATCAAGATTGCCCTGCGCCGCCTGCGCCGCTTTGCGCGGGAAGGTGCGCAAGAAGAACTGGATTTGGACAACACCATTGAATCGACAGCGCGCAATGCGGGCTGGCTGGATTTGAAAATGCGCCCCGAACGGCACAATTCAGTGAAGGTGTTGATGCTGCTGGATGTGGGTGGTTCCATGGATGATCACATTCGCCGCACGGAAGAATTGTTCAGTGCCGCGAAAAGTGAATTCAAGCATTTGGAGTTTTATTACTTCCACAATTGCGTCTACGATTTCTTGTGGAAAAAAAACCACCGTCGCCACAGCGAGCGGTTTCAGACCACAGACATACTGCGCACCTACAACAGCGACTACCGTTTGATCTTTGTGGGAGACGCCACGATGAGCCCCTACGAAATTCTACAGCCCGGTGGTTCGGTCGAGTACAATAACAAGGAAGCTGGCGCAGTGTGGTTGCGTCGTTTTCTTGATCGTTTTCCGAAAGCCGTCTGGCTGAATCCGGAACCCGAAGGGCTATGGCAATATCGCCAAAGCGTTGAAATCATTCAAAATATCATGGAACACCGCATGCACCCCCTCACGGTCGGTGGGCTTGAAACTGCAATGCGATACCTTAGTAAGTAATCCTTGTATTCCTTTTTCTGACCCTCCCCGTTATTAGCATCACAAACACATTTCGTGTGGAGAAAGAAAATGGAAACCAAACGTACCCATCCCCTGATTATTACTGCCGCTGTTGCCGTTATTTTGGCCAGTGGCATTGCAATTGCATCCATGACTGGCCTGCTGCCAAGCAGCAACGCCAATATGAGCGACCAGGAAATCGCCCAATTGGAAGAAGAAGCACGACTGGAAGAAGAAGCAAAAGCCAAGGAAGAAGCCGCTGCGAAGAAAGCAGCTTCAAAGCCTGTCGCTTCCAAGCCCGCACCAGTGCAAACGGCCGCAACTTGTAACACTTGTGGCCGCGTTGTGGAAATTCGCCAGCGCACCATTCAAGGTGAAGGCTCCGGCATCGGCGCAGTGGCTGGTGGCGTGGTAGGCGGCCTGCTGGGCAACCAGATTGGCGGCGGTAGCGGCAAGAAGGTGGCCACCGCAGCCGGCGTGGTTGGTGGTGCCGTGCTTGGTAATAAAATTGAAAAGGACCGTAACTCCAGCACCCAGTATGATGTGGTGGTTCAATATGACGCTGGCGGTTCCGACGTGTTCAGTTTCAGCAGCCCACCCAGCTGGCAGTCTGGCGACCGCGTGAAAGTTGTGAACGGTCAGATCACCTCTAGCCTGTAAACCCGCTCATCTGTTTACAGGATTTGTTTGGTCACCCAGCAATGGGTGGCCTTTTTCATTTGAATGGCCGGTTGTGGAACCAGTTGAAATTGTGAGGCACTCAATTCAAATTTCCTTTTGAATGGAATCTCCACATGACAGCATTGAATGACCCCGATTTGATCAAGGCATTAGCCGCCTGGGTGGGACAACTGAAAAGCCCCTATCATGAGGACAAACAAGTGAACAAGTACCCTGTAAAGCTGATGTCAAGTTCACCGAATGCCTGGCTTGAAATCAAGCAGATTGACCAAGGCATGATGGAAATAACCTGTATTCATCGGGTGATGGAGCAAGACGAGCACAGCGACCTGGAAGGAATTCGCAAGGAGTGCAGCCAGTTCAATGCACTAATGGAACGAGTGCGCCTTCCTGCATATATGTGGGAAGACAGCCACAAGGCAGAATTTCAGCTGCGGTGGCAAGAAACCCTGGTAACCCAGGCAGACCTGAAGTACGTACAGCGATTTTTTGAGCAATCACTTTACCTGGCCAACGCCTTGCAAAGCAGGCTGGGCTGGGCACTGAATAATCAGGCCCAGCCACTTAGCCATTAATTACTTGTCAGCCCTAGGCTTTTACGGTCAGTAACAACATGTTCAAGCGGCGAACAAAACCGGCTGGATCTTCCAGCTGGCCGCCCTCAGCCAACACCGCTTGATCAAACAGCACGTTCACCCATTCATCGAAATGATCTTTCTCGATTTTCAAACGCTGAATGAAGGGGTGCTCAGGGTTTAGTTCCAGAATCGGCTTGGTGTCAGGTGCATTCTGGCCAGCCTGCTTTAGCATACGCTTCAAATGCTCGCTCATGCCCATTTCGTCAGCCACGATACAAGCGGGGCTGTCGGTTAAACGCAAGGTAACACGGGCCTCTTTGATGCGGTCTTTCAGCAGGTCTTCGACCTTCTTCAACACATCCTTGAACTCGTCTTCAACCTTCTTCTTGGTTTCCTTGTCTTTTTCATCCTCAAGGGCACCCAAATCAAGGCCACCTTTGGCACAGCTTTGCAGCTCCTTGCCTTCAAACTCCTGCAGGTAAGACAACATCCACTCGTCCACGCGATCGCTAAGCAGCAGCACTTCCACACCCTTTTTCTTGAACACTTCCAGGTGCGGGCTGTACTTGGCCGCAGCATAGGTATCAGCCGTCACGTAGTAAATCTTTTCCTGTCCCTCTTTCATACGGCCCACATAGTCAGCCAGTGAAACATTTTGTGCCTCGCCTTCGCTTTGTGTGGTCGCAAAACGCAGCAGTTTGGCAATGCGTTCTTTGTTGGCTGGGTCGTCGCCCATGCCCTCTTTCAGCACCTGGCCAAACTCTTTCCAGAAACTGGCGTATTTCTCGGCTTCATTGGCGGCCATGTCTTCCAGCAAGCCCAACACCTTCTTCACAGACCCTTCACGAATGGCTTTCACATCACGGCTTTCCTGCAAAATCTCGCGTGAAACGTTCAAAGGCAAATCAGAGGAATCGATCACACCTTTGACAAAGCGCATGTAAGGGGGCATCAACTGCTCTGCGTCGTCCATGATGAACACACGCTTCACGTACAACTTGATACCTTTCTGTTGGTTGCGGTCCCAGAGGTCGTAAGGGGCCTTGGCGGGAATGTACAGCAGCGAAGTGTATTCCGAGCGGCCGCCTTCAACGCGGTTGTGCGTGTAGGCCAAGGGGTCGGCAAAATCGAAGCTGATGGTTTTGTAAAACTCGTTGTACTGCTCAGCAGTGATGTCGCTTTTCGAACGGGCCCACAAAGCATTGGCCTTATTTACATTTTCCCACTCGCCCGTGGCTTTCATCCCGCCCGCTTCTTCGTCCCATTCTTCTTTCAGCATCTGGATGGGCAGGGAAATGTGATCGGAATATTTGGTCAGAATGCCCTTCAATTTCCAGCCAAAAAGCAATTCGTCTTCATCAGCCTTCAAGTGAAGAATGATTTGAGTGCCACGGTCTGCTTTCTCAATGGCTTCCACGCTGAATTCGCCATCACCTTTCGATTCCCATTCAACGCCCTCTGCGGCCGGCAAACCGGCTTTGCGCGAGCGCACCGTGACCTTGTCAGCCACAATGAACGCCGAATAAAAACCCACGCCAAACTGGCCGATCAAGGCAGCGTCTTTTTGCTGATCGCCACTCAATTTGCCAAAAAATTCTTTGGTACCACTTTTGGCGATCGTGCCCAGGTGTTCAATGGCGTCTTCGCGGCTAAGACCGATGCCATTGTCTTCAATCGTGATGGTGCGGGCTTCCTTGTCAAAGCTCACACGAATTTTCAGTTCAGTGTCGCTCTCGAACAGCCCAGCGTTGTTGATGGCTTCAAAGCGCAGTTTGTCGCAAGCGTCCGATGCGTTGGATACCAGCTCGCGAAGAAAGATTTCCTTGTTGGAATACAGGGAATGAATCATCAAATGCAGAAGTTGCTTTACCTCTGTTTGAAAACCCATTGTTTCCTTCATTGCACCCATGTTGTTTGCTCCCTTCATCTTCTTGGTTTGGATGTTGGGGAAATGGGGACGGATTCCTGAATTTCAAGACGAAAAAAAAGCCCCGAAGGGCTTTTTTTAACTGGCCTTGCGCAGGGTGTCGGCTTTGAACTTGATGTCCAGTTCCTTGCCTTTTCTGCCGCGCTTGCCCAGCCGCTCAGCCAGCAAGGCAGGTTTCAAAACCTCCTCCCGGTCTTTGCCGCCACGCCCCGTGCCCGCAATCACCAGGCTATCCGACGGACCGAAAGCAACCGCGGCCACCAACGAGTCTTTGTCATCGAGTGGCAACAGTTGTACGCCACGCCCGCCACCTGAGAGTTGCTTGAGCTCGTCCAGCATGAAGACATGGAAACGTCCGCTTTCGGCAAGCACGGCCACCCGGTCGTCGGTGGCCTGCAACAGCACCGGCGGCAAGAGCTTTTCACCCGGGTTCAGGCTGATGAATTGCTTGCCCGCTTTCATGCGGCTCTCCATATTGCCAGCCATGGCCAAAAAGCCGTAGGCCGCGCTGCAAGCCAGAAATACGGGCTGGGAAGCAGGTGCGGCTAGCGCGTGGCTCAGCGTACCGCCATTCAACTCCACAAGGCTTTGTGCGGGTATGCCATCGCCCCGGCCACCCGGCCATGCAGACACGGGCACACTAAACACCTTGCCCAGTGCATTGCCAGCACCAAACAAGTAGGTATTGTCGGTGGTTTTGCATTCAAAAGCGGCGTAAAAGGCGTCGCCCACTTTAAAACTGAACTGGGCGGCGTCGTGACCGTGGCCCTGGCGGTTTCGTATCCAGAATTTCTGGGAAACAATTACCGTGGTCGGTTCTTCAACCACTTTCACTTCCACGCTGGCTTTTTCGGCTTCTTCAATCAGCGTGCGGCGATCATCGCCATAGGTGTCGGTGTCTTTGCGAATTTCACCAATAATTCGGGTTTTTAGCTTGCCCTCATCGGCCAGCAAAGCCTCCAGGTCGGCTTTTTCCTCACCCAACTTGGCCAGTTCCTGCTCAATCTTGATTTTCTCAAGGCGGGCCAATTGGCGCAGTCGAATTTCAAGAATGTCCTCGGCTTGACGGTCGCTCAGTTTAAAAGCTTCAATCAGGGCAGGCTTGGGCTCATCGCTTTCGCGAATCACCTTGATCACTTCATCAATATTCAACCAGGCAATCAACCTGCCTTCCAGCACGTGAATACGATCATTGACCTGCGCCAAGCGGTGTTGGCTGCGTCGGGTTACGCACACTTTGCGGAACTCGATCCAGTCCAGCAACATGGCAATCAAACCACGCTGGCCCGGGCGGCCCGAATTGTCGATGCTCACCAAATTGATGGACGTGTTGGTTTCCAAACTGGTGTGGCTAAGTAGCAGGTTCGAAAACTCCTCTACTGACACATTCCGGCTTTTCGGCTCGAACACCAAGCGCACGGCGTTCTCTTTGCCCGATTCATCGCGCACCGCATCCAGCATGGCCAACACTTGCGCCTTCAGGTTTTGCTGTTCCGTACTCAGACCCTTCTTGCCAGCCTTTACTTTGGGGTTGGTCAGTTCTTCAATTTCTTCCAACACCTTGGCAGTGCTGGTGTTGGGTGGCAATTCTTTCACCACCAACTGCCACTGCCCGCGAGCCATTTCTTCAATTTCCCAGCGGGCGCGCACTTTGATGGAGCCCCGACCACCGGCATAAATTTCTTTCATCGCACTGGCGGGCGAGATAATTTGCGCACCACCCGGAAAATCGGGCGCTGGCAAATGGCCCATGATGGTGTCCAGGTCAGCGTTCGGGTGTTTGATCAAGTGAATCGTGGCGGCAGCTACTTCCCGAATGTTGTGCGGAGGAATGTCCGTGGCCATGCCCACCGCAATACCGGAAGCACCATTGAGCAACACAAAAGGCAAGCGCGCTGGCAACAGCTTGGGTTCCTGAAAGCTGCCATCGTAGTTCGGAATGAAGTCGACGGTACCCATGTCCACTTCGTCAAGCAACAGCTTGGCGATTGGCCTCAAGCGGGCCTCTGTGTATCGCATGGCGGCAGCGCCATCACCATCCCGGCTGCCAAAGTTGCCCTGACCATCAATCAGCGGGTAACGCAAGGTAAAGTTTTGCGCCATGCGCACCAATGCATCGTAGGCGGCCTGGTCGCCATGCGGGTGGTATTTACCCAAAACATCGCCCACCACACGGGCCGATTTCACAGGCTTGGCATTGTTGCCCAGGCCCATTTCATTCATGGCGTACAAAATTCGCCGCTGCACAGGTTTTTGACCATCGGCGCACTCGGGCAGAGCCCTGCCCTTCACCACGGAAATGGCGTAATCCAGATAAGCGCGCTCGGCGTACAGACCAAGGGTAATTGTTTCAGAATCGTCGCCAGAAGGTGGCGTTGCATCCAGAGTGAGTTGTTCCATGCGGTGCTTCGAGGTTTCTTATTTTGTGAATTGACGTTGACGAAGGGTTTCAAACAGGCACACCGAACTGGCCACCGACACATTCAGGCTTTCAACACTGCCAATCATCGGAATTTGTACCAGTTGGTCGCATTTTTCGCGGGTCAAGCGACGCATGCCATCGCCTTCAGCACCCAGCACCCAGGCAATGGGGCCATTCAAATCGGCGTCGTACAGGGTGTCTGTGGCCTCACCGGCAGTACCAATGCACCACACGCCCGCTTCTTGAATTTCTTCCAGTGTACGGGCCAGGTTGGTGACGGTAATGACGGGAATTGTTTCAGCCGCACCACAAGCCACTTTCGACACCACCGGGGTAATACCCACCGATTTGTCTTTGGGCAACACCACCGCGTGCACACCAGCCGCATCGGCACTGCGCAGGCAGGCACCCAGGTTGTGGGGGTCGGTCACGCCGTCCAGCACCAAAAGCAATGTGTTCTTGCCATGGGTATCAATGATTTCAAACAGGTCGTTGCTTTTCACCAATTCCTTGGCAAACGCCACCACACCCTGGTGCTGTTTGTGACCGGCTGCTTTTTCCAAACGATCGGAATCGGCCGCACTTACCTTGACGCCAGCTGCTTTCACCTTGTCGATGAACTGCTGCATGCGTTTGTCTTTGCGGTGTTGGTCCACCAACACCTCTTCCACGCTGGCTGGGGCTGTTTTAACCCGGGCCGACACGGCATGAAAACCATACAAAATGGCCAATTGGTACGCTCCGCTTATCTAGATTTTTTCGCTGCAGTGCGCATTTTAGACCCTGTGGCAGGTTTAGTACGGCTGACACGCTTGGCTTTCTGAATTTCTTCCTTGCGTTTCTTCTCGGCAGCAGCTTTGCTGCGCGATTCATCCGCGGCTCGCTTCTTGTTCACACCACGCGTGGTTGCTCCCTCTTCGGGTGGCAACACAGGAGCGGTTTTTCCTGCGTCTTGCACAGCCTGCTGCATTTGAGCGGTATTGGTGCGACGGCCCTGCTGGCGCTGCGGCCGGTTACCCGCCTTGCCATTGGGCTTGGCTGAACCTGGATCACGCATCAGGCTTTCAAACTTCACGCCTTGTACCAAACGGAATTCAATGCGACGCGCATCCAGATCAACCCTGGACACCTGCACATTGATCGGATCAGTCAGACGGTAGCGAATACCGCTGCGCTCGCCACGCAATTCATGCAGGCTGTCGCTGTACTGGAAGTATTCTGTGCCCAATTCAGACACATGCACCAAACCTTCCACATACAAAGCATCGAGTGTAATGAACAAACCAAAGCTGGTTACACCTGAAACATGACCCTGGAAGGTGTCACCGACACGCTCTTTCATGAAAAAGCATTTCAGCCAGGACATCACATCGCGAGAGGCTTCATCCGCACGACGCTCAGTGGAAGAAAACCAGTTACCCGATTGATCCCAACGGGCTATTTCCTCAGCCTTGTCAACGCGGCGCTTGGGGTCGAAATCCTCGAATTCACGTTCATCCAGTGGCAGCGGCACATAACGCTTGCCAGCCAACAGAGCCTTGATGCTTCGGTGGACCATTAAATCGGGATAACGGCGAATGGGCGAAGTAAAGTGCGCGTAGGCTGGGTACGCCAAGCCGAAGTGACCACTGTTGTGCGGGGTATAAATGGCTTGCTGCATCGAGCGCAGCATCATGGTTTGAAGCAAGGCTTGATCGGGGCGCCCCTGAATCTTTTTCATCAGGTTCGCATAATCCATGCTGGTGGGGTCGTCACCGCCATCCAGCGTCAAGCCCACTGAGCGCAAAAATGCACGCAGGTTTTGCAATTTCTCAACCGTTGGTCCCTCATGCACTCGGTACAAACTGGGGTGTTTGCTGCGTTCCAGAAAATCGGCTGCGCACACATTGGCGGCCAGCATGCATTCTTCAATCAAACGGTGTGCATCGTTGCGGCGCTTGGGCACAATTTTGTCGATCTTGCCATCGGGGTCGAGCATCACCTGGGTTTCAACCGTGTCAATTTCCATGGCACCGCGACGCTGGCGCGACTCAAACAACACCTTGAACAGCGTGTACAGGTTTTCGACATCGCCGTACACGTGGCCCATTGCTTTGGCGGTAAGGCTTTGCGGATCAGTGAGCGCATCCCAAACCTGGTTATAAGTCAGGCGAGCCGCAGAGTGGATCACTGCGTTGTAAAACTGGTAGGCCTTGATCGCACCTTTGGGGCCAATAATCATGTCGCACACCAACACCAAGCGATCCACGCCGGGGTTCAGCGAACACAAACCGTTCGACAGTTTCTCTGGCAACATGGGAATGACCCGGCGCGGGAAATACACCGAGGTGCCACGCTTGGTTGCCTCCTGGTCAATCGGTGTGCCGGGCAACACATAGTGGCTTACATCAGCAATGGCCACCAGCAAACGCCAACCGCCTTTGGTGTCGTTTGAAGGGGTGCAATAAACCGCATCATCAAAGTCGCGGGCGTCTTCTCCATCAATGGTTACAAAAGGCACATCGCGCAAATCAACTCGGCCTTTCAGGTCTTTGTATTCCACTTCATTGGGAATACTTTCAGCCTGGTTCATGGTCATCAGGTTGAATTCATGCGGCACATCAAATTTGCGCACCGCAATCTCGATTTCCATGCCGGGATCGTCCAGCTCGCCAAGAACTTCAGCCACTTTGCCAATTGGCTGTGAATGACGCGTGGGTTGTTCGATAATTTCGACAGTGACTACTTTTCCAGGTGTGGCATTGCCCACATCTTTTGGCGACACCAGAATGTCGTGCTTGATGCGCTGGTCTTCAGGAATAACCAGCAAAATGCCGCGCTCAGACACCAGTCGTCCAACCAGGCGATTGGTTTTACGTTCCGTGACCTCAACAATGGTTCCTTCGGGCTTGCCACGGTGGTCGGTGCCGGTAATTCGCACCAGCACGCGGTCGCCATGCAGTACTTTTTGCATCTCGCGCGGGGAAAGAAAGGCGTCTGGTCCGCGATCATCACGAACCAGAAAACCGAAACCGTCACGGTGACCAGCCACTCGGCCGGCTACGAAATCAAGCTTGGTAGAAAGCAACAACATGCCCTTTCGGTTGGGCATTAATTGACCGTCACGCTCCATGGCGTTCAGGCGTTTTTCAATAATGGGGATTTGATCTTCGGTGAGTTTAAGGTGCTCAAAAACCTGTTCGCGGGTTAAGGGGGCTTGCGCTTGGCGCAGTACAGCCAGGATGTCTTCACGACTTGGAATTTTTATTTCTGTTTTATGCATTGACAAATTTATTTATTTCATTAGAATTCACGGCTCGCACCTGTGCCCAGGTGGCGGAATTGGTAGACGCGCTAGGTTCAGGTCCTAGTGGTGGTAACACTGTGGAGGTTCGAGTCCTCTCCTGGGCACCAGCAGTTTTCTCTTCACCAGTTTTATCTTCACTTACGCGTTTCAACGCAGTGTACAGCACTTTCCCCGCTTTAATTCTGAATTTCCAAAGCGCTTTGCGAATTTGCATTGCCGCTGGTGTTTGCAACACAAATTCGCCAAAAAATTTCACCTAAAAACCATAACCCACGCTGAAAATCAGGCTGCTGTCGGTTTTCTTCACGCCGGGTGGCGGCATGTTGTCATAATCCACATTCACTTGCGTGGCCACATTCACATTTTCAACAATCGGAACACGCAAACCTACTTTGGTTTTGAACAAAGCGTCAGCAATGTCCTCAAGGCTTACCGACAAATCATTGTTGTTGAAAAACACCAGGCGTTTGTTCCAGAATTTTCGCTCATAGTCCAATCCCAGGCTTAATGACGGAAACGACTCGTCTGGGGCAACAATATAATCTTCGTTGATGTAAGCCAAACCATATTCTGTTGATAACTTGGCACGCTCGGTTTCAAAAAACTGATAACCATAACCAGCACCCAGCGAGGTTCTCAAATTCAAGTCAGCCAATTTGTCCTGCTCGCCTTTGGCGTTCACAAACAGGTAATCTTTTTCGCTGAGAAATGCATCGTACTGGGTTAGCAAGTATCGGTTCGAAGTGGTGGTCACCCCTGCAGACTCTGCCTCGTTCACCTCAGCTGCCAGCGTGTATCTGTTCTCTGGGGTTCGGGCAATCAACTCCGCATCAAAATTCAGGGCATCGTCTTCCGAGTTACCCCTATTGAATACGCCACCCAAGTTGGCTCTTCCACTGTATTTCACCGAGTGATCAACCACAGGCGGATTAAACATCGCTATATCGGCCCTTGGCAGGGGCTTGGTGCGCCCCAAATCACCTTGATCAATCACCAGCTCACCCTGCTGACTCAAAGTCACCTTGCCCTTTGCGGTGCTGCCGTCCTTCAGCTTCACCGTGACGCCATCATCCGACTGCAATTCAAGAACTTGCTTCCACGGCAGTTCAACTTCTCCGAACAAGGGGGACTTGAAGGTAAGAATGTTGTCGCTTAGCTTCACAATCTCGCCGGTAAGACGATCGCCGTTTTTCAACACCACATTGGCTGCGATAACCGGGCTACTGAACAGGGAAAGTACAACTGCACAGGCGGGCGCAAATTTGAACACAAGGGGGAAATTTTTCACGTTTACTTCTTTTAAGACAGGCATTGTCCCGATGTCTCCTTGGCAGGTAAATGGACCCATAGGATAACACATCGATTTTTAAGCCTTTTTAGACCACAAATGAGGTACTTATGAGAGGAGTTAATACAAGATGTTCAGAGGGGATTCAGAGAAAGTCGCGGGTTTCAAAAGGCTGCACAATCCAGACATCGGACTCAAGATATTCAGCGGCAAAATCAGGTTTGAAAACAGAGCCTGGCTTTACCCAAACCACCGCGGTTTTCATCTCGGTGATAGTGGGGCAAATTGTGCGCAGGTACTCACACAAGGCCTTTAAGGTGTGCCCAGTGTCTGCGAGATCATCCACCAAAAGCACCTTGCCACTCACCGGCCCAACTGATGCGATACTGGCAGAAATCTGCAATTCACCCTGGCTGGTTCCTTCGCCACCACGATAAGACGATGCAGCGATGACAGCCATGGGCTTGCGCAAAGAACGAGACAAGCCATCCGCCAGAAAAAGACCACCCCGAGAAACCCCGAGCACGCAATCTGGCTGAAAGCCCGAGTTTTTGACGGCATCCACCACCCGATCAATCAGGTGGTGGTACTGGGCATAATCGATGTGTAGCTTGTCGCTCATGCGCCAGAGCTTCTTATTCAGGCTTTGTAGGGGTGACGAAGCACAATGGTTTCGTCACGGTCCGGGCCAGTCGAGATCATGTCCACAGGCACACCGCACACTGCTTCCATGCGCTTAAGATAAATCTTTGCCTCTTCTGGCAAGTCATCAAACTGCTTCACGCCGAAAGTGGTGCCTTTCCAACCCGGGAAAGTCTCGAAAATAGGCTTGCAGCCTTCCACTTTGTCGCTGCCGAAAGGAAGAATGTTGGTGGTGGTGCCGTCGGCCAGTTCGTAGCCCACGCACATTTGAATGGTTTCCATGCCATCCAGCACGTCAAGCTTGGTAATACACAGGCCAGAAACACCGTTCAACTGAATGGTACGGCGCAAAGCCGCAGCATCAAACCAGCCACAACGACGTGGGCGGCCTGTTACAGAACCAAACTCATTGCCCTTCTTGGCCAGGTACATGCCCTTCTCGCAAAACAGCTCGGTGGGGAAAGGACCTGACCCAACGCGTGTTGCGTAGGCCTTGGTAATACCCAACACATACTGCAAACGCTGCGGGCCAACACCTGCGCCAGGCGAAGCCGCACCGGCGATACAGTTGGAGCTGGTCACGAAGGGGAAAGTACCGTGGTCGATATCAAGCAAGGCGCCTTGCGCACCTTCGAACAACAGGTTTTTGCCTTCCTCATTGGCCTGTTGCAGCAGGGTTGGCACGTCAGCCACCATGTTCTTGATTCGGGGTGCCAGCGCCATGGCTTTGTCGAATACCACTTGAGCGTCAACAGGCTCAGCCCCCAAATATTGGGTCAATACAAAGTTGTGGTAATCCAGCACCTCATCCAGCTTGGCGCGGAATTTCTCGGGATGAAACAGATCCTGAACTCGCAGTGCACGGCGTGCGGCCTTGTCTTCATAGGCAGGGCCAATGCCACGGCCAGTGGTACCAATTTTCGCGTCGCCGCGCTTGGCCTCGCGTGCTTTGTCCAGCGCAATGTGGTGGTCCAGGATCAATGGGCAGGTTTCGCTGATTTTCAAACGGCTTTCAACCGAAATGCCGCCAGCCTGAAGCTCGTCAATCTCGCTCAGCAACGCTTCTGGTGACAGCACGACACCGTTTCCGATGTAAACCTGAACTTCAGGACGCAAAATACCGGAAGGAATGAGGCGCAAAATGGTTTTCTTGCCACCAATTACCAGTGTGTGGCCCGCATTGTGGCCACCCTGAAAACGAACAACGCCTTGGGCATGGTCAGTCAACCAGTCCACCACCTTGCCCTTGCCTTCGTCACCCCACTGGGTACCAATCACAACCACATTTCGAAAACTCATTTCAATTTCTCCTGATTCATGCCAATCGGCACCACTTTCCACACGGCGTTGGCCTGTACAAGCTGCCGATCACATACAAACTCTTCTTCCTCTTGGGCGGTATTGGGCAGCGACTGAAGCACCACCTCGCCCTGACTGCGCAATTCGCGAATCACAGCCATTAATTCAGTGTCATAAACCCAGGGAGCGCGAATGGCTGTTTTGGGCTTGGAATGCACAGCCTGCAAAGACACCAGTTCGCGCAAATCCACCGAGAAGCCGGTGGCAGGACGGGCTCGGCCATACACGGCACCCACATCGTCATAGCGGCCACCACGCAGCACTGCATTGGGACAACCTTCTACGTAAGCTGAAAAAATCAGACCGCTGTGATAATCAAAACTGGCCAGGTCCGCCAAATCGAGAATGAGTGCAGGCATGGCCGACACGGTTTCCTGCAGACGCGCAATCAGGGTGCGCAATTCATTCAGAACTGCACCCACCTTGGGGTTACGAGGCAATGTCTCGGCTGCCCGGTTCAACACACAATTGCTGCCACCGACTGAGCCATAGAGACTCAACAAAGCCAGCACATTGGCCTTGCAGGCGGCGGAGACTTCGACCAACAATGCTTCCAGGGCAGGTCTGTCTTTTTGAGCAAGGCAATCGTGCAAATGACGAATCAGATTGTCAGTCAGCCCCTCACCATCCACCACAGCAGCCAGCAAGCCAGCATGGGACAAAGCCAGGCGGTAACCCTTCAAGCCCGACAAGTTCAATGTGTCTACAGCCAAGTTCAATATCTCAAGGTCGGCTTCAATACCGCCACAACCATAAAGCTCAGCACCACATTGCAGCGGTTCACGGGTGTTATGCAAACCCAAGGCCTGCGTGTGCAGCACTGGGCCGCAATAACAAAGACGGGTTACGCCCTTCCGGTTCAAAATGTGGGCATCAATGCGGGCCACTTGGGGTGTTGTGTCAGCCCGCAAGCCCAACATGCGCCCACTGGCCTGGTCCAGCAACTTGAAAGTTTGCAAATTCAGGGATGCATCGGCATTGCCAAGCAGTGATTCTGTGTACTCCAGCATGGGAGGCATTACCAACTCGTAGCCGTATACGCGAAAGCGGTCCAGCAAGGACCGTCGCAATTCTTCAATTCGCCGGGCCTCGGAAGGCAATACATCGGCGACAGACTCTGGCAAAAGCCAAGCAGACATGACTATTCCAACTCTTAAACGAGTGTTTTACAACAAAAAAAGCGTGATACCGATGAGAATCGCCACCAGCCCCACAAATCGTATTTGACCTTCTGTGAGCGAGGCAATCTTGAGAAAGGTCTCTTTCCATTGTTTTGGAAACAGAAAAGGCATAAAGCCCTCGAGAATGAACACGAGGGCCAAAGCCAACCAAAAGGTCTCGCTCATATCAGTTTCCCCAGAGCCAGACCTTTCAAGCGAAGGTGATTAACCAACGCAAGCGCACGAAAGCCCAAGTTATTGCGTTTTCTGCAAAAACTTGAAGAAATCAGACTGCGGATCAACCACCATCACATCAGACTTGGATGTCAAAGACTTCTTGTAGGCATCCAGACTGCGATAAAAGGAATAGAACTCGGGATTGCGACCAAAAGCGGCATTATAAATCGAACCGGCCTTTGCATCACCCTCCCCCTTGATAGTTTGTGCTTCTCTGTAGGCTTCAGCCAAAATTACAACCACCTGGCGGTCTGCATCCGCACGAATTTGCTCGGCCTCCGCTGCACCTGTGGCGCGCAGGTCGTTGGCCACCCGCTTACGTTCTGCTTCCATACGGCGGAACACCGATTCACTGACTTCGGGCAGCAAATCCACGCGCTTTAAGCGAACATCCAGAATTTCCACGCCAATTTCCGCAGCTTCGTCCTTGACCTTTTCCACCACCGTGTTCATCACAGTGGTGCGCTCGCCGGAAACCATTTGGGGCACGGTGCGCTTCGTAATTTCCTCGTTCAAGGCAGACTTGACCACTTGAGACATGCGGCTTTGTGCCAGGCGGGAATCTCCGCTCAAGCGAACAAAATACAAACGAGGATCAATAATTCGCCACTTGATATAAGAATCAATCAAGAGGTTTTTCTTCTCAGAAGTAATGAAACGCTCTGGTTCGGGTGTGTCAATGGTTTGAATCCGCTTGTCCAGAAAAATAACATTCTGGAAAGGCGCTGGCAGCTTGAAGTACAAACCAGGCTCCTGGCGCACTTCCTCAACCTGACCCAAAGCAAACACAATGGCGTATTGCCGTTGATCGACAACATAAAGGCAGGTGTTGGCCACAAAAAAGCCGATCAACGCAGCCGCTACTACTACAAAAATCTTAGGCATGATTAACGAGCTCCCCGGTCACGATTGCGCATGGCATCGCGAATGCTAGTGTCAAATCCATCATTGGCAGCACGTGGTGCAGATGGGCTGGTTTCTGCGGCTTTGGCAGCAGCGGCGGCAGATGTCGCACTGCTTTCAGCGCCCGAGGAACCAGTTTTCTCAATCAATTTGTCCAAAGGCAAATACAGAAGTTGGCTGTTTCCCTTTGAATCAACAATAACCTTGGTTACGTTGGTATAAATTTCCTGCATCGCGTCGATGTACAAGCGATCACGTGTAACTTTGGGAGCTTTCTCGTATTCGGTCAAAATTGCCTTGAAGCGGGCTGAATCACCCTCGGACTGGGCAACCACGCGTTCGCGATAACCATTCGCTTCTTCCAGCAAGCGGGCTGCATTGCCTCGGGCACGCGGAATCACATCGTTTGCATACGCCTCACCGTCGTTTTTCAAACGCTCGCGATCCTGGCCGGCCTTCACGGCATCGTCAAACGCTGCTTGTACCTGTTCCGGGGGTTGAACACCCTGAACCGTCACGCTCGATACCAAAATACCGGTACCGTATTTGTCCAGGATTTCCTGCATCACTTCGGCCGTGTTCAAGGCGATTTGCTCTCGGCCCTCGTACAGCACAAAGTCCATTTTGCTGCGACCCACCACCTCGCGAATGGCCGTTTCAGCAGCCATTTTTACGGTTTCGTCGGGATCAATGGTGTTAAACAGGTAATCACCTGCATCTTTCAGGCGATATTGAACCGCAAACTGAATGTCGATGATGTTTTCATCTTCAGTCAGCATCAGCGCTTCGCGCAGTACCTTGCTTTTCACGTCGTTGCGATAACCCACTTCAACAATGCGCACCTGGGAGGAGTTCACCACCTCGTGCGACTGAATCGGGTAAGGCATGCGCCACTGGAAACCGGGCATTGAGGTGTGGTGGTATTTACCAAACTGCAATACCACACCTTCGCGACCTTCCTGAACAATGTAAAAGCCGCTCGCCAGCCACACCAGCACCGCGACAACGATCACGGCAGTGAAGCCCTTGCCGGCATTTTCCATGCTTGGACCGCCACTGCCGCCACCGCCGAGTGGACCACGCGGGCCACCGCCATTGCCGCCCTTCTTGCCGAACAGGCGATTCAGCCTGCTGTTGAAGTCGCGCCATAGTTCGTCAAGATCGGGGGGGCCGTCCTGACGGCCACCGGGACGGCGATTGTCTTGATCTTGAGGCTTTGCGGGTTCATCGTTGTTTTGATTACCCGATGAATTTCTGCCCCAATCCGGATCATTCATTGACATGCTTGTTCCTACTGCTGAAAAATTAGTTGTTGACGTTCAGGCCCACTGCAATTCATCTGACTGCGTGTCTGCACCCCGACTTTGAGCATAAAAGTTGCCAGCAAGTTCAGTCAGACATTCACGCAATTCTGCAATGCCAAGCCCGTAGCGCGCACTCACCGCCACGGACAAAATCTTACCATCGCCGTCGCGCTCGACTTCCACGGAACGCTCGCAGGCGTCTATTTTGTTCCAGATGATCACCTGTGGAACATCCCCCGCTTCAATCTCTTGCAACACTTTGTTGACTTCGTCGATTTGACTGTGCCGAACCGGCGAGCTCACATCGACAACATGCAACAACACATCGGCATGCACCGCACTTTCCAGAGTAGCCTTGAAGGCGTCTACCAGGGAATGTGACAAATCGCGAATAAAACCAACGGTATCCGACAAGGCCATGTCCACCTTGGGTGCAAGCCACACGCGGCGTGTAGTCGTGTCCAATGTGGCGAACAGTTGGTCTGCGGCATACGCCTTGTCGCTTGCAATGGCATTGAACAAAGTGCTTTTACCAGCATTGGTATAACCCACGATCGCAACCGTGAACTGCCCGCGCCGCTCGCGTTGACGGCGCTGGGTTTGACGCTGTTTCTGAAGCTTCTCGAGCCTGGTTTTCAGCTGCTTGACCTTCACGCCAATCAGACGGCGGTCTGTTTCAAGCTGGGTTTCACCCGGACCACGCATGCCGATACCACCCTGCTGGCCATACAAATTCGCGTTGCCACGCACCAAGCGCGAGGCCATGTACTGAAGCTGGGCCAATTCAACCTGCAATTTGCCCTCGAAACTGCGTGCCCGAATGGCAAAAATATCGAGAATCAGACCAGTGCGGTCGATTACACGACGCCCAAGCGCATTTTCAAGATTTCGCTGTTGAGCAGGACTCAGGCTGTGATTGAAGATGACAAGTTCAACTTCTTCGGCCTCGCAATGCGCAAGTATTTCCTGCACCTTGCCGGAGCCAATGAAAGTGGCTGAGTCGGGGGAACGCCGTTTGGACACGAAAACGCCAATCACCTCTGCACCCGCAGAGGTGGCCAGTAGGGCAAGCTCATCGACACTTTCGCGGAACTCGTGTTGACCTAGGTCAAGTGCAACCAAGGAACTACGCGTCATTTCAAACCGCGGAAAAATTGGCAAGTGAAGATAAGTTTACTCCTTCACCTCGGGGGTGAATGTCACTGAACGGCCGGGCACAACAGTTGAAATTGCGTGCTTGTAGACCATTTGGGTTACGGTATTACGCAGCAGAACCACGTATTGATCGAAAGACTCGATTTGGCCTTGAAGCTTGATGCCGTTGACCAGGTAAATGGACACGGGTACATGCTCTTTGCGCAGCAAATTGAGGAAGGGGTCTTGTAGTAGTTGCCCTTTGTTACTCATAACAGCTCCAGACTGTGTTGATATTATTAAATGTCAGAGCTTTTGGCTCGTCACGCTTAGTTTACAGAAAGCGCTTATGGGTGCCAAACGTAAGCCCTTCTTTTGTTGATATGGACACTCTTTTTTCACAAAAAGTTCAAATCCAACGCCAGAGAGTGATTCCCGTTGACATCACCCGCTTAACAAGGAGTTAACTCAAGCCATTGAGACAAGCGGGGACGCCGAATAAACTCCTCCTGAAACTCGGTCAGCTTCGCGGTGGACTGGGGCAAGCGAGCGGCCCATTCTGAGGTCAGTGAGGGATCGTACCAAAGCGCTTTTGCCACCACTTCGGCGCTGATATTGGCGGGGTCGCAAATCAGGGCAAAGCGATCATCACCCCGCACAATCGCCAGAAGACCGATCACTCCATGGTCAATCAACAAGCTCAGGATCTCGTCCAGTTGGTCGGGCGGCACCTTGGCAAACACCCGCAACTCTTCCATGGTCATGCCCGGCTTTTCCTGCTGCCGCGACTTTTCCAGTTCAACCAAAACACTCAAACCTTGCAACCACCTTTCACCGGGGCGGTTACTAGGGTTCCAATAACCAGTGCGGGCCACAGGCAAAGCCGCAACGGTGCTGGCCCCCAGCAACACAATAATCCAACTCACGTAAATCCAGAGCAAAAAGATTGGAAATGCCGCCAAAGCGCCATACAAAGCCGTGTAACTTGGAAAATGCGTGATGTAGGCAGCAAACGCCCGCTTGGAGATTTCAAACAAAACCGCAGCCAGTACCCCGCCCACCAAGGCGTCTTTCCAATGCACAGCCCTATTCGGAACAATGCGATAAATAAAGGCAAAAGCCAGCACCGTCAAAGTCAACGGTATCAGATTAAGCGCGGGAAACATGCCGCCCAACACAGGGTTCACACCCGCCATGGTTTCACCGATCAGTGCAGTGGATACGCTGATGCTCAGCCCGATCAGCACTGGCGCCAGCGACAAGACCGCCCAATACAACACCACCTTGTTCATGGTCGAGCGTTGACGCTTCACGTTCCAGATTTGATTGAATACCCTATCCACCGTGAACATGGTGGTTAATGCAGTAATCACCAGAAACACAATACCAATTGCGGTCAGCCCCTTTGCTTTGTCAGAAAACTGGGTGACATAAGTCAAAATGGTTTCAGACAAGGTTTCGGGAAAAAAGCTGTCGATCAAATAGCCCTGAAGCGACAACTGCAAACGGTCAAACATCGGAAATGCCGTGAATATGGCCAGCACCACCGTGGCCAATGGTACCAAGGACAGCACCGTGGTAAAGGTGAGGCTGGCAGCCACCTGCGGCAAGCGCTGTTCGCTGATGCGCTGGCTCACCAGGCGTGTAAACGCGATCCACCAGCGCAAATTCAGCGGTGACAGTTCAACATCGGCCACGCTGAAAGCACGGCGGGCACCACGCATAAAGCGTGCACGGCGTGTTTGACTCTCTTCGGTCGATTTGCCGATGGCTTTGAAACTCTTGGTCTCAGTTGTTTCGGAAGGTGCGGCTGAACTCATGCGCTTCGATACAATAGGGTTTCCAACAGTCCCCATGATAACCCCTAAGCATGATTGAAGTATTGGTCTTGTATTACAGCCGCCATGGCGCAACTGCGCAGCTGGCCCGCGAAATTGCACAGGGCGTAGACTCCGTGAAAGGTGTTTCGGCAAGAATTCGAACAGTACCCGCGGTATCTGCGAACACAGAAGCCACTGAATCCGACATTCCCGAACAGGGCCCACCCTATGCAGAGCCGGCTGACTTGAAAGAATGCGCTGGCCTTGCCATGGGCTCACCGACACGGTTTGGCAACATGGCCGCCCCCATGAAGTATTTTCTGGATGGTACGGTTGGAACCTGGCTGGCTGGCGATTTGATCAACAAACCCTTTTGCGTGTTTACCAGCACTGGCAGTTTGCATGGTGGGCAGGAAACCACGCTGACCAGCATGGCTTTGCCCTTGATACACCATGGCATGCTTTGGCTGGGCATTCCCTATTCCGAGCAAGCTTTGAATGACACCCGCACTGGCGGCACGCCCTATGGCGTGACCCATTGGGCGGGTGGACAAGGCCAGCACCCAATTTCTGAACATGAAAAAACTCTTGCCCGAGCGCAAGGTGCACGCCTTGCCAAAGCAGCACTGGCACTACAACACATGGATAAATCTTGATGAGCAGCACCCCCGAAGTTGATTTGACCCGCAAGAAGGCCTACTGGGCAACCGTCAGCAGCCTGTTGGCATTAATTGCCCTGTGCGTGGCTTGGGAGCTTTTCGTTGCACCCATTCGCCCCGGCGGCAGCTGGCTTGTGCTGAAGGTTTTGCCTTTGCTGCTGGTGGTGCCCGGCATATTCAAACAACGCGTGCGAACCTACCAAGCCACATCACTGCTGCTGTGGCTATACTTTGCAGAAGGTGCCACACGCGCAACTTCTGACCCGGCGCTAGCCTCGCAGTTAATGGCCGGGCTGGAAGTGCTTTTGACCATCGTGCTTTTTGCCAGCGTCAGCGTGTTTGCCCGTACCTACAAAGTACCCAAAACCAAGGTTGCTTGAACGCATGAATGAATTTCTTGAACAATTGCGCAAACAGGTTCCAGGGCTGCTGATTAATACTGAGGCAGCCTACATTGCCCAAACCTGTACCGACTGGCGCAAACGCTACTGCACCACTGCGCTGGCTGTTCTGGAACCCCTGAGTACCCGACAGGTACAGGCGATTGTAAAAACATGCGATGCATTCAATGTGGCCATTTCAACCCAAGGCGGCAACACTGGCCTGGTGGGTGGTGCGGTGCCCGTGGCAGATAACAACGCAGAAAAACGACCGCATGTGGTTCTTAAAACAGGGCGCATTCGCGAAGTACTGAAGCTGGATGAAAACAACTTGACCCTGACCGCGAGTGCAGGTTACACACTGCACGAAATTCAGGAGTACGCAGAGGCACACGGCTTTCTGTTTCCCCTCAGCCTGGCCTCAGAGGGCACCTGCACCCTGGGCGGCAACCTGGCCAGCAATGCAGGGGGCGTGGCCGTACTGCGTTATGGCAACACCCGCGAATTGTGCCTTGGACTGGAGTATGTGAATGCACAGGGCGAGTTGTGTGGTGATTTGCGGGGACTTCGCAAAAACAACACTGGCTATGACCTGCGCCATTTGTTGATTGGCTCGGAAGGCACTTTGGGAGTGGTAACCACTGCCTGCATGAAGGTGTACCCTGCCCCCAAAAGCCGCTGCGTTGCGTGGCTGAATGTGGACAACATTCAAACTGCTGTAGACGCATTGGGCTTCGTACAAAGCCGCTTGTTTGGTGAACTCAGCGGCTACGAATGGATGAACGCCAATGCAATTGATGTGGTTCAAACCCATTTTCCTGCCCGTGCGCCAACCTGCCCAGGCGCAGTAGACCATGTGCTCGCTGAATTCACCTCATTGGGTTCCGAAACCGCCTTGCGTGAACAAGTCGCCAGAACACTCGAGGCGATGTTGGAAGAGATACCCGGGGTACGCAACATCGCCATTGCCCAAAGCGGGCGAGACATTGAAACCTTTTGGGCCTTGCGAGAAAACATATCCGAGGCACAAGCCAAAGCGGGTTTGAATGTGAAACATGATGTGGCGTGTGCGGTGTCGCAGCTGCCGACATTCCACAACATGGCCCTGAATGACATAGCAGAGCATGGTGTCGATGTTCAGCCAGTGCTGTTTGGCCATTTGGGCGATGGCAACCTGCACTTCAATTTGTCAGCCCCAACAGGCAGCGACTCTGCAGAATTTCTGAAACAACACCAAAGTTTGCTCAACAATTTGGTGCACGACGCGATTCTGCGGTGCGGCGGCACCGTATCGGCTGAACATGGCATTGGGCAGTTGAAAGCCGAACTACTGCGAGATATTACGAGTGCCAGCAACTATGCTGCATTCAAAGCCATCAAACAGGCCATGGATCCTAAAAACCTGCTGAACCCCGGCAAGCTGGTTTTGCTGTAATGCCGGCTCAGGCTGCGTGCTTGAGCATCATCGCCAGCGCATCTTCAACCACCTGCCAGTTGTTAGCCTTCAGCCGGGTTGAATCGGACAGAACCTGTCGATAAAGCCTTCCACCTGCTTGGCCGTGAAACAGCCCCAACCAGGATTTCGTAATGCTTCGAATGCTTTCGCCCTTGCACAATTCCTGCTCAGCATAGCTGCGCAATTCGTCAATGACTTCCAAACGGTTTTTTGGGGCAGAGGACGCCTGGCCAGTTACTTCGTCAAATCCGGCCAATAGCCACGGGTTGGAATAGGCCTCTCGACCAATCATGCAACCGTCGGCCCATTCCAAGTGGGTTTGAATCGACTCGAGGGTTGTAATTCCCCCGTTCAAAATGATTTGAAGGTGCGGGAAATGTTGTTTCAGGCGTTTTACCACCTCGTAACGCAACGGAGGAATGTCGCGGTTTTCCTTTGGTGACAGGCCTTTCAGCACCGCATTGCGCGCATGCACAATGAAGGTGTTACAACCCGCTTCACTGACCTTGCCCACAAAATCATAAAGCATGGTTTCGCTTTCATCGTAATCAAGCCCAATCCTGTGCTTCACGGTCACATCAATCGAGCAGGCATCCCGCATGGCTTTCACGCAGTCAGCCACCAAATTCGGCTCGGCCATCAGGCAGGCACCAAATGCACCTTTCTGAACCCGCTCGGAAGGGCAACCCACATTCATGTTCAATTCGTCGTAACCGGCTTCTTCAATCCATTTCGCGCATTGCGCCATATGAACAGGATCGCTTCCGCCGATCTGAAACGCAACCGGATGCTCTTCTTCGTTGAAAGCGAGAAAACGTTTTCTGTCGCCAAACACAAGCGCACCCGTGGTGATCATTTCAGTATAAAGCCAGGTGTGCTGGCTGATCGCACGGTGGAACCTACGGCAATGCCGATCGGTCCAGTCGATCATGGGGGCAACAGAGAGAATTCTGGGTTTGAATGTCATGGTCTGGATTCTACAAACAAAAAGGGCGAGGCCAAAGCCACGCCCCTTTTGAATCTGGCCTTTCAGCCAAACAAAACTTATGCAGCGTCGCGACTTGCGCGCTTGCGCTCGTGTTCTTTCAGGAAGCGCTTGCGAATGCGAATGTTCTTGGGAGTAATTTCTACCAATTCGTCTTCCGCAATAAACTCCACCGCATATTCCAGGTTCATCTGGATTGGCGGTACCAGGCGAACGGCCTCGTCAGTACCCGATGAACGAACGTTGGTCAGCTGCTTGCCCTTGATGGGGTTCACAACCAAGTCGTTGTCGCGGCTGTGGATACCAATCACCATGCCTTCATACAGGGCTTCACCTGGGGACACAAACATGCGGCCACGGTCTTGCAGTTTCCACAAAGCGTAGGCCACCGCATCGCCATCGTCCTGAGAAATCAGCACGCCATTGTGGCGCTCGGCTGAACCGCCTTCGCGCACGGGTGCATATTCGTCAAACACATGGCTAATCAGGCCGGTACCGCGTGTCAGGGTCATGAAGTCGCCCTGGAAACCAATCAGGCCACGTGCCGGAATTTTGTATTCCAGACGAACACGGCCTTTGCCATCGGGAGACATGTCGAGCAAATCACCCTTGCGGCGACCCAATTCTTCCATCACGCCGCCCTGGTGTGAGTCTTCCACATCCACGGTCAACATTTCATAGGGCTCGCATTTCACGCCATCAATTTCCTTGAACACCACGCGTGGGCGGGAAACAGCCAATTCATAGCCTTCACGACGCATGTTTTCCAGCAAAATGGTCAGGTGCAATTCACCACGACCCGACACTTCAAACACGGTGTCATCGTCGGTGTCTTTCACACGCAGAGCCACGTTGGCTTTCAATTCACGCTGCAAGCGGTCACGCAACTGCCGGCTGGTTACAAACTTGCCTTCACGGCCGGCCAATGGCGAGGTGTTCACCATGAAGTTCATGGTCAATGTGGGCTCGTCAATCGCCGGAATTTCCAGGCCTTCCACTGCGTCAGTGGCGCAAATGGTGGTACCAATGCCGATTTCCTCGATGCCGTTGATCAGGCAAATGTCGCCAGCCTGAGCTTGTTCTTCCTGAACACGTTCCAGACCACGGAATTTGAGAACCTGGTTGATTCGACCATTGAATGGTGTGCCGTCTGGCCCGTTAACACAAGTAACCTGTTGACCCACACGCACGGTTCCGCGCTTGATTCGGCCAATGCCGATCTTGCCCACGTAGCTGTTGTAGTCAAGCGAGGTGATCTGAAACTGCAATGGACCATTGGGGTCATCATCACGCACAGGTACATACTTCAAAATGGCTTCAAACAATGGGCGCATGGTGCCTTCACGCACATCGGGTGTGTCGCCTGCATAGCCGTTCAGGCCACTGGCATACACAATCGGGAAGTCCAGCTGTTCGTCGGTTGCACCCAGTTTGTCGAACAAGTCGAAAGTTTGGTCAATCACCCATTCAACGCGCGCACCTGGGCGGTCTACCTTGTTCACCACCACGATAGGCTTCAAACCCAGGGCCAAAGCCTTGCGGGTAACAAAACGTGTTTGGGGCATCGGGCCTTCAACGGCGTCCACCAACAGCAAAACCGAGTCAACCATCGACAACACGCGCTCCACTTCACCACCGAAATCGGCGTGTCCTGGGGTGTCAACAATGTTGATGTGGGTGCCTTCATATTCAACCGCGCAGTTCTTGGCCAGAATCGTGATGCCACGTTCTTTTTCAATGTCGTTGCTGTCCATCACGCGTTCTTCGAGCTTTTCGTTCTCGCGGAAGGTGCCGGATTGGCGAAGAAGTTGGTCTACCAATGTGGTTTTGCCGTGGTCCACGTGGGCGATAATTGCAACGTTACGTAATGCGCGTGTCATAGATTTACCTGAATCAATCTGTCGGGTCGAAGCAAGGCGCCCTTCCCATCCGTTTCTAAAATGCCTGTTCCCATGAATCGGGAATTGCCTTTGAAGGCTGTATTGCTAACTTCGGTGTTCACATCCTGTGCAGACGTTTCTCCGTACACCCGCACTCGCCCTGGCTTGGCATCAACCAGGCTCAGTGGCAACCGTTGCCCGTGCGAAAACCGCCGCGCAAACTCATTGTTCAATTCGACTTTGCCCAGGCTGCCCAAAAGGGCATCTACCGGGAAAAGCACCGCATCCAAAGCGTCAAAGGGGGTTTCCGATTCACCAAGCACCTTAAGTGCATCCAGGGTGTACGCGCGTTCCACTTTCAAGTCACCAATTGCCGTTCTGCGCAATTCCGTGAGATAGCCCGCTGTGCCCAAGGCCTTGGCGATGTCTTCGCCCAAGGTGCGCACATAGGTGCCTTTGCTGCAATTCACTTCCAGTTCAATGGTGCAACTGCCTTCACCATGGATTGTATTGTGCTCGACTTTCATGACATCCAATTGATGGATCAAAAGGGTCCGAGCGGGTCTGTCCAATTCAATGCCTTCGCGAGCATACTCGTACAAAGGCTTGCCGTCTTTCTTTAATGCAGAAAACATGGGTGGCGTCTGTTGAATTTCACCAACAAACTGCGCGCACACCTGTTTTACTTCATCCAAGGTGATGCTTTCAAGGGCGCGGGTGCTGACTTTCGTCAATTCTCCCTCAGCGTCACCTGTGTTGCTTGAAAAACCAAGCCGCACCTTGGTGCGATAGGTTTTGCTGGCATCGATTAGATCTGCTGCAAACTTGGTGGCCTCACCGAACATCAATGGCAGCAAACCGCTTGCGAGCGGGTCTAGCGTACCGGTGTGACCGGTTTTTTCAGCCCTGTACAAGCGCTTTACAATTTGCAGGGCTTGATTGGACGAGAAACCAGTTGATTTATCGAACAACAGCACACCCGACAAGGCACGCTTTTGTTTCTTAGTCTCCGCCACCGTCGCCACCACCATCCGAATCTGTGGCACCACCGCCCTCGCCTTTCAGCGCCCGGTCGATCATTTGAGACATTTCAGCCCCACGCTCCACCGATTGGTCGTGTTTGAAACGCAAGGTGGGCACGGTGTGAATGTGCAGCTTCTTGAAAATCAAATTGCGCAAATAACCCGAAGAATCATTCAATGCTTCTTCAGTGGTTTCGGCTGAACCAGTCAACACCGAGAAATACACGGTTGCATAGGCGTAATCGGGCGTCAGTTCCACATCGGTGATTGTGACAAACCCAAGCCGTGGGTCTCTCAACTCACGGGGAATCAGCTCAGCCAGGTCTTTCTGGATTTGCTCGGCAACCCGAATACCTCTGGCTGGTGCTTTTTTCTTGTGACGCATACTTTCCTTTTCAAACCCGGGCAGCAATTACAGCTGTGTACGGGCCACTTCCTTCACTTCAAATGCTTCCAGAATGTCGCCAACCTGGATGTCGTCGTAGTTGTGCAGTTGCAAGCCACACTCAAAGTTCTGACGCACTTCTTTGGCATCGTCTTTGAATCGCTTGAGCGAGGCCAACTGACCTGTCCACACCACCACGTTGTCGCGCAACAAGCGAACGCCAGCACCGCGACGAATAACACCATCGGTCACCATACAACCAGCGACAGAACCCACTTTGGAGATCTTGTACACTTCGCGGATTTCCACGTTACCGATGATTTCCTCTTTCTTGTCGGGCGTCAGCATGCCGGTCATGGCGGCCTTGATCTCGTCTACTGCGTCATAAATGATGTTGTAGTAGCGAATATCCACACCGTTGTTCTCGGCTGTTTTACGGGCACCTTGATCGGCACGCACGTTAAAGCCGATGATGACTGCTTTGGAGGCCACTGCCAGGTTGACGTCTGATTCGCTGATGCCACCCACTGCCGCGTGCACCACTTGCACCTTGACTTCGTCGGTTGACAGCTTTTGCAGGGCATGTGACAGCGCTTCTTGCGAACCCTGTACATCGGCCTTCAAAATCACAGCCAGGCTCTTGACTTCGCCCTCGGCCATTTGCTCGAACATGTTTTCAAGCTTGGCTGCTTGTTGCTTGGCCAGCTTCACGTCGCGGAATTTGCCTTGACGGAACAGGGCAATTTCACGGGCCTTGCGTTCATCTGGCAACACAATCACTTCTTCGCCTGCCGCAGGTACATCGCTCAAACCCTGAATTTCTACAGGGATGGACGGGCCGGCGGAGTCAATGGAACGACCGTTTTCGTCAACCATGGCACGTACTCGGCCAAATGCAGAACCTGCCAGCACCACATCGCCTTTCTTCAAGGTACCGCTTTGAACCAACACGGTGGCCACTGGGCCGCGGCCCTTGTCCAGTCGGGATTCAACCACAAGGCCCTTGGCCGGTGCTTCCACCTGCGCTTTCAATTCCATCACTTCAGCTTGCAACAACACTTGTTCCAGCAAGTCGTCAATGCCCTTGCCGGTTTTGGCCGACACGGGAACCATGGGTGAATCGCCGCCGTATTCCTCAGGGACCACAGAGTGTGTAATCAATTCCTGCTTCACACGCTCTGGGTTGGCATCGGGCTTGTCGATTTTGTTGATAGCCACAACCAAAGGCACATTGGCTGCCTTGGCATGGTGAATCGCTTCAATGGTTTGGGGCATCACGCCGTCATCGGCGGATACGACCAGAATAACGATGTCGGTTGCCTTGGCACCACGGGCACGCATGGCGGTAAACGCCTCGTGACCTGGGGTATCCAGGAAGGTGATCATGCCGCGTTCCGTTTCAACGTGGTAAGCACCAATGTGCTGCGTAATGCCGCCAGCTTCACCAGAGGCCACTTTTGCACTGCGAATGTAGTCAAGCAGTGAAGTTTTACCGTGGTCAACGTGACCCATCACGGTAACAACTGGCGCGCGCGGCACTGAAGGCGCCTCGGAATGTGCGACACCAGCTTCTTCGATCATGGCTTCAGGATCGTCGAGTTTGGCTGCAATCGCTTTGTGACCCAATTCTTCAGTCACAATCATGGCGGTGTCTTGGTCGAGTACCTGGTTGATGGTCACCATTTGGCCCATCTTCATCAAACACTTGATTACCTCAGCAGCCTTCACTGACATTTTGTGCGCCAGGTCGGCCACAGTAATGGTTTCGGGCACGTGAACATCGCGAACCACAGGTTCAGTGGGCTGGTTGAAGTTGCTTTGTTCCTGGCTGTGGCGGTTGTTTTTGCCCTTGGGGCCCTTCCAGCCACCAGCGCCTGTGCGGCCAACACCGGTTTCACCGCGTGTTTTCAAACCACCACGGCGGCGGCCTGGTTCTTCCTTTGCACCCGCAGCGCGAACACCTTTGCGACCGCGCTCGGCGGCTGAATCCTCTTCAGTGACAGCAACAATGGCTTTCTCAGGCTTCTTGATTGTAGCAGCCGGCTTGGGAGGCTCAACCGGCTCCTCGGCCTTCATGACTTTGGATGGCTGGGACATCATGCGGTTAATTGCCGCAACCTCAGCTTCTGCCGCTTTGCGTGCACGCTCTTGATTCGCGCTGGCTTTTGCTGCGTCCTCAGCGGCCTTTTTGGCCTTTTGCTCGGCCTTCAACGCATCGGCAGCACGCTGTTCGCGAGCCTTCGCTTCTTGGGCACGTGCGGCTTGCGTGGCTTCATCTTTAACGTCAGTTTCTTCTTCAGCCTTGGCAGGCTCGGCGCTTTCGGCCTTGGCTTGTTCCACAGCTTCGTGAGCAAGCCGCTCTTCTTCGGCACGCTGACGTGCTTCTTCCTGAAGCTTCAGTTCGCGCTCGCGCTCTTGCTCAAGCTTGGCTTGTTTTTCTTTCAGTTCTGCTTCCTGGCGTGCCTTCAACTCGGCCTGGCGCTGGGCTTCAGCGTCGCGGCGGGCTTGTTCTGCGGGTTCAAGCTGAGCTTCCATGACTGGCTCGCTTTCACCGGCTTTCTCGGCACGCTGAACGAACACACGCTTCTTGCGCACTTCAACCTGCACTGTGCGCGCGCGGCCGCCAGGGCCAGCCTGCTTGATTTCACTGGTCTGCTTGCGGGTGAGGGTAATTTTCTTTTGACCGCTTTCAGATCCGTGCGCCTTTCTCAGGCTTTCCAAAAGCTTTCCCTTGTCCGCTTCAGTAACTGCATCTGCCTCAGAATTTTTGCTCACGCCAGCAGACTTCAGCTGCTCCAAAAGAACATCGGCGGGCATTTTCAACTCTGCTGCAAACTGTGCGACTGTGGTACTGGTCATCTACTATTCCTTCAAATTCCCTTGCTGACCGGGCCGAGTGGCCCGATTCGACTCTACTCAATGCGGTTTGTATTATTCAAACCAGTGTGCTCGCGCTTTCATAATGATGTCGCGGGCACGGTCTTCTTCAATTCCTGCAATTTCAACCAATTCATCGACTGCCAATTCGGCCAGACCTTCGCGGTCAGAAATTTCAGCGGCTGCCAATTTGCCAACCAGATCGGCATCCACACCTTCGATGGACATCAAATCGCCTGCACCCTCAACCATTTCTTCACGGGCAATTGCCTCGGTCAACAATGCATTGCGGGCACGGGTTCTCAGTTCTTCGACAGTGTCTGCGTCAAATGCTTCAATTTCCTGCATTTCAGCGATGGGCACGTAGGCCACTTCTTCAAGACCGGTGAAGCCTTCTTCGATCAGAATGTTGGCCACTTCCTCGTCCACATCCAGCTTGCTGGTGAACAATTCACGCAACTTGCCGATTTCTTCTTCGGAACGCTTGGCCGACTCTTCGGGTGTCATGATATTGATTTGCCAGCCGGTGAGGTCGGAAGCCAAACGCACATTCTGACCGCTGCGGCCAATGGCTTGTGCCAGTTCGGCTTCGTCCACCACCACTTCCATCACGTGCTGGTCTTCATCCACAACGATGGATTGAACAGTAGCAGGCGACAAGGCGCCGATTACAAATTGGGCTGGATCTTCAGACCACAACACGATGTCCACACGCTCGCCGCCCAATTCCTGGGTAACGGCCTGAACGCGAGAACCACGCACGCCCACACAAGTGCCGATTGGATCAATGCGACGGTCGTGAGCCAGCACGGCGATTTTGGCACGCATGCCAGGATCGCGGGCAGCACCCTTGATTTCAAGGTGGCCTTGTTCAATTTCAGGCACTTCCATGGCAAACAAGGCTTTAATGAACTCGGGCGAAGTGCGTGACAGGATGACTTGCTGACCGCGGGCCATGCGATCAACCTTCCACAGGTAGGCGCGCACACGGTCACCGGGACGCAGGCTTTCGCGAGGAATCATTTGATCGCGGGGCAAACGGGCTTCGATACGGCCACTTTCAACAATGGCGTCACCACGCTCCATGCGCTTGACCTGACCAATCACGATTTTGTCGCCACGGTCGAGAAAGTCTTGCAAAATTTGCTCACGCTCGGCGTCGCGAACGCGCTGCAGAATGACCTGCTTGGCTGCTTGTGCACCAATTCGGCCAAACTCAACAGGCTCAAGTTCTTCTTCGATGAAGTCGCCCATTTCGGCTTCAGCATCGTGTTTCAAGGCCTGGTCTAGAACCATTTGGTAGGCGGGGTCGTAGAAATCTTCTTCTGTGACCACTTCCCAGCGGCGGAAAGTGTCGTAGTCGCCTGTGTCGCGGTCAATGGACACGCGGACATCCACTTCTTCATCGAAGCGCTTCTTGGTTGCGGAAGCCAATGCCAATTCGAGCGCACCAAAGACGATGTCTTTGTCCACATTCTTCTCGCGCGCCAACGCATCAACTAATAAAAGCAACTCACGGCTCATTCCAGGGCTCCTAAAACTTTAGATGGGGGACCAGACGGGCACCCGCCAAATCAGTTATTTCAAAATCAAGCAAATAGGGTTCGGCATTTTTACCGTCGGGGGTCACCAAGACACCCCAGGTTTGCTCTTTGCCCTTTTGCAATACACCTTTGAACTGTTTTTGATTGTTGATGGCCCGTTTGAATTTCAGGGACACCTCTTGCTCCAAAAACCGTTCGAAATCTTTTTTGCGGCGTAAAACGCGATCAACGCCCGGCGAGGAAATCTCGAGCCGTTCGTAGTTGACATTTTCGACGGTGAACAGGTGGGTAAGCTGGTGGCTGACCTTTTCGCAATCTTCGACGGTAACGCCAGTGGGTGAATCGATCATGATGCGCAACAGACCATTGCCCTCGCGCTCAATATCGGCCACTTCAAGGCCCAGAGAGGCGATCACGGCGTCGGCTTCAGTAACCCAGGATTCTGACCACACGCCAGACCATGAATTGCCAACAAATTCTTCAGGATTGATCACTTCGCCTTTCAACGTTCTTAACCTTTACTTGTCTGTTCGCTTCGCTTGTTCACTTTATTTGCGTACTTAAAACCGCCTCGCCAAAAAAAAATGGGCCTGTAAGCCCACTTCATTTGAGACACCCTTTTTGGAGTGGGCGCTCAGGCAGCCTCAGAGAATAACCGAAACTGCCTTTATTTTCAAGTAATTTCAGGTGCGGAGAACTACGCGGCCGGTGCCTTCCTGCGTCTACGCTGCTGGGGTTTCTGGGCTGCACCATTTCCACCCTCATTGCCGCGCCCGGGACCGCGCCCGGCAGAAGGACCACCAGACCGCGGACCCGCATTGCGTGGCCCTGAGGGGCGCTTGCCTGTCCCAGCAAACTTTCCAGCTGGGGCAGCACCATTGCCATTGGCACCGGCTCTGTTGCCATTTCGGTCACCACCGCCACCTCGCCGGGCTGAGCCCCCGGCAGAAGACAAGTTGTTCTGGTTGCTCAACGCGGCGGCGGCGGCAGCGCCAGACACGGTGAGGTAAGTTTGGGTTGGCGTGGTAAAGGCCAAGCCCGGATCGATCAGGGGTTGACCGTTACGACGCTTGTTGTTTTTTGAGCCGATGTTCTTCTTGTCACGGCGAATGGCACCTTCTTGGGCAGACTCATCCACCTTCAAGCCCAATGACTGCATATAGGACATGGCCTCAAGTGCTTCCATTTCCATGTGGCGGCCACGTTTCAAGGTGGAGGGCATCAGGATGTCGCCAAAACGTGTGCGAATCAGGCGACTTACGGTCAGGTTACAGGCCTCAAACATGCGGCGAACCTCTCGGTTGCGCCCTTCTTTCAAGCCAACTTTGTACCAGCGGTTAGCACCCTCACCGCCGGCAGCATCCACATAGAGAAACTTGGCAGGACCGTCTTCAAGCTGAATACCAGTGAGCAATTGCTGGCGTTGTTCTTCAGAAAGCTCACCCAGAATGCGCACAGCGTACTCACGCTGCACTTCGTAACGCGGGTGCATTAAACGGTTGGCCAACTCGCCCGAGGAGGTGAACAGCAATAAGCCCTCGGTGTTGAAATCGAGACGCCCCACTGCAATCCACTTGCCGTTTGAAATTTTCGGCAGTTTCTGAAATACGGTAGTACGGCCTTGGGGGTCGTCCATGGACACAATTTCGCCGGCGGGCTTGTGATAAATAAGTACCCGAGGTGGCTTGGATTTGTTTTTGCGCTGAATCAGCTTGCCATTGACACGCACCTGGTCGGTGGGCAACACGCGCTGGCCCAGGTGGGCAGGTTCAGCATTGACAGAGACACGCCCAGCGACAATCAGCTCTTCCATTTCACGACGAGAACCCATACCGGAATCGGCCAATACCTTGTGCAACTTGGGCGCCAATTCGGGGTCTAGCCGCACATTCAGCTTGCTGCGGTTCTTGCCTGCGCCGCCACCCTCTTCAGACTTCAGGCCTTCGACCTGATCCAGCACTTCGCCCCATTCCAGATCATGACTTTCGCTGTCTATGCTGACTGCCGCCTGCTCGGGAATTGGGTTGCTGTCGAGTGTTTCAGTTGCTTTGCGCTTGTTGGTTCTCATCGTTTTCCGCTGTTTCGCTGTCATCCAGATCAAATGGAATGACTTTCTGTAATTCATCAGCCAGCTGTTGGTCTTTTTCATCGTCCAGTGCTGGCAAGTCGCTTAGGCTGGCCAAATTCAGGTCAGCCAAAAACTGGGGCGTGGTTGCCCACAGTGCTGGGCGCCCCGGCGCATCACGGTGGCCGATTGACTCGATCCAGCCGCGATCCTCGAGCGCCTTCATGACCTGGGTAGACACGGTGACCCCACGAATGGACTCGATGTCGCCCCGGGTGACCGGCTGCTTGTAGGCAATAATTGCCAGGGTTTCCATGGTTGCCCTTGAGTACTTCGGGGGCTTCTCGGGATTCATTTGTTCGAGGTAACGTTTGACGTCCTCTCGGGTTTGGAAGCGCCAGCCCGTTTTGACTTGCACAAGTTCCAAACCCTTGTGAGTCCAATCTCGACGCAGGTCTTCCAACAAGGTTGTGACCACGGATGCATCAATTGCATCATCGAACAGGCGCATCAATTCCTTGACGGCAATGGGCTCGACCGAACACAGCAATGCTGCTTCTAATATGTTTTTAGCGCGCTGGGGATCCATCCAGGCGGACTCACTTTAAGAAATTCAGGTGTTGATAGGGAAATAGTGCCGATTGGTCCTGCAGGCCGATGTGGCTGTTGCCAGCGGGGTGCAGGGGCGCAGCGTGAAACGAGTTGCGCGACAGGCATTTTATAAACCGATGGCGCATTGTAACCACGTTATCCACCGCTCAGCAACCACTTGATCACACAATTAATTTCAAAAAAAACGGCTCACCGAGGCAAGCCGTATCTGAAAGTAACCCACGGAGGGTCGGAGACATTCATAGAGTGCCGGAACAAAGTGCACTGAACATCCCCACTGTGGCTTAACCCGAGGCTTATGGAACTTATCCACACTGGGCGGGGAAAACCTTCCCTATTCGCTGTGGATAAAATTTTCAGCCTGTTGATTTTGTGCAGTTTTTGGTTGGTTGATTAAAAACTGAGCATGGGCTCTAGAGACTATCAACTCTTGCTATTTCAGCTTTCCCAGCGATAGCCAACACCCGCTTGGCGGATGCGGTTCCAGATAGCCTCTTTCTCCTCGTCGCTTTTGAACAGCCAACCATCGACTTCGTCCAGAGTGCGACCGCAGCCCATGCAAATGTCGTCTCCAAGGTTGGTTGAACAAAAACCCACGCAAGGGGTATCGGCTTGGGGCCACACAGGCAGGTTGGCGTATTCAGGTTTTGACATGATGCTGCTTTAGTTGGGGTTGGGACGGTACTGCTTCTTCAGGCGAATATAGAGCACTTTGGTGACGTGTGCGACAACCGAGCCATCGGCGTGGGTGATGTCGGTCTCGAAGGTGTGCAAAACTTTTTCACCAGTGGCCGCTTTGGCTTTGATTTCTTCCAGTGTTTGATCATCAACTTGATACACGCCTTTGACCAAGGCGTTGCCCGGTGCAACAAACCGAATGTTGGCCTCTTGATCCCACACATGGTAGCGACTGCCCAAGCGCTTCATGAGAATGAGCATGTAGAAGGGATCGGCCATGGCGTAGAGAGAACCGCCAAATTGCGTACCCATGATGTTCTTGTTGCGACGCGTGAGTGGCATGTGCACTTCGACTTCTTCGAAATTGGTACTGATGTGATGTACATGAATGCCTGTGCCGCGCAAAGGTGCGTAAAAATTCATGGCCCTGCGCATGAATTCGGGCTTGTCAGAGAGGTTTTTCAGAAATTTTTTAAACATTTTTTGCTGCAAATTTTTCTTGTGGTTTCAGTAGGATAAAGGTTTTTGGGCCGCGGTTTAGGCGTTTGCATGCGTTTGTTCACTTGCACACAAGGGGGAAACCCGCTATAGTTTCGTTCTTACCAGACGCGGGGTGGAGCAGTCTGGCAGCTCGTCGGGCTCATAACCCGAAGGTCGTAGGTTCAAATCCTGCCCCCGCAACCAAATACAGAAAAAAGGCCAATCATCTCGGTGATTGGCCTTTTTATTTTTCCGGTATCAGACTTTATCAATTCAAAGCGAATGCCAAGGTCTATGTCACATCAATGTTGTCGAATCCTATTAATTGATTGATGGATTTAAATCATGGTTGACGTACCTTCAACGCTTCAAAAAGTTAAGTAGATCCTGATTCAAGCGATCTTTGTGAGTGTCAGCCAAGCCATGGGGAGCACCTGGATAAACAATCAGAGTGGAACCCTTGATTTGCGCTGCAGATGCTTTGGCCGATGCGTCCAAAGGAACGATTTGATCGTCATCGCCGTGAATGATCAGCGTGGGAATGTTGAATTTCTTCAGATCTTCACGAAAGTCTGTCGCAGAAAATGCAGCGATAGAGTCATAGGTGTTCTTGTGACCTGCCTGCATGCCCTGAACCCAGAATGACTGAATCAGCCCTTGTGAAGGTTTTGCGCCTTCGCGATTGAAACCAAAGAATGGCCCCGACGCAATATCCAGATACAACTGCGAACGGTTTTCCAGCGATGCTTGTCGAAGCCCCTCAAACACGCTCATCGGGAGCCCACCGGGATTGCTTTCGGTTTTCAACATCAGCGGCGGAACAGCTGCCACCAACACGGCCTTTTCAACGCGTTTGGTGCCGTGCCGCCCAATGTAGCGGGCCACTTCACCACCGCCAGTGGAAAAACCAACCAGCGTGACTTTCTTCAACTTCAGCGCTTCGATCACTGCCGAAAGATCATCTGCGTAATGATCCATGTCGTTCCCATCCCAAGGCTGACTTGAACGACCATGACCGCGACGGTCATGAGCAACAACCCTGTATCCATTGCTGGCCAGGAACATCATTTGCGATTCCCAACTGTCAGAATTCAGCGGCCAGCCGTGACTGAAAACCACGGGCTGACCATCGCGAGGGCCCCAGTCCTTGTAATAAAGCTGCACATTGTCTTTAGTGACGATCGTGCTAGCGGATTGAACAAAGCTGCCCTTGCCGTGGGTGTTACCTGCCACAGTGGCAGGTTGAGCGGCATTCACAGTTGCTGAGAATAAAGCAGTTGAAAAGATTGCTAAAAAGTTTCTGAACGCGTTCATTATTGATCTCCAACGTTGCACTGAGCCAGATTTTTCCCATCGAGCGAGGTCATCGGGCGCTGAACGCTTCGATCAAGAAACTCAACCATCGCATCAGCGATTTCCTTGCCATGCGTTTCGATTGCGAAATGGCCAGTGTCGAGAAACTGAACTTCCGCCTTGGGATTGTCGCGCTTGTAAGCGTTTGCACCGGCCGGGATAAAAAATGGATCATTGGCACCCCAAATTGCCAATGTGGGTGGCTGATAGCGGCGGAAGAACTCGTGCAGTGCACCGTACTGTTTAATATTCTGGCCATAGTCAAGCAACAGATCCATTTGTGCATCAACGCCGATACGTTCCACCGCAGCATGTGCCAGCTGGTAGGTTTCGGGAGCCACCAGTGAAGTGTCTTTCACACCCTCTGTGTACTGCCACTTGATCATCTCGTACGTGTTGAAGCGACGCAGTGCCTCCCGGTTGGCTGGCGTTGGATTGGCCCAAGCCTTGCGCATGTCGGCCCAGCCTTCACTCAGCCCCTCTTCATAAGCGTTGCCATTCTGGCTCACGATTGCAGTAATCTTCTGCGGATTTTTTACAGCAAGACGCCAGCCGACAGGGGCACCGTAGTCGAATACATACATGGCGTAACTATCCATACCCTTGGCGACTGTGAATGCGTCGATTACCGAAGCGAGGTTGTCGAATTGATAGGCAAATGACTTGCCTGGCAGAACATTGGTTTGACCAAAACCAGGCAGATCGGGGGCGATGACATGATATTTCTCTGCCAGTTTCGGGATGAGCTCACGAAACATGTAGGAAGACGCGCCGAATCCGTGCAACAGCAAAACTTTAGGTGCAGTTTCAGGCCCGGCTTCTCGATAAAACACATCAACATCCTGAATATTCACAGACCGGTGATGAACCTGCTCTGTGGGAGGTGCCGCACTGGCGGCGAAAGTTGCAGTGGCCAGCGTGGTTGCGGCCAATAGTGCGTGAATGCTAGTCATGGCTATTCCTTGTCGTAAAAATTAAATGATCAGCTGCTTGTTTGAAATAACCTGTATAATTTGATTTATACGGTTACTTGCCCGGAAGTGTCTTCCAAAAAAAGTAACCTGTCAAACTATTTTTTAAAGGTTACTTATGGAAAAGACTGAAACGTCGATAAACAACAATCCCGGAGAGATCCCAATGGTGGGTGACCACCTGGCTCTGGACTTACTGAACACAGAAATGCGAGTTGGCAATGAGTCAGTGGATTTATGGCGAAGTGGTGAGGATGTTCACGCATGGCTTGAGCGATGTGGTTTGTTGGCGAGCGCGTCAATCGCAGCAGCAGCAGAGAAACAGACATTACTCAGGCAGGCGAGAGAACTTCGAGCACTCGCTCGGCAGCTGATTGGACAATGGAAGAATGGACAGATGGGCGATGTGCAGCCGCTGAACAAGTTTCTTGATGGCTACACCAGCGCCCCACAGGTGATACCAACCGACGCCGGTAGACTTGTATTGACCCGAGTTGCCAAAGCCGATCCTGTTGCTAATTTGCTGGGGCCAGTGGCTGAAGCAGTCGCGCAATTGCTGACCGATGGCGAGCTAGATCTTGTTAAAAAATGCGCCCATCCTGAATGCATTCTTTGGTTCTATGACCGAACAAAATCGCATAAGCGTCGCTGGTGCAGCATGGCATCTTGCGGAAATCGACACAAAGCTGCCCAGTTCAGAAAAAAGGTGGGAACAACTTGAGTGAATGATTGCAATCTGCTTACGTGGTTTTTTTAGCGACTCGAGCAATCACTTTGATTTCGAAGTCGAAGCCGGCAAGCCAGTTCACTCCCAATGCGGTCCAGTTCGGATAAGGAGATTCGGGAAATACTTCATCCTTGACCTTCAGGATTGTGGGGAATTGATTCTCTGGATCGGTGTGAAAAGTGGTTACGTCGACGATGTCGTTCAGCGAACATCCGCCAGCTTTCAACGTTGCCTCAAGATTGGCGAATGCCAAGCGAACTTGAGCTTCGAAATTTGGCTCTGGTGAGCCATCGCCAAGGCTTCCGACTTGCCCCGACACAAACAGAAGATCACCAGATTTAATAGCAGCAGAATAGCGGTGTAGCTCATACAACTCATGGCGATCAGCTGGAAAAATTGCTTGGCGTGTGCTCATCGGTGTTACCTCGAAAGTTGATTGGTAACGGAAATTTAAGTGATATTTTTGTTTGAATAAATTGCTAAATAACAGCAACACTGTTTAAATATTTCAAACAATTATTCGGAGAAGTGAGTGGACCGATTTGATTGCATGAGGGTTTTTGTGCGCGTGGTGGAGGCAGGCAGTTTTACAAAGGCGGCCGAAACCTTGGACATAAGTAGAGCCACTGTGACCCAATCAATTCAGCAATTGGAAGCACACCTGCGCATCAAGCTACTGAACCGCACCACCCGCAAAGTGAACGTAACCAAAGATGGTGCAGCCTACTTTGAGCGTGTGGTCAAGTTACTGAATGAACTTGAAGACATCGAACACAACCTGCCTGGTTCTCCTGGTTCTCCCCGTGGCCTGCTCCGTGTGGATGTTCCAAGCCCTTTCGCCAACATCATTTTGGTGCCGGCACTGCCAGATTTCTACGCACGTTTTCCAGACATTCAACTTGAATTGGGAGCCAGTGACAGAAAAGTAGATTTGATCAGCGATAACGTCGATTGTGTAGTCAGAGGTGGTGAAATTACAGATGGTGCTTTGATAGCACGTCACGTTGGTAATTTGCGGTTGGGTGTTTACGCTGCGCCATCTTACTTAAAGCAATCAGGAACACCTTTGCATCCGCATGAACTAATTGAATCTGACCATCGAATTATCCGTTATCGCTGGGCAAATGAATTGCCATATGGGTTGCGTAAAGATGGAGTCGACGCAAGGTTACAAGGACGCTCCGTGCTGGAAATAGATGATGGCAACGCCTACCTGACAGCGGGTTTGGCTGGATTAGGCGTGCAGTGGTTGCCTGAGTACATGGCCAAACGACACATCAAAAACGGTGAACTGGTGCGGCTTTTCTCGGACTGGCAGTTCGATTCAATGCCTTTGTACGTGGCTTATTCTCCCAACAGATATGCCAGCAAACAGCTTCGGGTTTTTATCGAGTGGATCACTCATCTGATAGCGCAGCACGCAAGCGCACCACAGTAAACGCACCACCTCTCCAAATGCAATAAAGCGCGATAAGCAGCAGTAGCGCATAAATCATTTCACCATGCTCTGCCGCAAGAAATCCATACTGATAACTGGCAGCTGGAATGTTGATCAATGCATGAATCAGGATAGCTGCCATGAGCCAAACAAGCTGCCTTTTAGCCACAGCCAGAGCTCCGATAAAAGTCAAACCAACTTGTATCACGATGGCAAAAACACGTTCAATCAACAAGAAAATAGCTGTCCACTCCGTAAGGCTTGCCAATTGCTTCTTGATGACATCCTGCGCAGTGGAATCAAGATCCAGTGTCTGAAGTACTTCCGGACTGGAGTAAAAATACAGAAATTGCGCGTGGGCGATCACGCCAAGAAGCACTGCCTCGCACAGGGCATAGCCCAGCGCAAATTTAGCCAACCACGGAAGGTCCAAATTGCTGCGCACGCTTCTAACTTTCAAACAAATGTATTTCCCGGTCTCCTCAAAAAGACCTGCAGTAAGACAAGCCATGACTAGTCCGACCAAAGCCTGCTGGCTACTTACGGACTGCCCAGGTAAAGCAAACCCTGCCGAGCTCAAAAAAACTGGCTCTAACACCCTAGCAAACAACACGAACGCCATGGCACCTAGCCAATAGGGTTTAGATCCGGAAGGCAATCGACGATTGAGCTGAACAATCAGACAAAGACCGACTGCACACAATGTCAACATCGACAACACATTGAGAACGATCACCATTATTCTTCAACCACCGGTAACAAAATTGTGGACAGCTCATAAGCCATTTGATGTGGCTGACCTGAAGGCTTCAGCAGCGGCTTAATTGCCTCTAGCACTTTCTTCTGAAATTCATCCAGTTGATTTGGGGTGGCATAGAAAATCGCTTTGCTGAACCCATGTCGATAACTCTCTTTTTCCTGGTTCGAATCCAGAAACCTGTCAAAGCTGTTCAAGACCCCAGCCAGGTAAAGATTGAAAAGTTTTTTGAGTTCGTCCGAAGATGGGTTTGCTTGGGCTGTTGCACAAGATATGCGATAGGTCACCTCGGTGGCACCACGCTTCTGATTTTCCTGTTCTACCTCAATCAAACCTGCGTCGAACAATGCTTTGATATGCCGATACAGTGTAGCCGGCGCAATTTCGGGTAGGTCCTTGTGGATTTGCTGAGGAGTCGAAGACTCCGAGAAAAGATACGAGAGGATTTTCATCCGCACAGGATGCAGCGCCACTTCCAGATTGGTCATTGATTTACTTCTGGGGTTACATTATTATCAATAATGATAACAATATGAAATGTTCTCGGCAATCCTCTGAAAATAGACTGGCTCCGCGAATGGGCGTAAACAATGTATATCGGCGAACTCTCTAGAAAGTCTGGTGCCTCACGCAAGGCGATTTATCTTTACGAGCAAATGGGATTAATCCCAAAGCCAACACGCAAAGGCAGCTACCGCGTTTATGCGGACGTGGCTATCCATCAAATTCAAACCATTCGTTGCGCACAAACCTTGGGCTTTAAGCTCAAAGAACTCGTCGAGGCTTTGGCGAGCAAAAACAGCACCCCCCGCTCAAGCATGGCACTGATGCTTGAGCAAATTGAATTGAAACGATCAGCCCTTCATTCGCAAATCGAAACAGCACAGGCTCAACTGCTTTTGTTAAATCAACTAGAACATGAATTGCTTCACTCCCCGGAATTAATGAACTGCGAACTTCCTGTTGACTCTTCCCCTAAGGGCAAGCTTTAGACTTTTTGTGATTCAACAAAAAGGGGCCTGTCATGCGCCAACGCATCTTGATTATTCTTGGCCATCCCGCCGAGGCCAGCTTGTGCGGTGCCATCGCCGATGCCTACCTGAAGGGGGCTCAAACAGCGGGTCACGATGTTCGCTTGCTCAGCCTTGGACAACTGAATTTCGATCCGATACTGCGCGATGGTTACAACACCATTCAGCCGCTTGAACCAGACCTTGTTGCTGCACAAGAATTGATTACTTGGGCTGAGCACCTTGTGTTTGTTTATCCAATTTGGTGGGGTTCCATTCCAGCCATTCTTAAAGGCTTTTTTGATCGAATATTCCTGCCCGGATTTGCATTCAAGTTTAAGAAAGACGCATTGATGGTCGATGGCCTGTTAAAGCAACGAACCGCACACCTGATCGCGACCATGGACACTCCACCGTGGTACTACCGGCTGGTATATCGCATGCCGGGGCACAACCAAATGAAGCGAACCATTCTTGAGTTTTGTGGCATTAAACCAGTGGAAATTACCAGCTTTGGCCCAGTGAAAAACTCGCAGGCAAGCACACGCGAGAAATGGCTGGCGAGTGCTTACCAATTTGGATTAAACGGCCTTGCCAGATAAGTCGGCAAGCGCTTTTAAACTCAAAGCCCAAGGTCGCTTAACCCTGGATGGTCATTCGGTCGGGGGCCGTGCGGCCATTGAAACAAACGCTCCGATTCCTTGATTGGAATATCGTTGATGCTGGCGTGGCGAACCTTCATAAATCCGTTCGCATCAAATTCCCAGTTCTCGTTGCCGTAGCTTCGAAACCAGCGACCCTCAGTATCGTGCCATTCATAGGCGAATCGAACCGCAATTCGATCATCTGAAAAGGCCCACAATTCCTTGATCAAACGGTAGCCGTTTTCCACTGCCCATTTTCTGGTTAGAAAATCGACGATCGCGGGCCTGCCCTGAAATATCTCGCTGCGGTTGCGCCATTTGGAATCTACAGTGTAAGCCATGGAGACCGCCTCTGGATTTCTGGAATTCCAGGCGTTTTCTGCCGCCCTGACTTTCTGAATTGCAGATTCCCGATTAAAGGGTGGCAGTGGTGGTTTGGTGTTGGTGCTCATTCATTTCTCCGTAATTGCGCCCTTAGTGGCGCGGTCATTTCGTCGATCTCCGCAAGTGTGAATCGCGGCGTAATGTGCTGCGGGCAGTTCCAATCGAAGGCCTTCACAGAAATAATGAATCCTCTCTCTACAATCGCTTTGTAGCCGGGTGTAACAAGCCGCTCGATCAAATCAGGCTCAGTATCGCGATCAATAAAGCGAACACGACCAAGTAACTTCAGCCGCCGCTGATTGGCATAATCCATCAGGATAAGCGCAACACGGTTGTCGTGAATCAAGTTACCTACACTGACATATTGAACATTGCCGCGATAGTCCGCGAAACCCAAGGTGCGTTCATCGAGAACTTTCAGGAAACCCGCTGGGCCACCTCGGTGCTGCACGTAAGGCCAGCCGGTTTCGCTCACACTGGCCTGAAAGAAATGATCACGCGATTCAATGAATGTGGTCTCTCTTTCCGTCAATTTGTCACGCCGATTGGCAGACTCTTCCATGGCAGCGTACCTTTCCCGACTACCTGCCTGGATTTGTAGTTCGCGCACGCCCTGCGTGAACGCAATTTCTGCAAATGCATTTCCCATCAACGATCTCCTTGAAAATTAGAAACCCGGAAGGATTGGGTGAGATAAGTGTCATCTATTTCCATTTTTATTTGAATAAGTCAAAATAGAACTACTTAATTTCCAATATGGAAATAATTAAATGGACAAGTTTAGAACCCTTGAAATATTTATTGCGGTGGCCGAAACCGAGGGCTTTGCGGCTGGCGCGAGAAAATGCAGGCTGTCGGCACCGGTGGCCACCAAGGCGATTTCTGAATTGGAAGCTTCGCTGGGTGTTCGCTTGCTGAACCGCACCACACGGCAGGTGAGCCTGACTGATGCTGGGCAGCGCTACCTGGTGGATGCGCGTCGCATTGTGGAGGAACTCAAAGAAGCTGATGCTTCAGTAATCGGCCTGCATGCCAAACCAATTGGCACATTGAGTGTAACTGCGCCGGCGCTATTCGGACGTTTGTTTGTAACCCCCGTGATGGTGGCATACCTGAAGCAATATCCACAAATGAAGGCGACACTGCTTTTTCAGGATCGTATTGTGAATTTGGCGGAAGAAGGTATTGACCTGGCCGTGCGGATTGGTCACCTGGCTGATTCGAGTTTAAATGCAATACCGCTGGGACATGTGAAACGGGTCGTGGTGGGCTCACCCGATTACTTGAGGCGACATGGAACACCCAAGCAGCCCAAAGATTTGCAACACCACCAATTGATTGCAGCTGTGCAAATGAATCCGGTGCAGGATTGGCGGTTTGGCAACATCGACAACAGGGTGTCTGTAAGGTTGGAACCCGCACTCATGACCACAACCAATGATGCAGCGATTGAAGCGGCCGTTCTCGGCTTCGGATTGACCCGTGTACTTTCTTACCAAGTGGCCAATGAAATTGAACAAGGCAGACTGAAAGTTTGCTTGAGCAAATTTGAACCCGATCCATTGCCTGTGCAAATCGTGCACCGTGAGGGCCGCACCTCGACTGCGAAAACACGCGCTTTTATTGACCTGGCAAGAGCAATGCTGAGTACCTCACTTGCAAAGCTTTGAATTTTACAAACCCAACATATCCATAAAAATTGCAGGCTTCTTGTAGCCCATAATTTTTTTGTTCACCTCGGGCTTGGGCCCCATCACCAACACCGCCGGGGTGGCAAACACACCCAGCTTTCTGGCCAATTGCTTTTCAGAATACACGGTGCCGTCGATCCAGTTCACGGGCAAGTCGCCACGCACATTGATGGCAATGACATCGAACTTGGCTTCAATCCTCTCGCAGTTGGGTCCTTCGGTGAAGTTCTCTTTTAGCAAATACGCGCAGTAGGGGCAATCATCCAGGTGAAAGAAAATGAGCAGCTTCTTTCCTCGGGTTTGTGCATCTTGAATGTCCACTGGAATTTCAAGAAAGGTTTGCTTGAACCAGCCAGGCAATTCGTAATGCATGGGTTTGGGTTCAATGTCACGGGCAAATGTATTTGCCGAAAATACAACGCAAAAAACAAGCAACCAGAATCTGCAGACCGGGTGATTTGCGAATGACTTCATGCATTTTGTACTCAGAGATTCGATTACCCAATCTTAGCGTAAGGAGTCAACTCTTCCAAAATTTCGGGCCAAATGCTGTTGCACCGTTCCCTGAAAATATCAATGTGCCCTACTTTGCCAAGCTTGAATGTCTCGGGCTTGATTTCAATCCGTTTCTTGCTGGCCGTGGTGAACAGGCGCATGATGTCTTCAACGTTGGGCAGGGTTGCAATTTCATCATCGCTGGCGTGCACAAAGGTAATTGGCGACTTGAACTGTCCAAACCAGTGTTGTTGCACACCGTCACCAAATTCATTTTCTACATAGCCGGGGCTTGAACACCACTTGGCCCATTGCAGGCCAACACCCTTTGGCAAATTTTCACCCCAGCCGAAACGCTTGGCTGGTACATATCCCAACACGGCAGAGCTGATCGGGATCACCCATCGCAGCATGAACTTGGCACCATTGCGCTTGTCCTTGCGAATATTTTTCACATGTCCGGAAGAAGCTGCCACCGCCAACACGCCACGCACTTTGGCGTGGTTGTGCATCAAGCCAAACAACTGTCCACCTGCACTGTGCCCGATCAGGTATGCACTAGCCTGCCCAGTGAGTTCAAGCAGAAAATCCAAAGCTGCGGGCATGTCGTACAAGCCCCAGTCCTGCTTTTTCACCCCGCAATGCTTGACATGCGACTCCTGCAAAGATTTTCCGATGCCCCGATAATCAAACACCAACACAGAAAAACCCTGTTCGGCCAACCAGCGCGAGAAGGGATAATAAAACTTTTGAATGATTCCCGTGGCGGGGCAAATCAAGACAGGTTTATCGTGTTTGCCATTGACCGCCGGAAAAAACGTACCGGACAATGGCTGCCCTGCAGCGGGAATACTCACTTCAAATGATTGGGTCATGGAGGCACCTGATATAACTTCGCTGCTGCAGTTTAGTAGCAATTGCGAATTCGATAATCCAGGAGATGAGCAATTGATTATTTCTTGAGTTGCAACAATGGCAACGCGGCTAATGGTATGCAAGAAGAAAAAAGGTTAACCCTCAATCGAGAATTAACCTTTGTCTGACACTTCAATCAACTGAACCAGGGTATTTATGGCTTGTTGGCGTTGCGGCGCTGCTCTGGAGTCTGGTTCATTAGCTCCTTCAAAACCTGTTCACGCGACTTGCTCATTCCCTTGCCGGTCATGATAAAAATCATGCTTCCGTCAGCAGAACTCTTCTCAACATAACCCTTTTGAATTGCAGAAAGGTACATAGAGTAAACCTCGTCTTTGCTCAAGCGCATGCTGGGCGGCAGTGAATTCAACATCGTCGAATCATTGGCTTGATTGGATTGCGCGGTGGTTACGGCGGGGATAATCGCAGCGCTGGCTGCAACCAATGAAACTATCAGGGCAAATCTTTTCATCATTAACCTCAAAAGAATGTAATAAGTTCAATTACCAGAGCACTTCGTACTGCCACTTCAAATTTATTGGCGGCTCATTCTCAAGAGGTCAAAGCAAACAAAACTGACCAAACCTAGGAATCGAGAGAATCCAGCTTATGGTGGGCTGGGCAATCGTGTTCGGGACAAACTTCGTCATCACACAAGCGACACACACTTACCGCATCCATTTCGCTGTTCACCGCACCGAGTCTTCAATCAACAAAGACAATATCTTTTCCAATTGCTTTTGATGCGTTGCCGACAGCTTTGAAACAATCGGCTTCAAGGTCCCCAAACGGGTATCCAGCACATCGCGCAAATGTTTTTTCCCAGACACCGTGAGTTCGAGGTTGACAACCCGTTTGTCCTCACCTGCCAGCCTGGAAACCCAACCGGACAACTCCATTTTTTCGGTTAAGCGAACCATGGCTGAATGGGACAAACACAGACCTTTCGCAAGCTGCCCAATCGAACACACCCCGAACATTCCAATCACATTCAATGCCGCACTAGCCGTGCTGTTGGCGTTGGGATGAACTTTCAATTCTTCTTCAAGCCGGTTATTTACCAGCCCGGCCACTGCTCCCAGCAAGTTGGCTGTTTTCAATGTTTTTGGCGAACTATTTATATGCATAATACACATATCTCAAGGAAAAACAACATGGTGTTCCCCACACATCATATGAAATCGTTTCCAGCATATTCACGGTGTGGGCCCATCAACCTGGTGGTTGATATTTAACGGTAACAAGCGCGTCATGTTACCGCGTGGCTGGCAGATGGGGAACAGGGATATACAGCAGCGCCGAGCAGGCAATTGAGTGGTATTAGCAGTCGAGACCACCAAAACTGTATGAAACGGCCTCGGTGTCAAGCCGATCAAGTACATCATCCCAATCAAGATTTTTTACCTCGCCAGACCAATCTACCCGAAGGAATCGAGCGCAGCTCAACACACTCGAGGCCTCGGCCATGGCCAATTGATGCGCACTTGAACGAATAAATGCTGATTTGCTGTTTTCAGACTCCCACAGAGTGAGGGTCCACGCCTGATTACCGAACAACTGCCGACGCACTGAATATGCCAACAAACCAGGCTGCCCTTGAAGTGATTTCACAACCGCCTCACTGCGTGAATAAAAGGGCCCAGACTTACCCTCTTTTACAAATGCATGAGTTACGACCAACTTCGCGTTTTGAGCTATGGCCGCTTTTCCCTGGGGATAAACAAAAGGCGTTGAAATTGAAAATGCGGTGAGTGCAAGACCCGCCGCTGCCAAAGAAGTAACTTGAAGCAATCTGTTCAGCTTTAGCATGAAACGCACCCTGAATGTTGACAGTGTCAACAAAGAATATTCCTCAATGTAGACACTGTCAACAAATTCTGATTTATGATGTGCGCATGACAGAAGACGACCTGAAATCCCGTTGTTTGGCAAAAGCCTTTGACGAACTTGACAGTGGCCGCATCAGTGAGCTGAGCCTGCGTGCGATTGCGCGCGATTTGGACGTGTCGCATCAGGCACCTTACCGCCACTTCAAGAGTAAAGACGACTTGCTCACCGCCCTGAGTTGCGAGTGCTTCAAGCATTTCTCAGAACATTTGAATGCAAGGACTCGGGGGGAAAATGAATGGGAGGGACTCAGGCTGATGGGCTTGGCCTACATTCGATATGCGGTTAGCTATCCCCACCGTTATCGCCTGATGTTTAACGAACATCACAATGGGTTTGCCCTGACTGGCGAAGCCTTGAAACAAGCACAGCATTCCTTTTTGCTGTTGCGCGATCAACTCGGTTTGATTGCAAAACTAAACCAGAGCGCTCAGCACATTGACCCGCAGGCCGATGCGATGTTTATTTGGTCAAGCTTGCACGGTTTGGTGTCGTTGCTTGAAAACCCCCTGACCGACAAATTGCCAGTCAGGGAATCGGTTTTGAAAAACCTGGTAGACCATGTACTGGATCGAATCGGGACTGGTATTCAGCCCCGATCCGACGCTTAAAAAATCCCGTCAATCGCATCAACAACAATGGCGGTGCCCACTGCAATCAACAACAGATCGGTGCCTAGTTGCACATATTTGTGGTTCAAGGGCGGCGCTGGCAGGCGAATGCGCAATTCATTGGGAATGTCGTAATAGCGAACGTCGCTGCCCAGAGCGCGGCCCTTTTGCCACTGCTTGGCCTGGCCCGGGGGCTGACAACCATTCCCTTTTTTGGCCAGCCCGGGTGGACACTTGCCTTTGGCAACCTGGCCACCGTAGTAATCCCGCACTATCCGGGTTTCAGCGCCACCAAAGTTAAACGACACTGACACACCGCCCTGCCCAGAGTCACGACCCCCGTCAACACGGTTGCCTTTCTCGTTACCACCGCCTTTGCGGTTTTCCTTTTGCCCGCGTTGCTCGCTTTGTTCCTTATTCTTTCCCTGGTTGCCATTCCCTTTTTCAGGTTTCTCGGCGTAAGCACTGCCGCTGGCGATCAACAATGCGGTAGATGCGACAGTCAAAGTACGTAGTATCGATTTAATGGACATGGGTGGCCTATAATTGGTTGTAACCCTTTAGTAGTACCACCACGATGAATAACAAGCAATCCTTACTCGCTACTTTGCAACAAAGCCGCGAGCGTGTTCTTGAATTGCTCAACAGCTTAAGTGCTCAGCAAACCAAAGTGCCCTATTTGCCGGGCATTAATCCGCCGATTTGGGAAGTTGGGCATGCTGCTTTTTTCTTCGAGCGATTCATTCTGCAAAACCTGGACAAAGCCCCCTCGTACAACCCGGCGCTGGACGACATCTGGGACTCGTTTGAACTGGCCCACGAGGACCGCTGGCAAGAAGGGCTTTTCCCAGACAAACCCGACACCCTGCGCTACTTTGACGACACCTTCAACAAGGTGAAACAGCGAATTGAAACCAAGGCGCTGACCGACAGCGACTTGTACCTTTACAAGTACGCCATTTTTCACCTGAACATGCACATTGAGTCGATGGTGTGGGCGCGCCAAAGCCTGGGCTATGCGCCGCCGCCCTATTCGTTGAAGGACACAGGCGCGGAAAACACATATCCAATCGACCACAGCGATGTGGAAGTACCTGCAGGCCGCTACCGCATCGGCATGCCACCAGAATCTGAATATTTCGCGACAGAAGATTTCTGCTTCGACAATGAAAAGCCCGGATTCATCGTTGACCTGAAAGCATTCAAAATTTCAAGAAACCTGCTCAGCAACGCTGAGTACCTTGCCTTCATTCAAGCTGGCGGCTACGAAAACGACCAACACTGGAGCATGGCGGGCCTGAAGTGGCGCAACAGCACTGGTGCAAAGCATCCTTTGTTCTGGAAAAAAGAGAACGGCATTTGGCTTGAACGCCACTTCGACCAATGGCTACCTGTTCAGGCCAACCTGCCCGTGAAGCACGTGAGTTATTGGGAAGCACAGGCCTACTGCAAGTTTGCCGGGCGACGCTTGCCTTCCGAGTTTGAATGGGAAGTGGCGGCCTTGGGCAATCGAGAACAAGGCACCTTCAACAAGTTTCCATGGGGCAACACCATGGAAACACACCGGGTGGACATGGACAGCACACACCTGGCTAGGCTGCCGGTGACTGCGCTGCCCGAGGGTGACAGCCCGTTTGGATGTCGGCAAATGATTGGCACTGTCTGGGAGTGGACCGACAGCCTGTTTTTCCCTTACAGCGGATTCACTATGGATATGTACCCCTTCATGTCCACCTTGCAATTCGGAGACCACAAAGTGGTTCGGGGTGGTTCTTGCGCCACTTCTTCCATACTCATTCGCGGCACTTACCGCCAAGCCTACACGCCCGATCGAAACGATGTGTTCGTCGGCTTCAGAACCTGTGCCCAATAAGGCTTTATGACCAATTATTACGAAACCGACGAGCTATTAAACCAGTACCTGGCCTTTCACTACGGCGTCGACTATTTTGATGTTCCCAATTACCCAGTGCGCTGCGCTCAACTTTGCATGGAATTCATGGGCAATCGGCCACGCCGCAAAGCGCTGGACCTGGGCTGTGCAGTTGGACGAAGTACCTTCGAGTTGGCTTTGGGGTTTGATGCCGCTGTGGGTGTTGACCTTTCCGCACGTTTCATCGACGCCGCCCAAGCCTTGCAAAAGGGCAATGCGCTGAATTACTTTTTGCACGATGAGGGTGATTTGGGCAGGACCATGCAACTGTCGCTTGCTGATTTCAATTACAGCGAGTGCAGCCTGCGTGTTGAATTCTCGCAAGGCGACGCCTGCAGGCTGGGTGCGGAACACACGGGTTATGACCTGATATTCGCAGGCAACCTGATTGACCGGGTGAACAACCCCACCGAGTTTTTAAACGACATGCCAAAGCGCATTGTGCCTGGCGGCTTGCTGGTGATCAGCTCGCCCTACACCTTGTTGACCGAGTACACCCCCAAGCAAAACTGGATTGGCGGCATTGAAGAAAATGGCAAACCCAAAACCATGCGGGATGGCATGCAAGCGGTGCTCGCACCCCATTTCAAATTGATTCGCGAGCCATTGAATGTTCCGTTTGTGATTCGGGAAACAGCCCGCAAATACCAGCACAGTATTGCAGAAATGACTGTGTGGGAAAGAAAGGCCAACTGATTTTCAGTCGACCTAAAAACTATTGCGCGACTGGAATCAAGGTGACCGGCACGCCGTTGACTGCGGCGTTTCCACTGGGTTCATCCAGCCACTGTTCATCGGTCAAATCGTTACAACTTACACCTGCATGCGCCGCAGCCACCTGCAAACGAACCCCGGTTTTGTCGTGGCCCCAGCCGTGCGGAATGCTCACCACGCTGGGCATTACATCGTCTGAAATTTCTACGGGCAGTGTAATTTCACCCACACGGCTGCGCACACGCACATTGTGGCCCTCCTGCAAGTGCAATCGTGCTGCATCGGCCGGGTTAACCATCGCGGTGCATCGGTTCTTGCCTTTCACCAAGCGCTCGGAGTTGTGCATCCATGAATTGTTGCTGCGAATGTGGCGCCTGCCAATCAGCATCATCTCTGTGCCAGCCTGTCGGTTCGCATTCAACAAATCGTTGACATAATTTGCTGCGGCTTGAAGCACTTCTGCAGGTGCCAACTGAATTTTTTTGTCGGCAGTGTGCAAACGGTCTGGAAAGCTGGGGCGAAGCGGCCCCAAGTCAATACCCTCAGATTGCTGCTTTAATTTTTCCAAACTGAGCTTGTGCTCACTGGCCATGCCATAAGGCCCCATTTGCAACCCCATGTCGAGAATCATTTGCGGCGGCATGGAGGGTCGCGAAGGTTTGCCAATCTTTGCGCTGTAGCAGGCTGCCAGCTTGTCCATCAGTTCCCAGTCATCCAGGCTTCCCTGTGGTTTGGGCAAAGTGGCGGCACTGTATTTGGCCTGGTTACGCACACCGAAAATATTGAAAATCAAATCGTAGTGATCATGCTCAAGAGGCGATGTAGTGGGCAAAATCACATCCGCATGGCGATTCGTTTCATTGATGTACAAGTCCACGGACACCATGAACTCAAGCCCCGCCAAAGCCTTGTCAAGCTGCTGGCCATTGGGTGTGGACAACACCGGGTTGCCGGCAATGGTCACCATGGCCTTGATTTGCCCCTCGCCCTCGGTTTGAATTTCTTCAGCCATGATGGCACTGGGAAACTCACCCAACGCCTCAGGCTTTTGGCTGACCCGGCTGTGCCAGCGGCCATAACTGCCGGGCTTGCTGTTGGGAGCGGCAATCAGGTCTAGTGCGGGGTTGGCCACCAGGCTTCCTCCAACCCGGTCAGTGTTGCCCGTCACAAAGTTCAGCAACTGAATACCCCACTGCGCCAAGGTGCCATGGCGCTGCGTGCAAGCCCCCATACGCCCATAAGCGACCGCTTTCCCGGCATTGGCAAAATCACGCGCAATTTGGCGAATGGTGTCAGCATCAATACCGCACTCGGCCTGCGCCACTTCAGGCGTCACTTTTGAAATCGCACCCAACGCCGCATACAGACCCTCACTGTGGTGGGCCAAGCGATCCATGCGGGTCAAGCCTTCGCCAATAATGGTGTTGATGAGTGCGAACACAAATGCCGCATCGCTGGCAGGCCTGATGAAATGATGCGCATCGGCCACCTCGGCGGTTTCGGTTTTGCGAGGATCAATCACGATCAACTTTCCACCGCGCGCCTGCAGGGCCTTGATGCGCTTGGCCACATCGGGCACGGTCATCAAGCTGCCGTTCGAAGCGATTGGGTTGGCACCCAGCATCAGGAAATAATTGGTGTGGTCAATGTCGGGAATCGTAATCAGCAATTGGTGCCCAAACATCCAGTAACCCAATAGCTGCATGGGCAACTGATCAACCGATGTGGCTGAAAAACGGTTGCGTGTTTTCAGCAAACCCAGGAAATTGGCGCTGTGGGTCATCAAACCCCAGTTGTGCACGTTCGGGTTGCCCTGGTAAACCCCCACCGCATTGGCGCCATATTGTTGCTGAACCTGGAACAACCCTTCACAGGCCAACTCAATGGCATCTTCCCAGGTGGTTTGCACCCATTGCCCATCCACTTTTTTAACCGGGTGCTTTAAACGGTCGGGGTCTTCCTGAATATCCTTCAGAGCCACTGCTTTGGGGCAAATGTGCCCGCGGCTAAAGGGGTCTTGCTCATCGCCCTTGATTGAAACAATCTGATTGTTGTCTACCTCGATCTTCAGGCCACAAATGGCTTCACACAAATGGCAGGCGCGGCGATGGGTTTGCAAGTGTTGTCTCCTGATTGTTCTGATTATTACTTTCACCTACATACTACTGTCGAAGGTGTAATACCATCAAGCAAACTCAAGGAGACATCATGATCAACGCTTACGCAGCTTTCGAGGCCAAAGGCCCACTCAAACCCTATCAGTACGACCCCGGTGAACTGGGCGCATTTGATATCGAAATCGATGTCGACCACTGCGGCATTTGCCACAGCGATGTCAGCATGCTTGACAACGACTGGGGCCGCGCCAAATACCCCATGGTGGCTGGCCATGAAATTATTGGCCGAGTGAGCAAAGTGGGTAGCCATGTGAGCCACCTTGCTTTGGGTGATGTCGTGGGCCTTGGCTGGCATGCAGGCTACTGCGAAAGTTGCAGAATGTGTATGGGCGGCGATCACAACCTGTGCAGCACAGCCAAAGGCACAATTGTTGGCCGCCATGGCGGGTTTGCTGACAAGGTACGTGCGCAGGCGATCAGCGCTGTGAAAATTCCCGCGGGTGTCAACCCGGTAACGGCAGGCCCGCTACTGTGTGGAGGCATCACCGTGTACAACCCACTGGTGCAATTCAATATTTCACCGCAAAGCAAAGTGGCTGTCATTGGTGTGGGCGGCTTGGGCCACATGGCGGTGATGTTTCTAAAAGCGTGGGGCTGCGAGGTAACAGCATTTAGCAGTGATCCTTCCAAAACCGATGAACTGAAAAGCATGGGCGCACACCACGTGCTCAACAGCAAAGACGCCGACGCATTGAAAAAGGCGGCCGGCTCATTCGACCTGATTTTGTCGACTGTGAATGTCAAACTCGACTGGAATGCCTACATTGCTACGCTGGCACCCAAAGGGCGTTTGCATTTTCTGGGTGCAATACTGGAGCCTTTGGACATCGGCGTGTTTGGCTTGATGGGGCAGCAACGCACCATTTCATCCTCGCCTGTGGGCAGCCCACGTGTTATCGCCGATATGCTGAAATTCGCAGCCTTGCACAACATACAACCCATCGTTGAAACCTACCGCTTCGAGCAGATCAATGAAGCAATTGAGAAGGTTCGTCACGGTAGCCCCCGCTTTAGGGTGGTATTGTCACGATAACACCCCTCTTTTTACCCCCCACCCCCACCCTTTGATGTGATTGCTTTCGTTGAACATTGAGAGGAATCTGGGTGGGAGGGTTCTGAATACATCTAGAAACGGCAAAAGACCGAGAAAAGCTCAGAGAGGACTGCAGGAATTTGTAACAAATTTATCACGAGAATGAAATATAAAAGGAAATTAATCCCTTTATAAATCATGGATCTTCGATGATCACCTCATGTGGATACTTAGAATTTGTCGCAATTTTTGTAGGTACTGTTACATGAAATGACAAAAAATGTGATTTTTTTCAAACATTTGTTCAGTCAACACTTGTTCGCACAATAAATTCGGGCAAGTATTCATTAACTCAACGAGTGAACAATAAAAACATGGTCGCACAAACAAAGCCATTCGAGAGTACGGCAGCAGCGCTTGCAGGCCTTTCCTCCGACAACCCGATTGCAAATAACATTGCATATTTCAGGGCTCACCATCCAGTCGACCCATGCGACTGTGAATACAGCGAATTGGCTGCACACATCGAAGACGCGGGCCTTTTGAACCTGAGCTTGTCTTTCATCCTTCGAGGCCTGGCCGAAACTGAAGGCACCACCTGGCACTACTTCCGTGGCCTGATGAAAGCCTATTCAGAACTGCGCCCCAAAATAAAAACCATCGAATCCACTCCTCGCCTGATCGGCGAACTCTTGAAAGTGTGTATCTACGAATACGACGCAATCAATCAGGAAGCCTTCGACGAAGCACAGGCCTGCAGTCTTGCAGTGCTTGAGACAGCGGCCTACCTTTTGGTTCATTACAGCCCGCACGAAGGCAATCAATGGCTCGACGCGATTTATCAAGATTGATTTGCCTCTGACAAAAACCCCCTGACGCAGCAGAAGAAATTTGGGATTGCTGCAAAAGAAAATATTTCGTATATTGATGTATATTCGAATTAATAAAATTTGCAAACTCGCTTAAAACCGATCCATACGAAGAAGGTAAAACGAATATGGAATTTGCTCTTGGTCTAGCCATTGTGTTGATGGCATGGAATACAACCGGGGAAACGAGTGGGGAGACAGGTGCCACAGTTGCGATGAAGACACCCGCACACGCCATGGTGGCAGAGAAACATGAGGACCACCTTCCTTATTTCGCGGATGAGTTGCTATCGCGCAACGTTGAACTGGCCAGGCACAGCGCCCCAGACCCCCTGCCGCAAGCCCGAAGCTTCGTAGCGGTTGCTCAGCCCAACCTCGAACCCAAATCCCCGAGCGCCACTTCAAACAAAACCAGCAACATACAGCTGGCCATGCAAGCCCCATCCTCCGATGTATTCATAGTTGACCTGCCGCCCAAAGTGATTCGGGAAGCCGAGCAATTGGCTGCCCTGCCAGTGAAACAGGAAAGCGCAAGACTGGTGGTGACCCCGCGTGCCATTCAATGGGAATTGCGTGTTGAAGACGGCCGGCTGGACAAAGCCATTCGCCGCTGGGCCAAGGAAGCGGGTTACACCTTCCGCTGGGATGCCGACCGCTACGTGATGATTGCAGCGGGCACCACCTTCTCGGGCACCTTTGAATATGCAGTGGAACAAGTGCTTGAAACACCGGGAATCAAGAACAGCGAATACCCCCTGGAAGCCTGTGTTTACAACAACGAACCGCCATTGCTGCGCATTACCCGCTTGGGCGACCAAAAAGAAGAGTGCCGATAAAACATGAAGACACCACCAAACAGAACATGGGTATCCACTGCTGTTGCAGCATTGCTAAGCCTTGGAACAGCAGCTTGCACAGGCCCACAGATCAAGGCTGAAGTACAGGCTGACAATGACAACGGCTTGCGCAAAGTTGAGCAGGTGAACACCAGCTTGCAAACCAACGGTTCCTTTCGTGGTGGTCGGCAATACGCCGAAGAACAAGCCAAGCAACAACAAAATGCGAAGGTACTGAAACGCGCCAGCAAAAGCTGGATTGGCGGCACCTTCGTGCATGTGAATGACGACGACAAGTTGCCTGCGATTTTCCATGAAACCTATAAAATGAATTTTGCGGACAAAGGCCGCCCCGTGGATTTGAATACGGTGGCAGCCCGCTTGACCCAAATGGTCGGCATTCCCGTTCGCATTCAACAAGATGTATTCAACGCACCGGTCAGTGCCGAACCACGCCGGGGTGCACGCCAGTTGCCACCTGTGAGCGCGCCAACCGAAGCGGCACCCCCGGCCTCCACGCCAGTCGCAGTTGACAGTGTGGCCCTGGCGCCCCGCACCACAGTCGGTGCTGTGGCGATGAACTGGGACGGTACGCTGATTGATTTTTTAAACAACACCACCGACAAACTGGGCTTGTCCTGGGAGTACCGCGACAACTCAATTGTCATCATGCGTTACACCACCGCTATGTATGAGCTGGCCTCTTTCCCCAATGGTTATGAATACGCCATGAGCAGCGGTACGCAAGGCCGGGTGCGGGGCAATGAAGTGCAAAGCAATTCGAATTTGAGCGTGTCCGAGAAAGGGAAAATTGACGGACAAGCGAGTATTCTGGATGTGATTAACCGCATGGTGGCCTCAGTGCCCGGTTCCGAAGTGATCGTGGCCGAAGGCACGGGCCGTGTGATGGTTAAAACAAGCCGAGACATGCAAACCCAGGTGCGGGATCTGATTCGTGCCGAGAATGCAAACATGCTGAAACAGGTGCATGTACAACTTGATATTTACTCGGTCATGTCCAAGAAAGACGACCAACAGGGCGTGAGCTGGGATGTGTTTTTCAGAAGCTTGTCCCAGCGCTATGGCATTGGTGTGTTGTCGCCTGACTCGCTGGTGGCGCCCGAGGCAGGCCTCATAGCACTGACAATTCCTGAGGCCTTGCAAGGTTTTATTCCTGGACAAAACCCACCCAACAGCCCGACCAATCAACGTTTCGGCGCAAGCTCGGCCATTGTGCAGGCCCTCAATGAAATTGGCGACAACGTGCAACACCGCCCCATTTCCTTGGTCGCATTGAACAGGCAGTGGGCACGCAAGGCAAGGCTAACCACCACGGGTTATTTGTCGGAAACCAAACCCGCCTCCTCAGGTGCTTTGGGTGGCGGTACAGGTGTGCCCGGCTTGACCACGGATGAAATTACAACTGGCGATCAGTTTGCCGCCATGCCTTTCATTCTGGACAACAACACCATCATGTTGAAAATGGGCATTAGTTTGTCTGACCTCACCAGCCTGCTGGAAATTACCACTGGCTCTGGCGAAACCCTGCAACGGGTTCAAACTCCCAACACCAGCAGTATTTCTGACCAGTACACCATCGCACTTCGCCCAGGTGAAGTGATGGCCATCACAGGCCTGTCTCGCGATGTATCCGGTTTCACCGAGCGCAAACTGACCGAGCAAGCACCACTGCTGGCCGGCGGTTCGCGCAACCTTTCCACCATGCGAGAGAACTTCATCGTTCTGGTTCGCGCGGTCGTTCTGTAAGCATGGAGATGCGCCATGGCTGAGCAGTCTGCAGTAGTTCATCAGCTGGGGAAAAAGGCCTACATTGCCGGCTTGAACTGGCAGCCACTGGCACGCTCAAGCTACAGCAAACGGATTGCCGATATTCGGGAGTATGCAGACCGCATTGATGCCACCAAGCATATTTTGCTCAAAGGCCATCAGAATGAATACTTGGGTCTTTATAACTTCGATCCTGATATCTCGGATGAGGAACGCACCGGACAGGTGTACAGCCTGGCGGCCATGTTGGCCACACAGAATGAACAAGAACACGCCATCTATGCAATTCGCATAGAAGAAGGAAGCAAGAAAGGCCAGATGGCCTTGGTGGTCATTGAACAGGGTGCGCCCACCATGGACATCATCGGCAGCGATGCCGAGGTGTTTAGTACAGTGAACACCTACACCAATGGGTCAATCGAAAGTTCGGAATACCATGTGTACAGCAACGCACCCGAGCTATTTCCAAGTGCGTTGCCCCTGGACATTACAGCCCGCTTGGGTAACTTCAGCAACAAACATGCGCTAATTGGTTTACCCACCGATTTGATCAAGGCCTCGGCAATGCTTGCGGTGGTGCTGTTGTTGGCAGGCGGTGCGTATGGCGGCAACGAATACCTGGAAGCCAGCGCACGTGAAGAGCGGATGAAGCAGGCGCAGTCAAGCATACAAACCCCGCAGTATTTGAAAAAACTGGCCACTGATCAACGCAATGTGGGGCTGGCCAATACCGATGTAATTGAAATGCTGAACCTGTTGAGCGAGCAGCCTTTCATGGCACGAGGCTGGCTGCTTGAAGGAATTCAGTGCAACCTGGGTAAGTGCACCAGCCAGTGGCAATCGCAGGGCGGCTACACACAAGAGTTGGTGAGCTTTTTGAACAATCAGCAAAGCAGCCCGGATCCCAAAGACGTCAACAAACTGAAGTTCTCCTTCTCCTACGACATGGCCACCCGGGGCATTCAACAACTGCAGGATTTGCCCAAGAAACAAGAAGCCAGCGAGTTGCTTTATCTGGAACAACAAGCCTGGCAAAAAGCGGGCATTCAGTTCAAGGTCGACACCCAAGGCCAAACTTGGCCCACTGGCTTCAAGAGCATTCCACCCAATGTGTCGGTCAACCGGCATGCAACTGAGGTGACGGGCAGCCTGACCCTCATGAAGGACTTTCTGGATCGATACCCTTCCGGAATTTACTGGAACCAGATTTCAATGAAGATTGAACCCAAAAACCTGGATGCCGCTGTGATGGTGACATTGAAGGGAGCACTTTATGCGTATTAACCATTTTCTGGGCGGCCTGCTTGCAGCCTTGGCTTTGAACAACCTGCATGCGCAGGACACCGCACCACCAAAAGTGGAAGCGAAGGCCGAGAACAAAACGGCAGTCACACCCGTTGAAAACATCAAGCTCAACGGGGTTTCAGTGCCGTTGAACATCAAAACACTGGCAGAAATTCAAAGGCTGCAAGAAGAACAAGCCATGCGGGAAGAATTACAAGCTGCGCTGAAAATTGGCGGAAGTGTAACAAGTACGGCAAGTAAACCATTGGCAACACCCACACCTACAGCAGTTGCGCCAAGTACAGCCACAGCAGCCCCGGTGCGAGCCAGCAGCAAGGCAGCACCTGCAGTTTCGGCCAACACAGTACTCGGCGTGTATGGCACAACCGGTGCAATGACCGCTGAAATTCAAACAGCAGGTCGAAGCGTACGCACACTTCGTGAAGGTGAGCAACTTGGCAAGTTCAACATCAAGAGAATCACCCACAACGGACTCGAATTGGTTGCAAGCAACGGCAACACGCAGCATGTCTCCGTGGGTGCGCAAGTGAGGTTTTGATCATGAATAGAGACCCGGCACTGAATGTGTTGGCCACGCAAGCGGACAAATCGCTGAAAGTTGAAAAACTCAGTGAACTGCCCGCGTTTTCGCGCGTGCTGACCGACGGCAGTGCTGGGGCTTTGCTGAAGCTACCCGCCGCTGTTGAAAAACATGTGTGTGCCATTGAAACCGGCGTGAAGCGCGCCATCATTTTGTACGATGCGGAAAAACTCGCACAGATCCGGCCCTTCATTTCACACCTGCGCGGCAAACTGATTGCCGAGAAATTCACGTTTGAGCGGCCAGAAATTGGTTGTGGTGGTGGCGTAATCGAGCACCTGATCGAAAACTCACGAACCAAAATCGACAACGCTGAAGGTGAAGAAGACCCGGCTGTTGCGCAATCGAAAGCCAAAGAAATTTTTGAATCCTGGGTGGCATTGGCTGTGCAGGAACGCGCAACTGACATTCACGTGCAAGTGGTTAACAACATTGCCGAAGTGAAGCTGCGCGTGGATGGCGAACTTGAATTTTTGCGTGACCAACAAGGCGGTGTGTATACCCCGCTGCAAGCAGAGCGTGCCGTGGCATGGGCTTACAACAACGCGTCGGGCAAGGGTTCCAACAGCAACAGTCAATTCTCGGTGGGCGAAAACCTGTACTGCATGATCGCCGCCCGCGAGGTGGGTGGCAAACGCGTGGCCATGCGTTATCAGTCAATGCGTGGCTGGGCCGGCATTAAGGTGGTGTGCCGCTTGCTGTATGTCGATATTGACGCACCCACTCTAAGTTATGAGCAATTGGGTTATGCCCCTTCGCACATGAAGCAATTAAAGAGTGCGTCCAACACTCCCTCGGGAACCATTATTTTTGCGGGTGTTACAGGTTCAGGTAAAACCACCACGCTGAAAACTTTCATTGAAACGCACCCTGGCAATGGCACGGATGCGTTTTATTCGATTGAAGACCCAGTGGAATACCCGCTGCGGGGCGTGCACCAAATTCCGATTCAGCGCGATTTGCTTGACCGCAAAGGTTCAGCCGCCAAATACGCTGAAGTGGTTGCTGGCCTGATGCGAGCCGACCCGGGCTGCGTGTTGATGGGTGAAATTCGCGACCCCGCCACTGCAATTTCAGCGCAACAAATTGTTGAAACCGGCCACATGGCTTGCGGCACGGTGCACGCGCATTTGATATCCGGTATTGTGCCGCGCCTGACCAACGAAGAAATCGGTATGAGTCGAGATGTGCTGACCAACCCGAATATTTTGACACTGCTGGTGTACCAGGCCTTGGTACCCAAGCTGTGCCCACACTGCAAAATTGGAGGCCGCTTGTACCAAAAGGGCATGTCCGATTCTGAGCATGTGCTTGAAATACTCGACACACTGGAAAGCCGGTTTGAACTGGAGCGAGACCTTTTCTACTTTAAAAAGCAAGGCGGCTGCCCCAAATGTAAACACCGCGGCACGGCGGGTTTGAGTGTGGTGGCCGAAATTTTGACGCCCGACCGGAAGTGGCTAAACCTGATTCGCCAGGGCAAAGACTATGAAGCGATGATGTACTACCGTTCAAAATCGGATGGCAACTTTAAATCCGAAAATATGGATGGAAAAACTGTGTTTGAACACACCTTGCACAAGGCATTGCTGGGTGAAGTGGATCCGCGCCATTGCGAGCGTTTTGACAGCTTTGACCGTTTCGAAATCATGAACGACGCCGACCGCGCCGAAACTGCGGCTTACACCTGAACATGACATTCAAAAAGAAACTCAGCAATTTTTTCAATGCCATCAACTTGATGGACTTTCGCGGCAAGCGCGAAGCATTTTACGAGCAGCTTGCCAAGTCGATTGAAAACAAAGAACAGTTCAAAACCTTTCTGGAAGAAGAACTGAAAATTGCCCGCCACAAGCGAACACGCAACAGCAGCCGGGAAGCGGCCTTGAAGTTGATGGTTCGCAAACTGAGTTTGGGCGACGACTTTTTGATTAGCCAAATTCTGGGCACCGTAATGCCTCAGAACGACCGCATGATGCTGGCCGCCGTGGATGAAGCCAAAGACAAACCGGGCACCTTGCGTGCATTGGCCGCAGCGATTAAATCACAGAAAGAAGCCAAAAGCGTGATCTGGAAAGCCATTTTCCCGCCTATGGTATTGATACCCGGTGTGGCTGGTTTCAGCTACGTGCTGGCCACACAATCCATTCCAATTATTGTGAAAGTGGCACCGCCTGAAGTGTGGACACCGTTCAACATGTCCGTCCGAATTGTGTCGGAAATTGTTGCCTCTCATGGCGGTTTGATTGTGGCTGGCGTCATTGGGGCTATTGCCGCATTTACTTATTCCCTCCCACGCTGGAAAGGCAATTTGAGAAGTAAATTGGAACAGGTGCCTCAGGGCTGGGGCTTCTTGCTCTTTCCGGTTGCCCCGTTCTTGTTACCACTTTCCATTTACCGCGATTTTCAGGTCAGCTTGCTCGTGACTTCACTGGCGGTGTTGCTAAAGAGTGGAGCCACATTGTCATCGGCACTCGACACCCTGAAACGCAATGCCGACCCGTGGATGCGCTGGCACTTGAAAAAGATCATGAACCACTTGAACGTGGCCCCTACTGATTACATACCTGCCTTCAGCAAAGGGCTGATGAGCCCGAAACTACTGGCCCGCCTGGCTACCACCATTCGCAACAACCCACAATTCGACAAAATTTTGATTCAACTGGGCACCGAAGGTGGTGAAGACATTCGCAATGAAATTGGCAACACGGCCAAGGGTTTGAATGCCGTGTTACTGAGTGTTGCTGCGGCTGTGGTGGTGTTTTTGTACGTGGGTCAATTGTCGATCAGCCAAAGCATGACCGAGGAACTGGACCCTGTGAAAAGAATGCAACGCATGCGTTGAAATAAGTGCTTGACACCACAACTGATTGATCTACAATTAATTCGTCTGTTGGTATATATACGGAATGCTTGGGCCAACATGTACTACACAATTTCCCTTCGGAGAGGAATCAAAAATGATTACATCGCACACACTGAATGCCCGCCGCAAACAAAGCGGTATTACCCTGATTGAAGTATCAATCGGTCTGATCATTGCAGCGATTGTTGCTGCTGCAGCCTTTATTGCATTCCAGAACAATGCACGTCGTTCAGAAGTTCAAGACAACATTAAGCAAATTACAGAGATTATTAGTGAGACCAAGCAAAAAGTCGGAGCAACCTCCGGATACGCTGGTTTGAACAATACTATCGCAGCTCAACTCTCAATTCTAAGCTCAGCTACAGTAGATAACAGCTATGGTGGTGCCATTCAGTTGGCTGCTGCAAGTGCTACAGATGACAGCCTAGCGACTTTGAGTTGGCCAAACATTGAAGGCGATCAGTGTTCTGATCTCGCTTTAGCTGTTGCAAACGGTGTCAATAGCTTTACAGTAGGTACAGGAAATCCAGTTACAGTAGCAAACGGACAATTGACGTTGGCTCAAACGACAGAGATTTGTGGAACTGGCGATGCCCCCGTTAATTTGGTAATGACCTTTGGCCGTCGTTAATTACATTTCGTGAAATCAAATAAGGGGGCAACTTTGCCCCCTTGTTCATTTGAATCATGGCGAATTACTCATGCTTGACTCACTGAAACACAGCAACACCCGGCACACTGGCTTTCTCAGCATCGAGTTGGCGCTGGTGCTGATCATCAGTGCCATCATTGCCCTCGCTGTGGTTCAGCAACAAGCACGTTCTGCAAAATCCTCTGTCGCGAAAATCCAGGCTGATCAACTCAACCAGGTGGGCGACGCACTGAATTCTTACACCGACTTGTACCGGCGCGGCATTTCTGCCCCCGGTGATCTACAAGTGGATTTGAACAACGACGGCATCACCGATGTCACGATTCCCGAAGACCCGGTTACGGGCAATGAGGGCAGCAAGCTAACACCCACGATTCAAAACCTGATCGATGTGGGCCTGTTGCCTGCAAGCTTTGTGAACCGCCCAGCTGCATCGAATGGTCAATTCATTACCCGCCTTTCAGTTTTGCCAGCGGGCTGCTCGATGGCAGCCGACAATTGCCGAATTGAAGGCTACATCACGCTAAGCCAACCAGTCACGATTGGCGGGCAAGACGGCACAGCAGGCGAATCCGACAGTGACATTGCCGGCGACATGCTGAGCTTCATGGGTGGCAACGGTTTTGTAACACTCAGATCAAATACCCCAGCAACTGCTGCTGGCGGTAATTTCACAGTGGCCCTGGACATTAACGGCGATGGTGCAATCGACACTAATACACCAGCGGGCATACCCGGCGTTCGAGTCGGCGCCCTCGCGTCGCGATATGACACTCGCAACCCAATTGCCGACGTAGATTTTTGCCGGGGAAACCAAACATTAAATTGGCAGGGAAAGAACAAACAGTGCAATACAACAGTGTTCAGTGACACACCGGTTGGTTATCGTTTTGTGGCCAGCGACAGCGAAGCGTCAGGAGGAAACGATGGGACAGGTAACGCATTTGTGAGTTGTGTATACAACCCTCAAATGAACCCACCCGCCCATTTAACTATCGTAGCCTCATGCTGCGCAGCTGGTCCCACTAGCTGTAACATTGTCCTTAATTAAAAACTAAAACAATGATGAACCGTCGCCAGTTTCTTGCCGCAGCAAGTTCAGTTTCGCTGGCGGCGCACTTCGACAAACTGGCGTGTGCCACGCAAACCCCAAGCTACACCTTGCTGGATATTCAACGCGGTTCGGACCGCTTTCAAATCGACTTCAGCACACCTGAAGGTTACCGCACTGCTGCCTGGATGCTTCGCGATATTCGAGCCAACCGGGTGGGCATACCCAATGTTGAAATGTTGCAACTGGCAGCATGGGCCCAAATTGTTTTGGCAGAACACCACGCCTACACCGTGTTTGAAGTAACCTCGGGTTTGCGGACCCATCACACGAATTCCATCATCGAGGGTGCAGCCCGACATTCTCGCCATTTGCCCGATGAGAGCGGACAGTTTTACGCCATGGATATCAAACCCATTGGTGTGAATATTGATCAATTGGCTAAAACCCTACAGTACCCCGCATTCGGGGGGGTTGGTGTTTACAGAAGCCATGTACATTTCGACATTCGCGAATATGCCACCCAGTGGCGGTCGAAAAAATGATTAAATTCATCAACTTGAGCCATTTCCAGTCAACCACAAAGCGACATGATACGTTGTCCATTTGTGTTAAATAATGATTTTTAACTCAAATTACAATTTGAGAGTCTTGATTCCGTATCATTACTAACCCACGAGATTGCTTTATCACGCGCCATGCCTCAAATTAACAACAAGAACAAGCCACGCACAGGTGCCTACCTGAACCTGTTCAAGCAAAAATACGGGCTAACCGTGTCAAAAATGTGCGCCTTGTTCGGTATCAGTACCCAGGCGAAATTTAACTCAATTGTTCGCCCAGCCGAGGGCAATTCAAGCGAGGAACTGCTTGACCCCACGGTTGCTTTAATTTTGAGGTTGTACGAAACCCATGAGTCGCTGGTTCCTTTGAACAACGAACTCAGCCTGGAAGACACCTACAAAATGTTTCAAAGGGTGTTTGGAAAAACGAAAGTCAGTGAAAGCACTTTTGGTCAATTGCTGGGCCGCAGTGCTGGTTCGGGTTACCGGTGGTTAAACGGTTCAGGCAACGCCACACCGCAAGTGGGCATCGTGCTGGAAAGGCTGCGCCACATGTTGGCCAGCGGCATGGAGGAACCGGAGGTTTGTTATTTGTGGCTGGACATTGTTCATCAGGAATACCGGGCGCGTAACCAGGTGCCACCGCTGAGCGATATAGACGCAGTGAAGTTGTTGATCCAGAAGTACCCGCTTAAATACAAACACATGGCGTCATGAACAAAACATGGATTACACCTAGGTCAAACTGATTGCTGTGTGGAGTGGCCCCAAGGCCCCACCCAGCCAGTTGAAACTTTCTGATTACAAGTTGCCTGTGGCAGGTCGCATTCCGAAGAATTACTTCAATGCACTGTACGGCAACCGCAATGCCTACATGGCCTTGGGTGAACTGTTGTCGCAAGCTCAAAAAGCAGGTCATTACTTTTCGACAGCCACCATTACCGTGGGCATTGAAACGCCACGGAAACCCGGCGTGGTGCACCTGGAAGACCTGGGCGAAGAAAATGGTACGCAATTTGTGAATTTGTCGCGCGTGTCCAAAGAAGTGGTGTCAGAAGTGGCTGACATTTACCGTGCGTGCAGTGCCTTTAAAAAAATGCCTGAGGGCGAAATAGACTGGCGCAAGCCCTTTCGCTTCATGCCAGAATGCCCGGAACATTTGCCTGTGGTGTTCGACTTGTTGCGGTGCTCAGTGCTGGTTCACCCAGTGGCCTTTACCACCACACCTGAGGGCAAGCACCACTTCATTGCCAGCTTCGATCCCGATCGGGTCAAAATTCTGGATGCCCAACCCAACCGCCACGAAATAGGCCCACACCCCGAGCAAATCGTTTTTTAAATGTGGTACTGGGGTGTTTTGTGGTTGGGTGCGTTGGGGCCAGCCTGGTGAGGCGGCAATGTGGTGATGATGGGCTGAGTCAGCTGATTGCTGAGTGAAAACGCCTGAGGAACCATGCCGTTTTCATCAGCATGCATGTAAATAATCGACATGACTGCGGCGCAGAAGCTGATCACCAACACTGCCATCATGGTAAAAATCACCGCCAGTATTCGTCTTGAAAGCCTTGGCTTTGCCGGGTTGAGTCCGTTCATGCTGCATTCCTTCGCACCTTGGCATTTAACATTACAACTTCTGTAAGAAATTACAAGCCTTCAAGGACTTAGAACGATTGTTTTTAATTCCGAACGGTTTGCCATTGCACCATGAGGCTGTGTAAGGCATCCAGGCCATCGGTGAGCGCAGCCGGGCCAGGCTGCAAAATCAAAGGTGATTTGATCTCGAAAATTTGCTGGTGCTTTACCGCAAGCACATTACCCCACCCTGCCCGCGCAGCCACGGTTTCAGGGCGAAATTTCTTGCCGCACCAAGAGCCAATAATGATGTCGGGGTTGCGGCGAACAATTTCATTGCTGTTTGCAATAATGCGGTTCTTGCCCAGGCTTTGCTTGGCCAACTCGGGAAAACAATCATCGCCCCCGGCAATGCCAATCAGCTCGCTGACCCATTGAATGGCGCTGATCGGCGGTTCGTCCCATTCTTCAAAATACACCTTGGGACGCACAGTCCATTGGCTGGTTTTGGCCCGCACGGCCTCCACTTTCGCCTGCATTTCTGCAATCAGGGCAGCACCTTTCTCAGCAGCACCCACCATGGCGGCCACCTGGTACATCATGCTGAAAATTTCGGGCACTGAACGCTGGTTGAACACCGTGACCTGCACGCCATGGCGAATCAATGCACTGGCAATGTCGGCCTGCAAATCGGAAAACCCAAACACGCAATCGGGCTTCAAGGCCAAAATTTGATCAATCTTGGCAGTCAAAAATGCACTCACCTTGGGCTTTTCAAGGCGCGCTTTGCGTGGGCGCACGGTGTAGCCGGAAATACCGACAATCCGGTGTTCTTCACCCAGCAAGTAAAGCCATTCGGTGGTTTCCTCAGTGAGGCAAACAATGCGTTGGGGCAGCTGAATCATTTGCACAGGTCTTCTGTGCCAAAGCGAAAACGCGCGCCTGTGTATTGTTCAATTTCTGCAATGGCTTTGCAGGGATTTTCGCCACGGTCGATTAAATGCTGCGAAGCATAGTGGTTGGCACGGGTTTCAACCTGGTCGAGAAAATTTTTGAATTCCGGGTCTTGACCATAAACGCCCAAAAGCGTCATGAAGGCATTGTTCATCAGTTCGGTGTCTTTGGCGTTGGTTTGGTGAATGCGTTTCAACAAATCATACCCACGCCGAGGGTCGTCGTATTTCAGGTGCACCAGTTCATGCACAAAAACATAGCGCAGTGCTGCGTCGCTAAGCCCTTCAGAAAAGGCTTCGTCAATCACGATCTGGGTTTTGCCTTTGGCAAAGGCAAACAAGGGGCTTTTCTGGAAACCCATGCGGGAATACGGCACATCGTACTGCTGGCGCAGTTCTTCAAACATGCTGAGGGTGTCGGCGAAATCGCGTTGGGGCGGCGTGCTGCAACTGCTTGCCAAAGGCAGCAGACACAAAACCCAAATCCAGCGAAACGGCGTAAGGCGCATTCGGTTATACCGACTATATTGTGAGTATTTTGATGACAGCGTATCGAAATACTACTATCAAATAGAAAGGCCGGTGAAAATTTGTTCAACCCTTTGGCAGCCCTCAAGCCGACTGGCTGCACCTTGGTTTTTTGCGTTACACTGCCAGCCCTTTTTCCATTTCTACGAGCCAAGCCATGTGGTTTAAAAACCTGTTCATCTTTCGCCTTACCAAATGGGAAGAAACCCCCGAGTCGCTGGAAGACAAACTGGCCAAACAAGCCCTGCAAGCCTGCGGTGGCATGGACTTGCAAACGCGCGGTTGGGTTTCTCCAAAGGCCGAGGGCGAACCCTTTGTGCACCGTAGCGGCCAGCAGTTGCTGATTTCATTGGGCTTGGAGAAAAAACTGTTGCCCAGCACGGTGATCAATCAATTCACCAAAGCGCGCGCAGCGGAAATTGAAGAACGCGAAGGCTACAAGCCCGGCCGCAAGCAGATGAAGGAAATCAAGGAAGCCGTGACCGACGAATTGTTGCCACGGGCTTTTGCCATTCGCAGCCGAATCAATGCGTGGATAGACCCGCAGGGCAAGTGGCTGGTGATTGACGCTGCAAGCCCGGCCAAGGCCGACGAACTGGTCGGCATGCTTATGAAAAGCGTGGAAGGCGTGGCCATGGCTTTGGTCAAAACCAAAACATCGCCCACCGTGGCCATGACCGCCTGGCTGGCCGAGAACGACAACCCGCCCCCTTTTACCGTGGACCAGGACTGCGAACTGAAAAGCCGTGGTGAACAGGCCGCCACTGTGCGCTATGTGAAGCACTCGCTGGAGTCGGAGGAAATTGCAAAGCACATCAAAGGTGGCAAGGACGTGACCAAACTGGCCATGACCTGGGCCGACAAAGTGTCTTTCGTGCTGCATGAAAACCTGCAAGTAAAAAGGGTTGCACCTTTGGATGTGATCAAAGAACAGGCCGCCCTCAGTGCCGACGACGACGCCTTTGATTCCGACTTTGCCTTGATGACCGGTGAATTGAGAAAGCTGATTCCCGGTTTGATTGATGTACTGGGTGGTGAACTGACTGGCGCGAATTCGCAACTCGCAGCCTGATATCTTCGAAACTCAGTGCACAAGTGTTAACTCTAGCCGCTTCGAAATTCAAGATTTCGTTGCGGCTGTACCTCAACAATCAAGAACAATTATTAAATATTTAAATTTGGGTTCATGCCAAGGTCAAGAATCAGTATGATTCCCTCATCCTTTGAACCAACTGGTAAAACCCAACCTTCAATGACCACACGAGTTGACCCCAACAGCCCGATCCACTGGCCCGGCGCAATCACCCTGTTCGGAACCACCATTGCTGCACTCATTCTTGTACCCGCTTACGCTTGGTTCAACGACTACAGCACGGCTGCCTGGGTGTCATTTGTGGTGTTGGCCATTCTGAATGGCATTTCGATTACCGCCGGTTACCACCGCCTTTGGGCACACCGCACCTACGAAGCCCACTGGACCGTGCGCTTCGTGTTGATGTTCTTTGGCACCATGGCCGTGCAAAACAGCATTTTGATTTGGGCTTCGGGCCACCGCACGCACCACCGCCATGTGGACGACACCGAGCACGACCCCTATTCTGCCAAGCGTGGCTTCTGGTTCTCGCACATGGGCTGGATGATTCGCAAATATGAATCCGGCAAAGAAGACTTCAGCAATTCGCCTGACCTGCTGAAAGACCCACTGGTGATGTTCCAGCACAAACACTACACCGCCTTGGCCTTGGGCATTAACTTCGGTTTGCCGGTAATTATTGGCCTGTTGGTGGGCGACTTGTGGGGTGTGGTGCTGCTGGGTGGCCTGGCCCGCCTGGTGTGGTGCCATCAAACAACATTCTTCATCAATTCGCTGGCGCACATTTGGGGCCGCCGCCCTTACACCGACGAGAACACCGCGCGCGACAACGATTTCCTGGCGATCTTCACCTACGGTGAGGGTTATCACAACTACCACCACCTGTTTCAGTACGACTATCGCAACGGCATCAAGTGGTTTCACATCGACCCCACCAAATGGCTGATTGCCGGTTTGTCGTATGTGGGCTTGACCAAAAATCTGAAGCGCTGCGACAAGTTCGCCATTGAAAAAGCACGCATTGCCATGCAATTCAAACGCGCCGAAGAAAAAATGCAGGCACAACCCACTGCCATGCATGCGCATGTAGAGGCCATGAAGGCCCGCCTTGCGCAGGAATACGAGCACTACAGCAAGGCCTTGCAAGACTGGGCCAAACTGAAAGAAGCCTGGTACCAGGACACGAAAAACGCCATTAAAAACGGCGAAACCCTGGCGGCCTACAAAGCCAAATTCAAAGCCATGGAAGTTGAAATGCGCCTCCAACGCAAACGCTTGCAAGCATTGGTTCGCCAGGTTCAAAAACCGGCATTGGCTGCCTGAACGGTTAGAGAAAACGGGCCAAGGTGACTGCAACCTTGGAGCCCGACCCGATGGCACCCACCCAAAGCCTGGCGATCAACCCGCCGGGCTTCGTTGTTTTTGAGGCTGCTTCATCGCGGTGTGCGCACTCATCCAGTTGAAACTCAATAAGCTGCGCTTTCAGATCCTGGTGGGTTCCCAAAGCCGTCAGCTTTTCGATTTGTTCCTGATAGTGCAAGTTCACAAAAGTTTCCACAGCCGCAATGGTGCGGTACACCGCAGTCGAGCTGAACAGGGCTGGCAAAGCACCAGTGATGAAGCCCGCAATGCGCCAGGGCACCAACAGCCAGCTTCGGCGAAACACGGGCAGCAGTTCATTCATGGCCTTTAAATGGCGCTGCTCAGTTTGCAGGTGTTCACTGGCAAATGCGCGAATTTCAGGGTTTCTTGAAACCGCCAGAATGCCCTTGTAAATCCACACCGCCCCGGTTTCACCGGCATGGTCGGTGCGAATGTCGGCCACCAATGTGGGCGGCAAATGGCTGGTGTCGAATTTCAAAACAAAGCGTTGAATGGCAGGGCGTACCGGCAAAAAGCCGTTGTAAGCCTTCTCCATCAGCCACAACATGCCGGGCACTTTGGCCAACCACGCCAACACCCGCCAGCCGGGCAACTGCGCCCACACATGCACAAAGGCCGCAGCACCACTGAGCAATTCGCCTTGCGCTGTCCGCGTGTGAAAACGCGCCATGAGTTGTTCTTTGGATTGCCCTTGGGGCAGTGGCGTGTCGGGTTTGGAGACATCCACCCAGGCTATGGGCTGATCGGGCGTGATGTTTTGGTACACCGCGATTTCCCGACGGCACATGGGGCATGAGCCGTCGAAATACACCTCAACACATTGGGATTGGTTTACAACTTGTTGGTCTTTAACTGCCATGACCGTACTGCCTTGATTGAAACTGCTTTGGGATAAAACGATTACCCCAGTTTAACTGTGTACTTCACGCCGTCAAACTCGATTACATCGCCACCCACAATTTTCTTGCGCTTCTGGGTTTCAATTTGACCATTGACCAACACATGGCCATCGGCAATCACATTCTTGGCCTCGCCGCCGCTGGACAACCAACCCTGAAATTTCAGGATTTTGTATAGCTCAACGGGTTCTTTGTTGATGATGACTTCGTTCATGGCGTGTATTCCCTGCAATCAATGCCCGAAGTGTATCAGCCTTCGAGTATCCACCGCGCTGCCTTCTCGGCAATCATCAGCGTGGGGCTGTTGGTGTTGCCACTGGTAATGGTGGGCATCACGCTGGCATCGGCAATGCGCAGGTGCTTCAAACCAATCACCCGCAAGCGGGAATCGACCACGGCAGCGGGGTCGTTGGCAGCACCCATTTTTGCTGTACCCACCGGGTGAAAAATCGTGGTGGCAATGTCGCCTGCCAAACGCACCAATTCCTCGTCGGTTTGAAACTCCACGCCGGGCTTGAATTCCTCGGGCTTGTATTTGGCCAAGGCGGATTGTTGGGCAATGTTGCGGGTCACCCTTAATGAATCAGCCGCCACTTTTTGATCTTCAGTGGTGCTGAGGTAATTCGGTGCAATCGCAGGTGCTTCGTCGAACCGGCCGGTTTTGATGTGCACTGAACCCCGACTGCTGGGGTTGAGGTTACACACACTGGCTGTGAAGGCATTGAAGTTGTGCAAAGGCTGGCCAAATGCGGGCAGGCTTAGGGGCTGCACATGGTATTGAATGTTGGGGTATGGCCTGTCGGCACTGCTTTTGGTGAATGCGCCCAGTTGCGAGGGGGCCATGCTCATGGGGCCGCTGCGCTTGAACACATATTCCATGCCAATTTGCGCCTTGCCCCACAGGCTGTTGGCCAGCATGTTCAAGGTTTTAACACCCTGCACTTTAAACACCGCGCGTATTTGCAAATGGTCTTGCAGGTTGGCACCCACACCGGGTTTGTCCAGCTTTACCTCAATGCCGTGTTGCTGCAGCAGGCTGCCCTGCCCTATGCCAGATAGCTCCAGAATTTGTGGCGTGCCAATTGCACCCGCGCACAACACAGTTTCACGCACGGCTTTCACCGCCACTTCTTCACCGCCCTTCACCACCAGCGCGCCATTGCACACCAGTTCGCCACTGGCGTTGCGTTCAATGATTAAATTTTTAACTTGTGCCTGGGTCCACACGGTTAAGTTGGGTCGCTTCAGGATGGGGCGCAAGAAGGCTTTGGATGTGTTCCACCGCCAGCCGCTGCGCTGGTTCACTTCAAAGTAGCCCACACCAAAATTATTGCCGCGGTTGAAGTCGTCGCTGGCGGGTATACCCGCTTGCTGCGCCGCTTCAGAAAATGCTTCCAGAATTTCCCAACGCAGGCGCTGCTTTTCAACGCGCCATTCTCCCTTGCCACTGTGAAACTTTGGCAGGTCTGTGTCGGCCAACTCGGCATGCGGGTTGTCGTACCGCCAGTTGCTTTCATGGGCCAAAAAATCTTGCAAACAATTGTTCCAGTTCCAGGCCTCGTCGCCGGTTTGCGCGGCCCAGCTTTCGTAATCGCGGGCTTGGCCCCGCATGTAGATCATGCCGTTGATGCTGGAGCAACCACCCAAGGTTTTGCCGCGGGGGTAAATCAAGGCGCGGCCGTTCAGGCCTGCATCGGGCTCGGTGCGAAAACGCCAATCGGTGCGGGGGTTGTCGATGCAATACAGGTAACCCACGGGAATGTGGATCCAGTGGTAGTTGTCCTTTCCGCCCGCTTCCAGCAACAACACTGAATTGTTGGGATTGGCACTGAGCCGGTTGGCCATCAAGGCCCCCGCCGTGCCCGCCCCTACTACGATGTAATCAAAAGTCCGCATGTTTACCCCGAATCGATTACCCAATAGTAACCAGCCCACAAATTGGATTGAAGCCTGCGTTGCTGCAATCGACTTGGGGTTTTCCAGAGTTTTGCAAAAAAGTTAAAGATGAAATGACCAATCACCCGCGCTTGTGACGATTCCAAGCGTGTCAGAATGACATCCGATTCCTTTACAATCATGGGCTAATACCCTATTCCAACAGCTCGAGGTTTTCAAAATGACAGAACGCACCACAGTGCATGGCTTGAAAGTAGCCACACCCCTGTACAACTTCATCAACAATGAAGTGCTGCCCGGCACCGGCATTGATCAAGCTGGTTTCTGGAAGGGCTTCGACGAAATCGTCAGCACACTGGCCCCAAAAAACGCTGCCCTGCTGGCCGAGCGCGACCGCATTCAGCTGGAAATGGACGCCTGGCACAAAGCCAACCCCGGCCCCATCAAAGACATGGCCGCTTATCAAGAATTCTTGAAAAAGATTGGCTACCTGGTTGAGCAGCCTGCCAAAGTGCAAGCCACCACCGCCAATGTAGACAGCGAACTGGCCACCCAAGCTGGCCCCCAATTGGTTGTGCCTATTTTGAACGCACGCTACGCCCTGAACGCAGCCAACGCACGTTGGGGCAGCCTGTACGACGCACTGTACGGCACGGATGTCATTTCCGAAGAAGGCGGTGCAGAACGCGCTGGCGGCTACAACCCAGTGCGCGGTGCAAAAGTAATTGAGTTTGCACGCAACTTTTTGGATCAGTCTTTCCCATTGGAAGGCGCATCACACAAAGACGCCACTGGCTACGCCATTGCAGGTGGCAAGCTGCAAGTTGCCTTGAAAAATGGCAGCACCGTTGGCCTGAAAAACGCCGCACAACTGGTGGGTTACCAGGGCGACGCTGCTGCTCCTTCTTCAGTATTGCTGGTGAACAATGGCATTCACGCCGACATCATTATTAACCGCGCAACACCGATTGGTTCCAGCGACGCAGCCGGTGTGGCCGATGTGGTGCTGGAAGCAGCGTTGTCCACCATTCTGGACCTGGAAGATTCTGTTGCAGCCGTAGACGCTGAAGACAAAATTGTGGCCTACAAAAACTGGCTGGGTATTTTGAAAGGCACCCTGACAGAAAGCGTGAGCAAAGGTGGCAAAACCTTCACACGTGGCCTGAATGCCGACCGCGTGTACACCGGCGTGAATGGCGAGAAAGTGACCATGCATGGCCGCTCCATGTTGTTCTTGCGCAATGTGGGCCACCTGATGACCAACCCCGCAATTTTGTGGGGCGGCGACAAAGAAATTCCCGAAGGCATTATGGACGCGATTGTGACCACCACGATTGCGCTGCACGACCTGAAAGGCAATGGCGTTAACGGTATTCGCAACAGCCGCAAAGGTTCGGTTTACATCGTGAAGCCGAAAATGCACGGCCCTGTTGAAGTGGGCTTCGCTGCCGAATTGTTCACCCACGTAGAAAAGCTGCTGGGCCTGCCCGACAGCACCGTGAAGCTGGGCATTATGGACGAAGAGCGCCGCACGTCTGTTAACTTGAAGGCCTGTATTGCTGCCGCAGCAAGCCGTGTTGCTTTCATCAACACCGGCTTCCTGGACCGCACTGGCGACGAAATGCACACCGCCATGCACGCCGGCGCCATGATTCGCAAAGCCGACATGAAGAGCAGCGCATGGATTACCGCCTACGAGCGCAACAACGTGCTGGTTGGTTTGAGCTGTGGTTTGAAAGGCCGCGCGCAAATTGGTAAAGGCATGTGGGCCATGCCCGACCTGATGAAAGCCATGCTGGAACAAAAAATTGGCCACCCCAAAGCCGGTGCCAACACCGCCTGGGTACCTAGCCCAACCGCGGCAACACTGCACGCCATGCACTACCACCAGGTGAGCGTGGCCGCTGTTCAAGCCGAGCTGGAAAAGATTGATGCCGACGCAGAACGCCCAGGCATTCTGGCCAACCTGTTGCAAGTTCCCGTGGCCACCAATACCAATTGGAGCGACGCCGAAAAGCAGCAGGAACTGGACAACAACGCCCAGGGTATTTTGGGTTATGTTGTGCGCTGGGTTGACCAGGGTGTGGGCTGCTCCAAGGTGCCCGACATCAACAACGTGGGCCTGATGGAAGACCGCGCCACACTGCGTATTTCCAGCCAGCACATTGCCAACTGGATTCACCACGGCATTGTGAGCAGAGAGCAAGTGATGGAAACCATGAAGCGCATGGCTGCAGTGGTTGATCAGCAAAACGCTGGCGACCCCGCGTACAAGCCCATGGCTGGCAACTTCGACACTTCAGCTGCATTCAAGGCTGCATGTGACCTGGTGTTCAAAGGCATGGAACAACCTGCCGGTTACACCGAGCCACTGCTGCACGCATGGCGCTTGAAGGTGAAAGCCGCTTAAGTTTGAGTGGTTTGATTTGAGAAAGCCAGGTGCTGAAAAGTGCCTGGCTTTTTTGTTTGAACCTTAGGAAACTCTTGGTTACAAACATTCTCATGAACAAGCAATCTCGAGTTACCTGCAAAGCATTGGCCGCTAAGGAAATGGACATGATCAAATTTGCTTTCGCCGTAGCAACGCTGATGCTGGGCCTTACATCGACTCACGCTTCAGAGAACTCAACCGCTGATTTGCTGAAGGCTTGGACATTGCTGGAAGTTCGCTGCCCGATTGGATGTTTTGAAACCACGGTCAATCAATTCAAACCGCAGATTGGAAAGAGTATCGATTTAAAAGCAGCACAAAATAAAACATCGCCAGTGGGTGCCTGCGCTAAGGGGCACTTGCACTTTGTGCTTGAAGAACTGCCGTTGAAAGATGTGCTGACTAGAATGAATACCACCCTGCCCCCTGAAGCAGTAGATAGCCAAGGCAAGCCCTTGCAGTTTTCATTGGAGAACACAGGCCTTGGATTTTCTGCCTATGGAGAGCAGTTAACTACGGTAAGAACTGGCGTAATGGAATGTAAAGACCCCGCTTGGAAAGGCAAGTGGGAGCAGAGAAAGTTTGTGGTATCGATTGATGCGCACCGAATGGTGACGCTGGAGGAAGATGGCGCGTTGGGGGTTTATTACGCTTTAAAGAACAAATAAAACGCTGAGCGGTTGATTGATTAGTGATAAGCATGTCTATAAAATATACCAATATTTGGTATCGGAGGCCTCCCATGGCTAAAAACACAAGTGTTTCTCTTGGCCCACATTTTGATCAATTCATTGCATCACAGGTCCAGAATGGCCGCTATGGCTCGGCCAGCGAAGTGGTCAGAGCAGGGCTACGTTTGCTGGAAGAAAACGAAACTCAGCTGACGCAACTGCGTCGCCTACTGGAGGAAGGCGAGCAAAGCGGACTTTCCGACTATTCTTACGACGATCTAATTTCGCAGCTGGACAAAGAAGCGGAATGACAAAGCCATTCCTTCTGACTGTCGCGGCCCGCAACGACCTATTGAATATTGCTCGCTTTACTGCAAAACGCTGGGGAAACCCGCAACGAAACAAATATCTAAAACAACTCGATGACACTTTTCGGTTACTTGCTCGCCAACCAGAAATCGGTATCGATGCATCGGGAATAAAGCCCGGATACAGAAAATTCGTGCTCGGTAGCCATGTCATTTTCTACCGAGATGGAAGCGATTCAAAAGTCGTAGTGGTTCGTGTGCTCCATCACCGCATGGATGTGGATAGTCACCTTTGAGCTTCTTTCAACGAGGCTTGTTGCTATTTAGCTTGCGCAAACGAGATACTCGAAAAGCAAAAAAGTACGGCAGTAAATATTGATCGCATATGAATTTCAGGAAGTATGTTGGACAATTAATTTATAGATGCGTTTAAACAGAACGCCAAGCAATAAGCTACCAAAGGCACCAACTAAAAACCAAATCCCGAAAAGACCAAGAGCGTATTGGTAATCAACGGTACTGCCTGGGAAATAAAACTCAAGCTGTGCGTTGTGTAACAGGCCGATAAACAACATTGCGCAAGCAAGGGCTACTCCACATGCAATCGACACAATCAATCCTTTGTGGCTTATTAGTTTCACCAGCCTGACTGATAAGTTCATTGATTCGATACCTGTTTTGTGAGCAGCACTTCTTCAACTCTTGCAGAAGTTATTTTCAAATTAACCTGAAAAACCTTCTTGGGGAGCTTAGGATTTGCTCGAGTCGAGAATCGATGATATTCACGGAACGTAAGAACCAACTCGGCTTGGTCAACTGTTGTTTCAGGCGTTTTAGGTACAACCCAATCGGCCTTTACAAACTCCCCTTTCGCTTGCAATGTGTGTACTTGAACTTCCGGTAGTTCATCGAAAGTGGCAACAGTGATCAGGTGATTATTTTTACAAGTGGCACCAGTTTCAAGCCCACAAGTTTCATCGCGAGCTGGCGTTGCAAACAGGCGCAACATCAAGCCCTTCTGCTGCCCAGAGCTGTATTGATTCAGTTCGATCAACTGCCCGTACGCCAAGTTTTTCAAGAGGGTTTGTTCTTCCACCTCAGTTGCCCAGCTTGAGTTTACGAACAATACCAAAGCGCTGCCTGCTATTAATTTTTGAATTTTGTTCATTGATCGACCCAGAAAACGGATGGGTTGTTCCTCACACTGTTGTGAACGTTCAAGCCAAATTGAACTTGAACATTATTGATTTGGTTGGGGATAACTGCCATGCGGTGCCTTTTAAACGAATTTAAAGAGGCACCTTAAAGAGAAGGAATGGGGGGTTACAAATTGCGGGGTGGTGGTAGCTTGGTGTGATTACACCGCGCTTTAACGGAAGGATTATTCTTGAAACAGTTGATTCTGATTCGAAGTGCAAGCCCATCCCAGCCGTAGTGTTCAACAAGCTTCATGACGAGATTTTCAAGGGTGACTCCATGCATGGGATTATTCGATTACTCGTCACTCATGCCTGAAGTCGGTCCTTAGAATTGTGTGGTGGGCCTGGTCAGCCCGGCAGCTTTGCCGCAAGAACATCGACCTTTTCGATTGATGGCGGCGTGGCGAACAAGTCACCCGCTTTTTCCATCAGCGCAGCTGCAACCTTGCCGGAAAGATGAGCTTGTCGCCCGGCCTCATCTGGAAATGCATCGAAGATGCCAAAGGTTGATGGCCCCAAGCGAATACCGAACCAAGCTGTAGTAGCTGGCTCTGCCTGAACAAGGGGTAGACCACTTAGTAGAAAGTTCTCTACCTCTTTCTCTTTACCAGGCTTGGCTTCAAGACGAACGAACAACGCGAGTTTGACCATGACACATCTCCAACTTTTTTAAACAAACATCAAAATGCTCACTTTCCAGCAGGCCCGGCGTTCGAGGTACGTGGCAAATTCGAAGTTGCAGTTTTGTGGAATACCTTTGTTTGGATGTTCAGTACATACCTGATACTACTACCTTTTTGTTCATTGGCAATAATTAAAAAGAGGCACCTTAAAGAGAAGGAGTTGGAGGTTACAAATTGCGGGGTGGTGATAGCTTGGTGTGATTACACCGCGTGGCAGACGACTTAACTTTTTCGCACTTCAGTTTGTGCTGCAAATGTAGATAGGTAAAGTTGCTCCACCTGCTCTCTGGCCCAAGGCGTTTTTCTAAGAAACTTCAGGCTGGATTTAACGGAAGGATCGTTCTTGAAACAATTGATTTTGATTCGATTGGCGAGCTCATCCCAGCCGTAGTGCTCAACAAGCTTTACCACGATGGTTTCAAGCGTGACGCCATGCATGGGGTTCTTGGATTGCTCGGTATTCATGCTTGAGAAGGCCTTGGGATTAATGTTGTGATTGTTTGGCGATTATAGCGGCGGCGGCATACAAACTGAATGCTTTGCAGCCAACGCTAAAATGCTGCGCTGTAGCGACTGCTGCCCAGAGAGGACAGCTGCTTGCATTCCAGCAAAGACCGCCATGCCGTTTGCATTCCGTAAAACATTGTGCAGTAACTGAAGAGGGTACCCTTCGTGGTGCCGCTGAATAGGATGGATTCCCGCATGTGCGTACGAATTGAGCGCCTTCCAGGAGATGTCTTTGAAGCGACACAACGCATCGTATGCTTGCTGTGGGCCGCTATTTGCCAAAGCTTGCATCATTTCTGCTATTTGAGGCATGTTTTTCGCAGCCTGCTCTGATTCTGAGGACAAGGTAGCCGTCAGTTTGGAAAGATGAGTATCAGACGCGGCGTATAACAGCCAGATGGAGCGAGCAAGCGCCTCAAACTGGGCACGATGAACGACAGTGGCGGATGAGAGTAAGCCCGAGCGAAGCAGTACCCTCACCGACGCCCAATGCTCTAGCGAGAGAGAACAAGCAACATCGCTGGTTCGTATACGCAGCGAGTCGTCGAAGAGCGGCAAATCAATCAGCGCGATTAGCTCGTCGGCCAAGTGGTCAGACGCATCAAACATAAAACAGAGTCCATAACATCTAAGGGCCAGGCCAGTGTGGTTTTTGCTGAGCTAGAAAGACTTGTTACATGCCTTGCATGTACAACATAAATGCTTATACATTATGTGCGATGCCCACGCTGGAGATGCGTACATGACGCCCACTTATGATACTCAGGTGCCCAAGAAGCCGACAAATATCAACGTAAACAGCGACTTACTCGCAAAAGCCATAATGCTGGGAATCGATTTGTCCACTACTTTGGAAACTGCCCTGAGCGAATTGGTCAATGCCAAGCAGCGCGACCTGTGGAAACGTGAAAATAAAGCCGCCATCGAAGCCTATAACCAGCTGGTAAAAGAGCATGGAATATTTAGCGACGACTTGAGGAGTTTTTAATGGCTCAGTTCACCGCCCAAGAAAACCCAAATACCGCCACCAACAAAACCTACCCTTACCTTTTGGACATCCAATCCAACCTACTCGATGACGCTAGCCAGATACCCGGCGCTGCATTGGATTGAAGATCACGCCTTTTACTTCTTGAGCTTCGCCTGCTAGAACAAAGCCGAGGCGTTCATAGGCTTGAATTGCATAGTTTGAAGCGTTCACCGTGAACACGATACTTGTACCTGCCACGCGGTTATTTTCCTTTACTTGAGTCCACAACCGTTTTGCTAATCCACGCCTTTGGTGGGACCTGGAAACAAACAAGTAGTACAGGTGCGTCTTGGCATAAGTGGCAGCCACCCCAACCAAAACGCCACTGTCTTCGGCGAGCAGAAACTGAAAATCTCCAGACAATCGCTCTGCCATCTTTTCTGGTGCAAGCTCGCTCAAGAAGTAGCTTCGACCATCCTCAGAAAAATCAGTCACGATGAATTCTTTAGATAGCGAGACGAGAAGTTCACTTACTCTTGGCGCATCTGCCACCGATCCTTGGCGAATAGTGATCAAGCAATTCTCTCTAAGTGACATTTGATATGAGGGTCACCAGAGGATGCTAGCCTTATAAAGTACCTTTCGATGGAAGGATTCAGTTTATGGCGACTTGATGCTAAACATCTCAATTGTCAGCCTCGCTCGATGGACTGCAAATGTCGATGAGACAACCGTTTGGATCGATTGTAAGAAACCGACGCTGACCGTAAAACTCATTTTTGGGTTCCTGAACAATAGTCAAACCAAGCGAAACCGCCTTGGAATAAACGGTGTCCACATCTGGGACAACAAATGTGACGTACATGCCGGTAGGGGCTTTCTGATACTGGGCAGGTACAAGCCCATTGGTTCGCGAAATGATACCGAACTCAAGTTCGCGATTCGAAGGGCTACACAGTTGAACGTACCAGTCACTGTCGTACTTCACTTCAAACCCAAGAAGTGACACATAGAAGTCTTTGCTTTCGCCTAGACGATCAGAGCAGATATTTGTCAATATTCGGGAGGGCGACATGCAGTTTCCTCTCTTTGCGTGAGACGCCTAAGTTTCGCGGTGAGCGGTAAGTGATGAGCCCAACTTTGAGACCACTTGGGCGAGACAAGCTAGTACCTCCGCACGGCGCTCTGGCCTGCCATTGAATGACAGAGGACTTGGATGGGGACAAGTGAGCACCGTGACCGCTGGTGCCAACATGGCGACAACATGACTGTACCTCTGCGCCTTTCTTCCGACGAGTACTACGATTCGAAGCCGAGGCAGTAGCGCAAGAAGTTCCGCGAGGTGCTGCCTTGCAGCTCCGAGGTCTCGACCAGTCGCTGCACGAATACGACGCTCGTCGCCAATGTACCAAGGTATGGCATTCCACATCACAGTACGAGAGCGATGCAGCCCTGCTTCGACATTGACTTCAAAGAAGTTTCTTGCGGTTTCGTCTGGGTTGTTACGCGACACGAAACCCGACCCTATAGCTTTACTGCCGGGAGCTTCGAGAAGAAACAGACATTCAGCGTTGACTCCTCCATCCATTGGATCGAAGTCTGGCACTCCAGCAGGTGCACTGGCCCGCAAGCGCGCGACGAATTCGACCAGCGGCCGCATATGTGCAAGATCGAGCGCCTGCCGTCGAGCGGCGACTGCTTCAGATGTGTTCAGCGACTTCGCGCGGTCCAATGTCATTGGGGTTTGCTAACGTTTGAGGTAACCGTACTTGCGCAGCTTAATGCGCAAGGTCCGTTTGACCGATAGGTTAGAAAACTGCAAGGTCATGGCAAAGAACATAAGTCTTCTATGGCCGCAAAACCTATCGGCATTCCTTTTGAAGGACTATCTTTGAGCGTTACCGCAACCTGTTCAGTAACAATAGATCCGTTCGAATCCTCAGCCCAAACCTTCGCTGAGACATTCGACGACACTTCACCCTTAAGTATAAGCTTTGCATTAGGCAGTGCATTAACTTGAAGAGCAGCGAACCCGAAGCGGCTAGAAGCAAAGGGCTCCCCAGCCGTGATAACGACTACAAGCTCATGTGTTCCTGGGAAAACAGGAAACGGCTTGTTGAAACTACACCGCTGTTCTTTAGCTCGGCCTGTCACCTTCTTGTCTATGCTGTCCATAAAGATAAGAATCGGAGATAGCGGCTTCTGTCCTTGAGTTTTGGAGCCTGAGATAGTTGCTCTGTTGGGTTCTTTTGCGATCAACGCTGAATCATAGAAATCCAGTTTAGGTCCAACAATCGCGCATCCACTCATGGTTAATAAAGGCGCAAGCAAAAGAATATAAAGTCTAGACATAAGTTTTCTAACGCCCGGCTCACGCGCCGGTTTGGAGCCGCGAGGCGGCGGAAAATCGGTCGCTGTGCAGCCGATTGTTAACACCAGTCCGATCAGATGCGTGGTGGTAAAATTTCGCTATAACCCTGCAGATCCTCTTGGAGAGGAAACACCATTCTCTTTGTATACCGCTTGGTTGCATGCTCAATTGATAGCCCAAGAATAGTCATTCTCGATGTACCTGTCCCGAGAGAGATCCCCGTTCCTTCAAGGGTTAAACCTTTCCCACCAACCATACGGACAGTTTTTAAGATTGGCTCCTGCACCCCAACGGAGTCCACTTTCACGCCGACATCTGCACCGTCACATTCAAATCTTTCCAACCCGACTGAATATTCAGCATCAGCTTCAACCCTTCCAACTTCAAGCGATCCTTTTCTTAACCTTAAAAAAGCGCTCCTCGTTCTCATATCGAGGCGTTCAACCACTATTCTATTCGGTGGTTCAATAATTAATTTAAGAGCAACTTTTCCTGGCGCGGACCGGATAACTATTTCCTTTCCTTCAACTTTCATATCCCAAACGTCAGGCCGCCCCGACCAGACGTTCCGTTCGATACGGAAAAGCTCTTCTCCATTTTCGTCTGAGAATTCGCCCGAGATCGTTGGAAACGACATTCCATCTTCTGGCGGCTCAATGGCGAGAACCGCATCGCCATCTATTTCGATCAAAGTTCTTGCTCCGTGAAAAATGTTAGAACCAAGAACTACTGTCAGGCTTTGGCTGTCCAGAACAAGATCATCAAAGGGTCGTTTGATATTCGCATCGGTCTGAACTTTTTCGTACTGCCGTCGGACACTATCTTTGGATATTTGGCCTTTTGTAACCTTATCGTGGCAACGTCCACACAAAAGGCACATGTGTTCACTGCTGTGCTCTGTAGCATCGTTGAACTCGGGGATAATGTGTTCATATTGGTAGATCGCAGATCGGCAAAAAACACAACCGAACTTTGAGCGCACTCGGACATCCCTTTCGATATCGGCAGGGATATAGCGGGAGAGTCCATGCTTGTTCGTATTGCTCAAACTCAACTCCCTAGTGTTAACGCCAGAGTTCAGCGGCATTTGAGGCGACGCCTGTTTTTGCGGCAGCAAAAATGGGTGGCGGGTCAAATGTCCGCTGTAATGATTTGTTAGACCTCAATTGCACCGAACGCTTCCTGTAGTGCTGTTTCTGCCCCAGCCAATGTCACTTTATGCTTAGGGCGCTCCTCAACTGCTGAAACAATTGAACGGAAGCATTCATCGATGTCGTCCAATTCAGGATCGCTGAAAGTTACTATGCTGATACCAAAATCCTTGAAGTAGCGATTCCTCTTATCGGACTCCTTCGCCCATTTTTCGGCCAAGCCAGCATTGAGCTCAACTTGGGTCTTGCTCTTGATACCTGCTATTGCCATGTGAGAGGAAGCGGGGCTTATCTCAAACCCCACCATCTGCATGGCGAACGGATTAAGGACACAAAAATCGAGCCGGTACAAATGCTTGGTTTCCTTTCCCGCATATCGGAGTTCCGGTATGAGTAGTGGGACGTCTTGCGGGGCTAACGAGCTTTTCGCATAGTCTAGGTAACGTTTTGAAATCTGCTTTTCGTACTCGGAGTTAGACACTCTGGCCAAGACAGTTTCATAGAACTGCAAGAAATTCGCAACGGAGCCAAACTTCATCGGCTCTTCGTTATCCGGCACTACAAGCCCAGTTGCCATTACGTGACCAATAGTCCAATAGTGATATTGTTCTCGTCGCATCTGACTTTTATCGTTAGTCCATTCACCAAGACGGTGTGCTGGTGATATGAAAAGCCCCCAGCACAGGTTCCCAGGTCCAAACCATAGTTGCCAAAGACATTCTTCCGGTTTTGCTCGGACCCTCCCCACAAAGTTTCGATAAAAATTCCTTTCAAGAAAAAGATAAATATAACTTTTTAAGAAATCGTCTTGAAGCATCTCTGGAATGAGTTCGACTGTCCTTTTCCTGTCGCCGAAGCGACGCCTACGCGCAATAACCTCTTGGTTCTCCAGCACTTCGTCTTTCAATCCGTCTAGCCAACGCGCAATAAAGTCATCTGGCGATTGAAATTGAATACGCACACTATCTACGAACGTATTGTTGTTACGACCTATATGTGCGTGAAGGCTATGCAATGAAGAAGGCCCGTTTATCGCCTCAAAACGCCGTAATGCTTCATCTCGCATGGCTTTCAGGCGAACCGAAAGCTCCTCCTCCTTGAGCTGAATTTCATTATCGAGATCGGCCAACTGATAATTCCTCCCTTGAGCTCTAACGATTAAGCTAACGGGCAGCCAAAAGCGCAGCTTTTGGACGTCCAGCGAACGGAGTGAGCGATAGTTGAGCGCATTGTTATAAGCCATGCTGCGATGAGAATATTCTTTTAATTTCTTTTGTTTGATACTCCATCTCAGGGAATAACGTAGCCTCACGAATTCCTACATATTCAAGCTCTTTCAGAAGCTGTGCTTTGCTTCCTGATTGTATTTTTATTTTCAAAAGTGAGTTTTCGGCATAGTGATCTTGCTCCATGTCCTCGACGGGTATGAATTCTTCGCCATCAATAAACATACCGCCGTGGAAAGTGAAAAAACCATGTTGCTGTCGGATTCTAGGATTCAAGTGCGGGGCTTTGAATGGAACAATATTGGAAAAAGCTCTTTTGATATCTTGATGTATGTAAGGTAAAGGATTGCCGTCGTGATCTACAGTATTTGGCAAGTTTGTGCGCAAAGCCAAGCTTTCAAAATTTTCACTGCTACCAGTAGAGAGTCCTGTAAACTTGCTTCTTGTGAATAAATTTTCCTTAATTTCCCCGATTCGGATGCCGTTCAGAAGTGATTCGTCATCAATTATTCCTGACATTTTATATATTATTCTATTGAAAAATTCGCTTCTGGTCTTTTCCTGTATCTGCATCTCAAGGAGCTCGTTGAATCCATAGTTTCTCTCCATGTGGGTTGGGTCGAATACATAGAGGGAGCCATCTAGCTCTTCGTCAGAGGCGCAGCAAAAATATAAGCCGACTAATAGATTACTTGACCAGTCAAGTAGCCTTGTTGGGAGGCCGTAATGCTGCATCAATGTTAGCCATTCATAAGTGGTTTTGTGATTTGATGAATGGTCTGGGTAGCGTCTTTTGAATTCCTCGAACATTCTTTGTTCGTCATACGTGATGCCGTATTTATTTCCCTGCCTGAATATGCTCGGAATTAATTTGTGGTTGTAATTTGGCTGGCCTCGAAACCAAGTTGACTTGAAGTCGCCGACGCTATTTTTAAGTATTTCAGTAATTGAGCTAATTGTGCCATCTGCGATTGCTTCTCTCATTGAGGCGCCTCGATTCTAATATCGGCTTATAACGCTGCATTCAGCGGCTTGTCCGCTGCAATGCTTTGTTATAAATCATTTGACGCCGACTCTGATTTGCTTAAGTAACTCTGGTATATCTTCGTATTTGTCCACCCAAATTATGCCTACACCAAAAGATAGCGCATCATTTTCCTCGAATTTTTCCATCAATTTAATCAGCTCATTAACGACTTCATCTAGTTGTAATTGAGCAGCAACTTTCTCATCCAGGATATCCTCATTCTCTGTAAGTAGCTTTTCCAATTGTGATTTTACTTTCGATTTTTCATGCCTTTTTTTAAAGCAATAATGATGAACTTCATCATCACCTCTTTCATTCTTGGCAATGTCCAGTAGTCGCCGCAAGTTAGGATCAGAGAAAGATAAGCCTATCAATAAACAGTTAAAGTCCTTGAACTTATTTATCTGAATTAAGTTGCTCCATCCATATACATCTGTGTATTGCTGATGATACCCATCCTCACTTAAAACAACTTTGTTTTTAGAGGTTAACTGCCCTTTCTGAGGTAAATAGCCATGAACATGATATATCGGAAGATGATGCTGCTGGTGCTTCATTCCTCTAGCATGAATTGATGAGAATGGGATGTCGACGTCAATTTTTTGAAGGCATTGTTCAAGCAAGTCGTCGTAATTATAAGTGATTATTGAATCCAAATTAGGGCTCTTCCCAGCCGCAATACAAAACTGTCTAATTTCTTTAAGTAAGTCAGAGTCGTCTTTTATATCAATCCCATGATATAGCGAATCTCGAATAGCATTTTCAAATGCAAGGTTAGATTTAGGGTTTTTCTTTCTAAAATAATTATGGAGATACCTAGCTGAAATCAAAGAGTTTGGCTCGAATATGCTATTAAAGGTCCTTGCCAAAACGCCTGCCTTTTCTCCATTTTTTTCGTTTTCTTCATCATCAGATTTAATAGTTATTAGCAATAGCTTTTGAAGTAGTGTATCCCAATTTGGAAGTCCATATGAAACGGACGAGCCAGCGCCCAACACCATTACAAGCCTCTGATCTCTGTACCATTTAGTCACCATCTCAAGTTTTTGCTTTTGTGACTTTTCGGCTCCTCTAAACAAGAACAGAGCCTCTTCAAATTTTTCAGAAAGGGAGTTTCTAAGGATCTTCTTAAAAACCTCACTTGTTAAAGATCCGCTTAACTCAGATGACATCTACCCTCTCCTAGATTTATAACGACCAAGCTGTGCGGCGCAAACGGAGCGGAGCGTAGTTTGCGTCCGAACGAGCGCCTTGTTAGGGGTTGCTCGCATATGAAAAATAAAAAACACTGAATAGCCAAAGCGCAAAAAACACAACCACGATAGGCTGTTGTGGAAAAGCTCGACTTATAGCCCTGGCGCCAAATATTGGAACTGCAACGATGAACCAGGCAGCCAATGCTATAGGTGCAGCATAAAGCCAAGCAATAGCGTAAAAAATGATAACAAAACCAGTATAAAACCCGGTTACAACCGCTGCCTCGTATACAAGGCCATTACCGTTGGGTAATGTGAACAGAGGTGAAAAGCTAGCTTGCATCATTGAATAGACCACATTAGTTATTTCTGCGTTGGTTAGCACATCCATTACAGGAAATAGGAGCGATCCTCCACCAAAAAACAACAACCATTGGCCAACTTGCTTCACAACCTCTTTATGCTTCAGTACCCAAAACAAAGAACCAGATAAAATTCCAGTCACCAGAAAAGTGACGGAGAGAACGAAGGCTAACTGTTGTGAATGAATTCTTAGAATTCCCATAAGCAATATTCCGACGAATGCAGCACCCGTTATGCCTCCAAATATTTTGACAAGCATTCGTATCGTTTCTGCTGGTTGCTTCTCCTTTATTTCTAATAGGAGCCCCTTAAATCCGCTGTCCATGCTTTCCACTAGCTCTTTAGCTTTATCGTGTTGTAGCAGCATGCCGCCCATAAAATATGCCGAGCCTACTACATTGGCAATGATTGCTAGTTCTTTCACCAAGCTCCTTCTCCTATACCCCTAACGTTTGACATGAGGGGCGCGCGGAGGCCGCAGGCCGGAGCGTGTCCCCTCGATGGAATGGTTAGGGATCACGGCTGAGCAGTAGGTTGCCGAAGCGATGAAACATCGACCCGATTTGTGTACGAATAGCCATGCTGCCCGAGCACATCAATCAACTTGGCGTCTACTTTGCCTGCCAACGTTGTCTTCGCGACCTCAAGAATTAGTCCGTCAGTCTTCGCTATGTACCTAGTGACGACTTCGACCCGTGACCAGTCAACTGGTTGTGGTGTTTCAATGTAATAGGTTGTAGAACCTTCTGTGCCCGGTGGCAACGCATTGCCGGAGAGTAGCTTCTGACCAAAGTACTTGGAGTCGATGAATGATTCAGTTCCTGCAACTCGCAGTTTCGGGACCGGCTTCTCAAGAATGGCCCGATGTGCTCCGATGTTTTTCATCTCGCATGACACCTGCACCTGTGTGGGCGACGTGGCTCGTGCCAAACACGAGTCGGAAAGTGTTGGCCGGATATCGTTGAGGAACTTCGAGATATCAATGGAAAGCTTGGTCTGTTCCAGCGACAGCTTGGCCTGCTCAACCTCAACCTTGGTGGCCTCGACACCAGCTCGCACTCTCTCCACAAGAAAGTATCCCAGGATGCCGCCCAAGACCACTACCGTGAGGTTGACTAGCTGGAGCCAGTCACCAAAAGAAAGCGCGGAGTCGTTCTCTGGATGCGGAGCTTGTAATGGATCACGAGTTGTAGTCATATGGAACATTGAGCGGAGGTGGTGGCGGGATTGAAATGAGCCCTAACGAATTAGCTAACCGGCACGCCGTCGTTTGGCTCGTCCGAATTGAGTGAATTGTTAGACGACTTAGTAGTGTAAGTTGTCAGAAAAATCCGGATAAGCTTCAGACAATAGGTAAACCAAATCAGTATTTATTCCTTCAAATAATTTTTGCAATTCTTCGAAATCAGCCGGGAAATACAATTCTTCCTCTTTCTGATGTTTATTCTTCTTTATGGCTCGTTTAGTACGCTCTATTTGCCCCGGGTTTTCTTCACTCAGCTCCCACATAGAATGAACTAGGCGGTTTCTTTCCTCTTCTGCCCAACGAAGACGATTGATAAGTTCCTTTACGTCGTCACTCATGCTTTTTTTATCGGAGTAATGAGAAAGCAACGCGGCAAGCGTGTCCACTCGATTCTTAAAAGACATTCGAGCGGTAATTATTTCTCCGATCTGTTCATCCATGCGGGAAAAAACACAGATGCATATGGACAGGGTGTGCTCAATGTTCTGAAACCAAACAATGGATTCAGCAAATCGCGTCATCCCTTCGTCCCAAGCTAGGAGAGAATTTCGAGCGTCTTCTAATTCTCGTTCATCCATATTTTAGTCGCCTAACGTCTGAATTAAGCCGCGCTGCTACGCGGCGTCGGCTTGAATGAATTGTTATGTGGCATCAGCTCGTATGGCAAGGATTACAACAGTAGTAGCAGCCATTAATCTGATTGTTTGGCCATTGTTGCTTGGCCTGCGCTACTGCTCCATGGCAAGAAGAGTGAGATCCGAGATGAATTTGGTTTTCCGGAGCTGGCATATATAGGCAACCTGTTGAGGTGTTGTGAACTTCGTTGTCGCCATTAGGCTGAGTATTGCGATTGATGATGAAATTCGGCATTTCGTCTTCTCCCGTAGTTTATTAGCCATAGCAGGCTATGAATAAAACACATAACTTTTAAGGTAAGAGGAGCGCGGTAGCAGCATCCCATCAAACCAAGCTTGCGATTTGAGCGCTTTGTTATATTTCTAGCCCGAGCTCTTTCGCTGCTGTCTCATGTAAAACTTGAAGGACAAAAATAACTTGCTGAACATTGACGTGCTCTGTGTGCTTTTCATAGATGTAGCGCCAATTCACAAAAGCATTGTTTATGTGCTTTAAATGTTCCTTAAACAAGACGCCTTTGTCCACCTGGTACTGAGATTCAAAACCTTTACAGTTCTTGTTGATCTGGTCCTTCAATTTATTGGGCAGAGTCTTAAATAACGCGGTCAGAATATGAGTTTCGGCAACAGGACTACTAACGCTTTGCAGGCACTTGAGGTACATCTCTGCACTAAAAGCAGCATTCACCACAAAAGGACTAATGCCTTGTGGATTCCGTGGCAAAGATTTCAAATCTCTTTCGTATATAAGCGCTGCAGCATTTGCAAAAGATTGGGCCTGAAGGTAAATCATCACAGGTTTGGGAATTTCCTTCCAAAGTCCTTTTGAGATTAACAGCTCCTTGGCAAGCTCTGCAGCCTCCGCCGGATCTTTTACGTCTTTGACGTAACCGACAGGAAGATTGTACGAAAGGACAGTCTTCATACCTTTGGGTGGTTTCAGACTAACAGTTTGATCGTGCTTCCGTGCCATTCCGAAACATAACGTTTAAGGTAAGGGGCGGCCCGCTTGCGGGACGTCCCAGCAGCCGGAGGCTGCGCCTTAACCGGGATGTTAGGCATTGCGGCTTCCCTTCTGAATTGCAAATCCTTTGAGTTGATCAATATCAAATCGGTCGCCAGGGTCTTCTCCAAGCCACTCAAGAATCAACTTCGTACAACCTTGCTTAACTTTCACAAAAATTTGATGCATAAGCTCGTAACTAATTTCGATTGGCTTATCCACTGCGAAGTAATCTTTCAATACGACAAGCTTTTTGTGCCATTCGGGGGTGAACACGCCTTTGGTATGCAGTATTGAATTCCGGATGCACCTAAGATCGCCCATGATTTCGCACTTGACATTCTTGAGCTCAGCATTCGAAGCAGCAGCAAGTCTTGGTCGTATTTCGTCTTCCCAATAGGTGAATATGAAGACGATGACGGAATATGAGAGTTGCCGTTGATTGATCCCTCCTAGGGAATTTTCTTGAATAAATTTTTCTGCGGTAACTATTCGCGAATGGATTACATCCGGGCGCTGCGGATCTTCAAAACTTTGATGGGTAATAACTTGATCGCCGCGAGCATCAATCTTCCGAGACTGAGCTCTTAGCACTCTTGCGGATTGCCTTTCCATCTGGATTTTTGCTCCAGAAAATCCAGCGATGGAATTCATGTAAACCCCGACCTGCAGGTTTACAAAGTCGATGAATTCTTTGACTACGTCATCGTAAGCCACGGTCAAATGCCTAACGTTCGAGCTAAGCTGGCGACGACGACGTGTCACGCTGATGGCATTCAGCTTGAGCGAGTGGTTAGGCCTCGCTCAGCAGCCCATACCGCACGAAACCCAGTAGCAGAGACCACTGGCAAAGCAGTAGTAGGTCTCGCACCTACGCCGGCCATGGGCAACTACGCAGAAACAACGGCCTGGGCAGGACGACAAAGCTGCGTTCTTTTGTGGTTCCGGCATGGTCAAGCCGAGGGTAATCTGGGAAACCGTATCTCCGTTAGCGGCGAACACTTCCTGAAAGAGCTTGTCTTGATCAAGCTGACTCGCAGGAACGGCGCCGTCCCAGAGGATCAGAGTCGGGCCAGCGACACCGGCTGCGGCAGCTTTACAAGTAGCTGCGTCTGCGCCGGTACTGTGTTCTGAAATTGCCCCTGTCGTCGCGTCCTGCACGTACACCTTCCACATAAATCTTCTCCTGGTTAATTACCTACTATCCCGTAGGCGTGGGTCCGCACTATGAAGTGCAAGATCTCTCCAAGCATCACTCAGCGCAGTGCGTACGGAAAAGCTAACTCGGCTTGACGCGATCCGTCAACGGCGTCGGACAGGCGGCCCGATCAGTGGGAAGAAGCTGTGTCCCGCGCAGCCAAAAGCTCCGCTACGGCTCTCGTGATCTCCTGACCTGTCTTCTCTTCAATCCAAAGCCACTGACCGGCAGGATTCACCTCTAAAAAATATGGCGTTCCGTCGCGCGCAACGATGACATCGTACGCTCCTATTATTAGCCCAAGGCGCTGATGCAGAAGTAGCAATTGTCCTTCCAACTCCTTGGGGAGGAGAACTGGCGAATACATATCGGCATCCATTTCTCGGCGCCAATCTGGGGTCGTTCGATCCGACGAGTCTATGCGAGTCGCGAAAACGCTTCCTCCGACGATCATTATCCGAAGCTCGTAGTCTGGATTCAGTTGCTCCTGAAAAACATTCGGGCAGAGTGATAACTCGTTAGCCAGTTCACTAATCTGTGAATCGGAAATGCAAGTCGTGTATTTCATCCTGCCCATCGGTGAAATGTAGGGCGAGAGGGTCTTGTGAATGCACCCTTTTCCCTCTAGCGACCGCAAAAAGTGCTTAGCCTCTTCTGGGGAATTAGAGACAAGCGTTCTAGGCACGTCCAACCCGACGCTTGTCGCCACGGTAAGCTGATGCAGCTTGTTGTTGGCTAACGATGCACGCGGATTAATCCACTTCGCAGCTGGATAGATTGACGCGATGGAATCTAGAGTAATTCCCCACTCCCTTAGGGCAAATGTCTGATCGTAGAATGCATCGATTGACTCAGTAGCCATAACGTAAGCTGGCTTAAGTCTCCACCAAACCACCGTAGGTGCTGAAGATAGCGGATTCGCGCCGTTTATCGCAAGATGAACTTTGCTTGTCAATGTAATCGACCAACCATTTGAACTTGAGTTGAATGGATCAACAATTCGGTATTCAACTGCACTCAGATCAAACCACTTTGAAACCGCCGCAACATGTCCATCGCGAGCGCTACCAACGACCAAGATCATGATGCGGCGTCCGAATAATCAGAAATCGTACGTTACGTCGGCGCTTACGTCCGTTTGTCCGTTACCCGGGTTGTAAGTTGCGTTTGCCGTTGCCTGGCTCGTCGTGGTTGTTGTGGATGCGTCCAGTGGCGCTGAAGAAAGTGCAGACCCTAGCGGCACAACCTTAATGGCTGCGAGTTCTTTGTCGTCGTCAATGAAGATGGTTACTGCCTTTACCATGAATGCTCCTTAGTCAATTGAGAGGAAAGTGATCGCGAGACCAGTAGAGTCGACCTCGCAGACTGATGCTAGTAGTCGATAGGCACCTCCGCAAGTCGGTCAAAGAGAGTGGGAGTTGGTGATGCCTAACGTGCGATTTAACCGGAGCAGTGGGGTATGGCGGCGTTTGAGTCATAATGAAATGAAGGCCCAAACGCCGCCATACCCCACTGCTTCTGGATGAATGAATGATTAGACATCACTCGTTTGGCGGCTCGCATAGAGGCCACTATTCAGAAACGTTGTCGACAATCTCGTTGATCGCATCGTGGATTGAACTCAGCGCCATCTCTGCAAATATCATCGCTTGGCTCGGATCGCCACCAGCGAGTTTTTCATCTGCTTTGGATAGATTCGCCCAGCAATTAGCTTGAATTGTCTTAAGGTAAGCTGGATTCAACGCACCCAAGCTTTCAACGCCCTGGGGATCTACGAACCAGTCCTGAAAAACTCTGTGGAGAGAAGCGAGACCCTGCACGAAGGCGCGCGGATTCTGCTCAGTCGCGCTTTTGCGGGATTCCCGGTAGCTGTTTAGAAAAACATCGTTATAGCCTGCGATCAACAGAGCGATCACCGTGTACGTCTCATCAGGCAAATCCGGCTTGAGACGGAATATTCGGTGACAATGAACAATGTCTTTGGCGTTCTTCCATGAGAAAATGGCAAAGAAGCCACCGATTGGAAGTATTGCGTTATCGCGCTCGCCCTTGAATAACCAGAAATGGATTCGTACTTTTCGCCGAAGAATGTCAATGAATTTCTCCGTTGACATATCCAATTTGTCAATCGTCGCTCTGGCATCAGTGAAGTCGACATACACAGGGTCCTCGTGCTGTGGCGAGTAGACAACCAGTCGATCCTTTGCGAAGTCTTGAGCGGCTCTGCAGGTCAGCATCGTTGAGATCTGGTCGCCGATAGCTGCGTTTGCCCGTCGATATGAGACTTCCACCGATTTCGTGCGAAGGTAATTCTCATAGAAGTAACCAACAAACTCAATCGCTGCATGATCGTCAGCAGGCCCCGTTACAGAGACGATGTAAGGCGCGCTTGGAACTAGATCGGTCACAGTGTCGGTGGAGTAGCACGACATTAAAACCAGTGCGCAGAGGTCGCTTTGTGAGTGTTTGATGATTTCTGCAAGCCTATGGGCCGATAGTTCGACGCCGCTTGGCTCGTGGTGAGTATCAAGATAGAGGCCACTGGAAGACCCATGACCCGAAAAGTGCAGCACTTCATATTTCGTACTGTTCAGAGCACTCGTTAGATCACCTAGCGTCGCAGCGTGACGACGATCCAGTTCCTCTCGGCCCTTTCCCGCGGCTTGAATCGCTTGCTCAATCCGTCTGTGTTCTCTGTCGACGCGAAGCCTGACTTCGTCGGCTGGGCTGCTGAAAAGTACGAGTATTGTTGGCATCGCGCCCCTCACTGTGTTTGTGATGTCTAACTAGTTTTATCGAACAATAACGGCGATATCCATTTATTCGAACATCACCCCTGAGGGTACCTCAACCGAGTAAGCCCCTTTGTAAGGTCTACCCAACCAACTAACATGGCAACCCACCATAGCTACCGCGGGCCAACACCAAAGCCTGCACCCGTAAGCCACATAATTTAGCTAGTACATAAACTAAATTAATTGTCATACAACAGCAAGCAATCCACTCCCCTCGCCCGTCTGCTTAATAAATAATCAGCAGCCAGAACCCGCACCCAGCTTTACTCTCCAGCGAATAGCATCACCTACCTCCCCCTCATTTGAAGGGCGGTGTAACTGAATCAAAAAACGGCACAGAAATAAAAAAACCGGACCACCCCGCTACGAATGATCCGGTTTTCAGGAAGAAAAAATTATTGTTTTTATGCGGCCACTGGTGCCTTGCTTACAGCTTTGCTCATGCGTGCACGCACTGCTTTTTTCACTTCGGGGTTGGGGTTGCGCATGGCTTGGTTGACCTTCTCCACGAAAGCGTCGATCTCTTTCATGAAGTGGCTGTTGTCATGGTCCCAGGGGTGGAAGTCGGCGCGGAAGTAGTCGAAGAAGTCGCTCATCGCGTTGCGGAAAATACCTTCCTTGCCCAGCAACATTTTGGCAACGGCTTTGTAGCCTTGCAGGTGCTTGCCCTTGGTGTTGGGGTCGGCGAATACCAGGCGTGCGTGGAAGTACATAATGACGGGCCAGAAAATAACGGTGGCCAGTACCATGCCGAAGCGGCGAATGAAGCGGTTGTACACGTTGTCGGGAATCACGGTGTTCCACACGTCGTAGGCCACGGCTTTGTGCTCGGTTTCTTCGTACGCATGCCACTGCCACATTTGCTTGAAACCTTCGTCCGATTTCTCGCCAGTAACTTTGGGATCTTTCAACACGGCGTCGGCCATGATGGCGGTGTAATGTTCCAGCGCAATGGTGCCAGCCAAGGATAATTTTTTGCCCAGGCCTTTTTGCAAACCACCCAGCAATTTCCACAGCATTTTGTCCAGCTTCAAAGCGGGCACACCACTGCGGTCCATCATCTCGTTGTATTCCTCGTGCTCGCGGCTGTGCAGCGCTTCCTGGCCGATGAATGCGGTGATGGCTTGTTTCAGTTCGGGGTCGGTCACCTGGTCTTTGTAGGCGCGCACGGAATCCATGAACAAACGCTCGCCTGCGGGGAACAACACCGACAGTGCGTTGAAGAAATGGGTGACGTGCTCACCGGCTTCGTGCCAGTTGTTGATGCGGGACTCGTCGAGGTTGATTTTGACGTCACGGCGCACTGGAATGACTTTCATGGTGTACTCCTTTGGTTGCAGCTATTTTTATACTTTGGTACTAACGATTACATCGATCAATGTATCAATCATTTTCGTCATTAACAACTGTAAACGTTAGAAAAACACTCTAAATTTCAAACGAGCGTTTGTTTTTAGAAACACAGCAAACCATTGATTCAATTGCATAAATTATTTTGCAGTGCAATATGAAACCAGGTTCTTTTACTGGAAGTGTTTGTTCCACAAGGCCTTCCGCACCTTGTGGTGTGCGGTAAAATCGAAGTATTCATCAGTTCATTGAGAGGTATTTATGAACGCGCCAAAACCAATTTCTGTACAACAGCCGCGCACCGTGGAACACATTGTGGTGGGCCAACCGACCAGCGATGGTGCTGGCGTGAAGCTGACCCGCGTGATTACGCAAAACCTGCAGCGCAGGCTAGACCCATTTCTGATGCTGGACAACTTTGGCAGCGACAACCCCAACGATTACATTGCGGGCTTTCCGAACCACCCGCATCGTGGGTTTGAAACCATCACTTACATGATTGCCGGGCGCATGCTGCACGAGGACAGCAAGGGCAACAAAGGCTTGCTGGAAAACGGCGGCGTGCAGTGGATGACGGCCGGGCGCGGTGTGTTTCACAGTGAAATTCCGCAACAGGAAGAAGGCGTGATGGAAGGCTTTCAACTGTGGTTGAACCTGCCCGCGAAAGACAAAATGTGCACGCCCTGGTATCGCGATTTCAAGAACAACGACCTGCCCCAGTTTAAAACCGCCGATGGTGTTGCGGTGACCGTGATTGCAGGCAACAGCCATGGCGTGGAAGGTGCGGTAAGCCGCGAGGGCACGCAGCCTTTGTACCTTGATTTGCACTTGCCTGCGGGTTCGAAATTTGTGCAAGAACTGCCTGCGCAACACAATGCGGTGGTGTTTGTTTACCGAGGTGAAGTGAAGGTGGGCGGCCAAGTGGTGGGCGACAAACGCATGGCGATTTTGAAGAACGAAGGCGATGGCGTGGTGATTGAAGCCAGTGCCGATGCCAAAGCCTTGCTGATTGCAGGCAAGCCGTTGAATGAGCCAATTGCGCAATACGGCCCGTTTGTGATGAACACCGAACAGGAAATTCGGCAGGCCTTGCAAGATTTTAGAGAAGGCACGCTGGCGTAAAAAAAGCCCGGAAGAATCCGGGCTTTTTTATTTCAACTACGCTGGCACTTAAGGCGAATTATCTCGCTTCAACAGCCTCGGCAGGGGCTGCTTGCTCAAAGGCACCCACACGTTCGCTCAAAGACAGGATTCGATAAATTTCGTAGGTTTCCTGCTCATTGCTGGTGTCGCCTTCAGTCAAGATGCGCTTGGTGTCGTTCAAGGTTGCAGCAGCCACAGTGACAAAGTCGCCATCACCCACAGCAGGATCGGTTGCTGAGACGTCACTCACCGAATCAAGCAACACATTGGTGAAGGTCAACCGACCATTGACCAGAGTGTAGTCAGCTACGATTACACCGTTGGCCTCTTCTCCGTTGTCAACCGCAGGAAGATCGGTGAACACCAACATAACGCGCGAATTGGACAGGAAGTAGTAAAACACGGATGCCACATCATCGCCGAAATCCACACTGCCATTTTCAGCAGGCGCGGCGACAGTGGTAGGTCCACCGGTTGAAAATTCGGGCGGAAGTACTTCGTACCAGGTTCCGATCAGGCTGTCCTTCACGTTATTGAAACGCTCGAAGGTGGCAACGATCGTGATGCCCTGTTCGACCAAAGTGAGTACCAGTTGTGTGCCGTCAAGCGCAACTTTTGAAGAGTACAAAAATGGATCACTTTCACTCGAAGAGTTGTTAGTACCGGGTGGGCTTGTGAAATCGGGAACCAAAGCGCGCGGCAAGCTGGTGAACTGGAATTCAGCTGTTTCACTGTTGTAGTTGGTAGTACCCACGCCAACAAATGAAAACTCATCGGCAGGATCGCTGATATCGAACTCGGAGAACACAAACGAATTCACAACGCCGTCATTTGCAGCGTTCGTATTACCAACATCAAAGCTCAACAACACTTGGTAATTGGCATCGCTGGTGATGGTTTCGCCAGCGCCGGTAGCGCTGACCAAGCGCCAGTTACCTTGCAGCTCGTTTCTGTAGAAGCGAAGCATGGCCTCTGTCGAATCAACGACTGTGGGCTCGCTACCTTCTGGATATGCGCCCTCAATCGCTGTCTGGAATGCCATGGCAAAGTCCGCTGGCGCCATTTCCAGGTTGTTCAAGAGATCAGCAGCGTTCGCGAACTCAATATTGTCAGGAATGGTCACGGAGCCGTTCTCGGCGTTGCCATCGCTGTCTATGGTCTGGAAAAACGTGGTGAGGTTGGCCAGAATATTGGCTTGCGTTGTTGCATTGCCATCAGCCAACTCTTCAGCGATTGTTTGGGGTGTAATGCGTGCGCCACCTGGCACTGCAATTTGCAAGCCGGCGATATTAAAGGTAACTGTGTCACCTGCCTGGAAATTGAACATGCCACCGTTCATGGTGGTGCCTGTCAATCCGCTTGGTGCTGCGCTGTAGCTGACACCATCGATTGGTGAATTGGTAAGCTGGCCTGAAGTGGTGGTACCGCCACCGCCGCCTGCTCCACCTCCACCTGCTGCTGGCGCAGTGCCATCACCGCCACCGCCGCAGCCCGCTAAAATAGCCAAGCTTAAAATGCTGGCACCGAAAAACCGATTCAAACTCATACAACACCCCTTTTTTAGTAGGCCAATTGTTTCAACTTATTAAACAGATAGTTAACACACCGTTAATTAGTACAAACAGGTGTTAACTACCGAAGAATATCGAAGCAATTTACTGCCTACCACCCACTCAAATTGGGGCCTGTAAGAATGCCGACTTGCAACTCGTTTACTGCTCAATCACCACTGGTTTTTTCATTTTCACCCAGGCTTCTGCCTTGGGCAGATAGTTCTCCTCGATCACATTGCGCTTGATTTTCATGGTGGGGGTCAGGAAGCCATTTTCCATGGTCCACAGGTCTTTCACCACTACAATGCAACTCAACTTCTCATGCGCTTCGAGCTGACCATTCACATGGTTCAGCAGCTCGGTCATTTCACTTTCAACCCGTGCCGCTTCATTGGGGTTTTGCTCCACTTGTTTGTGTTCCTCAAGGGGCAACATGACCAGCGCAAAAGGTTGTGAAAACGAGGGGCCTGTTACACACACAGCCTCGATCAATTCATGGCCGTTCAAGCGGTTTTCAATCGGCACAGGCGCAATGTATTTGCCCTTGCTGGTTTTGAACAATTCTTTCACGCGGCCGGTAATTTTCAAGCGGCCTTGCTCGTCGATTACGCCCATGTCGCCGGTTTTCAGAAAACCGTCGGCGGTGTAAGACTCTGCAGTCAGTTCCGGATTTTTGTAATAGCCCATCATGTTGCAGGGGCTTTTCACCAGCACCTCGCCCACTTCGGAAATTTTGCATTCCACACCGGGGTAGGTGTTGCCCACATAGCCCACGCGCACTTTGCCGGGCAGGCTGCAATGGGAATACGCGAAGTTCTCGCTCATGGCATAGCCTTCCAGCAAATCAAGCCCCAGATTGCGGTACCAAGACATCAAGGCCGGGGCCAAGGGTGCCGAGCCACTCAGCGCCATGCGCACTTCTGACAGGCCTAGTTTTTTCAGCAAAAACTTTTTGAACAAACCGGAAAGAATGGGGATGCGGAAAATAATATGCTGCACACCCAGCGGAATTTTTCCGCAAATGCCGTTGTAAAACTTGGTCCACAAACGGGGTACCGAGAAAAACAAAGTGGGCCGTGCACGTTGCAAATCTTGAATGAAGCTGTCGAGCCCGAACGAGAAGTACACATGAAAGCCATAGAACAGCGAGCCGGTTTCGAGAATGGCGCGTTCTGCGGCGTGGGCCAGCGGCAGGTAGGAAATCATGCGGTCGGTGTTGCTGAAGCTCATCACCTGCGAGGTGCCGCGCAGTGCGCTGATCATGGCGTTGAACGAGATCATCACGCCCTTGGGCTTGCCGGTACTGCCCGAGGTGTACAGCATGGTGGCCATTTCATCTTTGCTGCGCTTGACCGGCTTCTGCGTGGGCGCAGTGGCGGCCACGATGTCGTCCCATTTTTTGGCGTGCTTTAATTCAGGCGCCAAAGGCAAAGTGATGGTGGGCATATCGGTTGGAATGCCCTTCTCAACCACGCGCCACAGCTCGTCCATCTTGCCAATGAAAATCATTTTTGAGTCGCTGTTGTCGAGCACGTATTCAGCAGTTTCAGCGTTCAGTGTGGGGTACAAGGGAATGGACACATGCCCTGCCCGCCAAATGGCCAGGTCGGCCATGATCCAGTGTGCGCTGTTCTTGCCCAAAATACCGATATGGGTTTTCTCGGGCAGGTTCAGCGACTGCAAATAAGCCGCCATGCGGTTGACTTGATCAGCCACTTGAGCCCAGGTGTAGTCCACTGTTTTCTCGGCCGATAAAGGCTGTGTGAAATAAACCTTGTTGGGTTGTGTGGCTGCCCAATGGTCCAGGCAATCCAGCAGGGTTTCGAATTTTTCGTACTGCGCTGCGCTCATTTGTTTGTCTCCCGAATTTTTTCTGTTCTTTTAAGTTGATACAAGAATATCAGCACGCCGGCTGCTTCATGGAAATTTCACATTCATTTTGTCAACCTGCCAAGGTCACCAAGAGTTAAACGATGACATTGCTTCAAAAAAGTCCTACAGCCTATTTTCATCAGGAGTACTCAATGAAAACGCTTATTTCCATCATCGCTTTGGGCACCACGCTTGCCTTTTCCCAATTGGCCCAGGCTGGCGATGATTACCGCCGCGGTCATGGCCCCACCATCGACATCAACATCCTGATTCCGTCAGCCTATGCCGCCCTTGGTTTCGACGGTTACGACGATCGCCGGGTGTGGGGCGACGACGACGATTGGGACGACCGCGATGATGACGATGACGACGACGATTGGGATGACCGCGACGATGACGACGATGACGATGATTGATTTACTTCATCATTAAGACGCTAGTTCAAAGCCCCCTTGTTTTCCAGCAGTATGGCGGCGCCCAAGCCGCCCCCTGCACAGCTGGACACCACGGCATAACGCTTGTTCTCCACCTGCAACCTGCGGGCTGCGGTGGTGAGTAAGCGAATACCTGTAGCCGCAAACGGATTGCCCAGGGAAAGCGAACCACCCCAAGTGTTTAGCTTGTCGATAGGCAAATCGCCAGGAACCGCACCCCCATAGTACTCACCCGCGAATTCGCTGCGCTGCATGCACGCAATGTTGACCAAGATTTGAGCGGCGAAGGCTTCATGAAGTTCCCACACGTCGATGTCGGCCATGCTCAACTTGTTTCTGGCCAACAAGGCAGGAATGGACACGGCTGGCCCCAGCAACATTTCTTCTTCCAGGCTTTTCACTGCGGCCAGTTGATAATCCACCACCTTGGCCAGGGGCTGTAAGCCCATGTCATGTGCAGCTTCCAGGCTGGTGACCAGCAAGGCGGCCGAGCCATCGGTAAAACGGGATGAACCCGCGGCGGTGATAACGCCGTCCTTTCGGAAAATAGTGCGCATGGTCGACAGCTTCTGGATATTACTGTCCTTGCGGGGTGTGTTATCCAATGTAATGGGGTGTTTGAAACCCGGCACCTGAACCGGAATAATGGTGCCCTCGAAGTGGCCTTTGTTCAGTGCCTCAATGGCCAACTGGTGGCTGCGCACGGTGAAGGCGTCGCAGTCTTCACGGCTTACCTTGAACTTTTGCACCATTTGTTCGGCGCACACACCCATGGTTTTGCGGGTGGTGAAGTCGGTGCCAGTGGGCATCTCGGGCTTCAAGTCGGCCGGGCGCAGGCTGGCCAGGTTCTTCAGTATGTTTTTTGCGGAAGCATCTTGCCGCACCTTCATGGCTGCACGCCGAATTTTTTGCGAGTAACGAATGGGAATATCGGAAAAGCTTTCCACACCCGCTGCAATGCCAACGTCGATTCGGCCCAAGGCGATCATGTCGCACAAATTGGCAAAGCCCACGCTGGCCGACAAACCGGCCATGGAGGTGGTGTAAGCGGGAATGGTGGCGGGCAAGCCAGCACTCAACATGCTTTCACGCGCCACGTTCGAGGTTTCAATTTCATGCAGCACGGTGCCCATGGTCACCATGTTCACGCGGTTTGCATCAACACCAGTCTTGTTGACCAAACCGGCAATGGCTTTGCCACCCAATTCATAGGTCATAAGCTGCGAATAAGCACCACCTGAATCCAGAAAAGGGGTGCGCACGCCATCGACAATTACGGCTTTTCGAATCGACTTCATTTGAAGCGCCCCACCATGTGCAAGATGCCATCTGCAGAAGTCAAACGCAGCTGTGTGTAACCTTCAGAATCGGGCGTGGTGCTGGTTTGTACCTGCATGCCGGCATGGGGCAAAGGCAGTGGTTTGATCCAGCGCACATCAAGATCGGCCACCGTGTGGCCTGCGTTGTGCAGCACTTCCCAGGTGCGGGCCAATTGCCCGAATCCATGCAAAATACAGCTTTTAAAACGCGTGCGTTTGCCCACAGCCTTGATGGTGTGAATGGGATTGAAGTCGCCCGTCAGCATGGCGAACGCCAGGCCATCTTCTTCCTCGGCATTCCAGTGGCCTGCGGTGGTGAATTCAAATTCATCGCGCTTGGCGGGTTTGCTTTTGCCCGCTGGTTTTGCACGGGGCACGGTGGAGTAACTGTCGATGACCATCGCCAATTCACCCTTGGGGTTGCTGGCCTGCACGCGGGTGTGAATGCGCACTTTGTCGCCATCATCAGTCACGTCCATCAAACTGCCGCGCAGGGCGATTGACTCGCCACGATTCAGTGGCTTGTGAATTTGCATGCGCAAACCCTGATTCAACAGCGACAACAAATTGTAAGGCGCAAGGCTACCCAGCTTGGCCAGCATGGGCATGGCCCAGTGGCTGCAAAAATGTGCAGGCATTTCTGTGCGGTAGCGATTCGCGGGTGCACCGGTCCAGGCCACGTATTGGTCCAGCAATTCATCGTTCAGCGCGGGCACATGCATGCTGTGGTGCACAGGCAGTTGCGGCAAGGTACCGGGTCGGGTAATGGGCGTTGCATTGCGAATAGCCGCCCAGCCCATGGACCGAATGTTGGGCCAGTGCAAGGCCAGGTATTTCAATGGATAGTCTGCCAACATGGTGTGTAGTCCTTTTCTTTTTTACAGGCCCAACTGCTTGCCAATAATTTCATTCATGATTTCATAGGTGCCACCGCCGATCGATGCAATTCGATTGTCGCGGTACAAACGCTCCACCAAACTTTCTCGCATGAAGCCCATACCCCCAAAAATTTGCACGGCTTCATAGGTAATGAAATCAGATGTTTTGGTGGCAAAGTTTTTGGCCATCGACACTTCTTTCAGCGCAGGTTTACCGGCCTGCATGCGGGCTGCAACCCGGTAAGTGAATTCCCGACTGGCTTCCAGCTGTGTGGCCATGTCGGCCAGCTTGTGGCGAATCACCTGGTGTTTGCTCAAGGGCTTGCCAAAAGTGCTGCGGTTTTTGGCGTAATTCAAGGCCTCGTTGAATGCCAGTTCCGACAAGGTGTTGGCGTAGCAAGCCAGGCCCAAACGCTCGGCCTCGAAGTTGGTCATGATCATCATGAATCCGCCGTTTTCAATGCCAATCAAATTCGATTTTGGCACCACCACGTTGTCGAAGAAAAGTTCGGCGGTGTCGCTGCACCACCAACCCATTTTTTTCAAAGGCTGGCCTGTGGTAAAGCCGGGCATGCCCTTTTCCATCAGCAACATGCTGATGCCGCCATAGCCATCGCCACCGGTGCGCACAGCCACGGTGTAATAGTCGGCGCGAATACCCGATGTGATGTAGGTTTTGGAACCCGACACTTTGTAGTGGTCGCCACAATCAACAGCGCGGGTTTTCAGGTTGGCGACATCGGACCCACCACCGGGCTCGGTCACGGCCAGCGCAATGATTTTTTCACCACGCAGCACGGGCGGCACAATGCGTTCTTGCATCTCGGGGCTGGCCCACTTCGCAATGGGTGGCAGTGCAATGCCATGCGACATCAGGCTTGAGAAAAAACCACCGGAACCCGCACGCAACAATTCTTCCGTGGCCACCAGGCTCATGAAGTAGTCGCCTTCGGAATTGCCACCAAATTCCTCTGGGTAGCCAATGCCCAGAATACCGGCATCGCCAGCCAGATTGAAAATTTCCCGGGGAAAAGTGCCCGCCTCTTCCCATTCATTGATGTTGGGTTGAATGTGTCGCTCGACGAAGCGGCGAATGTTGCGGCGTGCTTCGTCGTGGGTTTCATTGAAGTAGGAAGTGAACATGCGAAGACCTTACAGTGGTGACGACAGTTGTCGAATTCGATTCTGGAAACAAGGGGGGCGGCGAACCTCGCCATGGCCAAGCCACGCGGCGGCGGCTGCGAAAGCGGCACGACCTTCGGGCATGGTGGGAGAAAACAAAATGAAATCGTGAAACACGCCCGACCACACATCCACATAGCACTCGGTGCCCAGCGCCTGGGCCTGCTTCATCAAGCGCAGGCTGTCGACCATGAACACTTCATTGGCGGAGCACTGCACATACACTGGCGGCAAACGGGACAAATCACCCAACAACGGCGAAATCAAAGGGTTTGCCGGATCGTGAACATCGGCATAGGGGGTGGCAAACATGCGCTTGAGCCAATCACGGGCTTTGGCTTCGTTGTGACCCAGGAATGCGTCCACCACTTCGGGGCGCAAATCGCTTTCGCCCAAAGAAGGATCAAGCCAGGGCGAGCTGAGGTAAACACGGGAAGGCAAGCGAAGTTCACTGGCATTCATGGCGTGGCATAGCGCAAGGCTTAAATTGCCGCCTGCGGAATCGCCTGCCAGCAGCAATTCATTCTGGCCGTGTTCGTGCAGCAGGGCTTTCCACACTTCAACAACATCGTTCAAACCCGCCGGGAAAGGGGCTTTGCCCATGAGGGTGTAATCGGGCACCCAGGCGCGGGCAATGCCCGATTTTTTGCACAAACGTGCAACAAAGGCCCGGTAATTGGCGGCGCTGCCAAACGCAAAACCACCGCCATGCAAAAACAGCAGGGTTTGACTGGTGTTGGCGTGTGCGCTGTGGTTCTCGATAATTTCCACCGGTACGCCATTGACTGTGCGGTGCTGCACGGTGCAACCCGCTGGCATTCGGGACAGTTTTTGCAGCAGGTTGGTAACGCGCTCGCCAACCCGCCATACCTTTTCAGGATTGCGGGCGGCCAGCAAACGCCCTTGGCACAGGCGCAGGAACAGGGTGACGGATTTGGACATGGAGCTCATGCAAACATCTTGTTGCATGCATGCTGTTTGGCCTAGGGCAAAGCCGGACACAATGGGGGTAAATAGCGACAGGCTGTCTTAATTTACCCTGCTTTGTTCAATAAATGCTTGCGGCGACATGCCAAACCAGCGTTTGAAGGCACGCCTGAAGTTGGAGACTTCTTGATAACCCAGGCTAAGGGCCACCGATTCCACGGTGTTGTTGCTGACCAGCAAGCTGAGTTTGGCCTGCCGTGCTAATTCGGAATCGCGCAGTGTTTGGTAGCTGGTTTGTTCATCGCGCAGGTAGCGCATCAAGGTGCGCGATGACAAATGAAAATGGCTTGCCACTTGCTCGCAAGTCCATATTTGACCGGGGTTGCTGCGCAACAGCTCGGTCACCCTGGCTGCCCAGTTGCTGGGGCGGCGCTGTTCAAGCAACAACTGCTCGCAACGGGCCAAGGCCATGGCGTGGGTTTCCGGATCGGCCATGGGATTGGACATCAAGGCCAAACCATGGGGAATCACAATTTTTGTTTTCGGTTTGCCGAACAGGCAAGGTGCATGCAAAAATTCGGGGTACTGGTTGGCATACGGCGGGGCAGAATACGCCAGCTCCACTCGCAATGCGGGTTTGGAATTGCCAATGATCATACCCAGGTGGTTGACCATGGTAGCCAGCACTGCTTCGCAGAAAAATCGCCCTACTTCATCCAGCGCGATGCCCATGTTGATGATCACCGCAAAGTGATCGCTGGCAATGTGCCCTTCCATGCGGGCAAAGCCACCGCGTATGTCGTGAAACTTTTCAGTCGCTTTCCAGGCATGGCCCAAGGTGGGCGATGAAGCAATCAAGGTGCCCAGTGGGCCGTGCGCGGCCAGGTGCAAATTGGCACCCCAGCGCAAGCCCAGTGCCGGGTTGCCGCTTAGCTGCAAAGCATTGCGCACAATCACGGCCTGGGTTTCTGAATCAATATAACGGTTCAACTCGAACAGATCTGCGGGAGCCAAGCGCGTGCCTTTCAACAGCAGAAGCTGGCCTTTGTGGTCCAGCCCCTGCTCACGCGCCAGTGTGCGCGTGTAAGCCGTTGGAAAAACAACCTTGTTGTTGGCGTGTTGACTGGTCACACTGTTGCGGCAAGTCGAGCGCCTTGGTTAATGGCTTCTTTGGCATCAAGTTCAGCGGCCTTGAATGCACCGCCAATGATGTGCAGTGGCTTGCCCAAAGCGCGCACTGATTCTTCCAGTTCGCGGTTGGGGTGCTGGCCTGCACACACAATCACGTTGTCCACTTCCAGCAAGTGCTCGGCACCATCGGGGGTGCGAATGCGCAGGCCTGCATCCTCAACACCAATGTATTCCACACCCGACAACAAACGCACGCCTTTGGCTTCCAGCGCGGCGCGGTGGATCCAGCCCGTGGTTTTTCCGGGGCCTGCAATTTTCTTGGGCTTGCGTTGCAAAATCGTGATTTGTCGGGATGCTTTTTCCGGGTTGGCCTTCACGCCGGCAATGCCGCCACGCGCATTTTGCTCACGATCAATGCCCCAGAATTCGCAGAAGTCTTCAATGCTGGTAGAGGGGGATTGCGCTACGCCGTGCTCATTTGCGTGATGAGTCAAAAATTCGGCGGTATCCACACCAATACCACCACCGCCCACAATGGCCACACGCTGCCCAACCGGCTTGCCGTGCTTCAACACATCGAGATAACCCATCACCTTGGGGTGATCAACACCGGGCAGGCTGGGCACGTTGGGAATGATGCCGGTGGCCAGCACCACTTCATCAAAGTCTTTCAGATCATCGGCGTTAATGCGTTTGCCCAATTGGAAATTAACACCCTCTTTCTTCAACATGGTGCTGAAGTAACGAATGGTTTCATGAAATTCTTCCTTGCCGGGTACCTGCTTGGCAATGTTGAACTGCCCGCCAATTTCCTTGGCCTCATCAAAGAGGGTCACCGCGTGGCCGCGCTGTGCAGCCGTCAGCGAGAACGACATGCCCGCCGGGCCTGCACCCACCACCGCCACTTTTTTCTTCGCGGTTGTTTTCACAAAAACAAGCTCGGTTTCGTGGCAAGCCTGCGGGTTCACCAAACAGCTGCAACGCTTGCCGCCAAAGGTGTGGTCCAGGCAAGCCTGGTTGCAACCAATGCAGGTGTTGATTTCATCCACCCGACCTTCTTTGGTTTTCAACACCCAGTCGGGATCAGCCAGAAACGGGCGGGCCATGGCGATCATGTCGGCATCGCCATTTTGCAACACGCGCTCAGCATCGCCGGGCATGTTCAAGCGGTTCGACGCAGCCACAGGAATGGACACCACTTCCTTGATTTTGCGGGTGGCCCAGGTGAATGCGCCGCGCGGCACCTGCGTGGCGATGGTTGGAATTTTTGCTTCGTGCCAGCCAATGCCGGTGTTCAGAATGGTGACGTCTGCTTTTTCAAGTTCACGGGCCAGCAGCAATGTTTCTTCCAGGCTTTGACCATCGGGCACCAGATCAAGCATGGACATGCGGTACACAATGATGAATTCTGCACCCACTTTGGCGCGAATGCGGCGCACCACTTCCAGCGGAAAGCGCATGCGTTTCTCGAAAGTGCCGCCCCATTCATCGGTGCGCTCGTTGCCACGCTCGGTTAAAAACTGGTTCAGCAAATAACCTTCCGAACCCATGACTTCGACACCGTCGTAGCCTGCCATTTTGGCGTACGCAGCCGCGCTGGCAAAACCATCAATTTCCTGTTCAATTTCTTCTGCAGTTAGCGCGCGTGGGGTGAATGGGAAAATCGGCGACTGCTTGGCCGACGCTGAAACCATGTTCACGTTGTAAGCCTGGCGGCCTGCGTGCAACAACTGAATCGCAATTTTTCCGCCTGCGGCGTGTACGGCATCGGTCACCGTGCGGTGACGAATGGCGTCTTGCTCGCTGGTCATGCGGCCAGCGCCGGGCCACAACACAGCGGTTTCCGAGGTGGCAAAACCACCGGTGATCATCAAACCCACGTCGCCTTGTGCTCGGCGTGCGAAAAACGCAGCCAGTTTCTCTGGTGGCTCTTCTTCAAGCCCGGTGTGCATGGAACCCATGATGACGCGGTTTTTCAAGGTGGTGAAACCCAGGTTCAATGGCTCAAGTAACTTGGCGTGCGCTTGATTTTGCATAACTGCGGGCATTTCAATACCTCGATGGTTGGATCAACAAAACATTACAAAGTTATTCAAATATTACGTCAATTAGAAACAAATTAAGGGGTGGCATGCACTTTCACGCGGCATGTGCCAGCCGGTATTCCTTGGGGGTTTGGCCGCACCAGCGTTTGAATGTTCGGCTGAAATTGGATGCGTCCTCGTAGCCCAACGCGTAAGCGATGTCTTCAACCGTGGTGTCGGTGTTGGCCAGCAACCAGCTGGCGCGTTCTTGCCGCACTTCATCCAGCAATTGCTGAAAGCTGGTGCCCTCGGCCTGCAGGTGGCGCATGAAGGTGCGTTCGGTCAGGTTTTCCCTGGAAGCCATGCTTTGCAAGGTGGGCATGTGCCCTTCGGTTTGCTGCAACAGCATGCGCACGCGCTGGGCTAGGGTGCCGCCGGCTTGAAGGCGCTGCAACTGCAAATCACAATCGCGAAGCAAGCGCTGCAAGGCTTCATCATCGGCAGCCAGGCTGGGGCTGTTCACCAGAGTGCTGCCCAACACCACACGCAACTGCGCATGACCAAAGCTGTTGTGTTGCGCAATTCGCTGATATTCATGAGCCCAGGGCGGGGCTTCAAACGGCCACTCGATTCGAAGTTGCTGTGGCAGTTCTTGCCCCGTCATCGCTGTGAGCAACTGCACCAAACCACCAAGCAACTGGCAATGCAGGTACTCGCGAACCGGGCCCAAATCAACCCATTCTTCAAGCACTGCGGCAAACTCGGGTTCAGGTTCAAACTTCAAATTGGCGAGGTTTTGGCGCAAGCCTGCGTAGCGCTGCAGCAGTAACATGGCGCTGGGCAAATTCTTGCTGGCAATCATGGCTGCACCGAGCGTGCCGTGGGCCGATGCCGGTGTTCTCAACCCCACCTCCAAACCCAGCCATGGGCAGTTGCTTAGCTTGAGTGCGTGCTCAATCAGCTGGCGCATCTGGTCAAAACTCATGAACTGGTTGCTTTCGTGAAGCTGCTGCCAGTTCAGGGGCAAACCGTCCAGAATTTCTTCGGGCAAATGACCGCGACGCTGCAACTCGGCGCACAGCAAACGCGCGTACACAGGGTGCAAGGCAGGCTTTAAGGCTGCGACTGATTCATGCAGAGATTGGGTCAAGTGTGTTGTCTCGTGGTGTTTGTTGTTATTTTGGTTTTGTCACTTTATGACGATCTTATGCCACCCTGCGCGGTGTTGTCCATCGCCTTGCAGGCCTAAGATGAAACCATCCTGAACAACCCAGTGCACAACAATGACTTCCAATACCATGCCCGCTACACAATACAAAGACCCCAAGAAATACATGTGGCTGTTGTCGGTGATCGCGCCCTTTGCCGCGCCGCTCGGCCCAATCATGTACCTGTACACCGGCCACACGCAGTGGCTGTGGATTTTCCTGGCGTTTTTCTATCTGGGTTTGCCCGTGCTCGATTTTGTGTTTGGCGAAGACAAACAAAACCCGCCTGAACAGGCGGTGCCCGAACTGGAGAACACCAAGTACTACCGCGTGATCACCTACCTGCTGGTGCCCATTATTACCTTCGGTTTTTTGTTCAACGTGGTTTTTCTCGCCACGCACGATTTGCACTGGCTGCACTGGCTGGCCGTGGCCATTACCACAGGTTCATTGCTGGGCTTTGGCTTGAACCTGGGTCATGAAATGGGCCACAAAAAACGCAAGCTGGACAAAGCACTGGCGCTGTTCACCCTCTCGCTGGGTGGCTATGGTCACTTCTCGATCGAACACAACCGTGGCCACCACCGCGATGTGGCCACACCGGAAGACCCGGCCACCTCACGCATGGGTGAACACATTTACGAATTCATGTTGCGTGAAATTCCAGGGGCATTCAAACGCGCCTGGAGGCTCGAAAGTGAACGCCTGGAACGCGCAGGCAAAAGCCGCTGGAATGCAGGCAATGAAATGCTGCAAGCCGGTGCCATGACCTTGGTGTTGTACACCGCGCTGATCGCCATGTTTGGCTGGCCCATGGTGCCGGTGTTGGCCGTGGTAGCCTTCTGGGGTGCATTTCAGTTGACCAGTGCCAACTACATTGAACACTACGGCTTGATGCGTCAGAAGTTGCCCAATGGTGAGTACGAGCGTTGCGCCCCACACCATTCCTGGAACAGCAACCACTTGGTGTCCAACCTGGTGGTGTTTCAGTTGCAGCGCCACTCAGACCACCACGCCAACCCGGCGCGCAGTTACCAGTCGCTGCGTGATTTTCCGGAGCTGCCCAGCTTGCCATCGGGGTACTTCGGCATGTTCCTGATTGCCTATGTACCACCCCTGTGGTTTGCCATCATGAACCCAAGGTTGCTGGAAGTGGCAGGCAAAAACGCACAAAAAATCAACATTCACCCAAGCAAACGCGCACGTGTGATTCAGCGTTATTCGCTGGCGGCCTGATCAGCCAGCCTGATTGATCTGCTTGCCCACAGCGCCCTCTTGCAGGGCGCTTTTTAATTCTGCAGGAATAATTTGCTTGGTGAATTCTTTGGCACACACCAACACGTAAGTGGCTTGTGAAGTGGCAATTACCTGCCCACTTACCAAATTGGTGAATGCAATTGTGAGTGTAAAACTGGTGTTTCCGAAATGGGTGGGCTCGACTGTGGCACACAGCACATCGTCATAACGCGCGGGTGCTTTCCACTCCGTGAGCAAACGCACCACCTGGGTTTCATAGCCCAGGCGAACCAGCTCCTGATAACTGCCAATGGCTGCTCGCAAATATTCAGTGACTGCCAAATCGGTGTAGTCACCATACCGGGCATTGAAAACGACGCCTTGCGCGTCGCATTCGCCATAACGCACCCTGAATAGGAACTCAAAAGGCTTGCTCATTGAAAACTCACACCGGCTGTGCAACAAGCGCCTGCGCCAAGTGTTCCTGACGTGCTCTTGCATTGTGCTCGGCCTGTTCAAGTGCGGGCACGCGCGACACGCCACGAATGAGATCCACGGCTTTTTCAGCCATCATCATGACAGGACCATTGGTGTTGCCACCGATCAGGCTGGGCATCACAGACGCATCGACAATGCGCAGACCTTCCAGCCCGTGCACACGCAATTGTGGATCCACCACCGCCATGGAATCGGTGCCCATTTTGCACGTGCCTGTGGGGTGGTAAACCGTGTCAACCCTGTTGCGCAACACTTCACGAATTTCGTCATCGGTGCGCACATGCTCGGTGAATTTGTCTTTCAAAATCCACTTGGCCAAGGCAGGCGCATGCATGATCTTTCGGGTCAATTTGAAGCCCTCCACCAGATCATCCAGATCACGAGGATCTTTCAAAAAGCCAATGTCGATCAGTGGTGGCGTGTCCATGGTGTTGCCTTGCAGGGTAAGGCTGCCACGGCTGCGCGGGCGCAACAAACACACGTGGCACGAAAAGCCATGCCCCATGTGCATTTTGCGAGCGTGGTCATCCACCATGGCCACCACAAAGTGCAGTTGCACGTTCGGGTCTTTCAACTCGGGGCTGGTTTTCAGAAACGCGCCGCCTTCGGCGAAGTTGCTGGTGAGCGCACCACGGCGATGCTTGCGGTAGCGGAAAATTTCACGCAGCAAACGAATACCACCGCGAATGGACAAACCCAGTGTGTCCAGGCTTTTGGTGGAATAACCAAAAATAAAGTCGGGGTGATCCTGCAGGTTCTTGCCCACGCCGGGCAAGTGATGAACCACATCGATATCATGACGTGCCAACTCTGAAGAGTCGCCCACACCGGAAACCATCAACAATTGCGGCGTTTGAATGGCACCCGCAGTCAATATGATTTCTTTGCGTGCTTTCAATACAGTCAGCTGACCGTTGATGGACACCTCAACTCCTACAGCACGCTTGCCTTCAAACAGCACACGCTGAACCATGGCCTTGGTGTGCACAGTAAGGTTTTTGCGGTGCAAGTGCGGAAACAGATAGGCACGCGCTGCGCTCCAGCGTTCACCATTTTTTTGGGTCACTTGGTAAATGCCAACGCCTTCCTGGTCGGCACCGTTGAAATCATCAGTGATCTTGAAACCAGCTTGCTTGCCAGCTTCCAGATAAATTTGCTGAAAGGGATTGTCGGAACGCAAATCGGCCACATTCAACGGGCCGCTGTTGCCGTGGTAGGCGTCGCGAATTCGCTCGTTGCATTCACTGAGTTTAAAATAAGGCAGCACGTCTTTGTAAGACCAGCCGCTGCACCCCTCTTCATTGGCCCAACGGTCGTAGTCCGATGCCGTGCCACGAATGTAAACCATGGCATTGATGGCCGAGGAACCACCCAAGGCCTTGCCACGCGGCTGGTAACCCTTGCGACCGTTCAAGCCGGGTTGCGGTGTAGTTTCGAATGCCCAGTTGTTGATTTTGGTGGGCAACATGGCCACCGCACCGCTGGGAATATTGATCAGATTACCGGTGCCATCGCCCCCGGCTTCGAGAAGGCATACATCGAGTGCTGAGTCTTCGCTGAGGCGGCCTGCCATGGCACAACCGCCGGAACCACCACCCACCACAATGTAGTCGTGCTCTGTCTTCATCTGCTCCTCCTGATTTTCAAACCCGCTTGGATCGGATTTTGTGATTTTCTCACTTGATCATAGAGGAAGCCGGGCAAAAAGAAACGCCTCAAAGCGCACAAAAAATTGATAATTCCGGTCAAGCGATGCGTGTGATCTTCTCGGGTGCAGCGGGTGCACTGCCCACCGCATTTCCAGCCAACTGGTTCACCTGTCCCAAGGCCTCTTCCACCTCTCGCATCACGCGCTGGGTTAATTCCTCAACCGTGGGTACGTCTTGCACCAAACCTTGTACCTGACCGATCAACTGCACACCCTGCGTGTGGTTGCCCTCGATGGTGGCTTTCTTGATTTGCAAAACGGCAGCACCGTAAAAGGTAACCGTGAGTGTTTGCTCCAAACCCATTTTGAAGACGTCTTTCAGAATACCCAGCAAAGGCTTGTTCATTTCACGCGCGGCCAGGTAGGCGCGCCACATGGCACGCACCGGATTGAATGGCTTCGACATGATTTTTTTGGAGTTGGGCGTGGTCATGACCCGGCAAGGAATGCTGTCAAAGTTCTTGCTGTAAATGGTGTCTTCCACTTCCTTTTTCACAATCAGTTCTTTGGTGTTGGCATGCACCGGGCTTTCTTTCGACGCGGCCCAGCGCGTGCCCATGGCCACACCGTCTGCACCCAAGGCCAAGGCTGCCACCACACCGCCACCCGTGCCAAAACCACCGGCTGCGATAATTGGAAGCTTGGTGACCTGCCGGATTGCAGGCACCAGCACCAATGATGTAACTGCACCGCCGTGCGCTGCGGCCTCATGGCCGGTCACCAACAAGGCATCTGCACCCGACTGCTCGGCCTTTAGGGCATGTTTGGCATTCACCACGGTAACAATCACTTTGCCGCCGTAGTCGTGCACACGCTTGCACACATCGGCAGGGCTGCCCAGGCTGAAATTGATTACAGGTACTTTTTCATTCAGGGCTACTTCAAGATTTTCACGGGCACCCGGCATGATCAATGCGCAACCAATGCCGAAAGGCTTGTTGGTCAGGCTTCGAACCTTGCGAATTTCAGAGAGGGTTTGTTCGGGCGTCAAATGCCCAATGGCCAGAATACCCAGACCACCAGCGTTGGCTGTGGCAGCCACCAGATCGGCATTGGCCACGTAGGTCATGCCGGGGCACACCAGCGGGTATTGAATGTTGAACATCTCGGTGATGCGGGTTTTCATGGGCTGTCCGTAGATCGAGTGGGCCGGGTCGGGCAATCCAATGAATATTACATCAACCGAGATATTCTGATAAGCACTGTAAGTATGCGCTGAGCAGCTTTTATCCCAGCGTCTTGGTCAGGTCACCCAACAATGGCAAACCACCGAGCAAGCCACCCTCAGCACCACTGGTCGAACTGATGGATGAGGTCAAACCACCCAGCAGATCACCGACCACTGGAATCCCCGCCAAGGCATCACCACCGGAAAGCAAACCGCCGCCGGAGAGCAGATCACCCCCAAGCACATCGCCCAATACAGGCACGCCGGCCAACAAGCCGCCATCGGCACCACCTTCCAAGAGGCCGCCCAACAGTGGAATGTCGCCCAAGGCACTGCCGCCGCCAAGCCCGCCAGTCAAGCTGTCCAGCGCACCGCCGAGGAATGGAATGTTGCCCAAGGCATTACTGACATCACCACCCAAAGAGCCCGCGAGATCACCGATCAGGTTAGTGACTGGTGCAGCGGGTGTGCTGGCGCCCACCGACGACACCGCATCGCCAACGCCGCCTAACAAACCACCCACGGTGTTCAGCAAGGTGTTGCCGCCTTCTCCGATCAAGGCCAAAGGCGTGGGAGCCAAACCTTCTTGAAGGCCACCCCCCAGACCACTGAGGACACCGGCCAAACCACCGTCGTTGTTACCCGTGGCCACTGAATCAACCACACCACCCAAAGTGCCTGCAATGTCGCCCAGCACCGGCACCGGAGCCAACAGTTGGCCGACGCTGTCAGTCACGTTCACCACGGTGCCCACCACGCCGCCAACACCACCATCGGTATTGGGGCCTGTGGTTCCCAACAGGCTGGCCACCAAATCAGACACGGGTGCCAGTGGTGTTCCTTCACCGAACCCGCTCACCTGGTTGGCGGCCACACCGAGCAGATCGGTCAAAGTGCCCAGACCCATGTCGAGCACGTTGGCCACCGGTGCCAAAGGTGTGGCTTCAAGCCCGCTGGTCAAGCCATCGGTCAAGCCTGTCAAAATTCCGTTCAAACCGCCGTTGTTGTCGCCCACCAAAGTGGATTCAATCACATTGCCCACGGCGTCGACCACGTCGCCCACCACGGGCACGGGTTCGGTCAATTCACCCAGATTGTTGGTCAGGTCACTGATGGTTTCTGCCAGGCCACCCGCATTTTCTGCAGGCAAGGCGCCGGGATTTCCACCACCGCTGCCACCACCGCCGTTGTCATCGTCTGAACCGGCAAACACAGCTGCAGCACCCACTGCACCTGCCAATGGCAGAGCACCCAGGCCTGCGCCAGCCCCCAGAAGGCCAGCACCAAAGAGACCACTCATTTCTCCGGTGGCTTCCTGACCATCCAGCACTGCCGCCTGGTTTTCTCCATCAAACTCGGACACCAAGGTGACATTGCCCAAACCATCGCCAGCATTGGATGTAATCACCACCTGACCGTTGGGGCCTGCATCGGGGTCAAAACCCAGCGTGGCCACACCGCCATTGGAGATTTCGAGGAATGCCGGAATTTGTTGCTGTGTGCCTGGAATGCTGAGCACTGCAATGGAGTTGCTGGTGGAGCGCAAAACGTCACCCGCTTGCAACACCATGTCTTCGCGAAGAGGCGTTTCAATGCCGTTTCGCTTCACAAACACGTCGCCGTCGATATTGGTCACAGAGGCTACTACTGGGCTGTCAAAGTTCATGGTGTTTTCCTTGAATCAAGCAAAGTCAGCGTTTTGAACCACGATGGATTCTGCAAATGCTGCGGAGGAGTTAATGGGAGAGGAGGACTGCGAGAAATCAGTGAAGTCCCTTGGAGAAATCGCGGCAGTGGCTGCATCAAACTGGCTGTTCATGCCAAATAGCGAAAGATCAATTTGCGTGATTTGCGACACAATGCTGTTGAACAAATCAGCGGGAATTACAGTGGAGGCCAATGACAAATCTGTGCTGTTCATGCCCGGCAAAGTGTCCATACTTTGAACAGAACCCATTTCGTTCGACATGTGAATTCCTTGCTGATGTTCCGATTGAAGGGGGGGTTAACTAATTTTGGTTAACCATTACTAGGTAGCGAATATACCGAATATGTAAGGTTTTTACTTACACGATGTAAGGGTTTTTTCTAAAAATTGTATTAAAACCACGAAAGAACCCATTTAGGGGGATCAAAATTGGGGGGGTTCGAGAAAGCAAATACGCGGAGTAGAACACCGCAATCGAATGAAATTAAGGCATCATTCAGCATCCAAATTTTTTGCATTCAAAGGGAAATCAAATGGCTCAATTCGAGAATGTCACCGTGGTAAAAGCCGCCAATATTTATTTCGATGGCAAGGTCACAAGCCGCACAGTGTTGTTTGCTGATGGCACGAAAAAAACATTGGGTGTGATGCTGCCCGGCGACTATGAATTTGGTACCGCAGAAAAAGAAATCATGGAAATTCTGGCGGGTGAGATGGATGTGTGTTTGCCAGGTGAAAGCTGGAAAGCAATTACGGGTGGCCAGTCATTCGAAGTACCGGCCAACGCCAAATTCCAGTTGAAAGTGAAAACACCCGTGGATTACTGCTGCAGCTACATCAAGTAATTACGCAGACACCACAAACCGCCCGAACTCAAAACTACCCGACCGTGCGGTGGGAGCAGTACCGGGGAACAGCCAGTAAGGCTGTGCCTCGGAAGACGGCACCACATTCGGAAAACGATCATCCACCGGGCTTGGTCCGGCAATGCTTTTTTCCTGCACCATGGAAATGTATTGGTCCACCACGTATTCCTGCGTGTTGCCGTTGATGATCACTTCTGCGCCAGTTCTTTTGGCAAAGTCTGCAAGCCCGCTGATGCTGGAGTGCTTGGGCTCGTAGGCGTCGAGGCTGACCCCGTTTTCACTGGTCACCAACAAACCCTGGCCGGTGTGGGCCACAATCGAGTGATTCCCCTCGGTGTGACCTTTGGTGCGCACCAGTGCAACCGCACCGTCACCCAGCCAGACACTGTCATCCAGCAATTCAATGCGTTCAGGTGCAATGCCTTGCGTGCCTTGGGGGCAGTACCACTGGTTCTGCCAGGGAATCAAAGCCTGCGCACTTTCCCATTCCTCCCGCATCACCAACAGCTTTGCGTTCGGGAATATCGGCGTTTGCCCATTGGCGCCAAGCCAGCGGCTTACATTTTGGGTGTGAAGGTGATCGTAAGTGATGTAGTCCACATCCTCAGGCCGCAGCCCGATGCTGGCCAGGCACTTCAGTACGGTGGAGGTTTTCTTCAGCACCATCGCTTCCATCACACCCACCAGGGGGCCTGCTTTGGCATCCAGGTACGCGAAAAATGGCGTGGCACGCTGGTGTTCCCAATCGGACGGGCTGACCAACAGTGTTTTGACACCCTCACTGCTGGAAAACTGAATGACAAACAAACGGTTGCAAAGATGTACAAAGGGTGTGGGCAAACCGAATGCATTCAGATAGGCAAATTTGCTGGGGTATGGCACGCGCACCAACTCGAAGGTTTTGTAGAACAGCACCTGGGGTTTGGCCAACATGTCGCGACGAAAATCTTTGGCGGCCTCGCGCACATTGTCCACGCGTTGCATTGGCCGCAGAGCATCGCGGGTGCCGTCGAAGTGACTGATGCGTGTGAACATGATGCCTGCCCCTAATCTTTGGTTGCGCTTTCTGAAACAAGCTCACTATAATTTGGACAAGAAATCTTGTCAAAAGTGAACATTGAATGAGCAAAACACCCACGAGGGCTTATGGAGGCGTGGCTGCTGAACAGCGCGCCGAGGAACGCAAGGCACGTTTGCTGGCTGCAGCGCTTGAACTGTTTGCGCGGCAAGGCTACGGGCGCACCACAATTGAAGCCTTGTGCAGCGAAGCCAAAGTGACGGCACGTCACTTCTACCAGTTGTTCGACAGCCGCGAGGCGATACTTCGCGCGCTGTACGACAATATCATCGCAGATCTTCGTGCAGGTGTGTTGAAAGCCATGTCCGCGCCCGAGCTGAATTTGTCGGAACAAATACCACTGGCAGTGAGCGCCATGGTGCATCACTACCTGGAAGACAGCCGACATGCCAGGGTGGGCGTTCTTGAGGTGGTGGGTGTGAGCCCACAGATGGAAGCACGCCGGCGCGAAGCCATTCATGACATGGCCGGTTTGATTGAAGCCTACCTGAACAATTTGGTGAGCAAAGGCGAGCTGCCCAAACGCAACTACCATTTGGTGAGCGTGGCCTTGGTGGGCGGCATCAATGAGTTGCTGGCCGAGTGGCTGATGCTGGAGAACCCGCCCGACATTCCCGAGCTTAGCGAAGAGATCATCAACATTCTGAATGCCTTGATAAGGGGAGCCGCGCGATGAACCGCGTCAATTCCAAGGGTGTGCGTGATGCCTTGGTGTTTCACGCCGCATTTTTTGCAGTTGCCATTCCGGTTGCTTTGAACACCACTGGCAACACCTTGGGCGTTGCACTGCTGGTGTTTGCGGTGGCCTACAACATTGCGCTTCCATTGGCTGACGTGTTGAGGGGGCATGGCGAATGGGTCCGCTTGTGGAAGTTTTTGCTGCCGCTGTCCATTGCCCTGCCCTGCGCCGACTGGATGCTGGTGGAACGCATGGGCACATTGACCTTTCCCGATCACGGCATTGTGCGCTTGGGTGGAGCGGTGCCCGTCTATTTCATGGGCTTGTGGATCATGCTCCTGTGGCAAGTGTGCTGGCTGGCACTGGCTACCTCAAAACCCTACCCCGTGGTGGCAGCACTCTCGCTGGGTGGGTTCCTGATTTGGGAATGGGCTGCACGCCCCATGAACCTGTGGCATGCACAAGAGGTGCTCCAGGTGCAGGGCTTTGCGCTTTACCCCCTGATTCCGGAAATGTTGCTGGCCATGGGCGCACTGTGGCTGTGGAACATACTGGGTAACAAATCCACTTTTCAACAAATTACTGGTGCACTGGCTCTGGCTGTTTTCTATGCGGGTGCGCTGTCACTTTCACTGCTCTGGATTGGTTAACACATGAATTCGATTGAACTGAAGCAACCCGAATTAAAGCAACCCTTCACACTGCCTTGTGGCGTGGTCGTTCCCAACCGGCTTTGCAAAGCCGCCATGACAGAAGGTGTGGCCAATTCGAAGCTGCAAGCCACGCACCGCCACGCCACGCTGTACAAGCGCTGGGCCGAGGGTGGTGCGGGCATTTTGATCACGGGCAATGTGTTGATTGACCGAAACATTCTGGAGCGCCCCGGCAATGTATCCATTGACCCAGCCCCCGAACACGGCGAGCCCGACGGCATGGATGCCCTGCGCGCCTGGGCCAAAGCAGGCACCAGCAATGGCAACCACTTGTGGATGCAAATTTCACATGCCGGGCGACAGTCGCCCCGCTATGTCACCAACCAACCCGTTGGCCCTTCTGCTGTTCAACTGGAATTGCTGGGCAACTACGCCCCACCCCGAGCCCTGCGCGAGGATGAAATTCTGGACCTGATTCAACGTTTTGCACGCGTGGCCCGAATCGCCAAAGAAGCCGGTTTTACCGGTGTACAAGTGCACGGGGCACATGGTTATTTGCTGTCGTCTTTCCTCTCGCCAGTGACGAACCAGCGCACTGACCAATGGGGCGGCAGCCTGGAAAACCGTGCCCGTTTTTTGCTGCAAGCCGTGCGCGCCGTGCGCCAAGCGGTGGGGCCTGCGTTTCCTGTTGCCGTCAAACTGAATTCGGATGACTTCCGCAAAGGCGGTTTTTCCAATGAGGAATGTTTGCAGGTGGTGAAGTGGCTGAATGACGAGAAAATCGATCTGCTGGAAATTTCAGGGGGCACCTACGAGCAGCCGCGTTTGCTGGGCCACACCGGTGCAGCCGATTCCGTGAAAGACGAACAACCCGCCCAGCGGGAAAGCACCAAAAAACGCGAAGCTTACTTTCTGAACTACGCAAGAGCCATTCGAGAAGTGGCCACCATGCCCTTGATGGTAACCGGTGGTTTTCGCAGCCGGGAAGCGATGGAAGAGGCATTGAGCGACGGCGTGTGCGATGTGATTGGACTGGGTCGCCCGCTGTGCACACACCCGGACACACCCAAGCAATTGATCAATGGAAAAATTGATCGTGCCGCGAGTTTTGAAAACATGCTGAAGTTGACAGACAAAGGTATTTTTTCACCAGCCAGCCCGGTACTTCCCTTGAAATTGATCAATGTGCTGGGCGCGCAAGCCTGGTATTACCAACAAATTTTCCGATTGGCAGATGGTCTTGAGGCCAAACCGTCCATGAGCCTGATCGGAGCCTTCTTCAAATATTTGTTCAATGAATGGACAACGGCATTTAAAGTAAAACGTTCTTCACGTTGAAGCTGTACAACATCAGCAAAGCCCAATATTCAGGAGAAATTCATGTCGAGAAGCGCGCTGTACTCACCGAAACAACAACGCGGCATGGGCCTTCTGGGCTCTGTTGTGCTGGCAGCGGGTGTGGTGGTGGCCGGTTTTTTAATGGCCACTGCGGTGAAGGAATTTCGCAAGTATGATCAGTTCATTGAGGTGCGAGGCCTGGCCGAGGAAGTGGTGAAATCGGACAAAGCCAGCTGGAACCTGTCTTTCTCGGTACTTGCAGAAACGCCGCAAGCCGCGGGTGCCAGCTGGACGAAGCAGTTGGAAAAACTGGAAAGCCTGGTGCTGGGCATGGGCTTTGAAGCCAGCGATATTCGCCGGCAACCTGTGACCATTTTTGAAAACGTGAACCCAAACGGTGGCTTTGTAGAACCTGGCAAACGCTGGCGTGCGCAGGGTGGCTTTGTGCTGGAAACGGCCAAGGTGGATGCGGTTGAACAAGCGTCGCTGAAAAGCGATGTGTTCTTGAATGAAGGTATTTTGATTGAATCCAGTTTCATTCAGTTTTACTTCACCGACTTGAACAGCATCAAGCCCCGAATGCTGAAAGCCGCCACCGACAACGCCAAGGAGGCCGCACAAACTTTTGCAGCCGACTCAGGCGTCAAGGTGGGTGCATTGAAAACAGCCACTCAGGGACTGTTTTCAATTTCAGCGCCATTGGGCGATTACGGCGGCGAGAACACTGTGATGAAAAAAATTCGCGTGGTCACCAAGGTTCAGTATTTGGTGGAGTAAATTTCAGCGAGGTTTGGCTTTACTCACCCATTCACTCAACGGTGTAGCCGCAGCCCACAATTCATGGCCTGCATCGTTGGAGTGAATGAAATCGCCACTGTTGTACTGCGGCAGGAATGTAAGGCCGCCTGGCGCTTCCACTTCACCGTTGTAATCCGCCACACCATCACACTCGCCACTGTTTAGAATCCAGTCGTTCAACTTGGCGCGTTCGCCGGTCAAATTGGCCTGGAAGGATTGCGCACCGGGAATCCAGGTTGGGCAATACACATTGATGCCCTTTGCATGGGCTTGTTCAATAACTTCCTGGTAATTGGCGATGATTTCATCGGCACTTCGGCTGGACAAGTCATTGGTTACCCACACCACCACCGAACTGACACCCACGGTGTCGAACGCGTCGCGTTCCAACCGTGTTGCACTGGCGTTTTGCAGCGTGTCGCCGCCGATGCCACGGTTCACAATCGTGTCGCGCTGTCCCTGCGGAATTTCATTCAACATGCGAACTGACAGCAAATCGCTGATGCGCTTGAAACCATTCTGGCTGGTGTTGTAACCATGGAAGCTGGAACTGCCCAAAAACACCATGGCTCCTTTTGCATCCTTGGTGAGCACCTCAATGTCGCGAAGCGCGTACACCGTGCAGCCATTGCACATGATAGGCAAACCGGGAGGCGTGGAAAATCGGGTGTCATCGATCAAACCGTAACCCGCCCCGGAATCCTCAAGGGTTTGATTGCCCGAGCCATTGGGCAGTTTGTAGGATTCAATCCAGGTGGCACCAAACTCACCGGGATTGTCTGCACCTTTCACATACAAACTCACAGCAAGATCGTCTTGATTGTTGACCTTGAACGCGATGGGGTCGCTATAAAACGATTCGGTTTGGGGCGGAATGGTGGCGCTGGTTTGGCCGCAGTTGAAGGTGACTGCCTTGCTGCTGTTCAACTTCAGGTTTGCGCCTGTGGCGCCTTCCCGCATACCAATGCTTGCAGCACCAATTTGCATGGGCTGATCGCTGAGGTTGATGAAACGAATGCGCACCGCATTGCCACTGGCCGTGACACGGGCAATGTTTCGAACTGTTGTTTCCACAGGCGCCGTGCCGGTGACATGGGTAACACCCCAGGCTGACATCCACCGCGCACCGTCAGCCGCATTCGAATTGCTGTTGCAAGACAAACCCGAAGCCTGCGTGTTGCTGCCCGAGGGCCGGGCAGAAACATTGTCGGATTCGGATGAACAACCGGCCACCGCGAGCAGCAGCAGTGAGCAAAGCAATTGTTGTCGTGTGCGTGAGTTCAAAGCATTTCCCCTGAAGTTGTCTTGCTGATACTTCAGGGTGAGCCTTGGCAGATGCAAACCGGGATTAAGGGCTTACCGCAGCAGAACAATTACACTTCGTGTACGAACAATTCCCGCTCAAAACGGATTTGAGGCCAGAACACGCCATCGTCGGCACGCTCGCCAGCACCAATCACCATGATGGGGAAAGCATCGTCATTCAGTTTCAACAATTTACGCACGCGGGCTTCGTCGTAGCCCTCCATCATGCAGGTGTCGAACCCGTGCGCACGGAAAGCCAGCACCAGGTTTTCGCAGGCCAGTGCAGCGCTTTTTGCGGCCCACAATTCCACCTCACTGCGGGTGTAGGGGCCGCGAGGCAAAGGCGCAATCAAACCACCCACATTGGATGCTGCTTTTTTCACCAAGGCAAAACTGTTCAAGGGGCCAGGCGAATAATTGTAGGGAATTAACTGGTAATAACGGCGCACCAGTGTGGGCACTTCCGGCATGGGCCAGTCTTTGATCATTTTCTTGGAAAAGTCGCTGACACGGTCTACGCGCGCCACGCACACGATCAATTCCTGCGCGGTTTTTGCGGCCAACTGACCCAGACAAGCGGTCACCAGCTTCGCTTTTTTCGCAGGCGTTTTGACCACATAAAACTCCCACGGCTGCAAGCCTGACGAACACGGGGCCAACAAGGCCATGTCCAGGCATTCGTCCAGCACTTCTTTGGGAATGGGTTTGTCAGTGAACTTGCGCACCGACCTTCTGCTTTCCACTACTTTCTTGAAATTGGCGGCGCTGATTCCCTTTGGTGCCGGTTCGTAATAACGTTGCTTGCCATCCACTTCGATGGTCTTGAATTTCTTTGCGGCTGCTTTCATGTGTTGCGTGCTCCAGACTGCTTGAATGTTGAACCCATTTTTTGATACAAACTTTTCATGCCATGCTCAAAGTCATCCATCAAGGTGTACACCACGGGAATGACCAAGAGGCTCAAGAAGGTGGATGTCATCAAACCACCAATAACCGCAATCGCCATGGGGCTGCGGAAACTGGTGTCCGCATCGCCAGTGCCTATTGCAATGGGCAGCATGCCGGCGGCCATGGCAATGGTGGTCATGATGATGGGGCGGGCGCGCTTGTGGCAGGCATCTACCACCGCATCTAGCCGGCTCATGCCCTTTTCATTGCGCGCCATAATGGCGTACTCCACCAACAGAATCGAGTTCTTGGTGGCAATGCCCATCAACATAATCAAGCCGATCAGTGAGGGCATGGAGAAGCTTTTACCAGCAATCAAGAGGCCCACGAATGCTCCCCCCAAACTCAGCGGCAGCGCGGCAAGAATGGTGACTGGTTGCAGGAAGTCTTTGAACAACAAAACCAGCACCACAAAAATGCACAACACACCGGTGAGCATGGCCAAACCGAAACTGGCGAACAGTTCTTCCATCACCTCGGCATCACCAATATTTCGCTGGGCCACGCCGGGTGGCAGGTTTTTGATACTGGGCAACTGCTGAACAGCGGCTGCCACATCACCCAAAGGTTGACCCTGCAATTCAATTTCAAAGTTCACATTGCGGGCACGATCATAACGATCAATCACCGAGGGACCGGCGTTGATACCCAAGGTGGCGACCTGGTTCAAAGGCACGCTGGGCACTCCGGGCTTGGCAGAGGGCACTGCGAGGCGCTCAAGCAAGCTGAGGTCCTTTCTTGCCTCGTCATCCAGACGAACAACAATTGGAACTTGTCGTTGAGACAAATTCAGTTTGGGCAAGGCCGCGTCATAATCACCGACCGTGGCGACACGCAGGGTTTCACCCATGGCTGCGGTGCTGACGCCCAAATCAGCAGCCTTGGCAAAATCGGGTTTGATCCAGACTTCGGGACGAACCAAAGCAGCACTGGATGCAATGGAGCCCAAACCAGGAATGGTGCGAAGATCACGCTCTACTTCAGCGGCGGCCTTGGACAACGCGTCACCATCGTCGCCCGACAACACCAACACATACTTCTCGCCAGACGCACCCAAACCTACCTTGTAACGCACACCGGGCAAGTTGCTCAGCGCCTCACGCATTTGTGTTTCGGTCACTTGCTTGCGCACGGCACGTTCACCGCGCGGATCGAGCAGCACCGTGAGCGTGGCTTTGCGCACTTCGGCCTGACCGCTCATCATGAATGGATCCGTTCCCGCAGAACCACCGCCAATGGTGGTGTACACACTGCGAACGTAGTCCACTTCACTGACCAGCTCACGGGCTTTTTCCGCAGCCTCACGAGTTTGCTCGTACGTGCTGCCCGGTTGCAGTTCCAGATACACCTGGGTTTGTGACAGATCATCGGGCGGAATAAACCCGGTGGGCAACAGTGGAATCAACATGATGGAGCCCACGAAAAAGGCACCCGCTGCAATACAGGTAATCCACCTGTGAGCCAGCGACCAGCGCACCCAGTCCAGGTAGCGGGCCATCATTTTTCCGGGCTCGTTTTTCTCGCTTTCATGACCGGCAGGTTTCAGCATGTACGCAGCCATCATTGGGGTCAACATGCGCGCCACCACCAGTGAGGCGAACACGGCCAGTGAGGCTGTCCAGCCAAATTGAACGAAAAACTTGCCAGCCACGCCGCTCATGAAGGCAGTGGGAAGAAACACGGCAATCAAGGTGAATGTGGTTGCAATCACGGCCAGACCGATTTCATCGGCGGCTTCGCGTGCAGCATCAATCGGGTTCTTGCCCATTCTGGAGTGTCGAACAATATTTTCCACTTCCACGATGGCGTCGTCCACCAAAATACCCACCACCAGCGACATGGCCAGAAGTGACACCACATTCAGACTGAAGCCGAGGTAATACATGCCAGCAAACGCCGGAATGATCGACAAGGGCAAGGCCACTGCCGACACAAAGGTGGCGCGCCAGTCGCGCAAGAAAAACCACACCACCACCACGGCCAAAAAGGCGCCCTCATAAAGCATTTTCATGGAGCTGTCGAAATCCTCTTTCACGGGCTCCACGAAGTTGAACGCCTCCACAATGGTAAGGTCGGGTCGCTGAGCCTGCAGATCAGCCAGCGCCTTGGCCACCCCCCGCCCCACTTCCACTTCACTGGCACCCTTGCTTCGCGTGATCTCAAAACCCACCACATCTTGACCATTCAGTAAAGCAGCAGAACGCCGGTCTGCAATCGTGTCTTTGATCGTGGCAATTTCAGTCAGCTTTACCCGGCGACCATTGCTTAAAGCGATCGAGATTTCTTTCAGTTGATTGGCATTCTCCACGGTGGCGATGGTACGCAATGGTTGCTCGCCAACGCCCAGATCTGCCCGGCCACCTGCGGCTTCCAGTTGGGTGTTGCGCAGCTGGCGCGACACATCCAGCGCACTGACACCCAGCGCTTGCATTTTCAAGGGATCAAGTTCGACCACCACTTCGCGTGTTACACCACCCACCCGGTTCACCGCGCCCACACCTTTCACATTCAACAGGGTTTTGGTGATGGTGTCGTCGACATACCAGGACAAACCTTCCTCATCAAACGCGGTGGAGGCGATGGTGTAAGCCAGTACAGGTGCACCGCTTAATTCCAGTTTATTGACCACCGGGTCGCGCAAATCAGTGGGCAAATCGGCACGCACGCGCGACACGGCAGACCGCACATCATCCACGGCTTCCTGTGTGTCTTTTTCCAGATTGAATTCGACCGTGATGCTGACAATGCCGTCTTGAATCTTGGTGTAAATGTGTTTGAGTTGTTGCAGTGTGGCGAGCGAGTTTTCAATTTTCCGGGCAACATCGTTTTCAAGCTGGGAAGGCGATGCACCAGGAAGACTGGCAGTGACCAGCACGGTGGGCAGTTCAATGTCTGGGAACTGCTGAATTTTCATGCTGGAAAAGCTGTACAGCCCCATCACGGTGAGCAGGAAAAAAAGCATCACCGCAGGAATGGGGTTTTTAATGGACCAGGTCGAGACGTTCACTGAATCACCTTCACCAAATCGCCATGGGCCAGGAAAGCCACACCGCTTTTTACCACCTTGTCACCGGGCTTCACACCTTCCAACACCTCGATGAATTCGCCTTGCGCCTTGTTCACGCGCAACTTGATGCGCTGCACCTTGCTGCTGGCTTCGTCCACGGTGAATGCGTAGGTAAAGCCATCGCGCTCAATCACCGCAGTTTGCGGAATTACTGTCGCGGTTTGCTGGCCCAAATCAAACTCGCCGCGCAGGTACATGCCCGGTTTCAATCCCTTGGCGTAGGCGCCGGGAACATCGACGTACACCATGCCGGTTCGTGATTGCGCATTGATGACTGGGCTAAGTGTGCGCACCTTTCCCTGGATGGCTTCGCCCCCACTAAACACAGTCGCTGCCATGCCTTCAGAAATTCGGGCCAGCTCTGCGTCGGTCACCTCAGCTTGCCACTCCAGGCGCTGCTGGCGAACCAAGCGGAACAGCTCTTGCCCCGGGGCGGGCACCGAACCCAAAGTCGCCGTGCGCGCACTGATTACGCCGTCGTCCAGCGCAATGACCGCGGTGTTGCGCAAGCGAATTTCCTGCTGGGTTTGTAGCGCCCTAGCCGACAACAAACGGGCCTGTGCCGACTTTTCTGCTGCAATGACCTGGTTGCGTTCTTGCGCGCTGACTGCACCTGCGTCGGTGATGTTGCGAATCATGTCAGCATTCAGCTTTGCCTGCTCGAACAAAGCCTGTGCTTCGGCCACGCCCGCTTTGGCCTGTGCCAAATCGGCATTCACTGTTTGTTGATCGAACAGCGCCAGCGTTTGCCCCTTCTTTACGACATCGCCAACTTCGGCGCGCAAAGAATCAATTCGTACCCCATTGAGTTGCGAACCAATCACTGCCTCTTGCCAGGCAGCCACGCTGCCATTCACGGACAGGGTCAGAGGAATGGTTTTCTCCTCCACCGCGGCCAGTTCAACCGACAAGCTGGCCTTGCCGGGAACTTCCGTTTCACTTGCAGCACCAGGTGCGGCTTGCTCGGTGCCGGGTGAACAAGCACCCAACAGCAAGACTGCCGCAAGCATGGCGACGGGGTACTGACTTAAAACCATTGGAATTTTCATTTGCTGCAATCCTGTTTGCGTCGTTTGCTTTCACTGTCGAGCATGGCGCGGGCATAACCAGCCAAGCGTTCACTCAGGGTATCGATGGCTTTGGCATTGCTCATTAATTTGGGGCAAATTACATCGACCACATCTTGAGCCACATAAAAATTCACGGCCATGCCCATCATTGCGAAGGCCAGGCGTTGGATGTCGAGGTCGGGTTTACTCAAACCAAAATAGGCGGTCAACATGTTCACCAAAGCCATGTGCTGCGGCTTGATTTCCGCATCAATTTCATGCTCCCAGGCACCGGTGGGTTCAATCATTTCGCGGAAATGCAATTTCATCACCAGGCGAAAGGTTTCACCGTGCTTCAAGGGCTCCAGGAAATCCCGGAACAATTGCTTTAAGGCTTTATCCACGTCGGTGCTGTTCAAATCAGGAATGCCCTGTTCAAACGGCGTGCCACACAGCGGCTCGGTGTAAGCCGCCCTGTAAAGACCAGCCTTGTCACCAAAGTAATAGCGAATGGAGGAGATGTTCGCTCCCGCCTTGTCGGCAATTTCGCGCGTGGAAGCTCCTTCATAGCCCTTTTCGGCGAAGGTGATGAGTGCAGCCTGCACCAGCTTTTGCCGTGCAGACTGCTGCTTGTCTTGAAGCATGGGGAAGTCCAGAATTAATTCAATCGATTGATTTAAAAATATATCAAACGAATGATTAAACAGCAATCGTGAGCAGTGCATTTCTCGGGATTGAAACGAATCGACACCACCGAATTCCTGAAACTTGCTACTCTTGGCGAGCAAATTCAAAAAACAACAAACTGGAGACAATCATGGGTATGGCGGAAAAAGGCAGCAAGGCGCTGCGAAAACTGAAATCGGTCGCTCAAAAACGGGCGTCCAGTCTTCCGGCAGGCAATTTGATCAATGCCGTGGTTGACCAGGTGAATCAGTTTGAAACCGGTATCAAGCAAACAGTAGATGGTGTTCAGGACAAGGTCAAAGGCTTGCAAGCCAACTTGTTGAAAATGTACCAGGCCAACAAAGAACTGGAACAGGAGAACCGGGAATTGACCAAAACCATGGTGGGGCTGGAGAAAGACAACGCCCACCTGACCATGCAACTGGACCGCACCCAAATGGAACTGGATGTATTGAAGGCCAAGCTGGAGAACATTGGCAAACTGGTGAGTGGCTACGAGGAATCAATTGCCGCAGTCACACGCAGCAACAAACCCAAACGCAAATAAGCAGAAAAAAGAGCCAGCCGATGACCCGCACACCCATTCCACGATTTGACGACAACTACTCGGAAGATGCTGCCAAAGCGCGCCGCGAATTTTTAACACAACAAACCGGAGCCAGCTTGCATCACACTGGCACCTATTCCCTGCCCCCTGAAAGTTTGAAAAGCAACACCGAGAACTTCATTGGTGTGGTGCAAATGCCGGTGGGTGTGGCAGGGCCTGTATTGATTCATGGTGAACATGCACAAGGCTGGTTTTATGTACCTTTGGCGACCACCGAAGGCACACTGGTGGCCAGTTATAGCAGGGGCATGCGCATGGTGAGCGAATCGGGCGGCGTGAAGGTGACGGTGGCCGAGGAATACATGCAACGTGCGCCACTTTTTGAATTCGAGGATGCCCGCGCGGCCAAACGGTTTTTGCAATGGATCAATGAAAACCTGGCCATGGTCAAAGCCGAAGCAGAGAAAACCACCAGCTTCGGCAAGCTGGAACACATTCAAACCTGGCAAGTGGCGCGCATGGTGTACACGCGTTTCAACTACACCACTGGCGATGCGGCCGGGCAAAACATGTGCGGCAAAGCCACGCATGCCGCCTGCCAATGGGTATTGAAAAACAGCCCGGAGGCGATTAGTTACTTTGCCCTGAGTGGCGCCATTGAAACGGACAAAAAACATTCGCACATGAACCTGCTACACAGCCGGGGCAAGCGTGTAATTGCGGAAGCCACCATCAAGCGCGAAGTGCTGCAAAGGCTGGCACGCACCACTCCTGAAACCATTTTCAAGCAACGCCAGCGCAGTGCCATAGGCGCACAACTGGCTGGCAGTGCCTACAGCGGCCCCCACTCGGCCAACGGCATTGCCGCTTTGTTTATTGCCACAGGGCAAGATGAGGCCAATGTGGTAGAAAGCCACACCGGCATGGTGTTCATGGACATTACAGCCGATGGAGATTTGTATTTCTCTGTCACATTGCCCTCGGTGATCTGCGCCACCAAGGGTGGTGGAACAGGCTTGGCCACGCAGGCCGAGTGCCTGAAAATGCTGGGCTGCGAGGGCACTGGCAAGGCGCGTAAACTGGCGGAAATTGTGGGCGCCACGGTACTGGCAGGAGATTTGTCCTTGCTGTCCGCCATTCTGGCGGATGAATGGGTTTCCTCCCACGACGCCTATGGTCGGAATCGTTAAGCCGATGCAAGTCAGCGCCCGTCCCTGGGCGCTGTCAGTAAATCACTGACCGCTGGTGCAGTGCGGAATGACTTGGAATGTGTTTCAGTGCACACTCGTTTTACAATACAAAAACGAGGAGACACAATGCAGTCTGAGGCAGGATCCGCGCAGTTGAACAACTCATTGATCAAACGTGTAGCTGGCCTCGTGACGAAAGTCTCCGACGCCTTTGCATTTCCCCTACGAACTTCCCACTACATTGAACTGGTCAACCCCTTGTGGAGCACCCATGCACTTCAAGCGCGGGTTGAAGCAGTTTGGGACGAAACCTCTGATTCACGCACCATCACCTTGCGCCCTGGCCTGAACTGGCGAAGCCACCGCCCAGGCCAGCACTTGCGCATTGGCGTGCCAATTGGCGGGCAGCATTTCACGCGCACTTATTCAATCAGCTCAGCCCCGGAACGCAATGACGGCTGCTTCACCATTACGGTGAAAGCCATCGACAACGGTCGCATGTCGCACCACCTGGTGCGCAAGCTGAAAGTGGGCGATTACGTGCCGATTGGTGTACCGCAAGGCGACTTTTACCTGCCCGATGCACAGCCTGTGCTGCCCCTGTTTATTACTGCGGGCAGCGGCATTACACCGATTATGAGTATGCTGCGCAGCCTGGTGCTGCAAGAGCGCATGCCCAACACTGTGCACATTCACTATGCACCCCACACTTACGACGTCATTTTTGGGCGTGAACTGAAAGAAATTGCGGACAGGCAAAAGCTGTACACCTTGAACCTGGTGCACACCCGTGAGCCTGGCCAGAAACCTGAAGACATTACCGGCAAACGCCCCCACTTTTCCAAAGAGCAGCTCGAGCAACTTTGCCCCGACTGGCGAAAACGCGATGTGTACGCCTGTGGGCCGCAAACCATGCTCGATTCAATCGAGAAACTTTACGAATCCGAAGGGCTAAGCCGCCAGGTGCACACCGAACGATTCCGCGCCCAACTGGCAGGCGTTCCCACCGAGGTGAAAACGGGTGTGGTGAAATTTCTGAACAGCAATGTGAGCGCCAATTCAGATGGTGAAACCAACCTGCTTCGCCTGGCCGAGGATTCCGGCCTGAACCCGGAACACGGCTGCCGAATGGGCATTTGCCACGGTTGTGATGTGAAACTGGCCAGCGGCTGTGTGCGCGATTTGCGCACGAACGCGCTGATCAATGAAACTGGACAAGTGATTCAGATTTGCGTGTGCGCCGCGGTGGGCGACGCAGAAATTGAAGTGTAAGTAACACGGGAAGCAGGAGACACAACATGGGCATGCCAAAACATTTGAGCGCCAGCGACATTGAAGAATTCGGTCGCGAAATGGACGCCATACGCAATGAAATTGCAGACTCGCTGGGCAGCAAAGACCGCGCCTACATTCTCTCGGTAATCAAATGGCAGCGAAGCCTGATGCTGGCCGGGCGTATTGTGGTGTTTCTCAGCTTTTTCCTGTTGCCCATGAGCGACTGGACCTTCACAGGCTGGCCACAATTCTGGGCAGTGCTTCTGCTGGGCGCGGTGATGCTGGGCGTGTCGAAAAGCATTGAGAATATGGAATTGGGCCACAATATCATGCATGCCCAGTTCGACTGGATGCGCGACCCCAATATTCAATCCAACACCTGGGAATGGGACAACGTTTGCCCTTCTGACCAGTGGAAACACAGCCACAATGTGGTGCACCACACCTGGACCAATGTGCACGGCAAAGACCCCGACATTGGCTACGGCGTGCTGCGCGTTACCGACGACCAACGCTGGCATGCCAAATACCTGTTCAACCCGGTGATTAACTTTGTGCTGATGATGATGTTTCAGTGGGGTGTGGCCCTGCACGATCTGGAGGCCGACAAGCTGCTGGCAGGCAAGAAGAGCTTCAAGGAGATTATTCCCATGCTAAAACGAATCGGCTGGAAAGTACGCCACCAGCTGTTGAAAGACTACGTATGCTGGCCGGTTCTTGGTGCAGCAGTCACGGTACCGGTCACTGTATTTTTTGGGTTTGATGTGGTGAATATTGCCTTGGCTGGTTTCGGCTTCACCATTGTGGCCAACCTGATCGCCAACGGCATTCGCAACATTTGGTCGAATGTGATTATTTTCTGCGGCCACTTCCCAGCAGGTGTGCACCACTTCACCAAAGAAGAAGTGGAGGGCGAAACCCGCGCAGCCTGGTATGTGCGCCAACTGCTGGGCAGCTGCAATATTACCGGTGGCAAGTTGTTCCATATTCTGTCGGGCAACCTGAGCCACCAGATTGAACACCACCTGTTCCCGGACATTCCTGCCAACCGCTATGCAGAAATGTCACCCCGAGTACAGGCTTTGGCAGCCCGGTATGGTCTGCCCTACAACAAGGGCAGTTTCACGCGCCAGTTTGGCACCACCACCTGGAATATCTGGCGTTTGTCTTTACCCTGAAACTAAACCGCCTGAACGGTGCTGTATGCGAAAAACAGCACCAGACTGGCGGCCATGGTTCCATTGAACCACTTCAAGCGCAGCGGGCTGTTAATCAAGGCCCGCAAGCGCGCACCCAACACCAGCCACAAACCCACGCACAGCAAACCCACACTGGCCATGATCACGGCCACCATCAACACGTCCAGCACAGGCGTGTTCGAGCTGGCCGGGAAAAGCGCCACGGCAGCAGTCGCCATGAACCAGGCTTTGGGATTGACCCATTGAAACAGCACGGCATTGACAAAGCTCAAGGGCCTGGAACCAGGTTTCAGCGCATCCTCTGAAGGTGAGAAGCTGGCAATTCGCCAGGCCAAATACACCATCATCAGCAAGCTGAATACCAACAGGGCTGTGTGAAACCAAGGCAAGCTTTCAAACACCGCATTCAAACCCAGACCCATGGCCAGCAGCATCAGTGGAAAGCCCACAATAATGCCGAAGAAATGCGGCAGGCTTTTTCGCACGCCAAAATTCATGCTGCTGGTCATGATCATCAGGTTATTGGGCCCGGGCGTAATAATGCTTAAAAATGCGAACAGGGCAATGGCTTGAAAGTGCTGCATGGCGAACTCCTTTCTTGGAGTAAAAATGGAACACTCACTTTAAGAACTTTTGCAAATTCAGTACAGATTCAGGATAATTAAATAATGTGCAGTACAGATTAAGCACTGAAAAATCTGTACTGCTTCTGGAACTTGACTTCTGTGCGGGTGGCCCCCATGAAACTGGAACGTTGGCAAGTGATTGCCGCAGGCATTTGTTCACTGATCCTGACCGTGGGTTTGGCCCGCTTTTCTTACACCCCCTTGCTGCCCATCATGCGCGAGCAGGCTGGCTTAAGCGCCTTTGATGGTGGCTGGTTGGCCACGGTCAATTACATCGGCTACATCAGCGGTGCCTTGCTGGCCTCCACACTGAGCAACCTTGATTACAAATACCTGCTTTACCGTTTCGGCCTGATTGTGGCCGTAATCAGCACCATTGGCATGGGCCTGACCACCGATGTCAACCTGTGGGTATTTCTGCGCTTTATTTCGGGTGTGTCCAGTACCGCAGGCATGTTGATTGCGTCGGGCCTGATCATGAACTGGCTGGCCCGCCAAAACCTGAAAACCGAACTGGGCCTGCACTTTGCCGGCGCGGGTATGGGCTTGGTTTTGTCTGGCCTTGCAGTCATGGCCATGGTCGACCACCTGGCCTGGGACCAGCAATGGTGGGTGCTGGGTGTGGTGGGAATTCTTTTCTTTGTACCAGCCTGGATATGGATGCCCAAGCCAGCCAAAGCTGGCAGCACTGAAGCACAAGTGGCTGATGTACCACCGCCCAGTGCAAAGTGGATGCGCTTGATGCTGGGCGCTTACTTCTGTGCCGGGTTTGGCTATGTGATTAGCGCCACCTTTATTGTGGCCATTGCTGAAACCTTGCCCGAACTTCAGGGCAAAGGCCCTTGGGTGTGGGTAGTGGTTGGTTTGGCCGCGATTCCCTCCTCGTTTGTGTGGGACCGCGTGGCGCGCGTTACCGGCGTTTTTGAAGCCTTGGTGTTGGCTTACCTGCTGCAAATCATCTCAATTGTGATGGCTGCCCTGATCGACGGCTATTGGGCCAACATGATCAGCGCCGTGCTGTTTGGCGGTACATTCGCCGGCATTGTGAACCTGACATTGAGCATTGCAGGCCGCCAGTTTCCCGCCAACCCCAGCAAGGCCATGGCACGCATGACACTCAGTTATGGCGTGTCGCAAATTGCGGCGCCTGCTTTGGCCGGTTTGATCGCTGAACGCACAGGCACCTATCGCGGCTCGCTGTACCTGGCGGCTGCATTGATGGTGGCGGGTGTGTTCATGGTGTGGCAACTGAAAAAGCAAACCGAGGCTTGAACCATGGACAACTCCTCTTGCAAATACGAAACACTGGCGTTGAACCTGCAGGCCTTGATTGAAAACAATCACTTTGCAGCGGGGTACAAACTGCCGTCGATCCGGAAGCTCTCAGAGCAATGGCATTACTCCATCGACACGGTACAAAAAGCATTGAACTTGCTGGAAGACCGGGGCTATGTGCAACCTGTAGCGAAATCTGGCTATTACGTGCAAGCCCGCACCCTGCCCAATGCTGCAGCCTGTACCCAGGCGCCTGATTCAATCGTGCTGGAACCACCGGTGAACCTGGAGGTGGCCAATCAAATCGCCATGTTGCTTAGAAGTTCAACCCGCGAGGGTGTGGCACCATTGGGCGTTGCGTTTCCCGCCCACGAACTGTTGCCGATTGCCACCCTGCGTAGAAGCTACGCCACAGTGAACCGCACCCGCCCTGACCTGCTTACCCTGGGTAGCCACGTAGAGCCGAACCAGCCTGAACTGGTGCAGCAACTGCAACAGCGGTTTGAGTTGATGGGCATGAAATTGAAACGCGATGAATTGGTGATCACCGATGGGTGTACTGAAGCGCTAAGCCTGGCCCTTCAAAGCGTGGCCAAACACAACGACATTGTGGCAGTTGAGTCGCCCGGTTATTACTTGCTGCTGCAAATGATTGAATCACTGGGCTTGCGCGCACTGGAAATTCCGAGCAGTCCGGAAAATGGCATGTCGCTTGAAGCACTGGAAATTGCAGTGAAGCAAACCCGAATCGCGGCTTGTATTGTGTGCCCCACCGCCAGCAACCCCATGGGTTCTGTAATGCCCGATGCCAACCGAAAAAAACTGCTGGAGTTGGCCGAGAAATACGACTTCCCGATTGTGGAAGACAATGTGTATGCCGACCTGTACTTCGAGCGTTTTCGACCACGGCCATTGAAAGCCGGCAAGCAAAGCGACCGGGTACTGATGTGTGGTTCATTTTCGAAATCACTGAGCCCATCGCTGCGAATTGGCTATGTGGCAGGCGGCAAGTACGCCGCACAGGTGCTTTCGAAAAAACGGATTTTAAGTGGTTCCACCAACCCGATCACGCAGGTGGCTGTTGCACATTATCTGGAGAAAGGATCGTTTGAGCGGCACTTGCGTACCTTGCGCCAACAGTTTGAAACGCAGGTGCGAGCCATGGGCAGTTTGGTGCTGAAACATTTTCCGCAGGGCACCCGAATTTCAGAACCCAAAGGTGGTTTCGTGTTGTGGGTTGAATTGCCGGGAGACATCGATACCGCAGCCCTGTTCAACAAGGCCATTGCCCGAAAAGTGGCCTACATGCCGGGCAGCGTATTCTCTGCCAGCGGCCTGTACAAAAACTGTTTACGGCTGAACTGTGGCCACCCGGTGACAGACGACACCGCAGTGGCCATTGCAAAGTTGGGAGCCTTGTTTGACGCCTCACTCGTCGCCTAGCCACACCACCTTGTACAAATCGCGGCGGCGATCGAGGTAATTGCGAACCGAACCTTCGTTTTTCAAAGTTTGAAGCTTGTCCAGGTCCACATCCACAATCAGGGTCATCTCGGTGTTGGGTGTGGTCTCTGCCATGATGGCGTCGTGTGGAAATGCGAAATCGGAGGGCGAGAACACCGCGGTTTGCCCGTACTGAATGTCGACATTGTCCACCTTGGGCAAATTACCAAAACTCCCTGAAATAGCCACATAGCACTCATTTTCAATGGCGCGGGCCTGGGCACAACGGCGCACGCGCAGGTATCCGTTTTTGGTGTCGGTCCAGAAAGGCACCAACAAAATTTGCATGTCTTTGTCGGCCAGCACACGCGACAATTCTGGAAACTCGGAGTCGTAACAAATCAGGATTCCGATCTTGCCAAAGTCGGTGTCAAACACACTCAGCTTGCTGCCCCCCTCCATCATCCATTCACGTTTTTCATGCGGTGTGGGGTGAATTTTGTACTGCGCCTCAACCGTGCCATCGCGGCGGCACAAATAGGCCACGTTGTACAGTGCACCATCTTCCATCACCGGCATGGAACCGGCCACCACATTGATGTTGTAGCTCACCGCCATGCGACTCATCTCGTCGCGAATTTGATCGGTGTAAGTGGCCAGGTGACGAATCGCCTCCAAGGAATTGCCGTTGCCCGCCAGGCCCATCAGGGGTGCATTGAAAAATTCGGGGAACAAGGCGACATCACAGCGGTAATCTGAAAGCGCATTGATGAAGTACTCAGCCTGTTTCACCACGTCTTCCACGCTGTGGAATTCGCGCATTTGCCACTGCACGCAACCCAAGCGTGCGGTGGTTTTGGGCGCGCCAAACAGCATGGGTTTTTCGGGTTCATAATAAATATTGAACCACTCCAGCAAGGTGGCATAGCCTTGCGATTCCTTGTCTTCCGGCAAGTAGCCTTTTAGCACTTGCTTCACCTCAAAATCGTTGCTGAGCTGAAAAGTAAGAATGGGATCGTAAATGTCTTTGCGTTTCACTGCGGCAATGTACTGCTGCGGCGACATGTCTTTCATGTGGTCTTTGTAGCCGGGAATTCGCCCGCCCGCCATGATGGCGCGAAGGTTGAGGTTTTGGCACAATTCCTTGCGCGCTTCGTACAGGCGGCGACCCAAACGCATGTTGCGGTATTCGGGATCGGCGAATACATCAATGCCATACAGCACGTCACCCTTGGGGTCATGCGTGGTGGCATAAATGTTGCCGGTGATTTCCATGTAGGTGTGCTTGTCGCCAAACTTGTCATAGTCGACCACCACCGCAAAGGCGGCGGCAATCACCTTGCCATCGTCTTCAATGCAAATTTGCCCTTCCGGAAATGTTTTTAAGATTGAACGGAATTTGGCTTCTGGCAAAGCACCGCCAGCGCTGTGGTAAACCACCTCCATAATTCGCTTGATATCGGGGTAATCAGAGGCCTGTAAATTGCGCAAGCTCAACTTGTGTTCGGTGTGTTCATACTCGGTATTTTCTATTTCTGTCGACATGGTCACTGCTCCATTCGTTTACTTTGTGAACCTCTCTATTAGAACATATTTAGAAAATTGATGAATTTTTGGTCAATTAACTGATTATTCTGGTTTGACACACCCATTGGCAAACGGGTATCCTTCGCGCCTGCACTGTTAACCAACCCCGCCCCGACCCTTGTAAAAATTCAAGTTCAGCGTTGTCCTTTCGATTGGTCTGGCCTCCCCGAGTTGCCGGACGCCTGCTACTTTTCCAAAATTTTGATTGATTAACAATGATGAAGAATTTCCGTACGGACTGGTTATCCAACGTCCGAAATGACCTTTTGGCCGGCCTTGTTGTTGCGCTGGCGCTTATTCCTGAGGCGATTGCCTTTTCCATCATTGCCGGTGTCGACCCCAAAGTAGGTTTGTACGCCTCTTTTTGTATCGCAACCGTAATTGCTTTCACAGGCGGGCGGCCTGGCATGATTTCCGCAGCCACGGGTGCAATGGCTTTGGTCATGGTAATGCTGGTGAAAGACCACGGCCTTCAATACCTCTTGGTGGCCACGCTGTTAACGGGTGTGCTTCAAATAATTGCAGGTGTGTTGCAACTGGGTAAATTGATGCGCTTTGTATCCAGGTCAGTCATCACAGGCTTCGTGAATGCACTGGCCATTCTTATTTTCATGGCGCAGCTGCCCGAACTAATTAACGTGACCTGGCATGTGTACGCCATGGTAGCGGCGGGCCTGGGCATTATTTACCTGCTGCCCTACTTCACCAAAGCAATTCCATCGCCACTTGTGGCCATCGTTGTACTGACCGTATTCAGTATTGCGGTGGGGCTGGATATTCGTACCGTGGGCGACATGGGTGAGTTGCCTGATTCGCTGCCAGTGTTCCTGCTGCCCGACGTGCCTTGGACCTTTGAAACTTTAAAAATCATATTCCCGTTTTCAATCACGCTCGCTGTGGTGGGTTTGCTTGAATCAATGATGACAGCACAGATTGTCGATGACATGACCGACACACCCAGCGACAAAAACCGCGAATGTGTGGGCCAAGGTGTATCAAATATTGCCGCAGGATTTTTGGGTGGTATGGCTGGTTGCGCCATGATCGGGCAGTCTGTGATCAATGTGAAGTCGGGTGGCCGTGGCCGCCTGTCCACTTTGTGTGCAGGCCTCTTCTTGTTGATTATGGTGGTATTCATTGGCGACTATGTGGCGCTCATACCGATGGCTGCTTTGGTGGCTGTCATGATCATGGTGTCGATTGGTACATTCAACTGGGCATCAATTCGCAACCTGCGAGAGCACCCAAAAAGCTCCAGTATTGTGATGCTCGCCACGGTGGCCGTGACGGTGGGTACGCACGATTTGGCGCAGGGTGTGTTGGTGGGTGTGCTGTTGTCGGGCTTCTTTTTTGCCAACAAGGTAGGCCGTATTTTGCACGTGCAATCGAGCACGCAAGATGAAGGACGCAACCGCACTTATGTCATCTCTGGCCAAGTTTTTTTCGCATCGGCTGAAGCTTTCATCAATTCATTCGACTTCAAGGAAGAGATTGACGAGGTCACTATCGACATCGGTCTCGCTCATTTTTGGGATATTACGGCTGTGAGTGCCTTGGACAAAGTGATTCTCAAGTTCAAACGCAATCAGATCAAGGTCAATTTGTTGGGTATGAACGAAGCGACAAAAACCATGGTGGATAAATTTGGACTGCATGACAAGATGAGCCCAGGTAAAGAACTTCCTGCGCATTAAATCCGGACAGGAGTTCACGAGCAGCGCATTTGATCCACAACCTGTAGAAACCGCGCCACCAAAGGTACTGAACTGCGTTCTTGTAAACAGATGACATGTGAGTAGGTACTTGGCAACGGCTCCTGAATTTTCAAACGAACCAACCGTGGGTCTTCCACATAGGCTGTTTCTGAAACAACACCGAGACCAAGACCTGCGGCAACCGCTTCACGAACAGCCTCACGGCTTCCAATTTCAACGCTGCTTTTAATTTTTATACCTTCGCTTTGCAAAAATGAATTGAAAACTTTCTGGGTTGTGGAGCCTGATTCCCGAACCACAAAATTACAAAAGGCCAGATCGCGTAACTTGACTGACGTTCGTTGTGCGAGAGGATGAGCACAATTGGCAAACACCAAGAGGGGCTGCTTTCGAAAAGGGACGCAATGTATTCGTGAGTCATCCACCCGATGAACCAGAACCCCGAGGTCACCTCTGAAATCCAGAATGCGCTCTACCACATCGCTGGAATCGCCCATGCTCACAGACACCTCGACATACGGGTTGTTCTCCCGAAAGCGTGAAATCATGGGGACCACGTTGTATGGCCCTACAGCACACAAGGAAAGTCGTCCCTGAAACTGGCTTTGCGCTGCCAACAACAAGGAGCGTGCATCTTCTTCAGCCCTGAATATCCGGTTCGTGATTTCGCGCAGGTTTCGCCCAAAGTCGGTCAACTGAACCTGTCGTCCCCGCCGATGAAACAACTCCACGCCATAGTGTTTTTCCAATCGGGCAATGTGCGCTGAAATGGTGGGTTGGCGCAAACCCAAAGCGCGCGCGGCCGCCGACATGCCCCCAAAACGGGCTGTGGCATCAAAGGCCTTTAATTCCGGAAGCAGATTTTCAACCATAGACATGATCTATAGGTTGCGCCGATTTTGTTGCGAATTCATTAATTCGCCTGTCATGCAAGCCGCCTACAGTGCAAGGGTGCATTCAACAGCCAGGAGGCAATCGTGAGCAACCGCAGAGACTTTGTAACCAAAACTATCCCCGGACTGGTACTGGGTGCCGCCGCATTGAGCGCGCCAGCCATCGTCAGGGCCAACAAACGTCCAGTGATCCGGGTGGGTCTTGGCCCTCAACAACCTACACAGGCTGACACCAAAAGGGTTTGGGAGCCGGTTTACAAAATGATTTGCGACCAGATTGGTGCCGACCTTGAATTGCGCGTTGCGAATGACTGGGCCGGTATTTCCGTTGCTTTGGCCACCCAACAAATTGATGTAGCCCAAATGGGTCCTTGGGGCTATGTATTGGCCAAAAAGAAAGGCGAAGCACAGGCGATTGGCATGTTGACCATCCAGGGTCGCGATTACTACAAGGCCATCGTGGTTGCCCGACCCGATCTTAAAATTACGCGCTTTCCGGAAGATGCAAAGGGCTTGTCCATGCAAATGCTGGATGTGGGTTCTACATCGGGTTGGCTGGTGCCCACCCACTTTCTGAAAAGCAAAGGCATTGATCCAAAAAATTACTTCGGAAAGTATGCTGAAGGCGCATCTGCGGCAGCGGCTCAAATGGCAACGGTGAATGGCCAGGTGGATTTGGCGACCGGCTGGGACACGCACAGGAACACCATGATCAGGAATGGTCAGATCACGGAAACCTCTAACCGGGTGGTGTGGGAATCTCAACCTTTGCCCAATGAACCAGTAGTCATTCGCAGCGGATTTGACCCTGAGATGGCCAAACGGCTACAAGCTGCGCTGGCTGGACTGCCCGCCGACGTTGCGCAGAAAATGCTGCCCTGGCCCTACAGCGGCTTCATCAGCACCGACCATGCGCCCTATGCAAAACTTGAAACCATGGGCACCGATCTGGGCGTGCTGAAGGCCTGAGGAATGAGCAGCAAAGTACCCCCGGTTCGGTTGGCCACGGGTGTTTATCTGGAGCCCGGTCTTGACTGGGCTTCCAGAGCACTCTGGTTAAAGATCTTCACGTTGTTTGCAATTGCGGTGTTCGTTGGTGTGTGTGTGGTGGTGTCCGAAGTCCGCCCAGCCGCCTTGGTGGATGGGATACCGCGCATGCTGGGCTGGATGGCCACCGCCTGGCCACCGTATGGGCAAGAGCTGGATGTAATTGCCTACCGTGCATTTGAAACAGTGGCCATTGCCACCGTGGGAACACTGGTCGCCGCATTGCTTGCAGCGCCCCTTTCAGTGCTGATTTCGAACAACATCAGCCCCATGGGTAAATTTGCGTGGCCAGTGCGCTGGCTGTGCAATGCCTGTCGAGGCATCGACACAGTGGTGTTTGCCATTCTGTTCGTGGCTGCCGTCGGCCTGGGTCCATTTGCGGGCGTGTTGGGCATGATCATTCATTCGCTGGGCGTGATTGCAAAGCTGAACAGTGAAGCCATTGAAACCCTGCCCAAACAGCCTCTTGAGGCGGCGAACATGACCGGTGCAGGTTCAGGCAAGATCATGTTCCATGCTGTCTTCCCAGCCGTATTGCCCAATTTGAGTTCGGTGTCGCTGTATGTGTGGGAGGCGAATGTGCGAACCTCCACGGTGCTTGGAATTGTGGGCGCGGGGGGCATCGGGATTGAGATCAAGGCAGCGATTGATCTGCTGGATTTCCAGAGATTGTTCACACTGACTGTGGCCGTGCTCATCATGGTCACCATCATCGATCACTTGAGTGCGATGTTGCGAAGGAGATTGGTGTGAGCAAAAACGGTTTTCAATTGATTGACGTTCGCAAGAGTTTTGGGGCCGCGCAGGCATTAAAGGGGGTGTCGTTTGAAGTCAAGGCAGGTGAATTTGTCACGCTCCTTGGCCCAAGCGGTGCTGGAAAAACCACACTTTTCAGGTGCCTGACTGGTTTGGAACGCGCCGACAACGGAGAAACCTGGGTGCTGGGCGAGCGAATTGACCTGGCCTCCAGAAAGCAATTACGCGCCCTACGCCAGTCCATCGGCCTTATCTTCCAGCAGCACAATTTGATCGGGCGATTGTCGGCTTTGGACAATGTCTTGATGGCCCGGCTAAGCCATACACCTTGGTGGCGAGTTGCACTGAACAGGTTTTCCCACCGGGACAAACAGCTTGCGCTGAGCAGCCTGGATCAAGTTGGTTTGCTCGACAAAGCCTACATCCGGTCGGACGCCCTGTCGGGTGGACAGCAACAACGTGTTGCGATTGCCCGTGTGCTAACCCAACACAGCAAAGTGTTGTTGGCAGATGAGCCTGTGGCAAGCCTCGACCCCGAGTCAGCAAGACTGGTTCTCGAGGACCTGAAGCGAATTGCGAAAGAACACAACATTGCCGTGTTGTGCAGTTTGCACCAAGTGAACTTGGCAAAAAAATACGCAGACCGCATCATCGGTATGCGGGCAGGCGAGCTGGTGTTTGATGGATCAAGCAAGGATTTCTGCGCACAAACAGAGCAGTGCCTCTACGCAAAAGCCCATTCCGGAATACCTGCCGATGAAAATCATTCAACTGTCTGACCTGCACATCATGCCCCCAGGAAAAGCCCTGTATGGCAAAGACCCACTTTGGCAACTGGACCTGGCGCTACAACACATCGAACAACACCACAGCGACTTAAACCTGATGGTGATCACTGGGGATCTGACGCAGTTTGGCGATGAGTCTTCTTATCAAGCACTCAAAAGGAGACTTCAACGACTGGATTGGCCTGCCGAATTACTGATCGGCAATCACGACAATCGTGAGACCTTCAAGAAGATATTTGACAAAGCGGACTATGAAGATGAATTTGCTCATCGCAGCTTCACCAGCAATGGCCTGCTACATGTTTTGCTGGACACCCACAAAATCAATCACGATGAAGGCGAGTTGTGTGAAAAACGGATCCAGTGGTTGGAACGTACACTCAGGGCTCATCCCCACGTACCAGCCTTGCTGTACATGCACCACCCACCGTTCGACGCAGGAATTGCAGGCATGGACCGATGCAAGCTGAGCAATCCCCTAACCCTGCTGAACGCCTTGCAAGCCCACCGAGGGCGCTTATTGCATATATTTACCGGACACCTTCACCGCGCCATGGCGGGTCAATGGCAGGGTTTCTCGGTGTCTTGCTGCAAAAGCCCCAATCACCAGGTCAGTTTGAATCAAGCAGACCCTTTGCTGGTGTACGGTGCGGATGAACCCACTCAATACGTAGTCGCGTTCGTGACACCCGGGCAATGCTTAATCCACCACCAAGACTACGGCAATCAAGCCCAAACATTTTCTTTATGATGAATGAGCATTTTATGAACAGCCGAAAGGCAATTGTCTTCGACCTTGACGGCACCTTGGTCGACACCTTGCCCGACCTGATGGGAAGCCTGAACAAGGCATTGGCTGAGTGCGGTTTGCCCGGCGTCGAAGCCACCGTCCTTCTCGATTCACTGCACGGCGGACTTGGTGCGACTGCGAGTGCCGCGCTCAAGGCGCTGACCGCTGACATGACACTGCATCCTGAATTGTCGAAGCGATATGAACAGCTTTACACCGATCAGCTTTGCGAGTCTTCATTGCCGTTTTCTGGCGTGGTGGATTTTCTGGAGATGCTGAAACGGGCTGGAGTTTCCATGGGGGTGTGCACCAACAAGCTGGAACAACAGGCCAGACGATTACTGACACATCTGGATTTGATTCAATACTTTGACGCAGTAGTTGGGGCTGACACCTATCCATATTCAAAACCCCACCCACTGCCGTTACTCAAATTACTGGAGCAACTGGGGGCTGAGCCCAGTGCAAGCGCTTTCGTGGGAGACAGTGTGGTTGATGCCCACACTGCGTTGAATGCCCAAGTTCCCTTGCTTTACTACACGCAGGGCTATGGCGGGTCATGCAAAACTGAATGGAAGGCTATTGAGTTTGACTGTTACTCCAGTTTGCTTTCACATCCCGCCCAAACCTGAGCGGGTACAGCTTTTGCATCGTTCGTGGCAAACCCACACCGGAATTTGCCATGAACGAACTTGATGCTGCCCTGCTCAGCCTGCTGATCAAAGATTCACGCTTGTCTTTTGCTGACATTGCCCGACAGCTGGGTTGTTCGCGAGCCCACGCCCGCGCAAGGGTGCAAGCATTGCTGGAAGAAGGCACAGTGGAACAATTCACAGCAGTCGTAAACCCTGAAAAACTGGGTAAGGTCACCAGCACCTTTGTTGATTTGAAGGTGAAAAGCCACGTGATTGAAGCGGTTGCGACCGAGTTGGCCGCACAACCGGAAGTAGCGAGTCTTTACATCATGTCGGATTTGCAAAGCCTTCACATCCACACCTTGACCGACACACAGGAGAGCTTTTTGGCCTTTGCACAAAAATACCTGTTTGGACAGCCCGACATTATTTCAGTGGAATGCAAGAACCTGTTGAAGCGTGTAAAACACCGCCGGGGTGGCGCGCGTTTATAAAAACCAGGCTCCCTGTTGTGGTGCAGTGCCACATTTTGGGTGCGTGAATACATTCGACATCAAAGTGCCCTTTTTCAAATCCATCTGAATCCGATTGATTTTTTCAATGTATCAATCGCATTCGATTTGGCAACAAAAGTAAACAAAAGGTATACAAATGGCATTGAAGTGCACTGAGGCAATGCCTCATTCTGGTGTTGAAAAAACAGACCAAGGGTAAACCCTTATTTGCAATAAAACCATATATTTCAAACACTTAAAATATTTCAAAGCTGGCACACCTTTCGCTAAAGAAGGGTTATGACCAATCGCCATTTGTGCGATCGGCGAACCCTTTGTTTTCCAAGCAGCAGGAGTGTGTTCCATGACCTCAATTGATCGTCGCAAGTTTATTTCAGGTGCTGCCACCGCAGCCGCAGGTGGTGCAGCCTTGGCTGTACCCGGTATTGCAAATGCACAAAATGGCAAGGTCACCATGAAAATGACCAACGCCTACCCACCTGGCTCGCCCTTTTATGTGGCCGGTCCTGGCAGCCCCACCGACTTTTGCAAGAAGGTGGAAACCATGTCGAGTGGTCGCCTGAAAATTCAACACTTCGCAGCCGGAGAACTGATCCCTGCGCTGGAAGGTTTCGACGCGGTGTCAGCGGGCACCGTTGAAATGAATGCCGCAAATGCTTACTTCTGGTCGGGCAAAGTACCGGCTGCCCAGTACTTCACCACAGTACCCTTTGGTATGAATACGCAGGGCATGATGGCCTGGCTGTACCACGGCGACGGCATGAAATTGTGGCAAGAGGTGTATGCGCCTTTCGGCCTGACCGCCATGCCCATGGGCAACACCGGCGTGCAAATGACAGGCTGGTTTCGCAAACCTGTCGAAACGGTGGCAGACCTCAATGGATTGAAAATGCGCATTCCTGGCCTGGCTGGCAAGGTGTACAGCCAACTGGGCGTGAACGTTCGCTTACTGCCCGGTGGCGAAATTTTCCCGGCACTTGAACGTGGCGTCATTGATGCAGCTGAATTTGTCGGTCCCTTCCAGGACCGCCGCCTTGGCCTGCACAAGGCAGCCAAGTTTTACTACACCACTGGCTGGCACGAACCCACCAATGTGACTGAACTGCTGATCAACAAAAAAGCATGGGACAAGTTGCCCAAAGATTTGCAGATGATGGTGCAAATGGCGGCGCAAGCCAGCGTGATGGAAAGCCTGGCCTGGTCGGAATCGGTGAATGCCGAGGCGCTCGAGGATCTCGTGAAAAACCAGGGTGTGAAAGCACAGGCACTGCCCAAGCCAATCGTAGACAAACTGAAAGAAGCCACCATGGACACACTGGAAAGCGTGGCTGCTTCCGACCCCCTGGCCAAGAAAGTGCATACCTCATTCATGGCCTTCAAGAAGAAGCATGAATCCTGGGCAGCACTGAGCGAAAAAACCTTCCTTAATCTTTAATAAGCGGTTGTTGTGATGAAGCAAGCCATCCCCAAACTCGAGGCATTTGTCGAGTTCATTGGGGGGCTTGCACGCTTGTGCGTGCTTGCCCTCGTTGTTCTCGTAGCTGCCAACGTGATTCTTCGTTACCTGTTCTCGATCGGCCCAGTTGCCTTGCAAGAACTGGAGTGGCATTTGATCTCTCCCATCGCCCTGTTCGGTTTGGCCTACGCCATGAAGCACAAGGCCGATGTACGGGTTGATTTTGTGTATGACCGCTTTGGCCCATTGGGCAAGGGCTGGATCGACTTGGCCAGCGCAGTGCTCACCTTTCTGGTTGCATTGGTCATTGTGTATTTATCAATTCCATATGTCATGCAGGCATACGACATCTTGGAAGGCTCACCCGACCCCGGTGGCTTGCCGTATCGATACCTGCTGAAAATATTTCTGCCACTGGGCTTTGCTTTGCTCATGGTGCAAGCGATTGCCAACCTGTTGCAGGCTGTGATTCAAATTAAAGACGCGAAGGTGGCCTCATGATGGGCAATGAATGGATTGTGCTGGGCATGATTGCCGGCTTTTTGGGGCTGATGATCATCGGCATCCCCGTGGCCATTGCGTTGGCTGTTTCAGGTTTCGTGGCGGGCTACATTGGTTTCGGGCCCATGCTGTTTAACCTGATGCCAGCGCGCCTGTTTGGTGTGGTCAGTAACTACACTCTCTTGGCCATTCCGCTGTTCACATTCATGGGGGTAATGCTGGAAAAAAGCCGGGTGGCTGAAGACATGCTCGACACCATCGGCACCGCCATGGGTGGCCTGAAAGGCGGCATGGGTTTGGCCATTGTGTTGGTGGGTGTGTTGATGGGCGCCTCCACTGGCATTGTGGGCGCAACCGTGGTTACAGTGGGTTTGCTCACCTTGCCCACCTTGATGAAGCGCGGCTATGCGCCCAGTGTGGCCTGCGGCACCATTTGCGCATCAGGCACTTTGGGGCAAATTATTCCGCCCAGCCTGGTACTCATTCTGCTCTCTGACATCATGGGTGAATCGGTTGGCACCTTGTTTGCGGCCGCGCTCATTCCCGGTTTGGTATTGGCTGGTATTTACTGCGCCTACCTCATTCTGTTGGGCATGTTCATGCCCAAGCTGGTGCCCGCCGTGCCACTGGAAGAACGCCAGAAAATCAACCGGGCAGAACTGCGGAAAAAACTGTTGCGTGATGTCGGTCCGCCTGTGTTGCTGGTGCTCGCCGTGTTGGGTTCCATCGTAGCGGGTATCGCAGCCCCAACAGAGGCCGCATCCATGGGCGCCTTGGGTGCATTGCTAATCGCTGTTGGCTTTGGCCGCATGAATATGCAGTTGCTGAAAGACACCATGCACGGCACCTTGACCATTTCAGCCATGGTGTATTTCATCTTGCTGTGCGCACAGCCCTTCGCGCTGGCCTTCCGCGGCTTGGGCGGAGAAGACATGGTGCACGGATTGTTCGACATGATTCCCGGCGGTGAAGTTGGCGCTTTGTTATTCCTGATGGGCCTGCTGTTTATTCTCGGGTTCTTCCTGGAGTGGATTGAAATTTCCTACATTGCCTTGCCCATGTTTTTGCCGGTGTTCATCGGTTACGGCACCGACATGGTTTGGCTGGCAATCCTGATCGCGATGAACTTGCAGATGTCGTTCCTGACACCACCCTTTGGTTGGGCACTGTTCTTCCTGAAAGGTGTTACGCCGCCGGGCATTACCACACGGGATATTTATGTGGGTGTATTGCCTTTCGTGATGTTGCAGGCATTGGCAGTGGCAGTCATCTTCGTGTTCCCATCGGTTGCAACCTGGCTACCCAAAGCCATAGGCTGGTAGGCACGCTAAGCAAGGAGCTTTCATGGAATTATTGAGTGGATACTCCCTGCCTTGGCTGGCAGGGCTGGTGGTGGCGCTCGCCATCACAGGTGCAATCGCAGGGCTGCTGGCAGGCTTGCTGGGTGTGGGGGGCGGCATTGTGATTGTGCCGGTGTTATACCACCTGTTCACACTGCTGGGTGTGGATGAAAATGTGAAAATGCATGTGGCTGTGGGCACCTCGCTGGCCACCATCATTCCCACTTCATTCATCTCGGCAAAAAGCCACAAGGCCAAGGGCAATCTGGATGAACCCTTGTTCAAAAGCCTGGTGTTGCCTTTGTTCATTGGTGTGGTCATTGGCAGTTTTGCAAGTGGTTATGTGTCGGGCGATGTGTTGTCGATTGTATTTGCAAGCGTCGCTTTGCTGGTGGCAGCCAATATGGCATTTCGAAGCAAAGCCAAACCCGTGGCTGAAAGTTTGCCACGCAGCCCCTTTAAACAAATGATGGGCACATTCATTGGCGGCTTTTCTACCTTGATGGGCATTGGTGGCGGCACCCTGAGTGTGCCGATTCTGAATGCATTCAACGTGCCCATGCACAGGGCTGTGGGCACGGCTGCGGCCATTGGCATGGTCATCAGCATTCCTGGCGCAATCGGGTTTTTACTCAATGGCTGGAACGTTGAAAATACGCCACCATTGACCATTGGTTACATTAATTTGATTGGCTTTGCACTGATTGTGCCCATGACCATGTGGATGGCCCCCGTGGGCGCACGCATGGCCAACGCCACCACCGCAGCACGACTGAAACTGGCGTTCGCATTTTTCCTGTTCATTACCGCCGTTCGTATGTTTTACGGCGTATTGAACTAAGCAATAGAAGGGAGTAAAGAAAATGATTCACACCAAACGCGCACTGGGTGGCGTGTTCGTTGCGCCCCACCATTTGGCCGCACAGGCTGGCCGGGATGTATTGAAAGAAGGTGGCAACGCCGCTGAAGCCATGATTGCCGCCGCCGCTGCCATTGCAGTGGTATACCCACACATGAACTCGATTGGTGGCGACGGTTTCTGGCTGCTCAGCGAACCCGGCAAGGCACCGGTAGGTATCGATGCCTGCGGCAAAGCTGCCGCAAAAGCCACCCGCGCTTTTTACACAGAGCAAGGGTTCGATGCCATTCCAAACCGCGGTCCATTGGCTGCACTCACCGCAGCGGGCACCGTGGGTGGCTGGATCAAAGCACAAGAAGTTGCCAAGCAATGGGGTGGCAAGTTGCCATTGAACCGCTTGTTGAGCGATGCGGTGGTATATGCACGCAATGGTGTGGCGGTTAGCAGTAGCCAGGAACGTTTAACCCGCGTGAAGTTTGATGAGCTTTCAACCGCTCCCGGCTTTGCCAAACATTTGTTGATGGATGGCCAAGTGCCAGTTGAAGGCAGTGTGCTCAAGCAAAGCACCTTGGGTGACACGTTGGCGCGAATGGGCCAGGTGGGGCTGGACGATTTTTATCGCGGTGAACTGGCACAAGCCATGGCCGAGGATTTGACCCGCGTGGGCAGCCCCATCGGCCTTGCCGATTTGAACAATCACCATGCGCAGTTTGTTACGCCGCTGCAAACCGAGCTGAACAACAGCACAATTTACAACATGACACCGCCCACGCAGGGCATGGCCTCACTGATGATTCTGGGCATGTTCGACACGCTCGGCGTGCAACAAGCCGATGGGTTTGATTACCTGCATGGCATGGTGGAAAGCACCAAGCAGGCCTTTCTGGTGCGCGACCGGTATTGCACAGACCCCGCATACATGACCGTGAACCCCAGCGATTTTTTGACCCGCGAAGCGCTGGCTGAGCGTGCGAAGAAAATCAATATTCAACGCGCACTGCCCTGGCCCCAAGACCCCTGGCAAGGCGACACCATCTGGATGGGTTGCATTGACAGCGAAGGCCGCACTGCCAGCTTTATTCAAAGCGTGTTCTGGGAATTCGGCTCAGGGGTGGTATGCCCTTCAACCGGGGTGATGTGGCAAAACCGGGGAATCAGTTTTTCCTTGAAAGAAGACGCGCTGCACCGGCTTGAGCCGGGCCGCAAACCCTTCCACACCCTGAACCCGGCCATGGCGCGTTTCAAAGACGGCCGCAGCATGGTGTACGGCACCATGGGCGGTGAAGGCCAACCACAAACACAGGCCGCTGTGTTCAGCCGGTATGCCTTGTTCAATCAGCCTTTGCAAACTGCGGTAACAGCACCGCGCTGGCTATTGGGCCGTACTTGGGGTGAGCAAAGCACCACCTTGAAACTGGAAAGCCGATTTGATGCACAACTGGTTGCCCAACTGCGCGACGCAGGCCATGTACTGGAGGTGTTGCCAGAAGCATTCAGTGACACCATGGGACATGCCGGCGCGGTGGTACGCCACCCCAACGGCATGATGGAAGGGGCTGCTGACCCACGTTCAGATGGATCAGTGGCATGTGCCTAGTTGAGAACCCCGTTCAAACGCCTTCGCTGATTCGTGTGAAGTAAGAGGTATGTGCAGCAGTGCCTTCAGGCCACTGGCCGAGAAAGTGCTGTTGCCAGGCAGCTTGATCAAATTGAACGCGAACCTGTTCAATCCACACACCATTGAATTGTGTGGATTGAAATACCAAAGCGGGGTTGTTCAAAGACGTCATTGAAATTCGAGTGAAGAGCCCGTCCATCTGCGCGCTGGGCATTCCTGCCGCACCGTTGTTGCTGATCAATCCTGTTTGCCCATTGGGCAGTGGCTCATGATGAAACGCGGCACTGCAAGTGTGGCTGCTGGCAAATACATTCACCTGTGCTTTTTCAAACAAAGCGGCACGCCATGGCGCTTCGTCCGTTTGCTTCAAATGAGCAGGATCAAAACGCCAGCCTGCCAATGAATCGCCATCGCCATGCACCACAGCCACGTTCAATTCACCCACGCTGTAACGTGCAAAGAAAGGTTTCTGTAACAACATGTCCAACAATTCTGGCTGTTGTTGCGCGCACCGCTTCAACTCGGTATGAATGAAGTTCGACCGGTCCACCACACCTTGATCCACATTCTCGGGATAGGCACAGCCGCAATCAGCCACATCCAAAGGCTCGCCAAGTTCAGCTTCCACATTGCCCAAAATGCAATCGTGATTCAACACACGCTGGTTAATGTGAACAAAGTCTTCAAGCGATTTGTTGAACCAGTTGAAGTCGCCATTGAAGCAAATGCGAACGTTACCCGATTCTTTCGAGGCCAGTTGTTCAACTGCATTCAGTGCAAAAGCATTGCCATACAAACCACCCACCACATACAACACATCGCATTGAGTAGCGGGAACCTGTGCAATTTTGGCCGCACCGTACTGGTATCGAATCGGGCAACTGCGCCCTGCCATCTCAGTCATGATTCACTCATACAAATGATCAAGTTGCGCTTGCGTCAATTCGTGGCTGGCGCAATCAAGAACTACCTCACCGGCTTTCAGGCCAATGACCCGTTGGCTAAGAAGGGGGACCAGGCTCACATTGTGAACCACGGTAATCAGCGTGGAATTCTCTGTGGCCTTCACCAAGAGTTCACACACTTCATCTGCCGCTGTAGGGTCAAGCGCCGCTGTGGGTTCATCGGCCAACACCAGCTCGGGTTCTTGCATCAACATGCGGGCAATGGCCACCTTCTGGCGTTCACCACCAGAAAGCTTGTCCGCGCGTTTTTCTGCCAGATGGGCCATGCCCACTGCTTTTAATGCAGCTTGCGCACGCTGGGTTTCCTCATTCGTGAAAATTCGCGCCCAACTGCGCAAGCGCGGCATGCGTGCCAAACCACCCACCAAAACATTTTCCATGGCACTTAAGCGCGCAACCAAATGCAGGCCTTGCAACACTTGGCCCACTTGTGCACGTACCAAGCGCAAATCGCGCTCGCGACGAAGCGGAAACACGGTGTGGCGGTTGACCACAATGTGCCCGGCCGTGGGTTTTACAAACCCGTTCAAACACCGCAACAGGGTTGATTTGCCCGCGCCGTTTCTACCCAGAATGGCCACCTTCTCGCCACGGGCAATGTGAAGCGAGTCCACTTTCAAAATGCGTCGCCCCGCGATCACCATTTCCAGATTTTGAATGTCGATGATGTTGGTGCTCATAGGAGGGCCGTCCGAATTCTGCGACTGATGGCATCAAATGCAGTCACCATCAACACCACCACAATCAAAATACTCGACAAGCGACCCCATTGAAACAAGGCAACCGCCTCTGAAATCAGCAGGCCCAACCCCCCCGCACCAATGATGCCGAGAATGGTTGAATCGCGAATATTGTATTCCCACAGGTACAAATGGCTGCTCACCCACTGTGGCAACACATTGGGCCACACTGACCAGAAGAAGGTTTGCGAAGGGCTTGCACCCACCCCTTTCACAGCCTCAATCGAGGCCATGTCCAGTGTTTCTATCGACTCTGCAAACAGCTTGCCGTAGGTACCCAGACTGTGAAATGCAATCGCCAGAATACCCGCCGTGGGGCCAAGACCCACAATGCCCACCAACACCAAACCAAACACCAAGGTATGAATGGAACGTGAGGTGTCCAGCACCAAACGCGAGAACGCGGTGAGCACTCGCGGGGCCTTGATGTTTTTTGCGCTGAGCACACCGAAAGGCAAAGCCAGAATGGCACCCAGCAGGGAACCCAGGGTTGCGATTTTAAACGTAGTCCAGGTGGCAAACCCCAATTGCACCAACCACTGGTGTTCAACTTCTTGCCGGTTCTCGGTGCGCAGCACCGTGCCATCGTCGCTTTTGTACTCGTAAGCTGGATCGCCAAACCACACATCGAGAAAACTGGGCCGTGCAAATTCCGTGGCGGTTTTGATGAAGTTGGCCACAGGGTTGCGGCCCATGGACAAATCGCCAGCCGTGGCCAGGCTGTACACGCAGCCAAACACAATGAGCGCATACAAAAAGACCAGCCCGAAAAACCCGAGCCGGCCTTTGAGGCGCAACTTGAACTGCATCCAATTCATGGTGGTTAAACAACCCCCTTATTTGGGCTGCAAGCGGCCAGTGGCCAGGCCTGCATCACGAATGGGTTTGTAGTAGCTGTTGTCTTTTTTCGCAAAACCGGTGTAGCGTGGCGGCAGCAAATTGGGCTGGTTTTTCAGTTCAGCACCAATGCCCAACAAAGCCTCTTGTAACTTGGCCACAAAAGCCTTGTCTTCAAACAGCTTGGCACTAACTGCAAATGCATCATTGGGCAAGGGGTCGGACGTCCAGATAATTTTTGAATCTTCAGCCTTGATCAAACCATCAGCGATCATGGCGTCGCGGTTGCGGTTGTAATCTGCACCTGCATCAATTGCGCCCTGGGTGACCTGGGTTTGAATGGCCTGGTGGCTGGTGTTGATTACCTTGGAAAAATAGGTGTCGGGGTTAATGCCCTGCTTCTGAAAATAATGGAAGGGAATGAGATAACCCGATGTTGAACCCTTGTCGCCAAACGCAAAGGTTTTGCCTTTCAAATCGGCCATGCTTTTGATGCCGCTTTTCGGGTTGGTTACCATGATTCCGAAATATTCTGGTTTGCCTTCGTACTCAATGGTGGCAACAGCTTGTGCCTTTGCTTCGTTGTTGGCCAGCACATAGCCCCATGGGCCCATCAATGCAATGTCGGTTTCACCATTGGCCAGCGATTTTGCCAAACCTTCCCAGCTGCTCACCGTGCGCAGCTTTACAGGCTTGCCCAGTTTTTTTTCAAGGTACTGTGCCAAAGGGGTGTAGGTGGCGTCGTTTTTGTCTTTGTCGGGCTGGTACAAGCCCACACCGAATTGAATCACCTCTTGGGCAACAACAGGCGTGGAAACAAGGGCAAAGCTGAAAGCGCCGATCAGGGCTTTGGTCAACAAACGCATGGTCAGGTTCCGTAATGAAATTGGATAGTTGAAATAAAACAAAAGTGTCAACGCTTACTACGCCAAACAAGCCACAAAGGTTACAGGAATTTGAATTGAATTCGAGGACGATTGTTGCGCCAGTGGCGCACTGGCGCTAATTCGGTTGTTTGCTGGCCAACCAGGCCTCGTAACCACCATCCATGGCTTTGGCCTGCCGGTAACCCTGCTTGCGCAAAAGGCCAGCCACATGGGCTGCGCTGACATCGTCGGGGCAGGCACACATGGTGACGATTACGTCTGTTTTTGGCCAGGCTCGGGCTGCGGCCAGGGCACTTTCTGCATTGGCAGGCAACCAACCGGCCAATGGCTCGGCTTCTTGCACAATGGCAGGGCGAAGGTCGATCAGCCGCAGGTTAGACTGCCCGGCCTTGACCAGAGCCAATACCTCGGCAGCGGGCACTTTGGGAAGCTTCAGACGCGCCTGAAATGCATCGCGACGTGCCAGTTTCCACATCAACCAGAAAGCGCAAATCAGCGCAGCCACAATACCCACAACAAACAGGTTGTCTTGCAGCGCTGCATAAATTGCGTTGACCTGGTCTTTAAACAACCAGCCTGCCAGCAAAGCTGCCATGGCCCACAAAAACGCACCTGCTGCCGACGCAATGGTGAAGCTGAGAATGGACATTTTCACAGCGCCTGCAATAGGCGGTGCCACAGTAGAAAACCCGGGAATGAACTTGGCCACCACCAGCGACCAGGGGCCCCACACGCGAAAGCGGGATTCGGTTTGGCTGACACACGATTCTGGATTGATGGACAGTTTGCACAACACCGCCAACACCCGGTAGCCATAAAATCGCCCGGCGATGTACCAAGCCCAATCGGCGATCAACGAAGCCGAGGTGGCAACCACCGCAAGCACGAAAATACCTGACCACTGACCCGACAAACTGGCCGACAAAATCATGGTAGGTACTGCTGGCACAGGGGCACCTAACTGCTGCAAGAGCACGTTGAAAAAAACCAGAACTTCTGTGGTTTCAAACAAAGACATGGTGAGGACCGCCAAAAACTGCCCGGCAAGAACAATGCGCGAATTGCAGATAGCGACATCATAAGCATTTTCCGGGGATTGCTGCCGGGTTTAGAGGAAGCACTCGGGCAATCAGTCCACTTCAAGTCACAAAGTGTTGTTACCCTGATACTTCCGGTTTACAACATGAAGGAGTACACACCATGGCAGACCTCGAACATTACAAGGCCAAACTGAACGCCCAACTGGACGAGTGGAAAGCAGACCTGGACAAACTGAAGGCCAAAGCCGACGGCAAGTCAGCCGACGCCAAAAAAGAGTTGAACGAATCCATCGAGGCGCTTGAAGCCAAGCTGGCGCAAGGTCGTTCTAAACTTGAAGAACTCAAGGGCGCCAGCGCTGAGGCTTTCGAGAGCTTGAAAGAAGGTGCCAACAGCGCCTGGGACAACATCAAAGAAGCCTTTGACAAGGCCAAGTCCAAGTTCTAAACCTTGACAAGGCTTACTGCGCAAACAGCGGATCGTAAGCCTGCAAATTCAACGCTGGGGTTGTAAAAGGCCCCAGCGACACGGTTTCTTCGTAAAAAGACTGGCATTCAAACAAACCATTGCCAAATTCATCTTCCGTCAGAATATAGCCCAGTGAGTTGTGGGTCAGGCCCAGCAACATCATGGGGTTTTCGCTTCGTGCGCGAATGGTGTCGGCCATGCCCTTGGAGCCCTCGCCAGGTATGGTCACCAACTCCAGCGCCTTGCCCTCGCCCTGCCCCAATTGAATTCGGCTGACCGGCGTTTCCGCATACAAAGCCACCTGCGGAAGGTTGTCATAGCCGGGAATATTGGCTGCAAGTTCTTCGCCCAAGGGTGTGAAATTGTAATAACCATTGAAGCTGCGCAAACCACCCGCCCCAACAAACAAAGGGTTGGTCACAGGCAAAAATGCATTGGCGTGGGCAACCTGCAACCCCCCCTCCACTTTCTTGCGCTGGCTTAAAACATTCATGGCAGCTTGGGCCACTGCCACGCCCATGGCATTGGCTTTCTCATAGGGGTCTTCCGCGGCAGGTGCACGTGGTGAAGAATCTGCAATTGCACCGTTGTAAAACAGCACGGTGGAATCGAAATTTCGCTCAAGCAGCCGCAGCGCACCACCCACCCAGTCAGTGTGCACCAAACGGTTACTGGAACCCAGCACAGTGGGATGTGCCGAATAGTTCAACACCGAGCCCAACACCACACCACGCGCGGTGCGGGCCTGCAACAACGTCAAGGTGGGGTCAGGCATGCGGGAGTCGTCCGGGTCGCAGCGACGAAAATTGTTCAGGCGCGCTTCGCCTTCCAGCACAGCCTGGGCAAAATCAAGGTACGCTGGCTCAAGCTTGGCCACGGCTTCAGCAGCGGCTTGGGCAGCCAATTGGTACAAGCCACCTTTCAATGCCGGGTCACAAGCTTGTGCCGGATCGGCCTGCTCACAATTCAACCAGCTGGCAGGCACGCCACCCCAAAGGCCTTGCAAGTCGGCCGCAGAATGCGAATGGGTTTGTGCAAACAACACGTTGTTGGGTGGCACATTGGCAGCCTGAGCTACGGCGGCTTTCAGTTTGTTTTGAATCACATTGCCCGCACCTATCGCATCGATGGTGACAAACACCAAGCGATTCATCGGCTCTGCTTGACTCTCCAGAACAAACACGCGAACAAAAGTGCCATCGCCAATTCCGTTGGCGGGTGGTCCACCGATATCGAAGTTCACCACATCTTCAGGGCCGTTAAATGCAAACCCGCCATACCCGCCCAAATTGAATTGTTGCAGCTTGCCAAGCACCGGCGTGCTGCTGGTGACCACACCCTGAATTTGTGCGGGAGTCGGGTCAATGTTTCGTTTGGCCGAAGCTGCACGAAATTGAGAGGTATCAAGCAAGTTCGGATTACCGCCACCGTTGCCACCACCGTTTCCAGGGGGAGGATCTACAATGACGGGTGGGCCGTTTTCATTGGTGTCGGTTCGCGATGCAGTTACTGAACTGTTGTCCGAGTTCAAACAAGCGGACAGCAACAGGCACAGAAAAACCACATTCCATTGAAGTGTTTTCATTGACGAATACTCCTTATTTCAATGCGGGGTTGAAGCCCCGTGATGTGCAAGGCAAACCATTGCACACGTCAATCAACGCACCCTGTTTCCTCAAAAATGCGGCTTTCATGTCCATGTTTTTTTCTTCATTGCGGGGGTGGCCATGCGGGTCGGCACCATAACCTGTGGTCATGGGTCGGTTGTCCAGCGGTGGGGGCGCGCTGCCATTGGGGTTGGCAGAACCATCGGCATTGGTCATAGGGCCGCTGTCCCACACGGTGAGTGCATTGCCTGCATGCGGATATTTTTTGATGCACGGCAAACCAAAATACGGATGGTCATCCGGGTGTCTGCGCCCAAAAGACACAGTCGGAAACTGCTCCTGCTCAGCGCGCACCGCTGGGTGTGCCTGCTTGAGCACCGCACGCCCGCGTTGGGCGGAAGGACCACCCACCACCGCAGGGCATTGCAAGGGTGCTTCTATGGTTCGCGCCATGATTTCCGCGGTGTTCATGTACACCTGGTGATCAGCAAACGCGGGGATCAACAACACGCGTTTGTTGGTTCGTGTGCCCGGTAATTCGCGACCTGGTGCCAAACTCCAGGCATAGCCGTTGTTCTCGCCACGATCCCACAGCATTTGAATCAGGGAGAGAATAAACTGTTGGTCCAGAGAGGCTGGATAAGACTCGTAAAATGCGGGGGCATACGGTGCGAAGTCAACCGAACGCTGCAACAAGGTGGAGTAAGCCATGCCGGGCACGCCCAGCGTAGCGGCCTGAATGTCGGGCGAAATGGCGGTAACCGGCCCACCATTGATGCCGCCTTGCGAATTGCCGTCGTAAAACAATTCGCTGCGGTCAATCAGGCATTTGCCCTCTTTCTGAAAGGCAGGGTGAGTACAAAATCCATTCTCGGAAATCATGGCCCGACCCAACATCGTGAAGTTCAAAAAGCCTTGTTGCAAACGATCGGTAAGGCGATTGAAACCGCTGAAATCGGTCAACATCAAAACCGTGCTGGCAATATCACCGCCGACGCCATCCCATAAGGGATCGTATTTGCGGTTGTCGTTTTGATCGTCGGGTAAATTGCCAGTGGCCAAGCCGGCCCAATCCACCATGCAGAACAGGAAATTGTGTCGCTCGGCCATCACGCGTACATTCAAATCGTAAGTGTTGCCTTCATCGCGCGAGCCCAGCAAACCATGACCATACAAGGAGGCACGCGCAGGTTCACCCGTGTCCAGGTTTTTGCGTGCAATGGAGCAAATGAACGGCACACTGGCGTTCGGCGTTAGGGGGTTTCGCTGCGGCAAAGCAGTGGCCGGGCTGCCGGTGGGCACCAGCGGGTAGTTGTAAGTACCACCCGACAAACAATTGGGGCTGGTGAGAAAACACGGCACATCAATGTGACCCCGAATTCGTCTTGCAGTAATCTCGCTGGCCGATCCGTTCTCCGGATTCTCAATTACAGCATCAATCGTGAAGTTGGGCGATTGCGCAGCTGTCGCTTCGATGGACACATCGCGCGCATGAATCAGGCGTTCAGTCAGGTTTCTACCCGACGCCACAGTGAAGTCCCAGGCAAGGTAAAGGTTTTCACGTTCAACACCCGCCAGGTTCAGCACGCTGAAAATATTTTCCATCAGTGGCTTGCGCGCATTTTGCGCAGCGTTCGCCAGTGGCGTGCCATCCCGGTAGGCCTTGAATACCGGGTTTGGCTGTAGGGTATCGCCAGCACTGTTTTTCAGATTGCGAATGGCCACGATGTAACGTCGCCCAGGTTCCAGATTTTTGGCCACCCGAATGACCAACGCAGGGCCAGGCTCCGCGTTTGGCAAACCCAAGCGTCCCTGCGTAATGTTGGCATCCAGCTCAGCCCAAATCAGTTGCTTCTTCAAAGTCAGGGTATCAATCAACACAATGGGCTGATTGCGCTGCAAACTCGCTTCCATATTGGTAATGGGCACTGCACCCGTTTTTTGCAAATCGAGTCCGGGTACACGAGTCAGAATGGGTTGACCGGGAGAAAACCCGTCGTTGCGATTCCAGTCAGTGGGATCAATCGGTTTGCCCGCAATGTTTTTAGGCATGGCCAACACATTCAAATTCACGCGCATCTTGGTGTCGGTTTGCGTGTCTGCCGTTGTGAAGTAATTGTTCGGAAATGGGAACAGACAGTAGGCCGGGTCCAGCGGATCGCAGCGCTCGGCACCTGCTGGCGCAGCGCCAGTGCCTGCGGGTTCGGTTCGAACCACCGGGTCTTTGGGGAACAAGGGAGGCTCAGCACTGCCACCCTCAGCGCCCTCCTCACCACCAGTGTCGTCTGGATCTTCCGGATCCACCGGTGTGTCGGGTTCCTCCTCATTGGGATTGGTAACGGTGGGGCTGTCAGCCTGCGGCGAACCTGAATCGCCCATGCACCCACCCAATAGCAAAGCCCAAGCCAATACAATGGCTCCACACCGGTTTGTCGTCCTCATGTCTCTCTCTTTGTGCGTGGGGTCTTGTGTTCGACCCTTAAGTTACATTACTGTAACTAGAGATTAGTTTATGAAGCTGTAATACGTCTAGTGTAGTTTTTCCATTGCAAATTCAATGAGTTCAATATGCTAAAAAAAGTGCAAACCCGCATGAAACCTGAGGACAGGGAGCGCCAACTGCTGGAAGTGGCGCAGCGCATGTTTGTGGAAAGGGGTTACCAAGGCACAGCCATGGAAGACATTGCCAAGGCGGCTGGCGTGACCCGCCCTGTGGTGTACAAACTGTTTGGCAACAAAGACGGCGTTTACCTGGCTTGCCTGAAAAAAGCACGAGAAGTGCTGAACAGTTACATTATTAAGCGCGCCCTTACAGGTGAAGGCCTTCAGGGTCGCTTGCGCGGCGGTATTGAGGGTTATTTTTCATTTGTCGAATTCGAGCGGGACGCATTTCGATTTCTCTACGACAGTGGTGCCGCAGTGGCCGGTCCGGCGGCGCAAGCCGCAAGCCAATTGCGTTTTGACACGGTAAACCGCATTGCCCTTCTACTGGGCGATTTGAAAGGTGTTGTGTCAGAAGAAGAAATTGTGGCCACCGCCCACGCTTTGTCTGGCGCGGGCGAGCAACTGGCCAAATGGTGGTTAACCCAACCCGCTTTGCCCAAAGCCACAGTGGTGAACACCATGTTTAATTTGCTTTGGGCGGGTTTGGGTAATCTTAAAGTTTAAAACTCAAAACTGGCAGTCAAGCTGAGCGCTCGTTTGCTGCCAAAGTAAATGTTGCGAAATGAGCCTTCATTGAAGTAGGTTTTGTCGGTGACGTTCTGAACCAGCAAACCCACACTTGCATTCTTGCCCTGTAACTGTGTGGCGTAACGCAAACCCACATCAGCAACTGTCCATGCGGGCAGAAACACCGAGTTTTGCGCATCCAAAGCGCGTTTTCCTGAATGGCGCAGTCCAAATTGCGCCGTGAGTCCGCGCACGCCGGTGGCTTGATCAAGCCACAAAGTGGCCTGGCGCTCGGAAACACCTTGGGGCACCTTTCCATCATTTGCCGGGGTGCCTGTGTTCAAGGATTTCGCATCCAAGGCAACCAAACCTGCATTGATTCGACCACCCTCCCAAACCTGGCCAGTGCCAGTCAATTCCAAACCTCGGTGACGGCGTGTGCCGAAATAGCCGAACACATTGCTGGCTTGGTCCAGGTAGCTCAATGGAACCTCTGTTTCAAAAAGCGCCGCTGTGGTCACCAACCCACCGTTGAACCATTCGGTTTTTACACCAATTTCTGTTTGCTCGGCGGTGACGGGTTCAAGCTGCTCGTTGCGGTTATTCGCACTTGCGGGCGCAGTGCCTCCTTGCTCCAAACCCTCAACATAACTGGCATAAATTGAGGTGCTCGGCACCGGCTTGTAGATCAGGGCTGCTGTGGGTGTGGTGACGGTGTCTTCGTACACAGTAGGACTAAAAGCCGAGAAAAACTCAACATCCGAGCTTCGCAAACCCAACAACGCCTGCCACTTGTCATTGAACGTCATGAAATCGGAGATGAACACGCCTTTGTCGCGATTCAAAATTGCCAAACTGGGCGCGCCTGGCACCCCGTTTGAATCCGCAATAATGACGTGATTGTACAAATTCGAGGTGCCCACTGTCCTGAATACGCTGTTGCCAAATACAGCTGCCAGTTTTCTTTGCGTGTATCCTGCGGCAACTTCATGGCGCACTGTGCCCAAAGTCAAATCACCACGAACAGCAAATTCCATGTTGCGCGAATCGCGTACTTCGCCGATCGATTTGTACTCTTGAATGTCAAAGTCTCCATTGGCTTGTATGTTCCCGATGTTGGCGCTGAAATCGTCGCGATACAGGTGCGCATCATTGATCTTGAATGAGGCTTTCCACTGATCATTAATTCGCAAATCAGCCGCCAGGGCATACTCCCGGGTCAAGGTGTCGTAAGTGGCCCAAGGCTGACCCAAATATTTTGAGGGATCAACGCCTTGAGGAACCTGACCATTGGTGTTCAATTCCAGGGAGGGTTGGGTGGTTCCCTCGCGTTGATCCACCTGCGCATCAAACTGAATTGTCAGCCTGTCGGTGGCAAGCCAATCCAAAGCGACCGACGCGAATCCGCGATCAGTCTCTACCTCGTCCACAAAAAAGTTCTCTTGTCCACCTGCCGCATTGATTCGAATACCCAAGCGACCATCCTCAGTCAGTGGTCCACCTACATCAATGCCCGGCATGAACGTTCCGAATTCGTCCACTACAATCTCAGCCTTGCGCTGCCAGGTGGGTGTCGGGCGCTCTGTTACATAATTAATTGCACCGCCAGGTGCAGCAAAGCCTTGCAGGAAACCAGTCAAGCCACGCATGACCTCGACACGTTCAATATTCTCAAAAGGTGTTTTTGCCTGATTCGCAAACAACAATCCGTTTTTGTAATAGTTGGTCCAGTTGTTCAGGCTTAGACCACGAATTGAAATGGCATCGTAATAGCCCACGGCCGAAAAGGAACTGGTTAAAGAGGGATCAAGGCGCACCAGATTTGCAAGATTTTTCACGCCTGCATTTTCGAGTTGTTCGGCTGAAATGACATTCACCGAAAAAGGTGTTTCAAGCAAAGACCGTTCACCCAGAACACCAATTTTTGCATTCTTCGCAGAAAACCCTGCCGCTGCTGCAGCCCCATAGGCAGGCTCACCCTCGGCAGTCACCGTGACGGCTTTGAGAGTCGATGTGCCCGCATGACTATTCTTCACCAGGGTATAACCAGCCGATGTGGGCTGCAACGCAACGCCAGATCCGGCCAGTAGCTTTGTCGCCGCCTGTTCGAATGTGTATTGGCCATTCAAGGCGGTGTTGTTCAAGCCATCGAGCAAAGCGGGATCATAAGACAACACCACGCCTCGCTGTTGGGCCAGCGAATTCAAAGAGGCCGACAGGGGTCCCGCCGGAATGTTGACTGAACTTTGCTGGGCCAAAGCAGACGGGCTTGCAAAGAATGCGGCACCACCAACGCTGGCCATGGCCAGATGCAGGCCCAATACTAGCGGTGACAATTTGCGTGGCGAAACAAATGAAGAAGACATGAAAATTTTCCAATTCATCAAATGGGTTGAAATAAAGGTTCAACTCATATGCCAATTGAAAAACAAAAAAGTACAGCGACTCAGCAACATTTATTCACCACGCTCGCGTGCCACCAGCAATACCGGGCTTGCAGCCAGTGTGTTGTGCTGAATCAGTTGAACAGGCAATGCATCTTGCAAAGCCAGCAATGCAATTTCCGGTTTGTTCAATGGAAATGTTCCGGAAACAAGCCAGTTTTCAACTGCGACATCACAATGAATGCCAGCGGCTCTGTAGCGGCTTATTTCAGTCGCCCATTTTTTCAAGGGCACTGCATCAGCCACATACAAGCCACGTGTCCACGCCGCCCTTTCCTGCGAAACTGATTGACTCGAAAGCAGACCCCGCTGATTAAACTCTGCTTGCTCACCTGCATTCAGCAAATGAAAGAACCCGCTCGACAAAGAACGCCACTGCACCCTTTGCTCAAAAACCTCCACTTGGGTACTTTGCGCCTTCTGCTCCACTGAAAACACGGTGCCCATGGCTTGCGCGAATCCCTCGCGGGTGCGAACAACCGGCTTTAACTCATTTGGCAGCAAAGTGCTCGCAGTTTGAATCATGATTCGCCCACGGCGCAGCACAATCAGCTTCTGCGCAGGCGTAAAGACCAGTTCAACTGCGCTGTCAGAATCCAGAGTCAATTCACTGCCATCGGGCAATGTCTGCGTTCGGACTTCCCCTTTGGCGCTGACCCAATCAGCAGAATAATCACTCTTTCGATAAGCATGAAAAAAGCCACCCGCCCCAAGCAATACACAAACTGATTTCAGAATCGCCCGGCGATTCAAACGTGGCAGAGCAGCCAATGTTCTTGACGACAAGGCCCGCTGTTCTGAATTCAAATGGGACAAGCGCTGAGCGTAGTCTTCACCACCCCCACAACACTGTTGGGCCTGCGCAATATACTTTTTCACCATGCTCAATGACACTCCCAATTCACGGGCTATGTCTTGCTGTTTTACGCCTTCCAACTGAACCATTAAAAAAGCTTGACGTACCTTGTTGGGCAACTGCCTCAGACTTCGGTCAAGTTCAAGCAAAGTTTCAAATAAAACTGCTTTTTGCTCAGGGTCGGGAACGTGGGTAGTTGGGTAAACAGCCAGCGCAGCCAGGTAAGCCCTTTCAAGGTCAGCCCGCCGATAGTGGTTAACCAGCAAACCGTGAGCCACCGTGGTTAACCATGCTTTTGGCTGACGCAAACCAGGAATTTGCTCCCGCTGTTCATACAACTTTAAAAAAACTTCTTGGGCCAACTCACTTGCCACGCCATTGCAGCTCAAGCGCCTTTGAAACCAGGTTTCCAACCACGCCAAGTGCTGGCCATAGCAGTCGACAAACTCGAGGTCCAATGCATTGCCGTGGAAAACGGCACTGAGTTCACGTTGCATGTTGAAGCCGAAGATGTAATTTTGAAGTTGGTGTAAAGGATCGTGACTTCGTCAAAATATGGCGAAGACCTTTCATTTCATTATGTAATGAGAATTATTTTTGTTTATATTGACGGGATAATTGAGTGCTGTCAACCTGCAACACCCAACGCAGTGATTTCCAACAACACTTGTTTTGCAGCGCATCATTTTTACAAATTTATCGCAACAGATTGATTTTAAGCAGGCACCAACTTTCCCTTTGCATCAAAAACCACATGGTTAATATGGATATGACTTTGTCATGCAAATAGCGCCAGTGTGCATTCCCTTTTGAATTAACCACTTAGCGCAATTAAGAAAAACTCCCGAATCGATAGTGAAAAGTTATTTTAAAAATTTATCAATAACATTTTGCAATCGCACAATTTATTCGATAAAATTGCGATGAATTAATTTACTGACTGTTCATTAACTTTTTGGAGGACTTCAAATGTCTCTGATCAACACCACAATCAAGCCATTCAAAGCCACTGCTTACTGGAACGGCAAAGAAATCAACCTGACTGAAGCCGACGTGTTGGGCAAGTGGTCTGTGTTCTTCTTCTACCCCGCTGACTTCACATTCGTGTGCCCCACTGAATTGGGCGACCTGGCTGACCAGTACGAAGAACTGAAGGCCATGGGCGTGGAAGTGTTCTCTGTATCAACCGACACACACTTCACACACAAGGCTTGGGCCGACGCCACAGAAACAATCGGCAAAATCCGTTTCCCAATGATTGGCGACCCCACCGGTCAAATTACACGCAACTTTGGCGTGATGATCGAAGAAGAAGGTTTGGCACTGCGCGGCACCTTTGTACTCGACCCACAGGGCGTGATCAAAGTGATGGAAGTGCACGACCTGGGCATTGGCCGTGACGCATCTGAACTGAAGCGCAAGATTCAAGCCGCACAGTACATCGCCAAGAACCCAGGCCAGGCTTGCCCAGCCAAGTGGAAGGAAGGCGACGCCGCTTTGACTCCATCACTGGACCTGGTTGGCAAAATCTAAATTCAAATTACCTTTGAATGAGTAGTAAAAAGCCGCTCCCCACAAGGGGGCGGCCCATGTTCAAAAAAATCTGCAGAACATTCCTCGGAGTACCCCATGCTCGACGCAAACATCAAACAACAACTGAAGACCTATCTGCAAATGCTGCGCCACCCCATTGAATTGGTGGCCTCGCTGGACAACAGCGACAAGGCACGTGATATGGAACAGCTGGTGCAAGAAATCGCGGAGTGTTCAGACCGCGTGTCAGTGCGCCTGGACGGCGACTACAACCTGCGCCCTTCATTCTCGATTGCCAAGCAAGGCGAGGAAGGCCGTGTGCGTTTTGCCGGTTTGCCCATGGGACATGAATTCACCTCGCTGCTGCTGGGCCTGCTGCATGTGGGCGGCCATCCACCCAAGGTGGAAGCAGACGTAATCGAACAAATCAAAGGCTTGGAGGCACCCGCCAATGGCGGTCATTTTGAAACCGTCATTTCACTGAGCTGCCACAACTGTCCAGACGTTGTGCAAGCCTTCAACACCATCGCTGCTTTAAACCCGGCATTTAGCCACACCATGATTGATGGCGGCATGTTCCAGCCTTTGGTTGAGCAGCGCAAGGTGATGGCTGTGCCCACCGTGTTTCAAGGCCAGCAGGGCAACAGCAATGAAAGCTTTGGCTCTGGCCGCATGACGCTGGAAGAAATTGTTGCCAAGCTGGACACCGGCGCTGCAGAAAAAGACGCCGCCAAACTGAACGCCAAAGGCGAGTTTGATGTGCTGATTGTGGGCGGTGGCCCGGCAGGTGCAGCCGCCGCAATTTATGCTGCGCGCAAAGGCGTGAAAACCGGCATTGCCACCGAGCGCTTTGGTGGCCAGGTGCTGGACACACTGGGCATTGAAAACTTCATTTCCGTGAAAGAAACAGAAGGCCCGAAACTGGTGGCTGCACTGGAACAACACGTGAAGGAATACGACATCGACGTGATGAACCTGCAACGCGCCAAAGGCCTACAGAAACTCGCCGATGGCAAGGTTGAAGTTGAACTGGAAAACGGCGCCAAACTGACCAGCAAAACCATTATTTTGAGCACTGGTGCACGCTGGCGCGAAATGAACGTACCCGGCGAAGCCGAGTACCGCAACAAGGGCGTGGCCTACTGCCCGCACTGCGATGGCCCGCTTTACAAAGGCAAGCGCGTGGCGGTGATAGGTGGTGGCAACAGCGGTGTAGAAGCCGCCATTGACCTGGCTGGTATTGTGAAAGAAGTCACTTTGTTTGAATTCGACACCAAGCTGAAAGCAGATGCAGTATTGCAGAAAAAACTGTACAGCCTGCCGAATGTAAAAGTGATTCTGAACGCGCTGACCACTGAGGTGAACGGCGATGGAACCAAGGTGTACGGCTTAAGCTACAAAGACCGCGCAACGGATGAAGTGAAGCAGGTTGAACTGGAAGGTATTTTTGTTCAAATCGGTTTGCTGCCCAACACCGACTGGTTAAAAGGCACGCTGGAATTAAGCAAGCATGGTGAAATTGTCGTGGACCACAAAGGCCACACCAGCATGGAAGGCGTGTTTGCTGCGGGCGACTGCACCACAGCACCTTACAAGCAAATCATCATCGCCATGGGTGAAGGTGCGAATGCTTCACTGGCTGCGTTCGATCATTTGATTCGTCAGTAAATTGAAAGTCTTCCCTGTCGCCATGTGGCGGCAGGGAATCAAACCCTTATTGCTCCGACCTGGTCGCTTGCAGCTATCGGCTTCCAAGTGTGGCTCTCCTCAAACAGCGACTTAACCTCATTCGCAGTTTCAACTTCGCCATCACTAAATCTTGCTAAATCGCAGTTCTTTATTGATAATGATTATCATTATCAATAAATTTACTGAGACATGCCATTCCAACCCGATCCGGTTTACCTTCCGCAAGCCCGCACTTCCCTGTTTGCTGTTCAAACCACCGTCACAGGTACTCCTGACTCACTGGGCTCAAGACGACGCCGACTGTGGGAAATGTGCGGCACCGCTCAATGCCCTGTGGTGGGTATTTGCCTGCCCATGACGGTGGTCAAAAAACTGGCAGTCAAATATTTACAGCACACCGCCAGCCGCGCAAGCGACTATGAAACACATTGTGCTGTGGTGGTGGCCTGCAAAACAAAATCGGCGTTTGGCAAAATGGTACAAGAACAACTTGACCAGCGATTTCACAATGAACTGCGCACGGTGCAAGCCTTGAAAACCCGTGAAGCCTTGCAGGCTCACTGGAACAAACACAAAGAGGCCAACCACTTTCCAGGCGTGTTCTGGAGCGTGCTTAGCCACCCAAGGTGTGACGCAGCCATGGAATTTGAAGTGCTGGGTCATGCCCACATGATGCAGCACCAGGCAGGCTGCGAAAGGCAAACTCAAGAGAACGAAAAAACTGCGCTGCACGAGCAATTAAGGGCAGCACTGGCCGCCAACAAAAAACTGGAAGAAAAATACCTGGCCTCACAACTGAGCCATGCCCAAACCCAGCAACTTCAGCAAGACACCATTTCAACCTTGCAAACCGAATTGGCCAGCCAACACGGGGAAATGCATAAACTAAAGAAAACTCTCAGCACGCTGCATGCACAGAAAGTGAACCCTGATGTTTCAAACACCAAAGAACTTGAGTTGTTGCGTGCACGCATTACCACCTTAAAATCAGTTCATCTTGCCGAACTGGGAAACCTACAGCAACACATCAAATATTTAGAGGCCCAACTGGCCAAACGCCCCACTGCATTCGCCATTCAAGCACTGGATGCTACTTCAACAAATTGCGCCGAGCCTTGTGACAAACCGCTAGACAAACGTTGTGTGCTGTGTGTTGGCGGTCGTCCTTCGGCAGTGCCGCTTTATCGACAAACAGTGGAAACCCGGGGTGCCACTTTCATGCACCACGATGGCGGACAGGAGGAAGGCATTGCCCAGCTGGATGCAAAACTGAACAGCGCTGACTTGGTGATTTGCCAGGCAGGTTGCGTAAGCCATGAAGCCTATTTTCGTGTGAAGGAGCATTGCAAAAAACGGGGTATTCAATGCGTGTATGTTCAAAACCCGAGCAAGTCAGCATTGAGAAAGGCGCTGCAAATGATCGCAACGCCAGGTAACGATTGAACCATCAAATCAAGGCCAAATCACCTTCAACAAACCCGGCCTGTTTGCAAGCGCGAAAGCCACCGCCACAGCAGACCCAACCAGCAGCATGATCCACACCAGTGCCGCAATGGAAGGCCTGTCAGCCACCAAACACACCAACAGTGAAACAAACAAAGCGGCATACCCCAGTGCCTTGAGAGTCGCCCTGGGTGGGCGGCTGTCAGCCAGGGGAATCTGCTTCACTTGTGCCCAATGCACATCCATGGACAAGGCCAGCCACGACATGCCCACCAGGCTGAGCAAAGCGGCGGCAATTAGATAAATTGCTTCAGGCATGGGCCACCTCGCTGGTGTCAGTCTTGGGCTGCTTTTCGATTTTCCTGGATTGAGCACCCACACCACGCTCTCGCCGTGCAAGTGTCAATGCAGCCCAACCGCTTACCATGGCACACGCCATCAGGCTCAAATCAACACCAGCCACGGGCCAGTAAGTGTCAGTGAAAATTGTTTTGATCAAATGGTCGCCAGTGGTGGCCCAATTCAAGAGCACCGCTGAAATACTTAGCACAACAACACCCCAGCACTGCTCACGCCAGGCTGGGTTGAACAAACCAAGTGCAACGGGCGCACTGCGAACGTAAGCATGAACAAAGCTTAAGCCCCACACAGTCCAGAATGCAGCTTTTTCCCAATCGGCCTTGCCCAATAGGTCGGCTGGCAAAATACGATTCACGACCAGCATACCGACTGCGGCCATCACCATGCCAGTCACTGTAGTAACGGCCAATGAGTCGACCACACGGCTTCCGTTGCTCCCACTTTTCGCATGTTGGGATTTTCGTTTTTCAACAAAGAAAATGAAACCAGTTGCAATACACACCGCGCCCAACAAGCCACCCAACACATACAGCCAACGCAAGAACCAGTGTTCAAAGTGCTGCAAATGCAAGCCTGTCAAAAATTCATTCACCTCTGAAACAGGGGTACGCGGCGGGTCTTCACTGAGCACTTCACCGGTGCTGGTTTTGAAGTGAATGCCCTCGCCCACCAAGGCAACCCGGTCACTGCCAGCGCGGTAAATGCTCACATAACTGTTGGCATCGCCCACATGGTGCATCACCAAAAAGCCGACCTCACCTGCCATGTCGCGCGCTGCCCACCGGCGTTTGGCCTCCTCCACCATGGCATCCACACTGCTCATGGGTGCGGGCACACCTGCTGCATCATGCGGTAAACCGGTTGCGGCCGCCTCGTGAATTTCATGCTGCTTGTGCAGGGGATCAAGCAAGGTGCTGGTTACCGGCAGAAAGTAAAAACTTGCAAAAATTACTAAGCCGGTGAATGCAAAAAAGAAATGGAATGGCAGGGCCACAACACCAGTCAGATTGTGTAAATCCAGGCTGGCACGTTGTGTTCGCTTCCAGGGCCTGAACGTGAAAAACTCGCGGAACACCTTGCGGTGCATGATGACACCGGTGACCAAGGCCGCGAGCATCATCAAGGCAGCCAGCCCCACAATCCAGATGCCCAGGTTTTTCCATTTCAGCTGCAAGCTGTAGTGCATGGGGTAGAACCAGTGGCTGCCAATTTTCAGTTTGTCATCCGGCAACACCGCGCCAGTTCGGGGGTCCAGCGTCACATTTTTATGAATATGGTTGTGGTCTTCCGGGTTCTTCGCCAATGGCACTCCATAACCCACGCCTGCCGCCAACACGGGGTCGCGGTGGGTAACATAAGCCCAGTATTCGTCCACCGGCAATTCAGTGCGCGGTGTCATCTCGCCCTTGGCGGGGTCGTGCAGCCTGGGCATGTTGGTGGCGTAGTCCACCTCATCGGGTTCCAGTTGCTGCAAAGCAGGCAGCAACACCTTGTCAAAAGACGGCATGGGCTGCGCGTCGAACCGTGTTTCAGGAATTGCCCAGCGGTCAATTTCCCGATCAAACACCGACAACGATCCGAAGAAAAAACAGACCATCAACACAAAGCCCAACACCAAACCAAACCAGGTGTGAACCCAGGTCATGGACAATCGAAAATTACTGAACACCAACCTTCCCCTTCAAGACAACATGCTTTGCTGAATCAACCAGGCCGACAGAGTCATCAACACCCCACCACCTGCCAACACAGCCCACACACGGGCAACACTGCTGCTGGCAAAAGCCCACAGAAACACGCCCAGAAACACCAGAAATGCAAGCATCAAAACGCCGGTTTCGGCTTCATGAAAATCAACACCGAGCGCGGCAAGGCCCGCGATGCCCAGGGATGAAAAACCCCAGGTAAATGCATAGCCGCCAAGCAGCGCCGACATGATTCGATTGATTACCAAGTAGTGAATACCGCCAACCTTGTTCATACGTAAAACGCTCACACTATTTAATGAACAATAATGATAATTATTCTTACTTGTTTAATCAATTGATCACACGATTTAATTTGTCTATCGATCTGCTACGATCAAGCACTTGTAGTTCACCGTCATGAAAAACATGCCTATTTCCAGAATCAAAATCGGCTTATGCCTGATGCTGTTGACCAGCCCCGCCCTGCAAGCCCAAACCCCAAACCCGGCTCAGGTTGAAGAAGGCGACTTGCGGGCCTGTTTACAGCTGGAGCAACAGGGTTTAAAGCGATTCAACACGCTAGAGCAACGGGCCAGCGACCTGCGTGGCAGCGAGAAACTCTTAAGCGAGCGGCGCATTGCCTTGCAAAACCAGAAGGCCAAACTGGATGCGGGCAAGCCCGATCAAAAGGCAGTTGCGAATTTCAATGAAGCGGTGAACACCTTTAACCTTCAGGCTGACCGGTTGAATGCAGACAAAGCTGAATTCGAGAAAGAGTCCAGTACCTACGACAACTGGGTCAACAACAACCTGAAACCGGTGTGCAACAAAGTGATCAACAAACCGGTGAATCCGGTGACGTCCTATTACGCTTGCGGCTTTAACAGCACACAGCCGCTGGTCGATGTACCCCACTGCAAAACCCTGCCCAATCTGGATAGCCTGAAAACCTGCATTCAAAAAGCAGGCAGCAAAACTGCCGCCTTGGAGGCTTGCAAGGGGTAACCCATGTGTGGGCTGTCCACCAAATTACTAGCTAAACGTTGATAGGGTTTGTGCATTGTTCCCACACCTCACCTCAATCGCAGTATGAGCATCAACACCCTTCTGGCTGGCCCCGTGTTGCGTCGCATGCAAAGCGAGCGAATCACTTTGTGGTTGGCCACATCCCGACCCGTGCAATGGCGGCTTTCCCTGTTCCCGGACAAACACGATTCGCAGGTGCATGAAATTCGCGGGCATTGCCGTGAATTAAAAGTGGCCGAGCACTATTACATTCACCTGATCGACCTGCCTTTGAACATGCCTCTGCCTGCTGACACTTGGGTAGGCTATGAACTCAGCTACAAACATGGGGCAGATGGCGAATGGATCAACCTGACCCAGGAATCGCCACATCTGCTTTACCCCGGCAGAAGCACGCTGGGGTTTGTCATTCACAGCCAGGTTCGCAGCGTATTACACGGATCTTGCCGCAAGCCGCATTACGCCCGCAAGGAAGACAGCTCGGCCGGTGATGGCCTGGTTCGGGCCGACCAACACTTGCTGGAACTGGCTGCCACACCCACCGAATGGCCAGCGCTGCTGATGATGGGTGGCGATCAAATTTACACCGACGATGTAGCGGGCCCCATGCTGGTGGCCATACACCGCTTGCTCAACGAATTGAATTCGCCAGCCGAGCCTTTGCCCGGTACCCAACTGCACAGCAGCCATACCCTGCACCGCGAACAGCCGCACTATTACACGCGCGATCAATTGTTGCCAAAAACCAGGGCCAACAAAGACATTCGCACCGTGCTGTTCACGGGTGTGAAAAAACCGGTGTTCACCACTGACAGTGCCCGAAACCATTTGATCTCCCTGTCTGAAGTCATGGCCATGTACCTGTTGGTGTGGTCGCCCATTCCCTGGCGCTACACGGACATGACCATCCCACCGGAAGTGCCCACCGAATTTGCAGAACGCTATGAAGCACAACTGGAAGCGATGGAAGAATTTGTCGCCGAACTGGACTGTGTGCACCGCTTGATGGCCCACATACCAGTGGCCATGATGTTCGACGACCACGACATCACCGACGACTGGAACCTGAGTGCCGAGTGGGAGGAAACTGCTTACGGTGAGCCATTCTCCCGCCGCATCATCGGCAATGCGCTGGTGGCTTACCTGGTGTGCCAGGCCTGGGGCAATGCGCCAGAAAACTTTTCCGATGACATGATGAAGCGCTGCGATGAGGCGCTACAATTGCCCGGCGAGGAAGCGCACGAAGATCTGATTTCCGAGTTGATTGCCTTTCGCGGCTGGCAATACAAATGGGACACCAAGCCAGCTTTGATGGTGATCGACACGCGAACCAACCGCTGGCGGTCGGAATTCAACCCAGCACACCCTTCCGGACTGATGGACTGGGAATCACTGTCCGAGTTGCAGCAAAGGCTGCTTGGTCATGATGCCGTGTTGCTGGTGTCGCCAGCCCCAATATTTGGCGTCAAACTGATTGAAACCATACAAAAAGTGTTCACCTGGTTTGGCAAACCCTTGATGGTAGATGCCGAAAACTGGATGGCCCACCGCGGCGCAGCCAACACCTTGTTGAACCTGTTTCGCCATGGCAAAACACCCCAAAATTTTGTGATTCTTTCTGGCGATGTGCACTATTCATTCGCTTATGAAGTGGAACTTCGCAGCAAGAAAAACAGCCCCAATATTTGGCAAATTACCAGCAGTGGTTTTCGAAATGAGTTTCCGCGCAAACTGCTCGACATTCTCGACCGCATGAATAGATGGTTGTATGCCCCTTGGTCACCTTTGAACTGGTTCACCAAACGCCGAAAAATGCGCATTGTGCCGCGCAAACCCGACCATGGCAGTCGTGGTGAGCGCTTGGTCAACGGCAGTGGAGTCGGCTTGCTGACTCTTGATGCCACCGGTGCACCTCTGAAAATTACTCAGCTGCTGGCCGATGGCGACACCATTGAATTTCGCAAGCGCATGGAAGACGAAGCACACTAGCGAATTGCCGGGCCAGGGCTATCAGCTTGCTGCGGGCTTCGCCACTTCCACCTGCTGGCCTGGTTTCAGCAAAGCGTTGGGATTCACCACCACGCGGTCCTCAACGCTTACGCCCTGCACAACCTCCACAGTGGTCGGGAAATTTTTACCCAAGGTAATTTTTCTGAACTCAATCTGGTTGTCTGCAGTCAACACCACCAAAGTAGCGCCACCATCCCGATACACAATGGTGTTGGCAGGCACCGTAACGCTGTTGCCTTTGCCGTTTGATTCAATTTTCAAACTGGCATTCAAACCGGCAGGTAAGGCCAGTTCACGGTTATCAAACTCGTATTCAATTCGCACGGTGCCAGTGTCCGCACGCAATTCCTGAGAAGATCGCTTGAAATTCACGGCAATCATTTGGCCCGGGCGCTCGGCAATACTCAGGCTGGCTTTGCTGGCCTGCTCAATGCGAAACAACTGGGGTTGCGGCACATCCACCTGCACCCGAATCACATCGCTGTTGATGATTCGGTAAAGCATGCGTGTGTCATTGGGGCTCACCCTGTCGCCCCGGTCAATATTGCGCTCGGTGATTACACCATCAAAGGGTGCCTTCAAGGTCAGGTAGGTCAATTCACTTTGCAAGCGAGCCACCTCTGCTTTTGCAGCATTCAAATTGGCTTTGGCCACTTCTTCAATGCCCATCAACTCATCGACTTGCTGGGCCGACACTGCACCCGCAGTACCCAAAGGCTCAACCCGCTCGCGATTGCGTGTCGCAAGCAGCAATTCTGCTTCGCGTTGATTCAGTGCCGCCCGTGCAGAATTCAGCGAAGCCTCCAATTCGGGTGCTGAAATACGTGCAAGTACTTCACCCGCTTTGACACGTGTGCCAATGTCAGCATAGCGTGCCTCCACAAAACCTGAACTGCGGGCAAACAAACTGGCCTCGCGCGAAGGGGCCAGCCTTGCTGCGAATTGAATGTCACTGCTGGCCTGCGACAGGGCAGGCTGAACCACATTGACCACAGGCATGCTTGCCTGGTCTTGGGCAGGTTTTAAATTCGCTTTGGCGTCCTGCCCCCAATACACAAAACCAGCGCCCGCTGCCACCAACACTGTCACGGTAGCGCCAATTAAAAATGGTTTACTCACGCCTGTTTTATCCACGGTTTACTCCTCAACCAGCGGTTTGCCGGGTACTGCGTTTTTCATTGCAAATGTGAAAATCAAAGGCACCAAAATCAAGGTAGCCACCGAGCCTGTCATCAAGCCACCAATCACCGCGCGGGCCAGTGGCGCATTTTGCTCAGCGCCCTGCCCCAGCGCAGTGGCCATCGGGATCAAGCCCACAATCATGGTCAATGCGGTCATCAAAATTGGACGAATTCGCTGGCGCACGGTTTGCAATGCGGCATCCCAGGCACCCATGCCCTGCACCCAGGCATCACGCGCAAACGAGGTTAGCAACACGCTGTTGGCCGTGGTAATGCCCATCGTCATGATCAAGCCCATGAGTGCAGGCACGCTGATCGGCGTCCCGGTGACATACAAGGCAGCCACCGCACCGGACAGCGCCACCGGCAAACTGCTCAAGGCCACAAAAGGCAAAACCCACGATTGAAAGTTGAACACCATCACCAGCACAATCAAGGCCAAGGCACCCAGCAAACCAATCGCGAGTTCCCTGAAGGCCTCGGTCATTGCCGTGGCCTGGCCGTTGATCTCTATTTTGTTGCCCGGTTTCAAACGCGACTGCAACTCGGCCACCGCCTCTTGGGATTGCTCGGCGAGAACCCTTAAATTTGCACCAGGCGCATTGGCCAGCACGCTCACCACTGGCTGCAGGGTAGAACGCACCACCGTGGCCGGCACGGTGCGTGGTGTGATGGTTGCTATCGCGCCCAGTTGAATGCTTTCTCCGCCGGGCGTGGTAATTGGCAAACGAAGCAAATCTTCGGCCGAGTTAATGGTTTGCAACGGTGCTTGCACCTGCACCACATACGAGATACCCGCGCGGGGATCGGACCAATAACTGGGTGCGACCGTGCCGCCTGTGCCCAATACACCCAACAAGGTTTGCAAGGCATCGGCCGAAGTAATGCCCAAGGCAAGGGCACGGTCTCGATCAATCGACACCACGTACTCCGGCAAATTGCCCACCTGCCGCAACATCAAATCACTGATGTCACTGGAGCCATCCAGTTTCTTGAGCAACTCTTGCGCAATGCCCATATTGCCAGGCACATCCCTTCCAATCACCCGAATTTCAGCCGAGGTGGGTGTTAGGCCCGACAAGGTTTGATTGGTAATGTCCGCAGGCAAAAACAAAAACTTGAAATCGGGATAACGTTCAGTCAGTTCCTTGCGCAGCAAGGTTTGATACTCAAACGTGCTGGCCTTCTTGGGATTTAACTCGATCAGCATTTCACCATCGAAACTGCCAATGGTCATGGTGTCTACCCAAGACATGTTCACCGGGTCGGGCTGCCCGATCAATTCCACGATCTGCTTTACTTCATCTTCAGGAATCAATTCTCGAATGGTGGTTTGCACCTGTGCAAACTTGTTGGCAGTTTCCTCAACACGCGTGCCTGCCGGGCCACGCACGTACAGCTTCAACAAACCCGCATCGGTGCGCGGGAAATACTGTTGCGGGCTGATGGCCAACAAAGTGCCAGCGCTGGCCACAATCAAGACCACCACCAAGGCCACCACGGGCCACTTGGCGCGCAAGGCAGGCAGTCGGTTGGCAATGCCGTCACCCAAACGGTCGATGGATGCTTCAAGTTTGTGAAAACCCTTGTAATGCTTGTCATTCTTGCCGAGATTCAGCGCAGCCAAGGTGGGCACCACAGTTCTTGAAAAGAAGTACGACGCCGCCAATGCAGCAATCACTGTGATGGCCAATGGCTGGAACACATAACCCGCAATGCCCTCCAGCAAGAAAATGGGCGTGAACACAATGCAGGTGGACAAGGTAGACACAAATTCGGGGAACGCCACCTGCTTGGCCCCGGCCAGTGCTGCCTGCGGCGCACTCAGCCCCAAACCGATGTTGCGGTTGATGTTTTCAATTTCAACCATGGCGTTGTCCACCAGAATACCCACCGCAAGGGCAAGACCCGCCAGGCTCATCAAATTCAGGGTATGCCCGGTCAGCTTCACGGCAATCACCGCGACCAGCAGTGAAAGTGGAATCGACACCAGAACGATGAGGCTGGATTTGATCGACCCCAGGAAAATGAACACCACCAGGCCCACGAGAAAACCCACGATCAGAATTTCCTTGGCGATGATGTCCACCGCACTTTGAACGAAAATGGACTGATCGAAAATGGGTGTGATTTTCGCACCTGCTGGGGCAGCGGCTTGAATTTCCGGCAACCGTTCCTTCACTTTCTCGATGATTTCTGTGGTGGACGCATCGCCAATTTTGATCATAGACACCAGCACGGCGCTGCTGCCGTCCACCCGAGTCAGGTTGGTTTGAATGGCACCTCCATCGCGCACATCGGCCACATCACGAAGCTTGATGATTCGGCCATCCCTCGCGCTGATCGGCAGGTTGGCAAACACCTCGGCGCTTTCCGGGCTTGCATCCACGGAAATTTGCATGTCGCGCATCCCTTCGCGCACATTGCCGGAAGGCAGGGTGAGGTTTTGCTGGTTAACAGCCTGTGCCACATCGGCAGCGGAAAGCCCAAAGGCTGGAAGTGCATCGGGCTTCAAATCAATCATGATCTGGCGGGTTGCACCGCCATACGGCAAGGTTAGCCGCATACCACCAATGCTTTGCACCTGCCCGCGCAACTGAATGCGGGCATAATCGGCCAACTGGCTTTGACTGAGCGTGTCGGAAGAGACCACCATGCTGAGGATGGGCCGGCTGGACAAGGAGTTGCGAACCACAATGGGCGGGCTGGTGCCAGCGGGCATTCGTCGCAAAATGGTTTGTGAAATTGCTCCAACCTGGGACAAGGCCACATCAATTTCCACGTTGTTTTGAAACACCACCCGAACCAGTCCAACGCCATTGAACGTTTCTGAAGAAATTTCCTTCACGTTGTCCACGTTGTTGAGCAAAGCCAACTCGGAGAACGAGGTGATTTTGGTAGCCATTTCACGGGCATTCAAGCCCTGATAGGTCCACACCACATTCACCACCGGAGTTTTTACTTCAGGAAGAATATCGACCGGCAATTGCCGTAGGGACGACAAACCCAGAATGAACACGAGAATTGCCAACGCGCCCATGGAGTAGGGTCTTCGCAATGCGTACTTCACCAACCACATTGTTAGTCCTTTGACTGCTGCTTCTTTGCACAGCCCACTTTGAGCGCCATTGCCCGAAAATGTTCAAATTTTTTTGAGAATTATTCTCGAAACCCTTCAAGGGGAGGCCTAATTTAAGCATACTTGCGCATTCACTCACCACCTGCTGAAAACCATGAGTCAAGCCAGTGCGCTGCGATTGTTGTTGCTGTCCATGATCTGGGGCTCATCCTTCGTGTTTTACAAAATTGCAGCCACTGACATGGCACCTGCTTTCATGGCGGCGCTTAGGGTGATGTTTGGTGCACTGTTTCTGGGCGGGCTTTTTGCACTCACCCGCAAGCAAACCCAGGTTGCCAAGCGCTGGAAGTTAATTGCGGTGATTGCCGTATTTGCCTCCGCCCTGCCTTTCACTTTGGTGGCCTACGCCTCGTTCACGGTCACAGCATCGGTGCTGGTAATCATCAACGCCACTGCGCCAATTTGGGCTGCGCTTGTTGCCCTGGTGTGGACGCGCGCCGTGCCATCGCCCATGGCCTTGCTTGGGCTTGTCTTGGGTTTACTGGGCGTGGCAATTATTGTGGGTTTTGATGCGGCAACCCTGAACACAGAAGGCACTGGGCTGGGTGTAACTGCGGCACTGGGCGCTGCGGCTTGCTATGGCATTGCCACCAACATGGCGAAATACCTGGGCAGCGACATTGACCCGCTCACCAACGCATTTGGTTGCTTGCTGATGGGTTCGTTTATTTTGATGCCCTTTGTACCATTTAACCTACCTGAACAAATGCCCGCCATGGGCAGTTGGCTGGCCATTCTCGGTGTGGGTGTGTTGTGCAGTGGTGTCGCTTACTTGCTGTATTTCAGGCTGGTCATGGACATTGGGCCTACCTCGGCACTTACCGTCACCTTTTTAACTCCGGTATTCGGCGTGCTGTGGGGCAACCTTTTTCTAGGTGAAACAGTGGGTTGGCACACTTTGGTCGGCGGTTTGGTGGTGTTGGCCGGCACAGCCTTGGCGGCCGTTTACGGCCTGCAAAAAAACGATGCCGTACCGGTGGACTGATATAGATTTCAACGCGTCAAAACCACGCTTTGACAGTCCATGGAATCCACATTCACGGTGACCGTGTTCAAATCCACACCCAACACTTGTAGCAAACCATCAAGAATATTGCCCACCAGTCCCAGAATGGGACTTAACACGGGTTCAAGCGCATTCAGCAACAAGTTCACCAAACCGTTCACAACGCCATTGATCAGTGGCCCCACCAGCGGAAGTTCAATACCAAGGTCCAATTCTGTGTTTTGCAGCAAATTGCCCAGTGACTCCCCCACGCTGAGTTCAATCGTTTCGCTGAAAGGCGCTACCCCGTCAAAACTGTGCTGAACAGGGTCAGAGCGCAAACTGGTCTCAGCCGCCAAAGTAACACCGGCATTCACCAAACCCAGAAAATTCACATCCAGAATATCGGCTGGTGCGCCACATTCCAGCGCGCCGACAGTGGTATTCAAGTTACCCGCGCTGTCAGAAATACACACCTCGGCCACGGCGGGTACCACGGTCATTACCATGTTGTTGGTTGTGCGCGGATACCTGCATGTCAATTCATTCACCTCGGCCAGGCCACCGGCTACACGCAGTTGAAGCCCCAGATCAAGCGCGCTCAAACTGACAAGTGCAAGGTTGATATTCAAAGGCTGGCGAACACGAACATCCAACGCAACCTGTGCCGTTCGGCCCGTGGCGATCGGGTTTTTATAAGGCATTTTTCGGCCTACAAATACCTGTGGTGCTTCCAGAATATTCACGCCGACATCCAGATTCAGCAAACCCGATGAAATAGGCAACACATAACCCACACCTTCCACAGCATTCAGCACAGTCACCTGCGCCAGTTGCCCAAGGTTAATGTCAAGCGTGGTATTGGTTCGACCGGATAAATCGAGGGCCACGAGATCACCCACAGTCACGTTGACATTGTTCAACGGCCCACTCAAGGCACTCAGAATGCCTTCAACTTCCATTTTGTCGGCTGCATCGGCATTGCCCACCACCAGCGCGTCTTGTAGCAAGCCCAATGCCGACACGTTCAACGACAACAAATCATTCACATTGGCCACACCCAGTTCAGTGGCCAAGGCCAGTAAATCAACGCGAATGTCGCTGCCCAGCAAACTACCCCACTGGGCCACATTCAAATTGATTGCGCCCCCACCCAGGGCAGTCAACAAACCATTCAGCAAAGCAGACTGATTGGTGTCCACACTGACCAGGCCACTGGATACCGACCCCACCACCGTGGGTGCCACGGTTGCTTCGGCCAGCACGGTCACCTCACGGTTTGGCAAAAACACCAGCAAACCATTGACCGGGCGAACAATCGTGACCCGGCTGGTGATGGAGTTGTCGCAATCATTGGTGGGTGCATCGTCGATAATGCACTCAATAGTCAAATCGTCGTCGGCGCTTACACCGTTGGCCAGGGCTATGGCCTGTGCCTCGGCAAACTCAGGCCCGTTGGCCATTTGGCGGGCGGCAGTCAGGGCAACCAGGTCAGCAACACCTTGCAAGCGGGTTTTTTCCCAAGCCATGTGCCCCACGGCCAGAACACCCATAGCGCCCATGCTCATGATGAGCACAAACACCGTCAAAATTGAATAGGCACCGCGTTGCGATTGCAGAGAATTGGGCTTAACCATCGTTGGGCTCCACACGTGTTGTGGACTCTGCTGACAAATTCTCAGGCAAAGGAATGAAAAAGGAATTACCGACCAGTGGGTTGCTGCTGTAGTTGGGATAATCAAGACGCACCCGCAGGCAGGTTGAGTCGCCGCAGGCAAACGAATTCACGGAAGGCACAACGCTTTCCCGGAAAGAACCCACGTAAGTGGGCAGCAGGTCTTCCAAAGCGTCTTGCGCAAGGCTTTCATAGTCGCCGACTGCAAAACCACTGCGATACACCGTGGCTTGCCGCGCGGCCTCACTGGTGGTGTTGTTCATGATCAACATGGCCCCCAACAGCACCGAGTACTCCACGATCGCGAAAATCACAGCCAGCAAAATTGGCAGTGTCAGCACCAGCTCGATCATGAGCGCGCCTCGCTGACGTAATTTGGACTGATTTTTCATGATGGGCTTGTCTTCGTCGAATGGGTTAGTCAAAAAGTGTTAATCAAAATATTACCTAATCACTTTGCCATTCAACACTGGGAATAATAGGAATGAATAGGATGAATTTTACCCTCTTATTTGGGTAAAGGAAAAATATTTCACTTATATTTCAACTAGATAAAGCTTATCGCGATGTCCATTCAAAAACCAATCAAACAATTGATTGAAAACATTAAGCCTTACATTATGTCAGCTTTTTACTTACAAATGATTAACCTGTGCTGGTAAAAAAACAAAAGCCGGCTGAACCAGCCGGCTTTGTGAAGTGAAACTAAAACTTATTGTTTACAACTTAGTCGTCTCGACCTCGACCATGTTTGCCATGTCCATGGCCTCGATCATCATGCTTCCAGTGTTTGCCGTGCCCACGGTGATCGTGGTCACGGCGATACTCACGGTAATCACGGCGATCATAGTCGCGGCGGTCGTAATCCCTGCGGTCATAGTAGTCGCGACGGTCATAGCCACCACGATTCACGTAGGTCACGCGGTCTCGATAAATGTAGCGCTGCTCAATGTAACGCGGGCTGAAGTCGTAGTAATCGCGAGACTTCACGAAATAAACCGGCCGTGAACATGCGTCGTAACGACCACAATAGCGACCCCATTTTTTCAGGTGTCCCGGAGGTACATGCAAGTACACCGGTGACAAAATACGTGACGGACGAGTCACAATCAGGGGCTCTGCATACACCAGCGTTGGGTAGCGCCCGTTGTCGATATTGACTGAGCCATACACCCCGGGAAGCACTTCCCCGCCCACACCGATAGAGATGTTGACGGCCTGAGCCTGCATGGGGGCCAGAGCAAGACCAGTCAGAACTGCAAAACTGGCCGAAAAAATCCTGAACAATCGAGTTTTCATCACAAATCCTCCTTGCCGTGATGTCAACTAAAACGCAACGGCCTTCGTTTGGTTGACTCGGAATAAATAAGCAGTAAAGCTTGTTTAACCCTATGATGGTCTTTCCCACACACAAGAATGATGGAGTAATAAAATGACTAAAACTATGCGCGCAACAGCAATGGCAGTTTTGTTGAGCTTTTCAAGCAGCTTTATTGTGGCACCAGCCCACGCAGCAATCGTGAGCACCGAAGAAGCGGTTGCCATGCATCAGCAAGACCGCTCCGAACTCAAGCAATTCTTCGATCGTGAAGACATTGCCAAAGCACTGCAAGCTCATGGTGTAAGCCCTGAAGTTGCCAAGGCCCGTGTGGATTCCATGACAGAAGAAGAAGCCCAGAAGCTTGCCGCCCACATTGAGAACGCACCCGCAGGTGCCGGCATTGTTGGTGTACTATTTACTGTCTTCATTATTTTGTTGGTAACCGACATTCTTGGCCTGACCAAGGTATTTCCGTTTACCCGTTCCGTTCGATGAAATTACGTTTTTCCAGTACCGCCTGGGCCCGCTTGGCGGGCTCAGCTGTACTTGTAGGGCTGTTGGCCTCTTGTTCAATTTTGCCAACAGTCCCGCAAGACCTTCAAAACACCGTTCAAACCCAAGCACCTGTTGAACTCAAAAACGTGCCGTTTTTCGCACAGGAAGAGTTTTACTGCGGCCCGTCAACATTGGCCATGGTGCTCAACCATGCCGGTGAAAATACCGATCCGAACAAACTGGCTGAGCTGGTTTACTTGCCTGGCCGCCAAGGCAGCTTGCAACTTGAAATGCTGGCTGCACCCCGCCGCTTGGGCTACCTGAGTTACCAAATTGAACCCAAACTTCCCGCACTGTTTGACGCCCTGAATGCTGGCGCACCCGTGGTGGTTTTGCTGAATCTTTCACTGCCGATTGCACCGCAATGGCACTACGCCGTGGTGGTGGGTTACGAGCCTGGCAGCAACAGCATGATTTTGCGCTCTGGCCCGAAGGAACGTGAGTTGATTCCCGTGGCCACCTTTTTGAAACTTTGGGAACGCTCACAGAACTGGGGCTTTACCGTGATTAAAACCACCGCCGAACCACCCAGCTACGTGAATGCACAAGGCTATCTGAATTCAGCGGTTGCGCTTGAGCGCTCCAACACAGAGAAAGCCGGTCAGGCTTACCTACAGGGTGCGAAAACCTGGCCCACCGAGCCCTGGTTTCATTTTGGCTTGGGTAACCTGGCCTATGGGGCCAAAAGTTATGTGGAAGCCGAACAGCACTACCGCAAGGCAGTGGGTGTGTACCCCGACATGGCTGATGCCTGGAACAACCTGGCGGAAACTCTGATCAAGCTGGACCGCAAGAATGAAGCCCGTGCAGCGATCAACAAAGCGATTGCCATCGGCGGCGGGCGCATTGCTGCCTACAAGGAAACAGCCCAGAAAATACAGGCCGACTGATGCAGCTGGATTGGGCCCAAACCTTGGGCTTTGTGGCCGCAGCACTCACCACCTTTTCGTTTATTCCGCAGGTGGTGTATTGCTGGAAAACACGCGACACCCGAAGCATTTCTTTGGGCATGTACGCGTGTTTTTGTTTGGGTGTGCTTCTGTGGCTTGTTTACGGTTTGTTGGTGCAGCAATGGCCTGTTGTGGTGGCCAATGCAGTCACATTGTTGCTCGCCAGCTCTATTCTGTATTTGAAACTGAATCAAAAACCATGATCAAGGCAATTTTGACGGGGCATAGCAAAGGGCTGGGCTTGGGTATTGCCCGCGCACTTCTGCAACAAGGGCATGCTGTATTGGGCATTGCCCGATCACAAAACACTGAACTTCAACAACAATACAACGAAGATTTTCAGCAAATAAGCCTTGATTTGGCACAACCCGGCGCACTTGAGCAGCTTGAAAGCAGCCCCCAACTGCTGAAATTCATTGCAAACGCAACACAATTGCTTTTAATTAACAACGCGGGCCTGGTGTCTCCAATAGGGCCATTGAGTGCGCAAGCCACTGTCGATATTTCCAGAAGTGTTCAGCTCAATGTTGCAGTGCCTTTGGCCCTGAGCGCCTTGCTGGCCCGGAAAATTCAGGGCACGCAGCAACTTCGGATACTGCATGTATCCAGTGGCGCTGCTCAAAGTGCTTACCCGGGCTGGAGCGTGTATTGCGCCACCAAGGCCGCGCTCGACATGCATGCTCGGGCTGTGCAACAAGACCAACTGCCGAATGTCGCCATTTGCAGCCTGGCACCCGGCGTGATCGACACCGCCATGCAAACACAAATTCGGGAAACCGACGAATCGCTTTTCCCCAACAAACAGCGATTCATTCAGTTAAAAGACAGCAATTCGCTGAGCGATCCCGATGAGACCGGTAAGCGCTTGGTGCACTACCTGCTAAGCCCGAATTTCGGCAAGCTTGCCGTGGACGACCTGCGCGCCCACTAGCCCACAAACCCGCCGATTCTGGCTTAGTGCAGCTTCACCAGGGGTGTGGCGCGTTTGAGCAGAAAACGCGCCATGGCCAACAAGAATGTTTTCATGCCGCCCAGCACCGCATAGTGATGCATCAAGTGCAAACTTGCGTACATGCTGCGTGCAAAAAAACCTTCCACAAACATGCTGCTGGCTTTGAATAATCCGCCCATCAAACTGCCCACCGAGCTGCGAGAACCCAGCGACACCAAAGAGCCATGGTCTTTGTACAAATAAGGCTTGCTCAAAGCTGGCTTGCCTCGCTCTGCATTCATGATGGTTTTGTAAATATAATCCGCCTGCTGGTGCGCCGATTGCGCACGGGGCGGCACCATACTGCCATCGGGTTGCACACAGGCCGCACAATCACCCAGCGAAAAAATGTGGTGCTGACCCTTGACCCGCAAATCGCCCTCCACTTCCAGCTGATTGTTGCGGTTCACAGGCAAACCCAAATTGGCCAGCCAGGCAGGTGCCTTAATGCCGGCAGCCCACACGCACAAATCAGCTTTGTACCGGTTACCACTGGCGTCCTCCACTTGCTTGGATGAAATTTCCACCACCCTGCAATTGTTGACCACCGTAATGTGGCGCTGCTCGAGCAAACGCAAGGCCGCGCTCGACACACTTTCTGGCAGCACAGGCAGAATGCTGGGAGCTCCTTCCAGAATGGTGATGGTTACATCGCTGGCTGCGTTAATTCCGCTAAAACCGTAACGGCTGTGCACATGGCTGGCTTCCCGCAGTTCGGCGGCCAGCTCAACACCCGTGGCACCTGCACCAATAATGACAATGTCCAGGCTTGCCGATGAATCCAGTTTTTTGCGCAAATCGAGCGTGGCCAAATGCTTGAGCATTTTCAAGCGAAAGCTCTCGGCCTGTTGCGGCCCGTCCAGCGAGATGGTGAAGTCTTGCGCACCTTTCACGCCGAAATAATTGGATTGACTGCCCACGGAAATCACAAGCGTTCCAAACTGCAACACGCGCTTGGGCAGCACCTCATCGCCCACATCGTCACGAACCGCTGCAATTTCAAGCTGTTTGCCGTGGGCATCCAGCCCCTCCATAGCGCCCAGTACAAAGTTAAAACCATTGTTGTGGGCCAACATGGGATAGGACAAACCTTCCTGGTGAATGTCCAGCGTACCGGCCGCCACTTCATGCAGCGACGGTTTCCAGATGTGGTACATCTTGGCATCGACCAGGGTAACGCGGTCAGGGCCCAGCTTGCGCCCCAGTTTGCAGGCCAGCTCCAGGCCACCTGCACCGCCGCCGACAATCACGATTGATGAAAGGTCCAAATCTTTTCCCCCTGATATAAAACTGATTGATCACATTAGAAGCCCAAGAGGGCTTTTGAGCAAATCTCATTCCTGCCCAGTGGTAAACCCCAATTTGACAGCAAATTTTTTCAATGAAAAAATGAACGTTCATTCAGAATTCTAGTCTACTTACTGTTCCCGCATTGTTAATTTCGAGGTAGTACCATGATTAATAAAAGAAAAATGGCGCTGGGCACCAGCGCCTTGTTGACTGTTGGCACGTTGACCCTGGCCGGTTGCGGCAGTCAAGAAGGCGGTGCAAATGCCGCGGCTGCCCCCGCTTTACCCAAAGTTCGCGTGTTTGAGGTGGCTGCAAAGCCAGTGTCGCTTTACACCGAATTGCCTGGCCGAACCAGCCCTTACCTCATCGCCGAGGTGCGCCCCCAAGTGAATGGCATTATCAAGGCACGCCAGTTTCAGGAGGGTGGCGATGTGAAAGCAGGCACCTCCCTGTATCAAATTGATGCCTCCACTTACCAGGCCGAATATGCCAGTGCCAAAGCCATGCTCGAAAAGGCGGAAGCCAACCTCACCAGCGCAAAAATTCGAAATGATCGCTTCCAGGAACTGGCCAAGCTCAATGCCGTAAGCCAGCAAGAACGCGATGATGCTTATGCCGCCTTGAAACAGGCTGAAGCGGATGTGGCCTCGGGCAAAGCCGCGGTTCAATCGGCACAAATCAACCTGAACTACACGAAAGTGACTGCACCCATCAGCGGTCGAATTGGCCGCTCCAGCATTACACCGGGCGCATTGGTACAGCAGGGGCAAGCCAGCCCGCTGACCACCATTCAACAATTGGATCCCATTTATGTGGACCTGACACAATCGACCAGCGAACTGCTTCAACTCAAGCGCGACCTGGAAAGTGGTGTATTGAAAAGCGCCGGGAAGGACGCGGCAAAAGTCACACTGAAACTTGAAGATGGTTCCAGCTACGCGCAGGAAGGCAAGCTGCAGTTCAGCGATGTAACCGTGGACCAAAACACCGGCACAGTGACACTGCGCGCCGTATTCCCCAACCCGAAACAACAGTTGTTGCCCGGCATGTATGTTCGAGCCTCACTTGAAGAAGGTGTGCGCGAAGACGGTATTCTGGTGCCGCAAAAGGGAATTATGCGCGATGCAACCGGTGCGCCTTCTGCCTTCGTAATAGGCCAGGACAACAAAGTTGAAAAGCGCAGCGTAGAGACAGCCAGGGCCATTGGCGACCAATGGTTGATTGCAGAAGGCCTTCAGGCAGGTGATCGCCTGATTGTCGAAGGTATCCAGAAAGTTCGTCCCGGTCAGGAAGTGGAAATCCTTTCCGACTCTGAGAACAAGTAAACAACGCCTGGCAGGAGTAGTACCATGTCCCGATTTTTTATTGATCGCCCCATTTTTGCGTGGGTGATCGCGATAGTTATCATGCTGGCCGGCGCGTTGGCCATTTTCAACTTGCCTGTGGCGCAGTACCCGGCCATTGCACCGCCCGCCGTCACCATTCAAGCCACCTACCCAGGTGCCTCTGCTGAAACCCTGCAAGACTCGGTCACCCAGGTGATTGAGCAACGAATGACTGGCCTGGATGGATTCCGCTACATGAAATCCACCAGTGACTCCACCGGTCGACTGCGAATCGAGCTGACTTTTGAGCCTGGCACCAACCCGGACATTGCACAGGTGCAAGTTCAAAACAAATTGAGCCTGGCTGTGCCCTTGCTGCCCGATGCGGTACAACGCCAGGGTATTCAGGTGACTAAAAGCTCAGCTGGTTACCTGCTGGTGATCGCCTTCACAGCAGTGGATGGTGCATACAGTTCTACCGAACTGGCCGACTTCATCACCACCAATGTGCAAGACACCATGAGCCGCGTGAACGGCGTGGGTGAGGTACAGGTGTTTGGTAGCCCCTATGCCATGCGCATCTGGTTGAACCCCGACAAGATGAATCAGTTCAAGGTGACGCCCGGCGATATTCGCAATGCCGTGCTGGCCCAGAACGCGCAGGTGTCTGCGGGTGAATTGGGCGGTGCACCGGCTGTGAAGGGTCAAACACTGACTGCAACCATCACTGCTCAAACCTTGCTTGAAACACCCGAAGACTTCGAGCAAATCATTTTACGAACCACTGGAGATGGCGCCACTGTGCGCCTGAAAGACGTGGCACGTATTGATTACGGCAGTGAGAACTACAATATTTTGCCCCGCTGGAACGGACGCAATGCATCGGGTATTGGTATTCGTTTGGCCTCGGGTGCCAACGCACTGGACACTGCAGAGGGCGTGATCGCCGAGATGGAGCGTATCACTCCCTTGATTCCCGAAGGCATGGAATGGGATGTGGCTTACGACACAACTCCATTTGTAAAAATTTCCATTGAAGGCGTGGTCAAAACCCTGATCGAGGCGATTATTCTCGTGTTCCTCGTGATGTACCTGTTCCTGCAAAATTTCCGAGCAACGCTGATTCCAACCATTGCAGTGCCCGTGGTATTGCTGGGTACGTTTGCGGTGCTTTCTGCATTCGGGTTTTCAATCAACACACTGACCATGTTTGCCATGGTGCTGGCCATTGGCCTGCTGGTGGACGACGCCATTGTGGTGGTTGAAAACGTGGAGCGTGTGATGGCCGAGGAAGGTTTGTCGCCTTTGGAAGCCACACGAAAATCGATGGACCAAATTACCGGTGCCTTGGTGGGTATTGGCTTGGTACTGTCGGCGGTGTTTGTGCCCATGGCATTTTTCCCGGGCTCGGCAGGCGTTATTTACAAGCAGTTTTCAATCACGATTGTGTCGGCAATGGCCTTGTCGGTGATTGTTGCACTGGTGCTGACACCGGCCTTGTGCGCCACCATGCTCAAGCCCATTGAGAAAGGCCACAGCCACGAGAAAAAAGGATTCTTCGGCTGGTTCAACCGTAAGTTTGATTCAAGCAATGCACGCTACCAGGGCGCGGTGGGTCGCATGCTGCACAAGTCGGGGCGATACCTGATTATTTACGGTGGCCTGTTGGCTGTTACCGCCTTCATGTTCACCCGCTTGCCCACTTCATTCCTGCCCGATGAAGATCAAGGCGTCTTCTTCACGCAGGTGCAACTGCCGGCGGGTGCCACGCAAGAACAAACCTTGCAGGTACTGGCCAAGATGGAAGACTACTTCCTCAATGAGGAAGGTGACAATGTGAAGTCCCTGTTCACCGTGGCAGGTTTCAGTTTCTCGGGCACCGGACAAAACTCAGGCATTGGCTTTGTGAGGCTGCGCGACTGGAGTGAACGCCCCGGCAAAGAAAACTCAGCGGCTGGCATTGTTCAACGTGCCTCGGCTGAATTCGCAAGCTGGCCAGAAGCACAAGCTTTTGCATTTGCACCCCCAGCCATTCGGGAATTGGGCAATGCCTCCGGCTTTAACCTGTTTATTCAAGACCGCACCGGTTTGGGCCGTGATGCGCTGATTCAGGCCCGTAACAGCATGATTGGCGAAGCCGCGAAAAACCCGATATTGACGGGTGTTCGCCCCAATGCGACTGCCGACACTCCGCAATATCAGCTTGATATTGACAATGCAAAAGCGGGGGCTCTGGGTGTGAGTGTTGCAGAAATCAGCGACACGCTCACCTCGGCCTGGGGTGGCAGTTTCATCAATGACTTTCTGGACCGAGGTCGTGTGAAGCGCGTGTACATGCAGGCCGATGCGCCATTCCGCATGTTGCCCGAAGACCTGAACCGGTTCTATCTGCGCAACAGCGACGGCGAAATGGTGCCCTTCTCCAACTTCTCGTCGGCAGAGTGGTCCATGGCCTCTCCACGCCTTGAGCGTTACAACGGTCTTCCCGCTGTTGAAATTCAGGGACAGGCGGCACCCGGCATGAGTTCAGGCGACGCCATGGACGCCATGGAGGCGATTGCAGAAAACTTGCCTGAGGGCATGGGCATTGAGTGGACGGGTTTGTCGTACGAAGAACGGCAGTCGGGTTCGCAGGCACCACTGCTCTATGCGCTTTCCTTGCTGATCGTGTTTTTGTGTCTGGCAGCGCTATATGAAAGCTGGTCCATTCCTTTCGCAGTCATGCTGATTGTGCCTCTGGGTGTGGTGGGTGCCCTGCTTGCGGCCAGCGGCCGTGGCTTGGCCAACGACGTGTACTTCCAGGTGGCCTTGCTGACCACTGTGGGTTTGTCAGCCAAAAACGCAATCCTGATTGTTGAATTTGCCAAGGAGCAATTCGACCAGGGCCGCGATTTGCTGGAAGCCACACTGGATGCGGTACGCATGCGTTTGCGCCCCATCATCATGACCTCGCTGGCCTTTGGTTTGGGCGTTGTGCCCTTGGCTATTTCGACTGGCGCAGGCTCGGGCAGCCAGAACGCGATTGGTACCGGCGTACTGGGCGGCACCATTTCTGCAACCGTGCTGGGCATTTTCTTTGTTCCCATGTTCTTTGTGGTGGTCACCCGCTTGTTTGGCAAAAAACGGGCCGAGAAAAATGCCACCGCGCAAGGAGAATGATATGAATAAAATTCAATTCTGGACATGCACTCCGCTGGTGTTTGCACTGGCCCTGGCCGGTTGCGGCACGCTGGCTCCCACCTATGAACAGCCTGCTGCGCCAGTGGCTAGCAACTGGCCAAAGGGTGAGGCCTACCAGGCCGACAGCCCTACAGCGCAGGCCGCGATTGACCTGGCCTGGCGAGATCTGTTTGTGGACCAGCGCCTGGAGCAACTGCTTGAACTGGCCTTGAAAGAAAACCGGGATTTAAGAATTGCAGCGCTGAATATTGAGCGAGCACGCGCGCTTTACCAAGTGCAACGCAGCGATTTATTCCCCACGATTTCTGCAGATGGTGAAGGCAATCGGCAACGCTTGCCCGCTGACTTAAGCGGAGGTCGCTCTGGCGGTGCCACCCCGAAACAGTACAGCGCAACAGTGGGTTTTGCTGCCTATGAGCTCGATTTATTTGGCCGGGTGCGCAGCCTCAATGAAGAGGCCTTGCAGCGTTTTCTGGCCACCGAAGAAGCACGCAAAAGCACGCAAATCAGTTTGATCGCAGAGGTGGCCTCCAGCTACCTCACCCTGGCCTCTGATCAAGCCTTGCTTGAACTGGCGCAAGACACCCTGAAGAACCAGCGTGACGCCTACGATTTGATCAAGCGCAGTTTTGATTTGGGTGTGGCCTCTCAGCTGGATTTGCGCCAGGCTCAAACCAGCGTCGAAGTGTCCCGCGCCGATGTGGCCCGGTTTACACGTGCTGTGGCCCAAGACCGCAACGCGCTCGAGCTGCTGGTCGGCAAAAACATTCCCAAGGAATTGCTGCCCGACAGTAACCTGGAGGGTGCCGCCGCCATGGTTGAACTTCGCGCTGACATTCCTTCCGAGGTATTGCAACGCCGCCCCGATGTGGAGTCGGCCGAACGTCTGCTTCAAGCCAGCAATGCGCGCATCGGCGCAGCCCGTGCCGCGTTTTTTCCCAGCATTACCCTGACCGCTGATGCAGGCACTGCCAGCTCCTCGCTGGATGGCCTGTTTGAATCAGGCTCACGCACCTGGAGCTTCATACCCAGAATCAACTTGCCGATATTTGATGCTGGCCGCAACAGTGCCAACCTCGAGGTCGCAAAAACAGATCAGCAAATTGCCTTGGCTGAATATGAAAAAACAGTACAGGGCGCATTCCGTGAAGTGGCTGATGCCTTGGCTGCACGGGGCACACTCGATGCAGAACTGGATGCACAAAATGCCTTGGTGGAGGCCACCTCGGAAAGCTACAAACTGAGCGAGGCCCGGTTTAAACGCGGCATTGACAGCTATTTGAATGTGCTCGATTCGCAACGAGCGCTTTACTCTGCCCAACAAGACCTGATCGCAGTTCGACTGGCGCGCACTGCCAACCTGGTGACCTTGTACAAAGCGCTGGGTGGTGGCTGGACCGAGAGTGACGCCAACCTGGCGAGCGACTATCCATCGAGGGGAGGCAGCAATGATCAACGAGGCTAAAACCGTGACCAGCAAAGCGGAACTTCGCCGCCAGCAAATTCTGGATGCAGCAGCCGAGTGTTTCAGGAAAAGCGGTTTTCACGGTGCCAGCATGTCCGAGATTGCGAAATCTTTTGGCATGAGTGCCGGGCACATCTACAACTACTTCGAAAGCAAGGAAGCGATTATTGAAGCCATGGTCAAGCGTGACCTGGACCAGGCGCTTGAGCGAATCGCAAAAATTCAAGGTGAGAAAGACATTCTGAAAGCCATGCTGGGCACAGTGGATGAAGGTGTGCAACGGCGCATTGACCGAAGCGAACTGGATACGGAAATTTTGGCAGAGGCCGCACGAAACCCGAAAATTGCCGCCACGGTTCAAGGTACCGACGCGGTAATTCGAGAGAAGGTCACGCATCTGATCAAAGGCATTCAGCCCTTGAAAGACTCGCCACCCTGCGAGCTCAATCTGGCTGCGAAATCCACCATTCTGATGGCTCTGTTCGACGGACTTCAAATTCGCGCCATACGCGACCCGGACATGAAGGCTGACGACATTGCCCGTGTGTTGAAAAGCGTCATTCAACAGATGCTTCAAAGCTGAGATTGGCGCGGCAGGCCTGGGGTATACTCGGGCTCTACTTCACTGCCGCGCCCCACATGCCACGAGCTGTCCTCCCCTACAGCCTGCCTTTGCTGCTGATCATTTTGATCGGCTTTGCTGCACTGTCGCTCACCTTGGGCGCTTATCCCCTGAGCCTTCTCGATAGCCTGCATGCCTTGCTGGGTACCGGCGAACCGATGGCAGTGCAAGTGGTTCAAGACATTCGACTACCCCGCACGCTGGGTGCCATTTTAGTGGGCGCTGCCTTGGCGGCAGCTGGCGCGGCTTATCAGCTTCTGTTTCGAAACCCGCTGGTGTCGCCCGATATTTTGGGTGTGTCCTCGGGCGCTGGGCTGGGTGCCGTGTTGGGTTTGTTTCTGGGCCTGCCCAGCCTGGGTGTGCAAAGCCTCGCATTTGCAGGTGGCATTGCCGCAGTGGCATTGGTGATTGCACTGGGCAAAGCGATTCAACATGCTGACCGAACCCTGGTGCTGGTGTTGACCGGCGTAGTGCTGGGTGCACTGGCTGGGGCAATCACTTCTTTATTGAAAATTCTCGCCGACCCTTACGATCAATTGCCAGCCATTACCTTCTGGTTGCTGGGCAGTTTAAGCGGCATGCACATGGCACAAGTTTGGGTGGTCGCGCCAGTGGTGCTGGTGGGTTGCTCGGTGCTGTATTTGCTGCGCTGGCGTCTGAATGTGCTGAGCCTGCCCGAAGCTGAGGCGAGCGCTTTGGGAGTTCAAGTCAAACCCCTTCGAATTGCCGTGATTGCGCTTGCCACCATCATGACCAGCGCGGTGGTTGCCGTGGCTGGCGTCATCGGCTGGATCGGATTGTTGATTCCCCACGCAGCACGCCTGCTGGTGGGTCCAAGCCTTGCTCGTCTGTTGCCCATGTCGATCGTGATGGGTGCGTTGTTTTTGTTGTTGGTGGACACGGCCTCGCGCAGCGCAGGCGATCTAGAAATACCGTTGGGTATTTTGACAGCGCTGGTGGGTGCACCCTTCTTTTTAGGACTGCTGCTGCGGCGTGCGGGAGCCAGTTCATGAGCCTGAAAACCGAAAACCTGTCGGTGGGCCACGGGGGCTGTGCAGTGGTCGAGCACATTAACCTGGAGTTGAAACAAGGCGAAATACTTTGCCTGCTCGGCCCCAACGGCAGCGGCAAAAGCACACTGATAAAAACGCTGCTGAACCTGATTCCCCCTTGCGCAGGGCGGGTGCTGATCAACAACGCTCCCCTGCAAAACCTGGCGTCACCGGCATTGGCGAAGCACTTGGCTTATGTGCCCCAAAGCCATGCCAACAATCTCGGGTTTTCCGTGTGGGATACCGTGTTGATGGGCCGAACCACGCATTGGGGTTTGTTCGGTGGCCCCACACAGGCCGACCATCAAGCGGTGCACAATGCTCTGGAACAATTGGACATCAGTGAATTGAAACTACGAGATTTCAATCTGCTTTCCGGCGGGCAACAACAACTGGTGCTGATAGCGCGTGCCCTGTGTCAGGGTGCGCAAACTCTGATTCTCGATGAACCCACCGCCAATCTCGACTTTGCCAATGCGGCCAAGGTAATGCACACGCTGGCATCGCTTGCAGCCGCCGGGAAAAGTGTGGTGCTGAGCACGCACAACCCGCAAGATGCTTTGGGAGTCAATGCCACCGCTTGCTTGCTGAAAGGGCGTGCCGTGCTTGCGCTTGGCCCCGCCCATCAGGTAATCACCTCCGAGACCTTGAGCGCACTGTACGGCGTTCCAGTTACAGTCAGTAAAACAGAGTCGGGCCATATTGCGGTGGTTCCCGGCAATCACTGATCTGATTATTCAGCAGCCAGCCCTTCAAGTATCGGGCAGTCGGGCCGAGAATCACCTTTGCAACAGTGAACCAGGCGTTCCAGTTCGGCCTTCATTGCATTCAATTCGCGAATTTTCGCTTCCAGTGCATTCAGGTGTGATTGCGCAAGCTTTTTGACCTCCCGGCTTGGGCGCGTTTTGTCTTGCCACAGGCCAAGCAATTCCTCAATCTGCTTGATGGAAAAACCGAGGTCACGTGAGTGCCGGATAAAACGCAGCAAGTGCAAATCCCGGCTGTTGTACAAACGATAACCAGCCTCGGTGCGGTTGGCCTCGGGCAGCAAACCCACCATTTCGTAATGCCGAATCATTTTCGCGGTGATTCCCGATTCCATGGCCGCTTCGCCAATCGTGAACCAATCTTTGCGTGTCCATTCTGCGTACATGTTCACAACTCCACTGTTTCAGGTTTCAATAGTTTGGGTTTCCAGCGAGTCAGCAACAGGGCGTTACTGACCACACTGACTGAACTCAAAGCCATGGCTGCGCCTGCGACCACCGGGTTAAGCAGTCCCATCGCGGCCAAGGGTATTCCCACTGCGTTGTACACAAAAGCCCAGAAAAGATTTTGTTTGATCTTGTTGTAGGTGCGTCTGGAAATATCAATGGTTTGAGCCACCAAGGCGGGGTCAGGTCGCATCAGCGTGATGTCGGCTGCATGCATGGCCACCTCTGTGCCACTGGACATTGCAAAACTGACATCCGCAGCTGCCAGCGCAGGCGCATCGTTGATTCCATCTCCCACCATGGCCACCACCTGGCCCTGCTGGCGATAATGGGCCACTGCCTCGCTCTTGTTGTGCGGCAATTGTTCAGCCTGCACCTCTGAAATACCCAGCGCCTGGGCAACGCGTTGGGCACTGGCCCTGGAGTCGCCTGTCAACAACACAGAGTTCACCTGCAAATTGGTCAAATTTTGCACAGCTGCAAAAGCGCCTGCTTTCAGGGCATCACCAAAACCCAAGGCCCCCAGCAAGGACACTTCACCTTGCTGGCCTTCGGCAACCCAGGCATGGGTGGGTGCGTTGTCTGGCAGGGATTGGTTCACCGTGCTCAATGCCGACTCCGGCACACCCAGTTCACGCATCCATCGCGCAGTACCTACATACACACGTGTGCCATCCACCATGCCACTGACACCACGCCCAGGCTGGTCCTGCAATTGGCTTACCCCAGGCCATTGAACGCCCTGCCCTTGGGCATAAGCCAGCACAGCTGCGGCCAGCGGGTGAGCGCTGCCCGCTTCAACAGCTGCTGCCTTGGCAAGAAAGCTGTGCAGGCTATTGCTGTTAAAAGGCACTGCTGCACCCACAGAAGGCTTGCCCTCAGTCAAGGTGCCGGTTTTATCAAACACCACGGTGTTAATTCGGTGAGCAAGCTCCAGCGCCTGTGCATCTTTAATCAGGATTCCATGGCGCGCCGCCACGCCCGTGCCTGCCATGATTGCGGTAGGTGTGGCCAAACCCAGGGCGCAAGGGCATGCAATCACCAACACAGCCACCGCATTCACAATGGCCAACTCCAGGTTGCCACCTTCAGCCAAAAACACCCAATACAACAAGGTAAGCACCGCAATCACCAACACCACGGGTACAAACACGGCACTCACCTTGTCCACCAGCTTTTGAATGTCAGGTTTGGCTGCTTGCGCGTCTTCAACCAGGCGAATAATTTTGGCCAGCGTGGTTTCAGCACCCACAGCGCTCACTTCAATCAACAAGCGCCCATCCAGGTTCACAGCACCGCCGGTCACCAGGCTTCCCGGAGATTTCTCAACCGCCTGGCTTTCCCCGGTAATCAGGGCCTCATCCACATGGCCTTCGCCTTCCAGCACACGGCCATCCAGCGGAATTCGCTCACCGGGCTTCACCACCACCTGCATGCCCACCGCCACACTGGCAATCGGCAGCACTTTTTCTTGCCCGTTCTGAATCACTGTGGCGGTGTCGGGGCGCAAGGCTTGCAACGCAGCAATGGCTGCAGTGGTTTGCCGCTTGGCGCGTGCTTCCAGCCACTTGCCCAACATCACCAAGGTGATCACTGCGGCAGACGCCTCGAAATACAAATGCTGGTTGCCCTCGCCCAACATGTAAGCCGACAAACCAAATGCCGCAGAAGTACCAATGGCCACCAGAAGGTCCATGTTGCCCGTGCGGTTTTGAATTGCTTTCAATGCTCCCCGATAAAAACGGGCGCCCAACCAAAACTGCACCGGGCTGGCCAAAAGCAGTTGTATCCAGCCAGGCAACATGTAGTGCTTGCCAAACAGCATTCCTGCCATGGGCAACACCAAGGGCAAGGTGAGCAATGCGCCCCACAACACCATCGTGCCTTCATGATCATTTTGTTTTGTGGGGTGCGAACCCGCTCTGGATGCGCCTGCTGAGCTTGGCTGGCTGGCAGTTTCAATTGGCTCCGCGTCATAGCCTGCTTTTTGAACCGCCGCGATCGCGTTTTGCAACAGATCGGGTTTGGCCAGTTGTACGCGGGCCTTCTCGGTGGCCAGGTTCACCGTTGCGCTAATGACACCAGGCGTAGCCAACAAGGCTTTTTCGACAGCGCTGGAGCATGAGGCACAGCTCATGCCGCCCACAGCAATGTCGATGGTATTGGACGGGTTGGAATTCATGCTTGCTCTCCATGGTGTGATGGAAGCATTTTCAACCTTAACACCATGTCAAGGTCAATGCCTTGACCTTACCATGATTGGAAGCTTCAGCATATCCATGTGTTCAATTCAATGGGAGAGTCTTCATGACACCGCCATGGCGATTGCCCGATAAAGTACATGCATTAGAATTGCGGTTAACCCCAACTGGAGTGCAAAACATGATTACCTTGAGTGTAGAGAAAGTGAAATGCGGCGGATGTGCCGCCAATGTGAAACAGGCCGTATTGGCCAAAGACCCGCAGGCACAGGTGCAAGTCGATGTCGCCAACAAACAGGTAGAAATTGATTCTCGTCTGGACGGACACACCTTGGCCACGATTGTCAGCCAGGCCGGCTACCCCGCCACCCTGCAAGCCTGATTCAAAAGATCAAGCGGCTTCGCAGTATGCCTGGCCCCAGTAGTTGTACGTGAACGCCTTGGGGCCGGGCACATACATGGTTTCAATGTCATCCACCAAAAACCCGCCTTCCTTGAGCAAAGCGGGAATGTCCCGGTTCAAGTGACAACCTCCCGCCAGTTTTCCCCACACGGGTTGCAAACGATTCTGAGTGTTTCGCACTTTTTCATCCGGTGCCGCGCCATGCTCGCAAAACAGCAACTTACCGCCCGGCTTTAACACTCTGCGCATTTCCTTCAAGGCTTGCACGGGCTCTGGAATGGTGCACAGGGTGTAGGTCATGACGATGGTGTCGATACTTGCATCGGGCAATGGAATTTTCTCGGCAGGCAAGCCCATAAGCTCTACGCTCAGGCCGGTTTGATCGATGCGTTTTTTCGCCAGACGATGCATTTGCATGGCAGGGTCCAGGCCAATGATTTTTTCAACTTTTGCAGCGTCATAGTGGCGCATGTTCAAACCGGTGCCGATACCAATTTCAAGCACCAGCCCTGTGGCTTTGGGTACCACTTTCTGGCGTTGCCTGTTGATGGCTTTCATGCCGCAAGCGAAATCAAGCAAAGTAGGCAGTACGTGTCGGTCGTATAATTTGGCTAACAATCCCAATTTTTTGTCCTTTTGTATTCAGGAAACGTCGCCACCATGCAAAACAACCCAGACCAGTTCTCATCCAAGATCGGCTTTGTGCTGGCCGCAGCCGGCTCAGCCGTGGGCATTGGTAATTTGGTGGGCTTTCCTGTGGCCGCAGCCAAAAATGGTGGCGGTGCATTCTTGTTACTGTACATTTTTTTCGTCATTGCCATTTGCCTGCCGCTGATTCTCGCCGAGCTTAGTTTGGGCCGCGCCACCAACCAAAACCCTTTGGGAGCATTCAGGCAGGTTTCCAGAAACCACAAAGCCTGGGTGCTGGCTGGTGCTTTGTCGTTGATCACACCTTTCATGATTGCCGTGTTTTACAGCGTACTCACAGTGTGGTTGCTGGGCTATTTCCTGCTGGTACTGATAGGCCAACTGGACCAATTGGCCACCCCTGTTTATTTTGGCGGCTTTATCACCAGCCCCTGGATATTTGCCTGCCTTGCGGCGGTCATTGGCATGGTCATTGTTGTGCTCAAAGGTGGGGTGCGCGATGGCATTGAAAAAGCATCCCGTTTGCTCATGCCCATGCTGTTCATCATGCTGATTGGTCTGGCTGTATTTGTGCTCACCTTGCCCAACGCCACTGCTGGTTTGAAGTTTTATTTCACACCGCAACTGGACCGCATTACCTGGAGTGTGGTCAACGGTGCCTTGTCACAAGCATTCTTTTCGCTGTCGCTGGGCATGGGCATTTTGATTACTTATGGTTCGTATTTGCGCAAACAAGACAACCTGGTGCAGTCGGCCAAAATGCTGGCCTGCACCGACACTGGCGTGGCGCTGGTGGCGGGCCTCATGACCCTGCCCGCAATTTTCGCCATTTACCCCAACACCAACCCCAGCGAATTGAGCGATTCCTCGGTGGGCTTAATCTTCTCGTTTTTCCCGAACATTTTCATGGCCATGGTGCCGAAATTCGGATATGCCGTGTCCAGCCTCATCGCAGCCACATTCTTCCTGTTGGCGTTCGTAGCCGCCATTACCTCGCTAGTGTCGATTATTGAGGTGCCAGTGGCGGCCCTGAAAGCCGAGGGCAAGAAAACCCGCAATACAGCGCTTGGGATTGTTATTGCGGCTGTGTCGATAGGCGCCATGTTCAGCGCCTTGTCTTTTGGGCAAGTGAAATGGCTCAGCGATTTCGCTTTTTATTCCGGTGCCAACAAATCGCTTTTTGACGTGTTGGTTGACGTGTTTTACGACACCATTTTGCCTTTCAACGGTTTGCTGATTTGCCTGCTGGTGGTGTGGCAATGGAAACGCCACAACATGACTGCTGAGATGCTGACCAGCAATAAAAATGCTGCCAGCGGTTGGCTTGAGCGCTACACCCACTTTGCGATTGCATTCTGGATCCCGTTGATTCTGGCCACTGTGTTTGTTGTCACGGTAATCAACAAGTTTTTCAGTTGATCGTCACCACGGCGATCCACTGAATTACTGGCACGCTTAATGCCACTTTTGTGCTGTAATAAGGAAAATCAAAAAATATTCCGGAGACAGCATGAAAACAAACCTGGTCTTGGCTGCCCTTTTCATGGGCACGTCTGCCTTGATGGCAGCCTGTTCAAAAACCCCAACCCCAGTCGATCCCAACAGTGCTGCAAGCCCTTTCACACAGGCTTTTCACGCTGAAGTGGCCAAAAACACCGACCTAGCAGACCCAGCCAACAACGCCGATGCGCGCAAAGGTTTAATCGCAAAGCCCACAGGCAAAGTACTCAACGATGCCGGCGAAGTCATTTGGGATTACGACGAATTCAATTTCATTGAAGGCAATGCCCCCAGCACCGTGAACCCCAGCCTGTGGCGGCAGGCCAGCCTTAACAATCAAATTGGCCTGTACAAAGTGGCTGACCGCATTTACCAGTTGCGCGGCTTTGACCTGTCGAACATGACCTTGATTGAAGGCGACACCGGCTGGATTGTGGTGGACGTGCTGACCAGCGAGGAAACAGCACGCGCCGCCATGGCTTTTGCACGCAAACACCTGGGCGACAAGCCAGTAACCGCCATTGTATTTACCCACAGCCACGTGGACCATTTTGGGGGTGCGCTGGGTGTGCTCAGCGCCGAGGAAGTGGCAGCTCGCAATGTTCCTGTAGTTGCCCCCATCGGCTTTATGGAAGAGGCCACCAGTGAAAACCTGCTGGTGGGCATGGCCATGGCACGAAGGTCAATCTACATGTACGGAAAACGCCTGCCCCGCAGCCCGGAAGGTTTGATTGACAACGGCTTGGGTAAGGCCGTGGCCTACGGCAAGGTGGGCATACTACAGCCTACGCTGGTGGTGAAAGAAGCCAAAGAAACCCACGTGCTCGACGGCCTTGAATTCATGTTCCACAACGTGCCAGGCAGTGAAGCGCCCTCCGAGTTCGTGTTTTACCTGCCTACACTGAAAGCCTTTGGCAGTGCAGAACTGTTTGGCCACACCTTGCACAACCTGTACACCCCACGTGGTGCCAAAGTGCGCGATGCATTGAAGTGGGCCAGTTACATGGATGAAGCCATTGCCTACGCAGGCGATGCCGAAGTGATGTTTCACCAGCACAACTGGCCGGTGTGGGGAGCCGACAATGTGCGCAGCTTCATGGAAAAACAACGCGATGTGTACCGATTCATTCATGACCAGACTGTGCGGCACATGAATGCGGGCTACACCTCCATGGAAATTGCAGAGAAGGTTCAAATGCCACCGGCCTTGAACAACTTTCTGAGTGGGCGCGGCTACTACGGCACCGTGTCACACAATGTGAAAGCGGTGTACCAGTTTTACATGGGCTGGTTTGATGCAAACCCCGCCAACCTGAACCCCTTGCCCCCGGTTGAAGCGGCAAAGCGATATGTGGATGTGGCAGGCGGAATGGATGCTTTGCTGAACAAAGCAGAAGACGCTGTGAACAAAGGTGAATACCGCTGGGCTGCTGAATTGCTGAAACATGCAGTGTATGCCGACCCTGAGAACGCACGCGCCAAGGCCTTGCTGGCAACAAGTTTCGACCAGATGGGCTACATGGCAGAATCTGCGCCGTGGCGTAACTTTTACCTGACCGGTGCACTGGAGTTGCGCCAAGGTGGCTACGCCGAAGGGTTTCAACGCACAGCCTTTCTCGACATGCTGAAACACACCCCCACGGAGCGCTTTCTGGAAGCCATGGCCGCTGCGCTGAACAGCGACAAAGCGGAAGGGGAAGACATTCAAATCAACCTGGTGTTTTCCGACACGCAGGAAAGCTATGTGCTTCGAATCAACAACAGCGTTCTACATCACCGTGCGGGCAAACCAGAAACAAATTCTGCTGCCACACTCACATTGAGCAAACCCTTCTTTTTGAACATGATGACTGGTGAGGCGGGTGCGACTGATTTGCTGTTTTCCGATCAAACCAAGATTGATGGCAGCACAATCAAGCTGGGGCAATTTTTTGGAATGCTGGAGAAAGCAACAGGTAACTTCAATATTGTGACGCCTTAACCAAGCCATGGCATGTCAGTAATATTCGGGTTTCCACGATTGGCCTGGAAACCCGAACAACCCTATAGTGTGTGGAAGATCAATCGCACATTCACTGGTAACGCACATGTCCACAGCCCAAGCCAAACACAGCACACTTCAGCCCTTCCACCTTGCATTCCCGGTCACCGACATTGAGGTAGCCCGCAAATTTTATGGCGAGGTGATTGGCTGTGAAGAAGGCCGCAGCGCCCCACACTGGGTGGACTTCAACTTTTATGGCCATCAACTTGTGGCGCATTTAGCACCGGAAGAAGTGGGCTGCAAAGCCAACAGCAGTGTGGACGGCCATGCCGTGCCTGCCAAACACTTCGGCGTGATTTTAACCATGGATCAGTGGAATGAACTGGCCGACCGGCTGAAAGCTGCGGGCACCAAGTTCGTGATCGAACCCTACATTCGATTCAAAGGCCAGGTGGGCGAACAAGCCACTATGTTCTTCATGGACCCATGCGGCAACGCGCTTGAATTCAAGGCCTTCGCCAACATGGATCAAATATTCGCCAAGTAAATCAGCTTTTTGCGTTTTTCCAGACGGTGTAGGGCTCGTCATTCTTGGTGCGCACTACGCTGTCAACTTCGTCCATGTACACCTCGCGGTCTTTGGAGTTGAACGCTTCAGTCAGGCTGACCATGCCCAGTGAAAATCCCGTACCCACGGTGACATAACCAAAAGCCCAGTCCTGCACGACACCTTTCTTGTCCACCAGGAAATAAGTGGCCATGCGCTTCTTGCTGTCGAATCCAATTCCTTCACGGGAGTTGTCAAGAATCGCGTTGTTGTCCATGCGATCAGTGAAATGCTTTTTTACCACCATGCCATTGGGCAGTTTTTCCTCGCCAATAAACTTTCCATAAGTTGCATCATTTTGAATTGGCGCGTAGGGCTGGCCAACATGCTTGGCCAGCATGCGCGAAGCAATGCCATGACCCACGGCATCACCCATGCTGTTCAAGGCACCGCATCCACCCACACTCATGCTCACTGCCAAAATTCCGACCACCGCCAATGATGTACAAAACCCCCGAAGTATTGTCGCCATCGCTTGTTCTCCCCCAATGTCTTTGAACTTGTTGAAGCAATTTAAACCCTTCGCCTTACGGGATATATCCTATAAACAGAGTAGTCAATTTGATTACAACATTCAGCAGATTGGCGTAGAGCAATAACGTGCCTAGCATGGTGTTCAATCAACAACACCATGCGAGGGGACTATGGGGATTCGTCAATTCGGTTTAATGGCTGCCGCTCTTTGTACGGGCTGCGCTTCGATTACTCAAGGCACCAGTCAAACGCTTATTTTTAAAATGGAGCCCCAGCAAACCGTGTGTACCTTGAGCAGGGACGGCGAAGGCGAGCTTGGCGTGGTAACCGGAAAAGAAAACAGCATCACGGTGGGCAAAGACAAGGACGACATCATTGTGGCCTGCAAGGCCCCCGGCTATGAAGACAAAACAATTCGCCTGGTCAGCAGTGCGAGCACCGCAGGCGTGGCCGGTGGTGCATTTATTGATTTGGGCATCACCGACATGATCACTGGCGCCATGTGGCAATACCAAAACGAGATCCGCGTGGCTTTGAACAAGCCCGGCCAGGCGCCCGCCAACACTGACTTTGCCAAACCTCTCTAAAACGATTGCTCCATTTCACGGCGAAACTTCACCGCCGTGGAATTGGCATCAAACGCCACATCATTCCAGCTCACGGCTTGCCCGGCTTTCACGGGTTTAAGCAATTTCACACCATGCGCCAAACCCAAAGGCAATCCACCCAAGGCCAGCGATTCCTGTGCGGGCATCAGCTTGCCGTACACGGTGTAACCACCCTCACCGTCCAGCAATTCACCCGCCTTTAAATCACGCTTGGCAGTGGCCACTACATCGCCATGCCAGCAAATGGGTGCGCCCGTGGCCTCGCCGCGAATACCGATGGACGCCACCGAAATTCCCAATTCCAGACCAATCAGGTGAAAGGGTTTGTACATGCTGGAGTACTGTCCACTTGGATCGGTGATCAAGCCGTATTCCTTGAAGCAGCGGGCCACGTATTCACTGTCTGCAGCGAAGGTCACATACACGCCCCAACGCAGGTCGCGAAACACCGGGCGTGTGTCACGCTCAACACTGGAGATCACCTCCACTTGCCCGCGTTGGTCCAGAATGCCGCCGTGTTCACGTGGCTTCAAGATTCGCGCCAAATCATCCACACCCACTGCCGGAAACTTCAGGCCACTGGGGGCTGCAAGGCCTGTGGCATTGGCCACGGCTGCCATTTCAATCGCGCTTTTGGTGCCATCCAGAAAGCTGTTGAACATTTGCGCGTTCATGCCGCCTTTGGCTGCGTCTTCCGCCGTTAAACCATAGTGGTTCCACACGGTGTCAGGCGTGCTTTCATGGTAGGTGGGCAGGTACTTGGTGCCTTTGCCCGCGGCCACGACAGAAAAACCAGCGGCCCGCGCCCAATCCACCATTTCAAAAATCAGTGCAGGCTGGTCGCCATAAGCCAGTGAGTAAACAATGCCAGCTGCATCGGCCTTGCGTTTCAGCAAGGGGCCTGCCAGTGCATCGGCTTCCACATTCACCATCACAATGTGTTTTTTAAATTCACAACAGGCCAGCACATGGGCAATGCCCACAGCCGGGTTGCCCGTGGAGTCGATGATGATGTCGACAAAAGGCGATTCAATCAGCTTCATGCCGTCGTCAATAATCGCGGTGTTGCCCTGTTTGGCGGCTTGTTCCAAGGAGTTGGCCGCATAGCTTTCTTCTTTCCAGCCCACATTTTTAAGTGCAGCTTTCGCCCGTGCCGGGGACAAGTCAGCAATGCCCACCATGTGAATGCCGGGCGTACGCGGTATTTGAGAAAGATACATAGAGCCAAACTTGCCCGCGCCAATCATGCCGACACGCAGGGGTTCGCCCTCAGCAGCACGCTGCTGAAGCTTGGAGAATAAATTCATGAAAGCCTTTTAGGTGGATGCAGTATTTGCCCACAGAATAACCCGTGCACACAGGCACGGAAAACCCGCAGTATCCCTAGGACAGGCAATTACCTCTCGCGCTGAACTGCATCCCGCAGGGCCTGCACACTGGGCACACCCGAGAAAAACTGTTCGCCTACCGCCAGCGACGGCACCGCTTGAATGCCAAGCTGTTTTGCATAATGCAAATCAGCATCGTGTTGCGCGTTGGCTAGAGGCGAGTTGACAAACTCATCGAGTTCGGCCGGGTTCAATCCCAGATTTGCAAGAATGTTTTTCAGTACCTGATCCTCACCAATGTTCAGGTTTTGCTGAAAAAACGCCTTCATCACAGCGGTCGTGTATTCGTTGCCCTTCCCCTGTTGCTTCGCATATTGCAGCCCCAAGAATGCTTTGCGTGTGTAGGGTTGAGGAGAAACGGTGGGCAGTTGAATGGGCACACCCAGGCGTTCGGCCATGGGGTACACCGACGCCTTCCACACGCGTGGCAGGTATTCATCCTCGGGCTTCAAGGTGGGTGTTGGGTAGGGTCGAAGCTCGAACGGCATCCACTCAATTTCGACTTCTAAACCCTCAATGGCTTTTTCGATGGTCGCTTCACCAAGCAGGCAGAACGGGCACACGAAATCGGTCCAGACCTGAATTTTGATGGGTGTAGTCGACATGGGGGTACTCCTGGTTTGAATGCTGCTAACTGCCGGCGTTAGTTTGCCATTTTGCAAGTTTGAATACCAACCACACACCAAAAAGTGAAAGTATTAGACTGACTGCCACCGTCATCAAGAACTGGAAATCTTGTTTGTCTTCATAGCTGGATACTCCGCAGCACGATTGCAGGAGATCCCACATTTCGGGTGAAAAGTCAGGCATCGGAAAATAAGCAGGATTGAACTGAAAAAACTGAAAAACAGGCCATGAAGAAACGAGCACAATTAAAAGGAAAGCCAACCGTCGGAAAAGCTTCATGTCACGCAACCTCTAAAATGCCCAATGCAGCGAATTTCAATCCATCAAGTTTTTGAGGGGGTTTGCTAAATAGAAGAGAGCGTAATTCAACAAACTTGCTCATCTGATCCACAACGATACAGCCTTCACTGATTCCAAAAGTACCTTTTGGATGAAGGCGAAATTCGCCACGTTTGATCGAATCACACCAAGTTTCATCATCAACTTTACTGTCTATCGCATACAGGCTGAACCAATCGGATCGGTCCTGATAAAGATCTCTTAGCCATCCTAACCTGCCACCCGACTCCCGATTTAGAATGTAATAGCGTCCTGGTGGAATTGGTCCGACATTCCTCAAACAGGCGTCTATACGGCGATTTGTGTGAGGGCCAAACCCGGAAAACGCAGGATAGCTGAAAATCTTCCCCGATTGACTCACTGACAACTCACTCATTGGCTGGTTGTTGAGTTTGAACTTGCAATTAAGCATGTTTGAATACCCTCTCCCACAAAATTGGGCAAGGCTGCTGTGTATCCAGGTTCCTGTCAAATTACGACTTTGCTCTGGTTCAGGAGAGTTAACTCGGTCGATTATGTGTTTGTGGAAGTGCTGTTAGTTGTGATTGAATCAGCGTTTATCGGCAAAACCAACTTCTGATCGACCTGCATAACATGAAACTTGAGTTCAAAACATTGCTCGCACTAGTGCCATCAGGTAATCGGCGTGCGCTGAGCATCAAGGGTGAGAATCAAACTAGAAAGATCTCGGAGAATGAATCGGACCGCAAAGCCTACCTGACGCGTAAAAAAGAAGCTGAAATCAGCCCTAGAGAATTGCTTAAGAATCTCAAGACTCATCGTAGAAAGCGCATTTTTTGATAAGTTAGAGCGCGCTACGCAGGTAGCCCCAAGGCACGCAAAACATGGAGCCTACTGCTCGCGATTGACCTCAACGCCCCTGCCGCCCAAAAATGAAAAAGCCCTAAACTCGGTTCAGGGCTTTTTGTAATTTCTGGCGGAGAGAGGGGGATTCGAACCCCCGATAGGCTATTAACCTATACACGCTTTCCAGGCGTGCGACTTAAACCACTCATCCATCTCTCCGCGGTAAGCGCGAGAGTATAGCAAAGAATCGCCTTGGGTATCCAGTGCATTCTCTCGGCATCACACTTTTCCTTCCGATTCGGGCAGCCGCAACACACGCATTACGGCGGGTGCTTCGTCTTTGCGCCCACCCAACAAGGAGGCCACCACCATGGCCAGGGCGCTTAAAGGAATGGTAAACACACCACTGGCCACGCCGCTCAAACCCCCAATTTGCACAGCATCCAGATTAAACAGAGCCATGAACGATGAATTGGTCAGCGCAAGGCAAAGGCTTGAACTGAGAAACCCTGTGCCCATGGCCCACAAGGCCCCACGGCGGGTAGCACCGCTCCAGAAAATACCGGCCACCAGTGGCACAAACAAGCTTGAGGCTGCCAAAGCAAATGCAGAGCCAACCAACACCACAATATTGCCCGGCTGCAAACTGGTAATCCAGGCGGCCATCAGCGCCGCGCTCAGCAACGCAATTTTTGACATGGTCACCCTGCGCTGTGCAGTGGCCTCGGGGTCGAGCACCCGGTAATACAGGTCATGCGACAAACTGCCTGCAATCGCCAGCAACAAACCATCGGCGGTCGACAATGCGGCAGCAAGGCCACCCGCAGCAATCAAGCCTGATAGAAAAAACGGCATGCCTGCAATTTCAGGCGTAATCAACACCAAAATATCGGGGCTCAAACCGATTTCTGCAAACTGAACCACACCATCCTGGTTCACGTCCTGCAAGGTGGCCAGGCCTGGCGTCACCCGCGACCACGCCGCAATCCAGTTAGGAATCTCGTTGTAACTCAATCCCACCAGGTTTTCGTACACCACCACCTTGGCGATCACACTTAACCAGGGCGAAGCCAGATAAATCACCAAAATACAACCCAAGGCAAACACCACCGACCACCGGGTTTGTGACGCATTCGGTGTGGTGTAAAACCGCATAATGATGTGGGGCAATGCAACGGTCCCACACATCAGGGTAAAAGCCACCGCCAGAAAACTGATCAAGGCCCGGGAATTCGACAGCCCGGAATCGTCTTTGACCGACCCAAAATGCGGCACGCTGGCTTTCACCTTATCCAGGTAACGCTGCTTTTCCTGACTCCATTTGCGTTTGGCATCTTGGGGGTCTTTGGGGTAGCTGGTCAGCACCCGCTCGGCTGCTTTGATTTCTTGAAACGTCGAGCCGTCGTAACGCGCCAGTTCCAGGTTTTTACGGCGTGCCTCATAGCCTTCCGCCCAAGATGAAGGCAGGGTATCAATCAACAATTGATAGCGATCCGCTTCCCGCAGGTACACACTGCGCACCTCGGCTTCCGCAGGGTCGGCAAAAAATTTACGTTCCTGCGCCCGCACATACTCGGGAAAACTGGTGGGGCCACCATCCACAAAACGCTCGGTGTCGCCTTTGCCGGTAAACCCGATCAAGGCCACCACGCTCACCATCATGGCGACGATCATTACAATGTATTGCGCAACTGCGGTCCAGGTTACCGCCCGCATGCCACCCAAGAAAGAGCACACCAAAATACCGGCAAGTCCGAAGAACACACCGATACCAAACTCGACACCGGCAAAGCGCGACGTAATCAAACCCACCGCGTAAATTTGCGCAATCACGTACACGAAAGAAATACTCACGGTGATCAATACACAAATCAGGCGCACTGCCCTGCCCTTGTCAGGTCCGGCATAGCGGGTGGCCAAAAAATCGCCCACGGAGAAAAAAGCGAATTTGCGCAGGTAGGGCGCAATCAGCAAGGCGATCAGCACAAAACCGCCAGTCCAACCCACCAGCAAGGCCAAGGCTTCAAAACCGCTGTAGAACAAGGTGCCCGCCACCCCCAGAAAGGAGGCCGCACTCATCCAGTCTGCAGCTGTGGCCATGCCGTTGTACACCGAGGGTACGGTACGCGAGGCCACAAAGTACTCGTGCATGTCCGAGGTGCGGCTGAGCAGGCCGATCACCGCATAAGCACCCAGCGTGACGAAAATGAAAAAGTAACCAATCCACTGCCGGCCTATGCCGTAGTCCTCCATAATGGCGGCGCCGGCAATGCACACCAAAAAGCCGAAGGTAAGCACCGAGAAAAACCGGGTCAGGCTGAGCGTGAAACTCATAAATTTACTCCCGGTGACTTGATTGTTTCAAACGAAAAAAACCAGTCCACCGAAGTGGAACTGGTTTTCAGGATTGCCAACACTTCCCGGTTCAAGGAAGGGGCCGGTTCAATTAAAGCGGCTTGCCCAATTGATCCAGAATGGCCGGATTCTCCAGGGTGGAGGTGTCTTGCGTAATTTGCTCACCTTTGGCCAGGCTGCGCAACAAACGACGCATGATTTTGCCTGACCGTGTTTTGGGCAGGTTGTCGCCGAAACGAATTTCCTTGGGCTTGGCGATCGGGCCAATGTCTTTTCCAACCCAGTTGCGCAAGTCCATGGCCAGTTTCTGCCCGGCTTCACCCGTAGGGCGATCACCCTTCAACACCACAAAAGCCACAATCGCTTCACCGGTCAATTCGTCAGGGCGACCCACCACTGCGGCCTCGGCCACCAATTCGTTGGCCACCAGAGAGCTTTCAATTTCCATGGTGCCCATGCGGTGTCCCGAGACGTTCAGCACATCGTCGATTCGACCCATGATGGTGAAATTGCCGCTGTCCTTGTCGCGCACAGCGCCGTCACCGGCCAGGTACAACTTGCCGCCCAATTCTTCAGGGAAGTAGCTCTTCTTGAAACGCTCGGGATCGCCCCAAATGGTACGGATCATCGAAGGCCATGGTCGCTTCACCACCAAAATGCCGCCCTGGCCGTTGGGCAAATCACCACCCACTTCGTCCACCACCGCCGCCATGATGCCGGGCAGTGGCAATGTGCATGAACCAGGCACCAGGGGTGTGGCACCGGGCAGTGGCGTGATCATGTGGCCACCGGTTTCGGTTTGCCAGAAGGTATCAACGATAGGGCACTTTTCGCCACCCACATTCTTGTAGTACCACATCCAGGCTTCCGGGTTGATCGGCTCGCCGACTGAACCCATCAAGCGAAGGCTTGAAAGGTCGTAGCTCTTGGGGTGTACTTTTTCATCAGACTCACAAGCCTTGATCAATGAACGAATCGCTGTGGGTGCGGTGTAAAAAATGGTGGCGCTGTGGCGCTGGATCATTTCCCAGAAACGGCCAGCATTCGGATATGTGGGCACGCCCTCAAACACGATTTGCGTAGCACCCACAGCCAATGGGCCATAGGTAATGTAGGTGTGGCCGGTAATCCAGCCAATGTCGGCCGTACACCAAAACACATCATTGGGCTTGATGTCGAATGTCCACTTCATGGTGAGCATGGCCCACAGCAAATAACCAGCAGAACTGTGCTGCACACCCTTGGGCTTACCGGTAGAACCTGAGGTGTAGAGAATAAACAGTGGGTGCTCGGAATCCACCATTTCAGGCGCGCACACATCACTTTGCTTGTCAGCCAACTCGTGCATGTACACATCCCGGCCAGCCTGCATGCCCACATCTGCACCTGTGCGTTTGTACACAATTACATTCTTCACAGCGTCGCAGCCACCCAGGCTTAGCGCTTCATCCACAATCGCTTTCAGGGGCAACTGCTTGCCACCGCGCACTTGTTGATCGGCAGTGAACACCGCCACCGCACCTGTATCCACAATACGGTCTTGCAAGGCCTTGGCCGAGAAACCGCCAAACACCACGGAGTGGGTTGCACCAATACGCGCACAGGCTTGCATGGCCGCAACACCTTCCACGCTCATGGGCATGTAAATAACAACACGGTCGCCTTTCTTCACGCCCAGGCTTTTCAGGCCGTTGGCAATGCGGCTTACCTTGGCCAGCAATTCCTTGTAAGTCACCTTGGTCACTTCGCCGCCATCGGCTTCAAAAATCAAGGCAACCTTGTCACCCAAGCCAGCATCCACGTTCTTGTCCAAACAGTTGGCAGAAACATTCAATTCGCCACCAGTAAACCATTTGTAGAATGGGGGGTTGGATTCATCCAATACCTGGTTGTAAGCCTTTGCAAACTGCAGGTTTTCTTTGGCCAAACGGGCCCAAAAACCTTCGAAATCCGTTTCAGCTTCTTTGCACAAGGCTTTGTAAGCGTCCATACCGCCAATTGCGGCGCTGCGCTGCCAGTCAGCACTGGGCTGAAACACACGCGTTTCGTGTGACACTGATTCGATCGATGACATCCTGTCCTCCAAGGGTTACTTAGTTTTCTATTAATTTAGTTTGCATAAACAATAGGCAAAAGCTCTTACTCTCACCTTACACCATGGCGCACCACAGCAATTCGCGTTCCAGCTGAGCGCAAGTAGCACCGGTGTAGTTTGGTTCTGCTATAGTTTCCGCCATTACCCGATTAACCATTGCTGCACCGCACACCTGTCACAAAATGGAACAACACACCAAACAACCCATTCCGCTTCTGGCCCGAATCATTTTCTCAAGTCGCTGGCTGCAGTTGCCCCTTTACCTCGGTTTGATCGTTGCCCAAATCGTCTACGTGTATCACTTTTTGATCGAACTTTGGCACTTGGTGGGTGGCACTGCCAGCCATCAACTCGACGAAACCGGCATCATGCTGATCGTTTTGGCGCTCATCGATGTGGTCATGATATCGAACCTGCTGATCATGGTCACCGTGGGCGGTTATGAAACCTTTGTCAGCCGCATGCGGCTTGAAACCCACCCAGATCAACCCGAGTGGCTGGATCACGTCAACGCCTCGGTGTTAAAAGTAAAACTGGCCATGGCCATCATCGGCATTTCCTCCATTCACTTGCTGAAAACTTTCATCAACGCTGAGCAGTACGACACCAAAACTATCGTGGCCCAGTCCGCCATTCACGTCATTTTCCTGCTGTCTGCGGTTGCAATTGCCTGGTGTGACCGACTCATCTCGCAACCAGCCCACGGCAAAGCACATTAAAATAAGGGGCTAAGCACCCAATTTGATCAGGAGCAGTTCATGACCACCATCAAGCAAGAAGACTTCATCAGCTCGATCGCCGATGCCTTCCAATATATTTCTTATTACCACCCGCTTGATTACATTCAAGCCTTGGGCAAGGCCTATGAGCGCGAGGAAAGTGCTGCTGCCAAAGATGCGATTGCGCAAATCCTGACCAACAGCCGCATGTGCGCCGAAGGCAAACGCCCTATTTGTCAAGACACCGGTATTTCAGTGGTGTTCCTGAAAGTGGGCATGAATGTGCGTTGGGAATCGACCATGAGCGTAACCGACATGGTGAATGAGGGTGTGCGCCGTGCTTACCTGCACCCCGACAACAAACTGCGCGCCTCGGTGCTGCTCGACCCGGCCGGTGCCCGCAAAAACAGCAAAGACAACACCCCCGCCGTTATTCACTATGAAATAGTGCCCGGCGACGACGTTGAGGTGATTTGCGCAGCCAAAGGTGGCGGCTCCGAGAACAAATCAAAAATGGTCATGCTCAACCCCTCTGACTCCATCGTGGACTGGGTACTGAAAACCGTACCCACCATGGGCGCGGGCTGGTGCCCCCCGGGTATTTTGGGCATTGGTATTGGTGGCACGCCCGAAAAAGCGATGCTGCTGGCCAAAGAAAGCCTGATGGCCCCTTGCGACATTCATGAACTGCTGGAGCGCGGCCCCAGCAACCGAATTGAAGAATTGCGCCTGGAGCTTTACGACAAAGTGAATTCACTGGGTATTGGTGCGCAAGGCCTGGGTGGCCTGACCACCGTGCTGGACGTAAAAATTCTCGACTACCCCACACATGCCGCGTCTTTGCCAATCGCAATGATCCCGAATTGTGCCGCCACACGTCACGTGCACTTCCATTTGCATGGCGATGGCCCAGCCAAGCTTGAAGTGCCAAACCTGGCTGACTGGCCACAGGTAAGCTGGACTGCCGACACCGAGAAAAGCAAGCGTGTGAACCTGGACACGCTAACCCCGGAAGAAGTGGCCAGCTGGAAACCCGGTCAAACCTTACTGTTGAACGGCAAAATGCTGACCGGCCGCGACGCTGCCCACAAACGCATCGCCGACATGTTGGCCAAAGGTGAAAAATTGCCGGTGGACTTCACCAACCGCGTGATTTACTACGTGGGCCCTGTCGACCCGGTGCGCGACGAAGCTGTGGGCCCAGCCGGCCCCACCACCGCTACGCGCATGGACAAGTTCACTCGCATGATGCTGGAAAAAACAGGTTTGATCGCGATGATCGGCAAAGCCGAGCGCGGCCCGGTTGCGATTGAGGCAATTCGTGACAACAAATCAGCCTATCTGATGGCTGTGGGTGGCGCGGCATACCTCGTGTCCAAAGCGATTACCAATGCGAAGGTGGTCGGCTTCGAAGACCTGGGCATGGAGGCCATTTACGAGTTCGAGATCAAGGACATGCCGGTCACAGTGGCCGTGGACAGCACCGGTATTTCCGTGCACAACACCGGCCCGAAAGAGTGGCAAGCCAAGATCGGAAAAATTCCAGTCAGCGTGGCTTAACCATCCACCACAGCTAACCGACGCTGGTCTTGCGCCACCATCTTGGCATGGCGCAGGCCAGCACCGCAATTGTCAGCAAAACCGACACCTCAAATCCATACAAAGTGTCGCCGGCATAGCTGCCAGCACCGGATGCTGGCCAGCTTTCCACCGCCGCTTTTACCGTCGAATCAATAGAATCGATAGGCTGGGTGTAGCTAGGCACCAAGGCTGCCAATACTTCCGCATCGCTCAACTGCATGGCCAAATTATTGAAGGTGCCCGAGAAATCCTCGGCCACCAGGCTTTGCTCACCGGCCTTGATTTTTGCGACCCGCAAGGTGCCCTCGGGGTGTTGAATGCTTTTGGTTTCGCCAAGTAAAAATGAAGCGCCCGACACAGGGTCGTGCCCCAAGCCCAACACCAACTGCGCGCCGAACAAATCTGCCTGCAGTTCCATCTCGCGCATCAGCCTGGAATAATCGCGTTTCATGTCCGGGGACAACATGAATTCATCGAACGTGGAAACAATCCCGTACTGCTGTTGAATCTCAATGGTTTTATCAGGATGTTTCAACACAAGGTGACCGTACTCATGCGCGATCAAAAAAACCAACTGATCACTGTTCATGAACTTGATTCGATCTAGCCCAATGCTTAAATTTGCGGCACCTTGTTCGTCTATCCAGGTACCCACCATGGTGCTGTTCTGAATAAAGTGAACCTGCGTGGGCACACCATTGAAAAAATGGTTGTCGAACAACACGCTGAGCTTGAGTACTTCCAGCGAATGATTTGCCATTCAGTAGCCCTCCCTGAAACGGCCAGTGACAAACCATTAAAACACGTTTTAAAACACACCACAAAACTGAAACAAGCCCGAATTTCCTGGTCTGTTTTCAAGCTTCCCTGGTGTGCTTCGTTCACGCCATTGCGTTCTTGATTTGCGCAAGTGCGGTGGGGTCTTCAATGGTGGTCATGTCGCCTGGGTCCCGGCCTTCGCACACCGCCTGAATTGACCTGCGCAGCAATTTGCCGGAACGGGTCTTGGGCAACACATTCACAAAGTAAACGCGCGCGGGCCTGGCCACTGCGCCCAACTGGGAATCCACCACCTTCATGATCTCGGCTTCCAGTGTTTTGGCTTGTGCCTCGTTGACTGCGTCAGCCGACTTCAAAATGGCAAACGCCACAGCCACCTGCCCCTTCACCTGATCGGCCACACCCACCACAGCCACTTCCGCCACCGCGGAGTGAGAAGAAATACTCTCCTCAATTTCCCGTGTACCCAGGCGGTGACCCGCCACGTTGATCACATCGTCGGTGCGGCCGAGAATAAAGAAGTACCCGTCCTCGTCGCGAATGCCCCAATCGAAAGTGGAATAAACTTGCCGGGTTTTAAAGCTTGACCAGTAGGTTTTTACAAACCGCTCATCATCGCCCCACACGGTTTGCATGCAACCGGGAGGCAGTGGCCCTTCAATGGCCACCACCCCTTTTTCATTCGCCTTGCAAGGTTGCGCGGTGTCTTCATTCAACACATTCACGTTGAAACCAAACACTGGCACACCGGGGCTGCCCAACTTACCGGGCATTTCCTCAACGCCACGCTGTATCGCCAAAATTGGCCAGCCAGTTTCGGTTTGCCAATAGTTATCAACGATCGGCTTTCCAATAGCCCCTGAAATCCAGTCTGAAGTGGTTTCATCCAAAGGCTCGCCCGCCAGAAACAATGCTTTCAGCGAACTTAAATCGTATTTGCTCAAATAGGCGGGATCCTGTTTTTTCAGCACGCGCACAGCCGTTGGTGCCGAGAACAACACCGACACTTTGTGATCCTGAACGATCTTCCACCAAATGCCGGCGTCAGGCCGAATGGGTAAGCCCTCGTACATCACCGTGGCCATGCCTGCGATTAAAGGGCCGTAAATAATGTAGCTGTGCCCCACAACCCAGCCAATGTCGCTGGTCGCAAAAAACGTTTTTCCCTTCTCGCCCATGAAAATGTATTTCATGGAAGCTGCAAGAGCCACGGCGTACCCGCCTACGTCGCGCTGCACACCCTTCGGTTTGCCGGTGGTACCGCTGGTGTACAAAATGTAACTGGTGTCTGTCGCCTCAAGCCAGGTTACTGGCACTTTGGCCGTGGCCAGTTCTTTGCGCAATGCAGCGTAGTCGTGGTCTCGCCCCTCCACTGTGTCAAATGGCACCAAACCCCGGTTCACCATCAACACATGGCCAGGCTTGTAGCTTGAACGGGCAATCGCTTCGTCCAAAAGTGGTTTGTAAGCGACTGCCTTGCCAGCGCGTGAACCTGCATCGGCCGAAACAATCACCTTCGGTTTTGCGTCTTCAATTCGTGAAGCAAGGCTGTGTGATGCAAAACCGCCAAACACCACCGAATGAATTGCACCGATTCGCGCACAAGCCAGCATTGCAAAGGTCGCTTCTGGAATCATGGGCATGTAGATCAACACACGGTCGCCTTTTTTCACACCCATGTTTTGCAGCATCGCAGCAGCAATTTGCACTTCTTGGTGCAATTGGCGGAATGTGTAAACCTTTTCTTGATCTACTTCTGTGGACACATAAATCAAAGCTGGCTTGTCGCCCAATTGGTCTAAGTGTCGGTCCACCGCGTTGTAACACAGATTGGTTTCTCCACCCACGTACCAAGCGGCAAAAGGGGGTTTGCTGTCATCCAGCACTTTCTCAAACGGCTTTTGCCAATGAATCAAATCCGCCTGACGGGCCCAAAAACCCTTGGGATTGCGGATGGATTCATCGTACAAATTCTGATAAGTCCCATTGGACTGGTGCTTCGCTTGCTCAACCACAGCGCTGTCTCCTCGTTCTTGTTGCAACCAATGTAGAAACTCGCGCTTACGACACTCTGACTACTACAAAAATTATTGTTAAACGAGAACACTTCTTGTTACATGAATGATTACTATTTGCTAGACTAGAGCGGTTCAATTTCAACCAACCACATTCAGGAAAGTCCTTATCACCATGAATAACACTTTCAAAAAACTGATTTCAGTTTCCATCGCTGGCTTGATTGGCGTAAGCGCTGCCGCTCAGGCTGACGAGAAAGTCATCAACCTGTACTCGGCCCGCCATTACTCAACAGATGAAAAAATGTACGAGGACTTTACCAAGCAAACTGGCATTGCCATCAAGCGCCTCGAATTGGGCGATGAGGCTCTGCTTGAGCGCATGCGCAGCGAAGGCGCGCGTAGCCCTGCCGACGTGGTGTTGCTGGTGGATGCTGCACGCCTTGCGACAGCCCAACAAGATGGCCTGTTTCAGCCTGTGAAATCCAAAGTGCTCAGCGACAAAATCCCGGCGCAATTCACCGGTGAAAATGGCCTGTGGTATGCATTCTCAGCACGCAGCCGCGTGATTGTGTACAACAAAGCAAACGTCGACCCCAAGCTTGCCCAAAACTATGAAGACTTGGCCAAGCCCGCATTGAAGGGCAAGGTTTGCACCCGCACGGGCTCACATCCCTACATGCTTTCTTTGATGAGCAGCATGATCAACCACCTGGGTGAAAAAGGCGCTGAAACCTGGGCACAAGGCGTGGTCGCCAATATGGCTCGCAGCCCCAAGGGCGGTGATACTGATCAAATTCGTGCAGTGGCGTCTGGCGAGTGTGGCGTGGCCCTGACCAACAGCTACTACTGGGTTCGCTTGTTAAACTCATCAAAACCTGAAGACAAGGAAGTGGTGTCCAAGGTTGGTTTCATTTGGCCCAACCAAAGCAGCTATGGCGTGCACATGAACGTGTCTGGTGGTGCTGTGGCCAAAAACGCACCCAATCGCGATGGTGCAATCAAGTTTCTGGAATATCTGGCCAGCGACTCCGCCCAAAAATACTTCGCAAATGGCAACAATGAATGGCCAACAGTGCCTGGCGTGAAAGTAGACAATCCTGCTTTGGAGTCTTTGGGGGCTTACAAGCAAGACGTAACACCTTCCAAAACACTGGCGGCGAACACGGCCTTGTCCCAGCAAATTATGGATCGTGTGGGTTACAAGTAAGAAAAAGCGGTAACTTACCGACTGCCCACCCGTAAAAAGGCCTCACATTTTTTGTGGGGCTTTTTTTATTCACAAAACTGAAAGAAGCTTGCTACACTTCAAAACATCCATGTAACCGGCTAGTAAATTGGTGAAAAAAGCGAACCACAACAACAAAAACGCGGCGCCTACCCTCGAGACAAAACGCCTGGGCACACGAAAGGTGCCCAAAGAACAACGCATGAGTCAAATTCTGGACGTGGCCGGCTCAGTGTTCTCCCGCCACGGTTTTCACTCCACCAGCATGGAGCAAATCGCCGAAGGCGCTGGCGTAACAAAGCCTCTGCTTTACCGCTACTTTGGCTCGAAAGATGCGCTTTACCTGGCCACCATTACCCAGGTCGGCAATCACCTGATGTCGGGCCTAACCTTGCTGATGGCCAACCCAAACCCCAAAGAGCGGCTGAAGTTGATCATGCTCAGCTTTTTGACGTTTGTGGAACGTCACAGGGAAGGTTGGTCAGTGCTTTACAACGAGGCGCTCACCAGTGTGGGGCCAGTCGGCGAGAAGGTTGCTTTCTTCAGAAACAGCTTTATTGAGGCCTCGGCCAAAACCATTGAAGAACTCAACGATCCATCAAAGGCCAAAAGCAGCGACAAGGCCGGCATACAAGCCGTGGCCTTGGCCAACATCATGGTTGGCGCTGTTGAAGCGGGCGCACGTTGGTGGATTCAACACCCGGAAATTCCGATTCGCGACATGCAGAAAATGATCGAAACCAGTTTGATGCCGGGACTGTCGGAACGATAGTCGCCAGCGCTTTTGCATTCGCGAAGTCGCACGAACCGAGCCAGAATCAAAAAGGGGAATTCGACTTGGATCTAGGCGCAATGAGTGACGCGCTGCAAACTACACCAAGCTACTCAGTCACTAAACTCATCGAGCTTCAATACTTCCAACCATCAACACTTTCGAATCACGCTCGGCCAGCACCTCAAACTTCGAAGCACTATCAGCTGTTACATGCTTCACCGAAATGTCAGACGGCAGAAACACCGGCTGTTTGAACGACAAATCAAACTTGCTTGCACGTGCGCTCAAGCTGGCCTCAACAATGCTCAATGTTTTTGCTGCGGTCCACATGCCGTGCACAATCGCTTGCTTGAAACCAAACATTTTCGCGGTTTGCGCATACAGGTGAATCGGGTTGTAGTCATTTGAAACCTTGGCGTACTTGCGGCCCTGGTTTTCAGGCACTTTCACGGCGGCGTATTGCGCACCCAGGGCACTCAATGGCTCAACTGGCGCAGGCTTTGTCAGTGGCTTGGGCATGCCCTTTACGCGGCACAAAATGGTCATCACACTGCTCCAGTGCACTTCCTCACCCACCAAAAACTGGGTGTGTACATCAAATTCCAGACCCAGCGAAATGCTGCGGGTATCGCCCACTGTCACCAACACATCGTAAGCCACACCGTATTCCAGCGGCTTGGCGCATTCAATTGAGTTGTGCAAGTGAACCATGCCCAACATCGGCATGGGGTGCTCAGGGCGGCTCAGCAAATACATGTGCAGGGGCGAAGCCACCACCTGAGGCGCGGTCAGGGAAATTTCATCTTCCTTGAAGCCACACACAGCGTTGTACTGGCGTACCCACTCGCGGTCAATAAACACTTTCTTCACCCGGGCACCCAGGCGTGCAGCCTGTGTGTCGGGTTTTGGTTTTTTATTGGACGTGGTGGCAGCCTTCAGCAGCAGCGCCTTGCCGTTTGGAAACTCGGTCAGCTCGAAAAATTTCGCCGCTGCTTTCAGGGTGTCATTCACGCTCATGATTTCACTTCTCGATAATTGCTGTTACGCCGATACCACCGGCTGCACAAATAGAGATCAAGCCCTTGCCGCTGCCTTTTTCATTCAACAGCTTGGCCAAGGTGGCAATAATGCGGCCACCAGTGGCGGCGAACGGGTGGCCCACAGCCAGTGAACCGCCTTTCACGTTCAGCTTGCTGCGGTCAATTGAACCCAGAGCTGAGTCCAGACCCAGTTTTTCCTTGCAGAACTTGGGATCTTCCCAAGACTTCAAGGTACACAGAACCTGTGCAGCAAATGCTTCGTGAATTTCATAGAAATCGAAGTCTTGCAGCTTCATGTTGGCTTTTTTCAGCATGCGTGGCACTGCGTAGGCTGGCGCCATCAACAGGCCTTCTTTGCCCGAAACGAAATCAACACCGATTGTTTCGCTGAAAGTGAGGTAGGCCAGTGGCTGAATGCCACGTGCCTTGGCCCAGTCTTCAGAAGCCAGCAACACAGCAGAAGCGCCGTCAGTCAGGGGTGTAGAGTTACCAGCAGTCATCGTGCCCTTGCCGCTCTTGCGGTCAAATGCGGGCTTCAAACCTTGCAGGCGTTCAACTGAAGAATCAGCACGCAGATTATTGTCGCGGGTCAAACCGTTGAATGGCACCACCAGGTCATCGAAGAAGCCTTCTTCGTAAGCCTTGGCAGCTTTCAAATGGCTGCTTACAGCCAACTCATCTTGATCTTCACGAGTGATGCCCCAGGTTTGCGCCATCACTTCACAGTGCGCACCCATGCTCATTTTTGTGCGGGGTTCGGCGTTTGCAGGTGGCAGTGGTGCCAAATGCTTGGGGCGAATTTTCAACAGTGCGGCCAGCTTGCCTTTGGTGTCGCGGGCACGGTTGGCTTCCAGCAAAATTTTACGCAGACCTTCGCTGACTGCAATAGGTGCATCGGTGGTGGTGTCTACACCGCCAGCCATGCCCACTTCAATTTGACCCAATGCAATTTTGTTGGCCACCACAATGGCAGCTTCCAGACCAGTACCGCAAGCCTGCTGAATATCGAATGCCGGGGTCATCGGACTAAGGCCTGAACCCAATACTGATTCACGGCAAAGGGAAAAATCGCGGCTGTGCTTCACCACTGCACCAGCCACCACATCGCCCAGTTCTTCACCATGCAACTGGAACTTGTCAACAACACCGCGAAATGCTGCTGTCAACATGTCCTGGTTGGATTTGCCAATGTAGGCTGTGTTTGAACGTGCAAATGGAATGCGTGAACCGCCAATAATGGCAACGCGACGACCGTGTTTCATAGTTTTCTCCAGATAATTTTTTAGTTGCAGGCAGCGTATTCAGTGAATGAAAGAATTACGCGCCCACCAGGTTTTGTCCGCACACACGCAGAGTGGCGCCGTTTACACCAGCGGCCAGCGGGCTGGCCATGAAAGTGACTGCCTCAGCAATGTCCACTGGCAATCCACCTTGCGACAGGCTGGACAAACGACGTGCCACTTCCCGGGTTACCACAGGAATGGCCGCAGTCATTTGAGTTTCAATAAAGCCAGGTGCAATCGCGTTAATCGAAATGCCCTTGCCTTCCAGTTGCTTGGCCATGGCATCCACATAACCAATCACGGCGCTCTTGGTGGCTGCATAGTTGGTTTGGCCTGCATTACCGGCAATACCGCCAATCGATGAAATACACACGATACGGGCGTTGGAACCAAATGCATCTCCTGCCAACAACTGGTCGTTACAACGAACAATCGCACCCAGGTTCACGTCCAGCACCATGTCCCACAGGTGGGCCGCCATGTTGCGCATCATCTTGTCGCGCGTAATACCTGCGTTGTGCACAATAATGTCAATCTTGCCACCCTTCTGTGCAGCCACAGCTGCCAGCTTCTTGCCCGCGTCGGCATCAGTAATGTCCAGCGGGCAGGCAATGCCGCCAATGCTGCTCATGGTTGTACCCAACACGCTTTCGTCTGCTGGTCGATCAACACCAATCACGGTAGCACCTTCGCGGGCCAGCACTTCAGCAATGGCTGCACCAATACCGCGTGCTGCACCGGTTACCACCGCCAACTTGCCTGTCAATGGTTTTTCAGAAAATGCAGCAACCTTTACACCTTTAGGTGCACCAACCACTGGCAATACCTGGCCGGTAACGAAGGCAGAATGCGGGCTCAGGAAAAAGCGCAGTGCGCCTTCAATACCGTTTTCAGCGCCGGTTTTTACCTGAATCAGATTGGCGGTTGTACCGTTCTTGCCACTTTCTTTCGCAAGACTGCGAATAAAACCGGGCAATGAGGACTGTGCTGTTTCAGCCAGGGCGTCTTTGCAATCACCACGTGGGCGACCAATCACCACAATGCGGCTGTTCGATGGCACTTTGCGCAAGCGTGGGTTGAAAAAGTCGTACAACAAACGCAGGTCTGCCACATTGGCGGCTGCTGTAACGTCCAACACGTACACGTTTTCAGGTACGCCATTGTCAGCTTGAGAAATGCTCACGTCTACTTTGGCTTTGGCCGCGGCTTGCTTGATACCATCCAGGCCCGCCAAATCGGCGGATACCTTGATGGATGCACCCATGGCATTCAATGCCTTCACCACCGCAGTGGCCACTGGGCCAAATGCACTGGCACCCACCAAGGCATTTGAATTGGCCAATGATTTTTCGGCGTATCCAGCTTTGGCGCGCTTCAAGAGGGGGGGCACGGGCAGGCCCAGTGCGGCGGCAATTTGTTTACCTGTGGAGGTGTGAACAAATTCAAGAATTTTGTCGGCCATGAGTCTCGTCCTTCTTATAGGGGGAATGTCTTTTTTCAGGGCCTAGCATAGCCCAGCAAGACAATGTTACTGTTGCGTAACTTGCGAGTGTATAGAAACTTGACCAGAAAATCGTAGAGGGTCGTCTCTAACCCGGAAAGGCTAAAGGTGTGTCGCCAGGTTGCCAAGGGGTGTACTTCACCATGGCTTGTTCCAGCAAAGGCGATGCCAAAAAAGAATGGAGCCACAACTTCAGTGCATCATAACCAGGTACCGCATCGAACCAAGCCTCATCGGCGATCCTGAATTGGCGCACAAAAGGCAAAATTGCGAAGTCGGCAAAGCTGGGGTTAGCGCCAAGCAGCCAAGGACCATTCTGAACCAGCACCGCATTCCATTGTGCCAAAATTTCTTCACACACTGCGCGGTGTTCGAGCGGGTCGCAGGTGTAGGCGTCAGTGTCGGTTTTTACGTGATAGCGGTGTGGATATTTGTAACGGTCCAGGTTTCGCTTGAATTCGCCATCAAGCAGCGCAATCCATTCGTCACACTGTTGTTGCTGTTCGGCGTTCGGCACCAACCACTCTGCCGGAAAATTCTGGCCCACCGCCCAACGCATCACATCCAGGCTTTCGTCAATCACGGTGCCATCCGGCAACCACAACACGGGTACCGTGCCTTTGGGTGAAATTTCAAGCATGTGTGCGGGTTTGGCGCGCAGCACCAGTTCACGCACTTCAACCTTTAAACCGGCGGCAACAATCGCCAGCCGCGCACGCATGGCATAGGGGCAACGGCGAAAGGTGTATAACACGGGTAAACCAAGCTGGTGCCCATGATCGGCTTGCTGCTCCACCCTGCTCACTCCGTGTGCGTTTCTTTGGCCAACATCTTGCGGCCAATGTGCTTCTCATTGCGCTGCTTGGCCAGTTGAATCTGTTTTTGGCGTTCGCCAAAGCGCTTCTTTTGATCGTCGGTCAGCGAATCATAGCAATGCGGGCAACCCACGCCCTGAATGTATTTTTCGCTTTGCTTTTCTTCCTCTGTGATCGGCATGCGGCAAGCGTGGCACAGGTCGTAATGCCCAACCTGCAAACCATGGGTGACCGACACCCGCTGATCAAACACAAAGCACTCGCCCTTCCACAAACTTTGTTCTTCGGGAATCTCTTCGAGGTACTTCAGGATACCGCCTTCAAGGTGGTACACCTCCTCAAAGCCCTGCTCCAGCATGTAGGCCGTGGATTTCTCGCAGCGAATACCACCGGTACAAAACATGGCAATTTTCTTGGGGCGTTTGTCCACAGGCAGGCTTTTCAAGTTCTTTTCAACCCATTGCGGAAATTCGCGGAATGTCGTGGTGGCAGGATCCACGGCCCCTTCAAAAGTACCAATCGCGTACTCATAGTTGTTGCGAGTGTCGATTACCAAGGTATCCGGGTCTTGAATCAATGCATTCCAGTTGGCTGGTTTCACATAGCGGCCCACCAGGCGATTGGGGTCGATCCCGTCTTTGCCCATGGTCACAATTTCACGCTTTAACTTCACCTTCATCCGCGTAAACGCCTGTTCTGGCGCAATTGAATACTTGGGCGCCAAATCGGCAAACCGGGAATCGGCCCACAAAAAATTCATCAAGGCCACAATGCCCGCGCGTGGCGCGCTGACCGTGCCATTGATCCCTTCCCTGGCCAACAACAAGGTGCCCAGCACCGAGTTTTCAGTACACACAGCCTCAAGTCTGGGCTTGATTTCCTCGAAATCGGGCAGGCTGACAAATTTGTACAGGGCCGCGACTACAATTTGATCGGACTTGGGAATGGAGGCTTCGCTCATGGACATGGCAATTCTTTCAAAAAATCATCTGACAAAACAACTTAGCCCGTTATTGTAACCGAGCCCCCGGTTTTACCCAATCAAGCAAAAAGCCAAAGCAGCATGGGCTTTGGTAAACTGGGCGTGAGCAATACCGTGCAGCCGCAACACCCACTACAAGAACACACATCATGAATGCCTTCTGGATCTTGGTCCTTTTGATATTGATTTCCGGCTTTTTTGCCCTCTCGGAAATGGCACTGGCCTCCAGTCGACGCTCCAAACTTCAAGCCATGGCCGACTCAGGGAATCCAAAAGCCCGAATCGCCATTCAAATTATGGACAACCCCAGCCGCCTGCTTGCGGCCACTCAAACCGGCATTACCGCAGCCGCTTTGCTCATGGGCATTTATGGCGAATCGGCGCTTACCGCCACGTTTCAACAAACCATCGACCAGCACTTTCCGGCACTGAGCGATTGGGCCAGTGTTATCTCATTCGCAGTCACGATTGCCTTGGTCACAGGTTTTTCAATTGTTTTTGGCGAAATCGTGCCCAAGCGCCTGGCCATCGCCAACCCGGAAAAGGTTGCTGCGTTTTGCGCACCTTTCATGTCGATATTCCTGAAAGTGCTCAGCCCCGCCATCACCTTGCTGTCCAAGGGCTCCGACCTGGTGCTCAGCTTCATCCCGTTCAAAGCTGCACCTGCGGTTAGCACCATCGAAGAAATTCAAGCCTTTCTTGATGAAGGCGCCAAAACAGGTATGCTGGCCCCCGAAGAACGCCACCTGATGAGCAATGTGTTGCGCCTTGAAGACCGTCGCCTGGCCTCAGTCATGACCCCGGTCAGCGACATTGCCTACCTTGATTTACATGCCCCGCGCGAGGACAACCTGCGCTTGTTGCGTGAAGCGCCCCACTCCATGCTGCCAATTTGTAAAGGCAGTTTGCAGCAAGTAATCGGCGTGGCAGAAAGCCACGATATTCTTCAAGCCGCCATGGAGGGCGACATCAATTTCGCTGAAATACCCCTGCAAAATGCACTGTTTGTTCCCGCCTCACTCACGCTGGTCGATCTGCTGCGCACTTTCCGCCAGCAGAAAAAAACCTTTGCATTCGTGGTCAGCGAATTTGGCATGACCGAAGGCATTGTCACCATCGATGATGTGCTGTCCAGCGTGGTGGGTGACATGATGCCCATGATGGACACCCCCGAAGAATCACTTGCTGTAAAACGCGAGGACGGATCATGGTTGCTCGATGGACTTTTACCCATCGACGAAATGAAAACAAAACTGGGCATTCGCGGCTTGCCCCAGGAAGACTTGGGCAACTTCCACACCGTCGGTGGGTTCGTATTGGCCTCGTTGGGTCGAATCCCGAAAAAAACCGAGAAATTCGACTGGAACAACTGGCGATTTGAAGTGGTGGACGTAGACAGAAATCGGGTAGACCAAGTACTGGCCACTCCCAACAAATGAACTTTCCCGGGTTTGGCGGCACTCAGATTTCACATTTGCTTCGCCCCGCCCCTCAATGCCGCAGTTGTCGCCAACATCAAACAGCCATTTTTTTTCACCATCAGGTTCAGTCACAGAAAGCCAAACAAGTCATCGTGATGCAGCTGTAGTTAAAGCGGGGTCCAGCTGCTGGATTCCTCTCAAAGAATCTACATTGGGCTTAAAGTACCCCCAGCTGAACGGCGCGTCTGAAACACCCCATGGAGAATGGGGCTGTGATGGTGGCGCTGGCCTGTGCATGCTCAAGCCCGATGATTCTGGCAGGTGTTCGATACTGCTTCTGAAAAATGCGCAGGGCACACACGATGAAGGGCTATGGAGCGTCCCCGGGGGCGCAATAGAAAGAATTGCGCACACCAACAAACCCGAAGACCCATTGCACTGTGCACTGCGCGAAACACTGGAGGAAGTTTATCGACTGCCCAACGGCCAGGTGTGGACTAACCCGATTGTGCTGCGCAACGCGCACACTGGTTTTACTTATCGTCTATTCTTGTGCCTCTTGCCGACAAACAGTCAATGGAACCCGAGCATTCGTGCTGAACACAATGCCTATTCATGGCAAGCCCTTGAGCAGGCCGCGCATACGTCCGAATTGCATCCGGGTGTTCGATGTGCGCTTGATCACATGGCGCAGCAGTGGGCCACGGCAATCCAGAACCAGCCCCTCTCATTTGCAGTCAATGCCACACCCAACACAAACCCGCTTTACATTACAGAGGCACAGTTTGCCTTGCGCAATCTCGAAACTCCTGTGTCGTCGTCCGTCGAAACCAGCCTCGCGCAAGCCCTACCCTCTGAAACTCAGGCTTTAATTGAACATGCGGAAGCTCCGACCAGGGTTTGGTTAAGTCAACATCCAAATCAGCTTCCACCCGGATGGGATCAGGACACCATCGACAAGCTGCCGGTAAGTATCCCGGAAATAATCCGCATCGAGGATGAACATTCGAAAAGCCATGTAGTGGCCTACCACGCATTTGCGGACAGTCTTTTGCCAGGGCACTGGACCGGCGAAGTGCTGATGAAAGCGCTTTGCGAACACGAAAGCGCAGGAATACGAGGAAACCTGAACCACTTAAGCTGGCACCGAAACCCGTTTGAAATCAACAAAAATCGAGGCCGCGACGTTCACAACCTGATGGAACACACCACCAACCACCCCTCCAGAGACAATGGCGATGTGGGGCGCTTTTCCTTGTTGTCCTGTAATCCAAGCCTGTTTCAGAATACGGATGTCGACGCCATGGAGAGCACCGCAGATTACTTGCACGACGCGATCAACGTGGCTCCACCCAATCTGAAGGAATGGATTTCTGGCATGTTGCATACCCGCTTCCCCGCCTGCGAAAACGCCCGCATCAACAAAGCCAGCGATGACATTCTCCACCTGTGTACCCAGGCGAGCAATGCCTTGCCAACCACAAAAAAAGCAAGCGTCCTGATGCAGGTTTTAATTCCACATGCACTGGTGAACAAGCTTGCTTACATATCAGCGAGCAACGGCATCCCCGATTCCGCCAATCCAGATACCCTGAACACCCTTATAAAGCTGAAAACACCGCACACCAACCAAGAAGTGCCCAATGCCCGCAGTCTGCAAATTCGCCTGCTTGCATCCACCCTACAAGATCCCAAGGTCGCCCCTCATTTGAAGGTCAATTTGTTCAGCCGGTACACCTCGTCGCAACAAGGGGCAATTAAGTCCAGAATTAATGACATCATCCAGGGCTTGCACAGTGATTCATGAAGTACGTCCCAATCTGTGGATTGGTTCACTGCAGGGCGCCAGCGAAGCACTTCAAAAACCACACTCGTCATTTACTCATGCGGTCAGCTGCATCGAAATTTGCCCCAGGCTTCGGCAGGGCATTGTTCAGTTGCACATTCCAGTGAGCGACAACCCTGACGAGTCACTGCTTGCTCACTTCCAAACCGTGTGTGAATTTATCAACCAGGCACACCAAAACCAAGGCAAGGTAATCGTGCACTGCGAACAGGGAATCAGCAGATCAGCTGCCCTGATTGCAGCACACCTTATTCAGCACGAAGACATGAATGTCAAACAGGCCCTGCTTGCGGTTTACTCGGCCAAACCGGCCGCAAAGGTCAACCCATGGTTTGTTCGAGACCTGGTCGATTGGCACCAGCACCATGTGTTGAACAGTTAAGCAAGTCCGCTCATACTTCAGAGCGGACCAAACCCTTGGGCATTGGAAAGGCAATATTTTCTTCCACGCCTTCCATGTTTCGAACCGACAAAGCACCCCATTCTTTCAGGCGCTTCACCACACCCTGCACAAGGTGCTCAGGCGCTGAAGCACCCGCCGTCAAGCCTATGTGTTTCACACCGTCGAACCAGTCTCGCTCCAGGCTGTCCGCATTTTCAATCAGCTTGGCTGGCACACCCAACTTCTCGGCCACTTCGCGCAAGCGATTGGAATTGGAGCTGCTTGGGCTGCCCACCACCAACACCAAATCAACCTGGCGCGCCATAAACTTGACAGCGTCCTGGCGGTTTTGCGTGGCATAGCAAATGTCTGCTTTCTTCGGCTCGCGGATATCGGGAAATTTTGCTTTTAGCGCCGTGATTACCTTGGAAGCATCGTCCACGCTTAACGTGGTTTGGGTCACCAAAGCCAGTTGCGTACCCGCTGCAATATTCAGCTTGGCCACGTCCTCCTCGGTTTCCACCAGGTAAATGCCGTCTTTCACCTGTCCCATCGTGCCTTCCACCTCGGGGTGGCCTTCGTGACCAATCATGATGATCTCGCAACCCTGCGCGCGCATTTTGCTGACTTCTACATGCACTTTCGTAACCAGTGGGCATGTGGCATCAAACACTTTCAAACCCAGGCTTTCTGCTTGTGCGCGTACATCTTGCGACACACCATGGGCAGAAAACACAACTGTGGAGCCGGTGGGCACATCTTCCAGTTCATCAACAAATATTGCACCCTTGCCGCGCAAATCTTCGACCACCGTTTTGTTGTGAACAATTTCATGCTTCACATAAATGGGTGAACCGAATTGCTGCAACGCGCGTTCCACAATTTCAATGGCGCGGTCTACACCAGCGCAAAAACCGCGTGGTTGGGCCAGGCTAATTTCCATACTCACCTCACAGCACCCCGATCAATTGCACTTCAAAGGTCAGTGCCTTGCCTGCCAAGGGATGGTTAAAATCAAACAAAATATCGTCTTCACGCTCTTCCACCACGGTGCCAGCAAACTGACCACCATCGGGTGCAGGAAAATGCACAAATTCGCCTGGCTCAAACGTAGTGCCCTCTTCGGCGTATTTTGACAGCAACGCTTTGCTGACCGGTCGGTACAAATCGGGATTTATGTCACCATAACCGCTGCCTGCGGGCAAAGTGAATATGTCACGCTGCCCCGCCTGCATACCAAACAGGCAACGCTCCAAACCCTCAGCCAACTGGCCTGCGCCAATCGACAATGTGGCGGGCTTGTCCTCAAAAGTGGACACAATCACCTGCTGGCTGTCAGCCAAGCGAATGCGGTAATGCAGTGTCACGAATGAAGATTCGTTTACTACGGGCTTGGGTTGTACTGCATCAGTCATTTCAACATCCTGAATTCATTTCAAAAACGGCTCTATTCTACGCCTTTGGAAGCAGTCAGGCATCCCGAGGCGGGCGTGAATGGTTCGAGTCCGGCCTCACATTGTGGTAGTAACATGTAGGTGAACACGCGACATTTGCATTAAAAAACGTATTAAGGAGTTTGAAAGCCATGGCATTTAACACAGAGAATCACCCCGGAGTCAGCCCAACAGTGCCGAAGGCCACGCAAGGTTTCGTGCTGAATCACAGCATGTTGCGGGTGAAAGACCCTGCCGTCTCACTCGATTTTTACACCCGGGTGTTGGGTATGCGGGTGCTTCGGAAGCTGGACTTTGCCGAAATGAAGTTTTCGCTGTACTTCCTCGCTCGAGTCACCGAGACCGACGAAATACCCGAAGATGAAGGCACCCGCACCGCATGGACATTCAGCCAGACTGGCATTCTCGAATTAACCCACAACTGGGGCACTGAAAACGACCCGGATTTCAAATATCACGATGGCAATCAGCAGCCACAGGGATTTGGACACATTTGCTTCTCCGTACCCGATCTGGCGGCCGCTGTTCACTGGTTTGACGAAAATCAGGTTTCCTATGTGAAACGTCCCGAACAAGGCAAGATGAAAAACGTGGCCTTCATCAAAGATCCCGACGGCTACTGGATCGAAATTGTACAGTCCTCGCTGTTAAACAAACTGGGAACTTGACCTGGTCGAAAGCCACTTAGTGGCTTTCAGGTTCAATTTTTCATGAGCATTCAAAGCTGGCCCAAACACGACCGCCCACGAGAGCGGCTGATCAAACAAGGGGCTCAGGCGCTTTCTGATGCCGAATTGCTTGCCATTTTCCTGCGCACAGGCCTCCCGGGAAAAAGCGCCGTGGATCTGGCCCGCGAAATGATCAGCCAGTTCGGTGGCCTGCAAAACCTGAACCGTGTTTCCCTGGCTGAATGGGTCCAAATTCGCGGCCTCGGCGAAGCAAAATACGCCCAACTGCGCGCCTGCCTTGAAATGGCCAAACGCTGCCTAAGTCATCAACTAAGCCATGAATTGCAGGAAACACCACACGGCATGCTTGCCTCTCCCGATCTGTTTGAACAGTTTGTGCGCGCACAAATCGGCTTAAGCGAAATTGAACATTTTCTGGTGATTGCCCTGGACAGCCAATTGAAAGTACTAGACCACAAAATACTTTCCAGCGGCACCGTGAACAAAACTGTGGTTTTTCCGCGTGAAGTGCTTAAATTTGCCATACAAACCAATGCACCCCGCATCATGATGGCGCACAATCACCCCAGCGACTGCTGCACCCCCAGCAGCGCTGATGACCGCCTGACCCGTGAACTTTATTCAGCCTTGGCACTGGTTGACATAGAATTGGTAGACCATGTGGTGGTCGGCCCCAACTGCGGGTATTCATATCGACTCAACAATCGCCCACCTTTTTGATTTTTTCCGCAAAAAGGGCTGGGCAAAAGAATAGTAATTGGTTACAATCTTGGACTTCGCCGCAAATCCATGGTTTTTCAATTCATGCCGTGTGGTTTTGCAGATACACTAATTTGCTGAATTTTTTGGGGTCATCATGGCTCGCGTATGTCAAGTAACGGGTAAACGCCCGATGGTTGGAAACAAAGTTTCCCATGCCAACAACAAAACAAAACGTCGTTTCCTGCCTAACTTGCAGTCACGCAAGTTCTGGGTTGAAAGCGAAAACCGGTGGGTTCGCCTGCGTCTAACTAATAACGCCCTGCGCACTATCGACAAAAACGGCATTGATGCTGTTTTGGCCGATCTTCGTGCACGTGGCGAAATCTAAGCAGGAGTAAATCATGGCTAAAGGTGGTCGCGAAAAAATCAAACTCGAATCTTCTGCTGGTACTGGTCACTTCTACACCACGACCAAGAACAAGCGTACGAAGCCCGAGAAAATTGAAATCATGAAATACGATCCAGTGGTTCGTAAGCATGTGTCATACAAAGAAACCAAGCTGAAGTAATTCAACTTACTTCGCTGTTTCTACAGAAACCCGCTACTGAAATTCAGAGCGGGTTTTTTGTTGGCCACTGCTTTGGCGAGGCTTAATGGTTAATGTAGAAGTGGCTTGGGTGATTTGCAGCAGCGTTGAATTATCCAGCCAATTCAAGATCAAGTCGCCCGGCTTGATTCGCAGCGAGGGGCGACCGCAGGTCGATGCGAAGACGCTTTTGCGTTTCGCATACACCGAGCCAGAATCAAAAGCGGGGAATTCGACTTAGATCTTGGCGGGATAATGCTGCGCGATGCAAATCACCAGAACCCAACCAGCACCCCGCTACAGGAAAAGAAAAAAGCCGCTGATTCTCACCAGCGGCTTTCATCAATCAAACAACTTTCAAATTACGCCGCGTAGCGACGAATCCGAATCGACATGTCTTCCAGCCAGCGAATGCCGCTTTGCTCAGCACGCTCACACCAGGCTTGCAACTGAACCAGCATTTGTTCACGGCTCAAATTGGTTTTTTCCCAAATCTGACGAAGTTCAGCGCGCATTTCCACCAGCGTATTGATCATTTTGGACTGGGCACACAACTGCGCCAGTTCAGCCCGCTGCACATCACACAGTTTGCTTTCGTCGATCGACAACAGCTTGGTGCCTTTGGCCAACACCTTGCGCTCTTGCGCGTTGGCAGCTTTCTGCCTCAGTGCAGTCACCTCAGAACGGAAAGCCTTGCGCATGGAACTGGCATAGCGAGCCATCACATCGTAACGGTGGTTCACAACCGCCTGGACTGTCACCAAGCTAAGCACTGGCTTGCTTTCCGACGAAAACTTGGGGGATTCAGCCACCTTTTTGACCTTGGCCAAACCAAGGAAGCTGAAAATCTTGATGTACATCCAGCCAATGTCGAACTCATACCACTTGTTGCTCAACTTGGCAGAAGTGGCGTGGGTATGGTGGTTGTTGTGCAGCTCTTCGCCGCCGATCAAAATACCGAATGGTGAAATATTGCGGCTTGCATCGGGGCAATCGAAATTGCGGTAACCCCAGTAGTGGCCAATGCCGTTGATCACGCCTGCGGCCAACACAGGAATCCACAACATTTGAATGGCCCAAATACTGACACCAGGAAAACCAAACAAAATGAAGCTGAGCACCAAGGTAAAGCCCACACCCTGCCAGGGGAAACGCTCGTACACCTGAAACTCCAGCCAATCGCTGGGCGTACCGTGGCTGTACTTGGCCAGCGTTTCAGCATTCTTGGATTCTGCACGATACAACTCTGCACCGCGCCAGAATACGGTTTTCAACCCACGGGTTTGTGGGCTGTGGGGGTCGTCGGGGGTTTCGCACTTGGCATGGTGCTTGCGGTGAATGGCAGCCCATGCGCGGGTGCTCATGCCGGTGGTTAACCACAGCCATGCACGGAAGAAATGCGCCAGCGCTGGGTGTACTTCCAAAGCACGGTGAGCCTGGCAACGGTGCAGGTAAACAGTCACCGCCACAATCGTGATGTGGGTCACGATGAGGGTGTAAATTACCATTTGGCCAATGCTTGCGCCGGTAATGCCCGAGGTCAAAAATTCAATCATATTCACTAACTCTCAACAGGTCGTATTTCAAAGGTTACGGCCATCTCAATTTGCTTCTGAAGGAGCCGTATCATATTTTCAGTGTACAAGTGTACTTTTAAAGCCGGAACACATTTGGAATTTATATTCAGTTCAGGCTTTGGAACGTTGTAACACTGCTGCAAAGAAGCCATCGGATTCACCATCCTCTGGCCACAATCGAAGCATGTCGTCAGTCGTGTTCGCCTTGACAGGCCGCTCTCCGGGGTTCAACACTTCAGTCCAGCGGCGAAGCCGGAATTCCGGATTGCTTTCCAGGAACGCATTGACAATGTCTTCGTTCTCGTCGCGAAGAACACTGCATGTGATGTAAACGAGCCGACCATCGGGCTTTACCAACTTGGCTGCATGCTCGATGATGGATTTTTGCTTCGCGGTCAATTCTGACAGACTCTGCAAGTTCTGTCTAAATTTAAGATCCGGGTTACGCCGTAAGGTTCCCATGCCGCTACAAGGTACATCGGTCACGACCCGGTCGGCCTTGCCAAAATATTTGTTCAGGCGAGGATCGGCTTCATCATTGATCACCATGGTGTAGAAGTTACTCAATCCCGAGCGAGCCGCACGGGGCTTGAACTTCACCAGGCGTTTTTCCGAAGTATCCAGCGCCACAATGCGGCCTGTGTTCTTCATCTGCGCGCCAATGGCCAGGGTTTTGCCGCCAGCACCTGCACAAAAATCGATTACAAGGTCACCCCGGCGCGGGGCCACAAGGCGGCTAACCCACTGACTGCCGGCGTCTTGTACCTCGAAATAACCCTCTTGAAACACTTCAGTTTTGCCCACGATTGGTTTGCCCACAGCGCGCAAGCCCTCGGGCAGGCCTTCAATTGGGTTCACTTGAATACCCATATTGGTGAGGGCGGCCAACAAATCGACCGTGCTGGCTTTCACTGTGTTCACACGCAAGTCCAGCGGCGCGGCACTCAGCACGGCCTGAGAAAAAGACTCCGCGCGATCTTGCCCAAATTGCTCAGCCAGTTTGGTGTAAAACCACTCAGGCAAACAGGTACGCGCCTCAACACCCAGGTCATCGGCTGAAATATTAATAACCCGGCTTAACCATTCATTGTCAGCCTGCTTGCCTGCAGACCAAATTTGCTCGGGCGCACCCGACCACAACAAAGCCAGCTTGGCTTGGCGAACCACAGAGGGGCCTTCGCCCGACTGCGCCAAGTGGTTGATTCGATAACGATAACGCAACCAGCAATACACAGCCTCGGCCACCATAGGGCGGTCGCGACCACCCAACTCGGGATGGTCTTTAAAAAACCGGGAAATGGCAGCATCTGCGGGGCCTTCAAACTGGGCCAGAAGATCAATCAACTGCGCAACCGTGCTCACCAGGCCATAGCGAGACTGGGCGCCTTGCCGCTCCACTTTGCTATCGCGCCGTGTGCTGGGTTTGCGAAATGGGGTTTTTTTAGTAGACCCGACCATATTGAATGTCCTGTTTTATTGAATTGCGTGAACCAGGGCAGTGGCCAAAGTGCCTTCCAGCTTCCCGTTCACCATTTTAATTTGCCCGCCAGCCAATGCCGCCAGTGCACGGGGATAGATTTGATGCTCCAATTCCAACACACGCGCAGCCAGTGTTTCTGGGGTATCACCGGGCAACACCTGCAACAAGGCCTGATCCAGAATCGGGCCATGGTCTAGTTCTGGCGTCACCAAGTGAACCGTGACGCCGTGCACCCGCACCCCGGCATCCAGCGCCTGCTGGTGGGTTTTCAAACCCGGAAAAGCGGGCAACAGAGATGGGTGAATATTCACCAAGCGCCCCAAATACCGGTTCACAAAACCCTCGGTGAGCACGCGCATAAAACCAGCCAGCACAACCCAGTCGGGCTGATATTGATCGATCAGGCTGGCCAAGGCTTCGTCAAAGGCCTCGCGGCTTTCATATTCAGTGTGGTCAAGAATTGCAGTATCGAGCCCTGCCGACTGCGCCAAGGCCAATCCAGCCGCGGCTGGGCGGTTGGAAATGACTGCACGAATTTGGTAGGCCCCGGTCTGTTTGGCATGATCGATCAGGGCATTCAAATTTGAACCCCGCCCCGAGATCAAAATGACGACGGAAGGTGTGGAATTTTGCATGGCGCGAGTTTATCACTGTGCGGGCGAAAAAGCCCTATTTTTCACCATTCAGGCCTTATAATAACCGGTTGTTTTGCAACCACTAAAGAGCCGACACACTCGGTATGAAAATCATTCGCCGCCCCCGGCCACACACATTTGCCAAGGGCACTGCGCTCACCATTGGAAACTTCGACGGCGTTCACTCTGGCCATGCCGAGTTGTTCCGCCGTGTCGTGTCTGCGGCACACGCGCAAGGTTTGGTACCTACTGTGGTTACGCTGCACCCACACCCGAAAGAATTTTTCAATCCTGATTTCAAGCTCGACCGAATTTCCACGCTTCGCGACCGAATTATTGAAATGAAGCGCTGCGGCATTGAGCAAGTGTGTATTCTGCCCTTCAACCGGCGCATGGCAAGCCTTGCCCCCGAAGCCTTTGTGCAGGAAGTGTTGCTAAACCAATTGAATGCCAAGCAGGTGTGGGTAGGCGATGATTTCCGCTTTGGTGCCAAGCGCGCCGGCGATTTCGCGTTGCTGAGGGGTCTCGGGGAATCAAGCGGCTTCGAAGTGAACGACCTTGCCGAGGTTCAGACAGACGGTAGCCGGGTATCGAGTTCGAATATTCGGGAAGCCCTGAAAGCTGGCGATGTTGCAAAAGCCACCCACATGTTGGGGCATCCGCTGGTGTACTCCGGGCACATTGTGCATGGCAAAAAGCTGGGCCGTACACTGGGCTTCCCCACCATGAACTTGCGAATTGCAGGGCGGGCCAGCGCACTCACTGGTATTTTGGCGGTGTGGGTGCATGGGCTGGAGCCCCAGCCACTTCCTGCTGTCGCCAGCATGGGTGTGCGCCCCACCGTTGAACAATCCGATCAAATTTTGCTTGAAACATTCATTCCAGACTGGCAAGACAATGCTTACGGCAAGCTGCTGCGCATCGAGGTGTTGGCGCACATTCGCCCAGAACAACACTTTGATTCGCTCGATACGATGGTTGAGCAAATGCACAAAGACACGGCAAAAGCCATGGCAATGCTTGATGCCAACCAACCCAAGATTTCAAATACAGGCTGTTAACCCAACATGGATTACAAGAACACACTGAACCTGCCAGACACGCCCTTCCCAATGCGCGGCAACCTGCCGCAACGGGAACCGAACTGGGTTGAACAATGGTGCAAGGAAGACTTGTACAAGGCGATTCGCCAGTCCAAGGCAGGCAAGCCAAAATTCGTGCTGCACGACGGCCCCCCTTATGCAAATGGCGACATCCACATTGGCCATGCGGTCAACAAAATCCTGAAAGACATCATCGTGAAATGTCGTTGCCTGGCTGGCTACGATGCCCGATACGTTCCAGGCTGGGACTGCCATGGCATGCCGATTGAAATCCAGATCGAAAAAACCATCGGCAAGGGCAAACCCACACTGGAAGTTCAAGAGAAAAGCCGCGCTTACGCAGCTGAACAAATTGAACGCCAGAAAAAAGATTTCATCCGGCTGGGTGTGCTGGCTGATTGGGACAACCCTTACAAAACAATGAACTTTGGCAACGAGGCAGACGAGCTTCGCGCGTTGGGCAAAATCATGGAGAAGGGCTATGTGTTCCGTGGCCTGAAACCCGTGAACTGGTGCTTCGATTGCGGTTCTGCATTGGCTGAAGCCGAGGTCGAGTACAAAGACAAACAAGACATCGCTGTCGATGTGGGTTTTGCATTCGACGAATCGAACCTGGACAAGCTCGCCGCAGCATTCAACATCCCCAAGGCCACGCTTCAGGCCAAGCCAGGGCAATTGGTCATTTGGACCACCACCCCATGGACACTGCCGGCCAACCAGGCACTGAACATGCACCCTGAATTGGTGTACAGCCTGGTAGACGTGGGCAACAAGTATTTGTTGCTGGCCCAGGAACGCGTGAAACCCTGCCTTGAAAGCTATGAGCTACATGGTTCAGAAGTGGCCACCGCCAAGGGTGCCGCGCTGGAAGGCGTTTCATTCAAGCACCCCTTCTACGACCGCTTGAGCCCCGTGTACCTTGCTGAATACGTGAGTACCGATGCAGGTACAGGCATAGTTCACTGCTCGCCAGCCTATGGTGTAGACGACTTCTTGACCAGCAAAGCTTATGGCTTGAAAGATGCCGACATCATCAACCCGGTGACAGGCAATGGTGTTTACGCAGATTCCCTGCCCTTCTTCGGCGGCCTGCACATTTGGAAAGCCAACCCGCTCATTGTTGAAAAAATGATCGAAGTGGGTTCGCTCATCAAACAAGTGAAATTTGGCCACAGCTACATGCACTGCTGGCGCCACAAAACCCCAATCATTTACCGCGCCACTTCACAGTGGTTCGCGGGCATGGATGTGAAACCCAACGATGGCAGCGCAAGCCTGCGCGAAAAGGCCTTGGCTGGTGTTGAAGCCACCGAGTTTTTCCCGGCTTGGGGCAAGGCGCGCTTGCACGCCATGATCGCCAATCGCCCAGACTGGACCCTGTCGCGCCAACGCCAGTGGGGTGTACCCATGGCATTCCTTGTGCATCGCGAAACCGGTGAATTGCACCCACGAACCCCTGAGCTGACCGAAACCATTGCACAACTGATCGAAAAACAAGGTATCGAAGCGTGGCAACACGTCACTGTTGAAGAATTGATCGGCAATGAAGCAAAAGATTACGTCAAGAACCCCGATACGCTCGATGTTTGGTTCGACTCTGGCACCACGCACGAAACCGTGCTGCGCGGCAGCCATGCCGATGAAAGCCATTTTCCGGCCGACTTGTATCTGGAGGGCTCTGACCAGCACCGTGGATGGTTCCACTCCTCATTGCTCACCAGCTGCATGATCAACGGTGTACCACCTTACAAAGCCTTGCTCACCCACGGTTTTGTGGTGGATGGCCAGGGTCGCAAAATGAGCAAATCCGTGGGCAACGTGATTGCGCCCCAGCAGGTATCCGACAAAATGGGCGCGGAAATTTTGCGCCTGTGGGTGGCCAGCACCGATTACTCCGGCGAACTCACTATTTCCGATGAAATTTTGAAGCGTGTGGTCGAAAGCTACCGCCGCATTCGCAACACCCTGCGTTTTTTATTGGCCAATATTTCCGATTTCGACTTTGCCACAGAAGCCGTTCCCACCGAAGAACTGGCCGAAGTAGACCAATACGCACTCACACTGCTGGGCAAGCTGCAAAGCGAGTGCGAAGCGCACTACATGAAGTACGAGTTCCACCCGATTGTCAGCAAACTGCAAATTTTCTGTTCCGAAGACTTGGGTGCCTTCTATCTGGATGTACTGAAAGACCGCTTGTACACCACTGGCGAGAATTCGCAGGCACGTCGCAGTGCGCAAACCACGCTCTACCACATCACACATGCCCTGCTTCGCCTCATGGCACCAGTGCTCAGCTTTACCGCTGAAGAAGCCCGCGAAGTAATGGGCAATGTAGAACCTTCGATTTTCTGCAACGAGTTTTACAAAGTGCCCCAAGTGGCGCAGGCTGATGAATTGGGCAACAAGTGGGCTGAGTTGCTCGCGCTGCGCGCACGCGTGGTGAAGGAACTGGAAAACCTGCGCACCGAGGGCAAAATTGGCTCCTCCCTGCAGGGCACAGCAACACTTCATTTGCCACCTAATCTGTATCAGGCGGCGGCCAGTCTGGGCGATGATCTAAAATTCCTGTTCATCGTTTCCAATATTGAAATAGCCCCAGCGGCCGAGGAGAAAATTGAAGTGGGTATTGCAGAAGGTGAAAAGTGCGAACGTTGTTGGCATGTGCGCTCCGACACAAGCGCAAACCCCGAACACCCAGGTATTTGTGGCCGCTGTGTAAGCAATCTGTTTGGTCAAGGCGAGGTGCGTGATCATGTCTAAACCCATGCCGAGAAAACCAGCCTCAACCACCAAACCAGTCAATGCAACCGGCGCGTTGAGGGCACCCAAAAAATCCATCCTCCCCTGGATCGGTTTTTCCCTGCTGCTTATCCTGGTTGATCAAATCAGCAAACTGTGGGTTCAATCACGCCTTGATCTGGGTGCGGTGGTTGAAATCACCCCTTTCTTCAACCTGGTGTACGTGCTCAACCCGGGTGCTGCATTCAGCTTCCTCGCCGATCAGGCGGGTTGGCAAAAACATTTTCTTTCCGCTGTAGCGGTCATTGCGTCCATTGTCATTCTGTTCATGATGCGTTCCTCCAGCCACCGCAAATTCGCGATGTTCTGCCTGGCCTGTATTCTGGGTGGTGCGATCGGCAATTTGATTGACCGTGTCGCTCACGGCGCAGTCATCGACTTTCTCGATTTTTATGTGGGAAATTATCACTGGCCCGCATTCAATGTGGCCGACATTGCAATTACCATGGGAGCAGTCGGTCTAATCATCGACGAACTGTTCTTCAACAAAGAACACAAAGCCGCCAAACCTGCAAAAAGCGAATAAGGTTTATTGCCCATGCGCCCAGTCGAATTGCCACCGCTTCCTGGTTTGAACCAACTGCGTGTAGTGTTGGGCGTGTGCGGCGGCATTGCCGCTTACAAATCGGCCGAGCTGGTACGCCTGTTAATGAAACAGGGCTGCACGGTGCAAGTGGTCATGACTGAATCGGCCACACAATTCATTGCACCACTCACCTTCCAAGCCCTTTCGGGCAAGGCTGTGCATGTGTCGCAATGGCCAGCTGGGCACAGTGATAACAATATTGACCGTGGCATGCCGCACATCGACATCAGCCGCAACGCTGATTTTTTATTGATTGCCCCGTGCACCGCCAACTCCATGGCGAAATATGCACACGGGTTTGCTGACAATCTGCTGGACAACCTCGTATTGGCCCGCAATTGCCCCATGGGCATTGCGCCGGCCATGAACGTGGAAATGTGGAACAACCCAGCCACCCAGCGCAACATCAGTCAACTTAAAACCGATGGTATCAATGTGTTTGGCCCCGCTGCTGGCGAACAGGCCTGCGGTGAAGTCGGCAGTGGCCGCATGCTGGAACCCTTTGAGATCGTATTGGAACTGGCGCGGGCAGTGAATCACAAACCCCTGGCTGGTAAAAAGGTATTGGTAACAGCCGGCCCCACCTTTGAAGCCATTGACCCGGTGCGCGGCATCACGAATCGATCCAGCGGAAAAATGGGCTACGCCTTGGCACAAGCAGCATGGTTAATGGGTGCCGAAGTGAGTTTGGTGAGTGGCCCTACCGCTTTGCCAACACCGTACGGTGTGCCCATGGTGAGTGTTCAATCTGCCAGGCAAATGCATGCTGCAGTATTCGGTCAAATCGAGCAACAAGACCTGTTCATTGGTGTCGCCGCTGTGGCCGATTACGGTATTAAAAACCCAAGCGCCCAAAAGCAGAAAAAACAACCCGATCAAGCCGCGGGTTTAAACATGGAGTTCGAACTGAACCCCGACATTCTTGCAGATGTTGGCGAATTTGCCAGCACTCGAAAAAAATCGCTGACGGTGGTCGGTTTTGCTGCCGAAACAGAAAATCTGGATGACTACGCCAACCGCAAACTGGACAGCAAGAAAGCGCATTTCATTGTTGGCAACCTGGCGCAACAAGCATTGGGCTCCGACCAAACCGAGTTAACCATTTACAGTAAAAAACTGCCCCCTGAATACCTGGCCTCTTTGGACAAACTGCAAGCTGCACGGGCAGTTTTGTCTTTCATTTCCAAACACTCCTGAATACAAATACCCTCATGAAAATTCAAGTTGAACTGAAAGTACTCGACCCGCGCATGCAAGAGCAATTGCCTGCCTATGGCACACCGGGCAGTGCAGGCATCGACCTGCGCGCTTGCCTGACTGAGCCACTGACTTTGCAACCCGGCCAGGCTGAATTGGTGCCAACCGGTCTTTCCATGTATATCGGCGACCCCAATTACTGTGCAACAATTTTGCCCCGTTCAGGCTTGGGTCACAAAAAAGGCTTGGTACTTGGCAATTTGGTGGGTTTAATCGATTCCGACTACCAGGGCCCGCTGATGGTCTCGGCCTGGAACCGCAGCCAAGTGCCAGTGACCATTGAACCCATGGAGCGCATCGCTCAACTGGTCATCTTGCCGGTGGCACACGCCGACTTCAAGGTGGTCAGCGATTTCACCCCCAGCGAACGCGGTGAAGGCGGATTCGGAAGCACCGGGACACGCTAGAGAAAACCAAGCGAAAGGAACCACCCCAAGCAGATTTGCCACTGAGTGTCATTGTGAATCATCAGGAAAACAATGGACTCAGGGGGCAACGGGCCAGCCACAACGACAGGCCGTACATGGTTGGTTCACGCAATCCGGCAGCTGCGTCCCTGTTCTGAAAAAACCATCCGGTATTTTTGGTTGGCACTCTGCGTCATTCTGGCGGCAGTGGCTGTATTCAACTACGGCAAAGTACATCAAATTCAAGGTGATCTGGCCAAGAGACGGCTACTTGAAGTGTCCCTGCAAGACCTGATCGTACAAAGCACCGCCCTGCATCACCTGGGCAATCAGCATGCTTATGAAACCAAACTTGGTCTGGAAATGCGTGGCTACAGCTCACCCCAAGAGTTACTCAATCAACTGGCTGCGAGATTGGCTGTCATCGAAACGATCAACACCCACAGCGGGCTGACTGAATCGGCTGCAAGCCTTCGAGAACACCTGATCGCGATGGACCAGCAACTTGAAAAATTCGGAAAACCCGACCCTCAACGCATCGAGTTTTGGTTGATCGAGCTTGGGATATTCAACACCACCTTGAAGAAACATGCACAATCGGCCGATGAAAAGGTTAATGCATTGCAACGCAACAACCTGATACTCACATTGATTGTCTTGGTTCACTCGGTAAGTTTTGTCAGCCTCACTCTGTGGCGACAATCAAACTTGCGAAAGCGCTTCGCAATTGAACTGCTTCACCTGAGCAATCAGGCTCGCAGCGATCCACTCACTGGTTTGCTCAATCGCCGGGGCTGGCAAGACCTGAGCAGCGCCTATCTGCGAAAAATGCAACGAGAAAATCAGCGTCAAGGCAGTGTGGCAATTATCGACATTGACTACTTCAAACAATACAACGACACCTATGGCCACGAGGCCGGGGATATGCGACTTCGGGAGTTTGCCGAAACGCTTCGAACCAACTTCAGGCCTGGTGATCTGATCGCACGTGTCGGGGGCGAAGAGTTTGCAGTGCTTCTACCGAACTGCACCGCCGACGACACCCAAAGAATCGTGGACAGAATTCGGCTGAACGGCAATTGCAAAGTTGGGTTTTCGGCAGGAATTTGCGACATCACCCACGCTGACAGCATTGACCGTACCATGGCGCAAGCTGACCACGCGCTTTACCAAGCCAAGAACAAAGGTAGAAACCGCAGTTGCCTGGGCCAAGTGAGTGGTTAATCAGGCAAGCAAGGCCTAGTCCAAAAACAAAACGCCTGAGTAACCACAAGGGATACTCAGGCGAGCCCACTTCGCGATTAACCCGGATACCTGTCCGGGCTTGTCGCTACCTGATGCTTTATTACGACCAAACTTTGCTTTTAATCAACAGCAACCTCAGTGCCGCTCTCCGACTCTTGCCCCGATGAACCTTCATCAAAAGTCAGTGACACCTGGTCATTTTCCAAATCATGGTCCACAGTCACCTTGCCGCCGTTCACCAATTTGCCAAACAGCAACTCATCGGCCAAGGCCTTGCGGATGGTGTCTTGAATCAAGCGCTGCATTGGGCGAGCACCCATCAATGGATCAAAACCTTTCTTGGCCAAGTGCTTGCGCAATTCGTCTGTGAACACCGCATCCACTTTCTTCTGGTGCAGCTGTTCTTCCAGCTCCATCAGGAACTTGTCGACCACGCGAAGAATGATTTCTTCATCCAGCGCACGGAAGGAAATGACAGAATCCAGACGGTTGCGGAACTCGGGGCTGAACATGCGCTTGATGTCTTCCATCTCATCGCCCTGCACCTTGGATTCCATGAAGCCGATACCGCGCTTGGTCAGGGCTTCTGCACCCGCGTTGGTGGTCATGATGATGATCACATTGCGGAAGTCAGCCTTGCGACCGTTGTTGTCGGTCAAAGTACCGTTGTCCATGACCTGAAGCAGAATATTGAACACATCGGGGTGCGCTTTCTCGATTTCGTCGAGCAACAACACGCAATGTGGCTTCTTGGTAATGGCCTCGGTCAACAAGCCGCCTTGGTCAAAGCCAACGTAACCTGGGGGCGCACCAATCAAACGAGAAACAGCGTGGCGTTCCATGTATTCCGACATGTCGAAACGCAGCATTTCAATGCCGAGAATAAAGGCCAACTGTTTGGCCACCTCGGTTTTACCCACACCCGTGGGGCCGCTGAACAAGAACGAGCCAATCGGCTTGTCGGCCTTGCCCAAACCTGCACGCGACATTTTGATGGCGTTTGCCAAAGCCTCAATGGCGGGGTCTTGCCCAAACACAGTGGCTTTCAAATCGCGATCGAGCGTGGCCAGCTTGTTGCGGTCATCGGTATTAACCGACTGTGGCGGAATACGGGCAATTTTCGAGACAATGTCTTCGATGTCGCCCTTCGTAATTGTTTTACGCTGTTTGCTTTTTGGCAAAATACGCTGAGCCGCACCGGCTTCATCAATCACGTCAATGGCCTTGTCGGGCAAATGACGATCATTGATAAACTTGGCCGACAACTCAGCGGCTGCCGAAATGGCCGCGCTGGAGTACTTCACGCCATGGTGGTCTTCAAACCTGCTCTTCAAACCGCGCAAAATTTCAATGGTCTGTTCCACGGTGGGTTCAGACACATCGATTTTCTGGAAGCGGCGTGAAAGCGCGTGGTCTTTCTCGAAAATGCCACGGTACTCGGTAAAGGTAGTTGCGCCAATGCACTTCAGCTGCCCTGACGACAAGGCAGGTTTCAGCAAATTGGACGCATCCAGCGTGCCGCCAGAAGCGGAGCCTGCGCCAATCAAGGTGTGGATTTCATCAATGAACAACACGGAATCCGGGTTGGCCTTCAACTGTTTCAACACCGCTTTCAAACGCTGTTCGAAATCGCCACGGTATTTGGTGCCCGCCAGCAACGCGCCCATGTCCAGTGAATGCACCTGCGCTGTTGCCAAAATTTCCGGCACGTCACCTTGCACAATTCTCCAAGCCAAGCCCTCGGCAATCGCGGTTTTACCCACACCAGCCTCACCCACCAAGAGCGGGTTGTTTTTGCGGCGGCGGCACAGCACCTGAATAACCCGCTCCACTTCCTGCTCACGGCCGATCAGCGGATCAATTTTCCCTTCCTTGGCCAATGCATTCAAATTCTGGGTGTACTGGTCAAGCGGCGACTGCTTGTCACCCACGTTTTGGGTGGCCTCGGCTTCCTGCTCCTGATTCTCGTTCTGGGAATTCTCGGGCTTCGGCGCGGGCGCCTGCGGCGTTTTGGTAATGCCGTGTGAAATGTAATTCACCACATCCAGACGGGTAATACCCTGCTGGTGAAGGTAATACACCGCATGGGAGTCTTTCTCACCAAAAATCGCAACCAGCACATTCGCGCCAGTCACCTCTTTCTTGCCATTCGATGTGCTTTGAACATGCATGATGGCGCGCTGAATAACCCGCTGGAAACCCAGCGTGGGCTGCGTGTCCACTTCATCCTGACCGGACACCACAGGGGTGTTGTCCTTGATGAAATTTTGCAGGTTCTTTCGAATTTCTTCGACATCGCATGAGCATGAACGTAGCACCTCAGCCGCTGAAGGATTGTCCAGCAAGGCCAATAGCAGGTGCTCTACCGTGATGAATTCATGCTTTTGCTGACGTGCGTCAACAAATGCCATGTGCAAACTTACTTCCAACTCTTGCGCAATCATGTTTCCTCCATCACGCACTGCAGCGGGTGTTGATGCTGCTTTGCGAAACCGCATACCATTTCGACTTTTGTCGAGGCGATGTCTTTGGGATATACCCCACAGACCCCTTTGCCCTCTCGATGCACTTTCAGCATGATTTGGGTGGCCTGTTCCCTTCCCTTTCCAAAAAACTTCTGCAAAACAATCACGACAAACTCCATGGGGGTGTAGTCATCGTTCAAGAGCACGACCTGATACATCGGGGGCAGCTTCGCTTTTTGCGCCTGCGATTCCAGTACTGTTGATGGATTGTTTTGCGAACTCATAACTTCATTGTAATCACTTCTAAGGGGCACGCAACAAGGATTAGAGAGCAATACACTGCCTTTATTCAAGGCTAGAAATTTTTCCTGAAAATTCAATCAGGAACATCTCAAAAATTATGCAAACCCACTCTCAAATTTGCAATCGATAACCCACAAGGTCAATCACCCGAAAAGCCTGAATTAACCAGATGTAGACAACACCTGTCTATTACAAGGGGTAAACCCTTAAAAAATGTATCTATTGTATGGTTGACCCCAGCCCAAACAGGTCAAAGAATAGAAGGCAAGCTGGTTCAGACTGGCGAGTTGTCGGAAAGTTCGTGCGTTCCGATCGAAGTATTGTTTTTTGAAGGAGGTTTCGCGATGGCGACCGGCACCGTAAAATGGTTCAATGATGCAAAGGGTTTTGGTTTTATTACTCCAGATCAAGGGAGCGATGAACTTTTCGCCCACTTTTCAGCAATCCAGGCATCTGGATTCCGCACACTGAAAGAAGGTCAGAAAGTGACTTTTGAAGTGGTGGATGGACCAAAAGGTAAGCAGGCTCAGAACATCTCTGTGATGGACGCAACCAGCGCCGCCTGACAAGTAAAATAATCAAACCACCGATTAAGAAAAAAGCCGGCCCCAAGCCGGCTTTTTTCTTGCCCATAAAAAAAGCCCCATCTCTATGGGGCTTTTTTATTTACAGCAGAAGCAGGCTTGTTACATGTGGTCGATCATGACTTGACCGAAACCTGAACAGCTTACCTGTGTGGCACCGTCCATCAAGCGCGCAAAATCATAAGTTACTTTCTTGGACGTGATGGATTTTTCCATGGAAGTAATAATGAGATCAGCCGCCTCAACCCAACCCATGTGACGCAGCATCATTTCTGCAGACAAAATTTGCGAACCCGGGTTCACATAGTCTTTGCCTGCATACTTGGGCGCTGTGCCGTGGGTGGCTTCAAACATGGCAATTGAATCGGACAAATTCGCACCGGGGGCAATGCCAATACCACCGACCTGGGCGGCCAGGGCATCAGAAATATAGTCGCCATTCAAGTTCATGGTGGCGATCACGCTGTATTCAGCTGGGCGCAGCAGAATTTGCTGCAAGAAGGCATCGGCGATCACATCTTTGATCACAATGTCACCATGCGCAGCCTTGATTTTCATCCAGGGGCCGCCGTCCAGCAGTTCGGCGCCGAATTCGTTCTTGGCCAAAGCGTACGACCAAGCCGCAAAAGCGCCTTCGGTGTACTTCATGATGTTGCCCTTGTGCACAATCGTCACCGAAGGCTTTTTATTGTCGATGGCGTACTGAACGGCCTTGCGGAACAGGCGCTCTGTGCCTTCTTTAGAAATTGGCTTGATTCCAATGCCTGAAGTTTCGGGGAAACGAATCTTGCTCACACCCATTTCTTCACGCAGAAACTTGATCAGCTTTTTGGCTTTGTCGGTTTCCGCCTCGTATTCAATACCGGCATAAATGTCTTCCGAGTTCTCGCGGAAAATCACCATGTCGGTTTTGTGGGGCTCTTTTACCGGGCTGGGCACGCCGGCAAAGTAGCGCACTGGGCGAAGGCACACATACAAATCAAGCTGCTGACGCAAAGCCACGTTAATGGAACGAATACCGCCACCTACGGGTGTGGTCAATGGGCCTTTGACAGACACCACATATTCTTTCAACACTTCCAGGGTTTCTTCTGGCAGCCACACATCGGGGCCGTACACCTTGGTGGACTTTTCGCCCGCGTAAATTTCCATCCAGCTGATTTTGCGCTTGCCACCGTATGCTTTGGCCACAGCAGCGTCGACCACGTCGATCATCACTGGTGTAATGTCAAAACCAGTGCCATCGCCTTCGATGTATGGAATGATGGGTTGATCGGGTACGTTCAACGAGTAATCACTATTGACCGTGATTTTTTCGCCGACTGATGGGACTTTAATGTGTTGGTACATGGTCTCTCCGCTGCTTCTCTGGTGTGTTAGAGGGAACACTCTAGTGTATCCCTTCACTACGAAAATCACAATTATTTCGCAATATGAAATTGCATTCCTTATTGCGCCAAGCCGTATAATACCGCCATCTTCTTTCAGATCTCTGACAGGAACCAGATTTCATGCACTTTGATCACATCAACAAATACTGCACTACTTTCAGGTTGACTTTGGTGACAGCTGCGCTGGGCTTGGCTGCCTGCATAAGCAATGCTGCAGGGCCGGCGCAATCCCAATTGCCAACACTTCAAATGCGCGTGGGCCAACATGATGTGAAAGCAGAGTTGGCCAACACCGATCTAAGCCGTCAAATCGGGCTAATGAACCGAAAGGAGCTGGGCGGGAATTCAGGAATGCTGTTTGTGTTCAAACGCAGTGAAACACAATGTATGTGGATGAAAAACACCCTGATTGATCTGGATGTGGCCTTTGCAGACGCCAACGGCAAAATTCTGAATATTGAACAGATGAAAGCAGGTACGACTGGCATTCACTGCTCCAGCGGCAACGCCAAACTTGCGCTGGAAATGAACCATGGCTGGTTTTCAACGCGCGGTATTGATGCGGGTGAAAAACTGCATGTGCCAGAGCATGTCCTGGAAACCAGGGAATAGACCGCAAAAACAAACCCCTCCTTGCGCTGTGAGCACAAGGAGGGGCTGGCGTGTTGAAAAGGCTTTCGGGGGATTAACCTTCGAAATTCTTCGATGCAAATTCCCAGTTCGCCAGGTTCCAGAAGGTTTCAATGTACTTGGGGCGAGCGTTGCGGTAATCGATATAGTAGGCGTGTTCCCACAGGTCGCAGGTCAACAAAGGCTTGTCTTGAGTGGTCAAGGGTGTGGCTGCGTTGCTCGTGTTAACGATATCCACTGAACCGTCGGCTTTTTTCACAAGCCATGTCCAGCTAGAACCAAAGTTACCAATCGCGCTTTTGGTAAAGGCTTCCTTGAACGCATCAAAGCTGCCAAATTTGGCATTGATGGCGTCGGCCAACTTGCCAGTGGGTGCACCACCACCATTGGGTGACAGGCAGTGCCAGTAGAACGTGTGGTTCCAGATCTGTGCCGCGTTGTTGAATACACCACCGGTTGACTTCTTGACGATGTCTTCCAGGCTGGAGCTTTCAAACTCGGTGCCTTTTACCAGATTGTTCAGGTTGGTCACATAAGCAGCGTGGTGCTTGCCGTAGTGGTACTCCAGTGTTTCTTTGGAAATATGGGGAGCCAGCGCGTCCATCGCGTAGGGCAATTCGGGCAGTGTATGTTGCATATCAGTATCCTCTCTCACTTCAATCAATACGAAAACTTCAGCTTGGGGCAAAACCCCACATTTCAACCCCTCTGATTCTATCTTGAATTTTTGACGTCCTCGTTGAACGGTCCACGCAGCTCAGTTTTCTCGCGCACATTCACCAAAATTTCACCGTCCGCCACTGTGGCTCGCAAGGCATCGCCAGTTTGCACATCCAGCACAGAGCGAACAACTGCGTTTCCGTGCTGTGGCTGCAAAAAGGCATAGCCACGCTCCAGCGTTCTTTGGGGGGAGACGGCCTCAACCACAGAGCCAAGACGGTCCACGCGAGAATCCAATGCGGCAATGTTGCGCCGCTGCGCAGCCATTAGCCCACTTTCAAGAAGCTGGGCACTTCGATTGGCTGAGTTTTGAGCTGCATTCATTTCAAGCGACACGGATTCCCACAACACCTGAATTGAATTGTTTTGTTGTGCAAGGCCTCGCTCGACAAGGCGCGGCAGGCGGCCATTTGCGGTGCTCAAACGAGATTCAAGGGTGTTCAGATAAGCAGTAGGGGTCAGCAAACCTAGTTCAGCCCGATCCACCCGTTGAACAAGCATTTGGGCTCGGTGACGTAAAGCCTTGCGCAAGCCCACATGCAAACTTTGAATCTCGGACAGCAGTTCACTGGTGGGCCAGCTGATCAATTCGGCAGCTGCGGTCGGCGTGGCAGCGCGAAGGTCTGCGGCAAATTCAGCCAGGGTCACATCCGTTTCGTGCCCTACTCCAACTACGATCGGTGTTTTACAAGCCGCGACTGCGCGCACAACAGCCTCGACGTTGAAACTCCACAAGTCTTCCAGGCTCCCGCCCCCACGGCATAGCACAAGCGCTTCATGGCCTGCTGAATCGGCTTTGCGAAGGGCCTCAATAATTTGTGCTGCGGCCTGTTCGCCCTGCACCGCGGTGTGGTAAACCGAGTACTCAACATGGGGCGCGCGCCTTGCCAAGGCCTGTTTTACATCAGCAAGTGCAGCGGCTTGCAGTGAAGTGATCACCCCGAGATTAAAAACCACCGAAGGCAGTGGGCGCTTGCGGGCAGAATCGAACAACCCCTCCTGAGTCAATTTGGTTTTCAGTTGCAGGTACTGTTCATGCAGATTGCCTTGCCCGGCCTTTTTCATGACATCAATGATCAACTGCAACTCGCCACGCTGTTCATACATGGCCAGTTGCGCAAGCACTTCAACTTTGTCGCCCACCGCTGGGAAAAAACCTGCGAGAACATTGCGTTGGCGAAACATAACCGCCTTCAGTTGTGCAGATTCGTCCTTCAGGGCCAAATACCAATGCCCGGAGGAGGCACGGGTAAAAGACGCCACCTCACCCTGAATCCGGATGGAGCCAAATTCATTTCGGAGGTGATCATTCAGGTGCCTGGCGAGCTGGCTGACCGAGAAAACCGTTTTTAAGTCAATCATTTATAGACCAAATTGGCTAAAAAACCAGAACATTTCCACATGCGCTAACAAAAAGCTACTTTCTGTGCAACATGGCTGAAATACAAGAAAATAAACACAAGCGACTGATTAAAAAGGAAAAATACAACAAAATACGATACACAAAAAGTTCATTTTTCTCACAAGCGACTGATTATTCGAAAATTTGGGGGGCTTTTCCCCAAAGTTATCCACAATGAACAAATATGTCGGCTTTTGTGTAATTTGTGTAATGTTGGTTTTTTCGCTAGAGTCCCTGTCTTACTGAATAGGAGTGTACTTGTGTGGTCAATCATTTCTGCGGCGGGCTGGCCAATTTGGCCTTTGATTTTTGGCTCGGTGGTCGCGTTGGCAATCGTGCTTGAGCGCGTTTGGGCCTTGCGAAAAAAAGACTTGATCCCGGAAAACCTGGTGGCCGATGTGTGCAAAACACTGCCCCAGTTCAAAGACCGGCAAAACATTGCCCGTCTGGAATCACACAGTGCGCTCGGAAGCTTGATGGCTGCAGGGCTGTCTGCGTTCTACAAGAACGAGGACATAGAAACCGCGATGCAGGACAAATCCGTCGGCATTCAAAACGCACTTGAAAAACACCTTGACGTGCTGTCCATGATCGCCAGTGCCGCGCCTTTGATGGGTTTGCTGGGAACGGTCATCGGCATGATCGAGATTTTTGCAGTTCAAGGCTCTGGTGCCCAGACGCCCGAAGCGATTGCCGCTGGCATCGCAGTAGCTCTTTACAACACGGCATTCGGCTTGATTGTTGCGATACCGGCCCTGGTCGCCTATCGACTGTTCCGGATCCGTATCAACGGCCTGCTCGAGGACATGGGAAACTCACTGAAGCCTTTTGAAGACCTGCTGAAACAGCACACCAACTCGCGCAAAGCAGGCTAAGGAGCGGGTCTTTGAGAATCAAGCGTACAACGAGCACGGAAGCACCCGACATCAACCTCATCCCGCTGATCGACGTGTTGTTGGTCATCGTGATTTTTCTTGTTGTGTCCACCACATTCATGCAGCCTAGCCAACTGGAAGTTGATTTACCTGGTACACGAAGTGCTCAGGAAGATGCCACACCGCCTGAAGCACTTCGAATTCGAGTGGGTCGGGATGGCAACTATGCGCTGGGCGCTCAGGGTGTATTGACGGAAACCCAACTTCGCACAGAACTCAGCAAAGTTTTGTCAGCCAAACCTGCAAGCGAGGAACGCAGGGCCATTGTTGAGGCCGATGCGGCTGCCACGCACCAATCGGTGGTGATGGTGATGGACATGCTGGCCTCATTGGGCGTGGCCAAAGTGTCGATTGCCACAGCCGGTGGCAAATCCCCATGAGCACAGATGAACGCAAGGCCAGGATTGAGTCTGCCTTGCTCAATATTTGGTACTCGGGACAAAAACCAGGGCTTGTTACAGGCTTGACCCTGGGTTTACTTGAATGTACCTACAAGGCGTTGCGCTGGGCCACCCGGCAAAATTACAAATCGATCGCCGCAAAGAAAGCAAGCCATCCGCCAGTTTTGGTGGTCGGCAACCTGATTGCCGGCGGTGCAGGAAAAACGCCCATCGTGATGGCAATTTGCCAATACATGGTCGCCCGCGGTGACAAGGTTGGCATCGTGAGCCGGGGTTATGGGCGATCAACAACTGCGCCAATAGTAATTGACCCAGCCAAAAACACACCCGCCGCAATTGAAGCGGGAGACGAGCCGCTGTTTTTAAGCCGTGAAACCGGTTGCCCGGTGGCTGTGTGCGCGGATCGAAACCAAGCGGTCAGGCTTCTTTTGACCCACTTCCCGGATTTGAAATTGATTGTGTCAGACGATGGTCTGCAACACCACAAACTTGCCCGACAACTTGAATGGGTGGTATTTGACCGGCGGGCCCATGGCAATGGCCGCATGTTGCCGGCTGGCCCTCTGCGCGAGCCACTTTCCCGGCTTAATTCGGTGGATGCAGTGCTGTGCTCCAATATTTCGCCCGAATCCTTAAGCAAGTCCTTGAATTGGCCATTGCGAGACAACTGGCATGCGATCCATGTTCAGCTCACTGGCTTTCGGCAACTAAGCTCTGGCCAATTCCTGACAACCGAACAAGCCATGGAACAGTGGAAACCGCTGAAACTGATGGCGTTTTCCGGCATTGGTGATCCAGGCAAATTATTTGATGCGATTCGATCAGCCGGTCTCAATCTTGACGCAAGCCGCGGCCTTCCTGACCATTTCAATTACCCTGGAGACTTTTGCGCACAGTTCGATCAACAAGTGCTGATCACAAGTGGCAAAGATGCCGTAAAATTGGGTGATTCAAACCCAAAAGTGTGGGTGGCCGAGATCAGCGTGAAATTGCCCCCTGCCCTGACACAAGCCCTAGAGGATTGCATTGGACCCACAATTGATTGACATTCTGGTTTGCCCCATCTGCAAAGGGCCGCTTGAAAAACGCCCAAGCGACAGCTATCTGGTATGCAAAGCCGACAAACTTGCATTTCCCGTACGGGACGGAATACCCATCATGCTGGTGGAACAAGCCGAACCCGTATCAACCTCCAACAACTAAGTTTCCATGTTCAAAGCCGTTATCCCGGCCCGCCATGCATCTACTCGCCTGCCCGGCAAACCCCTGCTGGACATTGCGGGAAAGCCCATGGTTGTGCGAGTGGCCGAGCAGGCCTTGAAATCGGGGGCAGACGAAGTCTTGGTCGCCACTGATCACCCGGAAATTGAGTCGGTGTGTATAAACCATGGCTTGCAGGTTGTCATGACCCGTGGCGACTGGCCAACAGGCACCGATCGGATTGCGGAAGTGGCCCAACTCAAAGGCTGGGCCAACGACACCGTGGTGGTGAATGTACAGGGCGATGAGCCCCTGATTGACCCAGCCTTGATTGACCTGGTGGCCAAAGCCTTGCTGGAAGATGCTCAAGACATTGCGACCTGTGGGCATGCAATCGACAACTGGGAAGAATTCAAAAACCCCAATGTGGTGAAAATCGCCATGCGTGAAGACGGCGAAGCACTTTACTTTTCCCGGGCCCCTATTCCTTATCCGCGGGATGCTTATGCCACTGAATCCTGGCCCCAAGGTGTGCCAGCGGGGCAACTGGGCATTCGCCACATTGGTTTGTATGCTTACCGCGCCCGCTTTCTGAAGGTGTATCAAACACTGCCTCCAGCCAGAATTGAAGTGCTTGAATCACTTGAACAACTCAGGGCGCTGGCCAATGGCTTTCGCATAAAAGTGTGTATGATTCAGGATGCCCCGCTTCCCGGGGTAGACACCGCGCAAGACCTGGAGAAAGTCAGGGCATTGTTCGGGTCTCGTTAAGGCTGAACGACCATGAAAAAATATTCGAGCCTGCCCATGGGTAAGTTTTCTGCAAGTTGAAGCACCCATAATCGCAAAGGCCTCGAATAAGAAAAAACGGCCAAAAATATTGCCTGTTGTAAACGACGCATCTTGTACAACAGGCCAGCAGATTTAAAACTCTTGAGGCGACTATGCGTTTAATTCTATTGGGAGCGCCCGGTGCTGGCAAAGGCACGCAGGCGACATTCATCAAGGAAAAGTTTGGCATTCCCCAAATTTCCACTGGCGACATGCTGCGCGCAGCTGTTAAAGCCGGCACCCCCCTGGGTATCGAAGCAAAAAAAGTCATGGACAGTGGCGGCCTGGTGTCCGACGAAATCATCATCAATTTGGTGAAAGAGCGCTTGAAAGAATCCGATTGTGCAAATGGTTATTTGTTTGACGGATTTCCCCGCACCATTCCACAAGCCGAAGCCATGAAAGAGGCCGGCGTAAAAATTGATTTCGTGCTTGAAATTGATGTGCCCCACGACGCGATTATTGACCGCATGAGTGGCCGCCGCACGCACCCGGCCTCGGGGCGCACTTATCACATAAAATTCAACCCTCCGAAACAGGAAGGCATTGATGATGTGACGGGCGAGCCTTTGGTTCAGCGTGATGACGACAAAGAAGAAACCGTCAAGAAACGCCTTGACGTATATGAAAAGCAAACACGCCCCTTGGTGGACTACTACGGCCAATGGGCAGCGACAGGCGATGCCAGCGCGCCACAATATCGCAAAATTGCTGGTGTTGGCAGCGTAGAAGAAATCAAGGCACGCGCCTTTGATGCTTTGAAGTAAAGACCATACACGGCTGCGGCGCCCACAACCTGGGTGCCGCAAGCTGGACAGCACACACCATCAGACAGCAGGCTTGCGAATCAAGCGTTTCGGGTTTAGACCCAAGGCGGCCAACACTGCAAAATAAAGCACGCCGCAAACCCCAATTACCCCCAGTACAGCAGCCACACGCACCAGTGGTGTAGAAGCCATGCTCAGCCAGTCAAACTGCTGATTCATGAGCCACAAGGCAAAGCCCATGGCCGTTGCAGCCACTGACACCTTGATCAAATAAAGCCCCCAACCGCTTGAAGGCGTGTACAGGCCACGCTTGCGCAAGCCCCAATAAAGTACCGTCGCATTCAACACAGCACCAGCACTGATGCTGAGCGGCAAACCCGCATGACCTAGCCAGGGCACCGTGAACAGGTTCATCAATTGAGTAGCCAACACAACCACAATCCCGATTTTCACGGGAGTCCGAATGTCTTGTTTGGCATAAAAACCAGGCGCCAGAATTTTGACCAACACCAAACCAGCCAAGCCCAAACTGTAAGCAATCACGGCCTGGCTAGTCATGGCCACGTCGTTGGCATCAAAGCGCCCATAATGAAACAGCAAGGCCACCAAGGCATCTGAAAACAAGCCCATGCCCACGGCCGCCGGCAGCACAAGCACCACTGTTAGGCGTAAGCCCCAGTCCATCAAGCGTGAATATTCATCGTGGCTGCGTGTGGCCGCAGCAGAAAGCGATGGCAGCAACACAGTACCCAAAGCGACACCCAACAAAGCGGTGGGAAATTCCATCAAGCGATCGCCATAAGAAATCCAGGACACACTGCCCTGCTCCAGATGCGACGCAATATTGGTGTTAATGATCAAACTGATCTGCGCCACTGACACGGCAAGCGTTGCTGGCACCATGTTTTTCAGAACCCGACGAACCTGCTCATCACCCCAAGCTGCCTTAATCGCCCCAAATCCTGCAAAGGGATTGATCAGGCAGTCGGTGCGCGCCAAGCCATACCAAAGCACGGCAACCTGCAAAACACCACCCACCATCACTGCAACTGCAAATGCTTTCACTGCTTGATCAAAATAAGGGGCAAGCAGCAAAGCGCCCGCGATGAAGCTGATGTTTAGCAGCACCGGTGCAAAGGCAGGCAAGGCAAATGAACGGAAAGTGTTCAGCAAGCCCGAGGCCAGTGCGACCATTGAAATAAGAAGAATGTAGGGAAACATCCACTGGGTGAGCAACACGGTGAGTTCAAACTGTTCACTACCCTGCGCAAGCCCGCTGGCCATGCCCATGACCACCCAACTGCCACCCAATACACCAGCCACAACAATCAGCAACAAAACGATGAACAAGAGAGAACTGACGCGCCGGGCCAGGTCAACCGCTGCTGATTTTCCTTGTGTGGCGTTGGTCTGGGACAAAATTGGAATGAAAGCCTGCGAAAAAGCACCTTCTGCAAACAGTCTGCGCAAAAGGTTGGGAATTCGAAAAGCAATAAAAAAGGCATCGGATTCAGCCCCGGCCCCCAAGAGCCGCGCAGTGATTGTCTCTCGGATCAAACCAGTGATCCGAGAGAGCATGGTCATGGCACTGACCGCAGCGGCCGATTTCAATAAATTCATATAGTGATTGTGAAAGGGCTAGTATTTTGTTAAAATTGCAGGTTTTCGAATTCTACACCCCTTGGAGCCTCAGCAATATGGCCAACTCAGCACAGGCGCGCAAGCGCGCAAAACAAGCCGCCAAAGCAAATGCGCACAATTCAGCCATTCGCTCAGCGATGAGAACCGCAGTTAAAAAAGTACGCGCTGCTGTTGAAGCAGGCGACAAAGCCGCCGCTCAGGCAGTTTATCGCGAAACAACAAGCATTCTGGATCGCGTTGCAGACAAAGACCTGATCCACAAAAACAAAGCCTCACGTAACAAGTCACGCTTGTCAGCACTTGTGAAAGGCATGGCCGCCTAATAGGCCTTAAGAGGCCTTAAGAGGCCTTAAGGTTTTAATTTGCTCCACATAGAAAAGCCCCTTGATTGAAAGGGGCTTTTTGTGTTGCCGAATTCTGTTGCCAAAGCCAAGCCGGCTTTGGAAACCATCCCTGAGAAATTGACTACTCGGGGTCAGGCAACAGACAGGCATCCAGCAGTTGCAAATCGTTGTCACGCGCAAAGTTCAATACAAAAGTCATGGCCATGGGCTCAATGTCTCGCAAGCGCTCATCGACCACAACGCACTTTACATTGTTCATCAAGATTGGCTTGGCGTAGGGACTGTAAGCCAGGTGTTGCTGGCTCTGCTGGCGGCCAGGCGGGCGGTAACAAGACAACACACCGCAAAGACGTTCGGCCCAGTCTGAAGGACGAAAGGGCCGCCCTCCCGACGTGAGTCCGAGAATAAAAAATTCCTTGGGCTTGACCTTGGGTGGTTCAGCCATAACCGAATAGCTCCTGAGGTACACACGCACCCCGACATTTAATTTTGTAAGTATTGTCGGGGTTGATTCTTACAGCGCGCTGAAGAACCAGCGAGGGTCTACTTAAGCTCGATCGATGCGAGCATAAGCCGAGTGATTGTGAATTGATTCGAAGTTTTCCGCTTCTACTGTGTATTGACCCACTTGCGAGAACTTGTTCATGGCAATGGCCACATCTCGAACCAAATCTTCCACAAACTTCGGGTTGTCGTAGGCACGCTCAGTCACATACTTTTCATCGGGGCGCTTGAGCAAACCATACAGTTCGCAGGAAGCCTGCTGCTCAATCGCGGAAATAAACTGTGCAATGTCCACATCTTCTTTCAACTGCACGCGCGCGGTGACGTGCGAACGCTGGTTGTGCGCACCATACTCAGAAATCTTCTTGGAACAGGGGCACAAACTGGTCACCGGAACAACCACTGTGAGGTAAATGTCTTGGCCTGTCGCAGTGGCTGAACCTTCGAGGGTCAACTGATAGTCCATCAGGCTTGAAACGCCGCTAATGGGCGCAACCTTGGACAGGAAATAAGGCAGTTCCATCTTGATGCGACCAGAAGGTGCGTCCAAACGCTGCAACATTTCAACCAGCATGACACGGAAACCGCTGACCGTCAGCACAGTGCCCTGCGCTTCCTCCAGCAAAGCAATGAAACGAGACATGTGCGTGCCTTTTTGATCGGCAGGCAGAAACACGGTCATTTCGAACTCGGCCACAGAGGGCATCGGCTTTTGGCCTTGAAGCTCAATCAGAACTGGGTACTTGACAGAACGAATGCCCACCGATTGGATTGCAATGTGGCGGGTGTCGATGGTGCTTTGGACGTCGGGAATGGCCTGGTCAATTGGGTTAGTGGCCACGGCATTCTCCAAGCCTTTGTCACGTGTATTCATAACTTCCTCATGTGTTCGCGGCACGCCCTGCTACATGGCGTACCACATTGGTGTGGCGATCAAAGAGCTCGCCATAGTGCTGCTTGATGGACGTTTCTATGCCTTGGGCGTCCAGTCCAAGATTCTTGAGCAGGAGAGCGGGGTCTCCATGGTCGATGAATTCATCGGGCAAGCCGAGTTGCAACACTGCGTTATTAAATCCTTGGGCGTGCAAGTGTTCGGTCACGGCTGAACCTGCGCCACCCATGATACAGCCCTCTTCAATGGTCACAAAGCTGTAGCGCTGCTCGGCAAACCGTTGTAACAATTCTGCATCAATTGGCTTGACCCAGCGCATGTCCACCACGGTGGCACCCAGCGCTCGGCCAGCCTCAAGGCTTGGTTCACACATGGAGCCAAATGCCAAAATTACAAGTTTATGCTCCGATTCATCGGGCGAATAACGCACAATTGCCTTGCCAATTTCAAGGGAATCGAGTGATTCGTCAGCGACTATACCGGGGCCCATACCGCGCGGGTAGCGAACCGAAGCGCAGCCGGGGTAGTGATAAGCGGTTGTAAGTAATTTGCGACACTCATCCTCGTTGGAGGGAGCGGCAATCACCATGTTGGGAATGCAACGCAGGTAAGCAATGTCGTAATTGCCCGCGTGCGTTGCACCGTCGGCCCCCACCAAGCCGGCGCGGTCCAGCGCGAAAGTAACGTCGAGATTCTGCAAGGCGACGTCATGTATCAGTTGGTCATAGGCGCGCTGCAAAAATGTTGAATAAATGGCCACCACGGGCTTCATGCCCTCGCAGGCCAAACCGGCCGCGAAGGTGACTGCGTGCTGTTCTGCGATACCGACATCAAAGTAGCGCGAAGGGAAGCGACGCTCGAATTCAACCATGCCGGAACCCTCGCGCATGGCTGGGGTAATGCCCACCAGTTTGCGATCGGATTGCGCCATGTCGCACAACCACTTGCCAAAAATTTGGGTGTAGGTAGGGGGCTTGGGTGTACTTGATTTTTGAATACCGATGCTGGGATCGAACTTGCCCGGGCCGTGGTATAGCACGGGATCTTGCTCGGCCAGCTTGTAGCCTGCGCCCTTTTTGGTAATCACATGCAGGAAGATCGGGCCTTTCATTGCACGCAGGTTTTGCAGCGTGGGCACAAGTGCGTCCAGATCGTGGCCATCAATGGGGCCGTAGTAATTAAACCCAAATTCCTCGAACAGTGTGGCCGGGCTCATCATGCCTTTGACATGCTCTTCAAGCCGGTGCGCCAGTTCATACAGGGGTGGGGCCACACCCAATATGCCCTTGCCCACTTCCTTCACATTGTTCAACATGCGGCCCGACAACAACTTGGCCAAGTACTTGTTCAGCGCGCCCACAGGCGGTGAAATGGACATGTCGTTGTCGTTCAAAATCACGAGCAAATCAATGTCGGGCGTTACACCGGCGTTGTTCAAGGCTTCAAAGGCCATGCCTGCGGTCATGGAGCCGTCGCCAATTACAGCAATGTGTTTTCGGTTCACGCCCAGGTTGCGTGAGGCAACCGCCATGCCCAAGGCAGCGGAAATGGAGGTGCTGGAATGTGCAGTACCAAAGGCATCGTACTCAGATTCCGAACGCTTTGGAAAACCGGAGATGCCGCCGTATTGGCGCAAACCCGGCATGGCATCGCGCCGGCCAGTCAAAATTTTATGCGGGTAAGTTTGGTGGCCCACGTCCCACACCACGCGATCATTTGGGGTGTTGAACACATAATGCAAGGCCACGGTTAATTCGACCGTTCCCAGGTTAGATGACAAATGCCCGCCGGTTTTGGCCACTTGCTCCACGATGTAATTGCGCAACTCGTCTGCCAGCTTGGGCAGCTGGTTTTCAGACAGTCGCCGCAGGTCTGCGGGGCAATCAATTTTTTTCAGCAGATCGGTCATGATTTCCGGTTTGTAATCAGTTCTACAAGGGTTTCCAGCGGGGCGCGGCGCGGGGCAGCAATAACCTCACAGGCTGTGAAAGCCTGTTCTCGCAGCCGGGCCAAAAGTGCTTTGGCTTCGCCCAAGCCCATCAAACTCACCATGGTGGGTTTGTTGTTCAGCGCGTCTTTGCCCGATGTTTTACCGAGCACCTCACTGGTGGACTCCACGTCTAATATGTCGTCTATTACCTGATATGCCAAGCCCAAACAATGGGCATAGGCCTCTAATCCATTCTTCTCAACGGCCGAAAGCGCTGTATTGCTGACATATCCCATGCGAACTGACGCCGAGATCAAGTCACCTGTTTTGCGCGCGTGCATATTGGCAAGCGACTGCAAGTCCATAGGCTTGCCCACATGCGCAAGGTCTATTGCCTGCCCGGCAGCCATGCCTTGCAAACCAGAGGCGCCGGCCAAGGCTGCAATTTGCTGTATGCGAACCTGAACATTACCCTGGTCCGATTCAGCCAGCCATTGAAAAGCAAGCGTTTGTAGTGCATCACCTGCCAACAGGGCAAAAGCCTCACCAAACTTCACATGACAGGTTGGTTTGCCACGGCGAAGTACATCATTGTCCATGCTGGGCAAATCGTCGTGCACCAAAGAATAGGCATGCATGGCTTCGATGGCGCAGGCCGCATCGCTTAACTCACTGGCTGGTGTCTCCACTGCATGGCCGGCGGCGAATACCAACATGGCGCGCAAGCGCTTTCCGCCATCCAGCAAGGCATATTCAATTGCAGCATTCAGCTCACTGGAAGGACCTTTGGACTGGTTTAACTTTTTTGCCAATGCTGTTTCAAAACCCGCGCGGGTCTCATCAAACCAGTTCAACTGAATGGGCTGGGCGAAGCTCACTGTGCACCTTCATCAGCGGGTTTGTTCAATGTTTGTTCAATCTCGGTGACCTCTTTGCGAACCTGGCTTAACCGGTCCCTGCAATACTTCACGAGATAGGCCCCACGTTTGTAATCGGTCAGCAATTGATCCAGGCCAAGATTCTGGGAATCCATGGTATTCACCAAAGCCTCAAGCTCGGCCACTGCTTCTTCAAAAGAGGCTGGCACCGCTTGGGCATTGTCGACTGGCGCTGTTTTCGATTTGCTTGGGCTCATTGTGCTGCTGTGCGTGATGCAAAGTCCTCCATTTTACTGCGACTTTGTCCAAAGGCGAAAAGTCTTTGGCCGGAATGCAGACTAAAGGGTACAATCCCACTTTCTCTTTTTGTTCAACAGGTTAATTTGCATCAGTGTCGATCAGGGACACTGTTGGAGGAGGTCCCCGGGATCATGTCCGATTTGAGTGATTTGTCCAATGTGTCACATGCCGTGACGCAATCAAGTTTACAGCCTCATGTTTCAACGTATTTCGATGAACATGTTTTGAAGGATGAAATCCAACTACTCTATCGAGACGGACCGGGTTACGTCGGTCACACCCATTGGGTGCCCGAGTGCGGCGACTGGAGGTCACTTCCGTGGGAAGGCGACGGCCGCATTCTAGTCAACAACGGCTCTGAAATCGAGCTTTTGTCCAATGTGTGTCGCCACCGTCAAGCCATTATGTTGAAAGGCCATGGCAATTCCAGCAATATCGTTTGCCCGCTTCACCGCTGGACTTACGATTTGAAGGGTGAATTGCTGGGCGCACCGCATTTTGCGCAGCAACCTTGCACAAAACTTCAGTCGTATCCATTGCAGAACTGGCGCGGCCTGCTGTTCAATTCCGGGCGTAACGTGCTTGAGGATCTGAAAAATGTTCCGTTTCTCGCAGAGATCGATTTCTCGGAATTTCAACTGGATTCCGTAAAAACCAATGTGCTGCCCTACAACTGGAAGACCTTCATTGAGGTTTATCTAGAGGATTACCACGTTGAGCCCTTCCACCCTGGCCTTGGCCAGTTTGTAAGTTGCTCGGATTTGCAGTGGTACTACGGCGAGAACTGGAGCGTGCAATCGGTGGGTGTGAAAGCAGGCCTGCGTCGCCCAGGCACGCCGGTATACCGGCAATGGCACGAAGCCGTGAAAAAGTTCAGCAACGGCGTAGAACCCAAGTACGGCGCAATCTGGTTTTGCATGTACCCCAACATCATGGTGGAGTGGTACCCGCATGTGCTGGTTGTTTCCACGCTGCACCCCAAAGGCCCTCAGGAAACACTGAATGTGGTCGAATTTTATTACCCCGAGGAAATTCGTCTGTTTGAAAGGGAATTCGTGGAGGCTGAACAAGCAGCCTACATGGAAACCGCTGTTGAAGACGATGAAATTGCCGAGAGAATGGACGAAGGCCGCCGGGTGCTGATGGATCGAGGGGAACACGACGCAGGCCCCTATCAAAGCCCGATGGAAGATGGCATGGCGCACTTTCACTCCTGGTATGGGGCTCAAATGAGCCCTACACATAAACAGTCAGGGAAACTGAAAAAAACCTTCTGACCGGCAAAACCACGCATCGTCAAAATCAATATCGCGATTTGTATTTTTGTTTAATCTTTTTCTGGTACATTGATTAGACAAAAATAAAACTCTGGATATATTTAGATGATGCGTGGCTCCAATTCCTTGGACGGGCCCGTTGTACGCAGTGGCGGCCCCGCCTACCAGCAAATCAGTGAAGTTCTGACCGATGAAATTTTCAGGCAAACCTGGAAAGTCGGTGAACCACTGCCCAATGAAAAAAAACTGTCGGACCGTTTTCAGGTGTCAATCGGCACTATTCGCCGCGCAATTGAATCACTGGAAAAATCTGGACTGGTGACAAAAATGCAGGGGCTCGGGACATTTGTGACCGACAAAGCCTTGCCTTCACCGGTATACGATCGGGCAGATCCCTTCAAACTCAATGACCATTGGGCAACCGAGTACGCGGGTACCGAAGTAAAAACCGAGTTGATCAGCCTGGAGAGTATTCAGGCTGACACCGAAGAATCTCGAGCCCTGGGTATCGCCTTGGGCGATCCAATCTGGTTGATTGAAGTTCGGCACATGCTGCACACCCAACTGATTGCTTACGAACAGCTGTGCCTCTCCAAAAAGGTTTTTCCGAAGTTGAGCATTGAAATGCTGCAGAAATCGGCTGGCAACTTGTACCGTTTGGCCTCCGAGGTGTTTCAAATGCGGATTGGCCAGATGACCGATGAAGTGTCGGTGAAGTCGATGGAGCCCCGTATCGCGAGCCTGTTCAATAAAATTCCGGATGCGCCCAGTCTGCGTGTATTTCGCATTACCCATTCGATGGACAACACGCCGCTGGAGAAACGGGAGGTGTGGCTTGATCCGAGCTTTGCACATTACAAAGCCACGCCCGAATTGTCCTGATCATTCATCCACGTCCGGAAGCCAAGCTACAATCTGCCCCCATGCAAGCACTCTGGATGTTAATGGCCTGCCTGTGTTTCGGCACCATGGGCCTGATGGTTAAACTCGCGGGCACCCATGCCACATTGGGTGAAATTGTTCTTTTTCGCGGTGCAGTGCCAGCCATTGCAATCACCGTTTGGGCTCTGCTTCAGGGCCTTAGCCTGAAAAGCCCGGTTGCCTTTCTTCATTTGAAACGAAATGTTGCAGGAATTATTGCCATGTGGTGCGGCTTTTATGCGACCACGCAATTGCCCCTGGCCACGGCGACCACACTGATGTACACCTCCCCCCTGTTCATTGCCCTGATCTTGTGGCTTTGGTATGGGCAATCCAGAAATCGCCTGGAGCAGTTCGCAATTGCAATCGGCTTTTCTGGTGTCATTGCGGTTCTTCAACCCGTGTTTTACGGCAACCAACTACAAACTGCCCTTATAGGCCTGAGTGCTGGTGCGGTGTCTGCCGTGGCTTACATGCAATTAAAAAGCCTTGGGCAGGCCCGCGAACCCGAGTGGCGAACCGTGCTGTACTTCGCAGGCACAGCCACAGTCACATCGTTGGTGTACATCATTGGCTTCGGGGAATTTGAGGTGTTCAAGGCTCCAGATACCGATTGGACCTTGTTGTGGCTTGTGGCGCTGGGGTTTTTTGGTGGTGCAGGCAATCTGGCGCTGACCCGTTCATTCGGAAGCGGCTCAACCTGGCTTTCAGCCGCTTTGCAATACTGCACAATTCTGGTGTCGACATTCTTTGGAATTGTGGTGCTGGGCGACATTCCCACCAGCACAACCTGGTTGGGTGTTTTACTGATTATTGCCTGCGGAGCAATGTCTTCTTATGCAACCCACCAGAGAAAACTGGTGGGCGAGTAGTTGTTCAATGATGGTGATGAAGTATCTCGGCCAAAATCGCGATTAGAGCCACGCCTGACCCAATACACAGCAACTGCACCACACTTTCCTTGATTTTCACACGCTGCTGCATTTGCGGAATCAGATCGGCCACCGCCACATAAATGAAGCTGGCTGCCGCAAACACCAAGGCATAGGGCAGTAAAGCCTGCAATTCCGTGAACAAGGTGTAACCCAAACCTGCGCCCAACACTGCAGCCAAACCAGCAACCGACATCAGCTGCAAGGCTTTTTTGCGAGCAATTCCGGCATTCACCAGCACCAGATAATCCCCGGTTTGTTGCGGAATTTCATGCAACACCACACTCAGCGTGGTCACCAAACCCAACTCGAAATCAACCAAAAATGCACTGGCCACCAACAAGCCATCGGCAAAGTTGTGAATGGAATCGCCCACCACAATCAACAAACCACCGCGGCGCGCCTCGCGTTTGTCGAAACCATGGTGGTGGTCGTGTCCATCGTGCTCGTGGTGATGGCTGTGGCGAAAAATTGAAAACTTTTCCAGCACAAAGAAAAACAGCAAACCCGCCAGCAACAGGGCAAACAAGTTGTGATGATCCATGCCCTTGTCCAGCGCTTCGGGCAACAAATGCAAAAGCGATGCGCCCAGAAGTACACCAGCAGACACGCTCACCATGGGCTCAAGCGAGCGGGCGATGTGTCGTGCTGTTAACAATGCAGATGCAAAAATGGCCAAGGCCGTGCCCAGGGCAGCGGCCAGGAGAACAAGCGGTAAACTGGATTGCACGATTGATTGGGTCCGAGATTAGATCAGGTTCTTGCCCCGCAAGAACTCAAGCGCCTGATTGTACGCCTGTTTCGCCACGGTGGAATTGTAGGTGGGGCGATAATCGGCGTGGAAACCGTGCTGAGCCTTGTCAAATACGGTGATGCTGCTGGCCTTTGCAAATGGATTTTTTTCGGCTTCGGCGAGGGCTTTTCTCATTTGCTCTACGGTGTCCAGCGGGATTGAGCTGTCTTCCGAACCATACAAACCCAACACCGGCGCTTTCAGTTTCGAAGCCACATCCACCGGGTGTGCAGGCGTTAATTCGGTTTTTGCCCCAACCAGGCGACCATACCAGGCCACCCCTGCCTTCACAGCCGGCTGGTGTGCTGCGTACAACCAAGTAATGCGGCCACCCCAACAAAACCCGGTGATCGCGAGTTTTTTTACATCCGCACCCTCGGAGCCTGCAAATTCCACACACTTGTCCAGGTCGGCCATCACTTGTTGGTCGTCCATTTTCGCAATGACATTTTCCAGAATGGCAGCCACGGTGGCATATTGCCCCGGCTCGGAATGGCGAAAGAAAATCTCGGGGGCCAGGGCATAGAAACCCGCTTGAGCAAACCGTCTGCACACGTCTTCCAAATAAGCATGCACACCAAAAATTTCAGGCACCACCAAAATTACGGGCGCATTCTTTTTAGCCTTTGGGTAAGCGCGATAAGCAAACATGTCATCGTCGCCCACATCCACAAACACGCGACCTTCTTCAAGACCATCGCCAGGCGTGGTAATGGCTTGGGCCAACACAGGCGATGCAGCTGCCGCAAACCCCCCAACCGTGAAACCTTTCAGCACAGTGCGGCGGCTTATGGACAGCTTGCCGCCACCCGTCAGTGCTTTTAGATGTTCCTGATGTTCCTGGTTTTTAATGTTGTTTGCGCTATCGCTCATCCCATGCTCCTGATGTTTAATGTGCCTCTTCCCAATTGTTGCCAACGCCGCAACCCACCTCCAGTGGAACTCGAAGCTTGGCCACCTGCGTCATGATTTCAGGTACACGTTTCTGAATCAATTCGAGTTCACCCTTGGGTACTTCGAAAATAACTTCGTCGTGAACCTGCATGATCATCTTTGTGTTGAGTTGTTCTGCCTTCAACCAAGCCGACAATTCAACCATGGCCATTTTGATCAGGTCTGCTGATGTACCCTGCATGGGCGCATTGATCGCAGCCCGTTCAGCACCGGCCCTGCGCGGGCCATTCGGGCTTTTAATTTCAGGCAGCCACAACCGGCGCCCGAACACGGTTTGTACAAAGCCGTCTTCTTTGGCTTGTGCGCGTACATTGTCCATAAATTTCGCCACACCAGGATAGCGGGCAAAGTAACGGTCAATGTAGAGTTTGGCAGCTTCTCGGGTAATACCCAGATTGCCAGCCAAGCCAAAGGCACTCATGCCATAGATAAGACCGAAGTTAATCACCTTCGCAGTACGGCGATGGTCGGATGTGACCTCGTTCAAACCCACTCCGAAAATTTCTGACGCTGTGGCACTGTGAATATCCAAGCCCTCATTGAAAGCGTGAATCAGGGCCTCATCGCCTGAAATATGCGCCATGATGCGCAACTCAATTTGTGAATAATCAGCGGAAACCAAGACACAGCCCGGTGCTGCAATAAAGGCCTCTCGCACCCGGCGACCCTCTGCGGTACGTACAGGAATGTTTTGCAAGTTGGGATCATTGCTGGCCAGGCGGCCAGTAACTGCCACGGCTTGCGCATAGTTGGTGTGCACACGCCCTGTACGCGCATTGACCATGCGGGGCAATTTGTCGGTGTAAGTGCTTTTCAGTTTGGCCAGTGACCGGTGTTCGAGCAACTTCGCGGGCAGGGGATAATCTTCAGCCAATTTGCTGAGCACTTCTTCATCGGTGGAGGGTGCGCCACTGGCGGTTTTTTTCACCACGGGCAAACCCAGCTTGTCGAACAACAGCTCGCCGATTTGCTTGGGCGAGTTCAGGTTAAAACTACCGCCAGCCAATTCAAAGGCTTGCTCTTCAATCAACTTTAGCTTGTCAGCAATTTCAACGCTTTGGGCTTCAAGCTTGTCGGAATCGATTAATACACCATTGCGCTCCACTTCGAACAGCACCTGCCCGAAAGGCAACTCCACATCGCGGTACAGCTTGGCAAGTTCTGGCACCTTGTCGAGCTCGGCTTTCAAGGTGTGGGCCAGGCGCAAGGTGACTTCAGCATCTTCGGCAGCGTACTTGGTGGCTGTGTCGATAGGCACCTGGTCAAAGGTAATTTGACTGGCACCCTTGCCTGCCACTTCTTCATACTTGATGGTGTTGTAGTTCAACCAGCGCAGGGCCAAAGCATCCATGCCGTGGGGCTTGTGGGCCTCTAGAATGTAGCTGGCCAGCATGGTGTCTTCAAAAAGGCCCTTCACCCACACGTCGTGATTGGCCATCACATGCAAGTCATATTTGGCGTTCTGGGCAATTTTGGGCGAATCGGAATCCTCAAACCAAGGCTTCAGGAATGCCAGCACCTCGGCCAATGGCAATTGTGGCTCGGCGGTCAAATCTTGGTGCGTCAGTGGAATGTAATAGCCCACACCTGGTTTCACTGAAAATGAAAGGCCCACAATGCGCGCATTCATGGGTTCCAGCGAATCGGTTTCAGTGTCAAAGGCCACCGGCGTTTTGCTGGCCGCAGCGGCTTTCAATTCCACCAACAAAGCGTCAAGCTGCACTTGGGTTTGAACGCAAATGGTTTCAATCGAATCCACAGCCTGTGTGGGCGCATCAAACAGGCTCATTGAACTGCCATCGGGTGGACCATCTGCTTTGGGTTTGGCCGTAACCTCGTCCTCAGCCACGCCGCCCAGGGCGCGGAACCATGTCTTGAATTCGAAACGCTGAAACAGTTGCTTCAACGCTTCTTTGTTTTCAGCATTTGCTTTCAGTTGCTCTTCAATGTGGCGGCGCAACTCAAACTCGCAATCTGTTTTGATGGTGACCAGGGTTTTGCCTGTGGGCAACCAGTCCAGCGCTTTTTGAAGGTTCTCGCCCACTTTGCCGCCAATTTTGTCGGCATTGGCCACCACGCCATCCAGGGTCTTGTACTCCGCCAGCCACTTCGCAGCGGTTTTTGGCCCCACCTTTTCCACACCAGGCACGTTGTCTACGGTGTCGCCCACCAGCGTCAGGTAATCAACAATTTGTTCCGGGTACACACCGAACTTTTCAAACACGGCGTCCCGAGTCATGACCGCATTTTTCATGGTGTCCACCAGGCGAACCTTGTCATTCACCAGTTGGGCCATGTCTTTGTCGCCCGTGGACACAATCACCTCATCAAAGCCCTGCTCAAGCGCCACTTGAGCCAAGGTACCAATCACATCGTCCGCTTCAATACCGGGCTCCATCACGATGGGCCAACCCATGGCGCGGGTCACTTCATGAATGTGAGGGATCTGAGCGGCAAGGTCTTCGGGCATGCTGGCCCTGTTCGCCTTGTATTCGGGGTAAATGTCGTCACGAAAGGTTTTACCCGGCGCATCGAACACACAGGCGATACAATTGGAGGTGATATCGTCAGTGTTGTAATCTGCACGCAGGCGTCGAAGCATGTTAACCATGCCATAAATGGCACCAGTGGGCTCGCCTGCGCGGTTTCGCAAATCGGGCATGGCATGAAAGGCACGGTACAGGTAGCTCGACCCATCAACCAGGAGTAATCGCTTCATATGACAACCAAAAATAAGAATATTCCGACATTGCGCCACCTACCCTCCAAAGAACAATCCACCGCAGTGAAGGCCAGAGAGTCGTGGCATGTGTTGGGAATTATGGCAGAGTTCATTGAGGCGACTGAGAAGCTGTCAGCAATTCGCCCTTCGGTGTCCATTTTCGGCAGCGCCCGAACCCCCGTGGATCACCCCTACTACGCGCTGACTGAGAAAATTGCCAGGGCACTGTCTGACTCGGGTTTTGCGGTAATCAGTGGTGGTGGGCCAGGCATTATGGAAGCCGCCAACAAAGGGGCCTATGCGGGCGAATCGCCCAGCGTGGGTTTGAATATTGAGCTGCCGTTCGAGCAAAGCGGCAATGCATACCAGAATATTTCCCTGACTTTTCGCCACTTTTTTGCCCGCAAAGTGGCATTTGCAAAGTACGCCAGTGCCTATGTCGTAATGCCAGGCGGATTCGGTACGCTCGATGAAATGTTTGAGGCCCTCACGCTGATACAAACCAACAAAGGCAGGCGCATTCCCATTATTTTGGTGGGCTCCAAGTTCTGGGCGGGCCTGATTGATTGGGTAAAAAGCCATTTGTTGGGCGAGGGAATGATCAGCCCTAGCGACATGGATCTGTTTGAAGTGGTTGAAACACCGGAGGAGGTACTGAAATGCATATTCCACTTCTACGAAAAACGCACCTTCAATCCATCAGACAGTGAAACAGAGAAGCTGTTGGACTTATAAAGCAGGGTCAAACACAGGTAAAATCCGGGGTGCTCACGACCCTACTCAGGACTTTGAATGGCTGTTTTTACGCGCATTACCCAAACAGAACTGCAACAATGGCTGCAAGGCCGGGATTGTGGTGAACTGCTTTCATTTGAGGGCATTGAGTCGGGCATTGAGAACACCAATTACTTTGTGAATACCTCCACAGGGCGCTTTGTTCTAACCCTGTTTGAAAAACTGAAGGCAGAGGACTTGCCGTTTTACCTGGGCCTCATGAAACATTTGGCCAAAAAGGGCCTGGCCGTACCCGGCCCGATTCCCAATGGTCAAGGTGAATTGTTCAACGCACTCAACGGCAAGCCTGCTACATTGGTGAATTGCCTCAGCGGCAAATCTGTCGAGCACCCCAACGCCATTCAATGCCGAGAAATCGGAAAGTTTTGTGCACAAGCGCATCTTGCGGTGGCTGATTTTCCGGGCAATACGCCCAACCCCCGTGGGCTGGCATGGATTGAAAGTGCGATGAATGCTCTCGATTCGCACCTGCCAGCCTCTGTTCGTGAACTGTTGCACAGCGAAGTGAACCACCAAAAAGCAGTTGCAGAACGCCTTGCCTACAAAATGCTGCCCAAAGGGGCAGTGCACGCGGACTTGTTTCGCGACAATGCCCTGATGCAAGGCGACGCACTTGGCGGCGTGATCGATTTTTATTTTGCTGGCGTCGATACATTTCTGTTCGACCTCGCAGTGACCGCGAACGACTGGTGTATCCAGCTGTCTACCGGAGAATTGAATCCTGAATTGCTTGGTGCCCTGCTTGACGGTTATCAATCTGAACGCCCACTGAGTGCGCATGAGTGCGAACTTTGGCAAGACATGCTGCGCGCGGCGGGTCTTCGCTTCTGGGCCTCCAGACTTTACGATTTTTACATGCCACGCGAGGCAGAAGTGCTGAACGTGAAAGACCCCAAACATTTTGAACGCGTATTGCTTGCCCGCAGGCAGGGAATACCGCTTGCCCCTCAACCGAATTAAGGAAGTAAACAATTGGCCAACTACGTACATACTTGCCCGCCCAGTGCGGGATGGGATTGGCTGATGCAGGGCTTGCAGCTTTTCCGCAGCAAACCAGGTGAAATGTTCCTGTTCGGCAACACTTATCTGTTCATTATTCTTTTCATTGGAATCCTGATTCCGTTTATCGGTGCCGCGGCAGTGGCCATTGCATCGCCTGCCTTGGGTTTTGGCATTATGCTGGCTGGCAAAATGGGCCAAAAAGGTTTGCGGGTCAGCCCCAGTGTTTTGTTCAATGCCTTTAATCAAGACAACAGAAAGCACCTGCAATCCTTGTTGATTTTGGGAGCAATTTACACCGCGTGTTTCGCCTTCATCCGGCTACTTGCGCACCTTGTTCTTGGGGCGCAGCCCACCGTGTCAATTGAGGATCTCCAAAAGGCCGATGCAGCCACCAGTGCGGCGTTTATGGAATACATGGTGCTTTACATGATTTTTATTGGCATCACCAGTATTCCGGTACTGTTGGCTTTCTGGTTCGCACCGGTGTTGGTGGTTTGGCACAATATGAAACCCATGCAGGCCCTTTTTTCTAGCTGGATTGCTGTGTGGCGAAACAAAGGCAGCTTTCTGATTTATGGCATGGGTTGGCTTATTTTGGGTTTGGGTTTTTCATCGGTGTTCGTTGTTTTATTCACGTTGTTGGGCTTGCCTGCCGCGTTCGTGAGTGCACTGAACATGATGTGCGTGGCGCTGGTGATGGCGGTGTCGCTATGTACCTTTTACCCAAGCTACAAAGCGGTGTTTGAGCACGATCCAACCGAGTAACTGGGTTGGGTTCCGCTTTCTCGGCGCTCGTTAACCGCCCACTTGGCTTGGGTTCCGATCTCTCGCCACTTTGTTGGTAGCTCAATCGGCTTGGGTTTCAATCTCTCGCCAGAAAACCTTTATCCCTTGCTGAGCCTTGCGATGCCTGAGAACGACCCTCCTAAACTGCGGGTCGGGTCCGTTCTCTGTCGCCCATGCTGGGCAACACCGGCCCTGCTCGGCACGCAAGGGCAGGTTTTCTTGAAGGCGAGGC